>Ga0256405_10000786_pt1 | contig 97812 bp, 80 predicted proteins | sample RumenRJG_02DNA_FD_189096 | JGI IMG/M metagenome (GOLD analysis project Ga0256405, IMG submission 189096) | Bovine rumen microbial communities from Lethbridge, Alberta, Canada - RJG_02 | ecosystem: Host-associated > Mammals > Digestive system > Stomach > Rumen | place: Canada: Alberta...
GAGGGTGTGTCATAATTCAGGCACATCCTCTTTCTGTAACATGCTGTAAAACATATAACAAAGCCTCTACTTTCCCAAGCGGAGGCTTTGTCACGTCAAAAAGTTTTAGTAACTTTGTGACAATCAATTTATTAAATAAAAATATGTCTGCAAAGTTACACTTTCGTGAGCACATAAACAACCAATTGGTTCTTTTTCCTGAAAGAATCGACAAAGATATTGCCCCGGACGACCCTGTCCGTCTGGTCAATGCGGTTGTTGACAGCCTGGACATGGGTCGCATATACTCCCTGTACTATGACCGCGGCGCGAGCCCCTACCACCCGAGGATGATGCTCAAGGTCATTATCTACAGTTACATGAACAACATCTACTCGTGCCGCAAGATGGAGAACGCGCTCAAGCGTGACGTTCATTTCATCTGGCTGGCCGGTTATGACCAACCCGACCACAAGACCATCAACAACTTCCGCAACCGCGTCAAGGATGAGATCGACAACGTGTTCACGCAACTGGTGCTGATCCTTGCCGAACGTGGCTTCATCAGCCTTGAGGTGGAGTACATCGACGGCACTAAGATAGAGTCGAAGGCGAACAAGTACACCTTCGTGTGGAAGAAGACGGTGGTGAAGAACCGGGCAAGACTGCAGCAGAAGATAGGTGCACTTCTGAGCCAGATAGACGATGCCATCGCCCAGGAGAATGCAGCCCAGCAGGAGTCGGTGGAGTTCACGCCGGCCCAGCTGACGGAGATATGCGAGGAACTGCGCGGCTCCATCGGGCGCGCTTCGGCTGAGAAGGCAAAGGACAAGGCTGAGAAGGCCAGGCTGCGTGAACTCAAGCGACAGGCCAAGGAGCTGGAGAAGCAACGCGACAAACTCGACGAGTACGACAGCCGCCTTGAGCAGCTGGGCGAGCGCAACTCGATGTCCAAGACGGACCCCGACGCTACGTTCATGCGCACGAAGGAGGACGCGATGAACAACGGGCAGACCAAGCCCTGCTACAACCTGCAGATCGCCACCGAGAACCAGTTCCTGGTGGACTTCGGCCTGTTCCCCAACCCCGGCGACACGCTCACCATGCCCATGTTCCTGACCTCGTTCCACCGCCGCTACGGCCGATTCCCCTATGAGGGCGTGGCCGACTCAGGCTACGGCAGCGAGGAGAACTACCGATTCATGGAGGAGAACGGCATCCAGGCCTACGTCAAGTACAACTACTTCCACATGGAGCAGAAACAGGCCTTCCGCGATAACCCGTTCCGCGTGGAGAACCTGCACTACAATGCCGAGGGCGACTACTTCGTCTGTCCGATGGGACAGCACATGAGGCGCGTGGGCACGCGGCACGACAGGACCGAGAGCGGCTACGTCGTCGAGATAGCCGTCTACCGAGCCCAGCGCTGCCAGGGCTGCCCATTGAAAGCCAAATGCTACAAGAGGAAAAAAGGGAACCGCGAGATCGAGGTCAGCCACAGGCTCATCGCCTACAAGCAGAGGGCACGGGAAAACCTCACCTCCGACAAAGGACTCGAACACCGCTCAAAAAGACCCATAGAGCCGGAGGCCGTGTTCGGGCAGATGAAGAACAACATGCACTACAAGCGCTTCCGCCACTTCGGCAAAGACAAGGTCACCATGGACTTTGCCTTCTTCGCCATCGCCTTCAACATCAAGAAAATGGCCGCAATAATGGCAAAATCCGCCTGAAACGGAGTAAATACGCCCCATTTTTGCCATTTTGCCGTCACAGATCGGTCTTTACCTCATGAGAATCGAGTGTACAGACAAAACAAAGAAAAAACAGCCGCCTGAAAAATATCCCATTCTCAGGCGGTTGATTTGCAAAGAGGGTGAGCCATAACTGAATTATGACACACCCTCTTCTATCAAGAGTAATACGATACGACGGTTGGGTTACTTGAGTTGGGCGCCGTCGTGGAAGGCGGTGCCGACGGTGGTGCCCAGTTGCACATATTTGTAGCGGGTGGGATCGTAGGTGATGATGTGCATCTTCTCGATGTCGGGATTGCCGTCCTCGTCGAGATATTTTTCATCGCACAACACGTTAACGACCTCGGCTACCAGATAGTAGCCCGTGTTGCGGTCCTCGTCGATCTTCTCCTTGATGCGGCACTCCATCGTCATGGGGAAGTCGGTGAACAAGGGGGCGTTGACATTGGGGGCCTTCTCAATGGTCCAGCCCGTCTTAGCCATCTTGTCTGGGTCCTTCTTGGCACTGACGATGCCCACAAAGTCTGAGGCCACCATCGTCTCGGTCGTGGCAAAAGCCACGGTAAACGTGTCGTTGACGGCCAGATTGTCGGTCGTGGCGTGCGACGACAGCGAAATCATGATTTCCTTCATGTCCCAGGTGCCTCCCCATGCGGCATTCATAGCGTTGGGACGTGCCTCTTTGTCATAGGTGCCGATGATGAGCACCGGCTGTGGAAGAATCCACGGTTTAGATCCAAAACTCTTCATGTTCTTATCTTATTTTGATTAATGGTGGTTTATTTCAATTTCAGAATGGCCGTCACCGGCTTGGGGGTGATGTCCATCGGTATCTCGATGCGGGTGATGGTGCTGTCGGGCACAGGAAGGATGAAATAGCGCTGACCCAGATACTCCATCGGGTAAAAACCCTTGGGCTCATAGTTGAGATTCAGGCCATAGTCCTGACGGCGCTGCTGTTCCTCAGGCGTGAGGGCCGTTTCGGCCTTTTCGAAGCAATAACGCGCGGTCTGGAAGGTCGCAGGCAGAGTGTCAAGCCGCAACGTGACGGCGATATAATCCTGTCCGGGAACACGCAGCACGTCGCCCGTCATATCGGGATTCTCAGCCTTCATGGACCACACCTGCGCGTCATCGAGCAGACGTCCCTCGTGGAAACGGCGATAGACCGAATCGCTGACGAACTGCACGTTTTCTTTGCCGTAGTAGGCCCTGTAGATGACCTCATGGTCAAAGTAATTGGTGGACATGAAATTCATGGGCTTGATGAAACGGCTGTAGCCGTCGAACTGGCGCTCGAGCAGAATGGCCTGAGCAGGTGCCGCGGCGATTTCCTTTTCGACTTGTTCGTTATAGGCATTATACTGGTTCAAGACCTTGATGCCGCGGCCATAAGTGAACACGCTCAGTCCCAGCAGAGCGATCACCGCCAACACACGCAACGCCTGCCATCGGCCACCAAGCAAGGAATCGACCGCCTTGATGATGATGATGGCGGCGACGGTTACCAGCGGCGCATAGGCCCGCTCGTGGTTCAGCCCCAGGGCAAACATTACCGCAGCCAGGCACAGCAGGACGTAGGTCCATACCGACTGCCGGAGCGCTCTCCTGCCACGACGCGTCAGCAGCAGACACACGCCCACAGCCACCGCCAACAAGGGCAGATAAAAGCGCCACATCTTCTCCATAAAGATGTACCAGCGGCTCGACAGCATGTCGTCAGGACTGAGGTTGAGGGCGATATCGGTGGTCACACGGTTCCACGCACCTGGCGAAAGAACGATGAGCATGATACCCAAGGCATAGCCCATCACCGTAACGACAAACCGGCGGTCGAAAAAACGATGATTGAAAGCGCAAAACAGCATGAATCCGCCCAGGAAACCTAGCGAGGTCGCCTCGTTGAATCCACCAGCCACAAAACCAAACAGCAGCCAGAGCAACGCATCGCCCCACCCCAGCGGTTTGCCTTGAGCATGTTTCAAGGCCAACACCAGAGCCAACGACAAGGTGATGGCCCACATATAGTTGGCACTGCCAGCCATCCATAGCATAGTCTCGCCAGGAATGGGGTAGCAAGTGCCCACAATGGCCAAGAAGGACGACAGGCCCAGCAACGAGCGTCGCCCGGTGGCCAGCAGGCTCTCCAGATGGGCCATCAGGGCAAACCCCAGCGCGTTGCACACGTTGAAGGCCGTCTTGCCCAACAGCCCTGCAAACAATTCAGGCACCAAATCGGCCAATCGGCCGTTGGTGCCCGAGTAATGAGTCAAATGGGATTGCAGTAGGTCGGTAAACGAACGCACAGGCGTCCACACGCCCTCGATGAGCGTGAAGGCCATGTCATCCTCCTTGAGGGTGGTGAGCGCGTTCATCACCAGCATCACGGCAAACGCCACGACGAGCAGCCCCCAGTAGGCCACGTCATGCCAGCGTCCCCTGCGTGATGCGTTCAAGGCCCACAAAGCAATTATACGGTGAGGATTTCCTTCTCCTTGGCGGCAAAGATCTCGTCAATCTTCTTCATGAACTTGTCATGAATCTTTTGAACCTTCTCCTCGCCATCCTTGCTGACGTCTTCGCTCATACCCTCCTTGACGGCCTTCTTCAGGCCCTCGATAGCCTCGCGACGGGCATTGCGGATGCTCACGCGAGCCTTCTCGCTCTCGGCCTTGGAATCCTTAACGAGCAGTTTGCGGCGTTCCTCGGTCAGGGGCGGGATGTTCAGGCGGATCACCTCGCCATTGTTGACAGGCATGATGCCCACATTGCTGTCGATGATAGCCTTCTCGATGGCGCCGATCATGTTACGCTCCCAAGGCATGATGGCGATGGTGCGCTGGTCGGGAGTGCTCACGTTAGCAACATTGTCGATGGGCACGGGGCTGCCATAGTAGTTCACACGGATGCCGTCCAGAATCTTCACGTTGGCCTTGCCTGCACGGATGTGTGCCAGGGTGTCATCGAGGAAGTCCACGGCTTCCTGCATCTTTTTCTCGGCTGCGTCGAGATAGAATTTCACGTCGTTCATAGTGTTGCGTTTTTATCGTTTTGATGTTGAATTACACTTTAGTGGTCACGAAAGTACAGTTTTTGGCCCAACCCTGCAAGTTTTTTGCTAAAAAATGAAGAATTGCGCCCATCCCTACAGCGCATCCTCGCCGTTGAACTGACGCACGATGTAGTCAGGCCGGTTTTTGGTCTCGTTGTAGATGCGCCCGATATACTCACCGATGATACCCAGCGAGAGCAACTGTATGCCACCCAAGAACAGGACCAGAATCACCAGTGTGGGATAACCCTGCACCGGGTCTCCATAGATGAGAGCCTTGCAGAAGACGTAGATCATATACAGGAAAGCACACACCGACACGACAAAGCCCATCATGGTGGAGATGCGCAATGGCGCGTTGGTAAACGAGGTGATACCATCGAGCGCAAACGAGAACAAGCGCCTGAAGTTCCACGACGAGTCGCCGGCGAGACGGTCGCCCTGGTCAAACTCCACCTCCTTCTTGTTAAAGCCGATCCAACTGTACATCCCCTTGGTGTAGCGCTCGCTCTCGCGCATCCGCTTCAGGGCGTTGATGCACTTGCGGTCGAGTAGGCGGAAGTCGCCCACGTTTTGCAGCACGTCGAATCGCGACGAACTCTGCAACAACTTGTAGAAGAGCAACGACAGGCGGCGGCGCAGCCAACTCTCCTTGCCGCGCGAGCGGCGCTTGGCATACACGTCGTCATATCCCGCTTCCCAATGCTTGATCATCTCGGGAATGAGCGTGGGCGGATGCTGCAGGTCGGCATCGATGATGACCATGCAGTCGCCGGTCACATAGTCAAATCCGGCCAGCATCGCCGCCTCCTTGCCGAAGTTGCGCGACAGGTCCACATAATTGACACGGCTATCCTGCTGCCGCAACTGCTGCAGCGCGGCGAGCGTGCCGTCGGTGCTGCCGTCGTTGACAAACATGAGTTCCCAGTCATAAGCCTTGTTGCCCTCCATGAGTTTGACCAACTCGGGATAGAGCAGCGGCAGGGACTTCTCCTCATTATAGCACGGGATGAGAATGGAGATCTTTTTCATGTTACTCTCGTATTATTTATCGCGGTTACTTGGATTACTTGATGATGATGATGGGTCATCGCATTAGTGAAACGTGAGCGACGACAAGCGGTCGCTCGTGAGATAGGCGGCAACCTGGGCCACCTCCTGGGCGGTGACGGCCTGGATGCGCGAGATGGTATCGTCGATAGATGCCACCTTGCCATGATAGAGCAGGCCGCGGCCGGCACGCATCGCCATAAACTCGGTGCTGTCGGCAGCAACCACCAGTTGGCCACAATACTGGCGCTTGTAGGCTTCGAGGCGGCGCTCGGGCAAGAGGTCCTGGCTCAGACGGGTGGTGATGCGGTCGATAACATGCAGGCTCGAGCGCACATCGTCAGGGTCACAGCCCAGATAGATTTCCATCCATCCGCAGTCGCTCAGCAGCGTCAGCGTGGACTCGACGGTATAGACATAGCCGCGGCGCTCACGCAATTCCACATTGAGCAGCGAGTTCATGCCCGGACCGCCCAAGATGTTGTTGAGCAGCATCAAGGCATAGCGCAAGGGGTGGTTCATGTCAGGCACACGGGCACCCACGATGGTATGGGCCTGATGGGTACCGATCTGTATCGTGCGCTTGAACGGCTCCACAGGCTGCGGGATGGTGCGGTGACGCTCCGTCATCACATGGCTCATGGCGCCAAAGCATTTCTCGGCCATGCGGAAGACCCGCTCGGGACGCTCGGGGCCCACCGAGAAGAAGGCCATGTTGCCAGGCACATACAATGTCTTGAGATAGCGCATGCAGTCCTCTCGGGTCAGGTTTTCCAAATCCTGTTTTTTGCCCAAAATGTTATGACCCAGTTCGCTGCCGGCAAACAGCAGGTCCTCGAAGTCATCGTAGACCGCATCGCTGGGCGTGTCGCGGTAACTGGCAGCCTCCTCGAGCACCACGTCGCGCTCCCGGTCGAGTTCCTCCTGCGGAAAGACCGACCACTGCACCAGGTCGGCCAGCAGGTCGATGGCACGGCCCAGATGCTGATGGGGAAACACCGAGTAGAGCATAGTGCCCTCCTTGGTAGTGTAAGCATTGAGTTCTCCCCCTACCCGCTCCATGCGGTTCAGGATATGCCAAGCGCGCCGATGCTCGGTGCCCTTGAAGATGGTATGCTCCACAAAGTGGGCCAGGCCGTGCTGTCCGTCGCGCTCGTCACGGCTGCCGGCATTCACGGCAATCCCACACCAGGCCACCTGTGATGCGGTCGAGATATGAACCATAGGCAGTCCGTTGGACAAGGTATGATAGTAGGTTGTCACGTCGTTTTCGTTTTTGTCGATAAGGGTTTATAATCGGGTGTTGAGGTGGAGGATGTGTTGCACGAGTAACATCTCGTGGATGTCGGCGCGGCGCACGTCCATGTCGTCATACTCAGGATTGGCGCTACGCAGCACCACCATATTGGGGTCGGTATGGCGGCGTAGGTATTTTACCAACCTGAAGTCATCCAGTTGGATGACATAAATCTGGCCCCAGTAGATCTGATTGGGATTGCTCACCTCGCGCACGGCGATAAAATCACCATCCAGGATGACAGGTGCCATCGAGTCGCCGCTCACACGCACGATGCGGCAATTGGGGCTCACATTAGGCAGATTGACCCATCCCACGATGTTGTCGCTGGCAAACAACTCGTTGCGGCCCGACGCCGCACCGGCAGTAGCATCCACATCATAGACCGGTGTGCCGCCGCCAGCGGCTGAGGCCACCGTCAAAGGGTCTCCGCCGACAGGGACCTGCGTCTTACCGAAGGGCAAGTCGGTGCCCTCGAGGAGCCACTCTTTGCTCACCCCCAAGTTGACCACGATGCGATTGAGGAAAGATTCGCTCAGCGGCATGTGGGCGTTGAGGTATTTCGACAGATTGGACGTGTCCACACCCAGTCGCTGGGCAAATTGCACTTGCTTCATGCCCAGTTCGCGCATCAGATACTTGATACGATCGATGATTTCGGCATTATTTTGAGCATCCATAAATGATGATTTTAGGTGAATATGTGTTTTCTCTCGGCAAAATTACCACAAAAAAATTGCATTATGCAATCTTTTGACCAAAATTTCATCTGCCATATAGGCATGTAAAACAAAATGCAAAACAAAAAACCAGGTCTGACTTCTGGTAATATCACAAATTATAGATATATTTGTGGCGAGATATTCACCTCTATTAAACGATTGAATTATGGCACATGTCTGTGAGAATTGCAAGTTCCGTGCGCACTACGACCAAAAGCCCAACTCGGCGCTGGGCAGGTTTTGGCGCTGGCACATCAACTTCTGCCCCGGCTGGCGCAGTTACTTCTCCCGCCAGAGCGAGGAGAAAAAGGCCGAGTTAAGAACCAAGTATAACTTCAATAAATACTAACCCACGCAACCATGCTGCAAGAAGGATTACAGCACACAAGCCAACTGACGGTAGATGACACCGTCACCGCCATCGCTATGGGCTCAGGCAACATGCCGGTGCTGGCCACTCCCGCCATGATGGCGCTCATGGAGAACGCCGCCATGCTTGCCGTGGCCGACCACCTGCCCCAGGGCAGCACCACCGTGGGCGGGCACATCGCCTCGTCCCACCTCAAGCCCAGCCGTCTGGGCGACACCGTTACCGCCACCGCAACGGTGACCCGCATCGACGGCAAGAAAATCGAGTTCAAGGTCGAGGCCCGCTGCGGCGACACGCTGCTTGGCGAGGGCACGCACCTGCGCTTTGTTGTAGATCAAGAAAAATTCATGTCAAGATTATGAAGAAGATACTAACGATCGTATTGCTGGCAATGGCCCTGTCGTGTGTGACGGCCAATGCCCAAACCGAGGCGGCTCCCGCCCCCAAGAAGGTGTATAACGAACAGATCAACCCGCTGGAACAGATCGACCAGGCTATCCTGCAGGCCAAAGCCGAGGGCAAGTTTGTCATCTGCCAGGTGGGCGGTAACTGGTGTCCGTGGTGCCTGCGCTTTGCCGACTTTATCACCAACGACAGCACCATCAACGACGTGATCGAGAAGAACTTCGTCTATATCCATGCCAACTATCATCCGCGCAAGGCTGGCGAGGTGGGACAAGCGCTGATGAAACGCCTTAACAATGCCGGGCGCTTTGGCTTCCCTGTGCTGGTAGTGCTCGACGAGCAGGGCAACGTCATCCACATCCAGGATTCAGGCCTGCTCGAGGAGGGCAAGGGCTACAACAAGGAGAAGGTGCTCAGTTTCTTCAAGCACTGGACTCCCGCTGCCGTGCGGCAATAACACCTCCCAGACTATGGCTAACAAGAAAGTCTATTTTGCCGGCTCCATCCGTGGCGGGCGTGTTGATGCTGACCTGTACCGACGCCTGATTGCCTACATCCAGCGCACCGACGTGGTGCTCACCGAACACATCGGCAAGAGCGACCTCAACCTGATGGAGCAGGGCCGCGAGCGTGACAAGCACATCTATGGCCAGGACACGGCTTGGCTGCGCGAGAGCGACGTGCTCATCGGCGAGTGCACCTGCCCGTCGCTGGGCGTGGGCTATGAGTTGGCCTATGCCGAGGCCCATGGCATCCCCTGCCACATCTTCTACGACTCGACCAAGACCCAACTGTCCGCCATGCTCACCGGCAACCCCTACTTCCACATCCATCCTTACACCACCGAGGCCGACATCTACCCCTTGCTGGACCAAATCCTCATGCAATAACACTATGGGAAAACTGATCAATAGTTTTATCAAAACCGAGGTACATCCTCTCTTGAAAATCCTTGGCTACAGGAAGCGGGCAAACAACTTCTGGCGGGAGACGGACTTATTTGCCTTTGTCATCAATTTTCAGGCAAGCCGATGGAACTTTGAAGGCCGCGAGGAATTTTACATCAACTGCGGGGTTTATTCGCTTGATGTCGCCATAGCCAATGGGATGGAAACAGATGTGAGGAAAATCCCAATGAGTGACCTGTTATTTGATCAATACAACGATAGACAGCATAGTATCACTCATCATGATGGTGAGGATTATATGTCTTTTATGATCACTGGAGATGACGATTTTTCAAGTGTCGGGGTAAAAGTCAGAAACGAACTCTCAATTGTTGACACAGTTTTCTCGTCATTCCAGAGTACCGACGGTTTTCTGCAATGGGTACTGGGCCAGAAGCCATGGACAATCCGTTATGATCGCCTGTTTACCTATGTCGTGGGCGAACACAAGTGGGACCTTGCCCAGAGATTCTTTAACCTGATCAAGAAACAGCGAGGCGGTTCACCCTATTGGCCACAATTTGAAAAACAAATGGTTGAACAATGTGAAGCCCAAGGATATAATATACCGACATGACACAAAGGGAACTTGATAAAATCAGCAATGCGGCGCGCAGGAGCGCAGCCAAGGCATTGGGCTGGAAGCAGCGGGATTACATCAATTGGCGCGTCGAGCAAGGCTATTTCTTTTGCCTCCTTGACCTCAACCCCGCACGGCTTGAAGTCAAACCCTTGTATGCCGACGACTTGTGGTGGGACATCTTTGAGATGCCCGAGAACAAATCAGAGCCCATGAGCCTGCGAGGCAATGGTGCCTTTTCTCTCGAGGGTATCACAATCAACACTTACGATGAAATGGTTGTCGATGAGGCCACCGATGCCGAATACCTGGAGGCTTACTGGAAAGCCACCATCGAGAAAGCCCATCACGACATGCAGCAGTTCATCCATGACAATCCTGATGCCGAGGCCTATATACCAGAGATTGAAGTGGACGAAACCCGCGATTGCACCATTGCCCTGGTGAGGTTAATGGCGTTGATCCACAACGGGCGCGAGGATGAAGCCGTGGAATTCATCAAACGGGTGAAGAAGAAAGGCGGCAGGTGCATGTACCACAGTGGATTCCTGGTCGATAGTGACGGATTTGGCTACATCCTGGACTGGTGCAGGAAGAGAAAAATGCTGGGCAGGCTGGAAAGACTCAACCCGTTCAAGAAAAACAAATAAAAAAAGCAGCAATAATAGTTGTAAATTCAACGATTATTTGTATTTTTGCAACTGATAATATTTAGTCAATAAAGTGATGGAAGATAGTAATACTGCCAATATATTATCAGTTCTTGACGCGTTTACGATGGAGACATCTGGTGACATTGCCATGAAATTGGCAAGGGACTTTCGCCAGCGCCGTATCGAGAAGGGCGTGACTCGGGAACAGATTGCCAGGATGGCTAAGGTGCCCACGAGCAATGTTGCCCGTTTTGAGCAGAAAGGGCTGATCTCGCTCAGTAACCTCATCCCACTCGCCACAGCACTGGGCTATACTCAGGAGGTAAAAAACATCTTTCAGTCACCCAAATATGCGACGATAGAGGAATTGACACTCATCCGCCGCAATATGGGGAAAAAACGGGCATATAGCGATAAAAAATGACAAAAGTTGAGCAATTGACAGTCAAGTATCATGACGTGACGGTGGGAATCCTATCGTTAACGCCCGACGGCAGGCTTTGTGCATTTGAATATGACAAGGCTTGGCTGCTTGACGGCTTCAGCATCTCGCCTCTGGAATTGCCATTGCAACAAGGCATTTTCGTCGCCAAACCGCAACCTTTTTTTGGCAATTTCGGCATCTTTGAGGACAGTCTGCCCGACGGTTATGGCCGCTATCTCTTGCACAAGGCTCTGCAAAGGGTTGGAATTAAGGATACCGACCTATCCTCGCTTGACAGGTTGAGCATGGTGGGCACTGGCGGCATGGGAGCATTGACTTATCACCCACATCACCACATTGATCGGGGCTCAGATGACCTCGACCTCGACACCCTGCAAGAAAAAGCACTGGAAGTGCTCGGAGAGCAGCAGGACACCGATGCGGGAATATTACTGTTCAAGAGCGGCAACAGCGGTGGTGCTCGTCCCAAAGCCATCATTCATGACAGTGATGGCCACTGGCTGGTCAAGTTCCGCCACACCTACGACCCCGCAGACATGGGTATCCAAGAATACCGCTATAACGAGGTGGCAAAACAATGCGGCATCAACGTGCCCGACTTCAAGTTGATGAACAACCGATACTTTGCATCCAGGCGTTTTGATATTGACAGCAACGGCAGCAGGATTCACACAGCCACCGCAGGCGCATTGCTCAACTTGTCGCTCTCGACCCCGCTGCTCGACTACAGCAACCTGCTCGCCCTCACTGGCTATCTCACGCACAATGAGGCCGATGTGGAACAAATGTTCAGACGGATGGTATTCAATTATCTTACGGATAACAAAGACGACCATTGCAAGAATTTCAGTTTCATCATCACCCAAGATGCGGCAAAGCAATACTCGTGGCATCTGGCCCCAGCCTATGACCTGACATGGTGTGCCGAGGGCTACAACGGTGAACATGCCACATCAGTTAACGGCACGGGGAATCCCACACTCGAGGATATGGTGTCAGTCGGCGTTCACATCAACATGCCGGAGCAGCGATGCCAAGACCTTTACCAAGAAGTTAAAAGCGCATGTGCGGCAGGAGGCCTGCTGCACCACGAGATCAAAGAATGATTAAGATAATTAATGATTATGGCAGTCGTTTATGTTATAAATATCCTGATAATCGTCCTGGCGGCCGTGATTGTTGCCGGGAAGGGCGATAGGTATATTGCAGGCTACAACACGGAGAGCGAGCAGGAGAAACAGCAGGTCAATATCAAGCGCCTGCGCATAATGGTCGCTGCCATCCTGGTGCTGTCGATAGCCGCGTTTGACATCCATTTCTTTATTAGCGGCCAAGAAGAGGACACCACAGCAGGCTCAGTGATTGCCCATGTGGTTGCCGCAATTGCTGTTATATATATGGCCATCGCAGGCATCATCATCGCCAACACGTGGTGCAAGAAGAAATAAAGGAACTACCAAGGTTAGACAACATGATAAAAAGAGGAATGATACATAATGCGACGCAATTGGTGGACCTGATTCAGGAAATCGGGTTCCTGCCGTTGCTCTATAGCGGCATCAGCGGCTACTCGGCCGAGGATGTCGTCGATAGCGACTGCCGCTATGTGGTCTATGACGACGGGGGCTGGGACTGGCCCATGTGGAAGTGGAAGGGCCCGATTGTGACCGAGAGCCCCTGCGTGTATGGCAAGTTCTTTGACAAGAAGGCGGGTTACATCAGCATGGACTGGTGGCCCGACTTCATCAACTACCGACGCCACGCCTATCCCGCCCCGGCCGAGGGCTCCATCGAGGAGGCCATCGTGCTGACTCTGCGCGAGCATGGCAGCCTCATCACTCGCGAGTTGCGCGCCGCTTGTGGCTTTACCGGTGCCAAGATGCGCAGCCGCTTTGACGGCTACGTGACGCGCCTGCAGATGGCGTGCCGCATCGTCACCCAGGACTTTGTCTATCCTCGCGACAAGCACGGCCACGAATATGGCTGGGGGTGGGCGCTGCTCACCACGCCCGAGGACCTGCTGGGCAAAGAAGCCTGCGAATGCGAGCGCACGCCCGAGGAGTCGCTCGGGCGCATCATGGAGCACTTGAAGCGCATCCTGCCTCACGCCACCGAGCGCCAAATCATGAAATTACTCAAATAAAGGAAATATCATCATGAGAAAGTTACTTATCACTCTTGCCATGCTCATGGCCTTCACCGCCATTCATGCGCAAAAGATCAGTTATATCGAGGCCACGACCTCGTGGTACCATGTCTATGACGACAACGGCAAGAAGGTGCACACCTTCAGCACCACCCAGGGCGAAGTGGTGGCCTACAGCGAGTCGTTCTACATCGTGAAGCACGGCAGTTGGTACTACACTTACAATGCCAAGGGCAAGAAACTCTATACCTTTGCCGTGAGCAATGTGGGAGAAGTGCTCCATGCCACTGGCGACACCTTCACCAGCAAGAGGGGCCAATGGGTCTATACCTGGGACAAGAACGGCAAGAAACTTAGGACACGATATGCTAACCATTAATCCCGATGCTCTGTCTCTACTATGTTTAAGTTTATCCATACAAGCGATTGGCACCTAGGCCATAATCTATACGGCTACGACCGCAGTCAAGAGCAAAAGGCCTTCCTGCAGCAGATGGTCGACATCGTGCGTAAGCACCAACCCGACGCCCTGCTGGTGAGCGGGGACATCTTTCACACGGCAGCGCCCTCCAATGCGACCGTCAGCCTCTACGTCAACGCGATGCTCGACATCCACAAGGCGTGTACCAGCATGGCGATTATCGTCATCGCCGGCAACCACGACAGCGCCTCGCGGCTCGAAAGCGACAAGCGGCTTTGGGAAATAGCGGGCGTGAACGTCCTCGGCGGCATTGCCCGCAACCTGGATGGTCAAGCCAATTTGGAGCGCCACATCATCAAGGTCGGAGGCAAGGGCATTGTCGCTGCTGTTCCGTTTGCCTATCCAGCAGGTTTTCCTCAGGTCAATGACGGCCATGCTGATCGCGACCAGCGCCAGCCGGCCTATTTTCAAGCCTTGCTCGACCAGGCCAGTGCCGTCAATACTGAAGGTGTTCCCGTCGTGCTGATGGCTCACCTGGCTGTCAACAACAGCGACCTGACCGGTCATGACAACAACATAATGGACTGCGTGGAGATGGCCAATTTAGGCCAAGGATATGACTATGCGGCATTGGGGCACATCCACCGCCCGCAGAATCCCGATAGCCATATCCGCTATTGCGGAACGCCCATCGCGGTGAGTTTTGACGAGCAATGCGAGCACTCGGTAAGCATCGTCGAAATCGAGGCCCACGGGTGCATGCCCCGTATCGAGACCAAGGCCATCAAGAATCCCCGCCCCCTGCACACTATCCCCGCCAGCGATCCCGTGGACTTTGACTCCCTCATGAGCCTGCTGCAGGAGGCCAAGTTGGAAGAGCATTCCTACATCCGCCTCAACGTACTGATTGACAACGGCCTGCCCATTGATGCCAACGAGCGTGTCGCCAAAGTCCTGGCCGACAAGGGCTGTTACTATTGCGAGATGAAGAAGACCCGCCGCAACGCAATCGGCCAAGCACACCGCCAGATGACAGCCGACCAACTCAGCGAAATCAGTCCGCTAGAGGTGGCCAAACGCCACTACAACGACACACTGATGCAGGAGATGTCACCCGAAGAAATAGAACTGTTTAACGAGGCATACCGCTTAGTCATGGAGGATCGAAGCAAATGAAACTCAAGAAACTCACCATCGATAATATCGCATCGATCGAGCATGCAGTGATCGACTTTGACGCTGCGCCGCTGGCCGACGAGCGACTGTTCCTGATCACGGGCGAGACTGGTTCAGGCAAGTCCACTATCATCGATTGCATCTGCCTGGCGCTGTATAACAGCACACCACGCCTGTCATCGGTCGTCAATGCCAAGAATAACGGCTATGAGAATCGTCTGGGCAATGGCACGATCGACAACTACTCGCTCAACGATGCCAAGCAACTGATGAGGCGCGGATCGGTGTCTGCCCTGATCACACTGTCATTTGACGACGACCAGGGCACGCCATGGACTGTCACCTGGGGCGTACAGCGCGCCAACAAAAGGCCCAACGGCAGGCTGCAGAGCATCTCACGCACCCTCAAAACAGACGATGGCATCGAGCCTGCCTATTTGTATCAAAACACCACTGAAGTCAAGAACAAAATCACCGAGATGCTGGAATTGGACATCGACCAGTTTATGCGCACGGTGGTGCTGGCACAGGGCAAATTTGCCGAATTTATCAATTCCAAAGACGATGAGAAGGCCGACCTGCTCGAGAAAATGACCGGCACAGGCATCTATTCCGAAATCAGCAAGAAAATCTTTCAGATAACCAAGGAGAAGAAAAGCCAGCGTGACCTGCTCAAGAGCCAACTGGACAGTTACACCTTGCTTGACGATGAGCAGAAAGCAACTATCCAGAACGAAATCGCCAGCCTCAAGCAGCAACAGTCCCATGCACAGCACCTGCGGGATATGGCCAAAGCGATGACCATGTGGCTGACCACCAAACAGAAGAATGAGCGGGACCTCAGCGACAAGGAAACACTGCTTGCCGACAAACGCGCCCAAACCCAGTCGGCCAAGCACATTGCCGAGCGGGCTATGGTCAAGGACTGGACCGACACGACAGTACCGCGCATCAAATTGGCAGAGAAGGATGCGCACCTCGACAAGATCAAGACCTTAGACGGGAAGCGGACCGAACTGCAAGGACGATTTGACGCACTGTGCGCCGCCCTGAGAGCCGCCATCGCCGACCTTGACTCCAAACAGGGCCAACTTGATGAGATAACGGCATCCCTCCGGCAGCAAGAGCCCAACAAGGCCATGTATGAGGCCATAGGGCAAATCAAAAGCGCCATGAAGCATCTCTCGGCTGAGCAAAACAATGTCGAGGTATTCTCGAAACGCCTCGACGACGAGCAGCGCCGGCTGCCTGAAGTCGAAAAGGCAGTGAACGCGGCTCGCACCGACTGCTCACAGAAGGACACCGCGCTCCAGACGCTGCAACAACGACTTGATGCTATGGGCGTGCCTCAAATCAGGGAACGCAAGGACAAACTAAGCCACCTCAGGCAAAGTCTGCTTACCCTCAAGGGCACACACGAGGCCGCCATTCAGGCCCATGCGGCAGTCAAGGACCTTGACACCAAGATTGAAGAGCAACGCCATGCCCTCGACAAAGAGAGTGCCGTCTGCGAGGAGCGCCGTACCAGCAGGGAACAGGCATGGGAGGCCGTCGAGCAGCAGAAGAGTTGGAACGAACTGCTGGCTCAAGCCCACCAGACCCTGCACATAGGCGACAAATGCCCCGTGTGCGGCCACGTCATTGAGCAGTTACTGCCCGAGGGCAACAGCAAACTGGATCAATTGCTGGCCAGACTCAAGCAAGCCGACGATCTCCTGCGCGATACCGAAACGCGCATCCAGGCCGCTTCAAGACTCATCACAGAATACGGCAGCCAGTTGGAAAACGCCAAGCAGGTGATGAGCGTCAAAGACGACCAATACGGGACCCATCGCAGTCAGGCACAGATGCTGCTCGTGGCCTGTGACATGAACGACTCCAACCTTGACGATGCCGACGCCCTGATGGCCCAAATCGACGCCGAGGCGAATCTGCTGAACGCCTCACTGCAGCAGGCCGACGAACTGGCCAAAGCCATCCACGAGGCACAGCAGGCCACGACTGCGGCAACCCAAGCCTATAACCAGGCCACCATCCAACTCAACAAGGTCAATGACAGCATCCTGTATCAGCGACAGACCATCGATGCCAGCCGAGACAAAGTCGTGTCACTCACCCAAGAGTTAAACGGATTGCTGGTCATGCCGGACTGGAAAGAACAATTGACCCGGGATCCCGAGTTTATCCACCGTCTGGAAACAGAAGCCGACACCTATCACAAGCAAGCCTCCATGCAGCAGCAACTGACCTACAGCATCGCCGTGAGCCGGACGTCCATCCCTGCTATGCAGGAGGCCATGCGCAACATCGACGGACTAGCCGACAACGGCCACGCCACAGATGTCGTTCCCACCGACCTCGACGAGCAATGGCGCCGCTTCGAGAACAGGTATCTCGAGTGGAAATCAGCCTTGCAGCATGAGCAGGAGAGTGCTCAGCGGGCCTCCCAGGCGCTAGAGGAGTATCTCGACAGCCATCCAGGCATCACCCTCGATCGCTTGGCCGAACTCAACCGCTGCCAGCCCTCAGACATTGAAGACATCCAGAGCAGACATGCAACCCTAGAGAAGGCCATCATCGCCACTCAAGGCGAAATCACCGAACTGAGACGCCAGCAAGTCAACATCGCGGCGAGCAAGCCCGAATTTGATGAGCAGGATCCTGAGCGATTGGCCCAACTGCACAACGAGAACAGCGGCCTGCTTGAGCAACTGGAGGCTGAGATCGCCAAGCGAATGGCCACCCTGGAAGCCGACCAACAAAGTGCCAAGCAGATGGGTGAGACCCGTCAGTTGCTGCAGCAGGCCGACGCAGTGTATCGCAAATGGGCTCAACTGAATGAAAATCTGGGCAGTTCGGACGGAAAAACCTTCCGCCATATCGCACAAAGTTATATCTTGGGAGACTTGCTGTCCCGCGCCAACCAATACCTGCATCACTTCAACAACCGCTATGAGTTACTGGCCAACCCTGGCAAACTCTCCATCCTGGCCCGAGACACTTGGCAGGGAGACCTCACGTCGGTCTGCACCCTGTCCGGCGGCGAGTGCTTCATGGTGTCGCTGGCATTGGCATTGGCCCTGTCGAGCATGTCGGGCAGAATCTTCTGTATGGACACCTTGTTCATCGACGAGGGATTCGGCTCGCTAAGCCCCAACTATCTCGACAAAGTGATGGAAACGCTCAACCGCCTCTATGACATGGGCGGCCGCCGCGTGGGCATCATCAGCCACGTGGAGATGCTCAAAGACCGCATCACCACACAGATCCAAGTCGCCCGAGATCCATCGAACAATACCGTCTCCCGCGTCAAAGTCGTCAGTGCCTGATCACAGGCCAATAGTCACGATATGTGAGACATCGTTGTGGACGGATCATCATACCTAAAAAGACGACTGAACACGCTGAGTCATCTGACTATCAGATTCTTCAGCGTGTTCAGTTGTCTTTTCTCTGAGTCGGGTTCAGATAGCGGGAATCAGTTGTGAATGCTAGTTCCGCATCATTGCATCAACCGACGTCAATAGAGGATGTCCAGGCCATGCAGCATGCCACTGTAGGAAATGGCGTCCCGGCCACGCGGATCAACATCGATGGTTGCCTTGCCATTCATAAACACCTCGACATGGAACCGGTAGTTATCGTCGCCATTATCGACCCTGAACGTGATTTGGGCACGGTCCTCCTTGGGGTAGGTTACCTTGTAATCAAGAATAGCGCTCGAGAAATTAAGAGCCTTATACCCGCTAGCGCCGTAACCCACATTCTGGCCAGAACCTGCATAGGGCAAGTAGCACGTCACAGTACCGTCACGCAAAATCATCTTCTGACCCTGGCTCACGCTCATGGTGGGAGCCGACAAAGGCCGCATCGACCCTACCATGATCACATACTGGCGTGATTCGAGCAGCGTCTTGACAGCCTCGACGCGTTGCGGATCCACAACGTTTTTGCCTGATCCACAAGCGGCTAGAATCACTACCATTAGTAATGATGATAATAATAGTAAAACCTTCCTCATAATTCAAGATTCTTTATAGGTTAATATCTTTTCTCATCAGTTATGACTCAGACAACTGCTCCTGGTTTAATCACGCATGCAAACTTCGGCAATCAACCGGCCACTACATCAGAGCAGCAACTCGCCATCAAACGAAATCGCATCCCTGTCACGAGCAATCACGTCGATGATTGCTTTGCCGTTGGTAAACATATCGATGCGATAATGATAGGCGTCCTCATCGTTGATCACGTCAAACTCGACGACGTAGCGGTTGCTGGTTGTCTGAGTGACCGAGTAGCCCTGTAAATTGCCCTTGAAGTTCAGTCCCTTGCCTCCGCCGTAGGGCAAGCGATAGGCCTCGCCTGCATAGGGCAGGTAACTGTCGACCTCGTCCCCATTGATTTTCAACTCATAGTTGGATGTCACGTGCCGGGGCATGCCTCCCAGCGGTTTCATCCAGTTGATTGCTATAGTAAAGTGGCGGGTGTCGAGGGCCTGCTCGACCTGCGCAGCCACTTGGGCTTGCTGTTCGGCTTGTCGCAACGCGTTGCCAGTTCCACATGCATTGAACATCAACACAAGCCCCAAAATCATTGACGCAAAAGTTAGGTTTTTCATTTTTCCATTCAAGTTATTTTAAAAACGACATACTCAATAATAATTGGCTTTCAACCGACATCGTCAGCGGATGACTGCAATCTTGGTCACGGCAGCCTTACCGCTTCCACTGGCTTGAGAGCACAGCACAAGGTAAACGCCCGACTTGACGGCGTTGCCATACTGGTCGCAGCAGTCCCACGTCACCATACCGCCTGTCGACTTGAGTTGAGCCAGGACATTGCCGCTGGCATCGGTGATCTTGACCAGAGAATTGTCCATCAGACCCTTGATAGTCACACTGCCGCCATACTCGGGACGCACCGGGTTGGGATAAGCAAACACGTTGTCATAGGTGGGCTCGGCAGGGCTGGAGTCGCTAAAGTACTCATACAGGCCTGCAGGTGTGGTCACATAGACGGAATTGCTGTTGGGATTGCAGCACACGGTATAGACCGTGTTTGAAGCCAGAGGGCTGTTGGTCGTATTGAATTTCTTGATAATCTCATCACCGTTGGGGCTGACCAGGAACAATCCCGACGACTGCGTGGCAATCCACTTGCGGTTAGCCCCGTCGACAGCCACGCTATTGACCTGAATACCATCCATCAGACGGTCGGCCATGCCGGTTCCGTCGTTGCGCGGCACCTTGGGTCGCATGACCTTGAAGTCGCTGCCACCCGCAAAGGCTTGAGCGGGGTTGAAATAGCATACGCCCTCACTATTGCCCATCCAGACCATGCCATTGAGGTCCTCGGTCAGGCAAGTGATATTGGTCCACGAGAAGGCCATACCATCCTGGTCGTTAAACTTGTCGAATGACACCCGAGGCGGACGTGACGAAATCTCACCGTTACTGTTCCACATCACCAGAGGCATCTTGAAGTCGCCATCGGTAAACAACTTGATGTCATAATTGCTGTTGCGAGTCGAGAGCAAGAGACCACGCATCGTGTGACCCGTATTGGTGCCCTCAATCTCAGGTGTGATCCAGTCACTGGCTGTGACTTGACTTTGCTTTACCTTGGCAGCGGGGAGCACCATTACAGGGTGTTCGGGATTCTCATAGGACTGTACCACCCACAGGTTACCATTGCGGTCAATGCTCGTGATGGGGTGCATCGACCACTTCTTAGCCATGGGGCTGTTCTCGGTATTATAGGCCATGGCGATCTCACCGTCAACGACCTTGAGCAAGCCCTCTCGCCAGGTTCCCAGCAGATAAGTGTTGGGCTCACCGGGCACAAATTCAAGCCAAAACGAGCCGTCTATGGGAGCGCCGTCGGGCGTGACATCGGTCCAGGTCACTCCGTCATAGGTATTGACAGCAGTGGGCGATGCCGTAGAGACGATACCATTGGCAGCGGTGCTTGCCACATACAGCAGATCTTGGGTCGTGTTATAGGTCATCCAATAGGGCGTGGCGTAGGTCAACGCGTTAGGCAAGTAATAGTTGCCGCTGTGTTGCTGATGCAATCCCTTGTCGCCTGCAGCCCACAGGATGTCACTGCCATTGGGATGCTGGCTACAGATTTCGCCATTGTCACTCACCACCTGCAGGTTATCAACATCCATGTCGGCTTTGTAGCACTTGCCCTCGTAAGGGACATTGAGTAGCCATCCGCCAGGAGCGTGCTGTGCCACAGTCACCGGAGCCTCGATGATGTTGCGCGCCGCGAACGAGCGGTCACCACTCTCACCAGACTCCATCTCAACGTCATGATTGACTGTGATGGTGATTACCGACGTCCAGCCTGACTCACAGATGAAGCGGCTGCCATCGATGGGCCATAGGCGACAATTAGATTTGTCCATATTCACGCGGTGCATGGCCGACAGATGCTCGTAATGCTTGCCGGTTTCGCCCCAGTACATCGCATCGGCCGTTGATGCGATCAGCGTGGTGCCGACTTGTGCGACCGATGACATGCGAGTGCCAAACAGATGCGACTCCTTGACCACCATCTTGCTGTCATCGATGACGACGTAGCCGAAGTCCGTTGCCACATACATGAGCCCAGGAGCAAAAGTGACATCGTTCACAGCCTTACTGGTCGTGAGCACCGCATCTTTGATTTCGGGCAAATTCACGACACTGCCGTTCTTTCTGATGACATCAAGGTTGGAATTGCTGTAGACAACCACCAGATAGTCCTCATCACTATTGTAATAGATCGCTTTGATGCCCATGTCGCTCAACGAGTTCAGCCTGTTGAGTGCCTCATTCTCTTCGGTCTCCTTGTCCAGGGCGAACAGATTGCCGCCACTCAGGTAATAAACGCGCTCGGGTGTCTCAGCAACGGCTTTGACCGCACTGCCCACATAGGAGGTATGAATCATCCAGTCGCCCACAGCATTTTGGCTGTCAGCCTCGAAACTAATGGGCGTGGCCGCCGTGATCAAAAGCAACAGTAGCAATATCTTTTTCATCGTCATCATATATGATCAATCTAAATCTGTCTGTTTATCTTCTTGTAATAATATAACGTAAAGACCTGCGGTAAATTGTGTGGTACCCGTCAGTACGATAGCCTGACGGCTTTCTGCTCACTTGACGCGGCATCATAGACAAACGAAGCCCAGGTACTGTTAACTTGACTCTCGTAGCGGATGCGGTACTTGATCGGGCGCAAGCACTTGACCGACACTTCACCCCTAACCGGTATGGTCTGAGCGCCACGGCGCTTGACACCTTTCTTCTCGGTGATGACACAGGTATCGTCCCGAATGGTGAAGACGAGATTGATTGTCTCGTCGGGAGCCAGTGCCATGCCCTCGCGCCGGATGTGCACCCTGCCCCCGGCCACACGCTGCATCATCAGCGTATCTTCATTGTCCTCGCGCTCATCGGGCTCAGTGAGCAACTGCACTATGTGGGTGCTGGCGGGACCATGCTCACGGCGTCCCATCAGCAACGCAACCAGTGCCATAGCGACCACAAAGGCTATTGTATAGAATTCCGGTGAATTAAAGTCCATAGCAAATATCACAAGCGGGTTGATATCAATCGCACAGCGGTTACTTGAGCCGCTTGATAATCTCTTGGGAAATGAGATGTGACGACGCCGGCGACCAGTGGGTATCGTTGAAGAGGTACACGTCCCTCACCCCACGGCGTATGTAGGGCAGCAGCACCTGCTTGGAAAAGACAAAGGTGCCTTGAGCATCAGAGCCCATCCATTGCTGCAAGTCCTCGTTGAGGGTCTTGGCCGGATAATGGCCATCGGTGATGAACTCCTGGTACATGTCATACTTGTCGGCTGCAATAAGCACAATCAGGTTCACCCCTTGGCGGCGCGCTACATCGATCAGGGCCCGATAACTGTCGACCACCTGCTGGCGGCGCTTATCAGTCACATCAAAGCCCAATTTCACATCGTCATGATAGAAATAGAGCACATCCGGCTCGCTACCACCAAACAAGGGCTTGGACAAACGGGCGCTATAGATGGGATTCTTGCCCAACAGATGGTAGAAGACATAGTCCCGCACACGCTCTAGCGGACCGGACGACGATGGCTGCTGAACCTGCGGCTGGGCCGGCTGCGACGGTTGTTCGGTGGGCCTAGGCATCGAGGTGTGTGTAGTCACAAACGAACTGTGCCTGTCCACCAGATAGCGCTCAACCTCCTGCACGACCAGATTGTGAACACACGTAGAGTCGATGCAACCCAAGTTGAGCACATCATAGGCAATCTGAACCGGACTAGACAAGGTGGCATCACTTGGCGTGTATACAACCACCTTGCGTCCGCTCTCATGCGCCAGATAGTTGACATAATCGCCCTGCTTGCCCACTCCACCGCCATGAGAGAACGAGTCACCGATGACGAGCACGCCGCAGGTGTCTTGACGCAACAGGCTGTCATTGTCGATGCCGGTATAATAAACCTCAGGCAAGAGACGGGTGCGGATGGAGTCGGTATACTCCGGGCCGCTGTTGATCAAGCCCAATCGCATCAGGTCGCCCGAGTTGTCACCGGTAACCCACAGCCAGACGGCCATGCCCACCAAGAGCAGCCACAAGGGTAAGATCGTATAGGATATGTGATAAAGGAACCTGCGCATGGTGAAATCTTAGAACTGGAAATAAATGAACGTTTGCACCTTACCGGCAAAGCCGAAAATCAACAGGGCAATCACCGCATATAGCGCCAAGCGTGCCGGTCTGGCCGAAAGCAAGCGGTAACCATCGATCTGCAACACATGGGAGCGCTCACGCTGTATCCACTCGGCTACCAACAGAACGGCGCACCAGATGAGCATGCGCAACATGGGCATGGTCAGCCCATGGAATGAGAACAGCGAGGGCGAGAACAAGCGAGACATGAAGGTGCTGAATGCACCGAAATCAGGCGCACGGAACAAGATCCAACCCATGTTGACCAGCGCAAAGGTCAACACCATGTTCAGCAACTCGCGCCACGAGGGCAAGATGTGCCCATGAGCCACCGCATGGTCATAACGCTTCGCACCCCACAGGATCAGCGGCACAAACAGCAATGCGTGATACAGTCCCCACAGCACAAAGGTCCAGTCAGCGCCATGCCATAAACCGCTCAGGGCAAACACGACCAATGTGTTGACAATCGTGCGGCTGCGACCCACACGGCTACCGCCCAACGGGATATACACATACTGCGTGAACCAATTCATGAGCGTAATGTGCCAACGGCGCCAAAACTCCCTCACGTTGCGGGAGAAATAGGGCACCTTGAAGTTGGTTGTGAGCCTGATGCCAAACAACTTGGCGCAACCGATGGCGATGTCGCTATAGCCCGAAAAATCGGCATAGATCTGAAACGTGAACAGCAGTGAACACACCAGCAGCATGGAGCCAGTGGCCGTGCCCACACCATTCCATACTTGATTAACGATCTCGGCACAGCCATCGGCGATAATCAACTTCTTGAAAAATCCCCATAGCATCTGGCGCAAGCCATCGACCGCATTGCCATAGTCAAACGTGCGCTCACGCAGCATCTGCGGCAAGAGGCTTGTGGCCCGCTCGATGGGGCCTGCCACCAGTTGAGGAAAGAAACTGATAAACGAGAAGAAGGCCACGGCATCATGCGTGGGCTTGATACGACGGGCATAGACGTCGATAGAATAACTCAGCGCCTGGAAGGTATAGAAACTGATGCCTACAGGCAGGATGATGCGAGCAGTGGGCCAGTCGATGTGCAATCCCACCATCTGCAACAATGCAGACAGACTGTCCACAAAGAAGTTATAGTACTTGAAGACTCCAAGGATGCCCAGATTGAGCACAATGTTGGCCGCGCTGACCAAGCGTTGTGCATCGCGCCGACCTTCGAATCGCTCAATGAGCAAACCACTGCCGAAACTGCTCAGCGACGTGATGACAATCAAGATGAGGAAACGCCAATCCCACCAGCCATAGAACACATAACTGGCGACAAGGACAAGCAGATTCTGCCACCTCAACCGCCTGAACACAAACCAGTAGAGCAAAAACACTACCGGCAAGAAGATCATGAATGTGAACGAATTAAACAGCATAAACGGTCATCATATCAACAAGAGGGCATGCTGCAACAACAGGCACGCCCTCTCTTGTACTGAAAAACCTTCTCACTCAGGGATAGGCCGCCAGCCACGATGCTATCACTTGATAATCATCAGTGTCGTCAATGGCTTCCCGTCCACGACAGGCTGAGCGCCCTGAGCGGCATAGACATTGTACATGCCTGTGGGCACACGTTCACCGCCCTCGGCGCTGCCGTCCCACAGCATGCTGCCCATCACGGGGCCAGCCTGCTTAACGATGTTGCCCTCGCGGTCGGTAATCGTCACATAGGTATTATCCATCAGGCCGGTGATCTTGATCATGCCAGTGAAGTCGGGCTCTACAGGATTGGGGAACACGTAGACGTTGTCAAAACTCAACGAAGCGGCATCGCCTTCGGGAACATACTCGGCAAATCCATTGTCGGTGTAGATATACACGCGATCGTTGATGGTGTCACACTCAATGCTGTAAACCAGATCACTGGGCAGGTCGCTATTGTCGGTGGTGAAGTGGTTATATACCACACTGGCATCGGGCGAAACGAAGAAGACGCCATTGTCTGTGGCCAGCCACTTGTTGTCGTCGCGATCGACACCCATGTCATAGACCGAAAAGCCCTCGCACAGGTAGCCCTTACCCTCGCTGAAGTTGGTCACATAGGGACGCACAGCCCTAGGCTGCTCGTCAAAGACCACCGTGGGATCAAACATGAACAAGCCTTGAGTGTGGCACACCCAGATATTGCCCTGCTTATCCTCCTCCATGTGATTGATATAAACCCACTTGACTTGATGGTCGTTCTGATCGACAAACGTGATGATGTCTGACAGGCGATAAGTATCTACCGTGGGATCCACATTGCCATTGTCCCAGCAGAAGATATGTCCATTGCCAGCACTGGTGGGAACGTCACCATCGACAAAGATCTTGTAGTTGGTCTTTTTGGACACCACGAAACGGGAACGCTGCATCGAGCCGGTATTCAAGGCCAGCAGGCCAGTAGGCTGGAACCAGTCGGTCTTAGCCACAGACGATTTGTTGAACTTATCGGCAGGGAGCACAGCCACAGGGCAGGTGGGATTATCATAGGAAGTCACCACCCACATGTTGCCATAATTGTCAAATGCGGGAGTCGGCTTGTACTTGCCAATCAATGAGTTTGTATTGGTGTAAGTTACTTTCTTCACGTCTTTGGTAACCTTGCTGATACCCGTTGTCCATCCGGCACGCACATAAGTCGTGGGATCCAGCGGACTGAACTCCAACGCGTAGCCTGCGCCACTAGCCGAATAGGACACGTTTTTCCACATGTTGCCGTCATAGGTGTTAATCACGTTGGAAATTCCGGTTGGATTGTTGTTGATCAAGGCAATAGGACCAGAAACCGCCGCGTAAAGCACATTCATTGCGGCATTATACTTCAGCCAGTAGGGCTTGTCCGTTGTCAACGAATTAACCTTGTAATAGGTCGATGTGCCCTTGATCGACAGACCATTGGCATCGTTGATCCAGATAGAGCCGTCACCGAGAGGATTGCTGGTGGCAAAAGTGGTTGCTGTCGCGTTCACCTTAGTAGCCGTCTTGCCAGTGGTGTCGAATGTGTAATAAAAGGCCTTGCCGGTAAAGTTGGCGACGAAACCCGTCGAGGTCTTCTGCACGCAGGTGGGACCCTCACTGATCAGTGTAGACAATGAAGGATCTCCGGCCGAAAAGTCGAAATAATAGAGATTTTGAGTTCCAAACAGGAAAGTGGAATGATCGTCGATCGGGTACAACTTCATACCGCTATATGATCCGGCCCTTTTCTTGAAATGAGCCCTCGGGTCATTGTCGTTGGGATCACCATAGAAACAGTTACGGTTAGACAGCATCACCATCTGGTCACCTACGATGGCCACAGAGTTGATCGTGATGCCGTCGCCGGCATCATAACTGCGCGTCACCGTCAGGGTCGACTCGTCGATGGTCATAAAGCCGAAACCCATGGCCACATAGGCTACGCCACCAGAGAAGGTGATATCGCGGATCATCTTATTGGTATAGGTCGAAGGTATGCCATTACTGTAAGTGTAGTCACGGAAATGTACTTCCACATCCTTGATGCCGCTCACGTTGGTCACCTTGCCGTTGGCATCGATGACGTCGATGTTGGATGTCGCATAGGCCACAAAGAGCAACCTGTTCTCCCAATCATAATAGATCTGGGAGATCAAACCATCCGAAAGTTGATTCTGCATGGTCAAAGCGATCGTCTGCAGCGTGGTCTTGTCGAACTGGAACAGACGTCCACTGTTCAGATAATAGACCTTATCACCCGTGTCGTAGACATTCTGAATCTTGGAATTCATATAGTAGTTATGCAACTTCCAAGTGCTCGCATTGGCTGTAGCAAATGCCAACGCTACAAGCGTCAACAATAACATGAAATGTTTCTTGATCATATCCCGAAAGTATTTTAATTATTTATTGTCAAAAAAGAATATCAACATACTGACTAGCAGTGAGATACGGCAAAAGTAGCCTAAATAACCCACTGAATCAAATGCCAAAGTTATAAAAATATAACGACATTGGGCTGGTTTTAGCCTGTTTTAGGCACCAAAAACTTTCTTAAAAATTGCAAATTGCATCCTATAGCAAGGATGGCATGGTCACGCCCGATATCGCGTGTCCATGCCATCTATGCTCGTATGCAATCCGTCCTCGCTAGCGGGAGCAGTGTCATTTTACTCGGTGGTGGCGGCAGCGGCTGCCTCGACCCACTTTTTCACCTCATCAACGACAGGCACCTTATAGCCTAATTTGTACTTCTTGTTGATGTCGAGCAGGTCTTGGAACAACTTGCCGGGCTTCTCCAGGGCACCCAGTGCGGCAACGGTCAGCAGACCGGCCTTCTGGATAGGAGCGACCCACTCTTCGGGAATGCCCAGAGCGGTGAAGGCCTCAGCCTTGTCACGCGCGGGCACCTTCTCGGGACGCATCTGCGGGAAGAGCAGCACATCCTGAATGTAACTATTGCCGGTCATGAGCATCACCAGGCGATCGATGCCGATGCCGATGCCACTGGTGGGCGGCATACCATATTGCAGGGCACGCAGGAAGTCCTGATCGATAATCATCGCCTCGTCATCGCCCTTATCGGCCAAGCGCATCTGCTCCTTGAAGCGCTCTTCCTGGTCGATGGGGTCGTTCAACTCACTATAGGCATTGGCCAGTTCCTTGCCGTTGACCATCAGTTCAAAACGCTCGGTCAGTCCAGGCTTGCTGCGGTGCATCTTGGTCAGAGGTGACATCTCCACAGGATAGTCGATGATAAACGTGGGCTGGATAAATGTGCCCTCGCAGGTCTCGCCAAAAATCTCGTCGATCAGTTTGCCCTTGCCCATCGTATCGTCAACCTCGATGTTGAGCGCCTTGCACACCTCGCGGATCTCGTCCTCGCTCTTTCCTTCCAGGTCGTAGCCCGTCTTCTCTTGGATGGCCTCCAGGATGGGCAGACGACGATAAGGCGCCTTGAAACTGATGACCTGCCCGTCGATTTCAGTCTCGGGTTTGCCATTGGCAGCGACGCAAATCGTTTCGAGCAACCGCTCGGTAAACGACATCATCCAGTTGTAGTCCTTGTACTGCACATAGAGTTCCATGCAGGTGAACTCAGGATTATGGTTGCGGTCCATGCCCTCGTTGCGGAAATTCTTGCCAATCTCATACACACCCTCAAAACCGCCCACAATCAGTCGCTTGAGGTACAACTCAGTGGCGATGCGCATATACATCGGGATATTGAGCGCATTGAAGTGGGTGATAAACGGCCTGGCTGTAGCGCCACCGGCGATAGCCTGCAGCGTCGGCGTCTCGACCTCGGTATAACCAGCATCGTCAAGCACTTGGCGCATGGTTTTCACTACTAGGGCACGCTTCAGGAAAGTCTCTTTCACACCCTTGTTGACCACCAGATCCACATAACGCTGGCGATAGCGCAACTCGGGATCCTCAAATGCGTCATAGGTCACGCCGTCCTTCACTTTCACCACAGGCAGGGGCTTGAGTGACTTGCTCAGCAACTTGATCGACTGGGCGTGCACACTGATCTCTCCCGTCTGGGTACGGAACACGAAGCCCTGCACACCGACAAAGTCGCCCATGTCGAGCAACTTCTTGAATACCGTGTTATATAAGTCTTTGTTCTCATCGGGGCAAATGTCATCTCGGCTCACATAGACCTGCACACGGCCACGCGAGTCCTGCAGTTCAAAGAAGGAAGCCTTACCCATGATGCGGCGATTCATCATGCGCCCGGCGATGCTCACCTGACGCGGCTCTGCGTCATCGCTGAAGTTAGCAAGGATGTCATCACTATAGGCATTCACGACATACTCATCGGCGGGATATGGGTTGATGCCCATGGCCTTGAGTTGCTCCAAACTATTGCGGCGGATAATCTCTTGTTCGCTTAATTCAAGTACATTCATTATTATGTCGTATTATTGATGTTGGTCACTTTTGAACTGCAAAGATAGTGCAAGCCGAGCGGAATGCCAAATTTATTTGAGCATTTCCGAGGCGCAGCCTATCTTCGCCGCAAGGCAAAGTAGTGCAAGCCGAGCGGAATGCCAAATTTTGCGCAAGCCAAATGCCATGAAAACTTGTTTTCAATGGCTGAGGCGAAGCCAAAATTATCAAATTTATTTGAGCATTTCCGAGGCGCAGCCTATCTTCGCCGCAAGGCAAAGATAGTGCAAGCCGAGCGGAATGCCAAATTTTGTGCAAGCCAAATGCCATGAAAACTTGTTTTCAATGGCTGAGGCGCAGCCAAAATTATCAAAATTATTTGAGCATTTCCGAGGCGCAGCCTATCTTCGCCGCAAGGCAAAGTAGTGCAAGCCGAGCGGAATGCCAAATTTTGTGCAAGCCAAATGCCATGAAAACTTGTTTTCAATGGCTGAGGCGAAGCCAAAATTATCAAATTTATTTGAGCATTTCCTCAGGCGCAGCCTATCGTTGTCTGATTCAACGCCCCTCATAAGCGGTCCCGATCGTCCGTTGATACCACCTACATGTCGATTGTGCCCTCAAACACGATGGTGGCTGGTCCCGTGAGATAGACGTGACCATCGGCCTCGCTCCACTCGATATCAAGGGTGCCACCATCCATGATCACCCTCGACCGGCGAGGCGCACGCCCCGTGACCGCGGCCGCAACAGCCGTAGCGCAGGCTCCAGTGCCACAAGCCATGGTGATGCCACTGCCCCGCTCCCACACACGCATGACGATGCCGCCTGGGCACACCTGAGCGAACTCGATGTTGCAGCGCTCGGGAAATCGGCTGTGGCGCTCGAGAACGGCACCTCGGGCAGCAATGTCCACATCATCGATATCGTCCACAAAGATAACATAATGAGGGTTGCCCATCGAGACAAATGTGCCGTCGGGAAGGGGGTCGCCATCAGGCAGGAACAACCGGGCATCCGCCAAGGCGGGTACAAGCATATCGACTGTCACAGCGGAGACCCTGTCATCGTCATCAACGTCAAGGTTTAGGATCTTGATGCCTGATGCGGTCATGAGCCTGATGCAACGCTTATCGGTCATGCCCCGCTCATACACATACTTACCGATGCAGCGGCTGGCATTGCCGCACATGAGGCCCTCGGAGCCGTCAGCATTAAAGATGCGCATGGTGAAATCGGCCTCGGGCACTGTCGATCGCCCGATAAGCACCAGCCCGTCGCTGCCGATACCGAAGTGGTAACGGCTCCACAAGATGGCCAAAGCCTGCGGATCCTCTATGGGGTATTGCGAAATGTCAACAAAGATGTAGTCGTTGCCCACTCCGTGCATTTTAACAAAATGTATCTTCTGTTTCATCACGTATTATCAATTAAGGTTTGCAAATATAGTTATTATTTCATGAAAATGACGTATTTTTGCCGCGGATTTAATACACGCTATTCACCTTAAGTCTTATACTAAAATGGCAAAATATGATTTTGACCACTGCATTGACCGCCATGGAACGCAGTGCAAGAAGATTGAAGTACTCAAACAAGATTATGGACGCGACGACCTGCTGCCCTTGTGGATCGCCGACATGGACTTTGCCGTGTGTCCCGAGATTACCGAAGCGCTGGTACACCGCTTGGGGGACCATCCGATTTACGGCTACACGTGCCTCTATGACGACTACTGGCAGTCGATCATCGACTGGCAGCGCGAGCGCAATGGCTTTGAATTCACTCGAGAGGAAATCACCTTTGTGGCAGGTATCGTAACCGGGTTTGGCTTGGCCGTCAACTTTTTCACCAAGCCTGGTGACAAAATCATCATTCAACAACCCGTCTATTATCCTTTCAAGGACGTGATTGAAGGCAATGGCCGTATCGCCATCAACAATGCCTTGATTCCTACCGAAGGAGGCTATGCACGGATGAACCTTGAACAGTTGGAACGCATCATGCAGCAGGACAAACCACGCATGATGGTCGTGTGCAATCCCCACAACCCCATCGGCATCGCCTGGGAGCCGGAGGTGTTGCGCCAAGTGGCCCACCTCGCCAAGAAGCACGGCGTGATCGTGTTCTCGGACGAAATATTCGGCGACTTGATGTTGTATGGCCACAAGCACACCCCGATGGCATCGGTCAGCGACGAGGCGGCAGCCGTGACTGTGACCTGCGGCGCACCCAGCAAGACATTCAATATCGCCGGACTCAAGAGTTCGTGGTGTGTGGTCAAGAATCCCGTGTTGCGTACACCATTTTTCAAGTGGATTGAACTCAACGAGTTGTGCAATGCCAACCTCACATCGATCATCGCCGCCGAAGCCGCCTACCGCAACGGCAAACAGTGGCTGGAGGAATGCCTGGCCTATATTGAGGGCAATATCGACTATGTGGAGCAATACTGCCGTGAGCGCATCCCCGGCATCGTCGCCATCAAGCCCCAAGCAGGCTTCCTGGTGTGGCTCGATTGCCGCGGCTTGGGACTCAGTCACGACGAGGTTGTGGATCTGTTCCGCAACCAGGCTGGTTTGGCGCTGAACGAGGGCACGATGTTTGGCCAGGCCGGCAACTGCCACATGCGCTTCAACATGGGCAGCCCACGATGCGTCATCGAGCAAGCCATGCGTAGGCTCGAAGCCGCCGTCAAGCAAAGGAAATGAGATATTACAGAGCCGACGATTTCTTGCCCAATAGCCAGGGCGCATAACGCTCGACGGCTATGGCAAGGGGATAGAGGGTCACCATAACCATCATGGCAATGGTGACCTTTAATATTATGCTGCCGTCGAGCACAGCAGGTCCGACAAACTTGGCTGCCAATATTTTGACGACACCAATCAGATAATTCTGAAGAGCGAGGTATGTGATGCTTGTGACGGCTACCGTGCGAGCCACACGGCTCTCACCGTGATGGCGCTCGAGCCACTTGCACACGGCCGTGTATAATGGCAGGACCAGAATAACAGCCTCTGGAGCGAGGACATAGGCCACAGCACGGTCAATCGACAAGGGGGCAATCACCAGAAAGCCCAATCCCAACAGGGCCAGTACTGCCCAAAGCAAGGACAGGCCAGGCCGTTCAAAATCGAAGCGGTCAACCAACGGGCGGCAACAGTTGCCTAAGGCATAGATGGGCATATACAGGCAAGCCTTGTCCAGATTCCAATAGCGCAACCAAGGCATATCGGGCATGATCAGCAACGACAGACTTAACAGCAGTGCAACGACAAGCGGCCAGATGCCTGCCAGATATTTCCTGATCGGATAGTAGATGACTTGCATCGAGAACAGGGCGGCCAGGAACCAGAAGGGTCCCAGCACCACGTCGGGCGTTCCTTGGACATACTGCCATAGCGGCGTGAACACGTCGATGGCCTGCTCCTCGGGACCAGCCATGCGCCGTCCCACCAACAGCCATAGTGCATAGAAGATAATGAAAAATGTGGTATACGGCACCAGTATCTGGCGGGCACGATGACGCAGGAAGGCCAGGAATCCCCGTTGCCGGGCGATGTCAAACAGGTATCCCGCTACAAAGAAGAATACCGGGGCTCCCACATTGACCAAGACAACCTCATGGGCATTGTCATACCGAGGCGGCGTGTGACAGAGCACAACGAGCGCCATCGCGATGAACTTAATATAGTCGATCCAGGCTTTTCTATTCATTATCTCTAAATGTACTATCACGAAAAGAAAACAATAAGTACAATAAAAACAATTACCATCAGGACAACCGATAAATTGTAATTATTGTATTTATTGTCTTCTAATTGATTATCGTCAGTCGATGATATCAAATCCCGTGTAACGCTGCAGGGCGGCAGGGATGCGGATGCCCTCGGGCGTCTGGTTATTCTCGAGCAGGGCGGCAACGATGCGCGGCAGAGCCAGCGCCGAGCCATTGAGGGTATGGCACAGATGGGTCTTCTTGTCATCGCCACGGTAGCGGCACTTGAGGCGGTTGGCCTGATAGGTCTCGAAGTTGGAGACGCTGCTCACCTCAAGCCATCGTTGCTGGGCTGCCGACCACACCTCGAAGTCAAAGGTAATGGCGCTGGTGAAACTCATATCGCCACCACACAGGCGCAGGATGTGCCATGGGAGTTCGAGTTTCTCGAGCAGTCCTTGCACGTGGTCTTTCATCTCCTCGAGTGCGGCATAGGAGTTCTCGGGCTTCTCGATGCGCACGATCTCCACCTTGTCAAACTGATGCAGTCGATTCAGTCCGCGCACGTCCTTACCATAAGAGCCGGCCTCACGGCGGAAACAAGCCGAGAAGGCGCAATTCTTTTTGGGCAACTCCTCTTGCGGGATGATCACATCGCGATACATGTTGGTCACGGGCACCTCGGCGGTAGGAATCAGATAGAAGTTATCTACCTGGCAATGGTACATCTGGCCTTCCTTATCGGGAAGTTGGCCAGTGCCCAGTCCAGAAGCCTCGTTGACCACAAAGGGCGGTTCAATCTCGACATAACCTGCCTTGCAGGCCTCGTCGAGGAAGAACTGCGTTAACGCACGCTGCAGGCGGGCACCCTTGCCGACATAGACAGGGAAGCCGGCACCCGTAATCTTCACACCCAGGTCAAAGTCGATCAGGTTATACTTCTTGGCCAATTCCCAATGGGGCAGCGCGTCGTCGCCCAGTTCAGGCATCTTGCCGCCTGTCTTCTCGACCACGTTATCCTCGGCCGTCTTGCCCTCGGGCACCCCGCTATAGGGCACATTGGGCACGCTCAGCAGGATGTTGGTGATCTCGTCCTGGGCGGCAGTGAGGTTATCGTCAATCTCCTTGTTGGTCGTCTTGAGGGCGGTCACTTGCGCCTTGACGTTCTCGGCCTCGTCACGGTTGCCCTGCTTCATGAGAGCACCGATCTGAGCGGCCATCTTGTTAAGCACAGCGGCGTTATCGTCGCGTTGTTTCTGCAGTGCTCGGCGCTGCTTATCCAGTTCCACGATGCGCATGATGGGTTCACGGCCATCAAAGTGCTTGATTGCCAATCGACGAATCACATCCTCGGGATCCTGGTTGATGAGTTGTAATGTCAGCATTATCTATCTTAGTTGCTTATTGCTTAGTCCGTTGTCCTAAGTATTCTGGTTGTTGGTTGTTGATTGTTGATTATGCCGAGAGGAGTTCTTTGACCTTGGCCGAAATGGCACGGCCCTCGGCACGGCCAGCAAGTTGCTTGGTGGCGATGCCCATGACCTTGCCCATATCCTTCATGCTCGAGGCCCCTGTCTGCTCAATGATGGACTGAATGTGGGCAGTGAGTTCCTCTTCAGTCATCTGCTTGGGCAGGAACTCCTCGATGACGCTTGCCTGAAGCAATTCCACATCGGCCAGGTCTTGACGCTGCTGGCCAATGTAGATCTGGGCGCTCTCCTTGCGCTGTTTCGCCATGCGCACGAGCACCTTCAGGGCATTCTCGTCGCTGACCTCGCCATTGTTGCCTGGCGCGGTCTTGATCAGCAGAAATTCGGCCTTGATGCCTCTGAGGGCCTCGAGTCGGCCTTTGTCATGGGCCTTCATGGCCTGCTTGATGCCATCGTTGACTTGATCAAAAATGCTCATTTGCAGTTCCTCCAGTTTAAGAAGTCGTGTCTTATTCTCCGAAATCGATAGTCTGAGAGTCGCCCGTTGCGCCTCGCTTAACAGACTTGGGCACCTCGACGGGACGCTCCTGGCCAACGGCCTGCTGACGCTCCTTGATCTGATTGCGGAAGTCAGGCTTGCGCTTGTAGGCGGGAGTCTTCTCGATCATATCGATCACGTCATCATCATCCATCTCGTCAGGCGAGAGCACGTAGTAGCGGGCACTCAGTTGCTTCTGCGTCAGGTCGCTGATGGCCTTGTCGCCATATTCCTTCTTGAGTCGGTCAGAGTCCGACATGTTGGCATGCTGAGCCACTGGCTCACGACGCACGGCGGGTGCCGGGGCCTCATTCTCGAGCGACACGTTAAATCCGGCAGCGAGCACGGTCACCTTGATCTGCTCCTCGAGGGTGAGATCGTGGGCGGTACCCCAGATCACATCCACCTCCTGATCGAAGTTGGCCATAAACTCCTGAATCTCGTTCAACTCCTTCATCAGCAGTGGCGAGCCACTGTTGGGGTTGAAGTATACGTTCATCAGTATCTTGTGCGAACCATAGACGTCGCGGTTCTTGAGCAAGGGTGATTCGAGCGCGTCCTCGATAGCCTTGGTAACGCGGCGCTCGCCCGTGCCATAGCCCGAACTGATGATGGCGGCGCCACCATTGCGCAGGGTCGTGTTCACATCGTTGAAGTCGAGGTTGATGACACCCTTGACGGTGATCAGGTCACTGATGCTGCGCGCAGCAGTCGTCAACGTATCATCGGCCTTGCCAAACGCGTTGGTAAAGTCAAGGTCACTGTAGATCTCGGTCAGTCGCTGATTGTTGATAATCAGCAGCGCATCCACATACTTGCCCATCTCGTCGGCACCAGCCAGCGCCTTGAGAATCTTTTTGGGACCCTCGAACAGGAAGGGGATGGTCACGATACCAATGGTGAGGACGCCCTTCTCATGAGCGATACGCGCTACGACAGGAGCGGCACCCGTACCGGTACCACCACCCATACCAGCGGTGATAAACACCATCTTGGTATCGTCGTCAAAGAGGGCTGCGATCTCGTTTTCGCTCTCCTCGGCGGCACGCTTGGCCGTCTCGGGAATGTTACCGGCACCGAGTCCGTGGGTCGTATTCGGTCCCAGCAGCACGCGGTTAGGCACAGGCGACTCGTTAAGTTGCTGGCGGTCGGTGTTGAGTACAACAAACGAAACGCCCTCGATGTTCTGCATATACATGTGGTTGATGGCATTGTTACCACCGCCACCTACGCCCATCACCTTGATGATGGTGCGGGACTGCTCCCTATCCTGGAAGCCCGAATTCTTGTCCAGCGTATCCAGAATGTCACGGCTCGGCTCGCGCGAAGCCTGAGGATTGCCGCCAAAACTGATTCTATCGTCGTTCATATTGTGTCTGTATTTGTTTTAATGTTAGGGTGATATGTTATTGTCTCAAGTGGTTACTGCTCCTCATCGTTGTCATCCTCGGACATGAGGCTCGACAACTTGTCGGTCCACTTTTTCCAACGGTTCTTCTTCTCGGGCTTCTTGGTTTTGACAGGCTCATTCTTAACCTCATTCTCCTGAGGCACATACTGCCTAAGGGCAGGGTTGTCAAAGGTCGGGTCGTCATACTTGTTCAGTTCGATGCAGGTCTCGCCTTCCTCAATCATGTCGGCAGCCTTAGCCAATAGCGAGAACACCTCGATATACTCCATACGGTTAATCTCGGGATTGAGGATGTTGAGTGCCGGCGGGTTCTGGCCCATGCGCACCCTGATCTTGATGGTTTCGGCCAACTTCTGCTGCAAGCCGCCCAGATGTGCGCCGCCACCGATGAGCACGATGCTCTGGATCTGGTCAGACGATACGCCGGCATTGGCCAGTTGCTGATTGATGTTGGCAATGATTTCACCCGTGCGGGCACTGATATAGTTGGCAGCCTCGGGGGCATTGAGACCCTCGATGACAACATTGCTCACGTTGTTGGGGTCCAAGGGGTTGTTGATATTCTTCTTGACGTTCTCGGCGGTCTCTTCAAGCACATTCAGTCCCGTCATGACGTCACGCGTCAGGTTGCGTCCACCCAGTGGCAGGGTGTTCAGGTAGATCAGGGCCTTGTTGCGATAGATGGCCACTGTGGTGGTTTCGGCACCCATATCCACGAGCATGCAGCCCAGTTCGCGGTCGCTCTCGCTCAAGATTTGCTCAGCCACAGCCAGCGGGGTAACGATATAGTCCTTGACGGGGATGCCAAAGGTCATCAATCGGTTGAGGTTGAGTTTGAGCGACGGTTTAGCGACGATGAGGTTAACCCTGATCTTGATCGACGAGCCGAACTGTCCCACGGGATTGATGGTCTCAACCTTGTCGACATAGAACGTCCTGGGGACGATATCGATAGTGTCGTGGTTGCGGATGGGAGTGCTCGTTGCCTCATGTATGATGCGGTCGATGAGTTCCTTGGTGATGGGTTCGGTGGATCCCACACTGCGATTGACCTCACTGACGATGCTGTGCAGCGAACGACCGCTCACGCCCATATACACCTGGGTGATGCGGCCATCCACCATACCCTCAAGATTCTTGAGGATGCGGTTGATGCTGCTCTTGATATTCTCGACATTCTGCACGATGCCATACCTCACGCTGTTGAGGTGGCGCTCCTCCTGCAGATGCTTTACACTCAAGTATCCTGCCGACGTTTTCTCGGCAATGGCTCCAACGATTTTGGAACTTCCGATTTCAAGTGCTACAATGTATTGGTTCTTTTCCATAAAAGCGATTGATATATTTTATTTGATAGTTATTTTAACACTGATGTTTGGTTAATTATTTTTTTTCGTCGTTTTGCTTGGGTCGTCCTCCTTGACGGCATTGCCATTGTCGCCCTTGGCGGCCTCGGCCTGCTCCGAGCGCTTGAAGTCGGCAGCCGTTCCCACCGTCATGGTCTGGATATCGGGGGCTTGCTCGTCGTCCTCGGGATTATTCTCGATGACTTGCTCGACGGCTTTGACCCGGCGAGTGGCCACCACCTGGTGGTTCCACTTGACCGAGATGGTGTCGTAGGTGTTCCACCCCTTCTTGGGCATCACCTTGTCGTAGAACAGTCTGAGTTTAGCAAACTTGTTCTCAAATCCCGAGGCGTTACCCATATTCACCACATGCCCGCTCAGGGTGGGCACGATCAGGATGTTGTTGGTGTCGCGCACAACATACATCGACACCAGGGAGCGCAGCAGCGAGTCTTTCTCGACATAGTCGATGAGAGGCAGCAACCGCGTGGGCGGATACTTGCGGGTGAAGTGTCCCTGCACCACAGGCACGTCGCTGTGATAATAGTTGGTCGCAGCCATGTGCTTGCCGGCACGGTTCACATAGTAGGAATTGTCACCGTCAAACACCCTGAAGACGGGCACCAACTGACTCACGCGGATGAGCAGACGGCCGTCCTGACACTTCACGATGTCGGCACTCTCCAAATAGGGCGAGATGCGCAACGCCTCTTCAATATCGGATGCGTCGATATCTCCCATGCGCTTGCCCACCACGCTGATGCCTTGCCCCTTAAGGTCGCTAAGCACGCCCTGGGGTGTGACAAACGACGTGCTGTCGGCATTGATGACTTCCACCTCGACATGAGTGCACAACTCACCACGCGACTTGTTGCGCGCCCACACAACACCGACGGTCAGCGCAACAGCCAGCAAAATCAGTATGCTATTTTGTATCAGCCGTTTCACTGCTTCTGCTTCTTGAATTCAACGCATATCTGTGGCAGCAGATTAGCGATATCGCCGGCACCCGCTGTCAATAAGACGTCAAAATTACTCAATTCTATCGACCTAATCAAATTTTCTTTAGAGTAAATGCATTTTTTTGTGCTACTCACTTGATTTAGAATCATTTCGCTCGTCACGCCGGGAATCGGTTGCTCGCGTGCCGGATAGATGGGCAGCAAGATCACCTCATCGGCCAGCGACAATGCCTGGGCAAAGCCTGAAGCGAAATCCCTGGTGCGGGTATACAGATGGGGTTGGAAAATAACGGTCAAGCGCCGGCCGGGATATAGATCGCGCACCGAGGCGATGCTGGCACGCAACTCGTCGGGATGATGGGCATAGTCATCAATCATCACCTTGCCCTTATCGCCAGGCTCCTTAAGCCAGAACTCAAAGCGACGCTTGGGTCCCATAAAGGAGGCGATAGCCTTGCGCATGGCTTCGGCTGGCACATCGATCAGGCGGCATGCGGCCATGGCGGCAATAGCGTTCTCGATATTGATATCGACAGGCACGCCCAGGCTGACGTCGGCGATAGTCTCCCACGGTGTAACCAGGTCAAACGTGATTTCCCCATCGCGCTTGCGGATGTTGGCGGCATGGAAGTCGCCCTCTTCACGGCCATAGGTGTAGGTGGTGACGTCATTGCCCACCCGTGGCTTGAGCGCTAGACCGGTGTGAACGATCAGCGAGCCGCCCGGCTGCACCAGTTCGGTAAAGTGGGCAAAACTCTCGAGATAGGCCTCGGGGGTGCCATAAATGTCGAGATGATCCGGGTCGGTCGATGTGACCACGGCGATGTAAGGCCTCAGATGGTGGAACGAGCGGTCAAACTCATCGGCCTCAATCACCGAGTAGGGGCTGGTCGAGGACAACAGGAAGTTGCTGTCGTAGTTGCGCAGCACACCACCTAAAAAGGCGTTACAGCCTATGCCCGAATCGTGCAGGATATGGGCAGCCATACTCGATGTGGTGGTCTTGCCGTGGGTGCCGGCAAAACACAGTCCCTTGCTATTGCGGGTCACCATGCCAAGCAAGGCGGCACGCTTGAGCACCTCGAAGCCATGCTCGCGGAAGTAGGCCAGACCCTGATGCGTGTCGGGGATAGCGGGAGTATATACCACCAGAGTGCGCTCCGGGTCACGGCAGTAATCGGGTATGAGTTCAGGATTCTCGTCAAAGTCGATGTGCACGCCCTCCTGCTGCAGGGCATGGGTCAGGTCGCTGGGCGTGCGGTCATATCCAGCAATGCGCTTGCCTTGAGCCAGGTAATAGCGCTCGAGAGCAGCCATGCCAATGCCACCTGCTCCCACAAAATACAGTGAATCAAACTCTCTCATCACTTCCTAGTATTGAAACGGTTATGCTTTGGTTATATGAATAATGCTTTCCACCTCGTCAACAATGCGCTCGGCAGCGTCGCGCAGCGCCATCTTGGAGACGTTGTCGCCCAGAGAGGTCAACAAGGCATCGTCGGTGACAGTCTTGAGCATGGTGTCCACGAGCAGAGCAGATGCGTCGGCATCGGTGACCATGATAGCGGCATCACGGGTTGACAGAGCCAGGGCGTTTTTGGTCTGATGGTCTTCGGCCACATTGGGCGAGGGCACCAGAATGGCAGGCTTGCCGAGCAACTGCAGTTCTGAGATTGAACTGGCTCCCGCACGCGACACGACGAGGTCTGCGGCACGATAGGCCATGTCCATGTTGCTGATAAAGGCCATCTGCGACACATTTTTCACGCCCGAGGCTTCGAGCGCCTCTCGGCACTGCCGGTCATAGATCTTGCCCGTCTGCCACAGCACCTGCACGTTATAGGATGCTTCGCCTATCTGCTGCAAGCCGCTGATGATGGCGTTGTTGATAGTGCGCGCACCCAGGCTGCCGCCGATGATAAGGATCGTCTTGCGGTTGGGGTCAACGCCCATGGCCTGACGGGCCTGTTCGGGCGTGGCACCACACTCCAGCAGGTTGCGCCTGACGGGGTTGCCAGTGAGCACGATCTTGTCTTGAGGGAAGAAACGTTCCATACCCTCATAGGCCACACAGATGCGATCAGCCTTAGCGGCCAACAGTTTGTTGGTCACTCCTGCATAAGAATTCTGCTCCTGCAAGAGTGTGGGAATGCCCTGTTTCTGGGCCTCTTTGAGCATGGGGCCACTGGCATAACCGCCCACACCGATAGCGATATCGGGCTTAAAATCCTTGAGGATGTTACGGGCCATGTTCATGCTCTTGAGCAATCGGGCCACAACCTTGATGTTACGCAACAGGTGCTTACGGTCAAAACCGCTCACAGGCAGACCGATGATTTTATAGCCTGCAGCAGGGACTTTTTCCATTTCCATACGTCCCTCGGCTCCTACAAACAGGATATTGGCCTCAGGATGACGACGACGCACCTCGTTGGCGATGGACAGGGCGGGAAAAATGTGACCGCCGGTACCTCCACCGCTCACCAGCACATTGAGTTGTTGATTGTTATTTCCAGACATTTTTAGCAGGTATTTCTGTTGGGTTCTCGGCATCCAGACCCTCGATAATGGGAGTCTCCTCTGCCTTCACTTTTTTGTTTCCGTAATTAGCGATGGTGCGGCTGACGCTCAGCATCACACCAAACGCGATACTGATCACGATGATCGATGTACCTCCCTTGGAGATGAGTGACAACGGCTGACCCGACACGGGGAACACGCCCACGTTGATGGCCATGTGGAACAGGGCCTGGAACGTGATAAACGACGCCATGCCAATGACCAGCAGGGAGGGCAACACGCGCTTGCTGCGCCGCACAATCATCGCCGCCCGTCCCAGTAGCGACAGATACAGCAACAGGACAAACACGCCGCCCACAAATCCGGTCTCCTCGACGATAATCGAGTAGATATAGTCACTGAAGGCAAGCGGCAGACGGCTGCACTCACGCGACTTGCCGATGCCCACGCCGAAGAGGCCGCCATGGGCCTGTGCCATGCGGGAGAACATCTCCTGCTGATTCTTGGGCGTGATGGGACGGTAAACCAGCGAATCGCTGTTCCACCATTCCCGGAAACGGCTCTTCCAGGTGCCTGATCGGTCATCTTCGCTGGTCCCGTCGTGAGCCTGTGCAGAATTGGCAACCGGAGCGGCAATCTGCATCTCCTTCTGCGTCTCGTAGAACATCTCCTCCTTCTTGTCATTATTACTCTTGATGATGAAGAAGAAGCCAAGCATAATGACAAAGAAACCCATCAAGATGAGGATTTTCTTAAAGCGGGCGCCACCAATGAGCAGCATCGAGCCACTGATGGCTATCAGCAGCAACGTATTGGTCAAGCCGCTCTTGATCATCAACAGGCCATAGATGCCTACAGCGACAGCGGCCGCGACAAGGCCTCGGGTGCTGATATCCTGATTCTTCTGCGACTTGGCGAAAATATAGGACAGGATGGTAACAATCGACAGTTTGGCCAACTCGGCAGGCTGCAGAGTCACCAGGCCCGGGATAATGGTCATGGCTCGGCGGGCGCCATTGATGATCTCGCCAAAGAACATGACATAGATCAGGCTGAGCACCGTGATCACCGCTAGACCTGGAATCATGGCATACAGGAATTGAGGCTTGTTATAGTCGATGCGCTGCAATCCGACCACGCACAGCGCGCCAGCGCCCAGAAAGATGCACTGCTTGATGATGGGCATGTAGATGCCCTGGGCTGCGATTTCGCGGCTCGACGCACTGTAACTCTCGACAATCGAGATGATGAGCAGCATGATGTAGATGCCCCAGATCCATGGATCGCCATACTTCTGGGATATTTCGTGATATTTATTTGTCTTTTCGGCAGGAGACATAATTTGGCTACTTGGTAGAAAATATTCGCTTAATTGCCTTTCATCTTCTTGACGCACTCCTTGAACTGATTGCCTCGATCGGCCATGCCGTTGAACAGGTCGAAACTGGCGCAGCACGGCGAGAGCAGCACCGTGTAGCCCTCATGGGCCAGCATGCGGCACTTGTCCATGCACTCGGGCATGCTGGAGGCGTCGGTGACCACGGGCACTTTCCCGTCAAAGAAACTATGCAGTTTGGCATTGTCCACACCCAGGCACACGATGGCCGAGACCTTCTCCTTGACCAGGGGCTCGATCTGGCTGTAGTCGTTGCCCTTATCGATGCCACCCAAGATGAGCACGCAGGGCTCGTTGACACTTTCGAGGGCATACCAGCAGGCATCGACATTGGTCGCCTTGCTATCGTTGATATAGCGCACGCCATCGACCGTATCGACATACTCCAGACGATGAGGCACAGCCTCAAAGTCGGCCAGCGCCTCACGTATCACATCCTTACGGATGTCAAACACCTGTGCCGACAGTCCTGCCGCCATCGTATTATAAACATTGTGCAACCCCTTGAGCGACAACTGATCGCGGGCAATATCCCATCGATCGCCATCGATGTTGAAATTAAGCACTCCGTCATGCACCCAAGCGGCATTGCTGGCATCATCATCGGCCGTGAAACTCAGCATCTTGGACTCCAAGTTGTGCTGCTTCAACTGCGATGCGATGATGGGGTCGTTCTGCCAGAAGATGAACGAATCCTCATCAGACTGATTCTGCGTGATGCGGAACTTGGCTGCGGCATAGTTTTCCATCTTATAGTCGTAGCGGTCGAGATGATCGGGCGTGATGTTGAGCAGCACGGCTACATTGGCTTTGAAGTCATACATGTTATCGAGTTGGAAACTGCTCAACTCGATGATGTACACGTCGTGGTGCTCGGTGGCCACTTGCAGGGCCAGACTGCGGCCCACATTGCCTGCAAGGCCGACATTCAGACCCGCCTTCTTGAAGATATGGTAGGTGAGTTTGGTGGTGGTCGTCTTGCCATTGCTACCGGTGATGCACACCATCTTGGCATCGGTATAACGTCCCGCAAACTCAATCTCGCTCACAATGGGGATGCCCCGCTCGATGGCCTGCTTGACCATGGGTGCGGTGTCGGGGATGCCGGGGCTCTTGACGATCTCGTCGGCATTGAGGATCTTCTCGGGGGTGTGTCCGCCCTCTTCCCAGGCTATGTTATACTGATTGAGCAGGTCCTTGTAGGTCTGGCCTATCGTGCCGGCATCGCTCAGCCACACGTCCATGCCCTTGACGTGTGCCAGAACTGCCGCACCAGCGCCACTCTCGCCGCCGCCCAATACTACTAATCGTTTTGCCATAGTTGTATTTATATCGTGTTATATTGTTGGTTGTCTGATAATTAACGAATCTTGAGGGTTACAAACGTGAGTGCTGCAAGCAGGATGCTCACCAGGAAGAAGCGCATCACGATCTTGGCCTCGGGAATGCGATGGTCGGGAGTTTTGACCTTATAGTCCCAAGTGATCTTGGCTGGATCGATGGTGAAGTGATGATGCAGAGGCGTCATCTTGAACAAGCGCTTGCCCGAGCCATGACGCTTCACATACCACACCTGCAAGATAACCGACAATTCCTCGATCAGGAAGATGCCGCACAGCAGGGGGATGAGCCACTCCTTGCGGATGAGCACGGCAAACACCGCGATGATGCCGCCCAGGCACAGACTGCCCGTATCGCCCATAAACACCTGAGCCGGGAAAGAATTGTACCACAAGAAACCGATGGTGGCACCGATAAATGCCGCGGCATACACTACCAATTCGCTGCTATCAGGGATGTACATGATATTCAGGTAGGATGAATAGATGACATTGCCTCCCAGATAGCACATGATGGCTAGCGCCACTCCGATGATAGCCGAAGTGCCCGTTGCCAAGCCGTCCACGCCGTCGGTCAGGTTAGCGCCATTGCTCACAGCCGTGATGACAAAGATGGTCACCAGAATGAACAGGATCCATCCGCCCGTCTGCTTGTACTTACCCATCCACTTGGTGAAGTAGGCATAGTCAAAGTTATGGTTCTTGACAAAGGGTAGCGTCGTCTTGGTCGCCTTGACCGCCTGTGACTTATGAACCTCGACCAACTCGGGAGTCTCGTTGCGGTTGGTGACGTGCACGTTCTCGTTCATCACAATGGCGGGGCTCAGATACATGGTCAGACCCACAATCAGGCCCAAGCCCACCTGGCCCACAATCTTGAACTTGCCCTTGAGGCCCTCCTTGTTGTGGTGAAAGACTTTGATATAGTCGTCGGCAAATCCCAGAGCGCCGCACCACAGGGTGGACACGATCATGAGCAACATGTACACGTTGTTGAGTTTGCCCAGCAGCAGGCACGGCACCAATATCGAGATGATAATGATGATACCGCCCATGGTAGGGGTGCCCTGCTTGGCAGAGTTACCGCCCAACTTCTCGTCACGCTCCTTGTCACACATCTGGTGACTCTTGAGCCTGAAGATGATGCGACGGCCTATCACGATACCGATAAACAGCGACAGGATGAAGGCAAAACCCGACCTGAAAGTGATGTAATCAAACAGGCGCGCGCCAGGCATGTTGAACTGCTGCAGGTAATGGAAAAGATGATAAAGCATATCTTATCAGTGTTAGGTTAATAATCTCAGTTTTTCTCGCCGTCAAACACCTCCATGACCTGCTCGCGGTCATCAAAGTGGTGTTTCACGCCATTGATCTCCTGGTAATCCTCGTGGCCCTTGCCGGCAACGAGCACGACATCGCCAGCGCTGGCCAACTGGCATGCGGTGCGGATGGCCTGGCGGCGGTCGGTGATGGTCAGCACTTGCGGACGGCACTCAGCGGGCACGCCCACCTCCATCTGTCGCAAGATCTCGTCGGGATCCTCGGTGCGGGGATTGTCACTGGTGAGGATCACACGGTCGCTGCGCACGGCAGCCTCGCGTGCCATGATGGGTCGCTTGCCGGCATCACGGTCACCGCCACAGCCACACACGGTGATGATGTGGCCAGTAGTGCCCACCACCTCACGGATGGTGTCCAGCACATTGACCAGAGCATCGGGCGTGTGGGCATAATCGACGATAGCCGTGTAACCGCGCGGCGAGCGCAGGGTCTGGAAGCGTCCGGCCACAGGCTCGAGCAGGGTCATCTTGACCAGCACCTGCTGCGGGTCGAAGCCCAGCAGCAGCGATGCGCCATAGACCGACAACAAGTTATAGGCATTGAAGCGGCCCGTGAACAGCACCTCGACCTGATTGCCGTTCAGTTCCAAGGTCGTACCGTCCAGTCGCGACTCAACGATGCGCCCCTTGTAGTCGGCAATCGATCGCAACGAGTAGCGATGCTTGGATGCGGCTGTGTTCTGCAGCATCACCTCACCCACCTTGTCGTCGGCATTGACCAGTGCAAATGCCTCGCGCGGCAGGGCGTCAAAGAACATCTTCTTGGCGGCAATGTAGTTGTCGACAGTCTTGTGGAAGTCCATGTGATCACGCGTGAGGTTGGTGAAGATGCCGCCGGCAAAGGTAATGCCCTCGATGCGGCGCTGCACGCAAGCGTGCGAACTCACTTCCATAAAGGCATAGTCACAGCCGGCCTGCACCATCTCGTGCAAGAGGCGGTTGAGCGTCAGATGGTCAGGAGTGGTCTGCTTAGCCACTTCCTCGCGGGTGTCGATAATGTTCTTGACGGTCGAGAGCAAACCTGCCTTGTATCCCATCAGGCGGGCCATCTCATAGAGCAGCGTGGCGGTGGTGGTCTTGCCATTGGTGCCGGTAACGCCCACCAGGCGCAATGCCCGCGAGGGATGGTCAAACCACTCGTCGGCCAGATGAGCCAATGCGATGACGCTGTTCTCGACCTGGACATAAGCAACCGATGGGGCTAACTCTTGAGGCATGTCCTCACAGACGATGGCACGCGCACCAGCGGCAATGACATCGGCGATAAATCGGTGGGAGTCGACAGCGACACCCTTAACGGCGACAAACATGACGCCATCGCGGGACTGACGAGAGTCGTTGATGACATCGGTGATATCGACGTCGGTATTTCCTACCACTTGCAGTGGCTTGATAGACGTGAGCAGTTGTGATAATTTCTTCATGATAATTCTTATCGAGTTGTTTTTAGGAATTTCTTAATCTGAGGCTGATACGCTGGCCGCGGGCATAATTGGAGCCGGCGGGCAGGCTCTGGCCTGTCACCATGCCCGAGCCTGTCAAGTTGACATTGAGTCCGGCATCCTCAAGCACCCTGATGGCTTCGCGTGCGCTGAGGCCAATCACGTTGGGCACACCCTGCTTGACCGGCTTGGGCCGGGCAAAACTATGCGGATCCTCAATATGCAGGCCACGCTTGATGTTGTTCATCGTGTAACCGTTCATCGACGCGAACAGCGTGGGATACGGCTTGGCATCCTTGTTGCCCTCGGCATAGTCGGGCGCGGCGCCCAGCAGTCCTGCAGCATACATCTTGCGTGCGATATTCTTCATGACCATACCGCTGCTGGCACCTGCACCACGGTCGGCACCCAGCATGAGCACGATGCACGAGTACTTGGGTTTGTCGTAGGGGAAGAAGCCGCAGAAGGCCAAACGCTTCTTGCCGCTGTACTTGCCGCCAGTGACGTCAAATGCCGTACCCGTCTTGCCGGCAATCTCCACCTTGTCGTCCTGCACCCAATGGCGGGCAGTGCCATGACTGCCCCACACCACGTCATGCAGCATGATGCGCAACTTGCGGGCATTCTCGGGCGAGCACACCTGCTTGCGGATATAGGTCACGGGAATGATCGAGTCGGGCTCACCCTCACGCGATAGTTTCTTGAACAGGTGGGGTCGCACATACTTGCCGTCGTTGGCAATGGCGTTATACATGGCCAGGGTGCACAACGGCGGGATGCGTGAGCCGTAGCCGAAGGCCTGGCGCGAGAGCGTCACACGGCCGCCATTCTTGATCTCGGCATTCTGGAACCAGGGCACATTTTCGCCTGCGATACCCGAGTGGAAGGGCTCAAAGAAACCCATCTCCTCCAAGCGCTTGCGGAAGGCCGGCGGATTGTCGCCATACTTCTTGACGATGATCTTGGCCATGCCGATGTTGGACGACGTCTCGATGATCTGTCGGGGCGTGCGTGTGGCACCGCCATGCGAGTCGGTAATAGGATTGCCGCCAGCATAGGTCCACGACGAGCCCGTAGCGATGGGCTCCTCGATATTGCTGATGATGCCGTCCTCGAGGGCCACCATCATCGAGATGGTCTTCACGACAGAGCCTGGCTCGTAGCCCAGCACAGCGTGGTTCACACCCTCGACATACTCGCCGGTGGTCTTGCTGCGCTCCAGATTGCTGATGGCCTTGATCTCGCCCGTAGCCACCTCCATGAGCACACAAGTTCCCCACTCGGCACCCGTCTCGAGGCACATGTCGTTGAGTTCGGTCTCCACGATGTCCTGCAACTGCACGTTGATGGTCGTGGTGATATCATATCCCTTGACGGCAGGCACGCTCTCGGCGCGTACGATGCCGTTGGTGAGTTGGATGTTACGGGCCTTGCCGGGCTTGCCATAGAGTAGCGAGTCGAGGGCCATCTCCAGTCCGGAGTGGCCATGGATGCTCGAACTCTCGGCATTCTGCCCCACGTTGCCGATACTACGGGCCGCCATGTCGCCATAGGGCTTGATGCGTCGGTTGTGCTTCTCGTAGTAGAAGCCATTTTTGTTCTTGGCACGGCACAGAAAGGGGAAATGGCGCACCCGCTCATACTCACTGTGGGTGAGCATGTAGGGGAACAACTTGTAGGCGCGGTTTTTGCGGGCCTTCTTGCCAGGAGCGGGCTTGTTGGCGGCATCCAGGATACGCTTGCGATCCTGCAGCAGTTTTTGTTTCCACTGGGCAGCGGTCATCGAGTTGTCAAATACCGCGAGGCTGTCACACAACGGGCCGATGTCCTTCATCAGGGTATCGGTCTTGATGCCATCGGTGAACCAGTCGATACGCAGCACATAGTATTGCAGATTAGCCGCCAGCACCGATCCATTGTCGGCCAGTAGTTTGCCGCGCTCAGGCTCGATCGGGGTAGTCTCGGTGAGCACATCATCGGCCTTTTTGTTCCACTCGGCGGCTTGAACGGTGGTGGTCTTGAACAGATCCCACACGATTATGACCGAGAACAGCAGCATGATTCCTACCACGAGGCCATAGCGCATCAGGATATGCCGTTTGTTGTTCTGTTTCATCTCTTCTTCCTGGTTGTTTAAGGGGGGGGGTGAACGGTAAATCGGTTACTTGCTATTCAACTGATAGGGAGGGTCCATGGGGGCCGACAGCCCGATGTGCTTTTCACGCATGAGTTTGGTCATCTCGCTCTCGCGTATCATCGAGTTGTAACGGGCACTGGCGTTGACCAGGTCGGTCTGCGCGTTGGCCAACTCGGTCTTTAACTTGAGTACTTCTTCCATGCTGCTTTGGCAGACAAACTTGTTAGCGATATAGGCCAAAGCCATAATGACCATCGCAATGATGTAGACGGCATTGCGCTTGAAAAAGTCCAGCGAGAAGAAGCGGCCCTGGATGATGTCCTTGCCCGCCTTCTTGCCGGTCGATGAGGTGTAATTCTTCTTTTCGCTCATGGTGTGATGATTGTGCTCGTTGACTAGTGTTATTGTTGTCGACTGTTGTTGACTGGACGGTCGATGAGTTCGGCCACACGCAGTTTGGCGCTGCGCGAGCGGGGATTGCGCTCTACCTCCTCGGCACTGGGTACGATTACCTTGCCGGTGACCACATGCCATGGCGTGTCGACACGACCATAGAAATCCTTCTGTTGCTTGCCCTCGACGTTACCCGTGCGCATGAAGTTCTTGACCATACGGTCCTCGAGCGAGTGATAGGTGATAATTGCCAAGCGGCCGCTGGGGTTGAGCACCTCCAGCGATTGGGCCAGCAACTTGCGCAGGGCATCGAGTTCGCCATTGACCTCGATGCGCAACGCCTGGAACACCATCGACAGTTCCTTCTTTTCCTGATAAGACTTGAGCAGCGGGCGCACCGTGTCGACAAGTTGGCCTGTTGTGGACAGGGGACGGGCCTTGACGATGGCCGATGCCAGACGGCGCGACTGCCGCAACTCGCCATAGAGGTAGAGTATGTCGGCCAGGCGCTCCTCGTCGTAGGTGTTGAGCAAGTCGGCTGCCGTAAGGGCCGCACTGCGGTTCATGCGCATGTCCAACGGCGCATCGGCTCGGAAGGTGAAGCCGCGCTCCACGTCGTCGAAGTGGTGAAACGATACGCCCAGGTCGGCAAGGATGCCATCCACACCATCGATGCCGTAGTAGCGCAAGAAGTTTTTGAGATAGGCAAAATTGCCGTGTGCAAATGTAAACCTCTCATCCTGCAGGCGATTGGCCCACGCATCCATGTCCTGGTCCATGCCCACAAGTCGGCCGTTGGGTCCCAGCCGCTCCATAATGGCACGGCTATGGCCGCCACCGCCGAAGGTAACGTCCACGTAGATGCCATCAGGCTTAATGGCAAGCCCGGACATCGTTTCGCCGAGCAGTGCAGGTATGTGATATACAGGTTGTTCCATTGCTATCAAGTTTGCTATCGGGGAGGGCTTTTGCCCCACTTTTTAAGGGACTCCAAAGGTACAACTTTTTTTTCTAAAATTTACAATCTCAAATAGAAAAAATTTACATTTTTGAAAAAATAATTATTAACAACACCTGTTAACAAGTTTATACCTGCTGTTTATCAGATATTTACAACCAATCACTCAAGTAATTTACAAGTGCAAAAACCTTAATCTTTGCTAATCGAGCCAAGAGACTGACCAGCAATCGGTTACAGAACAATATTCCCTCTAATCCCAGAGAATGAGGAAAATAGCGAAACGCGGCTTTTAGCAGAATTTATAGATTATACATACTTTTTTAGAAATCTTTTTAATACTTTTGTCGGGTCGATCTCTAGGCCTTGCAAGACCAGGGGTTGCGAGCATTGATTTAAGGCATCTGGCCCATCACTCTGTCACAACAATCTTGAGCCAGATAAAGATGAGACCAATAATTGATATTACTACTACAGAAATGGGCAATTCCACACTCAATCATTACGGGTTTGCGATGGATATCGTGCAACAGACCCCCACTCCATTCTACTACTACGACATCGACATGCTGCGCGACACGCTGCAAGCCATCAGGCAGCACACCGCAGGATTCCCTTATCGGGTCCACTATGCCGTAAAAGCCAATGGTAATCCTCGCATTCTCAACGAGATCGCAACCTATGGGCTAGGAGCCGACCTGGTGAGTGGCGGTGAAATGCAGGCAGCGCTCAAAGCCCATTTTGACCCCAAGGGGATGAACTACTCAGGTGTGGGGAAAACCGATTGGGAAATCAAGTTGGGCCTAGAGCACGACCTGGGTTGCTTCAACGTCGAGTCAATACCCGAATTAGAGGTCATCAACCAACTCGCGGGCCAGATGGGCAAGCGAGCCAACATCGCCATCCGAGTCAACCCCGACATCGACGCCCACACACATAAGTATATCACCACCGGCACTGCCGACAACAAGTTTGGCATCGGCACCGAGGCGCTCGATCAGGTCGTAGACCTGGCGTTGTCCATGCCCAACATCAATCTCAGAGGTTTACATTTCCACATCGGATCACAGATCACTCTGATGGAGCCCTACGTTATGCTCTGCGACACCATCAACAGACTGCAAGAGCACTACGCCCAACGGGGCATACATTTCGAGATCATCAACGTGGGCGGAGGCCTGGGAGTGGATTACACCGACCCCGACAATCACCCCATTGCCGACCTGAAACGATACTTCGACACCTTCAAGCAGCACATCTCGCTCAAACCGGGCCAGGAGTTGCACTTCGAGTTGGGACGAGCCATCGTGTGCCAGTGCGGTTCCCTGATCGCTCGTGTCGTGTTTGTCAAGCAGAGCCGCAACCGCAAGTTCGCCATTCTGGATGCCGGCATGACCGACCTGATCAGGCCTGCACTCTACCAGGCTCACCACATGATTCAGAACCTGACTTCCAGCAAGATAGAACACATCGACACCTACGACGTGGTAGGTCCCGTGTGCGAATCCAGCGATGTGTTTGGTCGCGATTGCCATCTCCCACTCACCCAACGCGGCGACCTGATCGCCATCCGCTCGGCTGGGGCCTATGGCGAATCGATGGCTTCACGCTACAACATGCGGGCCCTGCCCCAAGCCGTATTCTGCACTCGCCGTTAGTCCGCTCCATATTTATCAGTCATAACAGGTCTGGCCCCCGCATCACGCAGGGTCCCTGCCCTTGTCAGGCCATTTCACACAATGCGACGCCCCAATAGCCACCAACACGCAATATATCAACAACTTACGCCCATTGTTCAAAAAAAACTGAAAAATAATTACCGATTTCTATAGCAACATCAAAAAAATATAATTACATTTGCAATTAGTTACCAAAAACAGCATGCATGGAAAAGATTGACACTTTAGACAAGAAAATTCTCGAAATTATTATGAATAACGCGCGCATCCCCAGCAAGGATGTTGCCCACGTGTGTGGTGTTTCGCGCGCCGCAGTTCACCAGCGCATTCAGCGCCTGATTGATGACGGTGTCATCACCGGTTCGGGATACAATGTTAATCCCAAGATGCTCGGCTACTCGACCTGCACCTTTATCGGCCTCACCCTTGAACGAGGCTCTATGTATCGCACCGTCGTGCCCGAACTGCTGAAGATCAAGGAGGTGGTGGAATGCCACTTCACCACAGGGCACTACACCATGATGATAAAAGTCTATGCCCGTGACAATGAGCATCTTATGTCATTGGTCAACGACCGCATTCAGCACATCGAGGGCGTTGCCGCTACCGAGACGCTCATCTCACTGGAACAAAGCATCAGCCGCACATTGCCCATCTACTTCGACGACTGATTACGCAGGGCTGCCCACACTCGCTACTGCGATGGCGGCGACCCTCCATCTTTGATACCCCCATTTGATCCAGCACACCATCTATTGTGTCTAATTTTATGCTTTTAAGCCTTTAATCTGATTTTTATTTGTACCTTTGCCCGTGTGTAGCAGAGTGAGGTTTCGTTATGGCCTGAACCCATCACCACAAGCCGGAGCGTCACCCTACCGATGCATCATCGTTACGACACCAAGTGAGCCACAGCGCAACGTCGGCTCATAACAGAGTTATAGAGACATTTATTTACATCATATCTTATAATGGACAACAACCGATATTGTGTGATTATGTGCGGCGGTGTGGGCAGCCGTTTCTGGCCCTTCAGCAAAGCCGCCAAGCCCAAGCAATTCATCGACTTCTTTGGCACCGGACGCAGCCTGCTGCAGATGGCTTTTGATCGTCTGGAAGACATTGTCCCCGTAGACAATATCATCCTGATTACCAACGAAAACTATGAGCCGCTCATCAAGGAGCAACTACCCGAAATCAAGGACAACCAGATCCTGCTCGAACCCGCTCGGCGCAACACGGCTCCGTGTATCGCATGGGCAGCCCATCACATCAAGGCCATCAACCCCGACGCCAAAATGATGGTCGCTCCTAGCGATCACCTGATTCTGAATGTCGAGAAATTCAGGCAGAGCGTCATCGACGCTTTTGACTTCATCGAGACTCACGACGCGCTGGTGACTATGGGCATCAAACCCAGCAGACCTGAGACGGGCTACGGATACATCCAGATAGGCGACACCACCGAGGGCAACTTCGCACTGGTCAAAACCTTCACCGAGAAGCCCGACGAGGACTTGGCCCGCGTCTTCCTGAAGTCGGGAGAGTTTTTCTGGAATTCTGGCCTGTTTTTCTGGAGCGCCGACAGCATCCTCAACGCGCTCAACCTGTGCGCTCCCGAGGTCAATGCCGTGTTTGAGCAAGGGCAAGAATACTTTGGCACCGAACGGGAGATGGAATATATCAACGCCAATTTCGAAGCCTGCCCCAGCATCAGCATCGACTTTGCCGTGATGGAAAAGGCAGACAACGTCTATGTCGAGACTGTCGACTTTGGATGGAACGACCTGGGCACATGGCGTTCACTGTATGACCACTCTCCCAAGAACAAGGACGGCAATGTGACCCAAAACTGCAAAGCCCTGATGTTTAACAGCCATAACAACATTGTGGCCGTCAAGGGTGATAAACTCGTGGTGGCATCCGGCCTTGAGGGCTACATCGTTGCCGATGTCGACGACGCCCTACTCATTGTCCCCATGGAGGAGGAGCAGAAGATCAAACTCTACGTCAATGAGGTAAAATCCAAGTTTGGCGATAAGTTCCTCTAAGCCACACACGCCATAGCACAAACACAACGGGATCCTCAGCGCCATGTCTGGCATGAGGGTCCCGTTATTTATCGTTCAGTTATTTCTAAGAAAAAGTGGTGCACCGCCAATCAGAACGGAGCCTTGCCACCATCGTTGGGCGCAGCGGGCTGCTGTGCCGGTGCTGAATTAACCGGGCGGGCCAGCAGTTCGAAGGTGTCAACATAGATCTCGGTGGTGTAACGCTTCACCTGATTGCGATCCTCCCAGGCGCGGGTGCGCAGGCGACCCTCCAGATAGATCTGAGTGCCCTTGCGGATGTAGCGCTCGGCCACCTCGGCATTCTTGCCCCACATCACGATGTTGTGCCACTCGGTGCGCTCCGGCACCTGCACTCCATTGGCATTGGTATAAGCACGGTCTGTTGTGGCAAGGGTAAATGATGCCACGGGCTGATTCTGTGCGACATAGCGCACATCTGGGTCTCGGCCCACACGGCCCAGCAAAATGACTTTATTCACTGACATGACTTAATGGTACTTTTTGTGTTATGATAGGTTTATTATACAAATTGGCTCTCTATAATGCATTTAGCACCCAGTTCCCTTGAGCGTGAGACCTACCCGCTCGTGCAGGCCAAACATCAGGTTCATCGCATGCACGGCATTGCCGGCACAGCCCTTGAGCAGGACATCCATCACAGCATGGATGGTGAGCAGGCCACTGGACTCGTCCTTGTCGAGCCTGATCAAGCACTTGTTGGTGTTCTCGATGTCGGCGGTAACGAGTGGACGATTGACGATAAAGACAAAGTTATGGTCATCGTAGTATTGCTCATAGAGTTGCGCAATCATCTCGGCAGCGACACCACACTTGAACTGTGCGGCGACAGCCAGTGTGCGACGCTCAGCAAGCCGCGTAACACTTAGCGATACAGGCTGGCAAAAACTATTCTGACACTGTCTCAGGACATACTCCACCTCTTGCTGTTGATCCAGAGCCCACTGTTCGGCCGTCATGCCATCGAGCGTATGGCCCTCAGGGGGCAGCGTGCTCTGGCCGATAGCAACGTGCAGGGTTATCGGGCTGTTGAGCATCAGGTTGCGGGCCATCGGCAGGACTGCCAGCAACGATGCCGCGGCAGCATTGCCAGGCACGGTCACCAGGCGCGCTTCGTGCACCAGCACTCGGCGTTGCATCTCGCCCATTCCATACGCCCACGGCTTGTCAGGGCCATGATCACGATTGTGACTCCCGCTCAAGTCAATGACGCGCAGGTCATCGGGCAAGACCATCGCCGACATCTGCTTAACGGCATCGGCTCGGCCACCGCACAGGTAGACCACATCGATATCGCCAAGCGGTCCCTCGGGCTCAACCACGAGGTCACACTCACCCACAATGCCGTTAACGAGGACATCCAGTCGCTGACCAGCCTTGCCGGCATCCATCACCCACCTCAATTCCACGTCGGGATGGTTGATGAGCAGGCGCACCAACTCGGCTGCCCTATGGTGATCACACCCGATGATACCAACCTTAATCATCAGCGTCGGGACTTTGCTCTGGCTTAATGATGCTGTGGGCTGAATTCTTGGGCATGAACTGTTCAAACACGGCTTGGGCCTGTTCGTGGGACACACCCTCGGCAAGAATGGCCACAACGGTATCAGCACCAGCGATCGTTCCCAACACCTCGGGCAGACGACTCATATCTATGTCGTATGCCAAGCCAGGCGCATAGCCATTACGTGTCTTGAGCACAGCCAGATTGCCAGAGAACTGCACCGACACCAGACCCACCTGCTTAGCAGCATGGGCATCAGTCTGACGCATACTCAACAATCTATCCTGTAACTGGTTGCTATCTGGAATGATATACATATATGTATTGCGGTCGGTAGCCACCTTGGAAATCTTCAAGGCCTTCAGGTCACGGGACAAGGTTGCTTGAGTCACATTGATATTGTGCTCACGCAACATTTCAGCCAGTTCGCTCTGGCTGCCGATGCAATTCGTCTTGATCAGATCAGTGATCAATTGTAAGCGGTCACGTTTTCTTTTCACGAGTACTTTCTTTTTTCTTGGTTTCTTTGTTAATGTTGTCGTTTCCATCAGAACAGCATACTTAAAAGTTGGTTTACCATGCAAAGTTAATGACTTTTCTGCAAATGCTACAACATATTTATTGATTTTTTTATCCAAAAGGTATTCAGACCATGAATTTTAATGACATTTTCATCGTATTCAGCGAGACCTCACACATTATATATAATATAATATATATATACGCTAATCACATACATGCCGCCACCTGCGAGACTCTCACAAGCGGGTGAGCCTGCATGGAAGATGATACGGGAAGTGCCCTTTCAAGCAGGACATAATAGCCCTGACAACCGGATGGGAGGCCGCATTATGCTCAAGCCTAAAGTTTGGGGACCATCCAGTGTGGATCTTGCTGGAAGCGTTGCCAGGCAGCGAGCAGTTGGGGTTTGCAGCCGATGAGGAGGCGATGGCCGTCGGTGAGGTTGGTGGGGTCTTGCTCGATCTGCTCGATGTAGTCCAGCAGGTTATAGCAGGAAGTGTACTGGCCGGCGGCAAGCAGCGACTGAGGCATGCCCATGGCTTTCTCCTCGGCACTGAACCACAGGGTGGTGCCCATGCTGGCAGCGCGGGCACTGTTTTGCTGGATGGCGGCACTCGGCACGAGATAGTCGGGCATGGTGCCGTTGTTGCTCATCGTCTGCCATCGCTCACCCTCGCGCAACTCATAGATTGTGCTGGTTACAGTCCGGTTGTGCCACTCCTTGTTGTCATAGATGGTGCCGTAACTCATCTGCCGCAAGCGCTTGAGGAAGACCTCGCCGCTCATCATGATCACCGACTTGGCCCGGTTCATCACCATCGCCTCGATCGACGCAAACTTCAGATGGCTGATAAACATCGCCCGATTGCCGACAAACGTCTTGGCTATGGCACGGTACATCTTGCTCTTAAGCACGGCTCCGACGATGTTGGCCAGCGTGACAATGGCCAGGACGACCGACATCACACCCGTCCAGAAGTCGCTGCCCATCACCAGTGCCAGGATGAAGAGGGCCATAACGATGGCCTCGCTGATCAGACCATAGTTGCGCAATCGCCCGATGGTCAACTTGCCCACACTCTTAGGCAGGGCTTGAGCGCAAGGCTCATACCCCTTCATATAGGGGCTGGAGACATCACTGACGATAATCAGGTCTAGCGCCTTGTCGGTACGGGACTTGTCGTCACGATACTTGCGCAGGCGCTCCTCGGCCAGCAGGATGGGTTCGATGCCCTGGTTATCAGACAGGCCGCCATCCATCAGGCCAAAGCGTGCCTGAATGCCCGCCATGACGTCCTCCTGTTGCGAAACATTGAAGTCGTCGGGGTACATCATGGGCTCGAAGCCGCTGGGGAAACACGACGAGCACGCCATGGCCTCGCCCAGGGTAACGTGCTGGACCACGCTGCGGCTGATGCTGTGCTTCTGGTTGCCAAACACGCCATAGGTCATCCGCTCGCCATCGGTCATGCGACCCTCGGTAAGACGGAAACGAAACGGCAGCGAGTTGTCAAAATCAGTTGCCAGGGCCGTGTAGTCCTTGACGGGTATCTTGTCGAAGTTGTTGATGATATCACCCATTACCGCACCGCCAAACAGCACTTTGTCATAGATGCCTGCCATGATCTTGATGCTCGACGCGTCGCGGTTGGCCTTCTCATCGCTCAGCCGCTGCAGGGCATGTGTCATCAGGTCCTCGTTGCACAGAAAACCGAACAATTCCCTGACCATCTCATCGACCGGTTGGCCTTGAGCCCGAGCGAGCATATACTTCAGTGCCGGTATGGTGCCGCCAGAGACCGACGACAGCGCCGTCACGCAGTCGAGCAGCGTGCGACCATCGTCGAGATGAATAGAATTCAGTAGAGACAAAGCACCCAGGTCGTAGGTAGCCGCCCGATAGCCGCCACCCGAGAAGGACATACCGATGTTAAGGTCGTTTTTCATATCGCTGAAGATTAGGATGAGTTGGATTATCGACAAAGGTAATCACATTTGCCGACAATCGCAAGAGTGCTCCTCAAAAAAACCAAGTAGCACAACTATATGAAGCATCGCATTGCCCGCTGTGACCCTACCGTTTAATCGGCTAAACCAAGGGCAGACCTGTCGCTCAAGATGCGGTGGATGACAGCGTTGATGTCGGCGATGTTGATCTCGCCATCACCATTGACATCAGCAGCAGGCGTGCCATCATCACCATCTTGGATGATATCAATGACCGCATTGATATCCGAGATATTTACCTCGCCATCGACATTCACGTCGGCAGGGATCAGGTCTTCCACAATCTGCCCGAAATACGATTCCCAATGCCAGTCGTCGCGGTATGCGCCAGCAGTACCGCGCAGCACATGCAGCGTGCGTAATGAATAATCTGTATGATAACTGTCTGTACTGTCTTGAGGACAATAAAACGAAAAGCCCACCGACATCGATGATGGATCAGCGACATAGCAGTACACGTCGGTTAGACTGGGGCAGTAAGAGAACGCCCGGTCGCCAATCGTCGTGAGCGTGCCCGGGATGACCACGGTCGAGAGCGCACGGCAGCCTTCAAACGCATGTTGGCCGATATCGGTGACCGTGATGGGGAAGGTCACACTCGTCAAACCGTTGCTGCTCATGAAAGCATAATCGCCTACAGCAGTGACTCCTGCAGGGATGACGGTGTTTTGACAACCATAGATCAGCATGTTGCTTTCGGTCTCGATGATGGCGTTGCAATCGTTGCGGGAATCGTATATGGGGTTTGTGCTGGCCACATCGATGTTTGCCAGATTATAGCAATTCATGAACAAATACTTTGGGGAAATATAGACGACCGAGCCCGGGATGCTCACACTCGTCAGACCACCACATCCATAGAACGCAAGTTCAGAAATGCCCAGCGTGCCGTCGCTGATCACGATGCTGGTGCCCTCTGGCATTGTACCCTTGTATCTATACGCGACTCTCCCGGCATACACAAGCCCGTCGGGCTGGCTGTTGTACCACGCGGTACCGTCAAACGCGTCTCTATGGATGGTGACCACACTAGCCGGGATGCCCACGACCCTAAGGTTAGTGCAGTCCTTGAACGCTTCGTACCGGATAGTGGTCACCGAATTAGGAAGGAACAGGCTCGTCAGAGCGCTACAGCCATAGAGCATCCTCTCGGGGATGGTCGTGATTGAACTCGGGATGCTCACGCTGGTCAAGCCCGTGCACAAGAGAAACGCGCCAATATCGATGCGGGTGACCGAGGCAGGGATAACCACACTCGTCAGACTCGTACACATGGCAAAGGCTTGAGCGCCGATAACGGTAACCGAGCCCGGAATGGTGATCTCCGTCAAGGCAGAGCATTTGTGAAACGCAAACGAATTGATGCGGGTGAGCGCATCGCCAAGGCTCACACTCTTGAGACCCACACAACCCGTAAACGCGTATTCTCCGAGGGAGGTGACACCGTCGGGGATGGTAACGCTCGTCAGAGCACTACAGCCGGCAAACGCCCATGATCCAATGCTAGTGACGCCACTGGGGATGTTCACGCTCGTCAAGCCTATGCAACCATTGAACGCATCATTGGGTATGACAGTGACCGATTCGGGAAGGGTCACACGCTCCAGTTTCACACAATTATGAAACACTGATGCTCCAATGGTGGTGACAGAGCCTGGGATGGTCACACTCGTCAAGCCAGTGCAATTAGCAAATGCCGCATCACCTATAGCCGTTACCGAGCCGGGGATGGTAACGCTCGTCAAGCCTCTACACTCATAGAACGCCAGATTATCGATGGCGGTGACGCCGTCGGGGATAACCATGCTTTTTAGACCACTGCATCCTGCAAAAGCCTGCTTTCCAATGGCGGTGACGCCGTCGGGGATGACCGTGCTCTGACAACCGGCAACCAATGTATTGCTTGCAGTCTCGATGATGGCATTACAATTGCTACGGCTGTCATAGGTCGTGTTTTCGCCTGCCACAGCAAGACTTGTCAAACCACTGCAGCGAGTAAAACTCCCAAGGCCAATGCTGGAGACCGAGGCCGGAATGGTTATGCCTGCCAAAGAAGTACAGCCAAAAAACGCGGCATCACCAATAGTGGTGACCGAGGCTGGGATAACCACACTCGTCAGACCCGTACACGCGGCAAAGGCTTGAGCGCCGATAACGGTAACCGAGCCTGGAATGGTGATCTCCGTCAAGCCTGTACAGCCCCAGAATTTGTAAGTTGCTAAATTTCAATCAATTGCGTAATATATGGTAGAAAAGCGATTACACTGATTCTATGAATGGAGAAAAAGATATAGATTTAACGTTTTTAACCTTTTGTAACATGGCGCGAATTCAACTGGCAACAGCAATCGCAATTTCTATTGTGGAGAATCTACTTCGTCTTCCAGGATGTCCTTCACTGTGGCGGAAAGAATGTCCGTGCAGGCATTTAGTATGCTTTCCTTTTTTCTAATCCCTTTCGCATGTCTGTATTGTCATAAGTCAATCACAAGCTTATTCTGCCAAAGTCCCATAGAGTGCAAAGCTATTGCATACGGACATTTTGCTAGCGTCGCCCCTTGCACAACTTCCCATACAGCAGTTTTACAGTCATAATCTTTCCCTACTTTCTCACGGTATGGACAATTATCATATAGTTTGCATGTTGCAAGTTCGTTGGCCTTTTCACTATCCTTAATACAAAGCATTTCGAATACTCGCTTATGTGACCACAACACTAAAGCATTATCAAACTCATTTTGGAAATTCACGGGAGCTTTATATCCTAGCATTGACGATCCTAATAGATAACCATCTCGTTTAAACATTGGTACAGGGAATAGCGAATAAAAATGATTCAGATTACCTTTATTATAGCAAAATTTTCTCACAAAATAGTCTTTTCCATTTTGAGTCCTTATCGTGTCACATAACAACCATTTACAAACAAACCATTGTATAGCTTGTGTAAAATACAAATGCCCTGGATCGTTCATCCAGTTCACATAGTCTTTACTCCACTCTTTATAAATATCATCGTTAGGCCACGCCAACAGAGCAGCTCTTTTTTCGACAATTTCAACAATACCATCAACATCGTTATCAAAAGATAATGTTCTACCTGCCAGTTCTTTCATTACTTCAAGAAAGACAGCTGGGGCTTGTATTGAATCTAGGCATAAGTAAGAAATCAAAAACTTACACTTATCATCGCATATGATAGAATATTTATCAAAAAGGATTTCACCCACTTTATATGGGAACTCTGGTAAGCTGTCAGCAGGTACTTTAGGTTTATCATCAACATATTTCTCAGCAATTCTCTGTGCATAAAAACAGTTTATTTCCTGTAAAGCGATAAGTCTAAACTGGAATTCCTTCCCATTGATGGATACTTTACATTTTGGCAAAGTTCTTATATCTCCGTCTATTTCTAGCGGAAGTTGTTCTATGATAGGTTCATCTGTGATTTTGGGCGTGTCTATATTCTCCTCCAACTTCACACCACAGAATATATTATACAGATTTCTATATTTACTCATAGGCTCGCCATATTCGTCTGGATTCAACGGCACATGTATTTCTTCTCCGATCTTTGAACAGGTGATTTTAGAAATGCGAGCCATATCTCTCAGCCACAGATAAAACCCATTTTGTCCCGTAACTGTTGAGATATCTTGTATATAATGCCACCATTCATGTATGAAAGCAGCAAAATCTGACTGCACAACAAATCCTGTCGTTGGATCGAACTCCAGATTATCCAACGTCACCGTAAAAGCCAATGGTTCATAAGATGTATAATCTTTACTCCTCATTTTCCTAATTATTTTGTTCTTTCTTTAACACACCAAGCATCAAAAATGCATGAACTACTCTGTCAGCCATTCCGAAATTGAAATTATCTGTAGCTAATAGTCCATGGCTCACTTGATTTCTTAAATTCCAGCCATATTGGTCCGTTAATACATTCCTAAAATAGTTAGCAACATCTTCGCCCAAATATGCGACTGCTTCATTCGACCCAAGGAGACTATCCAGTGAAAGATATTCGTTCCCTTCATCTGGATTCTTCTTCGCCCGCATGATATTTGCACCATTCAAAGCAAAAAGCCTCCTAATAGCAGCCTCTAATTGAGGAATCAGTAGATGGCAGCACACAAGATAGTCTTCTGACATATAAGCATCAAGACCTCTTCTTACAATTTCTTTACGATCTTCTGTAATCAACTCAGAATCTTTTATTAACCCCATCATAGACTCTGTAGTCATCTTTCCCTGTTCTTTCATTTTTGTGATATGTAAATGCATAAATGGTATTGTACATTTCATGCTCTCGTACATAAAGAAATACAATTTCTGACGTTTCGCATCTGGTCCGACACAAACTCTTGATATAGTATTCCCAGAGGAATCTATAGTAAACGTAGAGACCAAATCAAGCAAAGGCGTCTTTTCATCTCTCTCTTTCAACCTATGTTTCTCTTCTTCAATCTTTGGAATATATTGAGAAAGAAAAGACAAAAGCACAACGCGATCAGACCCCTCTAATGCAGCATCTAGAAAAGCTTTTATCCTATCCCTATCCAAAGGCAAAGAATATTCTACCGATTGTAATTCGTTCAAGGTTTCTCTTCCGAGTTCGCTCAACTCTACAAATAACTGATTAGCTCTTTTATCAAAGCCATATTTCCTATATCGAGCCTGCAATTGTTGTATCATCACTTGTCCCCACATGCCCCCTCGTATAGGTATCGACGCTTTAATCGCGTCAAACAACGTATCTAAAAGCGGTTCTATTTTCTCTTTTTCTCCTGTCAAGTGATAATAGTCCCCCAGTAAATCTATCTGATCAGAAAGTACATGCGAATATTTGTCTGTCTTATCGCCTTTCTTCAAGGCAAGTCTTTTTAATCTTTCATACCGAGATAATTGTTCGTCTAAAAGCTCTTTCTCATATACTTGAAAACAGTCTCTGTGTTTTATAAGTGATTGGAATATTCTACCCCAAACGCCTGGATACATATCATTATTCGAATGTCTTTGATGTGCTTCATAATAAACCTTCACAGCACGTTCTTGTAGGTCGAAATTTCTATAACCTATTGCTAAATTCAACCCCCTCTCAGCATAATCAAATGCTGTTGTCACATATTGGCAATAGTCACCATCCACAACATCAAGTAATGATTGTATATGAGCCAACTTTATGCTCTTATAGTCTGGTTCTTTATTGAACAGTTTCTTTTTAAATTCCAATACCAACCCTGTATACCTCATTTTCAGTAAAGGATTCCTTACGGTGACCGCTCTTTTTTCCCAATATGCGACCATTTCTTCTGTTACATCCTTTATATTTGGCACATATACCTCTTCCCCAGTATCTTTCTTAGTAAACGTCCATTGTGGGCCATAGTAAGTATTCCACACTTTCCCATCACAATTCTCTGCAAACTCAAAAGCCATTGCCTCATACAAACATTGTTGCTGCTCTGGATTATCTTTTGGCAAGCTATTAATTGAAGCAGATACATCGTGTGAGACAAAATGCTTTTTCTCAACCACATCGTATTTACCCCAAATATCTGCAAGTTTCGCAAATTTCTCCATAATCAATCAGCGTTATAATCCCCCATTGCATCACGTAAGCATGACATTGAGCGTGCCAAACCATCGAGACCTGGATACATCGTTTCGGATGTAATATTCATCTGCCTGAGAACATTTGATATACCATATTTAAGTTTCTTGGGTATTTCTATCTTCAATACAGATACAGTATGTTGACCGTAACTATGGTCAATCGACAATCTCACTACATCGTCAAAACTCATTTTTCCGCAGAACGAAGCGTCATAATAGTCTTTAAGAATATCTTCAAAACCAAATTCTATTGATGAAGGTATCACAAACAATCCTTGTTGTCTGTTGATGCGCTCATTAGACAAATGCGGACGTGTGGCATATAAAAACAGTTCAGGTTTTTCCTTAAAAATGACAAAACGACTATTAATTGCAGTCGTCGCTTCATTATACGTATATCTATCCAAATCAGCGGTAGCAGCTACGTTAGTATTTCTTTCTGCACGAAACTTAGCAAATACTTTCTCGCTTAAAACATGTTTGTTCAGAGCCCATATCGCTGACTTTTCAAAGAAAGACCCATCAATTGCCATGAACATCGCCACATACATTGAATAAGAAAAGTCTAACATCCTTGTTGGTGAACCATAATGTTGCATAAGCGACAACCACTCAATTGATTCTTCTGATCCGGGAATATGGCTTTTCTCATAACTAGGATACTTCCACTGAAACTCATCCATCATTCGTTGTTCATATATTGCAGGCATAGTCTTATCAACATAGTTTGGATGATGTCTTTCCACCATTCTAACTAATGATGTCTCTAATCCCCAATCAGCATTTCCTTGGCCCCTGAACACAAAATACGACATAAATCGCTGATTCAAGCGAAATATGTCGTTCCAATGTTCGATTTCTGTTGTTATATATGCTTTTTCTAAGTGCATTATTAATTAACTACAATTATCCTTGTCATTCTCTAACGAAGTCTTCATTCGTTTGCAAAGGTAGTCATTTTTCATGAAAGAAAAGCATCCATTTGAGGTTTCGCGCGTAATTTAAGCAAACTATGTCTAAAAGCGCTTGAAGTTGCGAAAAACGAAAACATCGAGTCCTCGCAGACATGTTGAAATAACGAAGCCAATGCTTGTGTTTGTTATTTGAGCGAATTCCTGTATTCCTCTTGATATGGGCGGATGAAATCATCAAGGAATGGAACACCCATTTTTCTTGCGATTGCGTATTTCATGTTTGAAATTGTCGCAACATGTTTATACTTCAGGCAAATCATTATAGCGGTTCGGGTGTAACCAAAGCATAACAAAGCAATGAGGCTTAATTCATTCATGCTGAGTCGACCTTTAGCAAGATCTTGAGCCTTATCAAGTATGTTGCCATAAATATCATTCGTCAGTGCATGTAGATTTGTCCAATAGGTTGTAACTCTTTTATTATCGGGAACAGTCATCAATAAGTTAAACTTATCTGCAAATCTTTTGTTGTCCAATTCATGTGATGAATGAATAAGTTCTTGAATTACTTGGATCTGTTCATCAAGTATGGGCATAATGCCATCATATCTTGCCTTTTTTGCCTGTAAAACAGCAAGTTGTTTATTCAATTGCATCTGTTCATCCTCTTTAATTTGAAGAGATGATTTGAAACCAACTATTTCATCTGTAAAACCTGAAACTAATGCTTCCTGTTGCGCTAATCGGGTACGATAGTCAGCCTCTGTATTTTTCAATGTCTCCTCGTGTAAGCTAATGGCTTTTTGTAACTGTTCCAGACTTAGCAATGATGAACTCAGATCATCTTTTAATAGGTTTAATTCGTTTTCCTTAGTTTTCAGCCTTTTGCGGTTTCTCCATGCAAAATGGAATAGCGTACCAGCAACAAGTAACACTAATGCAACAAATAGCCAAGTACCCCTTAATTTTGAACGAAGAGATACATTGTTCAATTCTACTTGTTGCATATCATATTTTTTCTCTATTTCCAATAGACGGTGACCCAGCCCATTAATGAGGATTGAATCGGCTAAAGAGTTAGATCTTATAAAATATGCTCGTGATATTTTCTCGTTATGATTGTAATCCTCAATCTCCGACATAAGATTAAGATATGAAACGCTATCCATTGTACTAGATGGGTCAGGCGCACAATTCAAATAATAATTGGCAGAATCAATACAATTTAAACGCAGGTATGAGGAACACAAACAATAATGTGCTCTGGGATGATCAATTTCGTTTTCAAATGAAATCGCCCTAAGAGCGGCCTCTTTTGCTCTCTTGGCATCACCGACAACATTAAGGTAGTAAAGTGACTTACTATAATAATTAGCGAATACAAAATAATTATCTTGAGTATCCTCTGCCAACTGAATGGCCGATTCTATATAAAACAGAGCACTATCCGATTTGCTGGGCATGTCACTATAAAGGCCCCCAATTTCTCCCAGACAAACAATTTGATAATGTTTATCTTGAATGATACGATATAATCTTAGTGCTTCTTGATACTTCTGAATTGCGATCGAGTCTGACGCCATCAGTTGTGATTGATATAAGTCTGCAAGTCTCAATTTAACATAGGCATCATTTTCAGCATCATCTTTTATAGATATATTTTCAGCCTGGTGGAAACTCTCAACTGCTTCATCAAGATTGCCGATAACTTCTTCAGCACATCCTTTTGCTATCAATGAGCGCTTAAGCAACACTTTATTATCGTGTTCACGATAATAGATAACGACATCGTTAATGGCAGAGTCAGATTGAAATTCTTCATAGTTTTTAAATTTGGTCAACGTGAGTAGCAAAGTGTAAAAAACAGTGTTTTCACGGTCTAAAGAGTGTGTATCTATATCACTTAATCTTCTTGATGCCTCAGCACTATTGTTGCAGCGGACCAAGCTGTCGATATACTTTAGCTCAGGTATGATGGTATTGTGTCCACAGCCAAAAACAGAAATGGCTGTAATGATCACAAAAAGAAGTCTAAAAAATAACGAGAATCGTGTCGCCATCTCAGTGGATTCTTTTAAAAAACAATCGCAAAATTAATAAAATGTAAGGAATAATCTCAACTTCTTTGATGTTTATCTTCAAAAAACAATATCCATAAACGAATCCATAAATGAACAGGTAGCTTGCATATAAATAATGTCAATACAACAGAAACAAGTAATTTTAGTTAATGACTGTTAAAATGGGGGGTAATTTTAACACTTGAAAAGGGTGTTATGTAGTGGTTTAAATTTAATTTTGTAACTTGGTGATATTTAGCGCATTAACATTTTTTAGATTATCTAAAACAATCACCCATAATAAAAAAATTAACATAAATTCAAAGTAATTTTGCGATCGGAATTTTAATCATTAAATTAAATCAAGAGAAAAATGGTACGATCAATTTTAGTATTTTTGTTAATTTGTGTTTGTTCATCAGTAACCGTGGCATACGGCCAGAATCAGAACAATCAACAAAGTGTAGAAATGAAAGGAAGGAAAAACAATGGGCATGGTCGTGGTGACTTAGTTCTTCCTGTAGTGGTGTATTCAATAAATGAGAATGTCTTAACGATAGAGTTTGAGTCTGAGGATTCTTATGTTCTTGAGATTGAAGACACCATTGGCTTCACCTGGTATTCTGGAACACTAAATACGAGTGGCACTCCTACTGTATATTATGTGAATCTGCAATCAGCAAATACTTATATAATAAACATATCGTGTAACTACTCAGCACCCCCCAGTATGATGCGGGTACCTACCGCGTTAATTTTTCACAAACTTGATTTTCGTTTAATTCCAAACCAATGTTAATGCGTCTTAGAAATGGCATCCTTGGACATGTGCAGATACAGCAACCCGTTTAGATGTATAAGAGCTGCTGTAGTTTGAAGCAAAGTCTTTGCCTCCACTTTTTTCCACCCAGCGGTCATTCGCGCCAAAGAGCTAATTTTACAGTTTTTCGAATTGAAGATTCCGCGTTAAGAGATGTAAATCCTGATTTTCCGGTTTTACAAAATATGCCTATTTTTGCAGGAGAAATGGTAAGACCGTGTAAAGACATAGATAATGTTTTGCAGCAGATATGCCAGCGTCTGCGCAAACTTGAGAAGTCCGACTCCGAGAAGACAGAGGAGATCGGACGTCTGAACCGCATCATCAACCAAAAGAATGTGGAGATACACAATCTGAAAACAGAGCTTGCCAAATCCAAAGCGCGTGTCAGTGAACTGGAATCACAACTAGATGAAAATGACGGCAGTTCCCTTTCGTCGGACAAGCCGGAAAAGAACAGCAGCAATAGCAGCGTTCCGCCATCGAAGGAGAGCATTGCGGCGCATGAGCTTCGCCGGACAAAATCCCTCCGCAAACCGAGCGAAAGACCAAGCGGCGGACAGTCAGGCCACAAGGGTAGTACTTTGCAGACAGTCTCTACTCCGAACAGGATTGTAAGGCATGAGCCTGAATACTGCAAGTGCTGCGGCCGACCTCTTGGGGATGTAAAATACAGGAAAATCCGCAAGACCCAGGTTGTGGACATCAAGTTCGTCATGGAGACGACCGAGGAGCAATATTACGAGAAGGTGTGCGAGTGTGGCTGTGTGAACAACTGCGATGCTCCCAATTGCCGTATCAAATATGGCGACAACCTCAGGGCGCTTATTACCTACCTCAGTGTGGTGCAGTGTATGCCATTCAAGCGGATTGCCGAGTTGATTTCTGATCTTTGTGCCCGGAAGATAAGCGAGGGAACCGTTCAGAACATCCTCAAGGAAAGCAGCAAAAAGGCATCCTCTGCATACGAGGAGATACGTAAGAAGGTGGAACTGTCACCGGTAGCAGGGGCAGACGAGACAGGGGCTGCAGTCGGAAAGGAACTGCACTGGAACTGGATATTCCAGACCGACCTCCTTACCTACGTATACCAGATGAAGTCGAGGGGCATGGAGGCTATAGACTCCAAGTTTCCCAATGGTCTGCCCAACACGACGTTGGTAACAGACAGGCACCGCAGCTATTTCAATATGAAGGTCAAGAACCATCAGGTCTGCCTTGCCCATTTGTTGAGAAATGCAGAATATCTCAACGAACTGGACACTGAACAGAACTGGTCCCGACGATTCATCCATCTGATAGGACATGCCATCAATATCAGGCGGAACCGGAAGATCACGCCAAGAAAGGTGAAAATCATCAAGACAAAAATGAAGAAACTTTTGGGTGAAAGCCTTACTCACCTTGACGATGAGTTTGAGAAATTCAAGAAGGGCATACTCAAAGTCCAAGAATATCTGTTCACGTTTCTATCCGATATGCATGTCCCTTATGACAACAATGCCAGCGAGCGTGGGGTGCGGAAAATAAAGATAAAACAGAAAGTCAGTGGATGTTTTCGAACTGATGGTGGCGCAGACGATTTTGCAAAGCTTCACTCCATTGCAGAAACTGCCATGAAGAATGGAAATTCTAAATTCAAAGCGATTCTTGCTGTCGTACGACAGTGAGATGACTGCTCATGTATACAGGGGTGCTGAGTAGTTACCATATCGTCTTCAAACGATTCATTCTACGGGATACTTGAATTATAAAAACTCTTAAAGTATTTCGAATAAAGTTATGAAAACGAGTTATTTAAAGAATCTGTGTTTGATTATAAGCATAACAGCGGTGTCTGCATTAGCAGACACGAGGACCACAATTTACTGGCCAAATCATGGGGACAGAGTGATGAAAACTCATTATGAGTATGTTGACGTACAGGCAGACACTACAATATGGGATTTCAGCCATGCGATAGAAACTGGTGACAGCCATGAAATGCGTTGGATCAATTTGGGTGATACCCTTTTGGTAAAGATTGAGCAAGGAGTCCAGTCTATTTATCAATTACATGGTGATTCGTTGTTCTTGAATGGTTACGAAACCCCGTTAGTATGCGTTCATGATTCTATCGCTCCTGTTGATGTGTTGACGGCAATAGCAAAAAAACGCAGTATTTCAACTCCGATGTATTTCCATGGCAGCTATAGTGGTAATCATGCCATTGATATATCTGGTGAACAATCGATCTTGATAAGTGAGCCTGGTACTCTCATCTTACCCAATGACACTCTTGATAATATTTGTTGTGTTACTACAACAAAAGATTGTCTTGTGAGAGTGAGCGAAAACAAATGCGATGCGCCAATTCACAACGTCTCAGATAGCTTGTTGAGAGAAGTTGACATTATTAATCAATGGTATTCTCCTGTATATAGATTCCCTTTGGCCGAGAACATGTCTCGTAGATACTATGCAGGCGGTACGCTGTTGCAAGAATCAGAAATAACATATCTATGTGTACCAGATGAACAGGAATACTCATTGGGTGTGCTTTGTAATCCTGAAACTATGCTGAAAAATGCGGCCAGTAAGGATGCAAATTACAATCGTAATATTATCAGGACAAATAACTCACTTGCTGATTGTTTGACAGTTTTACAAAATTGTGACAGAATTGATGTAACGGTTAATGGATTCGGCTATCGAAATGGCGAAGTGTCGGTACTCTTGTGTGATGTACAAGGGCGTGTTTGGTATTTCCAGAATGGGAATGTCGATGAAGGATGTTGGCAATGTGAAATTGCAACCTCTCTATTGCCCCCAGGATATTACTTATTGCAATTCATTAATGAGAATGAGAAACATGTTGAACGAATAATGATTAAATGATGAAAACGAATATTTTATTTTTATTTTGTATTATCGCATTCTCTGCATTTGCTCAGCAATCAATTCCAGAGAATGTGCCTACACCCAATGCGGCGTCACTTGGACATTATGGAGACATTCCTGTGTCGTATTACACAGGCAATCCAGGCATTTCTATTCCATTGTATGAAATGACAGTAAGAGGAGTAACGCTCCCCATTAAACTGGATTATGATGCGTCTGGTGTTCAGATGAACGTTTTACCCTCATGGACAGGTTATAACTGGACATTATCTGCTGGTGGCGCAATCACGAGGAAAATTAATGGCAGTGCCGATGAATGGAAACAGCCTACAATGATTCCTCCAGCACGGCCTTTCCACAGATATTTTGATTGTTTCGGCCTGCTACCCACGCTAAATAATCAGGATCTAGCAAATAGTATATCAGGCTTGGCTATTTACGATTTTGAACCAGATGTGTTTTATTTTAATTTTATGGGTAAGAGTGGTAAATTCTTTTTGGGAAATGACGGTCAATGGAAAGTAAACAGCGATTTTGATATTGATGTCATTTTCAACATTCATGATACTGATAACTATTTGCCACCTTTTATATGCAGATATCCACGACGAGATGCTGCAGATCCATACCAACCTAAGACAATCGCTGGTTTCAGACTCAGAGACACCGATGGTATAACATACGAATTTGGTTACACTACCAATGCGATTGAATACACCATTGATTTTACTAAAATGGGCAATCTTGAGGACTCTGTCTCATGGCTAGCAACAAGCTGGTATCTTACAAGGGTCACGGATCGTTTGGGAAATGTGTTGTATCAACTCACATACGAAAGAGGGCCATTTTTTGCCCAGCCATTCAGATGCTATGAAGCCGATAGTTGCTTAGAAAGAGGAAAAGATATGCATGGATTAATGGTGACATATACTTATGAAGAGTCTTATGAAGAAACAAATTTTAGTTTTCCTTACTCGATACAGTTGAGTGCACCTATCTACCTTAAAAAGATAGAAGCGGCTAACGGTGTGAGTCTCGGTTTCAATCGAATTAATTCTCCGCAAACTATGGAATCGCTTTATGAGAATTCAAGCACTCTTCTACCAGCGTCAGATTGGTTTAATGTAATTAAGAATCATGTCGAACATTATATTGGTGATTCTGCGTTCTATTATATCCAATCAGAAAATTTTTCAAATTACCACAAATCTGGTGCTAGTTACAATAATAAGGCTGATTTATTCTCAAAAATGGTACTTCAGTGTTTAAATACTATGAGTATTACTGATCATTATGAGCAAAATGTTATAAAGTTCATATACAACACAAATGAACGTATGCATCTCACCAAGTTAGAAAAGTGTTATTATCACAATGGTGGGCCAAGGAGCTATGCAGCATATTCATTTTTCTATAACAATTTTGATCAATTACCTTTAAGTTGCCTTACGGTCCATCATGACCATTGGGGCTATTATAATGGCTTGGGATGTGGTGATGGGCAGCATGATGCAAATTTTATCATGCAGCGAAATAATCCTGATGCCGCAAAAATGAAGTATGGATCCTTGACAAAGATTATCTATCCGACAGGAGGAACCAGCATAATTGAATATGAACCTAACAACTATTCACAGATACTGTCACTCAATAGACAGTCTTTATCAAGTGGATTTGGCATAGGAGGCGGATTGAGAGTTAAATCGATTACCGAATACGAGGACAGCACTTGCAGTGTTATGTTAAAACGTCGTTTTTACACTTATACCAATCCGTCAACAGGATCCTCTAGTGGTCAGTTATTTGCAAAACCCGTATATGGTTGGAATGATTGGGTAGCAAGGAACGATGATGACGCTGAGGTTACTATTTCCACTGTACGTTCGGCTTCCATTGTCCCGTTGTCTAATAGTTTTGGTCCTGCTGTAGGGTATTCATGGGTCACTGAGACATTTGAAGATAATAGCAGTATCTTGTACCATTACCATAATCTGTCCGACGGCCCAATGGACATATTGCAATCGGATATCCCTTTTAATTCCTCAGGACCTTCACCTTATGACAAATTTACTGAGCATGGTTACAAAAGAGGCAAACTGCTATCAACGACAATGAAGGATTCTATAGGTAATAAGGTGTCCAGTTCTACCTATCAATACAGGTCAACTGGAATGGCTGATGACGGAACAGAGGTGAGTAATCTGTCTCTCAGGCGAGGGCGATTCGGTGGCACGTATAGTTTCAAAGGAAGGAAATACAAACTATACTATCAGCGGTGTGATTTGGCCAGCCGTAATGATACTTTATTTTATGGGGATGGCAGATGGAGTGTAGATGCTGAAAATTATGGGTATTGCGACTATCTCATAAACATGACATATCCTTATAATCACGTGTCGAGTGCCCGGATGTTATGCCAGAAGTCAAAGCAAAGAGGCTCCAGTATTCATGCAGAGTATTATCATTATCCGATGGATTCTGTTTTCGCAAGTCTTATGAGTTTAGCCACTGGATCTTATTATTTGCCCATTTTGTCTAAAGATGTTTATTATAATAATACACTGATTGAGAAAACCGAGTGGCAATACGGTGATTTCACTGTGAACAACAAGACACAAAAGCTTCTTAACACTATTTTGCTGACTCGGCAAGGTAATACAGAGGTTGTATTAAGTAATATTTCTTACACTTCGACAGGACAAATTAAAAATTATAAAAAGATTGACGAGCCAAACACATGGTTAACGTGGGCGCTTAATGACAACTATCTTGTTATAAAAAATCTGGGAAATGGCCCTGTCGTCAATAGTCCGATTGGTAATAATCTGGTGTTCAATAGGGATTATTTCTTACAGGAGATGAATAATCGCTGTGGTATGGGTTATCTGGGGCTATTTACGGGTTATTCTTATTTTGATCATAACGGCATATCGTCATCCACGAACCAACGAGGAATCACCACATTCTATGACTATAACAAAGCTCATCAGCTGGAAAGTGTGCGAGATGACAATAGTCAGTTACTGAAGACATTTGAATATAACTTCAAAAACAAATGAACATGAAGACAAGAAGAGCTTTTTCATATGGCTTATTCCTTTTGTCATGTGCAATGAGCATGAAGGCGCAGGAGGCCAGTTATGTCAGGACGACCACAATGACCGGCGACAGTAGCGGCATTGTGACGACTGAATATGTCGACGGCCTTGGGAGAGCGGCCCAGCGTGTCGTGAAGGACGCTTCTCCCGGAGGCGGTGACCTGGTCACCTTGCAGGAGTATGACCTGAACGGCAGGGAGAGCAAAGCGTGGCTTCCCGCTTCCATGAACAGCGGCGGTTCATCATGCGGGATTGACGTATTCAAGCAGAACGCGGCATCGTCATATGGCGACAGTTCCCCCTATTCTCTGATGCGTTATGATAATTCACCCCTCAACCGGACGACGAAGGAATTCGGTCCAGGAGCGAGCTGGCACAGCGCCGACAAAGGCGTTGAGACGGCCTATACCACCAACGGCTCGCTGAATCCCTGCCGCAAGTACGAACTGTCGCCCGATGGCGGATCGTTCTCTTTAGGCGGGAATTGGCCAAGCGGAAATCTGGATGTTATCATCACCACAGATGAAGATGGCAATAAATGTCTGACGTTTAAGGATCTGCGCGGGCTGGTCATGCTCAAACGAGTCATCGACATCGGAGATAACAACCGCCAGCATGACACCTATTACGTGTATGATGAGTACGGGAACCTGCGATACGTCCTGCCGCCGATGGCCAGCGACCGGCTTACGGCACAAGGCGTGTCGTGGGACATGGACACCGAAGATGTCGCCAAGTATTGCTATTGTTATCAGTATGACAACAGAAACCTGTGCATCAGCAAGAAACTGCCTGGATGCGAGCCTGTCCTGATGCGCTACGACAAGGCCCATCGGTTGGTCTTCTCGCAGGACGGGAACCTGCGGACATCCAACAAATGGCATGTTACGGTTTATGACGGGCTCGGCCGTTCGTGTTTTGACGGTCTCTGTTCTGGAGACTCGCTGCCTGATGTGAAACAAATGGAGGTAAAAGCGACTTTTTCCAACGGTCCTGTAGGCTCATCCCCGCTGATTTCAGGAGGGACATTGGGATACAGCCTGAATATCAGTTTAAATGATATAGAACCTTTATCGGCCAATTATTTTGATTCTTATAATTTTCTTAATTACTTTGCAAATGAAATAAGATACCCGCTGCAGTACAGGAATATGGACGGATACGACAGCAGATATCATGTCAACGGCTCCTACGCTGCACACGGTCTGCTTACCGGCACTGTGAATTGCGTGCTGGGGGATTCGGCGCTTTTGGTCAAGAGCATCTATTATGATGACCATGACAATGTCATCCAGTCCCATGAGGCCAACATCTTGGGCGGGTATGAGAGGTATTACGCCGAGTTGTCCTTTACGGGTAAGCCGTTGAAAGAGATGAGGGTGCATGAGATGACGGATACAATAACAGATGTATATCAGTACACATATGACAATATGGAGCGCCTAATAACCGTAACTGTAAGCCGAGATGGAGAAGCTGCGGTCACTCTGGCATCAAATACCTACAATAGCCTGGGGCAGCTTTCCCGCCAGTCATTGGGCGGCCAAGCCTACGGGACCGTGGATTACACCTATAATGTGCGCGGTTGGACTCAGGGGATCACAAACCACCATTTCTCGCAGACGCTCTACTACGAGCAACCAGGTGCTGGGGCGACACCATGTTACAACGGAAACGTGAGTGCCATGGACTGGAATGCACTCGATGCCATGGCTGCAGCTACACCCATAAGCCACCGTTACACGTTTGATTATGACGGATTGAACCGTCTGACGGCAGCGCATTATGGGACAAGTAACTCTCAATCCACAAATGGACGTGTCAAATTTGATGGTGTACATAATTACAGCGCCACTTACGGGTACGACTTGAACAGTAACATCACCTCACTCACTCGCAAGGGCGTGAATTCATGCATAACGGTTGGAGATACCGCCATTTGGTCTTTCGGCGACATCGATAACCTGTCGTTGACCTACAACGGCAACCAGCTGAAGAAGGTGACCGACCAATGCGCTGATCTGACCTATACCGGAGCCATGGACTTCAAGGACGGGGCGAACAAGACAGTGGAGTACCTGTGGGACGCCAATGGCAACATGACGCGTGACCGCAACAAGAAGATCTGGAAAATCAAGTATAATGTGCTCAACCTGCCGGAACGGATTGAATATATGGACGGCCACATCGTGCTCTACACTTATGCGTCAGACGGCAGGAAACTGAAGGTGGAATACCAGATAAGCAATGTGGGCGTGCTGGAACTGAATGGCATAGATGCGGGCGCGACGATGGACTTGATGGGCGGCGGCACGATACCCTTCAATCCGCCTGGTCCACTGAATCCACCCGGTCCAATTGTGCCTCCTGGTCCCACTACCTATTTGACGATGGACTACTGCGGTAAACACGTTTACCGCAACGGCGTGCTGGAGCGCACGATGAATGACTACGGCTACCAAGCCGACAGCACCTATTATTACTACATCAAGGACTACCAAGGCAACATGCGTGCTGTCATCGACCAGAACGGAGCCCTAAAGGAAATCAACAACTACTACCCGTACGGCGGCCTGATGGGCGCCGCCTCAACTGGTGTGCAGCCAAACAAATATGGCTGCAAGGAACTCGACCGGCAGAACGGAATCGACTGGTACGATTTCGAGGCGCGATATCAAGATCCGATGTTGCCGATGTTCACGACTATAGACCCGCTGGCGGAAAAGGCCCCAGGCATAAGCCCTTACGCCTACTGCGCTGGAAACCCAGTCAGATATATTGACCCGAGCGGAAATGAAAAACTGAACTTCTTTGACAAAGAGGAGGACCCAATATTGTATAAATGGGCTCAAATGTATAAGGATGATGCTGCTATTCATGTTTTTGCGCATGGTGATTCAAACGGAACTTCAATCATTGTTAAAGATAAGGGCAAGAATAATGTTGTTATAAGTACGGCTGATGATTTTGCCGATAAAGTATTGAGTAAATCTAAGACATGGAATAATTTGCAGAAAAGTGATAGTCCGGTTATAATTATAATTCATGGTTGTAATACTGGAAAAGAAAAAGAATCTTTTGCTAAAAAACTGTCTTCAAATGACCGCTTTCATGATGTCAAAATAATCGCTCCAAATGAAGAGATAGGGGTTAATAAAGACTCGAAATCGGCAGAAGTAAGACATGTGTTTAGAAACAAAGAGGGGAAAGTGACAGGATCAAAGAACGGAAGATGGAATGTGTTCCAAAATGGAACGGTTATTAAATCTTTCGATTACAACTGGACCCCTAAATATAAACCTACTATTTGGGATTATCTCATACATTTTTAATTTGATATATTATATGAAACATCGTAAATTCATAATTATAGGATATCTGCTGCTGGCTGTGGGTATGTTTCTTTGTGGGTATTATTCGAATAGTTTATTTGACACTCCAATTGATAATCTTTATATGGAATATGATTTGGCTGATCTTGATTCTATTCAGATGTCGATTTTTAAAACAGGTGACGAACATTCTTATGAATGTTTTAAGAAAGCTGCTTTCCATCAAAGAAAGTATTGGAATATAGAGATAGTTGCTACTTCTATTTTTATGGCAAATATTCATGATAATGATAATGCTTTTTTTGATGTCTTTAACTATATTAAGATGCAAAGTAATAATGATATTGATTTGCTTGATAGCGATAACAAATTAATAGCTTTCTCTTATTTGCAAGAGGCAGCACAGAGAGGTAACCCAACTGCGAGTCAAATTATTAATGACAATTTCAAAGATTATCATCAGTCCATCTTTAGCAGTCTGAAACGATGAAAAAAATATCAAAAATAATAAAAGTGTTCTTTATTTTCCTTGGAACCGTTGTGTTGGCATTTTCATTTTATATTGCTGGTCATGGTTGCGAAAAGGCTATTTCTAATGCAATCAGTGGCAAAAGCGATATTGTTGAATATAATTACGATAATAATGGACATTTTGCTTTAAAGCAGCGTATTGTGGAGTATGGTGATACTCTTGCTTTTAGGGAATTAATTGAGAACGATTCGATAAATCCACTTGAAAGATTAGCATATGCTATGTATATGTCAAATAGATTCAACAATGCTTATGCAAGTTATAAAGTATATGAAGATTTGTCAAAATGGAACTATTTGAGCGAAAGGGATACTTTGGACACAAGAACCAAAATACTTTCTTTCTTCTATTTAAAAAAAAGTGCCGAGCTTGATGACCAATATCTACAAATCTTGAAAAAGAAGCAAAATGAAAAAATGTAAAAAGATGTTATACTATTGTTGAACCCAGTTTTTGCGTCAGAAATTTCAACTTTTTAAATCAAATAAGCACTAGCTGGAAAGTGTGCGAGATGACAATAGTCAGTTACTGAAGACATTTGAATATAACTTCAAAAACAAATGAAAATGAAGACAAGAAGAGCTTTTTCATATGGCTTATTCCTTTTGTCATGTGCAATGAGCATGAATGCACAGGAGGTCAGTTATGTGAAGACGACCACAATGACCGGTGACAGTAGCGGCATTGTGACGGCAGAATATGTCGACGGCCTGGGGAGAACGAGCCAGTGCGTCATGAGGGACGCCTCGCCCGGAGGCGGCGATCTGGTCACCTTGCAGGAGTATGACCTGAACGGCAGGGAGAGCAAAGCGTGGCTTCCCGCTTCCATGAACAGCGGCGGCTCGTCATGCGGCATTGACGTGTTCAAGCAGAATGCGGCATCGTCGTATGGCGACAGTTCCCCTTATTCCCTGATACGGTATGATAATTCCCCCCTCAATCGGACGACGAAGGAATTCGGTCCAGGGGCGAGCTGGCACAACGCCGACAAAGGCGTTGAAACCGTGTATACTACCAACAGTTCGCTTAATCCCTGCCGTAAGTATGAACTGTCGTCCGATGGCGGATCGTTTTCTTTAGACGGGAATTGGCCAAGCAGAAATCTGGATGTTATCATCACCACAGATGAAGACGGCAATAAGTGTCTTACGTTTAAGGATCTGCGCGGGCTGGTCATGCTCGAACGCATCATCGACATTAGAGATAACAACCGCCAGCATGACACCTATTACGTGTATGATGAGTATGGGAACCTGCGTTACGTCCTGCCGCCAATGGCCAGCGACCGGCTTACGGCACAAGGCGTATCGTGGGACATGGACACCGAAGATGTCGCCAAGTATTGCTATTGTTATCAGTATGACACCAGGAACCTGTGCATCAGCAAGAAACTGCCGGGATGCGAACCTGTTTTGCTGCGGTATGACAAGGCGCGACGCTTGGTTTTTATTCAGGATGGGAACCTGCGTTCCGCATCCAAATGGCGCTTCATGCTTTATGACTATTTTGGCAGATTGACCGTTGAAGGCCTGTGCGCCGACACCTCTCTGCCCGACGTGGCCCAAACGGAGGTGTGCTCCTCTCTGACATCATCTCAAAGCCTGTTGGGATACAGTCCGAATATCAGTTTAAATGATATGGAACCTTTATCGGCCAATTATTACGACTATTACTATTTTATTAGTAATTTTGCCAATGCCAGCGACTCGCTGCGCTATAAGACAATGACCGGGTATGGTGAGAAATATATTGACTACGGGGACTACTCCGCCCGCGGTTTGCAGACCGGCACCGCCACGTGTGTGCTGGGTGACACCACCGTGCTTGTCAAGTCTTTCTACTATGATGACCATGACAATATCATCCAGACCCATGAAACAAATGCCATGGGAGGCTTCGAGCATTACTACAATGAATTGACCTTCACGGGCAAGCCTCTCAAGGTGATGCACGTTCACACTACCGCCGACACCACGATGACAGACGTGTATGAGTACACCTACGACAACATGGAGCGGCTGCTGACAGCTAAGGTTTGTCATGACGGAGGCTCTGCAGTGACTCTGGCATCAAATTCTTATGACAGTCTGGGACGGTTGTCCCTGCAGGCCTTGGGCAGTCATGCCAATGGTGAGGTGGATTATTCCTATAATGTGCGTGGGTGGACACAGAGTATCAGCAGTGAACATTTTTCACAGACGCTCTACTATGAGCAGCCTGCTACGGGTACGACGCCATGTTATAATGGAAACGTGAGTGCCATGGACTGGAATGCACTCGATGCCATGGCTGCAGCTACACCCATAAGCCACCGTTACACGTTTGATTATGACGGATTGAACCGTCTGACGGCAGCGCATTATGGGACAAGTAACTCTCAATCCACAAATGGACGTGTCAAATTTGATGGTGTACATAATTACAGCGCCACTTACGGGTACGACTTGAACAGTAACATCACCTCACTCACTCGCAAGGGCGTGAATTCATGCATAACGGTTGGAGATACCGCCATTTGGTCTTTCGGCGACATCGACAACCTGTCGTTGACCTATAACGGCAACCAGTTGAAAAAGGTGACCGACCAGTGTGCTGATCTGACCTATGCCGGGGCAATGGACTTTAAGGATGGTGCGAACAAGACGGAGGAATACCTGTGGGATGCGAACGGCAACATGACGCGTGACCGGAATAAGAAGATCTGGAAAATCAAGTATAATGTGCTTAACCTGCCGGAACGGATTGAATATATGGACGGCCACATCGTGCTCTACACTTATGCGTCAGACGGCAGGAAACTGAAGACGGAATACCAGATAAGCAATGTTGGTGTGTTGGAACTGAATGGCCTCGATGCGGGCGCAGGCACAACGATGGGGCTGATGGGCGGCGGCACAATACCCTTCAATCCGCCTGGTCCCGTTGGCCCGATCGTGCCACCTGGTCCCACAACCTATTTGACGATGGATTACTGCGGCGACCACATTTACCGCAACGGCGTATTGGAGCGCACGATGAACGGCTTCGGCTACCAGGCCGACAGCACCTATTATTACTACATCAAGGACTATCAGGGCAACGTGCGTGCCGTAATTGACCAGAACGGAGTCCTCAAGGAGGTTAACAACTATTACCCCTATGGCGGCCTGATGGGTGCGGCATCGACAGGTGTGCAACCCAACAAGTACGGAGGGAAGGAACTTGACCGCGAGAACGGCATTGACTGGTATGACAGTCAAGCACGTTTATTGGATCCTATGATTTGCAGAACGACAACAATGGACCCGTTGAGTGAAAAGTACTACTCAGTTAGCCCGTATGTATGGTGCAAATCAAATCCAATAAATCGGGTTGATCCCAATGGCATGGAAGATTACTACAATCTTCATGGAAATTATATCTATTCTGAGGGAGACAGTCAAGAGAAAATGTTAGTCATAAGTATGAAATCGAAAGAGCCTGATATCAGAAAAGCTGTTCAAGAGAAAAAAGTTATTCCAGTTCCTAATCTGGAAATTATCGATGCTATGGATATATTATTTGATCGTTCAGACAACAACTCCCCTAATGAACACGGGTTTAATGTGTATGAAAACAATGAGATTGGGCCGTTAAAGGAAGGGACTCCAAATGGCGTAGATTTAACAAGTATTCAAAATAAATTATACGATGTCCATATTCATCAGTGGAATGGACCAAATAATCAAAATGGCAAAGCCACTGCTTCCACCGATGATTTAAGCAATAAAAAAGCTTCTAATGATAATTGCGTGTCAATTGTGCTCGGTTATTGGAGTCCTTTGGACCTGTCAACAGGCGCTAAATCCACCATCGGCACTTCTGACTCTCGGTCTAAAGAGAAAAAAGAAATAGGATTCTTTACAACTAAACGTCTATTAACGATTAATTATGAAACATTTAAAGAAAGTATTATTAAAATCAATGAGCAATAAATCATTAATAGTATCTGTTTCGTTATTTTTGTTGTCTTCATGTAATAATGTGAAATACAATACTTTTTTCAAGGCAGTTCAAAATGATACTGATACTTTATATGTTTCAACTTCTGGAGTATTAACTTACCTAAAGCAGTCATCATATTGGTCGGGAGACGGTTTCGTTTGGGGGTGGCTTCCGTACGCCATACATTTACCTAATAGGAATCTGAAAAGAATAATTAATAATAGTCAAGGAAGTTGCTTTTTTTATGACAATGATCAAATTGTATTTATTGAATCGGTAGAAACTTGTTCTCCAGAGTACAAGCAAAAAGTGGGATCGAAAGAATTCCTAAAATATAAGGGTTATATCATTTCTAAAGATAATGATAATGACTTTATGAAAAAAAGAATAAAACCAGTTGAAGATGTTGAGGAAATATTTAATATGTCAGAAAGAATAGAGGCAGGGGTGGCACCGTCAGAATTGATGGAAATTGACTCAATACCAGAGAGAAAGCATTGTCTTATAGTTAAGGATGGCATCAGAATTATCTTATTTAATATTATATCCAATAATTATGATTTCTTTATTTCCACCCTAACAAATATATATGTACCTAAAAATAGGGACGCTTCTGATGTGATGTCATTTCCCAATTAACGATGAAATCGGTGATATATAGTAATAATTCTTCTCAAATGAAGTGATAGATAAATATGTTTAAAGTAATTTTGAAACAGCCCTGGGCTGAAATGGCAAGCGCAGGGCTGATGAAGGTAGCGCACATCGATGCGCCATCATAAGAGGTGCCCGAGCGTATCTTCTTCCATTCCATAGAGTTTCACCACTCACCTAGCTTAAACTGAAGATTCTTAGTATGAACAAATGTCTCAATATAATAATCTATGAAAACGAAAAAAGACAAACAGAGTATAATTGATAAGTTAATTTTGAATAAATGGATCTATTTAATATTGACTCTTGCGTTCATTCTCGCAGCAATCTTTTTATTTGGATGGGCTGCTAATAAATATGATTGGACATCTCCTATTGATTACAGTCTCTTTGGTGCATTGGGCGATTTTATTGGTGGCGTTTTGGGGACAATTCTCATGCTGTTAAGTACATTGCTTGTTGTGAGAACATTTATCTATCAACAAAGTGTTACCCAAAGTAATGAGCGTCAACTCGAGACTCAAAGGTTTAATAACTTGTTTTTTGAATTGATGAATCTTTATCATAGAGAAGTCGCAGAACTATGTGGGCAAGACTTCAAGTTTTATCGAACACCGAACGAAGAGAATAATGGTGAATTCGTTAAACAAGAATTGCGGTACAATGATAAGGATTTTTTTGATGTGTCTAAAGAAAAACTTCAGAAAATGTATCAAAACGGAAATAGTTTTACAGTAAATAGGAAATTGGCCGTGAGACTATATATGGATTTTTACATAGAAAACAAAACGAAAATGGGCGCATATTTCCGAACTCTTTATCGTATATATGATCTCATTGATAATGCTGATTTAGAAGAAAGCAGCAAGAAGAATTATCTTAAAATCGTACGAGCCCAACTTACTGAGAGTGAATTGTTCTTTTTGCGTTATAATGCAATGACCTATTACGGAATGAATTTTGTCAAGTATATTAATAAGTATAATATTCTTAAACATTTGCCCGCATTTGAATTATTGGAATTTAAGGATTGGTGGAATAAGCCAAATCAAACGGAAAAAACTGGGATTAATATTATATTTGACTTCGTGAATAGAAAGATAAGGGATATGCTATGTGATATCCAAAAATTGAAAGACACTGTCAATATCAATTCTATTAGTCCAAAATACAGCATGAGATTAGATAAAAAGAGCCCTTATGATTTATTGATTACAGTGATTATCAATAAAACTGCTAAAAATGATAAAGTTGAGTTTTCTGCATTAGATAATTTTGATAATAAAAAGATTCAACAATTATTAGATTGTTTTATTAAAGAAGTTATTATGTACTCAAATTTTGAGCAGTATAACGAAACCAAAGAACTGGAGACATATTCAGATCCAATTACAGACAATAATGGCATTGTAATAATTAATAGTGGCATAAGAAATAAAATGCGAAAGCCTTTAAAAGTGGCAAGCGATTTGTTCCGAATTAATTAAAGTCTAATTTGTGATAAGGATACGATTAAACTTCTCAAATGAAGTAATTATTAGGTATGTTTAAAGTTATTTTGAAACAGCCCTGGGCTGAGATGGCAAGCGCAGGACAAATGAAAGTGACGCACATCGTGCGTTACACCTAAGAGGCGTCCCGCAGAAAGATAAGAATTTAATTTTTGGGCGAGATACCACGTATTTTAAAAAAAGCATGTTAAAAACATCTAATAGATTCGTGTTATGAAAAGAAATCATTTATTATTGTATTTAGTGGCATGCGTCATACTTTTCTCAAGCACTGCATGCAGTAATGATGACTTAATAGAAAAAACCAAACTTGTATCGGAGACTCATATTAAACATCCACATCGGATTATGGCTAATCTTAATCCGAAGGACTACAATGTGAACATTGATATGGTCAAAGGCTATCTAAGGCTAATCAAGAGAATTGATGATATGCGTTCCATCACACCTCTTACTATTGACCAAGATACACTTGCATGGGCTGTTCAATATCAAAAAGGCTGGCAGGTGATTTCAGGTGACAGTCGTATGGCGCCTGTTATGATTTCTAGTGAAGAGGGTGAGTTAGATTTAAAAGAACAATCACCAAACACGAATGCCGTGAATGGTTTGCTTTACTATATTAAGGATATCCATTATGGCACAGACACTCTTAAGAATCGAGTATGGAAATTTCTTGAGACATCTGATCTGTATCAAAAGAAGCCACATTCACCTCGTAGAATTGGTGGCGAAATCATGACCCGAGGGATGTGGGTAGCTGTTGACTCATCTTATGAGACATCAACATTAACTACTCCTCATATTATCCAAACTAAATGGGGACAAGGTGATACTACAGCCTGGGTTTATAATATCGACCCATTTGTCAATATTAAATGGAATGGATTTACTAAAACAATAAATAATAAGCACACTTTAGCAGGATGTTTAGTAGTAGCTGCATGTCAATTGATTTATCATTATAGAAAAGATGATGCTAAAGGTATAGCCTTACCTCAAAACTGTTCAATTCCAGGGGATAATACTATTCCAGAATTCTCAAATTACACGACTGATCTATGGTTATCAATGGCCCATTACCGAAACCCGATTAATGTAAAGGTAAAGAATGTAGCACTTTTTTTATCATATCTTGGAAATCAAATAGGAGCATCTTATGGTTTGAATTACACTAGTGCTGATCCTGATATGTTAGCTGGATCTTTAAATAATTACCTTATATACTGTAATACATCGTACAGTTACAATTATAGCATTGTTTATGGCAATTTATCGGGTGATAAACCTGTGGGTGTTATTTCAAGAAACACCAATAATACAGATCACACTTTTATTATTGATAGCAAAATAGAAGAAACAGAATTCTATCAAGTAACTTATCTTTGGGACAATGACTATGAAGTTGACTATTATGAATATAATCGCTTAGAACCATGGCGTTTTGAGATGCCAGATGAATATGATCCATTAGAGAACAATGACGTGTATTGTTACGATACTGTTGACCATTCTTTGACTGTTCGTTTTGCAATGAATTGGGGGTGGGATGGTTATTGTGATAATTGCTATTATTTGGCAAGCATGAGAAACTATCCTTTTACAGATCAATATGGCTACTACCCAGGTTACTATCATGAATATCAACCTTATTGGGCCGCTGATGGTCGCATCTATAATAATGTAACACATTTAGTGTATAATATTCACGAACAATAATAAATCGCCATAATTTTTTGAAAAGATTATTGAGTTTTTATTATTTGGTGTAAGGGCATGATCTTTTCGTCTAGTATCAATACCCAAATGGGTGAAAATGACTATCCTCGTTAAAAAACACCTTTTGGGTATTTCCGGCGGGAATATAATATCATAATTTTGCAACAATAGAATTCATATATACATAATCAATATAATACAATAAAGATATGAAAACAAAACTAATGATGTTTTTGCTGGCTTTGCTCTCCCTGAATGGCATGACCGCCAGTGCCCAAGTGACGTTCGGTGCCAAGATTGGCGTTGATTTAACCAATTATTGGGGCAAACATGCTGGTCACAAGATGGCACTTAACTATCAGGCAGGTTTGATGATAGAATACCAATTCAACTACGCATTTGCTGTTGCCCCAGAAGTGGTATTCGCCTCACAAGGTAATGGCGAAAGGTCTTTATATGATGAAGGTTGGGTCGGAGAAGAACCTTCGTCTAAAACGATGATTTCATATAAGACCAACTACATTAATGTGCCCGTGATGCTCAAGTACTATTCAACTCCCGCATTCTGCATCGACTTTGGACCTCAAATTGGTTTTAATGTGTATAGTAAATACATCGTTAAGAGTCCTGTCGATAAATATGTTACTAATAGCAAAGAGTACACTAAGGCTGTTGACTTCGGTCTTGGCTTGGGTGGCACATATAACCTATCTAAGAATGCCTTCGTTCAGGCTCGTTATACCATGGGGTTGACCAATACGTTTAAGAGCAACAAAGACTGCAAGAACGGCAATATCCAACTGGCCTTCGGTATAAAGTTCTAACTGTAGAATAATTACCATTATTATCAAATACATTTCATGGCCCCGGAATGTTTCGGGGCATATTTTTTTGCATACAAGCTGCCGAGAGTGAAAAAAACGGAGGAGACTGTTACAGCAAAACGACATCTGTTAATAGTATGACTTCTTTATCATGCTTCTATGTCTAGGGTCCTTATCAAACCAAACCCCAGCCGTTCCGCTTTTTCTTGCCGTCCCAAGTGGTGAGCGCATTATCCGAGTTGCCACCACCTGTGCTGATGCTGCCCCTGCCTCCTGCCATCAGAAACAGGTCTCTCATCAGCTCTTTGGTGACGTTCATATCCTCACAGAGTTGCTTTGTACGTGTTTTTGCTAGTTCGCTCATGAAGTCTGTCGCACCTTTCCAAGACACTTCATCCAACAGATATTGTGTAGCCTTCATGCGTTGTCCGTTATCGGAAACATCAAGATTGCACTTGAATGCCTTGGCAATGATGCCCATGGCAACTGCGTTTCTCTGTTCAGGCATGAAGTCATTATGCCCGTAGTCTTGTGCAAAATGTCTGATGGCTGCTGTCGCTTCTCCAATCCATTGGTCAACCTGCAGCCAGAAAGCTTTCCTGTTCTGCTGGATGCCGTCCCAGATTTCCTTGATCTCTGGGATGGAAAGCATTTCTTTGAACTGGCTCTCGGCATGATCTGCCCGCTGGCGCTCCCTCGATGCTATGTTGTTGTAATGGATCTCGTTGGACAAGGCCTTGTCCCGCTCTGCTTTGAGTCTAGTTATTTCCTCATCTTTTTCCTTGCGCAGTTTATTGATGGCAGTCTCGTCCATCGTAGAGATTCTTTCTTTTAGCCGTGTGTTCTCAGTCGTCACCAGCTCGTTGGTCTTTTGTAGTTGCCTGTTCTGCTTGATTATGGCTCTTGCATCCTTCATCGCTTTATCGTAAAGCGACTGGCCTAAGTTGAGGATGTCTTTCTTCTTCAATTCTTGTACTTCAAACAGGTTGTCCTGCAAGTCAGTAAGAATCCGCTTTATTGCCGTTTTCCGTTCCTCCCGCCACCCCTTCTGGCCATTAAACGGAATCGGCTTGTTGAGCTCATCGATGATCGCATTGCATGCGTCCATGACAAGAGGGTTCGTGTTCAGAGACGGCACAAGCAGGTCTTCCCGTGTGATGTCAGTCGCATTGATGTATGCCTCTAAATTGGCGAGTTCTCTCTTTGCCTTAACTTTACGTTGTTCCGCTTCCTGGACTTCGCCAGCGATTCTGTCCTTCTGCTGTTCGATTTCCTCTTTCTCAACTTTGGATTGCTTGATGGACTCCCTTGCCTGGCGCTCAGCTTCCAACACCTTCTTATCCTTGTGGACCCGTTCACGCTGTTCTTCATCAGTCAGCGTGGCGAAGTCATCGCCACGTTCCAACCCATATTTATAGCCCACTTTGTTATGGTAGTCGGTGTGCATCTGGTAGTAGGTTTTTGCTACCTCATATTTGTCTGCGCCCCAGACACGGGCGTATGATACACATTCTTTTTCCCTCCGTTCGACTTCAGTTTTTATGAAGTCGCGACGGATTTCTTCAGGAAGTTTCTTCCATTCCTTATGGGAAAGTATCCTTGACTTGTCATCCTTATGCACATACTTAACTGATGCCCGACCTCTTGTTTTGGTCTTCGCCACAGGAATAGTCTGGATGTGAATGTGCGGTGTGGTCTCATCGCAATGGACATCAAAGCCGATGATGTTTTCAGCCCCCCATCGCTCACATGCCCATCTATAGGTGTCCATTGCCCAGTCCTTGATGCCCTGCTGCAACTGCACGTTAGAGTTGCTTCTTTGGAGTGTGAAGTCCACATCCTGCTCACCAAAGGCGAGACGTGTCAGCACATCATGGTCGCCGCTGACAATGATGCCCACGGTGCAGTTCGGGCTGTTGTCGGCGTTACCCAATGGATTATCTTTTCCCTTATACGGTTTGAAACCGAGTTCGTCAAGACGATGCTTCAGACGCTCATGAAGTGGTATGGGATTGGAGCCAAGGGGGACGATTTTTCCCTCGCTATTGATCTCAAAGTTGAGATGCTTGCGGGAGAAGTCGTAATGGTTATTGGTGTCGTTGTTCTTGAGGCGATATGTCTTCTCGTCCCATCCGCGACGTTCAGGCTCATAGCCTTCGGCAGCGGAAAAAGACTTTGCGGGTGCTCCTACATGGATAGCCGCACAAGCCTTCTGTTTTGTTGGTTTGTTCATCGTTTTGTCATTTTGGCTTTGTAGTCGGATATGATTCAGGTCTAGGGTGAAACCTGAGTGGAGGGTCGAGGGAGAGAGTCACTCCCTCGCGGATGCAGTCTCTTGCAGACATGATTCACATCTGTCGAGAAAGGACTGTTCCGCTTTTGTGGAATCGGTTCAACCCTCGGAGAGCATAATGGGACTTTTTAAGGGAGCGAAGCGAATCTAAAAGTCCATATTATGTTATGGGATTTTTCGGAAATCCCCTCGGCGAACGCCTCCACTCAGGTTACCAGGGAATCAAGGATGTCACCTTGTGCATCCTCATTGGTTGACAGGTGAAGTAGCTTTCGTCCATTCCTTGTCTCGCAGATAGACGTAGAGATAGGAACGTGAGGAAAGGTCACCCTGCAATCGCTGAGCATGAGCGAATGCTGACGTTCGCTCGCCATCACCGAGTTGCTGCCATACAGCCAAGGCTTGCAATTCGTTGTCACCAATCTTCTTGTAGCACTCCTTCATTTGCTCAAAGGATGAGGTGACAGCGCCCGCGTTGAAATCGTTGTCGCTTCCAATTGTGGCGGTGTCCTTGGGATGGTTGCCATTGCTTAATTCGCTGGATTCAACAGTAATGTCAACATCGGTAGATGTGTTATTAGCTGATGATTCGGTGGGCAGGTCTGCAACTGCTTTTGGCTTTGCCGCGGTAACGTTCGTTGTGTTTGCTGCATTTGCTTTCTTTGCAGGACCATTAGATGAACTACCATTCCTTGCAGTTCTGCACTTGGCACTCTCGCTACATTTGCGGCTTTTCTGCTCTGCAGCCGTTCGCAGTGAATCAAGGTCTTGTGCAATCAAATCGAAGTAGGCTTCCAGACGGATGTCATCAAGGTCTGTTCGTTTACCATCGGTGGCATAGGTCACCAATGCCTTTACCAGTTTGCCGACTTCGGCATTCGGACGTGAACATGCAACGATGAGCACGTTCGCTAAAAACGGAATTCTGTCAAGTGACTTCATAATCGATTCTGTTTAGATGTTGAACAATAAGGTTAATCATGCCAATCCGCCTTGTGCGGCTTCCGCTTGTGCGAAGAGAGGATGGCCTCGTTCTCCTCATCTGCTGTAAGAGGCACTGCGTTCTTGCGGTTCGCTTCCAGCCACTTGTCAAGTTCATCCTGATAGAGGACGTAGCGTTTCCCAGGTTTCGTTGCTGGTATCGTTCCGTCACCTAGTTTCATGTACAGCGTTCCTATAGGGATGCGCGTGTACTCAGCCGCTTCCTCCACCGTCATAGGCTTGTGGCGGTTCTCACGTACCTGATGTTTTTTGTTCTCTTCCTGCTGCTTCAACAGCAGGGCTCTCAAGCCCATCACCTCATCCCGAAGCTGGGCGACGACCTGCGGGAGGTCGTTGAATGTAAGTTCTTGTTTTTCCATGTTTTTTCACGGTCTTTGGTTAGAGACCGCGGCAAAGGACAGGAATGACGCACCCGTGCCGATGGAAACTCACGGTAACTTCTGAATCATCACACTATAACTTGAAAAGACATGATTATCGACTATTATTAGAGTCAAGTGGCATTTCAAAAGGCATAATAATGGCTATTAATGACAATGATAAATAGTTGGAAAAAACATACTTTATCATAAGTACGGCTGACCCAGCACAGTTTTGCAGTAACGATACAGTCATTCTGGAAGAGAGTGCACGGCACTTTTAGGCACTAGGTTTTATTGAATCATTCCGGTATATGGAATGAGATGCCGTCATTGCCAGGTTCGTCAATGTGTATCTTTTCAGTAGTAGATGTTACTCTTAGATTCTTCAATGTGGAAGAGTCAAGATCTTCACACAGGTCTGGAAACATGGCACGGATGAAATTGATGCAGGTTTCCACGCTATAGGGCTTGCCCTTGCCGAGTCCCAACCTTACGGCAATGTTCCATATCAGGTGACGGACATCGAAGCTGGTCAACGTGCCTTTTAGACCCTTCCATGGCTTAGGCAGATAGTCTGGATTGATGGCGAAAGACATGATTTCGCTACAAAAACTGTCCATTTCCTCCTGCTTGATGAAAGGAGCCATGATGTAATGCAGATAGGCGGCTATAATGTCAAGCTGTTCCTTCTTTTGTGCAGCCACATTCTGGTAGTAATCGTCACATCCTTTCCTATAGAGGGCAAGATGATTGTTCTCTTTCTTGTTCACCTCGGCCTCCTCAACAATCTTCTCAATTGATTCTTGGGAATCCATCTCTCTGTTCGCCAATGTCGGCTTTTTCGTTACATCAACGATAGGACTGTCTTGAAGCAAACCGTCAGCCTTGGAGAATTTTAATGAATCATATATCACCGATGGTCCGTTGAGGAAACACCACACGACATATTCTAGCAGAGCAATAAAGCCAACCAGTGAGACAATGAATATTGTCGTGTCTTGTGAAAAAATAGCGCTTACCATCCTGGCCGGGATGATAGCGATGAACAGAACTGCAATACCTATCAGAACATGCAGTGTCGCCTTGAAGGTCATTTTGAAGTGCATCGTTGTATTTGCACTTTTTCGAATCAGTGTTGTTTTCATATAACGGGTCTTTTTCGTATTATTGTTGTCGAATGTCTATTTGTTTCCGTATGCTTGCGATAGTTTCACATCAGTACACATGCGGTCAAAAACGTATCGCGAAATTACTCTGAATCTTACCTGTTGTTGACGATTACCCCAATTATCCGCCTCATTTTCGCATTGTTTAGCCATTTGGTTCTATAAATCCACTCAAACAGAACCAACATCTTATCTTCCAAAAAAGACATGGATGACGAATAGAGGGAAAGAAAAAGGGAGAAGCAACGCCCCTCCCAATACCGTGTACAGATAAAAGGTGTGTGCAATCTTAGACCACTTTCAACTTTACAGCCTTGAACGGCTTTAGCGTGATGCGGTTGACTGACTCGCGCTTGGAATCGTCTGCCATGGTCGCATAGATCTGCGTGGTCGAGACGTTCTTGTGTCCCAGCATGTGCTGGACGGTATAGACGCTGGTGCCTGCATCCACCTGTAATGAGCCGAAAGTGTGACGGCTGCAATGGAACGAGATCTTTTTCGTGATGCCAGCGGCTTTTAGCCAGTTCTTCAAAGGTGTCTGCGTCATCTTGTCGGTGAAACCCTCAAAGACCTTGCCCGTTCCGCTGCCTCCAATCAGCTCCAAAGCCTCGTCACTAATGGGGTTGTTCACAAGTTCCTTGGTCTTCTGCATCCGAAGGGTGACATACATGCCGCCGTCACCGTAGGGCTGTATGTGTGTCCATTCAAGCTGCTTGATGTCGCTTTTCCGCAGTCCCGTTAGGCAGGCGAAAAGGAAAGCTTTCTTTAATACAGGGTATTCGCATGGAGTGTTCGCCAGCCTGAAAAGTTCCTGTCGTGACAGGTGCTCCTTGACCGTTGGTATTGTGTCGATACGCTCCAAGAAGCCGTTAGGGTTCTCCATGATCTTGTGTTCCCTGTAGGCGGTATGAAGGACGGCCCTGAATGTTGACCAATATCCTGCGATGGAATTGATGTGCAGCCTGTGCTCCGTGTGGATGGTCTGCGGGGCGGTCATCAGGTACTCACGGAATCTGTTGCACAGATCGACGTTGATTTCCTCAAATGTGCATTTGCCGATGCAGAAACGGTCAAAGTGTTTATAGACATGCTGCCATTTGCAGTTCTTCTTGTCGGCCTTCATCTTAAAGTAAGCGAGAAAATCGCCTTTCATCTTCTCCTTGTCAAAGAAGTCATAGCGTTCGTTGACGATGGACTCGAAGCGACGGCAGCGCAAAGCCTCGGCCTTTTCGCGCATGCGGTCGTTATAATCCCTTTCTCTCTGATTCTTCGGCTTGGCGTAGATGTAGATGCCAAGGGATTCATGGCGCATGACCTTCATCGTGCTCTCGTCCCTGTAGCCAGGGTAATAGTCCAGATAGAAGGACAGCTGTTCTCCGCCTTTGATCTTCCGTGTGCGGAGTGTCACGGTCTTACAAATGTTGCTCATAGTACTTTTCTTTATTATATGTTATACATTGATTCGTTATCAGTTGCCATGATTGATGATGGCTGTTGCCACTTTTCAGGCGCAAAGTAGTGGAATGATGCGCGCGTGACATTGATAACTTGCCGTAACTTGTGAATCATTGCGGAATAACTTGGTTATTGGCGAGTAATCGTTAAATTTGCCGGAATTAATGTGCTCATAGTATCCTGTAGGAACCGAATTGCGCCAGTCGGTCTGCCATCACTTTATTAAACTCCTCCTTGACAAGCAGGTTGTTCCGTCCCACCTTGACCTTGGTGATATGGTGCTTCTTTACGATGACTCCTACGTTGGCTTTGGAAATGCCGTATTTCTCTGCCACTTCTGCGGATGAGCAGTAGCGGGCGTCAGAAACGAGGTCGGTGCGGCGAAGCTCGTCAAAATGGCTTTTGGAGTAGTAGGTGCGTCCGTGCTCACGCTTACTCGGTATCTTGTGGTTATGGGCATATGAACGAACAGCATTGAGGTTCATGCCGTAACGCTCGGCTACCTCCTGGGATGAAAGCCAGTCAATGATTCCTTCAATGTCGGAGGGTGTGGCGAAAATGGCATCAACGTGTTTTTTGCTGTAGTAGTTGCGTCCTGCTATGTGGCATACGGGAATCTGGTGACGTTTGGCTGTGGTGTATAACCAAGACCGTTTGACCTTGTAGGTCTCCATCACCTCTTCGCCGGAATAGTATTCAAGGACTTCATCTGTTGGCTGCACATTCCTGCTATCCTTATTGGATGATGTTTTTTGCGTCTTTGAGACAGCCCTCTTTGGCTTTGAACAGGGTATGACACGATTGTAGGGATTGTCCTCAAACATCTTTTCGATGTCACTCCTGCGGACGAGAGCCATCCGGCTGCTCAGTCGCGAGGCAGGAAGTTTCCCCTGCTCAACGAGTTTATAGACATACTGACGGGTACAGCCTAACAGGATGGCCGCTTTGGAGAAGGTCAGGTACTCCTGCTGCTGGAGTTCCATTACCGGTTCAACGGCTCGAAGGAAGTCACGCTGACGTTTCTTCCTGGCTTCTTTTGCCTGCTCGGCACATTCTTCCGAGCAGAACTTCTGCATTCCGCTCTTTGTGGTGAAAACCTTGCCACAATGTGCGCATTTTCTGGTCTTTGACATACTTGCGATATTTATTGGTTCAACATGTTCTTTGTTGTACCTCTACGCAAGGTCATTACAAGTAAACACTCGACTCTCTATGTCGTCTTTTGCCACGATGTTGCTTTTCTCAAAACTGGTTTGGAACCTGTCATCTATTGTAATCCGTCAGCAACCTTTGTCAACTCCGTTCACGATGTGGCAAAAATAAAGCCCCGTAAATTCCCTGCGGTAGAAATACGTGGCAAAAATATAGGGAATTTCCGAAGCAACCAAAAACACGCCTCGAAGTGTTAAAATCTAAAAGTATCTGTATTTCAGTATTTTACATTTGGTTGTTTAGTGCTGTTCATGGTTAGTAAGAGACCTCTAAATACAGCCTTGAAAAGCCCCATCGCTGATGGTAGAGATGGTATTGGGGATGACTATATTTGTCAGCCCTGTACAGCCCATAAACACACTACAACCCATACTGGTGACACTACTTGGGATGCTCACGCTCGTCATGTCACGGCATGCGGCAAACGCGCTATGGCCTATGCGGGTGACAGGATAGACGGTACCGCCGTAGGTGACCGCATCGGGGATGGTCACGGCTCCTGCATAGTCATAGTCATGTTCTGGAGGAAAAGTGACCTCGACCGTATTGCCGTCATCATTATAGTTATAGTAGATGCCATCCGCCTCCAAGTCATAGGCCATAGCCGCCGGAGCGGTCAGCAGCAGCGCCAGCAGCAAGAGTATAGATGTGATAATGCTTCTCATTGTTGTTATATTGGCTATTAGGCATTGTTAATTGCGATTGCAAAACTATGTAAAATAAATGAGATGGACAAGCCCTAAGGCCACAAAACAAAAGCAGGCATCAACCCTTATGCATCTTGATAAGGTTCACTTCAATCATGGCGCCACAAGCGGGTCTATGCGAAAATCAGGCAACGATTCCGGTTTAGTCAATCACTTTAAAAGTGCTAGTGAATTGACTGAATTTCCGGTCCAGAGCATCTTGATCCAGCACAGAAGGATCGGCAGCAACCGACAGTGAGATGATGTACTTACCATTATTAAACACCGTCGTACGGTCCAGGATTCCGTCATGCGGACCCCCACCAATATAGCCGGGGTACTGATTATCTGAGAATAACACGCGCTCGACGCTAATGTTTCCATCATCAAAAAATAGATTCTTAATCTGATCCAGATGCTGGTTTTGCTCCGATTCTGACAAGGCTTCTAAATTGTCAGAACCCTTTGGTGTTCTCACCTGAACAATATAAATCGTCGCATTGTCGGGATTGTCAGGGCTCTCAGCGCCAGAATAACTATAGAGGGTATAATTATCCATCTCAACAACAGGGGCTTCATCCTCCAGTTCGCAGGGTGTTGTGATCGAGAAGCCGAAGTCCTCAAATGTCCTAGTGAATGCTTGAGAGGCGGCATCGTGCTGATCGGATCCCCTGCCAGCGTTGGTTGTGCAAGCGGCAAAAGCCAGCAATAGGCCTAAGCAAAACCATAATCTTTTCATGTCACGTAATATTTATTGGTTATCGACTGCAAATATACATTAAAGAGTTCAAACAAACAACCGATTGGGATCCAATCATAACCGCCCGCTACAAGAAAACGACATCGCAAAAGCGGCCTTCGGCTTTCCCCGTCATTAAAAATGGGTAAGAGATAACGTGAATATGGAGTAAAAGCCGTACCTTTGCACCCATTATTGAGGGTCGCGTCGGGTGATTATCATGGGTTCTGCCCCTGATGCGACTATGGAGGAAAAGTCACAGAGCCCATTAACTAACAGACAATTAAATTAAATGAAATGAGACGAGACCTTACCGTTATCGTTTGGGCCCTACTGGCCGCGGTAGTGATGAGCAGTTGCGACGACCCCGAAGTCGCCTTTAACGAGGAAACGCTCAACATTCCCTACCTCTTCTCTGAAGGCTATCAAGACACTATCAAGTACCCCTACGAAATGTCCACACCGCCATCCGACTGGCTCTCTATGATCAAGGATGACACCAAGGTGTGCAAGTTGAGCATCCCCGGCACACACGACTCGATGACCGGAATGGGATTCTACCAGCCTGCACTCAAAAGCATTTCAAACATGACCGCAATCAGCCAACTTTGCACCTTTGACGAGCAGATGAATAGCGGTATCCGATTCTTTGACCTGCGTCCAGTGGTGTCGATCGATACCATCGCCACTACCCCTGCCGAACGGCAAATCCTGAGGCTCGCACACGGATTCACCGAAATCAATGTGAAGTTTGAGGAATCGCTCGACTGGATGAAGGAGTTTCTCGACAGACACCCCTCCGAATTCTTCATCATCAAGATACAGGCCGACAACGGCATGGAAAGCCAACAAAACTGGACGGTGCTCCTTCACCAACTGCTCTCCAAGCCCAAGTATAACGACCTGTTTGTCAAAAATTGGCGGCCCGACATCACCGTGGGCGAGATGCGCGGCAAGGTGCTCATTCTCAGCCGATACAATCTCATACCGCTCAACGAGGCATTCCACTATCCCATCGCCTACTGCGACTGGCCCGATGAGGACCCCGATATCGACGAGGAAATCGACCCCGTGGCTCAACGCTCATGCGCCATCTACAATATGGATGACCTCTCCATCAAGGCTACGCTCTACAAGCAGGACTACTACAAGACGACCTCCGAGAAGCGTATGGAGACCAAGAAGAAAACCGTCATCGACATGATGCACAGCGCACGCGAGGCAACGGCCGGCGACCAGAACATCTGGATTGTGAACCACTGCTCGGCCTACACCGAGGTGTCGCCCCGTGGCTACATCACCAACGCTACCAACCTGCACCCGCTGGTGATTGAAGACCTGCTCAACAACGAGGGCACCGTCGGCATCATGCCCATGGACATGGCCTGCCACGACTATGTGCACGCCATCGTCAACGGCGGCATGCCCTACACCAGCGACTACCTGTACGGATTCCGTCCCCTCACGCAGTCACTCACCAACCTTCTCATCAAATCGAATCAAAAATTTTTCAAATAGGAGACTCCATGAAGATTAAGATATTCACCCTCGCGATGCTCACCGTTGTCCTTGGCGCGATTAACGTCGCTGCTCAGAGCGAAACGGATAACAACGACAAATTATACGCCCCCGACGGATTGTTCAACCACCTGTCCATCGGTGTCAGCACAGGCCTCTCTGGCTCCGGCATCGACGTTACCATGCCCGTGCACCGCCTCATCACCGTGCGTGCCGGTTACTCCGGGAACCACTTCAGCGACATCAAGTTCAAAGCCATCAACACTGCCGGCGAACTCACGAGTTACGCACTCGTCGAGGACGATGCCGTGCGCAGGGCACAAATGTCCGACAAGATAGAACTTGCCGCCAAGCCCAACTTCTGGAACATGTTCCTGCTTGCCGAGATTCACCCGTTCACCAACGAGAGTTTCCACTTCACCGCTGGCTTGTATGTCGGCAGCAAGAATTTCATCCACTTCCGCAACACCAACGACGGCGCCCTCGATTTCCTCTACGACGCCAACAACAAGGTATCTGACTACAACCGCGCCTTCAACACCCACTTCAGCCCCATAGGCCTCAAGTTCGGTGACTACATCTTCACCGCCGACGAGAATGGCAACATCGATGTGATGATGAAGACCAACGTCGTCAAGCCCTACCTTGGAGTCGGTGTCGGCAAGCACATTGCACAGAAGCACCGCCTCAGTTTCGCCCTTGACCTCGGCCTCATCTTTTGGGGCTCCCCAAAATTCATACTCAACAACGGCAAGGAAATCAAATCATCCGGCAAAGAGGCTGGCATCACCCAAGTGCTGTCGTGGCTCAATGCATGGCCCAGCCTGCAGGTGAAACTCGCCTACAAGATTTTCTAAATCCCTACCGCACCAGCACCACATCCTAGAATAACGAAGTGACCCCCAAAAGTTTTTCATCCATCTTTTGGGGGTCACTTCATTTTTGACAACCGCCAGTAAAGTATCAGTTCTGGTATCTCTTTCATAATGTGTGGGGGTCATTGCTGTCCACTAAAAATTGTGTACGGTTAATAAATAAAATTTTCAAACAAACTCGGTTCACTTGAACCATTGAGCTCTTTGACATTGTTGAAATTCTGTTTGTCGAAAAGATCCCTTAGTGG
>Ga0256405_10000787_pt1 | contig 97808 bp, 79 predicted proteins | sample RumenRJG_02DNA_FD_189096 | JGI IMG/M metagenome (GOLD analysis project Ga0256405, IMG submission 189096) | Bovine rumen microbial communities from Lethbridge, Alberta, Canada - RJG_02 | ecosystem: Host-associated > Mammals > Digestive system > Stomach > Rumen | place: Canada: Alberta...
AAATGGAATCATACGCCTTTTCGCTACATCAAAATCCGTTGCTTCAGCCCTCAAAACAAAGAAAATGAAGTTTCTTAACATTTATTAAGTGCCTCATTCTTGGTTTTATCTTAGAAATCGCTTCCTTGTTCTTTCCCGCAATCCGAAAGAAAAAGGAAGCCGAGGATTTTGCTTTCCTCAGCTCCCACCCGTGGTTAATACAATTCTGCGAAAAGGTCGGGTTCTATCACCATGTTTCTGTAGCCCTCCAACTTCGTGGTGCCTTTGAGATACTGGTAACCGAAACGGCAGCGGAGACACTGGCGCTTGTCACAATACTCACGCTGCTGTTGGATAAGTGCCTGAGTCTGTCCTGCGCTATCGGCATTGATGCCGTACTGCTGCCAGTGCTTGGTGATGGCGTTCTTCTCCGCCTTGCACACCTCAATGAGGTCGAAGGCTTGGTCACAATACTTTTCCTGCGCCATCTCACGACCGTATGCGAAGAGCATGGGCACGACTGCGTTAATGACTATCAGATTCAGCCGTTCTGCGGTCAGTTGATTGGTGCCCGTCTTGCTTGTCGCTCCGAAATGGCAGCGTGTCTGCCAATAGGGTGTGGCAGATACTTTCAGCAGATTCCTCACTTCCGTCATTGTCTCGCATTTGAGCATGGTGTGTAAGGAGGTCTTGCGCTGATAGTACATATTGGCAAGGAATGAGAAAGCAAGGTGCGGAGTGCGGTTGCGTCCGTTGCCCATCGGTTGCCATTGCTTGCCGTCAAGGGGCTGGAGTGAATACTTGTGCGCAAGATAGAGATATTCGTTGCGGAGTTTGGCGAAATAACCCTCGTTCAGTGCATCGTGCTGAAAGTGTTCGGGGATGGTGTCGAGTTCCAATAATCCTGCCTGTCCGAGAAAGAGGGCTTCCAACTGGAAGAGGTCATCGGCATGGAAGTCTGTCACCGACATTGGCAGCGACTTTGCCCACTGCTCCATCAAGTCACCATTGACACCCATTCCGAAAGTGCGGGCAATGGTCACGAAATAGGCTGCTTCCCAACTGCCAAACTCCTTTGCCCTGCGCCTTATTTCCTCGGTCTGCCATTCCAAACGCTCGGTCTGTAAGGCACTGAGCCATGAATTGACGGTGAGGCGGGTGCAGTTTTCCTTTACGTTCTGATGGCACACCGTCTGCCCTTGGTCGGATGCGAGTATCAAGTATCGCTTAGCCAGTTGCTGCGGCATCTCCATCGGCATGACGCTGATGGGCTGTCCCTTGGAGTTGATGATGTCCGTATCAGCATTGCCAACGACTGCGAGGATAACGTTGTCATACGTCTTGTCCTTGTCCATCCCGTTCAGATACCAGTCGGATGCGTTCTCGGTCACTACGACATTACCCACCCAAAGCACTCCGTTCAACTTCAACTTGACATTGAAATAGTCGGGTGCGTCGCCACGTCGGTTGAATAGTCCTGCGTCCAAAACTTCCACTTCCTTTCCGTCCGTGGTCTCTCCGTTTGGTACTAACTTGTGCCTCCAAACGAATTGCAGTTGCCTTGTTATGGTGGTTCTCGTTCTGCTGATTGCTTTTATTCTTGCCATTGTCTGTTTGTCTTTAGTGGTGGGACTGGTTGCCCACTCCCACCTTAGTAAATACTTATGCGTGAAAGAAGTCTGCATCTACCACTTCGCTTGTCATATCGCCAATATCGGGGTGAGAGCAAATATACGGCTCATTGATTCCCGTCCATTCAACACTATAGCCCTTGGGGAAATTGCTGTCGATAAAAGCATTTACCAACTCTGAATCCAAATCGTTCAGTCCGCTGTAGTCCCCATAGCAGAGGGGTGCTATTGCCCATGTGGGGATGATAAATCGTCCTGCGTAACACATATCCTTTTCTTGTTAGAGTTCGATAATAAGTAAGCGTTTCTCCATCGGCTCACCATTGAACGGCTTGCGCTGATTTACCCAAAAGTGGTGTGCGCCAAATCCCCAAACGAAGTTCTTCTCGAATACGCTGCGATAGGGGCTGAACTTCAATGCCATTTCGAGGTCATGGCGGTCGCTCTGCAGCAGGATAAGGTTGCAGAATCTTACGAATACTTCTGCGGTGGCTTCGCTTTCCCACTCGCAAATTAGGTTCTCAATCTGTACTTTCATAATGATATTTTTATGTTAATGAATTATGCTGCCTTTACTCGCTGTCCGATTAGGTATGCGTTCTTGTTCACAAGGTCTATGATACGGGCATGGTGTTCCGTAAACTCGTTGCATGCGCCATAGCATTGCAGTACCTTCATAGTCCTTAGCGATACCTCAATCGTCTCTACTCGTTTGCCGTCAATGGTAGCGGATAGGATAAGAGAGTTCTTTTTCAGATAGTATTTGTTGCTGTAAACGCAGTGGTGCATGTGCTCGCCCTCCTGCAAGTATTCCTCAACACTTTCAAGGACATGGACACAGATTAAGCCATCTGTGAAGTGTATGCCGAAGTAGCGGGATTTGAGTTTGCGGAACTTCTCTTCATCTTTTTGGAATTGTTCTATCTTGTCTTTGATATTCTTTTCTATCTCTTTTCTCTCCTTCTTCTCTATCCATCGGTCGTGCTCTGCTTTGAGGTCTGTCGGGCATACATACTTGGCATTATGCAGGTCTTTGCCGAAATAGCGGAGTGCGTCTATATAGTCACACCAAACGGATGCGTCATTGATGGCATAATGGTTACGTATGCAGACTTTCACGGATGCCCAATAGAGGTCAATGTCTCTGTATTGGTCGTAGATGAACTTTCGGGCAAGTTCGTGATAGCCAGCCTTTACAAGTGTCTCGGTCTTGGCATTTGTCAGCAGGGACTCGAAGAGGGCAGACGGCAGGGTTTTGTGAAAGTTCCCGTCAAAGCCGTTGCGTTTCAGTTCGGGGATGATGTCAAACTGAGGATAGACACTGCATCCGTCCACGATGGGGAATGCCGTTGAGTGGGTGCGGATTTCAAGGCTTGAACCACAGAGCCAGTCGTCTATGCAGTAACTAAAGGGTGCGCGGAGCCTTGACGTGGTGCAGGTGTTCCCGTTCTTGTCTATCCACCTCTGCATGACCTCTGTGCAAGTGTAGGTTGTTTTCTCGCCTTTCCACTGGTGGGTACGGATGAAGAAATAGCGGAGTACCTGCAATCCGTCAGCCGTGGTGATGATGCTGAAATAGCCTACTTGCGAAAATTTCTGCTTATTCGTTTCCTTGATGGTGAGGTGCTTTCCGCAGTGAGGGCAGACGGCTTCTTCCGTTCCTTCCTCAGTGACGAAGGTATGTCCGCACTCCATGCAGGTGGTCTTTCCGCTTTTCAGCCGGTAGGCATAGAAGTACACGGAATGGTCGTAGCCCCACTGCATCTGTCTCTTGGTGGCAGGGCGCAGTTTCTTCATTGCTGCCACAACTTGGCGCTGAAAGTCGTTCTTGGGTCTCATAGTCAGAAATTGAATAGCATTGGTTCGACTTGTGCGGTCTGTTCTCTCTTGGCGGTCGGCTTCTTGCGGTTGGCAATGCGGTTGTAGCAGTCCCTTTGGTATTGTGCCATCGCCTCGCGTCTTGCCTCTGCCTTTTCCTCGTCTGTCAGTTCTACCACATGATTAACCGCCACTTGCAGATAGTCCACAGACTTGCCGACTTCGATGTCCTCTTCTTGGTAGTAATGAACTGCCATTCCGTAAATCTCGTCATCCTCAAATCCGTTGCATCCGCTTTCCTGCACTTGATTGAGAATGTAGGTCACGCAGTCGTTGATGTTCTTCTTCGGGTCTGCATACCTTTCTGCAAAGTTGGTGTCATAGGTTGCCATTTCCATAAGGTATGCCTGAATGGTCTCCTTAAATGCTCTTGTTGCGTCCATATTGATAAGTATTTAGATGAATAATTAGATTTTGCCCTGCTCGTGGTAGGAATAGTATGCTCCGTCCGTTACGATAACATGGTCGAGGAAATGGATGCGCATGAGTTCACAAGCATGCTTGATGCTCTGTGTCAGTCCATCATCTGCCTTGCTGGGTGTCAGACTTCCGCTTGGGTGGTTGTGACAGGCTGCGAGGATGGTGGCGTTATTCAGTACGGCTTCGCGCATGACAACCCGTATATCTACGCTTGTTTCGGTGATGCCGCCTTGGCTGATTTTCACGGACTTGATAAGTCTGTAGTTCTGATTCATTAACAGGACGTAAAACTGCTCTACGTCTAAATCCATCATACGGGGCTGCATATAGTTGTAGATACGGGCTGCAGTGCCCATGTCGGGGCGGAGTTCTGCGGTTGCTAACTGCCTGCGCTTGCCCAACTCAACCGCTGCCATAATCTTACATGCGGTCTGAGTGCCTACACCCTCAATGTCCTCGAACTCGTCGAAACGTGCCTTGCCCAATGTGTTGAGGTTGTTGCCAAACTTGCCCAATACATGCTTGGCAATATCCACTGCACTGTACTGCGTAGTTCCACTACCAATTAGGATGGCTAATAACTCTGCGTCCGTGAGGCTGTCGGTGCCTAAACGCTGTAGTTTCTCGGTGGGTCTGTCCTCAATGCTCCATCTGCTAATGGGGAGTCTCATTGTTGCTTCTGTGCTCATAATTCAGTTGTATTGATAATTTGATGTTCTGTGATAGTTCTTTGTCTTGGCGAGAAAGAGGGTCATCCACACGTCTGCACCTGCTGCCCGCATCTGCTCGATAAAGGCATTGGCGGTGGCACAAGTGGTGCAAATGTCGTCTATCAGCAACACACGCTTGCCGTTGAAATAGTCGGTGTCTATCTGCACATTGCTCTTTTGTCCGTGCTTCTTGCTGATATGCACTTTCTCACGCTTGCCGATAACTTGGATATGCTCAAAGCCGTTGATGGCATTGCACTTGGCGCAAACACTGGCAGAGAAACGCTTATACCTGCGTTTGTTGGTCTGTTCACAACTGGCGGGGATGCACACGATGATGGTATTTGTCAAGTCCATCGATGCGAGTGTCTTTGCCACAAGGTCTGCTGCCCACTTGGTTGCATACCTCCTACCTGCCTTGAAGTCGAGCAAGTGGCGCATAGTGTCCTGCGTCTCGAAGTCTGCACGGCGCATATAACGCTGCGGAGTGTACTGCATAATGGCGTATTTGAACATATCTGAAAGGGGTTAGAGGATGATACGTGCAAGGAATAACACTATTCCAAATACGGCTACAATGAGCCATAGGACGAGGTTTACGACTACCCTGAAGCAATGCCATAGGATGCGGACCGCCCAAAGGATGATGCGGAAGAGGGAGTAACCCATAACCGCTAATGTTGTTGTACTGCTGTATGCCATAATCTTTAATTTTTATGTGGATCCAGGAGCTGTGAAGTGAAGTTCCTAATGAACCAATCCGTTTCCTCGAATCCACCGTTTTTTTTCTGCGTCTTCCTATCGCCGTTTGTTTGTTCCTACGACTTCATCAAAGGTAGCAGAATTGGATTCGCAAAGTTTTTTCGGCGAAATACTACCCCCTTGCGGGTGTGGAGATTTCCCCGAAACCCCTTGGGGCCTGAAACTTTGCCATTCCAATTTGCGTTTTACCTTTGTCGTAGGAACAATCAAACATCAGGCGACAGGAAGACAAAAGCGATGCGTTCGGGAAACGGATACGCACATTCGGGCTACTCCCGTTCTTCCCTTCGCCAAGGCGAACGTACTCCTGGGCAGATTAAGATGTTCGCTGGGGCGAATAAATGTTCAGGCTATCAGATGGAGTGATTCGTAAAAGCAGCCAGAACATAGCAGATGAGAAAAAGAAATCGGCTGTCACCACCTGCAAAACTGAATGCCCTTGCGGTTTTCAGTTTGCAAGTGAGGACAGCCGTTTTCTCTCGTCCGCTGACAGTCGGGCGTGTCTTATAGCCTTATCAGTGTCTTGCACACCGACAAGGCTGTAAGTCTTGCCCGACGACAAAAACGCTTTTACAACGGTCGGATGTGCTTTTCGGTATCAGACAACGGTGTCTGAGGCTGACGATTGACTAAGAAGCGGATAGGCTTACGATTACTTGATGCTTATTTGGGTTTGACTTTGCAGATTGCGAAAGCCTACATACAGAAAAAGGGGACAACCACAATTCAGTGTGCGCGTCGGCTGAAGCGAACGTGTTCGATCAGGCGGTGGTACTCTGAATTGCGGTTATTCCCCAGATAGTCCGAAGATGTCATCTGCCCGCCTGATGTCTGCTTCGGGCGGCAACACCCGCTTTCGCAACCATATTTTGGGCAGACAAGCGACTCCCAATGCTTTTATACGTAACTATAAGTTTCTTATAAAATGATTTCTAACAAGGTAATAGTTAAGAATATATAATTAATATGTGGTTTTAATGCGTTATTACAAATAATTAAATACTAATCGGTATCTTTGCAAAATAAATTGAGTCGTTGAATCTACAGATATTTAATAGGCTTTGAAAATATGATATATCATGTATGAAGAAAAAAGTATTCATGCTACGAAATCATTGGAGACTGGTTCTCAAACTTGCTTGGGGAAAACAACACTATAAAGCATGGCGTGAATATCCTTGGGCAGGTTGGGGGCTGGTTTTATGGATTGCTTTCCCGTTCATTTGGTATTATCTCATTTTTCCTTGGCTATATTATTGGTTCTTTGACTTCTTCTGGGAATATCATAGTACAACAAAGAGGGAGATGTATTCGTGGATGTTGCCTTCGGTAACAGCCATAATTGGATTCTTCTCAACCTTTATATGGCTTGATTTGAAACAGACGGCACATCGTGACGAGCTCTATCGCCGCAAACGTATCAGGTGGCATCTCCGTTTCGAGAGAGAGCGTAAAAAGGGTGAAGAGGAATATCAAGAGTGGCTGAAAGAGTTTGAGCAAAAACAGAGAGAGTCCGAAGAACGTCACCGTATTTTCATGGAAGAGAGGGATAAGATTCGTCGTGAACATGAGAGTTGGATGCAACAACAAGAAGAACAGGCACGGCAAAGAAAGGAAAAAAACAAAAAGCAGCGGGAAGAGAGACGTAAGAAAAGGGAAGAGGAGGAGCGGATTCGTGAAGAAAACAGAAGGAAGCGTTATCAGCATTTCTGTAATTTGCGACATGTTGCCATCCAACGAATAGAGAAGTGTATTTCAGAGCGACCCAACGGGGAGTTGTTTGGACATGCATATATTTTCACCAGTGATGAAAGTGATACAATCTTCGAGGACTTTTCGATTATCTTCGGAAATCAGGTATTTGCAGTCCAACTGACGTATCCTGAAACCTATCTTAGAATCGGAGAAAACCTATTGCGGAACCAATATGCCGATAAACCCTGGAAATGGGATTTGGAAAGAAGAATGTTCGTTGATGATTGTATAAGAAATCGGGTTATACCATGCCTGTTTGAGTTTGATCCGTGTACATTCCAGCCAATAGATGTTACTGGGTGGAACTTACGACATGCTGTAACTGAAGAGAATATAGTTCCTGTCCGATATATTCAGCCAAGCCTAATAGAAATGTCTTCATGGGAGATTGAAACACAGATGATTCAATTCGTTAGAGAGTATCTGGCAAGTGAGGAAGAAGGATTAAGATTTGAACGAGGCACTCTTACTCACCGTACCGATATTCTCTGGAAGATTGATTCCCAAGGGAATCGCACATGGATACAAGTTCGTAAAGTTCAGAAATTTAGTCCCATTACCCCAGCACAATTTGAATGGTTCCTGCGAAGTGAATATCTGCTTAGTAAATATCCTGGTTATATAGCACAAATCATTTATGCACGTAAAGGGGTAGAGAAATTGCATCCAGTAAAAAGCCCTTTACGTAATATCGCCTACGAAATGTTATTTGAACAGTTACAAAAAGCCATCACGAAATCAGACCACCAAGACATCTGATGTTGCAGAAAATTTGTTGCAAATAGCGGATTGTACCAATCTCTAACCTTCTGATAATCAGCAATAATATACCGGAATCGTGCAACAACACGACTCGGAAGATTTGCTTTATTAATATATTCCTTATAATTTTGCAGGCAAATAGCATATAATCTAATATGTGGCCACTTACAACAATGACAAACCAACCGGAGGAAGCCGAAAATCCGTACTAGAGTAGGCGTATAATATTTAAAAAATAGTAAAATGGAAAAAAATGTAATGAAAACAATGGTTGCTACTGTATGTGTAGTAGCTGCAGGTATGGGGGGTATGAAGGCGTATAACGCTGCGAATCAGTCTGAGACGAATATGCTCCTTGCTGAGAATGTTGAGGCACTGAGTCAGGGTGATGATGCTGGGGCTATTTGTTCCGCGCACTGTACGTATAGTCCAGGAAATGACTGTTTATTCCAGCACGGCAACCAATATTGGAAATGTCAGGATATGATTAATAAATAAAGGGCTATAGCTTTTTGTTTAATTATGAATATCACTACTGTCCCAATAAAATAGGGACGAGTTTAGTTTTAATCAAATAACAATTGGTCTACTATAACGGGACGGTAGTGATGTAACATTTTTTACAAGAAAAAGATTTAATTGTTGGATATCTTTTCGAAAAATAAAACATCATATAGAATGAAAAAAATATTATTTGTAGCACTTTTCTTTATTTACATTATGACTTCTTGTAATACTCGTAATGATAGTGTGATTGATAATGTCAATTTAAAAAGTCAGGCAGCAGTAATTGATACTACGGATAGTAAAATGTATCCTATTTGTATGGTAGGCAATATTGTTATTTCAAAAGAGCTCTATGGTGAAAAGAACTATTATGCTAATGTTATTGGTGATGGTAAAAGTAGCAAACCTGAGCTATTGTTCAGAAAAGGACATGGACATAATGAATTCACCTCATTGACATATGGCAGATCTGCTGATAAGTCCCTGCTCCTTTTGGATGAGACTTTAAGTGCAAAGCCTGTTTCAATGACTGTTATTTCAGAGATAGATAGTATTTACAATATAAAAAAGCAAGATAAATGGAAAAGATATGATTTGACGAAATTGCCTCCATTTAGGATAGCAGCTAAATCTTTTTGTTCTTTATCAGATTCTACATTTTTGACTCCTGGAGCTCCGTATGATCATCTGGGTAGTATCTTTTCTGTGATTGATTATAAAAATTGTAAAGCGTTTCCTCTGGAATTCTGGCCCGATGATGGTATGGAAATTGAAACAATGGTAAAACATGCCGTTTATACTAATAATAGTCTGGTTCTTGGAAATGGAAATGGTCGCTATTGTTATCAGTGTGGAGAAGAAAGATTCGTATTTATATTCTCTATAGATAATAACAAAGTGAAAGTCATTAAAAATCTATATACCGTATATCCAGATTATATATCAGAAGACGGACAAAATTATAGAATGAAATCGCGTAGACCTGAAACTTTGGCGTGCGCAGTTAATAAAAATTATATATATATACTGCTTAAGGAATTTGATAAAAAAGGAAATAAAAGAGATGAATGGCGTCCAGACTTATATGGAAACATAGTTGAGGTATATGATTGGGATGGAAATAAACAAAAAGAAATCCGTCTTGATCATTATGGTCAAAGAATAATGCTATCAGAAGATAATAAAATACATCTATTTACAGATGACTATTATGACGACAACATGAAATCAGATATCTGGATATATGATTTAAATGGAATAGTTAATTAATTTACTATTATGAAGAGTCTTTATTTTTTGTTCTTAATTGTAGTATGTTTATTTATTACTGCATGTGATTCTAATAAAAGTAAAATAAAAAATACAATAGAGCAAATGCAATCTGCTCAGATTGTGATTCCTTATGACAAACTAGATTGTTGGACAAGTGATTCTATAAAAAAGATATCGCCTTGGAAGAATGCAAAATTAAAGTTAGTACATTATATTGATTCGACCCAATGTTCATCTTGCTATCTTGTGAAAAAACAGGTGTTAGAACCTTTATTAAATTTAGAGAAAGAATCAAATAACCAATTTTGTAATATATTTATTGTCCATCCTGGTGATAATTCAAGGAATTGGAAAATGTTGGCAAATAATTATAAGCATAAGTCCACTCCCACAACGCTATTTATTGATTCTGTCAATGTCTTTATGGAAGCGAATCCTAATATACCGTCAGAGTCAATGTTTCATACGTTTTTGCTTGACGACAATAACAAGGTGATTCTCGTTGGTAATCCTATATTCAATAAACAAATTGAAGATATGATGTTATCGATTGTAGAAGAAAAGTTAGGAAAGTTTAATACAACAAAGCAGATTAGCAAATAATGAATAAATTTTTCTCGTTTCTCCTTGCAGTTATCCTTTTACTGAGTTCTTGTAACGATGAACTTAACCGTAGTTTGGATTTCTCAGATTCCAATCGCCCCGAACTAGAAAAAGTCCTCGAATATTTTAAGGACGATCCGAATCCTTTAAAATACGAAGCTGCACAATTCCTAATAAAGAATATGCCCTATCACATATCTTACTATGGTGATGGGGCTAAGCAATTTGGTGATGCGTATATAATAATGGCAAAGAATGCAAAGGAATTTCGTGATAGTGTTATCAATAGTAAAACACAAGCGATAGCTAACGCTCAACTGAAACGAGCTTCTGATATTAAGACGATGAAGGCTGATTATCTTATAAAAGCGATTGACGAGGCTTGCAGTGTTTGGGAAGAAGTTAATTGGAGCAAGGACTATGATGAGTCTTTATTCTTTAACTATGTCTTGCCTTATCGCGTATATGATGAAATACTGAGTGACTGGCGTGAGGAGATAAGAAATGACTTTTCATATATATATTCACCAATAGTATATAGCGAAAAAGGGGTGCAATATCCAGCATATAAAGCTCAAATTGCCAATGCAAAGGTTGTAGAAGCGCCCAATGCACTCAAAGGGAAAGTAGTACAGATGGACAGGGCTGGCGCATCCATTACATATTGTATCCATACAAATCTTACAGTACAGAAACTCATCAGATTCTGTTATAATACAATGCTTGTAGATGTCAAAGCATCTGTGGAATTAAATGGTAAGCCTGTAGGTTCTTTTATCGTGGAGCCAGTTAACAGCAAATACAAATTTAATAAATCCCGTTTTGGTATGGTGCTTGATTTGCAGAAAGGTGAAAACAGAATTACTGTAAAGTATGCAAACCAACCATTTAGTCTTGATTACATGGAGGTTGCTGCATACGAACCTTATTTCGACAACAATGCTGTAGATTACTCTAATTCCTATTGCCAGATTCAGAATGTGGCAACTAAAAACTACGTATCTTTTGATACCATTAGTTCTACTATAGGTCAACCAATAACCCTACATAAGTATTCACCCCATGACAACACCCTAAACCTCCGTCTTGACTATCAAGGGTATCCTTCATGGAAGATTTGCCCTATGGATTCCGCAAACTTGTATCTGGAGGATTATTTGGTTAATCTTGACACAATGGCTATTGTCAGCAAACAAGTGCTTATCGAAGTTGAAAACCCCGATCCTCATTATACGGAAAACACAACACATTATCAGTCAAAATACATTAACCATCAGAAATGGGTGATTATACCTGTAGGAGACGGCATGTGTAAGATAATGAACAAGTTATCCGGCTTGTTCTGGGAGTCAACCATTGACAAGAATACAGGCAAAGAGATTATTGTGCTGAATTACTATTCCAGTAAGGACACTCAAAAATGGAAGATAACTCAAACAGGAAAGAATCCTCGTCCGCAGTCCTTCTTCAAAGTTGGCAATGCTCAATCTGAAGCATTGAAAGTGACTGATGTCATGAAGCAATTCCAAACCATCGGAAATAGAGGCTGGGTATCTCCAAGTATTGCTTCTATTCTGAAGTATCGTACAGGGCCGTGTCCTGATGAAGTTGTTTATGTCACATCGTTATCAAGATACCTGGGTATTCCTGTTGCGATAGACTTTGTCCCTCATTGGGGAAATCGTACAAATGGACATACGTGGAATGCGTTTATTCTGCCTAATGGAAAGTCAACACCATTCTATATGCAATATGCACCGGGAGATACAACCCAATTCACACATAGTCCTGTTTATTTGAAACCGAAAATCTATAGGCGTCGTTACGAAATCAACAGAGACATTATGGATGATTTTAGTGGCGAGAAAGATTATCCAGAGTTGTATAGATTTCCAAAGTTTACCGACGTCACTGACGAATATTTGCCAACAACGGATGTAACGCGTGAGATACCCAAGGAATACGACAATCATGATATCGCATATATCTGCGTCAACGATAGAGAAGACTGGGCACCTGTTCACTATGGTAAGATTGCATGGGGTAAAGCAACTTTTAAGTCTATGGGACGTAACATCCTTTATTCTGTAGGCATTTGGGAATCCGGACGAATCATACCAGTAGGTAATCCTTTCATCATTCAGGCGGATGGGACTATAAGAGATATAATATGTGATAAGAGCAAACGCCAGACCATGACCTTATATCGCAAATATCCATTCTTTGCACAATTTGATTCGTTTAAAAACCGAATGGATCTTGGTGAGTTCCAAGGAAGTAACACAAAGAATTTTTCGAAATCGACGACGTTGTTTACTCACAAGGGATTCACGTATGGATGCTGGTATGAACAAAAGATTGAAACATCAGGAGAAAGATACAAGTATCTCCGCTATATTGGCCCCAAAGGTTCATATTGCAATGTAAATGAAATAGCTTTCTTCAATAGTCATGGTAAGAAATTGACAGGTAAGATTATCGGTACTGAGGGTACGGAAAAGCAAGGAAAGGAGACTGTCTTTGATGGTGATGTACTTACAGGCTTTAATGGAACTGGACCTGACGGTAATTGGGTAGGTCTTGAACTGTCTGAACCTTCCGATGTGGCTGTCGTTGGATATATGCCTCGTAATGATGGCAACACTATAGAGGTCGGTGACAAGTATCAATTGCTCGTTTATTACAAAGGTGAGTGGGAGACGTTGGCTTGGATATGTGCTAAAGAGACTAAACTTGTGTTAAAGAATATGCCAAGCGGCGGTTTGTATCTTCTAAAGGATATAACCAAGGGTAAAGAGGAACGAATCTTTACCTATGAGAATGGTAAGCAGGTTTGGTGGTAATATTGATTGGCAAATGAGTATAAAAGGAAAGATGGAAACAGCTTTGCGCATTGCACTCGGAGTATGTTTTATACTCTCGGGTATCATGAAGGCTGTTAATGTGTATTCTTTTGCACAAGAGATAAGATTATATATCGAAGCCTATATGGACTCCTGTTTTGTGCAATGGACGGTTGAGATTGCGGTCGTAATTTGTGCAATAGAGACAGTAACGGGTTTATTGGCTTTGAAAAGGGAATATGTTGCAGCAGTTTCTGTTGTGTTCCTTATTATAATGTCTTTCTTTGTTTGGCTTACTGGTATTAATTTATTCTGCCCTTCACTGATAGGAAGTATTGAGTCATGTGGATGTTTTGGGGAATTGGTGCATCTTTCCCCATTAGTTTCTTTTGTGAAAAGTGTTGTTTTATGGGGGATGTCTGCAGGACTGTTTGGACTGTGCTTGGAGACTGATTGGGGAAAGAATCTAAATACTGTTCTTATGGATGGCAAAACGTATGCGACATTGGTTGCAGGAGCATTGCCTCCTGTGTATTCGTATCTTTGCTTTGAGAACATGGATCATATATGGTATCTTGCTGGGTATATTGTTTTATGTGTTATTGTAGTGAGTTCGTTAGGTTTTTGTTATGTCATTCGGAAATAGGATTATCATATATATAGTCAATATCATAATATCATTAGCCATATTATATGGATTATGGCTACTGATGCGTGTTTGTGTGTTTGACTATTTCACTATTCCAACCAATTCTATGATTCCGACACTAAAGCCAGGGAACAAGGTGATTGTAAACAAATTATTGATGGGGGCAAGGATATATAAGAACTTTGAATTTAGTTCCAAAGGACAAGAACTGCAATCTTTCAGGATGAAGGGAATAAGAAGTGTGAAGCATAATGATATTGTAGTGTTTAATGTTCCGATCCATGATGATCGTTTCTCATTTATTATTAATAATAATATGTGTAAGCGTGTCGTGGCAGTTCCTGGAGATAGTCTCAGTGTTGTAGATGGATATTACAGGAACAATAACTACAATGGAACTTTAGGCTTGAAATCTATGCAGAAGAAACTGACAGAAACTCCAGATTCGATGATGTATGGGATTGTTTTAGATGCATATCCGTTTGACAAGAATGTAGGTTGGAAGATAAAACAGTTTGGCCCGATGTATATTCCACGTCTTGGTGATGTGATTTATCTTACAGCAAGAGAAGGCGTGATATATAGAAGAATGATGGAGTGGGAATTATGCAAGAAAATAACTTGGGATTGGGAGAAGAATGAGGTTTATGCAGATGGCAAGATTATAAAAAGGCATACATTCAAGCATAACTATTATTTTTGTGCTGGGGATAATGCGCTTGACTCAGACGACTCACGTTATTGGGGCCTTGTCCCTGAAGAGTATATAATAGGAATCGTAGCAAAGATTATTCATGGAGATAAATAAGATTTCGGATATATTATGCAAGTCAGGATGTGGCATCATCAGAATTGGCATTATTATTATGATGATGCTAACTACCGTTATGGCTGTTGAGAGACGATGGATGGCATGCGATATATGGCTTTTCTATGTCATTCCTGTACTTTTATTGTTTGGCTTTGCGGTATTAATGTGGAAAAGGCTGAAGTTTGATTGTACTCTTACAGATATTGTGATTGTTGTTTGGTTTGTGTATTATGTATGCAGAACGTGGATCGGTAATGAATGGCCATGTCAGATGGAGTTTTTGAAAACAACGGAACTCTTTCTGTTATATGTTGGTCTCCGTCTGGCATTTCATGGAACAAATATGTCTGCCAGATTATTGATTGGCTGTATTCTTGTTTTCGGATGCTATGAGGCATGGCTTGGCGTGTCACAGATGTATGGTGACGATGTCAGTCGTCATAGCTTATATGCCCTTACTGGTACCTTCCTGAATCCAGGCCCTTATTCTGCATACCTGATGCTTGGTGTGGTTGTAGGATTGGTTGCTATGGAGAATATAAAAGGTGTATGGAGGCATTTGATTATTGTTGCTGTAGTGATTATGGCAATTGTGCTTCCTGCCACTTGGAGTCGTGCTGCTTTTTTGGGAGTAACAGTGGTTACGTTATTCATTTATAGAGATAAGTACTGGAAGTATCGTTATCCGATATGGGGAGCAATATTGATAGTCGCTATTGCTTTCTATCTGATAAAGGAAGGATCTGCTGATGGCAGGTTGATTATCTGGAAATCCGCATTGACAACATGGACAGAAACTCCTTGGCTTGGTGTTGGTGTAGGTGGTTTCTATCATGCTTTTGCTGAAGGTGTGGCTCAACTATATACTTCCGGGATGGATTTCTATTCTGCCGATGTTCCTGATGGTGCATATAATATTCTTATAAAGATTGTCGTTGAGCAGGGTATTGTTGGAGGGCTGGTGGCTTTAAGCCTTACAGCAGTTACTTTGAATGGGCTTTCAAGGAACAGCAGATCTCTGTTCTATGGAATTGTGGCTTTATTGGTGTTTGCGATGTTCTCTTATCCTTTTGACTTGCTACCATATAAGGTGATTGCTGTGTTAGTAGTTGCTTGGAGCGAGTCTTTTGGGGGTAAGCGATTATTTGAGATTGGACGAAGTAAGATATTTCTGTTGTCTGCATTCCTCGGCTTTGCAAGTTGGCATGCAGGAAAAATTGTTGATGATAGTTATAAGATAGAGAAAAGTTGTTATATGGCAATGGGCTTTAGTGGATTTTACTCTATCGAAGATGGTTACGAGTATTTGGCCTTGGAAAGTGACAATCACGAGTTCTTGTTTGCTTTAGGCAAAAGACTACGTGAGGAAGGCAGATATAATGACTCTAATGCGATTCTTCGCCAAGGTACAAGATGCAGCGCAGATCCTATGTTCTATGTAATTATGGGCAATAACTATAAGGATATGAAGCATTATGATTTGGCAGAACAGGCATATTATAAGGCTTACTCTGTGATGCCGAACCGTCTATATCCACTATATCAGCTCATGTTGCTGTATCAGGATAGTGGCAACAAACAAAAAGCACAGGCTATGGCAAAGCGAGTAATTGAGATGAAACCAAAGATAGAATCTCGTGCCACAAAAGATATGAAGAAAAAAGCAATGGAAATAATATGAAACGAAAATGTTTTTATACAGGAATATTGTTGATGGTGTTCTGCTATGCAGAAGCACAATCACTTACTCTTACTAATGCGATAAAAATTGCACAGGAGAATTCTCTTGATGCGCAGATAGCCCGTTTCTCATTTATGAGCAAATATTGGCAGTATCGCTCATTCAAGGCAGAACTGCTGCCTTCTGTCAACCTTAGTGGCATGTTGGGAAACTTCAACCATTCTGTGGTTGAGGCGCGAGATCCTGAGACTGGTCGGGTTAATCAGGTGAATAACAATACTATGGCCAATTATCTGACACTTTCACTTGATCAGAAGATTGCAGCCACAGGTGGTACGGTCTCTCTTCAGTCGTATCTGTATCGTCTGGATCAGTTTGACTATAAGGAAAAAACATATAATTCCCAGCCTCTCCGTATCAGTTATACCCAAAGTTTGCGTTCTTTCAATTCGCTGAAGTGGGAAAAGAAAACAGCACCTGTTGAGTATCAGATGGCAGAGCGCAATTATATTAGTGCACTACAAGATATAACCATCAGAGTCACATCATTGTTTTTCAGTGTTCTTTCAGCCCAATCAGACTACAAACAAAGTCTTGCCACGGTAGAGGATCGGGAACGCCTCTATGAGATTTCAAAAAACAGGCTGGATCTGACGACAACAACAAAAAGTGAGGTTTTGCAAATGGAACTGTCATTGCTCAATGCACGAATGGCGGTAAAGAAGAATAAGATTTCTCTTGATGAAGCTATGTATGATTTATTCTCATATCTTCGTCTGACAGATTATGAAAATGCAGATTTGACACCTCCATATAATATTCCAGATATACTTATAAATGCAGATGATGTGCTCCAAAAAGCAATCAATAATTCGTCACATAGTCTTGACCAGAGACTTCAGTTACTTGAGGCTCAGAAAAATCTTGCAAAGGCCAAATCCAGTAAAGGAATACAGATGACATTGAGCAGCGAGATTGGTTTTTCCCAGACAGGTAATACTTTTGGGGCTGCATACAGTCATTTGATGGATAACGAGATCATCGGTTTGTCATTATCCTTGCCGATATTCGATTGGGGGGTGAGCAAAGGTAAGGTAAGGATGGCTCAGGCACAGCTTGATGTGGTTAAGACCCAACTTGAACAGAGTCATCTGGACTATATGCAAAACCTCCGAAAGAAGGTAGCTCAATTCAATGTCCAGCCCATGCAATGCAAAGATGCACTCCGAGCTCAGGATATTTCAGTCGAACGATACGAAATAACCCGGAAGTGTTATGAGGCTGGTGCTCTATCTGTTACGGAACTTAATACGGCTCAGCAGGAAATGGAATCTGCCAAAGCACAATATATTAATCAGCTGTCTTCATTCTGGAATGACTATTATGCGCTCCAGAAGGCTACATTATACGATTGGCAAAGAAAATGTGATTTGACTGTGGATTTTGAATCTATAATAAAGTAAAGAAAGTATGAACAAGAGATTATTGAAGATTACGATTTCTTCTTTCATTGGCTTATTGCTGTTAATCAGCGTTGCATACGTTGTCTATGCTTTGACGCACAAGACTGAAAGTAAAGATAACGCTATGTCTGCTGTGACTATGGAACAGCCGATTGTAGAGGTTGATACCATAGCGCTTCGTAAGCAGACATTCCAGAAACAGATATTATGTAATGGTAAATTGTTGGCCATCCAACGTGCAGAACTGATGTGCCCGAAGGCTGGTGAGTTATTGAAGAGCGTCAATGTCAGGAATGGGCAGCGCGTGTCTGCAGGAATGGTACTTGCCGTAGCAGATACCCGTGATATGAATGCAGCACTGGAAAAGGCAAAGCATGATTTGGAGAAAGCAAAGGTGGATCTACAGGATAAGCTTATTGGACTTGGCTATGGTGCAGATGTAAAGAATGTACCTGCTGATATCCTGAAAAGGGCGGAAATGACATCTGGCTATTATTCTGCCAATTATGCCCTAAGAACTGCTGAGAATTCACTCGCTGATTGTCGGTTGATAGCCCCTTTTAGCGGAAAGATTGCTAATCTTGTTGCGAGACCTCATCAACGTGGTGACAAGTTCTGTACGCTGATAGATGACTCATTCTTTGATGTCGAGTTCAGGATTCTTGAATCAGAACTCACATCTGTAAAGACAGGTACAGCAGTAAAAGTATCTCCATTCATCGATGAAAGCATCGTGCTGAACGGAACTGTGGCAGAGATAAACCCAATTATAGACGAAAAAGGTCTTGTTACCATCAAAGCAAGGGTGAAGAACAATTCTGACAGACTTCTAGATGGAATGAATGTGAAAGTAATCATCGAGAACTCTGTTTGTGATATGTTTGTTGTACCCAAGGAGGCAGTAGTGGAGCGTGACGGATATCATGTAGTATTTGTATATGACAAGGAAATGCATCGCGCTATCTGGACATATGTAGATGTCCTGTACAGCAACCTGTCAAGCTTTGCCATTACTGGCTGTGAGAAGAAGCAGACGACAGTTAACGTAGGCGATATTGTCATAACATCAGGCAACCTTAACCTTGCAGATGATACCGAGGTGAAGATTGTGGAAAAAGATAAGGAATAATGCTTAGGACACTACTAAACCGCCCAATAGCCGTTACGATGTCATTGATTGCCATCGTGACACTTGGCGTGCTTGCATTCCAACGGATACCAGTTTCACTGATGCCTGATATAGACGTGCCCCGTATTGTGGTGCAGATGTCGGCACAAGGAAGTTCGGCACGTGAGATTGAGCAACAAATGGTCAGTCCTATGCGCCAACAGCTCTCACAAGTTGCAGGACTGAAACGCATAGAATCAACATCACGAACCGATGCCGGCGTCATAACCTTGACCTTTGATCCTGGCAGTGACATGAGTCTGCTCTTCATCGAGGTGAATGAGAAGATAGACCGTGCCATGAGCTATATGCCGAAAGAAATGGAACGCCCAAAGGCCATGAAGATAGGTGCAATGGATATTCCTGCTTTCTATGTGGATGTTATTGGCGGTAAGCCGGAACAGACCAGCCGACTGGTGCGGAATGTCATCAGCAAACGTATAGAGCAGTTGCCAGAAGTAGCAATGGTTGACTATAGCGGAATGGTTGGTACACAGATCACCATATTGCCAGATGAACTAAAAATGCGGGCTCTCGGAATATCTAATTCTGATATAGAAAAGGTAATTAGTGACAATAACATTGTATTGACTGCATTAACCGTACGTGATGGAATTTACCGCTACAGCATACATTTCGACTCTCAGGTCGTATCTGTCCGTGACATTGAGGACATCTATTTACAGAAAGAGGGGCGACTAATGCAGGTGAAAGATATTTGCAAGGTAGAAGAATCTGCACAGACGAGAAAGGGCATTGTGACATCAGACGGCCATAATGCCATCACAATGGCCGTAATCAAACAGAGTGATGCGCAGATGAGCAGTCTGCAAGACAGGGTTGATACCCTGATGTCAGATTTAGGCAAGGACTATCCGGAACTGGAATTCAAAATAACACGCGACCAGACTCAGCTTCTTTCTTACAGTATGAATAATCTGGAATGGAACCTTGTGTTGGGTATTGTCATGGCGAGCGTGGTATTGTTTCTCTTTATCGGTGGATGGAGGTTGCCATTGTTGGTGGTTATCTCAATACCCCTCTCACTGATACTTACACTGCTTTGCTTCTATCTGATGGGCATATCACTCAATATCATATCTTTGTCTGGACTTATCCTTGGCGTTGGTATGATTGTGGATAATGCCATCATTGTTATTGACAACATTAGGCAGAAAGGGCTTGCAACCGATGATAATATCATCGATGCCGTCAAGGAGGTTATCATGCCGATGCTTTCTTCGGTGCTTACTACATGTTCGGTATTCATTCCCCTGATATTCCTAAGCGGAACGGCTGGCGCACTTTTCTATGATCAGGCAATGGGTATATCAATTGCACTTTTCTGTTCGCTGGCAGTTGCCGCATTGGTCGTACCTGTGTATTATTTCCTTTTATGTAAGAAGCATGAAATGCCATCTAAAAAGAAAAGCACAATCGCTGACAAACTAAATATAAGACTTACCCGCTATTATGAAAACGGAATGAGATATACACTTCGTCATGGCAAACAGATGCTTGTATTCTTTTCCGTCTGTATTGTTGCGATTGTCATGTTGTTCCCCTATCTCCGTAAGGAGCGTATGCCAGAGATTGCCCATGACGATGCACTCGTCACTATAGACTGGAACGCTGGTATCACACCAGAGGAGAATAACCGTAGGATGGCAGAACTCTTGAAGGAGGTGAAACCATTCGTAGAGACATCTACGACTATGGTTGGAGGTCAGGACTTCATCCTATCACATACGAAGAACATTACAAGCAGTGAGGCTGTATGCTATCTGAAGTGCAAGTCGGCTGATGGATTGGATGAGGCTACACGGAAGATGCATATATACATCAGCACATACTATCCAAATGCAAAGATTGAGGCGGGATTGGCAGCTAACATTTTTGATATGATATTCTCTTCGGAAGAGCCTGACCTTCAGGTACGTCTGCATAGGCGTGATGGTGGAAGACCTGCCGTAGAACTTACCAAAATGGTTACAGATTCCCTACGTGCTCACTTCCCCCAACTTGGAGTTCAGCCTGTCTCTACAGAGGTGTATATGAAATATACGGCTGATGCAGAACAGATGGCATACTATAAAGTTTCGTATCAGCAATTGTATGCCCGACTGAAGGAATTGCTTGGTTCCAACAGCATCTATGACATCAATAGCGGCGGCGAGAACGTGCCTGTTGTTATAGGTAATGACAGCAAGGATGCAAAAGTGCTGCTGAGTAACACGATTCGTAATACCGACAGTATCGATGTTCCGATTTCCTATCTCGTAAGGGAACAGCGTACTGATGATTACAAACTTCTCTATGCAAGTAGTGAGGGTGAGTTCTCGGCTATCAATATAGACAAGGCTGAAGATAGTGAGGTGAGGGATGTGGTGGCATACGTCACATCATTGGTAGATCATGACAAAAACGGCAAACTTCAGGCTTCATTCGTGGGAGGCTATTTCTCCTCACGCACGATGATTGGTGAACTTGTCATGGTACTCGTTGTGGCTCTTCTTTTGCTATATTTCATCCTTGCTGCACAGTTTGAGAGCCTAATCCAGCCGATGATCATCCTTGTGGAAGTAGTGGTTGACGTTGCCTTGGTATTGTTTGCCGTATGGGTTGTAGGAGAATCGCTCAACATCATGTCGATGATTGGTATGGTGGTGATGTGTGGTATCATTATCAACGACTCCATTCTGAAAGTTGACACTATCAATCGGTTAAATCGCAGTGTAGAGAAATCTAATAGGCACACGCTGATCAAAGCTATTTTGGTAGCAGGTCATCGAAGGCTGAAGCCGATTATCATGACTTCCCTCACCACCGTACTTGCCATTGTGCCTTTCCTGCATCGTGGCGATATGGGATCTGCATTGCAATTTCCTCTGTCGTTTGCCATCATCGTGGGTATGATAGTCGGCACTATGGTGAGTCTGTTCTTTGTACCTTTAGTGTATTATCTTCTGTACCGAAAAAGATGAAGCATAACTTCAGCATACTCCTGATCATGTGTATTCTGATGGTCATTGGCGTGGCTCTTACACCACGTCTTGACATCAGCAATGAACCGCGTCCGGAGCAGGGTAAGACACTTACCATCACATACAGGTGGCAAAATGCATCTGCAATGGTCGTGGAGCAGAATATCACATCACGCATTGAGGCTGCAGTGAGTTCGGTGAAGGGCGTGGAGAAGGTTTCATCTGTGAGTGAGTATGGCTCTGGGCGTATCACCATAGAGATGAAGCCGAAGGCAAACGTGTCTATGGCAAAGTTTGAGATAGCATCTATCCTGCGCCAGCTTCGTCCAAAACTACCTGAAGATATGTCCTTCCCAGTGGTTAGCGGTGGAGAGGTTGATGCGTCAAGGGCAGATGACAATGAGGTGAAACTGATACTGACATATCAGCTGCATGCCGATATGTCAGAAGAGCAGATTAAGCAACTTGCCGAGAAGGACACCAGACGATTCGTTGAGCGAATTGATGGCGTGAATAATGTCCAAATATCAGGCACGAAGTCCAACTATATGGAAATCTCGTATGATGCCAGTGAGATTGCTGTTTATGGACTTACCAATCATGACATAGTTGAAGCGGTCAGGAATTTTGCAGGACGTGAGGATGTCATAGGGGAGGTCACGACAGATCATGGTCGTGTAACCGTTCCGCTTATCCTTACCTCTAAGGCTAATGGCAAGGCATTTGAGCAGATGCCTTTGCGCACTATCGGCAGTAAGATCATATATCTGAATAATCTTACCACCTGTAATATCCGCGAGAAACAGCCTGACAGTTACTATCGTGTCAATGGTATGAGTTCGGTATATGTCAATGTGTATGCCGACAAGGATGCTGGTGTGGTTGGCGTATCAAGAAAGGTGAAGGAAGCCCTGGAAGATGCCAGAGGTTCCTTCTTGGCGGAGCATTCCACTCTCACATACGATCGTGCAGAGATACAGATGAAGGAGTTTCGCACGCTGTTGCTCCGGTCATCACTCACGCTTGCTATCCTTTTGTTGTTCGTGTGGCTCGCAGGCGGAAGAAGATGGGCATATATTGGCATTATCACCATAGCCCTGATTGCCAACATCCTCATGGCTGTACTGCTCTACTGGCTTTTTGATATCCGTCTGCATCCGATGTCGATGGCTGGCATAACGGTATCACTTGGCATCATCATTGACTCTACCATCGTGATGGTGGATCATTACGGTTATTACCGCAACCGGAAGGCTTTTATTGGTGTACTTGCTGCCATGCTTACGACTATCGGCTCATTGGTCATCGTGTTCTGGCTACCAGATTTCCTAAGGCACGACTTGAAGGATTTCTCTGTTGTTGTGATGATTAATCTCGCTATCGCCATCGTCGTAGCGTCTGTATTTGTGCCTGCCTTGATTGAGAGGTTCAGGTTTTTCAGCAGGAAGAGCATTAGGAAAAGGACGCTGCGCGTACGCTTCGTTGTGGCATTCTCGCATATCTACCAGAGGTATGTAGGTTGGTGTCAGCATCGCTTTGGACGCTGGGCTTTCCTTTTCACATTTGCCATGCTATTTGCAGGTTCATTGTATTATTTCGTGGAGTGCCTTGACTCCAATACATATCGTCCTAAGAAACCAAGAACCGTACTTCATATCCGTGGTCAGATGCCTGTAGGCGGTAGTGCCCAGGAACTCAATGAGAAAATCAAGAAGGTTGAGGCTTTTCTAACACAGTATAACAAGGATATCAAACGCTTTGAGACTTCAATAAAAGAAGGGAATGGTTCTATTGATGTGGATTTTACAGATGAGGCCCTACTTACAAGTTTCCCATATATACTTGAAAACAGGGTTATTGGCAAACTCATGTCAATAGGTGGTGTTGACTGGGTTACATACGGTGTCAGTGAACGTGGATTCAGTAATTCTCTTCATTTTGTATATCGCTCTAATTATCTTCAGATTGCAGGATATGACTATGTACGTCTTTATTCTTATGCAGAAGACATCTATCGTGAATTACGACGTAATCCCCGTGTGTATGATCTCGTTATTCATACTCCGTGGCAAGAGGACCAGCCGAATGAGTTCTATATGGAATATGACAGGCGCGCACTTGCAGTAGCGGGACTAAGCCCTCATCATGTTTATTATTCCTTAAGAAATATTCTTGCGGAGGATGATGCGGAAAAGATGGATATCACCTCGGAGAGAAAAATGCCTGTTGTGGTACGTCCAAACACAAAGGAGGCATTTGATGAATGGCAACTGCGTAACTCATACATCAAAGTGGATAACAGGGATGTTCGCCCATCGGGATTTATGGATATCAATATGCGGGAAGCAAAGAATGTTATCCCGCGTGAAGATCAGGAGTATATACTTGAATTAGCTTACAATGTCGTTGGTTCTGGTAACTATTCAGAAAATCTGATGAAGCGTACCAAGGAGAAGTATAATAGCATTTTCCCAGTTGGCTTCCGTTGTATAGATAAGTCTTGGGGCACGTATGATGATGAAGGAACACAATATTGGCTCATTGGGCTTGTTGCTATCATCATATTTTTTATCATCGCGATTCTGTTCGAGAGTCTTATGCAGGCATTGGCTGTTGTATTGCTTATACCAATATCATTCATCGGTCTCTTCCTGACATATTATGTTACTGGTGTGCCTTTCGGAACTGGCGGTTTTGCTGCAATGGTACTTCTTGCCGGATTGACGGTCAATGCGGGCATCTACATTATCTGCCAGAACAATAACCAACGCGGTCTCAAAAAATATGTCACGGCTTTCAATCATAAGATTATCCCAATCCTTCTTACCATTCTCTCAACGGTATTAGGCATGATTCCGTTCCTTATTGACGGACCTGATGACCAGCCTTTCTGGTACTCCCTTGCCGTTGGAACCATCGGAGGTCTGATGTTTAGCATTGTTCCCATATTTCTATTCCTTCCATGTGTATTAAGGTTGAAAATATAAGTGCTGTTACAAGATTGTTTCTTGATGTCTTTTTTCAAAAGAACAACGGTTTAGCTAAACTGTCTGGCCATAATGATGACATCAATTAAAACACTACGATACAAAAATCCATCACATATTGATATGTTAAAGAATAAATCCATAATAATAAAACAAATAACAATGAAAAAGCCAATTTTTATTATCATTCTATTTTTCCTGGTTGTAATCACTGGGTAGTTCCAAATCTACTATCGGCTGGAAGGAAATATTGGCATACCGAATTTTACAGGAATCATGGAGGTGCGTGACGTGCTAATGCAACAGTCCATCGATACTATCGAGGTCGTGAATGGTATTATCTCGCCAAAAGAGGGTAACCTGCCAGAGATGACAATATGTGTGCTTGCCGACACAACCAAAGTGACTGTGATAAGAGACTCTGGCCCTCATAGGGACAATAGACTGACATTGGGGACGTTGTTCGTTGACAATGGAACAATTCAAGTGGAAGGACTCAGTGGACATGGTTTGAAACAAAGCGGTACACCCATCGGCGACGAAATCGCATTCTTCTATCAACGCATGGCTGAGATTCAAAAGAATTGTCAATGAAGGCCGTTGGTATCTGGATGCCGCCAAATGGATTGAACTTCTCGACAAGTTGATGCATGACAATGGCGAATACATCAGAAAGGCACCCAATTTGGCTGACGACTTGAAGAGAATATCACGAGAAAAACATAGTGGCAAATGGAACAACAAATATAAATAAGAAATGCAAAATGGAGTAAAAAGGTAAGCGTTATTGCATGTATAATGGTTTTCTTAATCATCGTACTATTGGTGTATATCAGCATTCAAACTTTCTTTGGGCCCAGTACAGGTCAGGCTCTCAAGAAATGTTGGTATTGGTCCATGCGTATAACTAGGCCTGCCATTTATGAAAGGGAAATAGCCAAGCGATGAGGATTACAAGAAATTAGTTTAACGTCCTATGCCTATTAAGGATAAGAGACGTTGCAACAGTGCTAAGGAACTGGAAGCTATAACAAAAATTAACGAGCATATGACGGCTATTCAGCGTGAATTGTCTGCAAAGTCAGAGATGTCACAGTCAAAGGCTGCTGGTTTCCATTTTTCTTGTTAAGGGACTGGACTATCCACTTCCATCGGTTGAAGGTTTATATCAAACATGTAGGCTGTTCTCAGTTTTGTAAACTATGTTCATTTGTGTATTTAAAGGCACCCCCCATACACTGAAATAGGTCGATGGTCTAAATTGTTAATAAGCATTTGATAAGTGAGGGGCAGCCGATTCTCTCACCTGCCATCATTTGTGTGTTTTTCATGGCTTTATCAGTGTATGGCATACCGAGAAGGCTGTGGAATTTACATGATGCGACAACTCATTTTATGACACTCGGAAGTGCTTATCGGTATCTGTTATATTGCGAAAAAGCCTACATACAGAAAATGGGATAACCTCAATGAAGTGTGCTTCATCGGCTGAAAAATCGTATTCTGTCAGGCGGTGGTTCTCTTCATCAAGGTTATTCTGGAGCGAATCTTGATACTGTTTAAGTTGTTTATAGTGATTTATAACGAGGTAATAGTTAAGAATATATAATAAATATGTTGTTTTAAGGTGTTATTACCAATAATTAAATACTAATTAGTATCTTTGCATTGGGTAATCACTGTTTTGAATGGCATTTTTACCATAATCAATAAATTTAAAGAAGAATACAAAGTTCTTAAATAGGTATTTATAGTTTAGAATTGGTTTTAAAATATTAGTTATATGGAAGCAATCTGTAAGATAGTAATCCAGTTTCAAAGCTTTGGGCGAAATGCCATTTCACCCCTTTATTGTTTGATGGAGCAATACATTCGGGGATTCTGTTTTAGGGATGATGCACTGGAAGAGTTAAGGCCTTTTGCAAGTATTTATATTGTACAAAAACCGGAGAGAGGTGATATTATAGACACTCATACATTTGAAGAACTGAGTTATATCAATATCGAGCCAAAAACGTCTTATAGTTTTACTTTCATTATAAACGCAAAGAGTTTCAGGAACATGAGTGATATTATTCCATTACTTTTGTTGCAACGTGAATTTCAAGGTCTTGTTTCTATAGGTGTCAATTTAAATGATTATGACGTAAAAGAACAACAAAAACTTATATTTAAGTTCAGTAGTTTTCTGCTGTTTTTGAACGACGCAGTTCCTGTTAATGGATTTCATAGTTTCTATTTCATCAACGAGAAGGGCGAAAGACATAATTATACCTCTAATGATTCTATTGCTACTTCATATTATTACATTTCAAACAACAGAGTGACAGCACTGCGTTACAAAAGTGCATACTCAAATAATAGTATTGATAATGCCATCACTCAGGCGAGTCGTTACTTCCAACCTTTGTTTCATGTGGACAAAACTCTTTTTGACTGCCTTTTCCAAAATGCCCAGATAACTGGAAGCCCTGAGGTAGATTATATCGTTAAATCGATAGAAAAATTGTCTTCTGGAATAAAGGGGATTATGCCAACCCGTATTGGATTTTCATCATTGTTTGAGCGATGGTTTTTTATGGCATTTTATTACTCACTTCCTTCAGACGAACTAAAAAACATAAATGCCACTGCACTTTATTCAACATTGCATGATTATTATATAGGTATTTACGAACTTGTTCAAAACATCATATTCCATACTGAGGAACAACAGGGATGGTTATATGTTATGTTTTGCAAAGAAAAAGATTTATCAGATGAAGATAAAGCTAATGTTAGTAAGGTTGTTGCTTTACCAGCAGTGAACAGGTTTCTAAAAATTGGGGTCTATGATTTCTCAGCAAAAGGAATACCTGATACTTTTTGTGAAGATAACCATTTGGATCATATTGAGTTATCAGAACTGATAAATCCTCATGTTATGCCAGAAAGGGTAGATATTACTGATAAAGTTGACTCCTTATCATTCACGTACGCTGCTCATCTAGGAATCAAAATGCTGGTGTCGTCTGTAATGTATCATGACGGATGGTTCCATGTAGAAAGTTGTCAACGTGGAGAGAAATATGTTATTTCTGGCTCTTCATCCTCAATAGATACGCAGAAGAAACTATACAATGTCAGAGGCACACAATATGAAATTGTTTTGCCAGTAACAGAATTAAAACACAATGACACCTTCCCTATACAATCATCATCGGTTGCTGATTTTCTTAAAGCGCATTTAGAATCTCCCATTGAGATTGATGCCATTAATATCAATGATTGCATTGATCCAAAAAGTATGTCGAAAATCTCTTCTATGGATGTCCAATGGAAGATGATAGAAGATATTGCTGACAATATCGTTTCAAAGATTAATATATCCTCATCAAATAATAGTTATTCTTCAGTCGGTATATATGCTTTAAATATGGAGGGAGTTCTTTTCCCCAACCCCAATCAGATATTTAAGTTGTTGGCTTGTCTACAGCTTAAGCATCAGGCAGTCAAAACGCTTGTATTAGTCAATCTTCCTGATAGTACCATTACTCATTTATGCCGAATCGTCAAGCAGGTGGCATCTATTAAGACTGAGAGACAACAGCCGCTTTGGTCAAGAGATAACGCAGTCGTTTTATATGGAAACACATTTGGAGCATCTATTTTCTGTGGTGAGAATTTGTCTGAAATGTCCAATGTCAATAAAAGCATGATGCGTATTTATCCAGGACACAAGAACTACTTAGCAGAAATTGTTGATGTAAAGAATGATTCACAGCTAAATGTTTTGGATCAGTTGGTTATGCCATACGAGTGTCTTATAAGAGTTAATTGCGTTCCATTGTTCCTTCAACTCACTAAAAATGAACTTGACAAAACACTAGGAAGTCCTACTGGAGGCTATTTGATAGATGACTTTCGAACTAAATTGGGAAGTAAATTATATATGGAACGTTTTTTTGAAGCCGACACCATATTTCAGAATGGTTTCTTTGTGGAACGTTTTGCGTATTTTATAGCTTTAGATATGCTTAAGAGACTTCAATCCGATACTAATTTAAAAAATAAACCTATAGTAATTGTTGGATGTTATTCATATTCGGAGCCATTATCAAGGACTATACAGTATTATATAAATCACGTAAAGAATGCATTTGTTAAACAGGTCGTTACAGCTATCGAAGTAGAGGACGAAAACAATATGGCTTTCCACTGGCAGGATATGCAGACAGGATCTTTGTCTAAATTTAATGATAGTTATGCCTATGCATTGATTGTTCCAATTTCCTCTACACTATCATCACACGACAAAACCATTTCGTTCTTCAAAAAAAACACCGGCAATTCTACAATAAGTTTTCCATATCAATACAGTGTATTACTGATACGCGATAAAGAACTATCTGGGGCTACTACTGCTATCGAAAAAGATTGGAATATTGTAGATATAACGAGTGGTGTTGCTCATGCAGCCTATAATGACACCAAACTAGTAAGGTTCCTTATTGAGAAAGGTTCACATTGGCATAACTTGTTAGACAAAGAAACATTTCCTGACCGTTTTCAGGATGAAGTATTTCTTAATCGAACCAAAAATGCATCACTTAATACAAAAGACTACTTTGGTTTCCCAGTTGCTGCACATCCAAATAAGGAAGATATGGAGCAAGAGTTGAATTATGTCATGGGCGATAGAAAAACATCAGATGTTTTGGAAGATTATTATACGTTGACATACAAGAGGTTAAACAGTTTTAGCAATTATATTTATATCGGTCACATTGAGCATCATGATAATCATCATCGCTATTATTTCAATACGGAAGGCTATGTTAGTCACGAAAACAAAGAAGAATTTGTAAAATGGTTGGATTATCAGAAACACAAGTTCGGAAAAGTTGTAACCTCAAAGGTGTCCTGTGTGATTATAACTCCAGATGTAAACAAGGAGTCGTGTTTTGTAGATAGAGTTAACGAGGAGATGTTTGAAGGCCATGCCTTCATCATTCATTTGGATGTTTACAGTAGCATGCAGAATATCAGTTATAAATATGCTTTTCTCCAGCATTTACCTCATAACTGCAAATTCTTTTATGTAGATCATGCTATACTGACTGGCGGGACATTTCATAGAACGCGCCAGATGATGTCATTTGCCAATGACAACAAACTGTTCAAGTTTGATGGTATAATTACAGTCGTCAACAGGCTTTCGTTCAGTCTGTTTGACCAAATTAGTGACGAAGTTGGACAATATGGAGTTGAATCATACATTTGGTTTTCAATACTTCCAAGTCAGAATACATATTCTGATTGTTCTTTATGCGGATTAGAACGTCACTATAGCCTAATTGGGAAACATACGGTTAATCGTGATGTCAAATTGTATTGTAACTACAACAGGAACAAGTTCTGCCTGTCCCATTTAAATTATTACACACCTCAATCTAATGATGAGCCTTCTTCTATAGAAACTGCTATAGATTATCACAGAAAAATGCGAATGATGGCTCGTTATAAGTTGTTTTATCATATATCGTTACTTGCAAAAGAAGTCGGCAATAATTATAGAGGACTATCATCTGAAAAAGTTCACCAAATCATTGCGGATAAAATAAAAAAATACATGCAAAAGGAATTCATAACCATTGGCAATAATGTTGATGAGAAGATTTCTTTTCTAAAGGCAATAACTTTTCCACCTTTGTCACAGTATGTACATATCCGTGAATTTGCTTTTACAACCAATTTGAAGGAACTCTCCATTATTCTTAATAAAGCTATTCCTGACTATAATGACTTTTGTCTTTTAAAGGCAATTTTAAAACACTTGGCTTACTTGTCTTCTAATGCATTAGTACGTGAAAAGGTTATCGTGGGGGCTTGGGAACTTTGTGGCAAAGTGCTACATAACATAGAGGGAGAACTCAAAAAGAAATACGATGAAGAAAACGCTTGCGTAACTAACAAAAAAACAGGACAAGTCAGAAAGCATAAAATTACTGATTTGTTTGATGCCAAATTGAAGACAGATTGTGATAATCTGGAATATCAAAAAAAACAGTTGGAAAAATTCAAAGTTAATCTATTATTCTATATTAAGACTGCTATATATAACGATGAATCAAAATCGTTTTTCTTGGGCGAACTAATGCGCACTGGCAAAGAGCCTGATGTTAATCGTCCTCTTGAGATACATGCCTCGACCGGAATAGCTTTTGCAGACTTTGACGATCTCTCGGATTTCCGTGATAGGCTTTATTATGACAATAACACTATTTTGAGGAAAACACTTTCGAACTTTGGAAAAGAGATAGAAAAAAAGACGACTGGATTATATCGTTTCTTTAAAAATGAAAATGGTAACCTTCTACCTCTAGAAGAATTTGAAGGAAAGGTCAACATAATTGTGGAGTTACTGCTTGATATAATCAAGGACAACTACTATTATATGTGGTTTCGGATGTATGTATCTGAGGACTCCATTAATAAGGGTCAGTTAATCGATTATAATAAAGACGGAGTACCTTTGATTAGGAAATTGGTTTATTTACTATATGCCAAACTGTTATTCGATCAAATAGAACAAGGGAAGAGACATGATTATATTAATGATGTTAAGACATTGTTAAGATTGTCCTTATTAGTGATGGATGCTACTGAAGCATTCATTGTAATAAATCCAAGTTCTAACTGCCGGAAAAGAATTCTTGCATACTGTGGCAATTATAAGATAAATGAATTCTCTGAGGCATCGTACATAGATTTGGTTAATAAGATTTCTAATGATATATCACATAGTCCTTTTTTGATAACAGAGGATGAGTATTTGTTTTCAGAATTACATAATGCAAATTATAAGAAAGGTTGTTTTTTGCCGCTTTATCTTGAGACGCCAGCCTCTACACCCCGGATGTGTATAGGAGTTGTGTCTTTTCTGTATGAAAGTGAATCGCAGAAATTCAGAATCAGGAAAAAGGAATGTGCTAGGCTCCTGATGCTACTTGGTGAAGAAATGGACAGATATAACGCTCATTGCAAGTTTGAGAAGTTCTTTGAAATTTGGTATGATCAAGAAGAAACAAAGCGCAAATATCGCAAAACAAACTTTACCTCAAACCATAGACTTCAACTCGGGAATTGGGATTTTGAGTCTCTTGACACCGATAGTTACGTAAAAATTTATAATACTATTTTCATGATGTCAAATGTGGTTGTTAGCCATCTGTATTCTGTGATTTCGGCAGAAACAAAGATAAACTTTATTTCGAATATCGTTTCAATACGAAACATCTTCAGTGATAATTTCATTGCACTGCTTAATAAGTTAAACTACGAGAGATGGGATGGAACACTTCAGCTCTTAGATGTTGAAAATGCTAATTTTAGGTTGAAGTGTCATATTGTTATTATGCAGTCGCTGATTATCCAATGTATAGAAAATGCATATGGAAAATATGCAGACAGGTCAAAGCGCATCAGCATTTCTTTTGGTTCTAAGTCTTTTACAATCAGTAACACGATTGTAAATGTGGATGTTGACAGACTGAAACAGGATGAAATGAAATTCAAAGAAATGTATAATCCAGATATATTAAGGAAAAATATAAGTTCGGGACGATTGTCCAACTACGGTATGACGTTGGTCTCACTTTTTGGTTATTGTGAGTCTGTGGGAATGAAGTGTTTATGGGACTTCAATGTCGTGTCATCTCCTTATTTTAAAGTGGAAGTATTAATTTAAATTGGTAATATTATGAATAAAAAGAAAGTATTGATTATTGAGGATGAAAAAAATGACTATAAGAAGATCAAGAACAATATCATCCTACAGGAATTGTCTTCGGTATACGATAGTGACGGATTGTCGACAGGTCGTCTTTCTGATCTGGAGAAAGAAGCCTTGACGAAGTTTAGATCATCTGAAGACGGAGCTCTAGGGCGTAGTATGGATTTCATAGCCCAAACTATTAACAATAATTATCAAGAGGTTAGACTGATTATTTGTGATCTAAAAATCAATAATAACAATAATGCAGGTCGTCTGATTATTGAGATGATACGTCGTGGCCAAAATTTTAATTTTAATAAGCCATGGTATGGTAAAGAAATACCTATTGTGATTATTTCTAATTTATCCAACAAGGAATTATTAGAAGCATTTGAGAGGTCTGATGGTAAATGCTTTTTCTTATCGAAAGATTCTGCGTTGTCCAACGATGGTTCTGCAACATTAAATTCAATTTTGAATAGTATGGCAAGACAATTCGATGAAACATATAATAGTTATGATTCTAAAAAGAAATACAAAGTTGCTCTTTCATTTACAGGTACCAATGTTGATGGAAACGGCAAGGAACTTAGAATAAGGCCTTTTATTCAAGAAGTTGCGAGAGCATTAAGTGGAAAATATTCGACTAGAAGGGTTTTCTACGATATGACACATCAGGAAGAATCTAATGCCAAGGATAAAGAAGTTTTTGCAAATACATATAACAATGCAGAATATGTGGTAGTGTTTATTTCCGAAGGATACAAAAACAAAAAAAGCAGATGGTCTTCTGCTGAATGGGAGGTAATTAAAAAGCTTGATTTACGAAACAAGGTTATTTTCGTTGCGATTGATAGTACATTAAAAGAAGATGAATTTAAAAGTTGTTTAGAGATAGATGAGATAATATACATTAACATGTTAGGACTTTGCTCTGATTATAATAAATTGTATAATGTTGAAGATGCCGAGACTGTTAGCTATATTAAAAATAATATCCAGATAATGTCAATCACTCAGATAGCAGCTTATACAATAAAGAATTATTGTGATAAGTCAGAAACAATCATCAAAGAGGCTGTAGAGTTAATAGTTAATACAATCAACGAAAGAGAATCAAAGAAAAAAATAGAATCACAAATAATTGCAACAAGTTAAGAAGGAAAAAGTATGAGGTAAAGCATATTGCCTCTTGTGCCCACTGGCTATATAAAGATGAAAAGATCTGAACAATGTTTATGGCGAAACATATCCTCTTGAAGAATAATAGTTGTTGAGAAAAAGACTTATAAAACTATATACATAGAAATTATGACTAATAGAATTGAATTTATAAAAGAACATCTTTTAAGTAAAAACAACGTATCATTATTTACTGGGGCTGGTATTTCTTGTAGTTCACAACTTCCATTAGCTAAAGGGCTATTGGAATATATATTTTATAAAACTATGCCAGAAGAAATTAAGCAGAATGAGAATTATATGTTGAATATAGATTCTTTCCCTTTTGAGGCATATGTTGAGTTAATGGTGGGCTATACAGGGAATTATGACATTTTTAACATCTTTAATGGCGATTATCAGCCTAATAACAACCATTATATTGCATGTCAAATGCAACATGCAGGCTATCTGGATAAAATATATACAGTCAATTTTGACATGTTGTATGAAAAAGCCTTCAAACAAAATTCATACGACTACAAGGTGTTATATAAGGATGAACAGTTTTCGGATGCCAACATGAATGATGCAAAAAACAACATTATAAAACTACATGGAAGTGCCCATGACCATAATAGTATGAAATTCGTTTTGGAATCGATAACGAATAAGATCAAACGTACGCAAAGGGAGAATGCCGTAAAACATATGTTTGCGAAGGACAACCATACAATTGTCATTTTTGGATATAGCATTAGTGACAAGTTTGATATAACCCCTGCTATAGAAAGAATTACGGACAAAAAAAGTACAGTTATTTTTGTCAATCATAGCGATGGCCCCTTTTATATAACGAGTAACAACAATTATGATGGGAATAGGCCTAAAGCTCCTCGTGAATACCCTTTTATAGCATTTCCTGGATATTACATTGAGGACAATACTGATGCATTTATGAGAGATTGGTATAACCTTCTTTGGGGAATACAATGGGAAGAACGGCCAACAAAACATGCTGATGAGAATCAGTGGTCTAATAAGATGGAGAAATTTAATGAATCTTTACGAAACGAGTCATACAAATTTTATGGTACTATATATAATAGAATAGGGAAATATAGTCAATCTATACGGTGTTTCAAGCAGATTGCCCAAAATAGCTCGCATAAGGACTATGCGTTTGCATGTCAGCAATTAGCTCAAATGTACAACATTTTAGACGAGCCAGACAAATCAATTGTTTATTTGAACGAAGCTATTGCAGAAGCAGAAAGACAGAAGAATCCTTTTATTAAAATTAGTTGTTTGTTTGTAAAAGCAGAGTATGGTATTAAAAAGGGAGAGTATGATTATGCTGTTGAGAATTATAGAGAATGTTATATATTAGCATGCGATGCGAAATTGCGTGATAAAGCAATTCAATCCTTACAAGGAATTTCTTACGTATTGGCTCTGAAGAAGGATTTTGAAAATGCATACGCCGTAAATGAAGATGCAATACGGATGGCTTCAGAAGAAGATGATTTATGGTTATTGTCAGATTTATACAACAATAAAGCGGACTTATTACTAAAACAAAATAAGTTTGACGAGAGTTTAATAGCCATTGGCTACTCAATTAAATTAAAAAAGAATCTACAGGACTATCCAAATCTTGTTTTATCAGAAATGACAAAAGGTACAATACTGAAAAATTCCAAAAGATTTGAAGAAGCAGAAAGTGTTTATTGTGAGGCTGAGATAATGTGTGGCAAGCACGGCCTAACGGAGATTGAGCCCAAAATATACTATCAAGAAGCAGTGCTTAACATGACCGATGGTTGGCAACATCCCCAAAAAGCAATGGAAAAATTACAGAAAGCCATTCCGATATTTAAGAAGCAAGGGAAACTACATGAGGAAGGATGTAGTAGAATCATGTTAGGACAGCTTTATGACCATTGGAGAAAGTGTATCGCTATGCAATGGGGGAATCTTTCAACACACATTTCAGCAACAGAAATGACAAGACCTTTATCGTTAGACTTTAATGTGGTTCCTATATACCTCGATTATAAAGAAATTAATGAACGACTCTCAAATTATAATTCTGAATATGAAGACGGAAAAGAAGATACTGATAAGATTAACATTGTCTTCAAGATGTATGATTTTGTAAAGAGGCTTGCTCATGAGGAACTTGTTCAAGGACTTAAATTGGTAAAAAATACAGATATAGACTATTATCAAAAGGTTATCGCACAATATGATAATTCAAGTTTCTCTGCCTAAAATAATGGAGTCCGACATTTAAAATCTTTCAACTTATCTGACTTCAACTAATAAGGAGATACAACACTAATTGAATATGAAGACTACATTGCAAAACATAGGTGAAGAATATTGCCAATTATATTGATAGGAAAAATGTGGCAATACACATTATTAGTGAATACAGTAAATATCTCTTATTCTATAACTAAATTATAGCGATAATCAAACAAGAGTTATCAACATACAAGAGTCGTAGAACTATTAATGGCTTTGTTCTGCATATGCTTAATTTTTAGTGGACACTAATAAGAAATTTACTAATTTATTTGGTTGATTCAACTAATTTATATATTTTTGTACCCGCAAATGAAGTCGATAAAGAGTTATTGATGTTTACGCAAATCGTGGAGAATTTCGGACTCCTGTATGTAACTAATTCGTAACCTCCTCAAATTATTGGCTCTAATCATTACTGAAAGTCAATAAGTTATCAAAAACCGACGGTTTTCACAGCAAAACAAGTTGTTTTACTATCGCAAAATAGTAGTGACACTTCAAGAAAAAGTATCACTATATCTAACATGCTTACTATCTGTTAGTTAAGTTAAATAGTGACACTTTTCGCAAAAATCGAAACTTTCTTCAGAATCAATTATCAGCATCCATTCTTCAAATTGACATGAAGACTGAGAATTTTTGAAGATTATTTACTCTTTAAGCCAAAAATATCCCGAGTCACCCAAGTCACCATGCGGAATTTCCTGTTTATAGGGATTTCAAGCGAGTCAACCTCTCTGAAATGTTAAAACCGCCGAAGTCAGGAAATAGGGGGGGGAGATACAAAAAGGGTGCACCTCATGTGAGGCGCACCCATGATGGTACTGATTATTTGCTAACTATTAAACTGTAAATTAATACCCGGGATTCTGCCACATACCTTCAGCTGTAGAGGTATACTGGAGTACGCCGTTAGCATCCTGAGTGGCAGAAGAGGTGGTACGGTTAGTAACAGACTCCAGCTCATTCAGAGGAATGGGGCGATAGTAATGCTTCAGTTCAATGTTGCCAGATGCCTGTGCGTTGTACTTCTTTACGTGGTCGAGCAGCGTGTGTGTACGCTTCAGGTCGAACCAGCGCTGGTACTCACCACAGAGCTCAAGAGCGCGTTCCTTCAGGATGGTCTCAATGTCAACACTTCCCTTGATACTGTTGTCTTTACCTTGAATAGCACGGGCAGCACGTAGCTTGTTGAGGGTAGAGAGTGCATCACCGCCAGTGGCAAGCTCTGCCTCTGCCTTGATCAGGTACATCTCTGCCAGACGCAGCACCATGATATCACGGTGAGAGATGTCGTATGTGGGGTACTCGACCTCATACTGGTCATCCAGGAATTTCTTGATACCTGGATATGAGCGGCGGCCTTCAATCTTCTCGTTCTTATAACGGTCATCACCATAGACATCTGATTTTGCTTTACCGCCTTGTGTAGGCAATGCCTTCGCAAAGTCACTGCTTGTATAGACGGGGATGTCACCGCCATAGGCAAACTGCAGACGATACTTGTCCTTAGCCTCTGCCTGAAGGGCCTTACCCTCATCAGAGTTTCCATCGAGCAGGCTGTACAGAATACCGATACCACCGCCATTGAAGTAGTTACCGTCTTCTTTATATGCCTCATCGTAGTCTTTAAACTCTTGTTCGCTCATCTTCGGATATTTTGGCGCATTCTGAGCCAGTTCCTTTGGAATGCGATAACTGGTCAGCAGGGTGCCATTGTAGCGCTGGTCGGTCTCCTTCACTTCGTCGAGGATTGTCCAGAGGTAGAGAGAAGGCAGGTAGCGGGTAAATCCACGTCCGTATGGAGAATAGTATTTACCAACCTCGATATTCTCACCAGTTGCCTTGCTCGGCATGGTGGTCTTATTAGCTGCTACACGCCAAAATAACGATGTGTTGTTCTGTTTGTTATTGCCAATATCGTCACATCCGTTGTTCCAAAGTGAAACGTACATCAGAAGGTCTGCACTACCACCATTGCTGCTATAGCCTTTACGGGTAAGCAGAGAGTTGAATTGGCCAGTGGCATCGTCAGCAAAACGATATGGGACACAGTTGTCGCGGCCTGAAGAAAGAACGTTGTTGTAGTGTACAGCAAAGAGGTTCTCGGAGTTCACATTAGCCTCCTCGTTGTTCATGTTCCAGGTGTCTGAATAGCGGCTGTAGAATGATGCACCAGAGTTGTTGATGACATCATTGGCTGCATTGAGAGCTTCTGTATAAAGATTGCTAACCCCAGAGACACTGTTTGCTCCCAGCCATGAGGCAGCATAGAGACAAACACGGGCGTACAGAGCCTCTGCTGAATAGTAGTAGGCACGGCCAGTGCCAGTTGCTGCCTTTGCCTTCATGATATTGGCAGACTTGTATTTTGCCATTGACTCTTTCAAGTCGGCCATAATGTTGCCATAGATGGTTGCCTCTGGCAGACGTACAGGAGTTGTACTGAAGTTTGTGGCATCAATGGGCTGTGCATTGTAGGGAATTGGGCCCCACATGGCTACCATTTGAGAATAATACAATGCACGGAGGAAGTAGGCGTCAGCGAGATAGGCATCTTTCTGACTGTCGCTCAGTGACGCGCAGTTTGGTACATATTTCAAAACATTGTTGCAGACATCAATACCTGCATAGAACAACTCCCAGTATTGATCCAAACATGGGTTGTTGTTGACGGCATCCGTACCACCTGTAGAAGAATAGCCAAGGCTCTCTGCTGACAGGTCATAACTTAACAGCGACTTCTGCTTGTTGTCGTATCCATAATAGAATAGGTCAGAGCCCATTTCTGCCAGACCTACGGCTGGTTCCTTACCCCACCATCCGCGGGCATAACTGTAAGCAGAGTAAACTAGACCGTCTATACCTGTCTTGGTCTGATATACCAAGTCTGCGGTCTCACCTGCCTTGTTGTCCTCCTCCAGGAAATCAGAGCAGGAGGTCGTGCCGAGCCCAAAGGCTGTGGCAGCCAATAACATGCTTAATATCTTTTTCATATTGTTCTCAGTTTTGATTTAGAAAGTTACATTGAGACCAACAACAACCTGCTTCATCAGTGGGAAGTTTACTGCACCACCGCGCTCTGGGTCGTAATTGTCGAAATGGCTGAACGTGAAGAAGTTCTTCAGTGAGCAATATATACGAGCATTGCTCATATAAGCTTTTTTCAGAATGTTCTTTGGCAGACTATATGCTAAAGTGATATCCTTGATCTTGAAATAGTCAGCCTTCTGCATCATGATGGCATTCTTGAAACTCGTAGAAGAAGATCCACCTGCACCTGGTGACGGAATGATAGCGCCAGTATTGTTAGGCGTCCAGTAGTCGAGTTCACCCCAGTTGGCGTTGTCATAAAGGTAGAGGTTGTATCCCTGATAGTTCATATAACCACCCAGACGTGCCATTGTAGAAACGCTCAGCGAAATGTCTTTATAGGTTACAGAAGTTGACAGACCGAGGATTGCTTTCGGTGAACGGTTGTAGATAATCTTGTCGCTGTCATCGATAGCACCATCGCCATTCTGGTCAATCACCTTTGTAGTACCAGGATTGCCATAGTCTGAGTAGGGCTTTTCGAAGTCTGGATGTGCAGCCATATACTGATCAAATTCGCCGATGTTCCAGCAGCCATCCACCTCGTAGGTGTAGTAAGCAGATACCGGCTCGTCAATCTTCAGGATATCAATACCATTTACAAACTGATTGACACCGTCGGCTAATTCATCAACATAGTCGCGAGAGAAGGTCGCAGTAGCTGTTACGTCCCAAGTTAGGTCGTTAGTCTGTACGGGAATACCTGTGACAGAGGCTTCGACACCCTGTCCTCTGGTCTTACCAATGTTAGACAATGTGCTGGTAAATACAGTTGAAGGAGGAGCTGTCTTGAAGTACAGCAGATCGTAGGTCTTGCTCTTATAGTAGTCAACCGTACCGCTGATGCGTCCGTTGAGTAATGAGAAATCGAGACCAATATCAAATGCTGAGGTCTTTTCCCAAGTCAGATCGGGATTGGACATGGTCATCGGGGCTTTCTCTGTAGCGTTAGGAACGATAGCCTTAAGTGTAGCCAGTGTCTGATAAGGATCGATAGCAGCATTACCAGAGAGACCCCATGACACACGGAGTTTCAGGTTGTCTAGCCATGACTTGGTGTCCTGCATGAACTTCTCTTCAGACAGACGCCAACCAGCGCTTACTGATGGGAAGTAACCCCACTTCTTGCCTTCAGCGAGTACTGATGAGCCATCAGCACGGAGAGAAGCCTGCAGCAGATAGCGAGAGTCATAAGAGTAGTTTACACGTCCAAATAAAGAAACCATCGAAGCCTTTGTGTAGCTAGAGTTCTTATCAGGAGTTGTAATCTTACTGATGTCGTAGAACGAGTTCTTGTAGTAATGCTCTGCACCTGCAGAACCACTGATGTTAACAGCCTCTTTCACAGACTGGGTCATTTCGTGACCGAGCAGGAAAGTGAAATCGTGCTTGGCGAGTTCAAGGTTGTAGTTCGCGGTGTTCTGCCATACATATTTTGTGCTAGTGGAATTGTTGTTCTGGATGATAGTGGTCTGACCAGCCTGATAACGTCCCTGGCTCTCATAGTCCTGATACATACCATCGCGAGCGTCAGAACGGTCGAGGGTGAATTGTGATTTAAGTACAAGACCCTTGATCGGGGTGAACTGTGCATAGGCACTACCGAAGAAACGTGTGGTTTCAATATTGCGCTGGTAGTTGCCGTTTTCGTCAAGCAGTGGTGAGCAGTGAGCTGCATACCATGGGTTAGGCGTCTGGTTGATGGTACCGTCTTTCTGATAGGCATGAGTGATGGTTGTCATCTTCTGTGCCTGACCATATACACCGCCATTACGACGGTCGTTACTCTTGTACGCATAAGACAGGCTTGCGCCAACCTTAACAATCTTGTTGATAGAGTGGTCGATGTTTGCACGACCTGTGTAACGGTTGAACTTGTCGCCTTCCATCAGACCCTTATCGCTCATGATGGCTGTAGAGATGTTGAAGTTCGTCTTTTCGTTACCACCCTGTACGGAAATCTCATAGTTCTGAGAGACACTGTTCTTCATGAACATGTCCATCCAATCAGTATAGGATTTGTCATTGTAGATGTCCAGGGTCTTCGTACCATCTACCAATGAATAGGTCAGTACGTCAGCTGCTGTTGTGCTGTTGGTGAAGTTCCAGTTGTTTGTAGCGGCATTCTCATAGTCCTTTTTGTCGATGAGGCGCTGAACTTCTGCATCACCGTACATGGGTTTGACAACGCCAGTGGCGCTGTTGAATGAGAGATAGCCGTTGAAATTGACGGTTGTCTTACCTGCCTTACCGCGCTTGGTGGTGATAAGGATCACACCGTTAGCACCCTTCGTACCGTAGATAGCAGTAGAGGCTGCGTCCTTCAGAATGTCCATAGACTCGATATCGGAGGCGGGAATATCCACGGTTGAACCGTATTCAACACCGTCAACCAATACAAGTGGGGCATTGCTGGCGTTCAGCGAGCGGTTACCACGGAAAGTCATGCTCACGCCAGAACCTGCCTGACCGCCATCACTTTGCTGCAGGTCAACACCAGGCACCTTTGCCTGCATGGCAGTAAGGGCATTGGCACCAGCAACAGCCTTCAGATCGTCGGTCTTCACGCTGGCAACAGAACCAGTCAGGTCCTTTTTCTTCATAGTGCCATAACCGACAACCACAATTTCCTCGAGGCCTGTAGCATCCTCTTCCAGAGTTACTTTGAGACTTTCCTTTCCGGCTACAGAGACCTTTTGGTCCTTGAAACCGATGTAAGAGAACTTGAGTACGCCATTGTCGGGAACGTTCTTGATGGTGAAGTTTCCGTCAAAATCGGTTACACCGCCATTGGTGGTGCCATCGACCATAACGCTAACACCAATCATGGGCTCACCTGCAGCGTCCACCACAGTACCTGTGACTGTCTTCTGGGCATAGGCCACGAAGCAGAACACAGACAAAAGCATAGCCATAAAGGCTCTTTTGATTTGATGATTCATACACGTTAGTTTTAGTTATACAATATTAATAAATTAGAGATATTTTTTCGTTTGTTTACCTTCAATAGGTTTTTATTGGGTGCAAAGATACATAATATTTGTGAATAAACACTTGTTTTAATTCTTTTTTCTTTGTAAACGTTTACGTAAGTAGCACCGCCAGACCCTCCGTTCCATGGGTTGATAAGATAGCGGAAACGGCACCAGGAGATACAGATATAGTCGCTGCCGTGTTGACAGTCCAGATTACCATCAACACCATCTTGAAAGTCACAGTGGTCGACCCAGACACGCTGACATCCTTGAAGGGTGAGATTGTCGTTGCCGTCAATATCATAAGCACCTGCTCCTTTGAAAGTAAGATTCCTGAGGATGATATTCTGGCAGTTCTTGAGAACGAGTATACCACTTTCGTTTTTGTTATCAGAGTGAGTGGGATTGCTTAAGGCACTTCCTGGCAATCCGTAAATGGTCTTGTCGTGAGCACCGCTGATGGAAAGCTGCTTGTTGAAGATAATCGTGTTCTTGACGTATATCGTATTTTTCTCCGAAGTCTTCATAGCAGCAGCCAACTCTTCAGTGGTAGTCACGGTGATGGGATTATTCTCGTCGTCGCTACCAGTGACTTGTCCCTCAACCATAGCCCATCCGACAGGCTTGTTCTCGTCGAAGCCGGTCGTGGCATAGGTGGTGAGGATCGTCATATTACATGCAAAAATGACTGTTAGTAATCTTGCTATATTCATCTGTAGTTATTCTTTCAATATGCAGAAGGAAACGGCAATTTCTTGTATTTGTTTAGCGATTTGTCCGCAAAGGTACAATAATAATTGCAGAATTTACCTTTTTTTCTTGCTTTACCGCCGTCTTTTTGTGAAAACGTTTACGGAAAACCGTTTAAAATTTTCTTGAAAATGGCAATAATTTGTTTTAGTCTGACGAGTGCAAAGATAACTAAAAATCTTGAGACATGCAAGTTTTAACCCTAAAAATTGATATTTCTACTGCATTTTTTGCAATCCTTCCCAACGGACATTCCATTTGCCGTCTTTGGGGAAACCAGGATTCAGTGGTTCCTTGCAACCGTCCCAGCCTGCACACATCATGGCAACTGCTGTAAGCAGAGCACCATTGCCAGGCAGATAGATGCGCAGACGGTCTGGTGTCTGGAAGTTATGGCCGTTGGGCAGATAGGTGTTTTTCTGAGTGTCGATGAACAGGGCTTTCAGGGCTGTCTCTGGATCGCCGAGACGGGCAGCACACATGGCTATCATACCGTAATCCCAGCCCCAGGTGGTCTGCCAGTTCCAGTTGGCCATCACCCAGTCGAGCGTACGTTTCATCTGTTCTTTATTATATAATAAGGTGTAGGCGGTGTGTCCTGTTGGCAAAAGACCACAGGCACCTAAGACGGCAGGATGGTCGTTGCGGCATTTGTCGGCAAAGCTTTCCTTGGATGTTGGCTTCGCCCCCTTTCCGCCTACGGTATTGAAGGGGTCGAAGGATTCCAGCTGGTCCACGTTCCCAATGGGGAGCCCTGCGGTATAGATGTCGTTGATTGCTGGAAGCGGGGAGAGTTTGTTGATGATGTCGTCCCATTGCGTCTGGCGTGGCTTGCCTTGACGGATGCGCCATGCTTGTGCAATGCTGAGGCCGTATTGCCAATAGGCCAGTTCGAAGGGGTGGTTATAGCTGATGTCCTTAGTCATACATTCTTGCATAGCCGTTGCTCCTTTCAGTGTGTAGCGTTTGGTCTTGGCATCGTATGTGACGAAATCTGCCATGAATTCTGCGGTTACCTCAACCTGTTCGCCGTATTTCTTCAGTGTTTCAGTGGTAGGCTTGCTGCGATAGATTTCTTCTGCCAGATAGATGTAGTGAGGTTGCTGCCAGATCAGGAACGAACCAGTGTTGGAGGGTGCCTCACCAGCCCAGGGATCAGTCATCTTCATCCATCGGGCTCCCTTGAAACCTTGACGCTCTGCTATCTGTCGAGCCACAGGGTAGGCTGTGTCGTTATACCAATCTAATATCTGCTCTACGACCGCTGGACGATTCCAGAGCGCAAAGTCAACGACATGCCACCAGGTCATCTCGAGGTGCGGACGTCCGAACCAGGTGTTGTAGGTGAGTCCCGACTCTTGTGGGGGCATGTTGTTGGCGCAGTTGATCTGTGTGAGGTATTGTGAAAGGATCACTCGGCGTTCTAATTCCTTGGCACGAGGGTCTGTGCACTGACTGAAATCGATGAAGGCACCTTCTTTCCACCAATGGTTCCAGTGGCGCAGGGTGGCCTTGTGGTATTGATCGTATTCGAAGCTGATGGCGTCGGCTTTGTTTGAGATGTTTGGTTTATAAGGCAGGTATTCTGCAGAGAAAGTCAGGACATCATCTGAAGTGGCGAGCTCGAAGTGGTGGCTGTCGCAGACCTCAAGGTTAGCTTGCCCTTCCCATTGTATGCGAACATAATATTGGGTGCTGTCGAGGGTGCGCTCGATGAGGGCGGAATGGGTGTCTTGTGCAATGATGGATGACTGGTGGCGCTCTGGCTTTGTCCAGTCGTTGGCATCGTCAGCATGTTTTCCAGTGGGGTAGGAGAAATGGAAGGCAATCGTGGCGCGCTGGTCTTTCAGCAAGTGGCTCTTGACTCTGGCATAGAGTGCATCCTTGGTGGGGTGGACGCCTGTCGTGACTTCCATCTGCTCACCATCGGCGGTAAAGACGGATTCGATTTCTCCGTCCCAGAGCTTCTGCTCCTGATGGATATCTTTCAGCTCCTTGAGCTTGAGTTGACGGCCTTCTTTGTCTTTGAGGTCGAAGCCTATTGTTCCGAGATTCAGACGATGTGGGTTCACACGGAAATATTCTGTAGCCTCCTTATGACGCCCGTCCTCTGCCTTCTTATATTCCACTGCATAGATCTCCTGATGCCCGTGGCCGAAATCGAAACTTTTCTCACTCTCTGCAGGTGTCAGGCGGCTGGTGTTTTCGAACTTGTGCCACCCCCAGTCGGACATGGCGTTCAGGGGCACACCTGCCCCATAATCAAAAGGGAAGCTCTGCAGTCCAGTGATGTCAACCGTTGTGGCGAAATGGCCGTTTCCGACAGTGAGCGATGCCAGGTCGTTGGCCTCAGTGATGACGGGGTTGTGCCTATTTACAACAGCGTGACGGTCTATAGAGGCCGTCACGTTGTTTACATCGTATCCTAGTTTCTCAATTTCGAGCGAAGCCCAGATAAACGGACCTACACCCTTGGCATCGTTGTCTCGGATAGGTTCGGAGAGGTAATAGGCATAGCCTCCGTCTCGTCGCTTGTTCTCTTTCACGTTGCCCTTGGGGTTGATTTTCTTCATGGCTGCAATGACCTGTGGGGTGGCTGCAGGACCAAGTCCTGCTACCTCGCAACACTGTGTCAGCGAGATCGTCTTGTCAGCATTCACGCGGATGAAGTTCTTGATGATACCCTGATAGGCCTTGATACCTGCATCGCGATATTTCGTGCCGAGATAACCTTTGTTATAAGCCTTGAGCAGGACATAGGCGAACATCGAAGTACAGGTTGACTCCAGATAGTTGCCTTCCTTGCCAGGAGCGTCCATCACCTGATACCAGGTGCCTGTCTCCTTGTCTTGCCACTTGATGACAGCGTCAAGGTCTTTCTGCAACAGCTCGAGCACCTCACCTCTGCGGCTGTAGTCCTCGGGCAGTGCGTCGAGCACCTCGATAAGGGCCATCGAGAACCATCCTTGTGCCCGTCCCCAGCAGTGTTGAGAAAGTCCCGTCTCGTTGTCACTCCAGAAGGCGTCGCGCGTCTCGTCGTAGGCATGGCGGTTCAGCCCTGTCTTGGGGTCGAGCGTACGCTCATAGGTGATCTTCAGCTGGTTCACAGCGTCGTCGTATATCTTGTTGGCTTCTTTCGGCTTTAGCTGGGTGGCAGCTGTCAGACAGCGGAATGGCAGCCCCATGAAGATACCGTCGAGCCATACTTGGTAGGCGTAGATGGCCTTGTGCCAGAACACCTTGTCGGCAATCGTGCGGGGCTGGTTCTGCAACTGTTTCATCATGGTGTTGATGGCCAGCTTGTTCTTGGGCTCGGGATAGAGGTTGTACATGCGTGTCACGAAATGACCTGTGCGGATGTTGTCGAGATTATACTCGAGGATGTCGTAACCGCGGATGTCGCCCTTCTCGTTGATCATCGTATCGGTATATTCCTGGCAGTACTTGCGGATATCCTCACCGCCATAGGCCAGATAAGTGTCGAGCATGCCTTCGAGTTCGATACCCATGACATAGCTCCACTTGGGCTTCTTCGAGAAGTCGAGCAGGAAGCTCTTCGGCACGCGTTTCATCTCTGAGTAGGTGAGCCATTCGCTGTAGTGCTTATAGGGAGCCTCTATCAGAGCGAGACTGCCGTTGATGAACAGATTGTCAAAGTTCACGTTGCGGGTCTTGCCACTCATGAAGTTGCCGTCTTTCACGCCGTTGAACTTACAATTCTTCACGTTGATGTCATAGACGTATGTGTCTTCATCGAGGCCGATGATCTGTACGCCATATTTAGACTTCTCGCTGGTGACATTCTCCATATAGACGTTGCGGACAGTCGGATAGAAACCACGACAGCAGATCTCATTGTGCTCGTAGTCGAGGTTGATCTTCAGCACAGACTCTTTGCAGACACCGACTTTCACGTTGCGCATGTTGATATTCTCGATGATACCGCCGCGACAGGAGTTGGTCTTGATGCGGAGCACGCGCTCCAGTTCAGGAGAGTCCATCACGCAGTCGTGGGCATACACGTTCTGGCAGCCACCAGAGATCTCCGAGCCGATGACCACGCCCCCATGTCCGTTCTTCATCTCGCAGTTGCGGATGATGATGTTCTTCGAGGGCATGTTCCGCTCGCGGCCGTCACGGTTGCGTCCGCTCTTGATGGCGATACAGTCGTCGCCAGTGTTGAAGAAACAGTCTTCGATGAGTACACGGTCGCAGCACTCAGGGTCGCAGCCGTCGCCATTGGGACCATCGTTGATCATCTTCACACGACGCACGGTGATGTCTGTAGAGTGGAGGGGATGGATCACCCAGAAGGGTGAGCGCAGCAGGGTGACGTCTTCGAGGAGGATTCCCTCACACTTGTTGAAGCTGACGAGCTGTGGGCGCAGACCGTCCTGAGCGCCAAATACGCGCTCGGGCGAGCGTTCTCCTTTCTCATTATACATGGGGATGCCGTCCTCGCCGTTCTTCAACAGACGGGCACGCGAACCACCACGCTGGCTGATCATACCTTCCTTCCATCCGAAACGGGCATTGCCGTTCCAGGGCCACCAGGTGTCATTCGAACCACCGCCATCGATGGTGCCCTTACCTGTGATAGCGATATCCTTGGCTCCAAAGGCATAGACACAGGGTGAGAGGTTAAAGCACTCCAGTCCTTCCCAGGAGGTCTCTACGATGGGGTAGAGCTCGGGCTGGAAGGCAAACTCGAGCACAGCACCTTCCTCTACATGGAGGTTGACGCCGTTCTTCAGGGTGATGGCACCGGTGAGGAACTTGTCACCAGCAGGCACAATGACGCGCCCGCCGCCCTTTTTCGAACAGAGGTCGATGGCCTTCTGGATGGCTTTCTGGTTCTGGGCAGCCGTATTGGTCGTCTTGGCGCCATACTTGGTGATTACATACGCCTTGTCCGCGAATTGCGGTACTCGGATGCTCTGCTCTATCTGCTTGTACTGGGCTTCATCCCATTGTTGTGCAGCTGCAGCTAAGGGGAGCAGCAGGCATAATGTCAGCAATTGAAATAGTCTTCTCATACTTATAAAATGTGAAATGTTTTAGTCCGTAGTCCTTAATTTGCCGACAAAGATACGCAAAAAAAGTGAGACTACGAACTAAAACAGCAGAAAAATGACGTAAACGTTATCTTTCGAGTGCGTCGAAAAGCTTGTCGAGTGCCTCGTCGGCATTGTTGCTTTCGTTGAGCAGCGTGACAAACTTACTGCCGATGATGGCGCCAGCGGCATTCTGCTGGGCAGCCTCGAGTGTCTGCTTGTTGCTGATGCCAAAGCCGATCATACGTGGGTTGCGCAGGTTCATGTCGTTGATGCGACGGAAGTACTCCTGCTTGGCGTCGTCGAAGGATTTCTGGGCACCAGTGATGGCTGCCGAGGATACCATATAAATAAAACCGTCTGTATGCTCGTCGATGAATCGGATGCGCTCCTCGCTGGTCTCTGGGGTGATGAGCATGATGATGCGTAGGTCGTACTTGTCGGCTACGGGTTTCACGATGTCCTGATAGTCCTTGAAGGGCAAGTCGGGGATGATAGCACCACTGACGCCACTCTCCACACAACTCTGGCAAAAGGCTTCGATGCCATAGTGGAGGATGGGGTTGAGATAACCCATGAGCACGAGCGGAATCTGTACCTCGTCCTTGATGTCTTTCAACTGGCCGAAGAGTTTCTTCAGACTCATCCCGTTCTTGAGGGCCTGTGTTGCAGCACTTTGGATGACGGGACCGTCGGCCAGTGGATCACTGAAGGGAATGCCTACTTCGATCATGTCGATTCCCCTGCGTTGCATGGTCTTGATGACCTCGCCCGTGTTGTCAAGTGAAGGACATCCTGCACAGAAATAGAGCGACAGGAGCTTGCGTCCCTTATTGTTTTCGAAAAGTTGGTTGATCTTATTCATACCTGATTGCTTCTAAGAATTGTTTGAGTTTTGTGATATCTTTGAGCCCTGGCTCCGTTTCAAAGCGGGAATTGAGGTCTATGCCGATGCATTTCGGATGATGAAATGTCTTGACGTCTTGCGTGTCCTCAGGTCCGATGCCGCCACTGAGCAGGAAGGGAGTCTCGCCCTGATAGCTGGCGAGTACCGACCAGTCGAATTTCTCGCCATTGCCGCCTACGGATTTCCCTTTCGTGTCGAATAGGAAATAGTCGGCCAGTCCTTCGTAGGGTTCCGTTTTTTGCAGGTCTTCTGGCGTCGCGATGTTGAGGGCTTTGATGAGCGTTAGCGGCTTGAGGACCTTCAGCATCTCTGGTGACTCCTGACCGTGTAGTTGTACGATGTCCAGCTGATAGTCTTCGACGTGCTGACGGATAGCGTCGAGGCTGGCATCCACGAAGACACCGACCTTCCTCACGTGCTGGGGCAGATAGACTGGGGGCGTGGATACGTAGCGCTTGCTCTTGGGCCAGAAGATCATGCCCATCCAGTCGATGCCCAGTGCTTCCAACTGGCGGATATTCGCGGCATCCCGCATGCCGCAGACTTTCACGATCATATTTGGGCGATGAAGTTCTTTAAGGCCAGACCTGGGTCTGCTTCTTTCATGAAAGTCTCGCCGATGAGGAATCCCTTGTAGCCGCAGGCCCTCAACTGTCGGATGGTGTCAGGATCGGAGATGCCGCTCTCGCTGACTTTCACACCCTCGGCAGGCAGACGCTCGATCAGTTGGAAAGAGTTGTTGACATCTGTTTCGAAGGTGCCCAGGTTGCGGTTGTTGATACCATACATGTCTGGTTCCAGTTCTGCGTATTCCGTCTCTTCCTCGTTGTGCATTTCCAACAGCACCTCCAGCTCCAGCTCGTGGGCCTTGGCTATGAACTGTCTGCATTGCTCCTTCGTGAGACAGGCCGCAATCAGCAGGATGGCAGATGCACCACAGATCTTGGCTTGGTAGATCTGGTATTCGTCAACGATGAAATTCTTATACAATATAGGGATTCTTACCTTCGTGGCATTAGCCGTTCTGATAAAGGCATTGCTACCTCCGAAGTAGTGGTAGTCGGTCAGGATGCTGATGGCGGCTGCACCATTCTCTTGATAGCTGATGGGCACCTTATCTGCTGTGGCGGCTTCATTGATCCACCCCTTGGAAGGTGACTTGCGCTTGAACTCTGCGATGATGCCAGTATCCGACTTCATCAGCGCATTCTTCATCGATGGTATGAGGGCATTTTGGAGAATCTCAACACGCCCCTCCAGATAGATTTGATGGAGCTCTTTCTTGAATTGCTCAACCTCGTTTTTCTTGTAAGCTACGATTTCTTCTAAAATGTCTGCCATATCTTAACTGTTTAGTTCTACGAATTTCTTGAATGTGGCGAGCGCCTTGCCGCTGTCGATGCTCTCGCGGGCGATGTTGATACACTCCTCGATGCTCTTCTCTCCCTTCTCCAGCACCTGTATGCCAAAGGCGGCATTGGCCAGCACGATGTTTTTCTGGGCGGGCAGGGCACGGTTCTCGAGCACGCTGTCGAAGATCTGGGCGGCCTCTTCTTCTGTTGCACCTCCTACGAGCTCCTCAGGCTTGGCAATCTCGAAGCCGAGGTCTTGTGGCTTGAAGATGCGCTCATACTGTTTCGTGGTCACCTTGAAGTCGCCTGTCAGCGAGATCTCGTCATAGCCGTCGATGCTGTTCACGATACCATAGTCGATGCCGATCTTCTGATACACCTGATTATAGAGTCGCATCTGGTCGAGGTTAGCCACACCGAGTAGCTGACATTTTGGCTGACTGGGGTTCACCAATGGTCCCAGCAGGTTGAAGATGGTGGGGAACTGCAGGGCCTTGCGGATGGGACCTACGAACTTCATGGCCTTCGCGAAGAGCTGGGCGTGGAGATACACGATGCCAGCCTCGTCGAGCGAGCGGTTCAGACGGTCGATGTCGTCAGTGAACTTGATGCCGTGATGCTGGATGACGTTCGAGGCACCACTGACGCTTGTTGCCGCGTAGTTGCCATGTTTGGCTACCTTATAGCCCGCGCCAGCGATGACAAAGCAGGAGGTCGTCGAGATGTTAAACGTGTTCTTGCGGTCGCCACCAGTGCCCACCACGTCAATATAGCGGTCTGCATTCAGGATGGCGGGCACGCCCGTCTCCAGGATGCCGTCGCGGAAGCCGAGCAACTCATCGACGGTCACGCCACGCATCTGCAGTGCGGTCAGCAGTGCGGTTATCTGTTCTGTGGGAAATTCACTCTTCGTGATGCCCAACAGGATATTCTTCATTTCCTCACGAGACAGTTCCTCGTGGTTCAGCATCCTGTTCAGGATGTCTTTCATTGTCTGCGCCATATGTCTAGTCTTTTTTACTTTTTTACCTTTTTACTTTTTTACCTTTTCACAAAAACATCCAGTTTTGTAGCATCTTCTGCCCGTCGGGTGTCAGCACGCTCTCAGGGTGGAACTGTATGCCGCGGATGTTCATCGTCTTGTGACGTAGTGCCATGATCTGTCCTTCATCGCTCTCGGCAGTAATCTCCAGACAGTCGGGGAACCCTTCCTTCGAGACCACCCATGAGTGGTAGCGGCCCATCGTGATGCGGCTGGGCAGTCCGGAGAAAATCTCGTCGTTGCCAAACTGCGTGCCTTCTGTGGCTACCCCGTGGAACACGTCGCTGAGGTTCTCAAGCTTGCCGCCAAACACCTCGCCGATGGCCTGATGCCCCAGACAGACACCGAGGATGGGCTTCTTGCCTGCATAGGTGCGGATCACGTCGAGCAGCAGTCCTGCCTCAGACGGAATGCCTGGTCCTGGCGAGAGGATGATCTTCGAGAAGGCCTCTAACTGTGGGAGCTCGAACTGGTCGTTGCGATAGACCGTCACTTCGGCACCCAGCGCTTTTACCAAATGACTCAGATTGTAAGTAAACGAGTCGTAATTGTCAATTATTGCTATTTTCATACTGAAATCGTGTTAATTGGTGCCATTTGTTTACATTTTCTCAGCCATCAGGATGGCGCGTCGCAGGGCGCCCAGTTTGTTGTTTACCTCCTGCAGCTCGTATTCCTCATTGCTCTTGGCCACGATGCCGCCACCAGCTTGGAACCACAATTCGCCGTTGCGGCTGACGAACGTGCGGATGGTGATGGCTTGGTTGAGACTGCCATCGAGGCCGATATAGCCGATGCAGCCGCCATAAGCGCCACGATTGTGAGGCTCGTACTCGGAGATCAGTTGCATCGCCCTGACTTTGGGTGCACCAGAGAGCGTGCCCGCTGGGAAGGTGTCGATAAAGGCCTTGATGGGGTCGGCGCCCTCGTCGAGCTGACCTGACACTCTTGACACCAGATGGATCACGTGCGAATAGTATTGTAGGTCTTTATAGAAGTCCACCTTCACGTCGTGACAGTTGCGCGACAGGTCGTTGCGGGCCAAGTCCACCAGCATCACGTGCTCTGCGTTCTCCTTGGGGTCATTGCGCAGATACTCGGCTCCCTGACGGTCGGCCTCTGTGTCGCCCGTGCGCTTGGTCGTGCCTGCTATCGGGTCGATGTAAGCTTTGTCGCCCTCGATGCGGCAGTGGGTCTCAGGACTTGATCCGAAGATACGGAAACCGCCAAAGTCGAAATAGAAGAGGTAGGGACTCGGATTGATGCTGCGCAGCGCACGGTAGAGCTTGAAGTCGTCACCCTCGTATTGCTGGATGAAGCGGCGGCTGAGCACGATTTGGAACACGTCGCCTCGCAGACAGTGCTGGATGCCCTTGCGGATGTTAGCCTTATGCTCCTCATCAGTCAGCGTGCTCCTCACATCACCCACAGGGTGGAAGTCGTAAGCCTTCACGTTGGCCTTGTTCATGGCTCTCATGATGTTGTCTAAGTCTGCCTCGCCATTCTGGGGGTGGTCGGAGGGTGTTAAGCTTACCACCGTCAACTGGTTGTTGAAGTGGTCGAACACGATGACGATCCTGTATAGTATATACAGCATGTCGGGGGCGTCGTTCTTCGCCTGTGTCTCGTCCTTCACGGCGATGTCCTCGAAGTAGCGCACAGCGTTGAACGAGGTGTAGCCATAGAGTCCGCAGACGTCGCTGTGGTCGCCCTCCACCTTGATGCAGTCGATGAGCGCGTGGATGGCCTTGTCCGACTGGTATGTCTTATTCACCTCATGGCTCTCCGTCGTGCCGTCAGGGAAGGCGATGGTAGCCTTTCCGTGTCCGATGGCGACGCTGGCCAGAGGCCCGATGCCGATGAACGAACGTGAGTTGTTAGAGTCGTGATAGTCCGAACTCTCCATCAGTGCACTTTGCGGGTAGATGTCCCTCAGGCGCATATACACACCCACAGGTGTATAGAGATCCGCCAGGATCGTTTTGCTCGTTGTTGTATAGTTGAATGTCTTCATATATCTTTTTTGTTTAGCACTGCCGTGTCTTTATTTATAAAGCCGTGTTAATCCGTGCCTAATGTTACTGTGCCTGAATTTAAAAATTCCCATATTCCTTGGCCATCGCCTTGTTGTTCAGATAAGTCTCCACGTCCTTGTCGCCACGCCCAGAGACCGTCAGCACGACCACGTCATCGGGCTTGAACGTCAGCTTCTTCAGAGCAGCGATGGCGTGAGCACTCTCGATGGCAGGTATGATGCCCTCCATGCGCGTCAATTCGTAGCCGCCATAGATGGCCTCGTCGTCGTTGATGCTGAGCACCTCCGTACGTCCTTTCTTGGCCATGTTGCAGTGCATGGGTCCCACGCCAGGATAGTCGAGTCCGGCAGAGATGGTGAAGGCCTCCTGTATCTGTCCGTCCTCATTCTGCATCACGAGCATCTTCGCCCCGTGTAGGATGCCTGTCGAACCCTTATGGATGGTGGCTGCCGTGTGGTCTGTCTCCCATCCGTGTCCGCCAGCCTCCGCCAGCACGATCTTTACGCGCTCGTCGTTCACGTAGTGGTAGATGGTACCCGCCGCATTCGAGCCGCCGCCGATGCAGGCGATGAGATAGTCGGGATAGTCGCGGCCTATCTTCTCCTCCAGCTGCCATTTGATCTCCTCCGAGATCACGCTCTGCATACGGGCCACGAGGTCAGGGTAGGGGTGTGGCCCCATCGTCGAACCTACGATGTAGAAGGTGTCGGCAGGATGGCAGCACCAGTCGCGGATGGCTTCCGAACAGGCGTCACTTAGCGTCATGTTACCTGTGCGTACGGGGTGCACCTCTGCGCCTAGCATCTTCATGCGCTCCACGTTCGTGTGCTGACGCTCCACGTCGGTAGCTCCCATGAATACCTCGCACTTCATGTTCATCAGCGCACAGACCGTTGCTGTTGCCACACCGTGCTGTCCGGCACCCGTCTCCGCGATGATACGCGTCTTGCCCATCTTCTTGGCCAGCAGGATCTGTCCGATGGTGTTGTTGATCTTGTGGGCACCCGTGTGGTTCAGATCCTCACGCTTCAGGTAGAGCTGACAGCCGTACTTCTCACTCATGCGCTGGGCAAAGTAGAGAGGCGAGGGCCTGCCCACGTAGTCTTTCAGCAGCGCGTGGTAAGCCTGCTTGAACTCCGAGGATTCGATGATCGGCAGGTAGGCGTCCTGCAGGTCGTGCACGCACTTGTAGAGTATCTCCGGCACGTAGGCACCGCCGAACTCTCCGTAAAATCCTCTTTCATCTACAAAATAGCTTTCTTTCATTTTTTATCTTGTTTTTGTGTGATTAAACATCAAAAAAAGAGACTCGCCGCAGTCGCGACGAGCCTCTGGTATATCCTGATGATAACAGATACGGCAATCAGCCTCGCGACATTTCATATCTCGAGCACCACCACCACCAAATGTTAAACATCCTGTTGTTCATCTTGTCATTTCGTTTTCTGGCGGCAAAGATAGATATATTTCTTTTTTCCTGCAAATTTTTCGGCAACTTTTTTGATAAAATGAAAGAAAAAATGTAATTTTGCCGACGATTTATCAGTAAACGATGACTTTAAAAGACTTTTTAACGCAAGGCGACCGATTTGCCGCAGACAATGGTTGTCTATTAAAAGAGGTACGTGAAGGCTATGCACGGGCTGAGATGCTGGTCACAGAACATCATCTGAACGCAGGCGGCGTCTGTCAGGGCGGTGCCTATTTCACGCTGGCTGATATTGCGCTGGCTGCTGTGATGAACAGCCGAGGTACGCTCACCTTCGGACTGGAGAACAACATCGTGTTCCTCAAGAGCGCCCGTGTCGGTGATACCCTGATAGCTGAGGCCACCGAAGTGTATAACCATCACAAGATACCCTACGTCGATGTGCGCGTCACCAATCAGCATGGCGACCTCTGCTGCGTCGTCACTGGCCTGGCCTACCGCAAGAACGCCGACCTCCCCATCGACGCCCTTGAATAATTGTCTGACTATTGATTTTCATCGTGAGCACTCATGTTCTTGATAAACAGATTGACAAGATGCTTCGTGATAAAGGTTTTCCTGACGGCATGGCGTGCCCTGTCTGCTAATGAGTTCTTGTCGCCAGATGGTTTAGCCGCCTCTGCCTCTGCTTCTGCCACTTGCTGCTCGCGCTGGTCGATCTTAGCACGCATGCTCGCTGAAGCGTGATTATAAAGGAACGTATAGCATGGCACGGCTGCCTTCATAATATAAGGTGTGAGGAAGGTGGTCACCACACTGGCTGCCACAATGATAGGATAGATGATGGGATTGAGTACGCCCAGACTGGTACCCAGTCCAGCGATGATAAACGAGAACTCACCAATCTGTACGAATGAGAAGCTGGTAAGCATGGAGTCGCGCATCGTCTGACCGCCCCACCAGCAACCCAAGGTGCCAAAGAGAATCATTCCGATGATAATGACCAGGCTGACATAGACGATGCTCACCCAGTATTCCGCTAATGAAGCCGGATTGATCAGCATACCCACAGAGATGAAGAAGATAGCGGCAAAGACATTCTTCAGCGGTGTCATTAGTTTTTCGATACGATGCGACTCCACTGTCTCGGCAAGGATAGAGCCCATCACGAAAGCACCGAGTGCGCTGCTGAACCCTGCTTCCTCTGCTGTCAGCACCATACCCAGGCACAGACCTAAGGCGAGGATGATAAGCGTCTCGTCGTTCAGATGTTTTTTCACTTTGCGGATCAGTGTTGGGATAATCAGTATTCCGCAGATGAACCATGCCGCGAGCGTAATGGCCAGATCGATGACCTTACTGGCCAACTCGGCTCCCTCGAACTGATGGCGGATGGCTATACTGGAGAGCAATACCATCAGCACCACTGCCACAACATCCTCCACGATGAGGATGCTGGTCGCTCCCTTGACGAAACGCTCTTTACTCAAGCCTGCCTCGTCAATGGCCTTCATCACGATAGTGGTGCTCGACATGCAGAGCATGCCTGCCAGAAACAGGGAGTTGACCATGTCTAGGTTAGCATCCTGTCCCACTAAGTAGCCTAAGAGCATCATGCCTAAGATGATTGTCAACGCACCTATTGCGGCCACCTTGCCGCTGCTGATGAGGTTCTTCAGACGGAACTCCAGACCGATACAGAACAGTACGAACAGCACGCCGATGTCGCCCCATTGCTTCACGTTGTCCGGGTTCACAAGGCTCTTGCCAAACAGATGAGGCCCCACCAAGACACCTGCAACGATATAACCCAGCACCACTGGCTGCTTTAACAACTTAAACAGAATACTGACTACAGCTGCTGTAATCATCAAAATGTATAAATCTTGTACCATACTTAATGATTTATAGAATTCTTGTCTTGCCTACCCTTTAATACTTTTTTGTCTAATTGCGGTTATTTCGTGGCGTACCAGTCGCGAAGGACGTAGAAAGCGAGTTTCTTTTCGCCCTTGTCACTGAAGACGCCCTTGCGGTTGTAGTAGTCTTGGATGCCTGTGAGTACGCGGCGTGGCGAACGGAAGTCCTTCAGGATCCAAGGCGTGGTGCCTGCGAGGCCGTCGATCTTGTCGAGCATCGCACAGTTCTCCCGGTAGAGGTTCTCTTGGAACTCCTCCGTCCAGCGCTGGTTCTTGGGGCCGTGTAGGCCGTATTTCGCACCTCCGCCGAACTCACTGATGATGACGGGCTTGTCGTAGGGGATCTCCCATGTCATCTTCGAGGCGTCGTTCACGTCGCGATACCAGCCGATATACTGGTTGAAGCTGACGACATCCACGAGGTCGCTCATGTTGTCGTGGAGGATGTTGTGGTAGTTGGAGGCACCAGTCACCTCCATCGCCATCGAGATGAGGCGTGTGGGGTCGAGCTGGCGGGCATGCTTGGCGAGTTTGCCTAAGAAGGTGTCGCGCTCAGCGGAGTGGGGCGTCTCGTTGGCGATGCTCCAGATGATAACGTTCGCACGGTTTTGGTCGCGGGCGATCATATCGTCGAGCTGGCGCTCGGCATTGGCATAGGTGGCGGGATTGGTCCAGGCGATGGTCCAATAGACGGGAATCTCCGACCATACGAGGATGCCCATGCGCTCAGCCTCACGAACGGCATATTCGTTGTGGGGGTAGTGGGCCAGACGCACGTAGTTGCAGCCGAGTTCCTTGGCCCATGAGAGCAGCGTGTGGGCGTCGTCCGTCGAGTTGGCTCGTCCACCGCCGTTTGGCTTCTCCTCGTGGATGCTGATGCCCTTCAGGAAGATCGGCTCGCCGTTGAGCAGGATCTGCTTGCCGCGTGTCTCGATGGTGCGGAAACCAATCTCGTCGCTGATGGTCTCATCTCCCAGCAGGATCTCCACCTTATATAATTTAGGGTTCTCGGGCGTCCAGAGCTGTGGCTTGGCTTTCATCGAGATGGTGGCGGAACCGTCGTTGTTGGTGGTCAGCTTCTTGATGATCTTGAGTTCTGGGATGCGAAGCGTGATGGTGTGTCCTGCCTCGGCCTTGTTGAGCTTGGCGCTGAACTGCAGCAGGCGACCTTCCAGGCTGGCCAACTGCAGCTTGTAGTTCTCGACATAGGTGGGAGCCACGCTGACGAGCAGCACGTCGCGGGTAATGCCGCCATAGTTCCACCAGTCGAAGATCTGTGTGGGCACGTCCTCTGGGTGACGCTTGTTGTCGACCTTCACGATGACTTGGTTCTCTCCGTCCTTCAGCAGGTCAGTCACGTCGTAGTTGAAGGGTGTGAAACCGCCCTGATGGTGGCCTGCCTTCTGACCGTTGACATAGACGTGGGCGTCGTAGTTGACGGCTCCGAAGTAGAGTAGGGTGCGACGGCCTGCTTCTGGGTGGAACTCGAAGCTGCGCTTCAGCCATACCGTACCTTCGTAGAAGAAGAGACGCTGGTCTTGGGTGTTCCAGTCGCCAGGTATCTGCATTGTCTCGGACTTGTCGAAGTCATATTCGATGAGGTCTTCAGGGCGCTGGGGCTTGGCATTGATGAAGAAGCCGTTGCGCATGGGCTTCATGCGATAGTCGTAGTAGCCCTCTTCCTGTACATCGACGATATAGTGCCAGGTGCCGTTGAGCGAGGTTGTCTGTCGGCCTAGGATGTTGGCTACCTGGGGAATGTCTTGTGCCTTCACCGTCAGGGCGGCAACAAGCAGAATCAGAGTCAATAGTTTTCTCATTGTCTTGTTTGCTTACGATTCTTGTGGTATAAGTTAGTGACGGAAAAATGAAAAAGGAGAGCGAAAAGCTCTCCTTTTATCGTAGTTTTACTGGATTTCCCAACCGATGGCGGAGGCTCCGAGGACAGCTGCGCTGGCACCGTCGAGTCCGCTGACGAGGAACTGGGCCTTGCCCTTGAAGATCTTCAGCACATGAGCCTCGTAGGCCTCACGGATGGGCTTCATGATTAGTTCGCCGGCCTTGACCATACCGCCGAAGAAGATGAAGGCCTCGGGGGATGAGAAGGCTGCAAAGTCTGCACAGGCCTCACCGAGCATCTTACCAGTGAACTCGTAGATCTCCTTGGCGAGTTCGTCGCCCTTGCCAGCAGCAATCGAGACGTCGAGCGATGTGATCTTCTCTGGATCCATCTCGCGCAGCAGACTGGGACGCTCGGTCTTGGCGAGCAGTTCGCGAGCCGTGCGGGCAACACCGGTGGCAGAGCAATAGCACTCCAGACAGCCAGTACGTCCACAACCGCACAAACGGCCTTCTGCGCCGCGTACCATCGTGACGTGACCCAGCTCACCGGCAAAGCCGTCGTGGCCGTAGAGCAGCTGACCATTGACGACGATACCAGAACCTACGCCTGTGCCCAGGGTGATGACGATGAAGTTCTTCATGCCGCGAGCCACACCATAGACCATCTCACCGATAGCGGCGGCGTTAGCGTCGTTGGTGAGTGCTACGGGGATGTTGTTCAGGCGCTCGCTGAAGAGCTTTGCCAGAGGCACGATGCCGTCGTGGGCCCAAGGCAGATTGGGAGCAAACTCAATGGTGCCGTTGTAGAAGTTACCGTTGGGGGCGCCGATACCCATCGACTTGATCTTCTCAATGCCGCCCACCTGGTCGATAATCACCTGCAGAGCCTCGACACAAGCATCCACATAGTCTTCCACCTTGTCGTAGCCGCCAGTCTTGATGGCTGTAGTTGCCTTGATTTCACCACGGGCATCTACTATGCCGAAGACGGAGTTTGTACCTCCTAAGTCCAAGCCTATTACATAGGGCTTGATTGCTGCATTCTGTTCGTTCATGACTTTATAGTTTTATGTTTGATTTTGCAAATTCGCTACAAAATTACTAAAAAACCTCCATACACGGCCCTTTTTTACGGAAATTAACCATTCTTTTCGGATTATTTTTGTACCTTTGCACCCGTTATGCCATTTCATGTACCTATTAATATATTAGATTTCATCTTCAAGGGGATGATGATCGGGGTGATAGCCAGTGCTCCGATGGGGCCTGTCGGTATCCTCTGCGTGCAGCGTACGCTGAACAAGGGGCGATGGTATGGCATGGCTACGGGTATGGGCGCCGCCGTGAGCGATATCATCTATGCCGGTTTTGCTGGCTTCGGTATGTCGTTCGTGATGGACTTTATCACCAATACGCAGAACCGCTTCTACCTGCAGCTGGTGGGTAGTGTAATGCTGCTCTGTTTCGGACTCTATACCTACCGTTCCGACCCGACCAAGAAGATGCACCAGTCTGGACAGCAGAAGGGAACGCTCTGGTATAACGCCTGGACGGCGTTTCTTGTGACGTTCTCCAATCCGCTGATCGTCTTCCTCTTCCTGGCGATGTATGCCCAGTTTGCCTTCGTGCTGCCCGACCATCCGTTTGAGATGGTGGTGGGTTTTGCCAGCATCGTGGGGGGCGCGCTGCTCTGGTGGTGGGGACTGACATGGCTGGTGGACAAGATCCGTACGAAGTTCGATACCAACGGTATCAAGATCATCAACCAGATTATTGGTGTGGCCGTGATTCTTGGCTCTGTCATCATGCTGCTGGGTACGACCACCAATTTGTTGAGGTTTTAGGATATGTTTGTAGCACAGGAATTAAGAAAGAAAAGTATTGCTGAATATCTGCTCTACATGTGGCAGATAGAGGACACGATACGTGCCTTCGACTGCTCGCTGTCGCGGATCAAGCGTGAGTATGTGGAGCGATTTGACTATGACGACGAACAGAAGGAGGAGGAGATCGACTGGTTTGGTAATCTCATCAGGATGATGAATCAGGAAGGATGTCGCGAGAAGGGGCACCTGCAGATCAACAAGGTGACCATGCAGATGCTGATAGAGTTGCACAATCAGCTGTTGGAGTCGCCGAAGTTCCCCTTCTACAATACCGCCTACTACAAGGTGCTCCCCTTTATCGTCGAACTGCGCAACCGTGGGGCGAACAAGGAGGAGAACGAGATCGAGACTTGTTTCAACTCGCTCTATGGCGTGATGATGCTCCGTCTGCAGAAGAAGGATATCTCGCCCGATACGCAGCATGCCGTGAAGGAGATCAGTACGTTTATCGGTATGCTGAGTGACTATTACAAGAAAGACAAAGAGGAAGGATTGAAATTTGAGTAAGGGTATGAATATATTAGTGACGGGCTGTAACGGCCAATTAGGAAACGAGATGCAACTGCTGGAGAAGGTGAATCCCCAGCATACCTATTTTAATACGGATGTGGCTGAGTTGGATATCACGGACCAGACTGCTGTGGAACAGTTTGTGGCTGACAATGAGATTGACGGTATCGTGAACTGTGCCGCCTATACGGCTGTGGATAAGGCGGAGGACAACAAGGAACTCTGTACGACGCTGAACACACTGGCACCTGCCTATCTCGCCGCTGCTATCGACAAGCGCGGAGGATGGCTCATCCAGATCTCTACAGACTATGTGTTCAACGGTACGAAGCATACCCCGTATGTGGAGACGGACACGCCTTGTCCGGATAGTGTCTATGGTTCTACGAAACTGGCTGGCGAACTGGGTGTTACGAAGTTCTGCAAGCGTGCGATGATCATCCGTACGGCATGGCTCTATTCGACCTTCGGCAACAACTTCGTGAAGACCATGATACGGCTGGGTAAGGAGAAACCAGAACTGGGGGTGATCTTCGACCAGGTGGGTACGCCGACCTATGCGCGTGATCTGGCAATGGTCATCTTCACGGCTATTGAGAAGGGTGTTGAACCGGGTGTGTATCACTTTAGCAATGAGGGCGTAATATCCTGGTATGATTTCACGAAGGCTATCCATCGTATTGCTGGTATCAAGGACTGCAGGGTGCGCCCGTTGCATACGGAGGAGTATCCGACACCTGCCAACCGTCCTCATTATTCCGTGCTTGACAAAACGAAGATCAAGCAGACCTATGGCATCGAAATCCCCTACTGGGAAGAGAGCCTCGCCGAGTGCATCAAACTATTAAACACGGATTAATCTTTAGGCACGGATTACACGGATTAACACGGATTATTTTGTTATGTTGTACGAGGAAATTACTGAAAAGATTATAGGGGCAGCTCAGGAAGTTCATAGGGAACTTGGATTTGGTTTCTTGGAGGCTGTTTATGGTAATGCCTTGTATAAGGAATTGCAGGAACGTGGTTTGAAGTGTGAGTGCCAAAAGCCGATAGATGTCTATTATAAAGGGAATATTGTCGGGCATTATGTGCCAGATATGATAGTTGAAGACAAAATTATTGTTGAACTTAAGGCGGTTGCTGATTTACGGCCAGAACATGAGTGGCAGTTGGTTAATTATCTGTCTGCTTGCATGAAAGAATTGGGACTACTAATTAATTTCGGTCACTCCTTGAAAGTAAAAAGAAAAATCTTCACGGAAAACAAACGTTATATGGGCAAGAAATAAAATCCGTGTTAATCCGTGTAATCCGTGCCTAAAAGGAAAAAGAAGAATTATGAATCAAGAAATAGAAAGAAGACGAACGTTTGCGATTATATCGCACCCTGACGCCGGTAAGACAACGCTGACCGAAAAGTTCCTGCTGTTCGGTGGCCAGATCCAGGTGGCAGGTGCAGTGAAGAACAACAAGATCAAGAAGACCGCCACCTCCGACTGGATGGACATTGAGAAACAGCGCGGTATCTCGGTCTCTACCTCCGTGATGGAGTTTGACTACACACCTGAAGGCTCAGATATCGAATATAAGGTGAATATCCTCGATACACCAGGCCACCAGGACTTTGCAGAGGATACCTTCCGTACGCTGACTGCCGTCGATTCGGCTATTATCGTGGTAGATGGCGCGAAGGGTGTGGAGACACAGACGCGTAAGCTGATGACTGTCTGCCGCATGAGAAAGACGCCTGTCATCATCTTCATCAACAAGATGGACCGTGAGGGTCGTGACCCCTTTGACTTGCTCGACGAACTGGAACAGGAACTCGAAATCAAGGTACGCCCCCTGAGTTGGCCCATCAACCAAGGTGCCAAATTCAAGGGTGTCTATAATATCTACGAACAGAAACTCGACCTCTTTACACCTGATAAACAACGTGTTACGGATAAGGTGGAGGTCGATATCAACAGCGACGAACTCGACGCTCGCGTGGGCGAGGAGAATGCCGCTAAGCTGCGCGAGGACCTTGAACTGGTCGATGGCGTCTATCCCGAATTCGATGTGGAGACCTATCGCTCTGCCGATGTGGCACCTGTGTTCTTCGGTTCGGCACTGAATAACTTCGGCGTCCAGGAGCTGCTCAACTGTTTCGTCGAGATAGCACCCAGTCCGCGTCCTACCAAGGCCGAGGAGCGCGACGTAGAGCCCGAGGAGAAGAAGTTCACAGGTTTTATCTTTAAGATAACGGCTAATATCGACCCCAACCACCGTTCGTGTATCGCCTTCTGTAAGGTGTGCAGTGGACAGTTCCGTCGTAATCAGCCCTACCTCCATGTGCGTCAGGGCAAGACGATGCGTTTCTCTAGCCCTACGCAGTTTATGGCACAACGCAAGAGCACCATCGATGAGGCTTGGCCAGGCGATATCGTAGGTCTGCCTGATACGGGGGGCGTCTTCAAGATTGGTGATACGTTGACAGAGGGTGAGCAGTTGCATTTCCGCGGTCTGCCCTCATTCTCGCCAGAACTCTTCAAATACATCGAGAACGACGATCCGATGAAGGCCAAGCAGTTGCAGAAGGGTATCGACCAGTTGATGGACGAGGGTGTGGCTCAGTTGTTTGTCAACCAGTTCAACAACCGAAAGATCATCGGTACCGTCGGTCAGCTGCAGTTCGAGGTGATCCAGTATCGTCTTGAGAATGAGTATAATGCGAAATGCCGCTGGGAACCTGTACACCTCTATAAGGCGTGCTGGATAGAGAGCGACGACGATGCCGAACTGGAGAACTTCAAGAAGCGTAAGTATCAGTATATGGCCAAGGATAAGGAAGGACGCGACGTGTTCCTGGCCGACTCTGGCTATGTGCTCTCGATGGCGCAGGAGGACTTCAAGCATATCAAGTTCCATTTTACATCAGAATTCTAAATGACAAGAGAAGAAGACATACGGAATGCCATAGAGACGATGCGGAAGGGTGGGGTCATCCTCTATCCTACGGATACCGTCTGGGGCATCGGCTGCGACGCGACGAATGCCGAAGCCGTGAAGCGCGTCTATGAGATCAAGCAGCGCGACGACTCGAAGGCGCTGATCTGTCTGGTGGACTCAGATGCGCGTATGCAGCGTTATTTCAGGCATGTGCCTGACGTGGCCTGGCAACTCATCGACAGTCTGAAGGAAGGCGATGCGAAGCCGACGACGCTTATCCTCGATGGTGCTATCAACCTGGCTGAGAATCTTATCGCAGAGGACGGAAGTCTCGGTATCCGCATTACGAACGAGCCTTTCTCCAAGGAACTTTGTTTTCGTTTCCAGAAGGCCATCGTGTCAACCTCCGCCAACATCAGCGGTGAGCCGGCAGCCCAGAACTACGGTGATATCGACCAGCGCATTCTCGATGCCGTCGATTACGTCTGCTGGAGCCGTCGTCAGGAACATAAGCCGCATACCCCGTCGAGTATCATCAAACTGAAGGAAAACGGCGAAGTGACGATTATCAGGAAGTGAAGAGTGAATGGTGATGGAGGCGACGCGTGAAGGTAGTCCTACGCTGCTCCACAGGCTGCATGAGTGGCGGCAGGAGCATGTCAGCGAGAAGATGTTCATGATCATCCTCGCGCTGATCGTGGGTTTCTTTGCCGCTGTGGCTGCTTTCTTCCTCCACTGGATCATTAATCAGATCGTGCTCCTGCTCACGAGTCAGTTCGACCGTACCGGTGCCAACTGGCTCTATCTGGTCTATCCCGTGGTGGGTATCTATCTGACGTCGCTCTTCGTGCGCTATATCGTCAAGGATAACATCTCACACGGTATCACCCGCATCCTCTATGCTATCTCAACGAACAAGTCACGCCTGAAGTCGCACAACTGCTGGTCGTCGGTTATCGCCTCTGCCATCACCATCGGCTTTGGCGGTTCCGTAGGAGCCGAGGCTCCTATCGTGCTCACTGGCTCTGCCATCGGGTCTAACTTGGGACAGTTGTTCCATTTGGATCGTAAGATGCTGATGACACTTGTGGGCTGTGGTGCCGCAGGTGCTATCGCAGGTATCTTCAAGGCGCCGATAGCGGGTCTGGTGTTTACGCTTGAGGTGCTGATGATCGACATGACGATGTCGGCGCTGTTGCCGATTCTCGTGTCGTGTGTGACGGCCACTTGTTTTACTTATATCTTCAGCGGTGATGCCTCGCTCTTCACCTTCCACCTTGACAGCGAGTGGTCTGTAGAGCGCATTCCGGCTTGTGTGTTGCTGGGCATCAGTTGTGGTCTTGTGTCGCTTTACTTCATCCGGATGATGGGTGCCTGCGAGGATGTGTTTGCCCGTTTCAAGGAGCATCCGCATATCCGTCTCGCCATTGGTGGCACCGTGTTGAGCCTGCTGATTTTCCTCTTCCCAGCACTCTATGGTGAGGGCTATAGTAGTATCAATCTTTTATTGAACGGAAAAACGGAAGTTGATTGGAATCAGATACTTAACAATTCTATGTGGGCTGGCAATGGTGTACTGCTGATACCTTATATCGCACTGGTGCTGTTCACCAAGGTGCTTGCTACCTCGGCCACAAATGGTGGTGGCGGTTGTGGTGGTACGTTCGCTCCCTCGTTGTTCATCGGCTGCTTCACAGGTTTCTTGTTCTCTCGTCTGTGGAACATCCACGAGATAGGCGTCTATGTGCCTGAGAAAAACTTTGCCCTGCTGGGTATGGCGGGTGTGATGTCTGGGGTAATGCATGCGCCGCTGACGGGTGTTTTCCTCATCGCAGAACTGACGGGTGGCTATAGTATGTTCATGCCGCTGATGATCGTCAGCGTCTGTGCCTATCTCACGATTATCATTTTCGAGCCTCATAGCATCTATGGTTCACGACTCGCCAAACAGGGCAAGTTGTTGACGCATCATACCGACCACGCCGTACTGACGCTGATGAATCTTGACTCTGTCATCGAGAAGGATTACCTCAGTGTGACTCCCGACATGGAACTGGGACAGATTGTGCATAAAATCAGCCGCAGTCATTCGACCGTCATCCCTGTGCTGGATGCGGGTGGAATGTTGTTGGGTGAGATCGACATCATGAAGATTCGTAATGTGGTGTTCCGCATCGAACTCTACCACCATTTCACCGCTTCTCAGCTGATGACTGATCCGAAAGCTCGTCTGAGTGATGCTCTGCCGATGGCAGACGTCATGCAGGCATTCGATAACACTGGCGCCAACTGGTTGCCTGTCTTCGATATGGAGAACCGTCTGAAAGGCTATGTCTCACGACAGCGTATCTATACGATGTATCGTAAGATGGTGGCAGATATGAGTGAAGAATAGTGAGTAGGCTCGAAGTGAAACATCAATGGTGAATAATGATGGAGAAGAAGGATTTAAGAATTGTGTTTATGGGAACGCCGGAGTTCGCTGTTGCGACACTCCAGGCACTGGTGGAAGGTGGCTATAACGTGGTGGCCGTAGTGACACAACCTGACAGACCCGTAGGTCGTCATCAGGACACCCTGCAGCCTTCGGAGGTGAAGAAATTCGCGCTGGCTCACGACCTGCCTGTCCTGCAGCCAGAGAAGATGAAGGATCCTGCCTTTGTCGAACAACTGCGCAGTTATAAGGCCAACCTTCAGGTGGTCGTCGCCTTCCGTATGCTGCCTGAGGTGGTGTGGGATATGCCAGCTTACGGCACTTTTAACGTGCATGCCGCCCTTCTGCCGCAATACCGTGGTGCTGCACCCATCAACTGGGCTGTCATCAACGGTGAGAAGCAGACGGGTGTCACAACCTTCTTCCTCGACAAGGATATCGACACGGGGCGCGTCATCCAGCAGAAGACCTTCGACATCCCCGATACGGCTGACGTGGGGTATGTCTATGACGGTTTGATGCATCTCGGCGCAGAGATCTGTCTGGAGACGATAGACAAGATCTTGGCTGCCGACGGCCATCCCGAGAGCATCCCACAAGAAGAGCTGGAAGGCAAGTTCAAACGGCTCTACGATGCCCCGAAGCTCTTCAAGAATGTCTGCGAGATCGACTGGAGCCGTCCTTCAAAACGCATCTATGACTTCATCCGTGGACTCAGTCCGTACCCTGGTGCCTGGACCACGCTGCTGGGACCTGACGGCAAGAGTATCGACCTGAAGATCTTCAAGACCACCAAGACGGAGAAGAATGTGGGTATGCGCCCTGGTACCATCGTCGTCTATAAGGGCGTGCTTTACATCACGACAGGCGACTATCTGCTCCAGATCGACGAACTCCAACTGGCAGGCAAGAACCGTATGAAGGCGCGTGACTTCCTGAATGGTAATAAAAATATTGAGAATTATATAATAAAATAGATAGGCGGTACGTTTCTTAGGTATAAACAACTTCAAATTGTGATTGCCTATGAAGATTTCTACTCCGAAGCCCAAAGAGCGCACGCTCGACCTCATTCGTCAGGTAGCATACACCTATCGAACAAACATTAAAAAGGCATATAGCTTGAATTGAAAACATGGCTTTAGTATCACCTTCATTGCTCGCCGCCGATTTTCTGCATCTCGACCGCGACATCGACATGATTAACCGCAGTGAGGCCGACTGGCTTCATCTGGATGTGATGGATGGTTCCTTCGTTCCTAATATCTCTTTCGGCTTTCCTGTGCTGGAGGCCGTAGCCAAGGCTTGTAAGAAACCGCTCGACGTACACTATATGATCGAACGTCCTGAGCGCTATATCAAGCAGACAGCTAAGCTTGGTGCCATGATGATGAACGTGCACTATGAGGCTTGCACTCATCTGCACCGTACGGTTCAGGAGATTCATGATGCTGGCATGAAGGCTGGTGTCACCCTGAATCCCGCTACGCCTGTCTCCGTGCTGGAAGATATCATCGGTGATGTCGAAATGGTGCTGCTGATGAGCGTCAATCCAGGATTCGGCGGACAAAAATTCATCGAGAACACTATTCAGAAGGTGAAGCGTCTGCGCCGTCTCATCGAGGAGAGTGGTAGTCAGGCTTTGATCGAGGTGGATGGTGGTGTACAGGGGGAGACGGCACCGCGACTTGTAGCTGCCGGTGTTGACGTGCTCGTCAGCGGCAGCTATGTGTTCAATGCGCCCGTACCTGAGGATGTCATCCGCCAGCTCAGGACTCTATAGCCAGACTCATACCATTATCGCGGGTCATTTTCCGCAGATTGATCAGGGCGTAGCGCATACGTCCCAGTGAGGTGTTGATACTCACATGCGTCTGTTCTGCAATCTCCTTGAACGACAATTCCTGGAAGTAGCGCATGAAGACCACTTCACGCTGTGCCTCAGGCAGTGCTTCCATCAGCCGTTTCACGTCTTTCATCACCTGTTCGTTGGCCAGCTCACTTTCACGGTTGATATCCAGGGGGACGTTACCCTTCAAGTTCGACAGGTCGTTCTCGGTGCCATGCTCCACGACTTTACTGCTCTTGACGGCCCTGAAATGGTCGATGATGACATTGTGGGCAATACGGGTGGCCCACCAGATGAATTTCCCTGAAACGGTATAGCGCCCGTTCTGCATCTTGGTGATAATTTTCAGGAATGTCTCCTGGAACAGGTCGTTGGCCAGCTCCTCATCCTTCACAACATAGTGGATGTAGCTGAAAATCTTGTCTTGACTGCGAGAAAGAAGTTCGTCGAATGCCCTGTTATTACCATCGATGTAAGCGAGTGCCAACTCTTCGTCGGACATACTCTTCAATGTGCTCATAAACTTTATTCAATTGATACTGAGTAAAGCTGTTTCTATAGGCAATAACGGGTTTTAAATTGTTAATACTGGTGCAAAAGTAAGCGTTTTTTCTGAAACCGCCAAATAATTAGGCTAAAAAATGAAAAATAAGCTGTGTTGGCGCGGTATTTTGGAGAATAATATATAATTTTGCACCGCAAAAACGAAGACTGAAATTCAAGGTATGAAAACAGATAAATATAGCAGAAAACGATGTTGAAGGGACTAAGCGGCAATGCCCTGAAAGTGATAGCCATCGTCGCCATGACGATCGACCATCTGGCATGGGTGGGTATCGAGACCTATGAGCAGGCGGAGACGCCGTTGCAGATATTCCTGCACTGTATCGGACGGCTGACGGCCCCGATGATGATATTCTTCGTGGCCGAGGGCTATCATCACACGCACGACTTCCGCCGCTATCTGCGCCGCCTGTTGATGCTGGCCGTGGTGAGCCACTTCGCTTTCTGCTACTTCAATATGTCGGGCTTCAACCCGCTGGATAACCTGCTTTTCAATGCCACAAGTATTGCCTGGCCGCTGCTCTGGGGACTGATACTGCTCCGGGTCTGGGACATGCCGCTGGCCCGATGGCAGAAGGTCGGTGTCACGCTGGTGGCCTGTCTGCTCACCTGCACCTCCGACTGGAGTTGTGCGGCCCCGCTGGCTATTCTCATGATAGGGCGGAACCGGGGCTGCTTCCACAAGCAGATGCTCTGGATGATGGCCATCATCACGCTCTACGCCGCCGCCTTCTTCATCTTCCACAGCCCTACTTACGGCATGGTTCATCTGGCCTGCTGGCTGGCAGTGCCGCTGCTGGCGATGTATAACGGACAACGGGGACGGCTGAAGTGGCTCAGCAAGTTCTTCTACTATTACTATCCCGCCCACATGGCGCTCATCGGTCTCCTTGCCAGATGGCTTCAATAACTACGACATAAGCTGCCAGCTCTTTTCTGCCTGCAAAGATAGTGCAAATATTTGGATTATTGGGATTTTTATATTAACTTTGCACCTCGAAATCCGAAAGTAAATGAAAAAAGAAGAGATATGAAGACCAGAAAAATCATGCAATGGGTGCTGGCCGCCACCCTCGTTTGCGGCGCAAGCGTATTCACATCGTGTGTTGACAATTCAACAGACAACCCGGTAGTGCCAGAGCCTGGAGAGCCCGCCGTGCCAGACCACTTCATCAATGAAGCATTGATGGACAAGACCGTCAAGCCCGGCGACGACTTCTACATGTATGCCCTGGGCACCTGGTTCAATTCACATAAAGAGGGCGACCTGGGGTACATGAAGTCTTACGATGAAATAAACACCAATGAGGTTGAAAAGAGCCTGTTTGCCTCCGACAACCCCCTGGCCCGGCACCTCGTGCGGAATATTGAGGCTCCTGCGCCATCATTCAATGAAGACGTGAAGGCCGTACTCGACTATCTGGGCATCCAGAAGCCGACGGGAATCGGCATGCTGCTGACCGAAATCGGCAAACTGCAGGATAAGGGGCTGAATCCCATATTCTCGAAAAAAGTGGATTTACATAAGCAATCCCACTCCTGCCAGGAAATAGTGAGCAGAGGCATCCAGACACAATTGGCAGATTATTTTCTGGAAAGTAAAAAGACAGACGTGCTGAAATCGTACATCAAGTCTATACTGACGACCATCGACAACGTGGCAGACCCGGAGCGCACGAAGGCGGAAGGCTATGAGGCGGAACTCGAGGAGCGCGTCAGCGCGATTCTCGCCGAGGAGCAATTGATTTATGCGACAGCCCATGGTGGCGGCGATACCTCCGACTCAGACCGTCAGGGCTTGTGGAACGTGCGCGACATACCTGACTACACCGAGGCCGGAAGCTTCGCGCGGAGTCGTGCCACACGTGCCGGGGGCGGCGTCGAAGACGAAGTCACCCAGGAGACGCTGTGGGAAGCATTCCATCCAATGGCTGGTGCAATCTTCGATGAATCACCCGCCTTCAAGAAATATATGGAACAGAAAGGCGGCATCACGACCGTGCTGAAGACGATGGACAACTGCTACGACTACCTGAGATACTATGCCGTCATGAGCGTATTCAGCTACATGAAGGCTACTTATGCCGGTAAAAGCGAAGGAGCCGTCAAGAGTGAAATCGTAGCGACATTGAAACAGACAAGCCCCTTCCTGATGAACAAGTTGAGTGCGGACGTACTACGGAAGATGGGGCAAGCCGGGGCAGACCGCTGCCTGACGATGCTGGAGAAACTGCGCACCTTGTTCCGACAGCGCATCGAAACGCTCGACTGGCTGAGCGACGCCACGCGCCAGGAGGCACTGAAGAAACTGGAGGCCATGCAGTTCTTTGTCGGCATGCCCGACAACCTTAGCGAAGGCGAGTTCACCCTCGACGAGGGGAACACGCTGGTCGAGGACGCCCTGTCCATCATAGCGCAGAATGAAGCCATCAGGCATAACATGTGCGGAAAAGTTGAGCAGCATGTCCGCGCCATCATCGACTATGAAAGCGATTATAGCGTACGGAACGCCTCTTATGCTCCCGATATGAACTGTCTGATCATCTTGCCGCAATTCATCAGTGAAGGCTTGTTCCCTGCCGATGATGAATACACCCAGTACGTTGCCGCTACAGTCTTCGCCCACGAGATGACCCACGGCTTCGATGACAATGGGGCAAAGTATGACGAACGGGGATACCTGAGAAACTGGTGGTCATCAGAATCCAAAGCGAAGTTCGAGGCCAAGCAGCAGGAGATGATTGCGCTCTACAACCGTATGGAGGCCTACCCCGGACAGCCGGCCGATGGCAAAAAGACGCTGGGGGAGAACATGGCCGACTACGGCGGCATGACGCTGGCCTACTCACTCTTCAAGCAGAAGAAAATGGATGAGGGGCTTCAGGGGGCTGCCCTCGACTATGCCTGCCAGGAGTTCTTCCTGCACTATGCAAAACTGTGGCTGGAATATCCTACCCTTGACCAAAAGAAGTCGTTGTACCTTGACGTCCATTCAATCCCCCAAAACCGCGTCAATGTCATCGTGACACTCTTCGACGACTGGTACAGGCTCTTCAACGTGACTGACGGGAAACTCTATCTCGCACCAGAGAAGCGCGTGAAGATCTGGTGATATATATCAATAATGTGTAGATATTTTTTTCGACGAGAATATGTAAATTTGCAGCGATGAAACAAAAGAAAATTTGGATGATAGCCGCCATCCTTGCAATTATTTGCGGCGCGAGTGTGATGACCTGCTGCGACGGTGACAGCGACAACCCCGTGGTCAACCCGACTGACGACAGCAGCCAGTTTGTAACCCTGACGGATGCCGTGCCCGATGCTATCCTGGAGATACGCTACTTCGGCACCTATAATTTCGTGGGTACTCGTATCGATGGGTACGAGGAGCCGACAGCCCTCCTGACCAAGCAGGCCGCTGCAGCCCTGAAGAAGGCGAGCGACGACGTGAAAGCAAAGGGCTACCGCCTGAAGATCTATGATGCCTATCGCCCACAGAAGGCCGTCAATCACTTCATGCGTTGGGGAGCCGACATGGAGGCTACCGAGATGAAGCCCTATTTCTATCCCGACATCGACGACAAGGCGCGTCTTTTCAAGGAAGACTATATCTGCGAGAAGAGCGGCCACACGCGCGGCTCTACGGTGGATCTGACGCTCTTTGACATGCAGACAGAGAAAGAACTCGACATGGGCGGCACCTTCGACTGGTTCGGTCCTGAGAGTCATCCCGACTTCTGCGGCAATCCCGAGACGGGTGAATATACCGGCGACAACTCGAAGAGCCCCGCCGAACCGAAGCGCAGCATCACTGAGCAGCAGTTCAAGAACCGCATGATCCTGCGCCGCGCCATGCTTGCCGCAGGCTTCAAGCCCATGGATTCGGAGTGGTGGCACTTCACCCTGAAGGACGAGCCTTTCCCCGACACCTACTTCACCTTCCCGGTCAAGCAGTTGAAAAGACAAAGTAAATAAAAGAAGCCCCGCCAACCGGCGGGGCTTCTTTTATTTCGAGATATTCAGCAGATATTTGCCGTAATCGTTTTTGGCCATCGGCTCAGCAAGTTTGCGGAGCTGTTCCTTGGTAATCCAGCCGCGCTTGTAAGCAATCTCCTCGATACAGGCCACCTTCAGTCCCTGACGCTTCTCGATGACCTCGATGAAGGTGGAAGCCTCGGACAGCGAGTCGTGGGTGCCGGTGTCGAGCCACGCGAAACCGCGCTGCAGGGTCTGGACGAGCAGTTCCTTCTGTTCCAGGTATTTCTGGTTTACCGTTGTGATCTCCAGTTCACCGCGGGCACTGGGCTTGATGTTCTTGGCAATCTCTACCACGCTGTTCGGGTAGAAATAGAGTCCTACCACGGCATAGTTAGACTTCGGATGTTCCGGTTTCTCCTCGATGCTCAGACAGTTGCCTTCCTCGTCGAATTCTGCCACGCCGTAGCGCTCAGGGTCGTTCACATAGTAGCCGAAGACGGTGGCACGGTTGTGCTGTTCGGCATTGATGACGGCCTGTTTCAACATGCCTGTGAAGCCGCCGCCGTAGAAGATGTTGTCGCCCAGCACCAGACAGGCACAGTCGTCGCCGATGAACTGCTCGCCGATGATGAAAGCCTGGGCCAGTCCGTCGGGGGAAGGCTGTTCTGCGTATTCGAAACGCACGCCGAGTTCACTGCCGTCGCCCAGCAGGCGCTTGAAACCGGGCAGGTCGTAAGGCGTGGAGATGATTAGGATCTCGCGGATGCCTGCCAGCATCAGTGTCGAGATGGGGTAGTAGATCATCGGTTTGTCGAAGATGGGGATCAGCTGCTTGCTGATGCCCTTGGTAATGGGGTAGAGGCGTGTGCCTGAACCGCCTGCAAGTACGATTCCTTTCATAATGATTCAATGTTTGTTGGCTGCAAAGATACAAAAAAAACGTCATGGGAATCAAGAATTAAGAAATATTTTGTACCTTTGCAACCGATTTATAAACATTCAATAGCAAATTATGGGATTTTGGAATAAAATTTTCGGAAAGAGCGACCAGCAGAAGGTCGGTGGCATGGAGGATTTCATGACGCTCATCCGTGTCTATTTCCAGGCAGCGATGGCAGCCGACCTGGGAATCACCAATCTGGCAGCACTGCCCGACTTGCGTGTATTCAAGGCTACCCTGAAGGTGCCTACGGTGAACAACAAACTGGGCGTTGGCGAGCGTAGTCGCTGTAAGAAGATGCTGAAGGAGATGTACGGTATGGATGATGACTTCTTCAAGGAGATCGATCAGAGCCTGCGCAAGCGTTGCAAGAAGATACAGGACGCGCAGACCTACCTGCTGCAGTTCCAGGGATTCACACAGGACATCATGATGCTGACAGGGAACCTGATGAAGTTCAAGCTCCGTCTGCCGAGCTTCATGAAGAAAGCTCTATACACGATGACGGAGAAGACCGTCAGCGACATCTTCAACAAGAATGATTTCTCGGATGCCTCTGTGATGAAGACCGTCGTCTCCGTGCGCGAGTACAACCGTCGTCTGGGGTTCTCGCAGAAGTGGATCACTGATTTCGTGTATAAGGTCGTGATGCTGGCTAAGAAAGAGCCACGGCCTTCTGGTGATGACAAATAGATTAAAATATCTTAAATTATTGGTGCAAGCTAATCCTTTAAGAAAGATTTTATATAATTTTGTACACCAAATAGTTACGAAATGAACCCGAACGAGAAGACTTTATCAACATTCGAAACCCGCATCCGGCAGATGATTCTCCGTTTTCAGGAATTGAAAGAGGAGAACCGCAAGCTGTCCGCAGAGGTCGAGAAAAAGGAGCAGGACATCAAGTCCCTGCAGGAGAAGTTGGATCAGTCGGGGCGTGACTATGAGTCGCTGAAAATGGCCAAGATGATGGAAATCACTGATGGTGATCTGGAGAGCGCCAAGGCGCGCATCGCTAAGATGATCCGGGAGGTGAACAAATGCATTACCATCCTAAGCGGCGAGAAATAAAACAGCTAACCAATGGCAGAAGTGAACAGTGAGAAACTCCATATAAGGCTGCATGTCTATGACGAGGAAATCGAAGTGACGATTCCCCGTTCCGACGAGGAATACTATCGTAAGGCAGCCAAGCTCATTACCGACCGTTATAATGCTTATGCACAGGCTTATAAGGGGCGGAAGGGCGAGCATACTATCGCGTTGATGACGCTGATAGACATTGCTCTCCTCTACGAGCGGGAGCTGGCCAGTAATGATACTGACCCCTATAATGATGTTCTTGCAAAGTTGACTTCTGAGATTGAGAAGGCACTGAAGTAAGAATAATCATTTTAACAATATAGATTTTATATGGATTTAATTTTTGTACTATTGATTGCCGCTGGCGCCCTCGTATTAGGAGGAGTCGGTGGATATCTGGTATTCCGCTACGTACTGAAGGGGAAATACCGTGAGATGATCGATGCCGCTGAAAAGCAGGCTGAGGTCATCAAGGAGAAGAAACTGCTCGAAGTGAAGGAGAAGTTCCTCAACAAGAAGAGCGAGTTGGAGAAGGAAGTGCAGCAGCGCAACCAGCACATCCAGCAGAGTGAGAACAAACTTAAGCAGCGTGAGATTTCGCTGAACCAGCGTCAGGAGGAGCTCGGACGCCGTAAGAACGATCTTGACAACCAGCAGAATCGTATCGAGAACGAGAAGAAACTGCTGACGGTGAAGGCTGAAGAACTGGAGAAGATGCAGCTGAAGGAGCGTGAGATGCTTGAAGAGGTGTCTGGACTCAGCGCAGAGGAAGCCAAGACACGTCTGGTAGAGTCGATGAAGGACGAGGCCAAGACGGCTGCTGCCAGCTATATCAATGAGATCATGGACGAGGCAAAGCTCAATGCCAACCAGCAGGCTCGTAAGATTGTCATTCAGACCATCCAGCGCGTAGCCACTGAGACGGCTATCGAAAACTCTGTCAGCGTCTTCCATATCGACAACGACGAGGTGAAGGGTCGTATCATTGGCCGTGAGGGTCGTAACATCCGCGCTCTTGAGGCTGCCGCAGGTGTTGAGATCGTGGTTGATGACACGCCCGAGGCTATCGTCATCTCTGGATTCGATCCAGTACGTCGTGAGGTATGCCGCTTAGCGCTTCACCAACTTGTCAGCGACGGTCGTATCCATCCTGCTCGTATCGAGGAGGTGGTTGCCAAGGTGAAGAAGCAGCTTGAGAACGAGATCATTGAGACTGGTAAGCGTACGGCTATCGACCTTGGTATTCATGGTCTGCACCCAGAACTCATCCGTATCATCGGTAAGATGAAATATCGTTCCAGCTATGGCCAGAACCTGCTGCAACATGCCCGCGAGACGGCCAATCTGTGTGCCGTGATGGCTTCGGAACTGGGACTGAACCCGAAGAAGGCCAAGCGCGCAGGACTGCTCCATGATATTGGTAAAGTACCCGATGAGGAGAGTGAACTGCCACACGCTATCTATGGTGCCAAACTCGCAGAGAAATATAAGGAGAAGCCCGATATCTGCAATGCTATCGGTGCCCACCACGACGAGATGGAGATGCAGACGCTGCTGGCTCCGATTGTACAGGTCTGTGACGCTATCAGTGGTGCCCGTCCTGGTGCCCGCCGTGAGATTGTTGAGGCTTATATCAAGCGTCTGAACGATCTGGAGGCTATCGCGATGAGCTATCCTGGTGTTACGAAGACTTATGCCATCCAGGCTGGTCGCGAGTTGCGTGTCATTGTTGGCGCTGATAAGATGAACGATGCCGAGAGTGAAGCACTCAGCACGGATATCGCTACGAAGATTCAGAACGAGATGACCTATCCGGGTCAGGTGAAGATCACCGTCATCCGAGAGACAAGGTCAGTTGCATACGCAAAATAAGTTTATAGTAATAGCCTCCACTTGGAGGCTATTACTATTTTGGATAGTTTTACGAAGAAAAACACGAAGAGGATGATGCAGGTGCTCAGGAGGGCTATGACCCAGACGGGGGTGACGGCATAGAGCACCTCCGCTTCCACGCGCCACGAGGGGAGTGGGGCGATGCTGTCAGGACGTGGTTGGATGAGTCGTCCTTGGGTCAATTCGATGATGAGGCCCACCTTCTCGTCGAGTTCGACGACGGGCTGCGACTCGCGGACGATCTGCCGCATCCGTTCGGGCAACTCACTGCCGATGGTGTTCAGACGGTAGCCGAGGGTATCGTCGAACAGTTCCGAGAACTTAGCGTAGTCGCCCTCGATGTGGAGCTGGCGGCGCAGGTCGGCATCGGGGATATAGATCATCGCCTCGTCTTTCCAAGCATCGGGACGGAGCCGCCAGCCATAGACGACCTGCACGGCAGAGAGGCCTTTGTAGGCAGTTTTTCCATAGATAGATTCCAAAAAGTCGTTGGCGAGGGTTGCCATCGTGCAGACACGACCGCCCCACCATACTTGCTCGCGGGCTGCCTCACGGGCACGCTCCGCGTTGATCGTGGGAACGGTGCGGCCCAGAGCAATTGTGGCTGTCGCCAGGAGCAACAGCCACATGATGTTTCGCTTAGAAGGCCGCATGCTCTGGCTTGTCTATCTTCTTCACGGCCATACACTCCATCTCGATGAGCCATCCGGGACGGCAGACGGGGGCATGGACGATGACGTAGGGCTTGCCGGGGAAACGCTCCTCATACATCTCCTTGACGAGGTCGTAATCGGCTGTATCACGCAGATAGACCACCATCTCACCGACTTCATCGAAGGTGCAGTCTGCCTCTGCGAGCAGGGCTTCTACATTCTCCCACATACGGTGGGTTTGCTTGACGATATCCTTCGGGTACATCACCTCACCTTTATTATTGATAGAGGCGGTACCGGAGATGAAGACCTGACGACGGTCAGCATAATCCACGTAGGTACCGCGTTCAAAGGAGACACCATAGTCACTGGTACGGTTCAGATGGGAAGGGGCGTACAGATAGTGTATCTGCTCTTTCTTCACACCTGCGATGGCATAGTTGTCCATCTGTGAGAGCACGTTGGGGTCTTGCTGTCGTCCGCCGATACCCGTGGAGGCAATGAAGTGGGTGTGTACCGTCAGTCCCTGAGTGAAGAAGAACTGGTTACGGGCACGTACCACACCTCCGTAGTTCAGGTCCACGTCGTTGACGAAAAACCAGGTGCGGATACAGTTGGCTTCCAACGTACATCCTTCCTCGATGAGCTGCATGTTATACTCGTTGAAGAGTAGGCGAGTCTGGTATTCTGAATTGGCTGCCATATTATGGGCAGAACCGTTCCAGAGGTGACGGAAGTCACCATGACGCACTTCGTAGAGTCCACTCTGTGAGAGTCCGGTCTGAACATCTGTCATCAGATACACCCAGAGGGCCACCTTCGTACCGTCGAGTGGGGCCTGTTGGATAATGCTCTTCGCACAGTCGGTCACGTCGGAAACGATGATCTCATCAGCCTGGTTGGCTGCGTCACTGAGGAAATACCGCTTGAAGACTGCCTGAGCGCCCTTCATAGGACCCTCGATGAGACTGTTGTAGGCATTCATGACAGCTTCCAACTGGGTGGTGTATGGCAGACGGGAGGAGTTCACGTGGATCATCACATGATACTCTTTTACCGCTGTGCCGTTATCAAATTGGAACGCTTCTGCATACGCGTTCTCAAATTGAAAGGTCTGTTGTCTTTGATTCATATATAATTATTCACTATTCACTATTCATTATTCACTATTCACTTTTCACTATTACCTTTCTTTCGCTCCGTTATTAATCCAGCTGTCGATGAGTGGCAGGATGGTGAGTTCGTTCTTCTCTGACACCAGGTCGCGGTGGTCCATCGAGATGCCTTCCACCGACTGCTGGTTGAGTACCATGTGGAGCACGCTGTTGGCAGCATTGTTGGGTTCAACCAGTTTTAGGCCTTCCACCTTTTTCGAATCGGCATCTACAAGTGCCTCATAGCTCTTCCCCTCGGTGAGATAGAGTCCGGCGGCAGCACGGTTGGAGGCGCCGTGACAGTTGGCGCAGGTGGTGTTGAAGTAGTTCTGCTGAATAGCGTTGAACATACTGATGTTGACCGTTCCCACTTCCATCTTCACGGTCTCTGTCGCATTCGAAACGTCCACCTCCTTGAAGGTGACGATATGTCTTCTCAGACGGTCGAGGATACAGAGGCGCACGATTTTTATGTCGCTCTTGAGGGCAGAGAGCTCTACCGTCGCTTTGCCGTCTTTGATGTCACTGGCCGTGATGACCTTGGAGACACTGGCATATTCGTCGTTGGCATCTTCGAAGCCAGCGATCGAGACGCGGTAATTGCTAGTCCAGCTGTCAAGACCATTTAGCACACCCTCCATAACGACGGTCTTGCCTTCGGCTGTCGTTGCGCTCTCCGGATAGATGCGCCCGTCGTCGCAGGATGTCATGTTCAGCATGACCAGTCCTAAAAGAGTTGCAAAGATATACTTTTTCATTGAAATACCCAAATTATTTCTTTACCTTTTTACTTTTTTACCTTTAGAAAGCGTACTGAAGCATCACCTGTGCCGTATGTGTGCAGATGCCGAGGTCGTCGAGATCGCGGTCAAGCTGGGTGGCATGCCCTGTACGGCCGATGTACTGGTACATGGCGGAGAGCTTGATATTGGTCTTGGGGATGAAGTAGTTCACACTGGCGGCAGGCATGTTCAGGAAACCGTCCTTCGACGAGCCGTTGCGGTCGTAGAAGTCATAGCGCAGACCGAGCTGCACCTGGGGGTGTACGAAGTATCCCACTTGTGCATAGCCGCCCCAGTAGTTGTATGAGTCGTCGATCTTCTGACGTTTGGTGAAGCCGATATGCATATAGTAGGCTTCTGCGCCGACATACCAGCGGTTTTTCAGCATCGCGAACTCAAAACCTGCACGGAAGTCGTTGGTCGATTCGCTCTCTGCCTCGTTGTTGAAGTTGGCACTCAGTCCGAAGAGCATCTTGTCCTCATGGAGCAGTTTGGGATTGCCCTGCGTCATGGGCATGGCTCCCTTGGGTTGGTAGGTGACACGTCCGGCATAGAGCAGTGAGGGCAGGTGGTTGTCGTCGCTCAGACCTTTGGTGGCATTGTTCTGACCTGACCCTGTTCCGTTCCAGAGACCTACCTCATAGCCGAATTTGTTGGCGATGAATCCATGTACCTCGACGCCGAGGTCGAAGCCCGTGCCGATGCCTGGGGTGACGGCATTGAGCGAGTAGGGCAGGATGGCTGAGGCCGTGAGTGAGGTGGGCAGTGAGGGGAACAGGGTCTCTCCGAGCGTGGTCAGGTAGGCGTGGGTGAAGGGGGTCTTGAACTTACCCACGCGGAAGCGCAGCTCTGGCATGGCAGCATAGTCGATCCAGGCCTGCTGCAGGATATTACCTCCTGAGGCTGCAGCGTTCACACACACGTTATAGTCGATCTTACCGAAGGCCTTACCCGTAAAACCGATGATGGCGTAGGGCATAGCGAAGCCGGAGTTGGCTACGTTGTCCTGGTTATAGGCCTTGTCGAGTCCCTCGTCGTCATAGTAGCGATAGCTGAGGGTGGACTGCATATAGAGGTAGGGCTTGAAGACGAAGCTGCCATCGTTGGATTGTAGCGTGAAACCACGGTCGTCGGCGATAGGTATCACGCCGTTCTCCATATTATACTTTGATGCCTCGGTCTGATTCTCCACATCAGGTGTTACTGTCTCTTCTGTCTCTGTCTCGGCAAAAGCGTTGGCTGAGAAGGTGGCTGCCATTAGAATGGCGAAAAGTCTGCTATATTTCATTGTATTTTGTTTTTTCTTATAGATTCTATGCATTCCTATGCATTCCTAGGATTTCCTATAGTGAATTAAGAAATTGTATGAGTTGGTCGCGCTCTTTCTTACTCATGTTCTTGAACTTGTTCTTCGAGGCTTCGCCCTCGCCACCGTGCCACATGATGGCTTCCACGAAGTTACGGGCGCGTCCGTCGTGCAGGAAGTAGGTATGTCCGTTCACCTTCTTCTGCAGGCCGATACCCCAGAGCGGCGTGGTACGCCATTCGTTGCCTCGGGCCAGACCGCTGACGAAGTTGTCGTTCAGGCCTACGCCCATGATTTCCGATCCCATGTCGTGGAGCAGATAGTCGGAGTAGGGGTGGATGGTCTGCTTACCGAGCCAGGGCAGATTGGTGCCCATCAGCAGGGTAGAGCCTCTCGGTTTCGTATGGAGGGTCGTGACATGACAGAGATGACAACCGGCCTGGTAGAAGAGTTGTTCTCCTGCCTGTACGTCGGCATTGTTCACGTTTCTTCGAGCCGGGACTGCCAGCCCCTGCATATAGAGATCGACATCTTCCATATCCTGGGCTGATACGTCGAGCATGTCGTAGGACAGACCCATCATCGAGCCTTCTTCCATCTGCATTTGGCCTTCGCAGATTTCCTCCGGATAGCGGCTGTTGGTCATACCCATGTCGCTGGAGAAGCCGAGTTCCACGGTGAGGTCGGCATGCTGGGCCTTGTTGCCGGAGAGTCCAAGTTGGAGCTTGCCGCGCTCGTTGATGTAGTTGGCGCGTCCGCTGATACCCCATTCCGGGTAGTTGCTCTGGCGGGCGAGTGCCTCAATCTCATCGGGGTCGATGGCCATCATCTGGCCCATGCCGACGTGGCGCAGTGGCACACGGACGGTGCAAAAGAGGTCGTCGGGACTGATGCTGTCGGCATACCATTCCGTGATAGTCCACTTCGGTACACAGAGCGTATATTTCTCACCGTCGGGGAATGTGTAGGTCATGGAGTCGATTTTCACCTTCAGCTTGCCTTCCGGATGCACGCCATAGATGGCCTGGTCGTGGATCACACGGCCATAGTTGGGGAAGAAGGTACCGTTCTTGCGGGTGATATAGATCAGTGAGGCCGTGAAGCCATAGGGGCCGGAACCGTCGTCGCTGCCGTGCTTGAAGCTGGTCCAGTAGGTAGGCTCCGTGCGGCCTGCATTGCGGTGGCAGGATCCACAGGAGTAGCCGGCATAGACTGGTCCGAGACCGCCGCCGTGACCATTCTCATTCGAGGTCTTCACATTGTCGTACAGACGGTCGCCAGTATTGAATCTGGTGGCATAGGTGCCCGACAGCCAGCGTGCAGCCTGGTCGTAAGCAACGCTGGAGTTATAGAATCCTGTTGAGGTTCCTGCCGATAGGGCATAGCCTCGCGGGATGCTGATGTCCTCTACATCCAGTTGGTCGCTTTCATTACATCCAGAGAGGCTGATGAGGCCTGCTGTCAGTAGTAAAATGCTAAAGTATTTGTTCATTATCTTACTAAAAAATACTGTTTTCTGCTTTAGACCACAATAGCGAAGACGGGATTTTGCTCTCGTCTCCGCTCTGCGGTATGTTGGAATGTGCGTTTCTTTACTTGGTTGCGTTCTGCAGGAAGGGCTTCAGCTCATCCTCCAGGACGTCTGACAGATCTTGGCAGGCCAACTGGGCAGAAGCAGCCTCGGCAGTGTTGATGTTGTTGCGGAAGGGCTGCGGAATAGCCTGGATGGCATCTGCTGCTGCCTTGATGGCGGCCTTTACCCTCGAGTCGAGGTCGGCATCGTATTTGGCAACCAGCTTCGACAGGGAGTTGTTGTTGATGCTGCCGTCGCGAGATCCGAAGTAGGCATTGCGGATAGAGTAGATGTTATTGGTATAGTCGTCACGAGAGTGCCAGCTGTACCATGACTCTACGGCATAGAGTGCCTCCTGTGTCTTGCCAGACATATAGAGATCGTATGGCTCGCCGATTTTTGCGCCTCCGACCTCGCCGGCTATTTCGATACAGCCGTCGATCAGCTGTTCGATGCAGCTCAGACCACTGGTGAAGTCACCACGATTGTGCTTCTTGAACTCGTTGGCATAGCTGGTTTCCCATGCGTCGCAGAGGAGTGTAACGTCGTCAACCAGCAGCTGGGCGGTATTTCTCATATACTGAGCCCAGGCCGTGGCGTTCGACTCGTCGTACACGTAGTCGGCAGCGTTGTCACTGGCAGCCTGGTCAGTGAGTGTGCGGGCCTTACCGTCGCGGAAAGCGAGGAACTCGAGGGTGTGGAAACCGCGCACGTTCTGGGCAGCGGCAATGGCCTCGTCGTCTTCGTCGTAGTCACCTTCCCATTGCATATTGTTCCACTGCTGTGACTTCAGGGTGTTCACAATAGCTTCCTGGTCGAGGGGCCATGAGTCCATGTTGGGGTCAAGGCCGAAGTCTGCTACGGGACCAAAGAGGAAGGCCTCACTCGACTCCCATGGCTCGCGGGCTGCCAGCCATGCATCGCAGATCGTCTGGAACCCTGCGTTCGAGGGGTTGTTTCCGAAAGCGACAACTGCATTGTAGAGGGCGCTGTTCTTGGTTTTCAAGTCACGATAGGTGGGCATGACCACATTATCGACATACTGGTTGATGATGGCATCGTACTCAGAATCCTGAATAGTCACTTCCTGTGTTTCGGGCTTCTTGTCATCATCGCTACTGCTGCTACATGCAGTGAAAGTGCAGAGTCCCATCATGGCGAGACCCATCAAAAAGAGTTGCTTTTTCATTTTTTTAGTAATGTAATTATTTTGTAAGTTATTTCTTCTTATTTCTTAAAAAACCAGCCGATGTAGGCAATGCCGATGCCGAACTCGTTCTCACTGTTATACGGACCTTTCCCGAAGATCTTGCTGGTACCGATCTGACGGGTGGTATAGTCTGCCTTCACCACGAGGTTGGGCAGGGCTTTCCAGTTCAGACCGAAGTTCCACTTGCTTACCTGACAGCGCGCGTCCATCACGTCCATGCCTTCGCCTTTCTCCTGTGAGTTATAGTACTCGTATTGTACGAAGGGGTAGATGACGGGGAAGTGCTTGCTGCCTCCTACGAGGTTCTTGAGGTTCACACCGACCTCGGCGTTATACGATACGGCACGCTTGGCAATCGGTGTCGTACGACTGTAGCCTGACTTGTTCGACAACTTCCCGTTCTTGGCGCCCACTTGGTCTGCATGGGCGATGTTGCCTGAGAGATAGTTCGCACGGGCCGTGACATATCTGTCAGTGTATTGGGCGTCGAGCGACCAGATGGTCACGGGGATCTTACCGATCTCGTCGTAGGTGATGAGTTTGTCGGCATTGGCTCCTGTGTTCGGACAGTAGTAGATGGCACCTCCGAGACGGAGTCCCGGTACACCGGTGTAGTTCAGACGGGCCACGTAGGCCGGACTGGTGAAGTTGTCTCCCTCAAAGAGACCTTGTTTTCCGCCTCTCACCCATTTGTTACGGTCGAAACCGTTGGCATTCAGTCCTGTCACGATCATCGCCTCGTAGTCGAAGGTGGCATAGCCTTTTCCAAATTTTCCCAGGAACTCAATACCCGTCTCGTGCCAGGTGCAGGGGATGATGGTGGTTTCTCCCTCAGGACGTGAACTGCCGAAGAAGTTGATGGGTTCATGGTGGGCATTGGTGAGTCCGACGGGTACGATCAGATGTCCTGCACGGACATTGAACTCAGGGACGATCAGACGGGTGATGTGAAACTGTTCCAGGGCCACCTCACCGCCTTTCTCTACTTCTGTCTCATACTCACCGTTCTCGGTGTTCTCCAGTTCGTAAGAGCTGCCTGTACCTCCGTATTCGAACTCTATCTCCGCACCGAGAATCCATTTCGGTGTGAACTTATAGTCGAGGGCCAGTACGAAACGTGGAATGGATATCGTGTTGTGGTTTTGCTTGGCGTTGCCTTCCTTGTGGCCATAGAAGCGGTTGATACCGTAGTCCTTGAAGTTGGCTACCATCTCACCGTAGCCGCCAAAACGAAACTTGTCATATCCCAATGTGTCTGGTTCTGCTGCCTGGGCAGCGGTCATCATGGTGCTTATAGCAAGCAGTGCGAATAGTCTTTTCATCATTAAAAATAACCTAATCTTTCTGAAATTCGGCTGCAAAGGTAGGACGGTTTCTGTAAAAAACCAATACCTAAAAATGATGAAATCGCCCTAAAATGGCCTTTTTCGCGGATTTGGGCTGTTGAAAATACCTAATTATGATTATTGCACATCTCGGAAATTATGTATAATTTTGCAACCGTAATCATTATTAGGTAGTGAAGGATGAAAAATCAGAAGATGTATGAGGCGGACGACAAGATGATCTCGCTGATCCGCGACAACTACGATCTGCTGCAGTCACTGGGTAGCTTTGGCATCAGCCTGGGCTTCGGTGACAAGACCGTACAAGAGACTTGTGAGGATAATCAGGTGGATACCTATACTTTCCTGGCCGTTGTCAACTATACCATCAACGGTTATGGTGAATTCGAGGCCGACGAGATGCTTTCCGTACCGACCCTGTTGCATTACCTGGAGGCCAGCCATGCTTATTTCCTTGACTTCCAGCTGCCGTTTATCCGTCGTGAACTCTCCGAGTCGTTGAACCCTGACGACTCCCTCGGACAGTTGATCATGCGTTTCTACGATGAGTACGCGCATGAGATACGTCGTCATATGATGTACGAACAGAAGACGCTCTTCCCTTATGTAGAGACCTTGTTGGAGGGACGCCCTGCCAGTGACTATAACGTGGAGACCTTCTCCAAGCACCATGGGGCAGCGGATAAGAAGCTGCGCGAGCTGAAGCTCCTCATCATCAAATACCTGCCGCAGGACGGGTTGCGCAACAACCAACTGACAGCGACGCTCCATGATATCTATGACAATGAGGCGTGGCTCCGTCAGCATGCTCAGGTCGAGGATCATATCTTTGTGCCTGCCATCCGTCGTCTGGAACAGAGCGCCAAGCAGAATGGGGTGTCACAGAACATCTCCAACATGGTGTTCAAGAGCAGTGCTGCCCAGAGTCCAGATGCCCTCAGCGACCGTGAGAAGGAGGTGATCGTAGCCTTGGTACAGGGTATGTCTAATAAGGAGATTGCCGACCATCTGTGCATCTCCACCAATACGGTCATCACCCATCGCAGGAACATCGCCAGGAAACTGCAGATACATTCCCCGGCAGGTCTGACCATCTATGCCATCGTCAATGGCCTGGTGGATATTTCGAGTGTGAAGCTATAATATATATAATAAGGTGGGAACAATTGTCCACCTTATTATATTTTATTGATATCGACATAGCCGTGCATGACGGCGTAGATGGTCAAGGCACTGACGCTCTTCATGCCGAGTTTGTCCATGATATTCTTGCGGTGCGTGATGACCGTCGCCAGTCCGATGTTCAGCTTATCGGCGATTTCCTTGTTGATGAAACCTTGCACGATGAGCGACATCACCTCAATTTCCCGGTCACTGAGGATCTTCCGTTTCAGAATCTCCGGCATGGGTGGCATGTGCTCTCCATGCCCGTGTGCGTTTTGCTGGAGCATCAGGATAGCGCGCACCAGCTCCTTCTCGGGCACATTGATACAGAGACAGTGGAAGTCGGCCAGTTGCGACATGGGGTCGAGCGACAGGGTCAGAACGATGGTCTTATGCTTGTGCTCATCAAAGAAGGCCTTGTTCTCCAGCACGATGTTCATAGACGTGAAATAGTGGAAGTAGTCCTCTGGCTTGTTAGCCATAAACTCAGCAAACGAGCCATAGCTGTCCACCGTCATGATGGGGATGACGTTCTGTAGAATATGCTTTAATCCCAACACGGAAAGCGTGTTGGGATCAATAATTGCAATCTTGGGCCTGCCTTGACCGCTATTATGCATTTCTGATTTCAAACAGATTGAAGAAACCTGTCATCATGAAGACCTTACGGATTTCATCATTGATGTTCTCAATGATGACCTTGCCTCCCTTGGCAGATGCTTCCTTGCGGAGTGTCAGGAACAGACGAAGTCCGGAACTACTGATGTATTCAAGCTTCGTGCAGTCGAGGATAATCTCCTTGTCGGCATTTTCAAGTAGCGGATTAATCTCCTGCTGAGCCTTGACGGCTGCTGGGGTGTCAAGACGTCCATCAAAAGTGGCTCTCATACCGCCATCCTGTTCTTTGATTTCGATAGTCATAATGTCTTTGTTTTATTTTTGAATTATTTAATGTTCTTTTCCAGAGTCAGTATATTCTGGTTGCCTACATACTGGTAGCTGACCTTATCCATGATCTGCTTCACCAGATGGATGCCCAGTCCGCCGATGGGGCGCTCTTCGGCAGGTAGTGTCGTGTCGACGTCGCCTTTCTGCGTCGGATCGAAGGGGATGCCGGAGTCGGTGAGTATGCTGACGACTTTCTGGTCGTCAATCTTGATGTCCACCTTGACATCGCCCTGACTGCCAGGGTACGCATAACTCATCACGTTGACCACTGCTTCCTCTAAGGCGAGGTTCAGGTTCATCGTCAAGGCCATGTCCAGTCCCTTCTCTTCACAGACAGTCTCGACAAATTCGCTCAACTGTGAAATAGTTGCGATATCATTGGGGAGCGTGATACTACGTTGTAGGCTCTCACCGTGCTGTTTGATAGTCGATTCTTGTGACATGAATGGTTCTGTCTGTATTGAAATACTCTGTTTTGTGGGCAAAATTAGTAAAAAAATCCCGTTTCGACAAATAAAACGGGATTTTTTTACACGATATGTTGGATTTATGATAAAAATCCGAGTAAAGCACCAGCGGCAACGGCCGAACCGATGACACCTGCGACATTCGGACCCATGGCGTGCATGAGCAGGAAGTTGTGGCGGTCATATTCCAGTCCGAGGTTGTTGGAGATACGGGCTGCCATCGGCACAGCACTCACACCGGCATTACCGATCAGCGGGTTCAGTTTCTTACCTTCTGGCAGGAAGAGGTTCATGAGCTTCACGAAGCAGACACCTGAGGCCGTCGCAATCATGAAGGCCATCGCACCGAGGGCGAAGATCTTGATGGTGTTGAAGGTCAGGAACTCCGAGGCCTGTGTCGAACAGCCCACCGTCAGACCCAGCAGCATCACCACGATATCGTTCAGGGCTGCACCGGCTGTCTTGGCCAGACGCGTGGTCTTGCCAGACTCCTTCAGCAGGTTACCGAAGAACAGCATACCGAGCAATGGCAGACCAGAAGGTACGATGAAGGTCGTCAGCAACAGTCCGATGATGGGGAAGAGGATGCGCTCCGTCTGTGAGACCTCGCGGCCTGGCTTCATCTTGATCACGCGTTCCTTCTGTGTGGTGAGCAGACGCATGATAAACGGCTGGATCACTGGCACGAGGGCCATGTAGGAGTAGGCGCATACGGCGATGGCACCCATCAGGTTGGGAGAGAGCTTCGAACTCAGGAAGATGGCGGTAGGACCGTCAGCACCGCCGATGATGGCGATACCTGCTGCCTGTGAGGGCTCAAAGCCCATGGCCAGTGCCACCATGTAGGCGCCGAAGATGCCAAACTGTGCGGCAGCGCCGATGAGCATGAGCTTCGGGTTTGCCAGCAGGGCCGTGAAGTCTGTCATGGCACCAATGCCGAGGAAAATCAGTGGCGGGTACCAGCCTTGGCGCACACCTTGATAGAAGATATTCAGCACGGAGTTGTCCTCATAGAGACCGATCTCCAGACCTGCGTCAGCACGGAAGGGGATATTGCCCAGGATGATACCCAGGCCGATCGGGACGAGCAGCAGGGGCTCAAAGTCCTTTTTGATGGCGAGCCAGATGAAGAAGGCTCCCACCGCAATCATAATGAGGTTACCCACCGTTGCATTGGCGAATGCTGTGTAGGTCAGGAACTCATTAAAGTTCTGTATGATGAATTGTCCTAAATCCATATTCACTATTCACTATTCACTATTCACTTTTACCTTAATTTATCCTATTGTCAGCAGAACAGAGCCTTCCATCACGGTCTCACCTTGTTTAACGGTGATGCTCGTCACGGTTCCGTCGTACTCTGATTCAATATTATTCTGCATCTTCATAGCCTCGAGCACGAGCACCACGTCGCCCTGCTTCACGGTGTCACCGACATTCACCTTCACCTCGGTCACCGTACCAGGCAGCGGTGCCTTGATGGGGGAGCCGGCGCCTGCGGGGGCTGCAGGTGCTGCGGGGGCGGCTGGTGCTGCAGCGGCTACTGCAGGCCGTGCTACAGGCTTCGGAGCCTCTACGCGCACTTTCTTGAGTGTACTCGTGGGGTTGATGGGCTGCTTCAGTTCCACATCGAAACGGATGCCGTTGACGTTGACCTTGGCAACATTGCCCTCTACTTCTTCTATCTCTACGTCGTAATCGACGCCTTGCACTTTATACTGATATTTATTCATATTGATTTCTTTGTATTCAATTAAACTTATTTGAGTTCAGGAGTCGTCGGGATGCGCGGACCTTGCGGCATCTGTGGCTGCAACGGGTCGTGGAAGTGCGTCATCTGGCTATACTCATCGCTCCAGCCTGTCTGGCGCGTCTTGATGGTGATGATACCGCTCTCCACGTCGTGCACGTCGTCTTGATATTGCTTGAGCGCCATGGATATGACGGCGATATAGACCTCCTTGTCGATACCCTTCGTCTTCAGACCGTCCTGCAGGATATTACCCGTGGCATGGGCGATGTCATGTGTCACCTCCACTGTCTTCGTGATGGGTTTGATAGGCTGGGCGTTGACCACCTTCTTGGCAGTATCGAGATGCCGCATCAGTAGTCCGAAGAGCCAGAAGAACACGAAGAGCACGGCCAGACAGAAGAAGACAATGCCCATGGCGAGCAAGGTGATGCCGATGCCGTAGGGGTCCTCACGCTTCAGTTTGGCGTCTTTTGTCTCGTCGGTCTTGATGAAGTTCTCGATGCCGGGTGTCACGTTCTCTGCCGACTTCACCGACCATTGGTTGCCATGACGTGCATAGCTCTGGTCAGCAGCCAGTGCCGGAACGGTGACGGAGTCAATCAACTCGACGGCATTACCGTTGTAGAATCCAATCCATACGGGTTCAGACATAGGGATAGCCAGTGAGAGGTGCAACTTTCCCTGTGCAGGATGGGAGTTGCCGAAGAATACCAGGTGCTGTCTGCCGCCGATCTGTGTGCGCGGGTCACCATTGGGGATGACACTCATGCGCTTAATGCGTTCAGGAACACTCATCTTGGGGTCTAGGACGCTTCGGTCTGTCGTGAAGTACATGCCACGGATGTTGTAGGTGGTGAACGAGGTGTTCTCCAGCTCTATCCATGCCTCACGGTTTCCGAATTCATCCACGATGCTGGCAGTGTTGTTGGTCAGCACCTCGTTGATACGGATGTTCTTGGCTCCCTGGCCAGACATCGTCATAGTGCTTGTCAGCAACAGTCCGCTTAGCAGTAATCTGAATTGAGTCATTTTAGTTTATTATTATAATATAGGTTTAGCCACAGAAGAACAGTACGATGATCTGTGCGGTGAAGATACGCAGGAACATCGACAGCGGGTACACCGTCGAGTAGCCGATGGCTGGTGCCTCTTTCGAGCAGATGCTGTTGGCGTAGGCCAGGGCAGGGGGATCGGTATAGGTACCGGCAATCATACCTGCGATGGTGAAGTAGTTGAACTTGAACTTCAGACGGGCGATGGGGCCTACGATGAGAATGGGGATGATGGTGATCAGGAAACCGGTCAGCACGTAGAGCAGTCCGTCGCCTTCGACGACCGTCTCGAAGAAGTTCGCACCGGCCTTGATACCCACCGACGCCAGGAAGAGCACCAGTCCTATCTCGCGCAGCATCATGTTGGCCGAGGTCGTCGTATAGGTCACGAGGTGGATCTTATAGCCGTAGCGGCCTATCAGAATGGCGATGATCAGCGGACCACCTGCCAGACCGAGTTTCACGGGCACTGGCATGCCGGGGATGGCAAATGGCAGTGAACCGAAGATCAGACCGAGGATGATACCCACGAAGATGGTAGCGATATTCGGAGCGTTCAGACGGCGGATGGAGTTACCCATCTTGTTGGCCACGCGATCGACAGCGTCCTCAGGACCCACCACCATGATCTTGTCACCCACCTGCAGCGGCAGGGAGGCAGAGGCGAAGAGGTCCATACCGTGACGCGTCAGTCGGGTGACGTTCACACCGTGCACACTCGAGAAGTGCATCGAGGCCAGTGTCTTACCGTTGATCTTCGGATTGGTGATCAGGATACGCTTCGATACGAGGGGCTGATCTGACTGCTCGAAGTCGATGTCGAGCTTCGGACCGATAAAGGCCATGATGGCTTCCTGGTCAGCCTCGGCACACACGATGAGCATCTGGTCGCCCATGTGGAAGATGGTATCACGGTTAGGGATACACAGTTCACCGTCATGTACCAGACGAGAGACGACGAAGTCGCGGTTCAGGAAGTCATGCACTTGCAGCAGGGTCTTTCCCTCCAGGTATTTGTTGGTCACCTCCAAGTGCATCTTGTAGGGCTTCTTGTTGGTGTTGCCTTCTTCCTGGGCAGCCAGCTGTTCCTCTTCCTCCTCGAGTTTCACTTTGCATATATACCTTATTAATATAGTAGCACCGATGATACCCAGCACACCGAGGGGGTAGGCACAGGCATAGGCCGAGGCAATCTGGGGTGCTCCGTTGGGGAAGACCGTGTTCAGCGCCTCGTTGGCAGCACCAAGACCAGGGGTGTTGGTGACGGCACCATAGAGCGTACCGACCATCATCGGCAGGTTCGTCACGACACTGGTGTCGAAGAAGATGAAATAGCAGGCAAACATCACCAGGACATTCAGGAGAATCGCTGACGCCGCCAAGCCGTTGAGCTTGATGCCTGCCGTACCGAAACTCTCAAAGAAACCCGGTCCCACCTGCATACCGATCATAAAGACGAACAAGATTAGACCGAAGTCCTGCATGAACGTCAGGATGGGCGTGGGCGCCGTAAAACCGATGTGTCCGGCCAGAATACCGGCAAACAAGACAAAGGTCACACCGAGAGAAATACCAAACACCTTGATTTTCCCCAAATAGACACCAATCGCGATTACGATGGCATACAGCAGCACGATATGTGCCACTGAGTCAGTAGTCGTAAAGAGGTCTCTCAGCCATTGAAATGAATCCATAATCTATACTAACAATTTACCTATCTCAATTTTTCGACTGCAAAGTTACTTAAAAATTGCTCACAACAAGCGATTTTGTGCATTTAATTTTGGATAAAAACTGATTTTTTATTTCTTTCACAATTCAAAGCGCCTTTTTGCGCAAAAAGTTTGTACCTTTGTCCGCTGTTTAGTGAAACTTAAAACAAACTTATATAATAATTTATCGTTGAACTATGGCAAATAAAGAGAAACTCTTTACCGAGTTTGCTGCGCCGACCACCCAGGAATGGCTTGATAAGATTCAGGTCGATCTGAAAGGTGCCGACTTCCAGAAACGTCTGGTATGGAGAACCAATGAAGGTTTTAATGTACAGCCCTTCTATCGCCGTGAAGACCTGGCGAATCTGAAAACCCCCGATGCACTCCCCGGTGAGTTCCCGTTCGTGCGTGGTAACAAGAAGGACTCTAACGCGTGGTATGTTCGTCAGAACATTGTGGTGGGCGAAGATCCAAAAGCTGCCAATGCCAAGGCGCTCGATATCCTCAACAAGGGTATCGACTCGCTGGGATTCCATATCCCTGGCAAGATGGTCAGCAAGGAGACCGTCGAGACGCTGCTCGACCAGATCCTCTGTGATGTGGTGGAGGTGAACTTCGCTACTTGTCCCCGTCATGCTGTGGAGCTCGCAGAGATCCTCGTGGCTTACTTCGCAGAGAAGGGTTATGACAAGCAGAAGGTGGTAGGCTCTATCGAGTGGGACCCCATGCAGAAGATGGTGATGAAAGGCAAGGATGTCACGCCTGTGCTCGCCTTTGGTCCGAAGCTCGTTGAGGTGCTGAAGGAGTATCCTAACTTCCGTTGCATCGCTGTCAGCACCGATGCACTCAACAATGCTGGTGCCTACATCGTTCAGGAGTTGGGTTATGCCCTCGCTTGGGGTAATGAGTATCTGCAGCAGCTCGTCGATGCTGGTGTCGATGCCGACCTCGCTGCCCAGAGCATCAAGTTCAACATGGGTGTCAGCGAGAACTATTTCATGGAGATCGCAAAGTTCCGTGCCGCCCGTCTGCTCTGGGCCCAGATCGTCAAGCAGTATGAGCCGAAGAGCGATGAGGCTTGCAAGATGTGCGTGAACGCCACGACGTCGAAGTACAATCAGACGCTCTTCGACAGCTATGTCAACCTGCTCCGTTCTCAGACAGAGGCCATGAGTGCTGCCCTCGGTGGTATCCACTCGATGGTGGTCACTCCGTTTGATGCGCCTTACGAGCAGGCTACCGACTTCTCAGAGCGTATCGCCCGCAACCAGCAGTTGCTCATCAAGGAGGAGAGCCATTTCGACCGTATCGTCGATCCTTCTGCTGGTTCATATTACATCGAGCATCTGACGGATGCCCTCGCCACTGAGGCGTGGAAGATCTTCTTGAAGGTAGAAGAGGAGGGAGGCTTCCTCGCAGCTGTCAAGGCTGGTACTGTTCAGGACGACATCAATGCGACCAACGTGAAGCGTCATGGTGATGCTGCCAAGCGCAAGGAGTTCCTGCTGGGTACCAACCAGTTCCCGAACTTCACCGAGAAGAGCGAAGGCAAGAGGGCCCAGGCCTGTGGTTGCTGCTGTGGTCATGCCGATGCTGAGGAGCCGGCCTTCAAGGCCATCGAGAGCACACGCCTCGCTGCCGACTTCGAGGATCTGCGTATCCACACCGAGGAGAAGACGGCGGTGAGCACCGGGCGTCAGGTGCCTACAGCCTTCATGCTGACCATCGGTAACCTGGCTATGCGTCAGGCTCGTGCTCAGTTCTCTTGCAACTTCCTGGCCTGCGCCGGCTATAAGGTGATCGACAACCTCGGTTTCAAGACTGTTGAGGAGGGTGTTGATGCCGCCCTTGAGGCCAAGGCCGACATCGTGGTCATCTGCTCCAGCGACGATGAGTATGCCGAGTATGCCATTCCCGCCTTCAAGTACCTCAACGGTCGCGCTATGTTTGTGGTGGCTGGTGCTCCTGCCTGCATGGACGACCTGAAGGCTGCCGGCATCGAGAACTTCATCCATGTGAAGTGCAATGTGCTCGAGACTTTGAAAGAATATAATCAGAAACTTGGTATCTAATGAATAGGAGGATTGAATGATGCGTAAACAATTTAAAGATATTGATATCTATGCTGGCATTCATGCTCAAGATGGTGCCAAGTGGGTGAAGGACAATGGCATTACGGAGAACTGGCATACGCCAGAGCACATTGATGTACGTCCTGTTTATACGAAAGAAGACCTGGAGGGCATGGAGCACCTCGACTTCACAGCCGGTATTCCCCCCTACCTCCGTGGTCCGTACTCCATGATGTATCCGTTCCGCCCGTGGACTATCCGTCAGTATGCCGGATTCTCTACCGCCGAGGAGTCCAATGCCTTCTATCGCCGTAACCTCGCCGCTGGTCAGAAGGGTCTTTCTGTAGCCTTCGACCTGCCTACCCACCGTGGTTACGATCCTGACAACCCCCGTGTGGTAGGCGACGTGGGTAAGGCCGGTGTGTCTATCTGCAACGAGGAGAACATGAAGGTGCTTTTCTCTGGTATCCCCTTGAACAAGATGTCCGTCTCTATGACGATGAACGGTGCCGTGCTGCCTATCCTCGCCTTCTACATCGTGGCAGGTCTGGAACAGGGTGCACAGCTCGAGGAGATGGCCGGAACTATTCAGAACGATATCCTCAAGGAGTTCATGGTGCGTAACACCTATATCTATCCCCCTGCCTTCTCGATGAAGATCATCGCCGATATCTTCGAATATACCTCTCAGAAGATGCCTAAGTTCAACAGCATCTCCATCTCTGGTTACCACATGCAGGAGGCCGGTGCTACCGCCGACATCGAGTTGGCTTACACTCTCGCCGACGGTATAGACTATCTGCGTACTGGTGTCAACGCTGGTATCGACGTCGATGCCTTCGCACCCCGTCTGTCGTTCTTCTGGGCCATCGGTATGAACCACTTCATGGAGATTGCCAAGATGCGTGCAGGCCGTCTGCTGTGGGCGAAGATTGTGAAGTCTTTCGGTGCCAAGAACCCGAAGTCACTCGCCCTGCGTACTCACTCCCAGACCTCTGGTTGGAGTCTTACCGAGCAGGATCCCTTCAACAACGTAGGCCGTACCTGTATCGAGGCCATGGCAGCTGTGCTGGGACACACTCAGTCACTCCATACCAATGCTCTCGACGAGGCCATCGCCCTGCCGACAGACTTCTCAGCCCGTATCGCCCGTAACACCCAGATCTACATCCAGAACGAGACCAAGGTCTGCAAGCAGATTGACCCGTGGGCAGGTTCTTACTACGTAGAGACCCTGACCAACGAACTCGTGCACAAGGCTTGGGAGCACATCCAGGAGATTGAGAAACTGGGTGGTATGGCTAAGGCCATCGAGACCGGTCTGCCCAAGATGCGTATCGAGGAGGCAGCCGCCCGCACACAGGCTCGTATCGACTCCGGCGTACAGACCATCGTCGGTACCAACAAATACCGTCTGGAGCACGAGGATCCGATCGATATCCTCGAGGTTGACAATACCGCTGTACGCAAGCAGCAGGAGGAGAGCTTGAAGCAGGTTCGTGCTACTCGTGACGAGGCTGCTTGTCAGGCTGCTCTGAAGGCCATCACCGAGTGTGTCCGCGACTTCAACGAAGGCCGCAAGTCGGAGCACAACCTGCTCGACCTCGCCGTCAAGGCTGCTCAGCTGCGTTGTACGCTGGGTGAGATCAGTGATGCCTGCGAAGAGATCGTAGGCCGTTATAAAGCAGTAATCAGAACAATTTCAGGCGTGTATAGTTCAGAATCAAAGAACGACAGCGACTTCGAGTTGGCCTGCAAGCTGACCGATGAGTTCGCAGAGAAGGAAGGTCGTCGTCCGCGTATCTTTATCGCCAAGATGGGTCAGGACGGTCACGACCGTGGTGCAAAAGTGGTGGCTACGGGTTATGCCGACTGTGGCTTTGACGTGGATATGGGACCGCTGTTCCAGACCCCTGCCGAGGCTGCTCGCGAGGCCGTCGAGAACGACGTCCATGTGGTCGGTGCCTCTTCACTGGCCGCTGGTCACAAGACGCTCATTCCTCAGTTGATCGAAGAGCTGAAAAAGCTTGGGCGTGAGGACATTATGGTCATCGCCGGTGGTGTCATTCCCGCCCAGGATTACGACTTCCTCTACAAGGCTGGCGTGGCTGCCATCTTCGGTCCCGGTACCTCTGTGGCCAAGGCTGCTGTCGAGATGATGAAGATTCTGCTCGACAAGGAATAATAGTTCAATATCCCTGACTGGCTACAGTCAGGGATATGTTGATTTTAAATAATTGTTATCTAGATGGAGAATTTGAGAACGATTGATGTCCTCATCATCGGAGCCGGTCCTGCAGGAACGGTCTGTGGTAGTCTGCTGAAGCAGGCAGGTGTAGAATGCGCGGTGGTCGATCATGCGACCTTCCCGCGTGAGAAAGTGTGTGGTGGTGGTCTGACGGTCAAGGCGTGGCGTCTGCTCGACGAGCTGATGCCCGGCATCAAGTATGAGTACCGTCCTATTAATCACATGCGCGTACAGTTCGAGGACGACAAGGTGTGCGACTTCCATTCAGAGTACGAGATTCGTATGACGCGTCGTACGGACTTCGACTATGACCTGCTGAAATATTACCAGAATCGTGGTGGTGAGTTTATCAAAGGCAGTTTTGCCCGTTTCGAGAAACAAGCCGACGGCCGCATCCTCGTCACCCTGAAGTCGGGCATGCAGTTCTCTTGCCGTTACCTGATTGCTGCCGATGGTGCCAATAGCATGATCCGCAAGCAGATGACAGGTGCGCCCAAGATGCACGCCCTCTTCCTGGAGTATTACGTCGAGGGAGAGCACGACGACGACATCTTCGTTCATTTCTCCAAGAAGTACTCTCCGGGCTGCTTCTACAAGTTCCCCAGCCGTGGTCGCGACATGTATGGCTTTGTCAACATCGAGACCAACGACGACTGGAAGCGCCATTCAGGCACCTTCCGCGAGGCCTTGCATCATTTCGGGGTCTCCGAAGGTCGCATGCGCGGCGCCTATATCCCGCTGAACACCGTGGAATCAACTGTCGATCATGTCATCCTGATCGGTGATGCCGGCGGCTTCCCCAACAAACTCACGGGCGAGGGACTCTACGATGCCTTCAAGACCGCCTACAACGCTTTCCGCGCCATCACGGAGAATAAGCCCTTCCACGAGACCAATGCCGCCGTGTTCAAGAAGATGGAGGATCAGAAGAAGGTCTACAACTTCTTCTTCAGCCGTTTCGGCTATCCCCTCATCCGCTGGGCAGCCGGTTATCCGAAGATTATCAAGTGGATGTTCGACGCCAAGATGAAGCGTGAGACCTTCCGCGAGCGGAAGTAACAAAGACAAGAAATCCCAGCCGATTGGCTGGGATTTCTTGTCTCTTTACGACTGGAAGGAGTCTCGCTCGTCGATTTTGTAAGCCTTGTTGTCTTCCTTCATATAGATCTGCAGATCGCTGAAATAGCCGGTCTCCTGGATCTTCCGTAGGTTCTCCTTGGCCTCTTCCTCTTTCAGGTACTCCTTGGCAGTAGCCAGATGGTTGGTAAACTCGAGCTTCTTCTTCTCTGTGTCCAGAACAGAGATCCACTCATCTTTCAAACGGTCTCCGATAATGAATTTCTTACTCATAGTTGTGTATATATTTAATTGTAGCTTGTTTGTTTCGCTTGCAAAGATACGCACTTTTCCGTTACCATGTACCATTCCCCCCAAAAAAAATCATGAAAACGTTTGAGTTTGACAAAGTGGGAGGTGTGTTTTTGTAGCTGGCCGATAGCTGGCCGATAGGTGGCCGGTAGCTGGCCGATGAATAATCCCTGAGTTAACTCAAAACTCTCATCGAGTTAACTCACCCGACAAATCGAGTTAACTCCCCCGCTCTCTGACGTTCGCTCCCACCACCCTCGCTCTTAGGTGGCTTCTCGCCCCCTACCGCGCGGCATACCCCCAAGTTACTATGTTTGCATACGCTAACGAGCTGGATAGATATGTAAGGTGTTACTCTTGGGGGCTTCGCGCCCCCTGCCGTAAGGCACCCCCGCGGTGTGTTTTTCATATTTTTTAAAGCATAAAAGT
>Ga0256405_10000788_pt1 | contig 97624 bp, 105 predicted proteins | sample RumenRJG_02DNA_FD_189096 | JGI IMG/M metagenome (GOLD analysis project Ga0256405, IMG submission 189096) | Bovine rumen microbial communities from Lethbridge, Alberta, Canada - RJG_02 | ecosystem: Host-associated > Mammals > Digestive system > Stomach > Rumen | place: Canada: Alberta...
TTGACTTGCAGTCAAAGTTATATTATATTTGCCATAACTTACCCTGTGGGTAAATATAACTTTGCGTAGCAAAATATAACTGCGAAAGCAATATAACTTGCCGATAGGCAAATATAACTTGCCGATAGGCAAATATAACTAGTGCGTCAGTAATAATCCCTATTACTGACGCACTAAAGGTTAGCCCTTTTTTTAATATTATTCCAAAACCAAATCGTAAAAATAATTGGCTTGTCCGCCGAAATAAGTCATCAATTCCAAATCGGGGAAAGCGTTTTCTATGCGTTCGGTAACTTCTTGAAGTTCGCTCTCTTGAACGTCTTTTCCGTAATACAAAGATAAAATATCTTTATCGTTGCCGCCAAGTTTACCGATAAGATCTACTATGACGTTGCCTATCTCGTCGCCTTTGGTGAGTATCTTTTTATCCGACAAACCTATTATGTTGCCTTCTTTTACTCTAACGCCGTCCAAAGTTGCGTTCCTTACCGCGCGGGTTATCGTACCACAAACCAAATCTTTAAGAACTTGGGACATGGTTTTCAAGTTATCTTCTGCGCTTTGCGAGGGATCGAATTCGGTAATAGCGTTAAGTCCGCTTTGCACGTTGACGGTAGGCATAACGAAACAAGGCTTTTCTACCAATTCGGTCGCTTGATTTGCCGCCAAAGTTATATTCTTGTTATTTGGGAAAATAATGATATTGTCCGCATTGACTCTTTTTATCGAGTTTATAAAATCGTCAACCGACGGGTTCATACTTTGACCGCCTTCGATAATGAAATCGGCGCCGAGTCCCGAATATAAACGCTTGTACCCTTCACCCGAGCAAACGGCGATAATACCCAAAGGCTTTCTCTCTCTTGCACGTTTAGCCAGCAATTCTCTATTTTGGATAAGCATATTTTCGATTTTAACTTTATCCAATTCCCCAAGTTCGACGGCGTATTGCAACGCTTTGCCGGGGGTGTTGGTGTGAACGTGGACCTTTACCAAAGAAAGGTCGCCAATGCAAATCAAACTGTCGCCGAGTTTTAATAGTTTGTTTTTCAATTTATCTATATCGGCAAGAGTAGTTTGCGGATATATGTTAGTAATAAAGAACTCGGTACAATAAGCGAATTTAATTTCGGTAAGATCGTCGTCGTCAAGATCGGCTTCTTCTTCTCTTATCTCGACCGAAACTTCTTCAAACTCTTCTCCTTTAAATACCTTTAACCAACCCTTTAAAACGCAAAGCAAACCGTATCCGCCCGCGTCAACGACGCCCGCCTTTTTCAAAATAGGCAACATATCGGGGGTTTTAGACAAAATATCTTCACCTACTGCGATTATCTTTTCCAAGAAGGAATCAAAAGTATCGTTTCTCGACAAACAAGAAGGCGATTCTTCGGCAATAACTCTTATAACTGTCAATACAGTCCCTTCCTTGGGTTTAGATACCGCGCCGTAAGCGACCTTTGCGCCTTGTTTGAAAGCGGCGACGAAGTCCTTGGGAACAAGTTGAGTTTTTTCGGCGATGACCGAGCAAAAACCTTTTAAAATTTGACTGAGTATAACACCGCTATTGCCTCTCGCACCCTTTAAAGAACCGTTGGTGATCGCTCTTGCAATAACGCTTATTTCGTCCGCTTTTTCCAAACTTTCCAATTCCTTGATAGCCGAGCGGATAGTCATACTCATATTCGTACCCGTATCGCCATCGGGAACGGGGAAAACGTTTAACGAATCGACGGTGGCTTTGTTATGTTCCATATTCCTGCAACCACCGACAAACATATCTATTAATAATTTTGAATCTATACTTTTATACATATACAATTATTTTATACTCTTATACCGACCACGTTGACGTTGACCGCGTTTACGACCATACCGGTAAACTCTTCTACCGAGTACTTGATAGCGGATTGTAACGACTTGCTTACCGCTTCGATCGAAACTCCCGCTTTGAGCAGTACGTAGACGTCAATATAAATATTGTGATCTATACAAGTAACCTTTACGCCCTTGGTATTAGGGTCCGAACGAAAAAGTTGCGCCAACGCGTCGGTGACCCTTCTCGAAACAAGGTCAACTACACCGTAGCACTCCGTGGCGATCCTATTTGCAACGACAACTACCGCCTCGTCGGATACCGTAATTTTACCGAATTTGTTACTTGTCTTAACTGCCATAACCTTTTTTAATAAATAATTTAGACCGTCAAAAGACGATCAAATAGTCTTAAAGACCTATTTTTATCATTATTAATATACAATATATCGTTTAAATTTGCAACTTATTTTATCAAAACAAAAAAAATACCTTATACTTTTGCGTAAAAGTGCGAAAAATATAAAAAAACTTGTTTTCTTTTTGTTGCCTAATTAAATATTCCGTGATAAAATATCATAGTTATCAAATCCTTGGAGGTGTTATTATGTCAAGAGTTTGCAGCGTTTGCGGAAAGGGCAAGATGAGTGGCAATTTAGTTAGCCACAGTAACCGCAAGACTCCTCATCTTTGGTCGGCTAACGTCCAAAAAGTTAAGGTTGTCAGCGAGAACGGTACCGTTTCTTCGAAATACGTTTGTTCCAGATGTCTTCGTAGCGGTAAAGTTGCCAGAGCGTCTAAGTATTCCGATTAATCGTTTATCATGCTTTTTAACCATTTAGGCAAGCTTGAAGTTTGCCTTTTTTGGTATATACGGACGATTTAAGGAGTGGGTAAAATGCGTTGATTTTGGACGAACAACCGAGCGTTAGCGTACTGACGTACGTGAGTCGAGGTTTTCGTTCAAGCAGTTAAACTCAAACAATGAAATCCTTATTGCGTCAGTCTTTTAATAATTCTTGTGTTAATAAAATGTTTTCAAGTACCTAAGGTAAAATCGTTTAACTGCGTAAATAAATGCGTTAGATCCACTCCGACGATTTAATTCCTATTGTATTTTTTTTATAAAAGTTATATAATATATATACCTTATTTAAGGATGGCGATATGAGACAATTTACTATAAACAGTTTTGACGGCACTCCCGTGTTCGTAAGAGTGTGGGACGACGTTAGAAACCCAAAAGGCATAGTCCAAATAGCGCACGGTATGTGCGAGCATAGCGGACGATACGACGAATTTGCGACTTATCTCGAAAAAAACGGATACGTCGTTTTTGCCGACGACCACCGCTCGTACGGTCTTACCGAAAGTATAGAAAATATAGGCTATCATCGTGGCGAGATATTTGAAGATACTTTATCCGATCTTATATTCTTAAATAAGTACTTTGCCAAAAATTACGATTTACCGATAGTACTTTTCGGGCATAGTTACGGTAGTTTTTTGGCTCAAGCGTTTATGGAAAGGGGCGCAAAGGTAAACGGCGTACTTCTTGCGGGGACCGCATATATGGGTAAAGTATTACCGGCTTTGGGTCTTGCTTTAAGTAAAGCGTTACCTAAAAAATACAAACCCGCTTTTATATTAAAAATGTCCGATCTTCTTTTTGACGGCGCTTATAAACCCGAAAAAGGTCCGTCTTTATGGACGAGTTCGGATCCCGAAAAAAGAAAGGCTTATCTATCCGACCCTATGTGCAATATCCCGCCGAGCATAAACTTTTATTATAATATGATGAAAGGCTTGTTGACCGTTCCAAAAAAAGAGAACTTAATGGGGATTGATAAAGATACGCCCGTCGCTATCTTCTCGGGTCGTCAAGATCCTATCGGCGGTACGAAATCTTCTAAAGCTAAAAGCCTTTATCTAAAATTGAAAAAAATCGGCGTAAAAAAGGTTAGATTGTTCATATACGAAAACGCTAGGCACGAACTTGTAAACGAAAAACAACGAAAAACCTATATGAAGCATATGCTCGATTTTATAAATACGTGTTTTGAATAAACGGTCTCGACCGTTTATTTTTTTATATAGTATCCTAACGGTAACTTTTATTTTATAAACGGCATAATATCGGTTATGTGTGGAATTGTTGGATTTGCAAAAAGAAACTGTTTGACGGATATTTACGATGGACTTAAACAATTAGAATACCGCGGATACGATTCGGCGGGGCTTGCCTATTTTTATAACAAAAAAATACGAGTCATCAAAAAGCAAGGCAGAGTTTCTTCTCTATTGCCCCTTTTACCCGACGTAAAGAGCGACGTTGGTATAGGGCATACGAGATGGGCGACTCACGGTGTACCGTCCGACGTAAACGCCCACCCGCATAGATCGAAACGATTCGTTATAGTTCATAACGGAATAATCGAAAACTATCTCGAATTAAAAGACCTTTTAGTAAAAAACGGCTTTTCTTTTGAGTCCGAGACGGATACCGAAGTAATTGCTAAATTGCTCGAATACCTTTACCGCGGGGACGTTTTAAAGACTATTTTTCAATTAAAAAAATATCTAAAGGGAAGTTATGCGCTCGCAATTCTTTTTGCGGACGAACCCGATAGAATATATCTTACCAAGCAAGAAAACCCTTTAATAATCGGCAAAGGAAAGGGCTTTAATTGTTTTGCTTCGGACACGCCTGCGATAGTTAAACATACGTCTTTGATATATAAAATGAAAGACGGGGAAAGCGCTATAATCACCGCAAAAGATATAAGAATATTTAAAGACGAGACCGAGATATTCCCCGCATTTGTAAAAACGAGATTAAGTTATTCTCAACTTGACAAAGGTAAGTTTTCTTCCTATATGCAAAAAGAAATAAACGATATTCCGCAAGCGATAGCAAACACGTTAAATTGCGTCTACGCTAACGGATTAAAAGACAAGACTTTAAACGCGATAAGAGAGTGCGAACGGATATATTTAGTCGGATGCGGGTCGGCCTATCACGCTTGTTTATACGCAAAGACGCTTTTGGAAGAAAAAGGTTTTGACGTTTTTTGCGAAACTTCGGGAGAATTTAGATACAAGAAAAATATGCCGCCCGAAAAGACTTTGGTCGTCGCCGTAACTCAAAGCGGGGAAACGTCGGACACGATAGGGGCGGTAAAAAGAGCGAAAAAGAGCGGAAGATACGTTATAGCGATAACCAACGTACCCGACTCTAACGTAACCGTACACGCAACGGACACGATAGTTACGCAAGCGGGTGCGGAAATTGCGGTCGCCGCTACTAAAAGTTATAACGCACAACTTGTGGCGTTAAGATATTTGATAGAAAGGATATGCGAAGAAAAAGGCAAAAACATAAAAAGCGTAAACGTCGATCAACTCTCAAGGGCGGTAAAAACGACTATAAAAATATCCGAAAAAATCAAAAAGATCGAAAAACAATACGATAATTTATTCTTTATAGGTAGATCTTTTGATTATGCGACCGCGCTCGAAGGCGCTTTAAAGGTCAAAGAGATCGCATATATCCCGTCGGACGCTTGCCCCGCCGCCGAAATAAAGCACGGACCTTTGGCAATGGTCGGGGATAAAACGCTTGTAGTTTGTATAATAACGGTAAAAAAGTTGATAGGAAAATCCCTAAACGCCATCAACGAAGTAATATCGAGAGGAGCCGACGTTTTGGCTATAACCGCTTACGATTTGGGGCTCGATAACCAAATACTTTTACCCAAACTGCCCGAAGATCTTTTGCCCGTATTGTCCGTGATCCCATTACAAACGCTCGCTTTGTCTTTGACCGAGCGTAAAGGGTTGGATCCCGACAAGCCGAGACATCTTGCAAAATCGGTTACTGTAGAATAAAAGGCAACGAGCTTTAAAATCGTCAAGCGTTATAAATTTTAATAAAAAAACGACGTAATAAAAAACACGTCGTAAAACAAAATAAAAACTATTACGTTAAAATTATCGTAAAACGGTCGAAAAGGTCAAGATCTTTGCAAAACTTCTAAAAATCTTTTCGTCTTTGATTTTGAAGGCGAAACGTTAAAGGCGGATGTTAAATAGTCGTCCGCTTTTTGATATTCTTCCTTTGACTTGACTTCGCACTCGATCTCGTAATCTATTTTGTCTAAATACTCGTTTTTATCGACTTCTATTTTGAGATCGTTTTCAAAATAAGTGATTCGATAAGTGGTAAGGCTACCGAGATAAGTCAAGGACGAAGGAATATCTATCCCGAAAACTCGTTTAAAATCTTGGGCGGTTATCCCGTTTTGAATATAGTCGTCAAGGTCGGACTTGAGTATTGTTTTATTTAATTCTATTCTGCCAAATCCGTCCGAGCGCTTGATTTTGTGCGTAAACTCGTAATTGCCGTCCTTTTCACGTATTCTAACGTATAAAGATATTTCGTCATTACCAAAATAGTGATTAACTTGCTTTACCGCCGTATGCTCTAAAAGAATTTTGTTATAATCGTCTTGGGTTATCAAATACTTGATCTCCCATTCCCAAGCGTTTTCTTCAACTCTTTTCAAATACCTTTTTGCGGTCAAAACCACTCTTTCGTCGGGGAAAGACAACAAACTTTTGGCTTCTTCGTATTTAGAATAATCTTTGGCGTTCAAATAAGCGTTTAAACAATTTGCAAGAAATCTTGCGGGGCGTAAATAGTTTTTACCCAAAATGTCTACGTACTTGTCCATCGCCTTTTTGCCCTTTAAACAGTCGTAAAAAAAACTATCGTCAACGGTCGGCTCGGAAAAGTCGCCTTTGTTGTGCGGGCAAGCTAATTGGCATATATTGCAACCCAATACCTTGTTGCCCATTTTAGAAGCCAAAACTTCGTCTTGGACAAAAACTTTGTCTTGCAACTCTCTTATACAAAGATCTCTTATAAACCCATTTTCACTTAAAGCGCCCGTCGGACACGCTTTGATACATCTTCCGCAATTCCCGCAACTTTCCACGGTTTTTCTTTGCGTTTTCGGATAATCTAACCCGTTTACGCGTATTATCTCGACCGTAAAAAAACTACCGTATACGGGGTGTATGCATATAGTATTTTTACCCCTTAAACAGCCGTCGAGTTCTAAAATATCTTTGTAAGGAACGTCGGGGTCTTGAATATCAAAATCAACTAACTTTTCTTTTAAAGCCCACTTTCTTTTTCTTACTCTTTGATACGCAGCATAATAAGCGTCGATAAAAAGTATCGAATCCTTCGGCGGGCGATAAGGTTCGTACAATATCAAATACAGCGCGTCGCTAACGACGACGCTCGCGTTATACTCTTTGGCGACTAAAAATAGGTCGGTCATCACAAAACGTGTTTGACGCCTTCTTTATTGCTTAAACGATAAATTATTATTTTATTGCCGATAGCGTGTACGGGTTCGGCGTCGAGAGCGTCGCAAAGTGCGTTGATAACTTCTTTTGCGGTATACTCGCAATTTTTTTGAACGCCGATCTTTAAAAGTTCGTGATCGTTCAACATCTCGTCAACTTGTGCCAAAAACGCTTCGGTAACTCCGTTTTTACCCATATAAACCAAAGTGTTGATGCTATTAGCCAAGGAATTCAATTTACTTCTTTCTTTACTCGTTATCATATTAAACCTCTTTAATCTACAAATACGAACTCAATATCCGCAACGTGGATAACGTCGCCGTCTTTAGCGCCTTTTTCTCTCAACTCGTCGAATATGCCCTTATCTTTGAGTTTGCGTTGAAAATATCTAAACGACTCGGGATCGGATAAAACTACGTTTCTTACCAACATATCGACAAAACCGCCTATAACTTCGAAACTCGAATCCGAATATCTGACTATCTCGTAAGAGTCGTCGTCAACGTCGTCGTACTCGTAGAAGTTTTCCACCATTTTTGCTTTTGACGGCAATTTTGTAACCGTTTCCGCAGTTTGTTTTAATAGTGCGTCTAAATTTTTATGAGCAAGTGCGCAAACGTCTATTACGGTTTTTTTGATAGCGTCGGAAAAACGCTCTACCGCGCCTTCTTCCGCAAGATCGGTCTTGTTTGCAACGACTATCTCTGGCAAAAGCGCCAAGTCTTGGCTATATGAGAGCAACTCTTTTCTTATAGTATTATAGTCTTCGACGGGATCTCTTCCTTCCGAACCCGAAACGTCTACGACGTGTATCAACATCCTTACCCTTTCGATATGTCTCAAAAAGTCGTGTCCGAGACCAACGCCGTCGCTTGCCCCTTCTATCAACCCCGGAATATCGGCTATAACGTAGTTATGGTCATAAAACTTGACTACGCCGAGATTTGGGGATAAAGTCGTAAAGTGATAATTTGCTATCTTGGGCTTTGCTTCGGTCAAAACGGACAATAAAGTGGATTTACCGACGTTGGGGAAACCGATAAGACCAATATCCGCTATGGTCTTTAATTCCAACACCACTCTATGCTCTACCGTCTTATATCCCGATTGAGCAAAAGACGGGGAACGTCTTGTAGGCGTTGCGAAACAAGCGTTGCCTTTGCCCCCTTTGCCGCCTTTTAGTACGACTTTACTCATACCGTCTTGGTAAAGATCCGCCAAAATACCGCCCGTTTCGTCGTCTTTTATTATAGTACCCGTCGGAACTTTAATAATAAGGGGTGCGCCGGACTTGCCCGTTTGGTTATTTTGTCCGCCGTTTTCTCCGTTTTCCGCTCTAAAATGAACTTTAAACTTAAAATCGTATAAGGTAGTCATATTGGGGTCGGCAACAAAAATAATATCGCCGCCGTTACCGCCGTTACCACCGTCGGGACCGCCTTGCAATACGTATTTTTCTCTATGAAAACCAACCTTGCCGTTACCGCCGTTGCCGGCTTTAACGTATATTTTAGCCACGTCTAAAAACATTTTACTCTCCTTGTTTTAAGTAGTACTTGCAATACTCGGTGAAGGGACATTCCGAACACGCGGGTTTTTGCGCTTTACACATATATCTTCCTAAAAATATCAACCTATGGTGGGTACGACGCCACTCGGATTTAGGCAACAACTCGGTAAGTTGTTTTTCGGTCTCTTCGGGGGTTTTGGCATCGACCAAACCTAATCTGTTGCTCACCCTAAAAACGTGGGTGTCGACGGCGATAGCGTCTCCGCCGAACGCTTCGGCATAGACGACGTTTGCGGTCTTTCTACCTACGCCCGACAAGGCTTCGAGCTTGTCCCGATCGGCAGGAACGACACCGTCGTATAACTCTACCAATTCCTTACTACAGTTAATGATAGACTTTGATTTATTGTTATAAAAACCGCAACTACGGATATACGGTATTATATCTTCGGGCGTTTTTTTAGCCATCTCTTTTGGGTCGTTGCAATACTCGAATAGTGCGGGCGTAACCGCGTTTACCCTTTTATCCGTACATTGAGCGCTTAAAATGACGGCTATCAACAATTCGTAGGGGTTTTTGTAGTCAAGTTCACAATGACAGTCGGGAAAGGTCTCGTCGAGTGCGACAAGTAGCCGACGTAATTTTTCTTGATCGTAACTTGAATTTTTCATTTAGCACCTTACCCGATTTTTTAGAGATTATAACATATATTTTTATATTTGTCATATTTTTTTAAAATCTTACGTAAAAGTACTTAAATTATTTATTATTCTCTATATACTTTTGCATTACTTTTAAAAAATAATTGACTTGCTTATAGTCGTTATCGTACCCGACGCTTACCCTTACCAACCCGCTGGAGAGAGTTCCTAAATGCTTATGCATCAAAGGGGCGCAATGAAGCCCCGCTCTTACTGCCACGCGATTTTCGTTTAAGTGATCGGCAATACTTTCGGAGTCTATTCCCTTTATTATAAAAGAAACTATACCCGAAGTGTTTGCCGAAGAATATATTTTTACACGATTTAATTCGCTCAACCCGTCTATAACGGTTTGAGATAACGACTTGTTTTTATATGCGACCCTTTCCAAGTTTTTATCGCACCACTCAACCGCCTTTTGCAAGGCGCAAATGCCCGCCGTGTTTAACGTACCCGCTTCTAAACTTTCGGGATAAGAGCAAGGTTGAAAAGTCATAATGCTGTCCGTACCCGTTCCACCGTAAATAATAGGATTTATCTTTATCTTTTTAGAAAACAACAGAGCGCCCGTCCCTTGCATACCTAAAAGCCCTTTATGTCCCGAAGTTGCAAACATATCGCAATTTGTTTTTTGCATATCGAATCGTTTATGTCCGGCAATTTGCGCGCCGTCGGCAAGCGTCAATATCCCACGATTAGAACACTCTTCAAAAATGCCTTGGTAATCGTTTTCTTTACCGGTTACGTTACTACAACAGTTTACTATGACCAAATAGGTATCGTCGGTCAATAACGGCTTAACGCTATCCCAAGTGACCGCACCCGAGTCGTCGGGTCTTGCGTAAGATACTTCTATTTGCTTTTTTCTCGTCAAGTAGGACAATGGTCTTAATACCGAATTATGTTCGGTAACCGTAGTTACGACTCGTCCTTTTTTCGCCGTACCGAGTATAGCCAAATTTAACGCTTCGGTACAGTTTTTGGTAAATACGCACTCGCCGTTTATATTGTTAAAAAAGGCGTTCAACCTTTCTCTTGCGTGGAAAACTTTTAAGCCCGAGTCTATACTGTCGCTATGTCCGCCGCGTCCGGGATTGCTCTTTTTTGCACACTCCCCGACGTACGCATTCAACACTTCGATAGGCATATATCTACTTGTCGCCGCATTGTCTAAATATATCATTTTATTTCTCGTTATCATATAATACAGTATATTTGAGTTTATTCTTTTGGGTACCTTAAGAAAACTCGAAGGAGAAAAAATGAATTATCTATTAATAGTTTTTTCGGGAAGGCGAGACGCTACCGCCTTTTACGAAATATTGCTAAGTTTAGGGTACAACGCGTTGATAGTCAATACGCCGAGAGCGTTGGCTATGAGTTGCGGAATATCCGTCCGCACCACCCCTAACGCTATCTATGCGGTAAGGAACGTCCTTGCGAATAGAGACTTTGCAAGTTACGTAGCGACCTATTATTATAATAACGGTAGATTTATAAGAACCTAAACCGTAAAAAAATTTTCTTAAAAAAAGGACCGTAAAGTATTACGCCCGAAATTAGATGATTTTTGATAAAACTTGTCGTATCGATAAATAGTTTATAACCGAATGCGATATTTATATCAAGCCAAAATATCTAATTAAAAAGGTATACTTGCAGTCCTTTTATCTTTATAAATTAAAGTTCTTTTTTGTCGTAACCCAACAAGTTAAGTACGTTGACGTCTTGTTTCCAGTCGGGTTTTACTTTGACCCACAATTTTAAAAATACGGGTCCGTCGATAAGAGTTTCTATTTCCAACCTTGCGGCGGTGGCTATACGCTTTAAAGTTTCCCCGCCTTTACCTATTATTATCGCCTTGTGATTTTCTCTATCCGTTATAACGTCGGCTTGGATAGACGTCAAACCGTCTTCTCTTACTTCGTATTTGACAATATCCACGCCTATGCCGTGCGGTATCTCTTGTTGTAAAAACTTTAAAGCCTTTTCTCTTATTATCTCGGCTACCATAAACCTTAAAGGTTTATCCGTATAAAGATCGTCGGGATAATATCCTTCGCCTTCGGGCAAAACGGACAAAAGTATAGGCAAAATAGGCTCTAAATTATCCTTTTTTTCGGCGCTTACGGGGACGACTTCTATCCCTTGTATCGGATTTAAAGCGCTTAAATTATTGACGAATACTTCGTGATCGGCAATATCCATTTTGTTGAGTATTACCAAAAGTTTATTGCATTGTTTTTTGTACGTTTCGATATTTTTAATATCTTCGGGGGAGATCTTCTTTTGACCGTCTATAACGTACATAATGGCTTCGACGTTTTTGAACGCGGTGTCTATCGCTTTAGACATATACTCCGCCAAGGCGTCTTTGCAGTTGTTGATACCGGGGGTATCTATAAATATTATTTGGAATTTTTCACCTTTTTCTTCCCCGTTTAAAATACCCGTTATCTTGTTACGGGTGGTTTGGGGACGCCAAGAGACGATACTTACCTTTTCCCCGACCAAAGCGTTTATAAGTGTAGATTTGCCCGCGTTGGGCTTGCCTAAAATGGATACGAACCCCGCTTTCATCTCGTTATCCCCAACTTTTCCATTATGGCTCTTTGGTGAGCAAGCATATCTTCTTCGTCTTCTTTTTCTATATGATCGAAACCGAATAAGTGCAACATACCGTGAACGAACAAATAACAAAATTCCCTTTCTTGACTGTGTCCGTATTCCTTGGCTTGCTCGTTTATTTTACTACGACAAACCAATATGTCACCCAAAAACAGTCTACCCGTCTCGGGATCCAATTCACCCCTATAATCGCATTGATATATAGGCCATTTTATGTCGACGCCCGGGAAACTCAATACGTCGGTAACTTTATCCACGTGGCGATGTTCAAGGTTATACGCTCTTATTACGTCTCTGCCTACCGCGGTAACGTCTACGTCGAACCAGTCGTCCAATTCGAGATCGTCCAAAACCGCAAGATACGCTTTGTTTATCAATTCTTTTTCTTTTGCCGAAAGTCTTAAAGTGTTGATCATATTATCTCCGTTTATTTTTTCTTTTTGGAAGGATATTTGATACGGGTATGAGAGTCGCCGACCAAACATTCTACCAACGTGTCTCTTATTATGGATAGTTGCTTCATAGTTATATTACAATCGTCAAACTGTCCGTCTTCTCTTTTGTCTTTTATGATACTGTCGACCAATTTTACCAAGCCGTCTCTATCTAAATTTTGTTGAGATCTAAACGCCGCTTCGGTACTATCGGCTATCATTACGATAGCGCTTATCCTATTGGACGGTTTCGGTCCTTGATAACGGAAAGCGTCCGCTTCGACGTCGCCTTCGGTTATACTTAAAGCCTTATAGTAAAAATAGTTTAGTGGCGACGTGCCGTGATGCTCTAACGCAACGTCGCAAATTATCTTGGGGAACTTCTTTTCGGTAAGTTTTTTATAACCCAAAACCGTATGTCTCGTCAATATTTTTACGCTAGTTTCAAAAATAAGATCGTCGTGGGGGTTGGGTCCGCCGTTTTGGTTTTCGGTAAAATACTCGGGACTTTCCAATTTGCCTATATCGTGATAGTACGCGGCGGCTTTTGCAAGGTTGACGTTTTCGCCTATCTCGTAAGCGCAACGCTCCGCCAAGTTACCGACTTTTATACTGTGATTATAAGTGCCGGGGGCTTTTTCGTTCAATTCTTTAAGCAAAGGTTGATCGAAACTTATATACTCTAAAAGTTGCATATTGGTATCAAGTCTAAATACCCACTCTATAACCGGCGTCAATACCAAAGAAACTATATTGGATATAATGACAGCCAAAGCCATCCACGCCGAAGACGTTATCACGGATACGAAATCTACTTTCCCGAGCGTCAAAAAAACCGACGTAATAAAGTTTATAACGAAGGTCAAAACGCCCGCGCCAAAACCTAAACCGACAAACTTGACTCTGTTGAAATTGACCTTGTAAAAATATACTATCAAAATAGATACGCCGCTTTTGATGATAAGTTGGAAGAAAGTGGAATAATCCACGTCGGGTAATACGAATTGGTTATAGACGACCAATATCAAAACGAAGATCAAAAAGTTAGTTATAGTCAAACTGTACGCTTCTTTTTTGCCCATCAATAGCACCGCTAACATGGCAAGCAAGGAAAACGGCGCGAATTTAAAGGAAAGATTACGCATAACGGCGATAGATAAAACGTAAGTCATCAATATCGCCATTGCCATGACCAATAAATTCTTGGGGGTTATCTCGCTATAAGATTTAACGTGAAAATAAAAACACGTCAAAATAAGCATCAATACCACGCCCACGGCGACCGAAGCGCCTGCGGTAAGTTGAAAACCGCCATTATAAGTCAAGGCAAGCAAAGCGACGGTCATGACGACCGATAACACGACGCCCAAACCGACGATACTTAATGCGTATAATAAATTATTTTTTTTGAGATGAGTTTCTTTATTTTTCATTTGTTTTGCTTCTTGGAATAATTATCGTATGCGTTGACTATTTTTTGAACCAAACTGTTGCGGACGACGTCTTTTGCGGATAACTTACAAACGGCTATCCCTTCGACCGCACCTAAAATATTTACCGCTTGCAATAGCCCCGAATTGACGCCTTTGGGTAGGTCTATTTGAGTAGTGTCGCCCGTTACGACCATTTTACTACCGTCGCCCATACGGGTCAAAAACATCTTCATTTGTTCGGAAGTGGTGTTTTGCGCTTCGTCCAATATTATAAAGGCGTTCGATAAAGTTCTACCCCGCATATAAGCCAAAGGCGCAACTTCTATGACCCCTCTCTCCATCATTTTGGCATAAGCGTCAAACCCGAACATTTCTTGAAGTGCGTCGTACAAAGGGCGAAGATACGGGTCTACTTTTTGTTGAAGATCCCCGGGTAAAAAGCCTAACCTTTCCCCCGCTTCGACTGCGGGACGGGTAAGAATTATCTTTTCAACTTCCTTATTACGATAGGCGGTAACCGCTCTTGCGACCGCAAGATAGGTTTTACCGGTACCCGCGGGACCGATACAAAAAGTCAAGCCGTTTTCGTTTATCGCTTTGACGTATTTGCGTTGACCTACCGTCCGACATTTAACGGGACGACCGCTATCGGTAACCGCTACCGAGTCGGATAGTCCCGAAATATCCACGCTGCCCGAGTCGAGCAACATATCCAACAACATTTTGACGTGATAGGGTCTTAAATTGCCTTCTCTTTTTATCAAAGAAAACGCTCCGTCGATAATTTTCAAACAACCGTCTACCGCTTCTTCTTCGCCGCTTATAACAAGATCCGAACCGACCGCATTTATACCTACACCCAACTCCTTGGATAATAGCGCGACGTTTTCGTCCATGTTACCGAATAACGAACTTATTAAGCTAGCGTTATCTACGGATAATTTTTCAATTCTCACTACTTACCGCCTCCGAAGTATAGACCGACGAGCGACGATAAGTCGAGACTAAATATCACTCGTAAGCCTTTATCGAGACTTTTTCCAAAGTTTCGACCGTACATTTAATGGAATAGTATCCCGCATTATTTTTTATTATACACCATTTATCAAGAATTTGCATATTATTTTTACACTCTATATATATTTTTGTGTATAAATCCTGTTCTATTTGTTCTTTAACGTCGGAAATCGGCTTGTAAACTTCTTTGACTTGCTTTTCTTTATACCTTTTAACTACTATTTTCACGGGTAACGGGTAAGTCGTAAAAGTTTGAGTTTCTACCGAACATTCGGCAAAAGGAGACTCGTCGCCTTTTATCAAAGGTATATCGCCAAACCACAGTTCTCTTATCTCTTTACTTTCGCCCGTTTCCACCGCCTCGAACCTTTTTTCGGCATACGAAGTTTCTTGGCTTCTAAACACTCTTCCTTCCGCCCAGCCCATAGCCGAGCAAGGCAGTCTTTCGCCTTCTTCGTTCAACACGAAATAAGGGGCTATGAGAGTTTGTCCTTTTTTTACGCTATCACCTACCTTTACCAAAGCCGTACCCCTTTCAACTACGATTTTTGTAATTATACAGTCGTTTTGAGCGACTATCGCACATTCGTCTTGCGGTATTATCTCTTCTTTATCCAATTCTTCGTTGACGTCGATATACAAAAAACAACCTTTGACGACCACCGAAGTCAAAGCGACGCCGTCCATCTCCGTAACCGTATTTTTTATAAATTTTGTGTCGAGTTCCTTTTTTAAAACGGGAAAAGATACACCGCTTTCTCGTATTCTTTCCAATATCCAACCGCTTTCGACCTTACTGTTACCGCTTATTTTGACAAAAAATACAAAGTTGGAAAGTACCGCTAAACCTATCGCGAATATCGCTACCGAGATAAATAAAGGAAGCCTTTTTAAAACCTTTTTAAATACGCTTTTTCTACCCGATCCGACGTACTCGGGGGCTAAACCAAGGTCTTTGAAATAACTTAACGTTTTATCCAAGTCCTTTTGAGATACTTTAATCTTTAACGCAAATTTTTCTCTTTCTATATCGTAAATAGATACTCCCTTTTTAGTCAATGCGTCAAGATGTTTGCCGTGATTAAGGGTATGAACTTCGATCGTAATTACGTTACGTTTAGTCATCTAACGCCACTTCCTTTACATCGCCTTTTACGTATATCTCGTATACGGATAAATATATTACCGTCAAATTTTCCCCTTTTACGCAAACTTTTTTATCGTCCACCCTAACGATTATTTCGGTAGGGGTCAACTTTTTGACCCCTTTATGAGAACTTATTATCACGCCGTTATCCCCGAATTGTATGGGAAAATCACAAGTAAAAATTTTGCCTATATCATCTAAAAATGCCATACTTTAATATATTTAAAAATAGGCGATTTAATGACCCCCGCGATAACGTAAAATAAAAAAGGCGGTAAGTTCAAAAAGAACCACCGCCGAGATCGTTTTTCTCTTAACCTAAAAGCCGTTTTTTGATCGCGGGGATAGACTCGACGACAGACGCGTCGGGCAGATCGTTAAAGTCGTAAATATAATAAGCGTAACCCTTTTTGGAAGCCTTTGCGAAGCCTGCGGATTTAAGTTTTATCGCTTTTCTTTCTATCTCTTCTTGATCTTCTTCCTTTGCGATTACGGTCAATCTATATTTGCCTTTGTCGGGCTTGTTAAGGCTCGGCATATTGACGCTGTTTATAATATTGCCGTTTTCCAAATACTCTTTGAGTTCCTTGCAAGCCATAACGGCGCAGTTATCTTCGGACTCGGGCGTCGACGCGCCGAGATGGGGTATCGCGATAACGTTTTCTTGCCCGATTATTTTGCCGTTAGGAAAATCGGTAACGTATTTTGCGACTTTGCCCGACTTTAACGCTTGAAGTAGAGCCTCGTCGTCTACCAACTCGCCCCTTGCGCAGTTTATTATCCTTACGCCGTCTTTCATACACTCGATACTTTGACGGTTTATGGTGTTACGCGTAGAGTCGTTCAAAGGCAAATGCAAAGTGATGAAATCCGCACCCGAAAAGACCGCTTCTTTAGAGTCGGCGTATATCGCTTTGCTATCGATATGCGCTTTTATCCTATCCGATAAAAACGGGTCGTATATAACGACTTTTAGCCCTAACGCTATAGCGGAATTGGCGACCAAACCGCCTATTGCGCCTGCGCCTATGATACCCAAAGTCTTGTTGTACAACTCGGGTCCGACAAAGGATTTTTTGCCCGCTTCGACTTGTTTTTGAGCGTCGTCTTTGCCTTGTAGACCTTCCGCCCATTTTATACCTTCGTAAATTTTACGGCAAGATAATAAAAGCGCGCAAATAACGAGTTCTTTAACCGCGTTTGCGTTTGCACCCGGGGTATTGAAAACGACCACGCCTTTTTCCGCCATTTTTTCTAACGGTATGTTATTAACGCCCGCGCCCGCTCTTGCTACGCAAAGCAAAGACGAAGGTATGACGTAATCTTTCATATCCGCGCTCCTTACCAAAATAGCGTCGGGAGTTTGGAAATGTCCTACCGTATACGAAGCGTCCAAAACGTCGTATATATTATTGCTTATAGAATTTAACGGTGTAATATTAAACATATATTTCCCCTTTTTGTAGTTTAAGAGTTTTGTAACTCGAATTTTTTCATAAACGCGATCAACGCGTCCACGCCTTCTTCGGGCATAGCGTTGTAAATACTTGCTCTCATACCGCCGACTAACCTATGCCCCTTTATGGAAACCAAACCGTTTTCCGAGGCTTCTTTGACGAATTTAGCGTCAAGTTCGGGGGTGGCGCACACGAAAGGCACGTTCATTATCGAACGATCTTCACGTCTTACGTTATTGGTATAAAAGTCCGTCCCGTCAATAAAATCGTATAATTTTTTTGCTTTGCGTTCGTTTATAACGTTGATGGCGTCCACACCGCCCAACTTTTTGAGATGGCGCAAGGTCAACATAGCCAAGTATATCGAATAACACGGGGGCGTATTGTACATACTGCCGTTATCCGCAAAAGTTTTATAGTTGAGCATAGTCGGACAGTAAGGTTTAGCCGTACCCAAAAGATCGTTTTTGACTATAACGATAGTTAAGCCCGCACCTGAAATGTTCTTTTGCGCGCCCGCATATATCAAACCGAATTTGTTTACGTCTATACGCCTTGAAAGAATTTCCGAACTCATGTCGCAAACGAGCGGGGTCGGAGTATCGGGGAACTCTTTAAATCTCGTGCCGAATATAGTGTTATTCGAAGTAATGTGGACGTAGTCGGCGTCAAGAGAAAAATCCGCTTTGGTAACCTTTGGAATATAAGTGTACGCGCTTTCTTTACTCGAAGCAACGCAACGGACTTCGCCGTATTTCATCGCCGCTTTCATAGCCTTATTGGCAAAATTGCCCGTGTCTAAATAATCGGCTTTACCCTTTACCATAAGATTTAAGGGGACGGCGTCGAATTGCGTGCTTCCGCCACCCGTCATAAAAAGTACGCTGTAATGCTCGGGGATATTCAATAATTCCCTAAACAACGCTTCGGTTTCGTCTTGTATCGCTTGAAATGGTTTGCTGCGGTGGCTCATTTCCACTACGCCCATACCCGTGCCTTGATAATCGGTCATTTCGCTTGCGGCTTGTTTTAAAACTTCGTCGAACATTTGAGACGGACCCGCCGCAAAATTGTAAACTCTCATAATTTCTCCTTTTTATTTTATTGGTTCAAGTTTATTATACCCCACTTTACAACGAGATTCAAAACGAATTGAAGGGATATTTATTCTTTTTAACGAATTATATTTACGATTTTTGAATATTTTATAATTTATTCATAATTATATTAAAAATTATTCATTATACAAAAAAATTTAGTTGTTTTTTTGCATAATATGCCGTTTTTTAATCGACAAGTTTAAGCGACGATCGTTTTTTAGATCGCTCGATGACAGTTAGCCTTTATTATTATGTTTTTATTATTTACAAGTTTATTATTTACAGTTTAAAGAAAAAGTGCTAAAATATCTTAAAAAATACGATACGATAGAAAACGGAGGTCAACGTGCGTATTACATTTAAAAGGGGCGTTCATCCAAACGCCAATAAATCTCTATCAAAAGATTTTCCGATAACGGATTTTCCTTGTCCCGATACCTTGTACTTTTCCATGTCCCAACATATCGGCGCGCCCGCAAAGCCTATCGTTAATGTGGGCGACAAAGTTTTACAAGGACAGTTAATAGGCGAAGCCAGCGGTTTTGTTTCGGCAAACGTTTTCTCTTCGGTAAGCGGTACGGTCAAGTCCATAATCAAAAATCCGTTGGCTAACGGGGGCGTTGCCGACCACGTGGTAATAGAAAACGATCATCGTTACGAAAAAGTTTTTCTCGATCCCATCGACGTAAACGATAAAGACGCCATCAAAAAACGTATTGCCGAAGCGGGCATCGTCGGTATGGGCGGAGCGACTTTTCCGACCCACGTTAAGTTTTCCCCGAAAGACCCGATAGATACTTTGATAATAAACGCCGCCGAGTGCGAGCCTTATATTACTTGCGACTATCGTCTTTGTTTGGAAAAAAGCAAAGAGATATTTTCGGGCATACAAGCGATGCTTACCGCTCTATCCATAGATACCGCATATATCGGGATAGAAGACAATAAACCGAGAGCGTTGGAAATAATGTCGGAGTTGGAAACGGACAAGATAAAAGTCGTTCCGCTTAAAGCCAAGTATCCGCAAGGAGCAGAAAAACAGTTGATATACGCAATACTTAAGCGTACCGTTCCGATGGGCGGTCTACCCGCGCAAGTCGGCGTTATCGTCGACAACTTACATACCGCGTATTCTATTTACGAAGCGGTGTATCTTAACAAACCTTTATACGAAAGAGTAATGACCGTATCGGGCAAAGGCGCCGCGGGCGGTAACTACTTAATAAAAACGGGCGTAAGATACCAAGATATATTGGAATATTCTAACTGTGGGGATAGTTTTAAAAAGTTGATTAGCGGGGGTCCCATGATGGGATTTTCGCAAAGTAACACCCTACCCGCCGTTTGCAAAGGCACGTCTTCTCTTTTATTCTTAAAGGAAGAAGAATTGAACGAAAGCCAAATAACCCAATGTATAAACTGCGCTCGCTGTGCAAAAGCGTGCCCTATGCATCTTATGCCGATGCGCATAGAAAAGGCGATCGACCGTGAAGACGTTGAAGAATTGAACAAACTTTGCGTTATGAATTGTATCGAGTGCGGAAGTTGTTCTTATTCTTGCCCCGCAAAAAGACCTTTGGTCTACAGTATTAAGAAGGCTAAAAACGCCGTCCGCCAAGACATGGCTAAAAAAGCCAAGAAGTAAGGAGAGATAAAAATGAACGATAAACTTCAAATGTCCGTCTCCCCGCATATTACGGCAAAAGCAACTACGAGAAGCATAATGATAGAAGTGCTTATCGCCCTTTTGCCCGCCGTCGTCGCGTCTATAATATTTTTTGGATTTTATTCTTTATTCCTTATAATACTTAGCGTCGGCGGTAGCCTTTTTGGGGAAGCGTTATATAATATTTTACGCAAACGCAAACAAACCATCGGGGACTTTTCCGCAGTGGTAACGGGCGTTTTGCTCGCAATGAATCTTCCCGCGACCGTACCCTTTTACGTTCCTATTATCGGGGGATTTTTTGCCACGATGTTAGTAAAAATGTTGTTTGGCGGTATAGGTAGAAACTTTGCCAACCCCGCGCTTACCGCAAGAATATTCCTTTTGCTCGCATGGGCGGGCTTTATGACTTCTTTCGTATCCCCCATAAATTGGGCGAACGGAGAAGCGTTCAAGTATTTCTCTTGCGCGCTTAAAGGTGCGGACGGCGTAGTTACGGTTACGTCTGCTACCCCGTTATCGGGCGGTAACGCTACCCTTTTACAAATGTTTTTGGGACAAACGGGGGGTAGTTTAGGCGAAACGAGCGCGTTGGCTTTAATTATCGGCGGGGTTTATCTTGCCGTTAGAAAGATAATCGACTGGAAGATACCCGTCGTATTTATCGCCACAACCGCTTTGTTTACTTTGATATTCAACGGCGCGAGCAACGTTTTGCCCGCTATACTTAGCGGCGGTTTGATGCTCGGCGCTATCTTTATGGCTACCGATTACAGCACTTCCCCGAACACGTTTATCGGTACTTTGATATATGCGTTCGGTTGCGGTTTCCTTACCGCTTTGATACGAAGATACGGCAGTTATCCCGAAGGCGTTTCTTTTGCGATAGTGCTTATGAATATCGTTACGCCGCTATTGGATAAGTTTATTATCCCCAAAACTTTCGGAAAGCCTAAAAAAGAAAAAAAGGCAAAGGAGGCGAAATAAATGAATAAGAGTTTAGCAAAAGACATTTTGATCGCCATACTCGTTTTAGGTATAATAGCCCTTTTAGCGGGCGGACTTTTGGGACTTGTAAACTCGTTTACAAAAGTAACCGCGGAAGAAGAAATGAAGCGTTTGACCGATAAAATAGCAAAGACGGGCGTATATCAAGGCGAAGAAGAGTTGCAACTTATCAAGATAGAAGGCTTTGCGCAAGGCTACGAGAACGGCTCTATTATCAACGTATTCAACGCGGGCGATACCTACGTAATACATTGTTCGGGCAAAGGCGGATATTCGAGCAACAGTTTCGAACTATTGGTAAATATCACAAACGACAAAATAATAAAGATAGCCTCTTACGTCAACGGGGAAACTCCGGGAGTCGGATCGAGAGCGTTAAAAGACGATAATCTCGAACAATTTTACACCAAAGACTTAAGCGTTATAAGTAAATTGACGGGCGTAAAGAGTTCGACCAAAAAGACGGACGAAGACGATCCCGAAATCGCTATGGTTACGGGTGCGAGCAAAAGTTCCACTGCTCTTATAAACGCGGTAAACGTTGCGATAGACTGGTACTTAAACAACGTTAAAGGGGGTGAGCAATAATGAAAAAACTCGAAATAGTTAAAAACGGATTATTGACTCAAAATCCTACTTTTAGATTGGTATTGGGTACTTGCCCCACTTTGGCGATAACCACGAGCGCAATGAACGGGATAGCGATGGGCGGAGCGGTTATATTCGTTTTGCTCTGCTCTAACATGATGGTTTCTTTGCTTCGTAACGTTATACCCGACAAAGTACGCATACCCGCTTACGTTTTGATAATAGCGACTTTCGTTACCGTAGTCGAAATGGTCATGCGTAAATATATGTACTCGCTATACGAATCGTTGGGATTATTCCTACCTTTAATAGTAGTCAACTGTATCATTTTGGCAAGAGCGGACGCGTTCGCTTCTCAAAACGGCGTTTTCGACAGCGCGATAGACGGCGTGTCGATGGGTTTGGGCTTTACGTTATCCATAACTACCATCGGTATAATAAGAGAATTTTTAGGTTCGGGTTCCTTCTTCGGTATGGAAATAACCCCGTTAGTTAATAGCGGAATAACCATGACCGTATTCATCTTGCCCGCGGGCGGATTTTTGGTATACGGTTTGATGATGGCTTTGATAAACTATATCGTCGGAAGAAAAACCAAACGCAAAGAAGACAAAGCCGAAACCTTTGAAGAGATCGAAAAAGCGGAGGTAAATGAATAATGTCGTACTTATATCTGATAATCGGCGCAGTTTTCGTTAATAACTTCGTTTTAAGTCAATTCTTGGGCATTTGTCCGTTTATAGGCGTTAGCAAAAAGACGGATACCGCTTTGGGCATGGGTTTAGCGGTCACCTTCGTTATGGGTATCGCTTCGGTATTTACTTATATCGTAAACACTTACGTTTTGATCCCGTTGGGTCTTAGCGACTTTTTACAAACGATAGCGTTTATCCTTATTATTGCCGCATTGGTACAATCGGTAGAAATAGTGATCAAAAAGACGTCCCCCGCCCTTTACTCGGCGCTCGGCGTATACTTGCCTCTTATCACCACCAATTGTGCCGTATTAGGCGTTGCGATACTCAATATTACAAAAGCGTATAATCTATTACAAAGTTTTTTGAACGGCACGTTCTCGGGCATCGGTTTTACGCTTGCCATATTGCTTTTGGCGGGTATAAGAGAAAGATTAAAAGACAGCGATATTCCCGAACATTTTCAAGGTTTCCCCATAACCCTTCTTGCGGCGGGTATTATGAGTATGGCTTTCGGCGCGTTTAGCGGAATGTTCGGTATTTAGGAGGTATTGATATGATATTGGCGATACAATTTACAAATTTACCTATTTACGCGCAAATATTGATACCTGCCGGCATCCTTTTCGTACTCGGCGCGATCTTTGCCGTATTGCTTGCGTTTTTATCCAATAAATTTAAAGTATCCGTCGACGAAAGAATAACCGACGTCAGGGCTCATCTTTCGGGCGCAAATTGCGGCGGTTGCGGTTTTGCGGGTTGCGACGCTTTTGCCGAAGCCTTGGTAAAAGGCGAAGCGAAACTAAGCGACTGTAACGCGACGTCAAAAGAAAACAAAACCTATATAGCCGGCGTTTTAGGCTCGGGCGACGTAGCCGAAGAAACTATCTTCGTAGTAAAATGCAACGGCGGAAACCAATGTAAAGATAAATACGACTACCAAGGATACGGGGACTGCCAGTCGATGCAACTTTTGGCGGGCGGAAGAAAAGCGTGTCCCGTAGGTTGCATGGCGGCGGGGACTTGTACTAACGTATGCCATCATAACGCTGCGGAAATAGACAACAATAAAGGTTACTCTAACATCAATTTATCCAAGTGCGTAAACTGCGGAGTATGCGCGTCGCATTGTCCTAAAAAATTGATACAAGCCATACCCGCAACGGCAAAATATTACGTCGCTTGCTCTAATCACGAAAAAGGCAAGGAAGTAAGAAGTTACTGCAAAACCGGTTGTATCGGTTGCGGTATGTGCGTGCGTAACTGCCCCGAACAAGCGATAAAACTCGAAGATAACCTTGCTGTCATCGATTATTCGATTTGCATTGGGTGTGGAAAGTGCGCGGAAAAATGTCCGAGCAAATGTATCAAAAAAATATAGTAAAGATCATTAAAACAAAGAATAGAATTAAGAAAAGGTTAAGAAACGATTAAGTTTTGATTACAATCGTTAATTGATATACAATTCTTGTTATAATGTACAAATAAAAAAGACCCAAAATCGTCAAATTTACACAGAGGTATTATATGGCTAACATTGAAAAAATTGCGATTATCGATTTAGGATCAAACACCGCCAGATTAGTTTTGGTCAACGTATACGACGGAGGTTATTTTGTCGTATTTGACGAACTTAAAGAAAACGTTCGTTTAGGCCAAGATATGGAGCTTGACGGTTTCTTGCGACCTTCGAGGATCGAACAAACTAAAAAGACGCTTTTGATGTTTAGACATTTTTGCGACAGTAACGGCGTAGAAAAAATACTTGCCTACGCGACCTCGGCTGTAAGAAGAGCGAAAAACAAAAAAAGTTTTTTGGACGAAGTAGCGGTTACTTGCGGTATTAAGTTAAAAGTATTATCCGCCGAGGAAGAAGGACAGTTCACTTATACGGGCGTTATAAATTCTATGGATATTCCGAAAGGTATAATCATGGATATGGGCGGGGGTAGCACTCAATTCGTATACTACAACCGCAAAAATATTTTAGCCCAAGCGACTCTTCCTTTCGGATCGGTAACGTTGACGGACTTCTACAAAGGCAGCGGGCTTAAACCCGAAGAAAAAGCCGAAAAAATAGAAGAGTTCGTCAAGGAATCCATAGAAGATATAGAGTGGCTAAACAACGTCGATCCCGAAATACAATTTATAGGCGTCGGCGGGTCGTTTAGAAATCTCGGCAAAATCAGCCGTAGAATGAAACGCTATCCGTTGGAAAAAGCGCATAATTACATTATACCTTCTACCGAGTTCGAATCTATATACAATATGATAAAGGTATTGCCTATAGATAGAACTATGAAAATAAAAGGTTTATCGAGCGGTAGAGCGGATATATTCCCTTCGGCACTGTCCGCAATAAAAGCGGTGATAGATTGCGCTAAATTCCAAAGCATAGTCATATCGGGTTGCGGATTAAGAGAAGGCGCTATGTTTAAATACGCCGTGCCGAGCGTAAACGAAAAGCCTATAACCGACGTACTCGGTTACAGTCTACAAACCTTGGTAAGTTATTTTAACAGTAACGAAACTCACGCCAAACACGTAGCCGATCTATCGATGCAATTATTTAAGCAATTAAAGGTATTGCATAAACTGCCCCGTAGTTACTTTAAAGTTTTGAGAGTTGCGGCGATATTACACGACGCAGGCACGACGATAAAATACTACGATCACCCACAACACTCCGCTTACATAATTTTAAACAGTAGTATTTACGGTATATCTCAAAAAGATATAGTTATGGCGGCTTTCGTCGCTTCGGCGCACAAGAAAGGAGAGCCGGGGGACGACTTTAAGAGATACACTTCCATGCTTACCGAAGAAGATATCGGCGCCGTTTATAAATTGGGCGTATTGCTCAAAATAGCCGAGAGTTTTGACAGAAGTATGTGTAGTTTGATAACCGGTATAAATTGCGACGTATTGGGCGACAGTGTAATAGTACAAACCGAGTCCGAAGGCGACTGCTCTTTGGAAATACAAGACGCTTTAACTTGCAGAAACCAATTTAAAGCCGCATACGGTAAAAATTTGGAGATTCTTTGATGGTGAATAAAAAGCATATTTTTAGTATCATAATAGCCGTTTTGTCATTACTTGCGATAATATTCGTTGTCGCAAATATATTTGTAATGTCAAAACAAGGTATGCGCACCGAACAAGAGATCAACCGATTGATAATGTTTATCGTCGCTACGGGCGTATTTATCTTGGCGCTTGTGTTCGTCATCGCTATAATTATAAGAAATTACAGAAAACAATTTATCAAAGAAGAAGACGAAGAAGAGTTAGATATAGACGAGGAACTTTTACAAGAGTATTTAAAAGAAGAACAAGCCGAAGAAAATCAAAACAAATTAAAAGATACAAAATAAAAAATCGCTTTAAAGCGATTTTTTATTTTGCTTTTAATATTATTATTCTCTAACAAAATTTAAAACTAAATTATTTTTCTCTAACGAAAGGTTTTAGATCTTTTACCGCTTCGGCGCGATCTATTTCCACTTCTCCGTTGTCAAGGTCTATCAAACGATAACGATCGTTACCCAAACCGATTTCCTTCATATAACTTAATTGACGCAAACCGTGGCGGGATTCGATACGTTTTACCATTGCTTTATGTTCGTCCGATTTCATAGCGTAAATAAGGTCGACCGACGCTTGATCTACAGCCAATATATCCAAAGACGCTAATATGCCGACGTTAGGGGTAACTACGGGTTGCGCGGCTACACCTTCACAGTCGCAAGAAACGGACATATTTCTCATAACGTTTACGTAAGCGATATGGTCTTTAAAATAATCGACCGTTGCTTTTGTAGACTCGGTTATTCTTTCCATCAACTCTTCTTCGGCTATAGACCACATACCTTTACCTTCGTGAGAGTGTATCCATTTTTTACCGATACGCCCGTCCGCGCAACCTATACCGATATTTTTGTTAGATCCGCCAAAACCGCCCATCGTATGTCCTTTAAAATGGGTAAGTACCAACATACTGTCGTAATTTGTCATGTGCGAGCCGTGGGACATCTCTTTCATCCATTTTCCACCGTTGATAGGCAATAAAACGGTGCCTTCTTCGTCCATTATATCAACGGGACAAAAATCCCAACCGTTGACCTTTAACGTTTCTCTATGTTGCTCGGTAGTATAGCGGTCGCCTTTGTAATAAGTGTTGGTTTCGACGATAGTAGCGTCTTTTAAAGACTCTTCTTTGGATAATAACTCTTTTATCCATTTAGAAGGTATTATATTGGGACCGTTCTTTTCTCCGGTGTGCAACTTTATTGCAATTTTGCCGGTAATATTTTGGTTTATCTTGTGATAAACTTTACTTAATCCCTCGGGGGAAAGATCGCGAGTAAAATATACGATAGACTCTTCTCCTTCTCTTTCTTCGTAAGGAATGTATCTACGTCCGTCGGTAGGATCCAATTTTTTAATATTAAACATAATTTACCGCCTTTTAAATTTTTTTCGATATAATTATATCACTCGATTAATTTATTTTTCAAGAAAATTTGTATAATAAAATTTGCTCGACAATTAAAACCGTTTTTATACCATAACCGTTTTTATAATTCAAAATTCGATTATAAAAAAAGTTGTGAAGCACAACCTTTATTTTTATTTTTTCTTGCTATGGAAAATAACGGCGATAGTACCGGGTCCGCAGTGAGTACCGATAACGGGACCTATGGGATAATCCCAAATCTCGGAATTTGGATAAGCTTCCTTGATTTTAGCAAGCAATTTCGCTTTTAATTCGGGGTTATCCGCGTCCAAACAAACGATAGGATATTTATCCAACTCGTCGCCTTCTTCCGCTAAACGATCCATAAAATAAGCGATAGCCTTTTTCTCTCCTTTTATCTTATCGGCGATAGCAAGTTTGCCGTCGTCTCCGACGGTAAGCATGGGTTTAATACCCAAAATAGAGCCTGCAATAGCCGAAGTCTTGCTTAATCTTCCGCCTTTATGCAAGTGCATAAGATCGTCGACCATAAAGTAAATACCTATGCGATGAGTAAAGTCTTCCAAAAACTCGATAACTTCGTCTATGGTTTTGCCCGTTTGGAAATACTTTACCGCATAATAGACTTGATAACCCGAGCCGAAGCAAATATTTTTGGTATCGAATCTACGGAAGGAAACGCCGGGATATTTCTCGTTAAGTTCCTTTAAAGCGGTTTCCAAATGACCGAAAGTACCGCTCATTTGACTACTAAAAGAGATATATAGTATTTCTTCCCCTTTAGCAAAGAAAGGCTCGAATATCTCGATATATTGGGTGGGATTTAACGCCGAAGTAACGGGCATAGAACCGCTTCTTACTTTATCGTAAAAGCCTTTAAAATCGGTATTTCTACCCAAATCGTAGAAATACTCTTCCCCGTCTATGGTATAGGGCATTTTTATAACTTGGCAACCCAGCTCGTCGGCTTGAGTGTACCACAATTCGCAGTCTGTATCAAAAAAAATAACGCTCATAGTAAACTCCTAAAAAGTTTTTTTTATTGTAACATACTACTATTTATATGTCAATCTTAATTTAATAAAACAAAAAGGCTCGCCTTAAGCGAGCCTTTAAACGTTTGATTTAATTATTAGAACTTAACGGGATCGCTAATCGTGATCTTTTCGTAGTTCTTATCCTTAACGGTAACGTCTATCTTAACGTAATAATATTGAGAGTAAACGTATACCGAATAATTGTTGGCAGTAAGGTCAGCGGTAACCGAACTGCAACCGATATGGATCTTATCATCGGAAGGTTTGGAAGGAGTAGCAACTGCGGTGGTGTTTACGTCCAACTCTGCGATAGCACTATTGATAAATCCGCCCAAAGTCTCTTCTTTATATGTTGCGTTGGTGTTATACCATTTGCAAGTATTGGTGTTTTTAGCGCTGGAAGCATACCAATATTGGATTTGGTTTTTGATACTCGCAGCAGTGTCCGTAACGGGAGTCTTACGAGCATTATTCAAAATAGTAACGGTAGCAACGGTAGCGACCGAAGCCAAAATAGCGAGAATTGCTATAACAACTACTAATTCAACAAGGGTAAAGCCCTTTTTATTCTTTCTAAACTTCATATTTACCTCCATAACGAACAATTTGAAGCATAATTTTCTATATTATACTATTATAAAAATCCTTTGTCAATACCCATTTTTTTATTTTATTCGGTTATATAATATGATTAATTATTTTTAATTAAGTTCTTTACCTTATACTTTTTTAGATAATAAATCGTAATGAAAAGCATAGATAACATAACGAGTAATATGCCTAAAAAACTTATTATAGGATATACCGTAGATACCATTTTATCAAAATTTATCGTTGCCAAAGTAAGGGATAGACAAGCGATACAAGCTCCCGCAACACTTGACGGCATAAATGAAAAATAGTTTTTTGCCAATGTAAAGCACCCGACGAGCGTACTCGATATTGCCAAATACATAGTAACGGTTGCGGTAAAGCCAAGACCTAATCTTACCGCGCTTTGAACAAAAGGTAAGGAAGAGTCGGCGCCGTCGATAATACATCTCATCACAAAAAGCAAGATAAAAGTACTTAAAAAAACTATCAAACCGACAAAGATAGATTGTTTACTTGATAAATTTTTGCCTTGTTCGTACATTAAACCAAACTCGAAAAATAAATTCATCGTCGCATAAGTTATCGAAGACACGGGGGTAAACTTGCCCGCAAACGAATAATTGTCGCGATTAAAAAAAACGAGAGTTATCAAAAACATTATTACGGGTACGGCAAACAAGCAAAATTTTTTAGCGCCGTTTGACGTTACGTAAACTATTACAATGCAAGTTAAAGAAATGATTATGGTCGGTATCGCCCCCGATAGTTCGTTTAAAGACGCAAGCATTACACCCGCCGAGATAATTGACACGACGGCAAAGACGAGATCCAAAACTTTTTTTATTTTGCCAAAAGTTACGTTTTTACCCACCGCCAAAAACAAACAACACGTCCCGCCGCAAAATAAAGCCGATAGCAATACGCTAAAAATATCCGACCCGCCGAAATACAGTCTTATCTCGTTACCGCTTGCAAAACCTGCGCCGACTAACGAGCCTACGTATAAAAACGCCACTTTAAAAATTTCTAATGTTTTACGCATAATTATTTATATGCAAATAAGCAAAAAACGATTATTTAAAACAAAGTCAAAAAATTGTGCATATAATACTGCGAGGTAAAAATATGGCGGATACGGAAACTTTTAAAACTTTAATGCAACTTGTCGGCAAAAACGACGAAAGATTAAAGAAGGTTTTGACTTTTGTAGAGATAATGGGCAAAGTGCAAAACGAAGGGGTGGACGAAAAGGTAACTTTGGATATTCTATCTCAAATCAATCCCAAAATAAAACCGCTTGTAAAACTTATAAATACTCAAAAAGGGGGAGAGACGAAGGAAGATTTCGTCCAATATAACAGACCGCAATGAAAAACTTTAAAGAATACGCTAAAAACAAAAACGAAAACGTAAACGGATCCGCCCAAACGACGGACAATATCGAGGACACCGTCAAAAAATACTCGGAAAAGAGTGAAAGCGAGTTATATTCCGAATTGTTTTCACTTGCCGAAAAAGGCAAAAAAGACGGCACTTTTAACGAAAACAGTATAAAAGAATTCGAGCAAACGTTAGCACCCGTTTTAAACGACGAACAAAAAGCAAAACTCGAACAAATATTGAATAGTTTAAGGAAAATATAAGCGGATAAAGACTTTTAGACTTTTATTTTATAAAAATATCCGTTTAAAAAGGACACTTTCGCTTTCGCTCGGGCTTTATCTTTTTTATAGTCGAAGACGTAGTCCACGACCAAAGGGCGTGTCCTAACGAGCAAAGCGGGATTACACCCTTGTCGCAAAGCGACGGGAAAGGGGGCTTGATTTTGCACAAAGAGATGATTTTTAATCATCACGACTGCAAAATGGGGGTTTTTATTTGGATATAGATTCTTCGACGGCGCTTCGCTTGCTCAGAATGACGAACAATGAAAAAGCACTTGAATTATTATCGTCACCCTGAGCATAGTCGAAGGGTCTATTTCCTTGAAAGCGTAAGCGTTTACACCCTTTCGGCTATTTTAATAGACGAAGGAAAGGGGGCTTGATTGCCACCAAAGGACGACAAAATGGCGTCCGACGTGGGAATGGGGGTTTTTAGATAATTATTACCAAAGCGATATAAATTCCTAAAGAAATTTGCGATATATCCTTGCGGATACGATATGCCCGTGGCACGATATGTCCCTTTCGGGTCGTTTTAGAATTTATATCATATCGCATACGAGCAAAGCGAGTATATATCGTATTTGCGACAGCAAATATATCGTGTTGCAAAGCAACATATCGCATAAAAGTATTATATCGTCATGTTGAGCAAGCGAAGCGTAGTCGAAACATCTTTTTTATCGTCGAAGACGTAGTCCACGACCGTGGTCGTGTCAAAACGAGCAAAGCGGGGTTGCACCCTTGTCGCGAAGCGACGGGAAAGGGGGATTGTCTGCGCACAAAGAAGACAATCTTTGATTGACTTCGACTGCGGAGAGGGGGTTTTTCAAAAACACATATACGGTAAAAAAGAATTGCAAAGCAATAACTATAATTATAATCTTCGTCCTTTGTATTTCGTCATGTTGAGCAAGCGTAGCGACGTCGAAACATCTTTTAAAAAAAAATAATATCCATGTACGCTTTAGTGTTGGAAATTTTTTATGTTGTCATCAAGGGTTTTAAAAACCCCCATTTTATCGTCGTAGCCTTGTTAAAACAAGTCTACTTTGGATAAAATCAAGCCCCCTTTCCTTCGACCGTAAACGGTCGAAAGGGTGTAAACCCGCTTCGCTCATTTGGACACGACTTTTAGTCGTGGACTACGTCTTCGACGATAAATGAGATCCTTCGACTTCGCTCAGAATGAAGCACAAACGAAAGCGAAAATGCACTTGTATATTTTATTATATACTCGACAAAACGCTTTTGCGTTTTGGAGAAGACGAATAAGGTCTCTAAAAAACGCAGTCCAAACACTTTGTGTTGGGACAAGTCAAAAGAGACACTTATGAGTCGGCAGTGCGGTGAATTATAGCCGTATCCGTTAGGATACTCTTTTCGATAGAAAAGTATTGCGTTAGCAATGGCTATAATTATTTGGATAAAGATGTTTCGACTACGCTCAACATGACGAACACCCTTGCGAATAAGCAAGTAAAAAACGAGACCTATCAAGTCTCGTTTTATCAAATCATTTATCCGCTTTTAAAATCTCTAACGCCTTTATTATCTCGGCGTCTTTATCAAGGGAGGATATTTCATTATTAGGCTCGACTTTAACGTCGGGCTTTATGGGGTTAGAGTGTATATTGTATCTGCCACCTTCTACGCTTGGGTCGATAATGTAATAATAGCCCGATACCAAAACGAGATAGTAAGTATCGTCAAAAGTCTCGTCCGAGTCCTTGACGTGGTCGGATATTTTATGCGGGGACGCCTGAAAAACGCCCTTGCCGTAAGTATCGGTACCCACTATCGTTGCGTTAGGGTTAAACGCACGACACGCCCCCGCCAACGCTTCGGCGGCTGACGCCGTACTGCCGTTAGTCAATATGACCAAAGGCATAGGAGAATAATTGTCTTCGGTTACCGTAACCATGATATTTTGCTTTGTTTTAGCGTATTCTAAACAAAGAATATCTCTCGGCGCACCGTTATCTAACGGCACGAAATAAGAAGCGATATGCGCAAGCACCAAAGACGAACCGCCGGGATTACCCCTTAAATCTAAAACAAGAGAACTTTTACCGCTTTCCTTTATCTCTTTAAAACACTCGTCAAAATCGCTATTGACGGACAATAATTCCCCGTTTTCGGTCTTTCCGTTAGAAAAAGAGATCAAACGGATATATCCGACGTCGGGGTCAATATCTTCTACGTATGCGTTCGGCATAGTATCTTTGACTTTGGTATAAGAAAATTCTCCGACGATAACGCCTTCCCTTTTTATAGTCAATTTAAGTTCGGTCCCTTCCCCGCCTATAGTCAAACGAGAAAACTCGCTTCTTGCCAAACCTTCGACCCTTTCGCCGTTGACCGCGTATATCGAGTCCCCCCTTTTAAGAGTAAAATCACCAAACGATCGAGCCGCCGGCATGCCTTCTACGACGTGATCGACGATATACTCGTTATATTTGGTAACGGTAAAAAACGCCCCGAGATTTGCATCGCTTACAATGGATATTGCGTTATCCGTTATATAAGAATACGGGTCAAGTTTGTTGATTATCGCTTCCGCCGCCGCATAATCCAAAGCGTCCGCGTCCACGTCGACTATATAATTCTCTTTTACGTACTCGTAAACGTTGCCCAAAAAATCAAAGTCGTCAGACCAAGTCTTTTGGGGTTCTTCTTTTTTACAACCCGTTAAACACAAACTAAAAATAATAACGACGGATAAAATCAAAAAAAACTTTTTCATAACTCACTCTATTGAACCGCAAACTCGGTTACGCCGTCAAATAAGGTTATTTTATTGACGTCCAAAAACAAACGGTCGGCTTTATGCGTAGAATAAATTCTTTCACCGTTACACTCGTACAAATACACTACCCCGTAAAAAGTTGCCAGTTCGGAAACAAAATCGAATTGACACTTAAACTCTACCCCGTTATCGGATAACGCTTCGGGCGGAAACCCGACGTAAAGATCTTTGCCGTTATATATGCTCTTTATACGCTCAGACAAAAAGTCGACGTCTTGACCAAACAATTTTAAATCGTTTTCAAATTTGTAGACGTTATAAAACGGGGAGACCGTTCGAGCAGTGGAAAGACATTTTGGCGACTTTGAAATAACTTCAGGCAAACCGCTCTCTACCAAATAACCGTATGATAATATGATAGTCGGCGCGGACAACATGACCGCTTCTTGCCAATCGTCGGTAGCGTAAATAACGATACCGTTTCTCTTTTGCATCAAAACGGATAGTTCCAAAAACAATTTTCGTCTTTCGTAAGAAGATAGGTTTTTTAGCGGATCGTCCAAAAGCAAAACAGGGGTATCACGCATGAAAGCGCGACACAAAGCGAGTTTTGCCCTTAATACGGGACTTAATCTAAAAGCTTTGGAATCAAGCGCGATTTGAGAGATACCGAACTCATCAAGCCATTTATCCGTTATATTCCCCCAATTTTCTTTGGGTACCTTGCGTATTTTTAACGGGTATTGCAAATTGTATAATGCCGAACGCTTTTCAAAAAGTCCGAGATCGTCAAACACCATCGAAACGTCGGACAATGCACCGTAAACAAGGTCTTTATCGTCTAACGAAATACTGCCGTGATGATAAGAAACAAGACCTGCTATCGCCTTTAAAAGCGAAGTTTTGCCCGAACCTTCTTCGGCATAAACGACGTTTACCCCTTGTTTAAATACGTGGGTAACCGAGTGCAAGGAATCCGCATGCCCGAAATAATTTAAAGAAAGTTGGTTTATCTTCAATTCGCTCATAAAAATATTATAAACTTATTTATCTTTACTTGTCAACAACGCTTGAAGTCGGGGTTGGCAAATGATATAATTTATTTGAAGAATAAAAAGGAAGGTCAAAATGAAACAAGACTTTGATTTTTTTGCCTACGTTTCCCGCATGGGACTTATATCTCGTTGGGCTTTGATGCGTAATTCTCGCACCGAAAGCGACGCAGAACACAGTATGTTTGTGGCTTCCGTCGCACATGCATTGGGACTTATTTCAAAAAAAATATTCGGAAGAGACGTCTCTCCCGAAAAAATGGCGGTGTACGCACTATATCACGACGTTCACGAAGTATTAACGGGGGATATGCCTACACCCATTAAACACAATAACCCTTGTATCGCTTCGGCTTATAAAACGGTGGAAAAAGCGGCTAACGACAAGTTATTAAGCACTCTTCCGCCCGAATTAAAAGAAGAATACGACGACGTTTTAAACTTTTCGCCTTTGTCAAGAGAAGGTCTTTTGGTAAAGGCGGCGGACACTATATCCGCATACGTTAAATGTCAAGAAGAAACTTCGATGGGTAACGACGACTTTAAAAGCGCCCTTCTTGCAACCAAAAAACGACTTGAAGAAATGAGGCTTGAAGAAGTAGACTGGTTTATGCAAAAATTCGGTTTGAGTTTTGGCAAAAACTTGGACTCTTTAGACTAATTTTTGCCTTTGACCCCAAAATAACCTTCCGCATATTTATTTAGTACGTCGCTATTAAATATAGGGATCTTTTCGATGTTTCTTTTTATACCTTCTTCCACCAATATCGTAATAAGTTTGCGGTAGGATATTCCTAACGGCTCGAATAAGTAAAAAGCCATTGACCCGGGTATTGCGTTTATCTCGTTTACCAAAAGTTCGTTGTCTTTATTCAACATATAATCTATACGAACTACGCCGAACAAACCTAACTTTTGATATATCAAAGAAGTGGTTTGCCTTATCTTTTCGGTAAGTTCTTCCCCGATATCTGCGGGCAAAACTCTTCCGTTATTATTGACGTATTTATCGTCAAAATTTAAAATATCCCCCAAAGTATTAGGTTTCTCTACTGCGGAAACGATTATTTCATCTTTGCTTTTTACCGCAGCGCAGTTTAGTTCGACTACGTTTTCCAAATACTCTTCGACTAAAGGGGCGTCAAAATAACTTGCAAACTCTATCCCGTCTTTATACTCTTTTTGATCTCTTGCAACCTTTACACCTATGCTCGAGCCTAAACGTCTCGGTTTTATTATGCAAGGAAAAGTAGGCTCTTCTAAACTTTTAGCCGTTTTAAAGCCAAACGTATTTAGCATACTTTTGGTAATGAGTTTATCCATACAAACCGCCGCGGAGTAATGGTCGCAACAAGTATATGGTATCTTGTAAAAATCGAGCGTCGCCGATAATCTGCCGTCTTCTCCGTTACCGCCGTGAGTTACCACCAAAGCACAGTCCAATTTTATCTTTTTACTCCCTACTTTGACTCCGCCGTTTATAAACTCGGTCTTTTTGCCCTTAACGTTTTGATACGCTTTGTAATCTTTAAAATCTTTTAAAACCGTCAAACCGTCTTTATCTATATAGATAGGTATCAACTCGTAATCTTCGGGAGTGTGTTCTTGAAGTTGTATAGCGGTTATAACGGAAATTTCTCTTTCGTACGATCTACCACCGTAAAATAATCCTATTTTCATATTTACTCCTTTAAAACGCTTTTTATCGGTTTACATACAATATTCTTCGGGAAAATCCGCCGTTATCAACAGCGCGTCCCCTTTTTTGAGTATTTTTGAATATATATCTTTACACTCTTTTATATCTTCCGCAAAATAGCACTCTATCTTGCCGTTTAATCGTTCATATAAAACTTTTTTGTTTTTACTGCCTAATATTATTACGACGTCGACTTTTCCTAAAATAAAGTCGGCAAACTCTCTATTGTACTTATCCGAATACTTGCCAAGTTCTACAAATCCCGACGTGGTAAGTATTTTTCTACCTTGATAAGTAGATAACAGTTCGACTGCAATAGACGCGCCTAAGGGGTTTACGTTATAACTGTCGTCGATAACCGTTACCCCGTTTGAATTGACTTTGCTTTCAAGTCTATGCGGGGTCGGAAGTATACTTTGGACGATTTGTGGTAAAGTATTTATATCTACTCCCAAATTACAAGCGACCATTATTGCCAATGCAAGATTTTGCACGTTGGCTTTGCCTAAAAGCGTCGTAGTAAACTCGACCCCAACGCCGTCCATAAAGTACTTAAAACTACTGCCCGTTATACCGATATTTAGATCTTTTATATCTTCCTTTTTTAACGTTATCGTATTTTTAGCAAACAAACTTGAAAATGGTTTGGCTTGATAGGAAGCAAATGACTCTTTGACGCTTCTTAACAAATAAGTTTTTTCCTTTGCTATCTCTTCGATAGTACCGAAAGTTTCCAAGTGTTGCGGCGCTATGCAAGTCAAAACGCCGACGTCCGGCTCGACAAGGTCGCATAATTCTTTTATATCTCCTTTTCTTCTCGCCCCAAACTCAACTATAAAAACGTCGGTATCATCGGGCATCTCTTCCACCGCTTTGGATATACCCAAAGGGGTGTTATAACTTTTGGGGGTCGCGTAAACCTTGCCTTTTGACTTTAACAATTCTTTTAAGATATTTTTTACCCCCGTTTTGCCGGCGCTTCCCGTTATTGCGATAATAAGCGGATCGACTCTTTGCAGTTTTCTTTTGCATCCCTTTAAATATTTTGCGTTTTTCCTTTTAAAGAAAGGCAAAGTCAAACTATTTGCAAAAATAGTTAGGATAATAGACAAACAAGATAGCGCGCCTAAATAACAGTCTATCTTTAAGACGACAAAGACTACAAACAACGTCAAGCCGAGTAAAATATATACCAAAGTTATTACTTTTGATCTAAAAGTAAACCGTAGTTTGGCGTTTTTGTATTTTACCGCTTTTACCACCACTCCCAAAAAAGGCGGTATACACGCTAAAATGCCAAATAAAGAATTATACTCCAAGTCAACTAAAAAAGTATTGATAAGTCCGATAGCGACGGCAAACAAAAAACATATAGAATCTAAAACCAAACTCTTGTTTACGTTAGTTAAAAACTCTTTATTTCGATAACTTTTGCTTTGCAATACGCATGCGTAAAAATAGCCGTGAGCTAATATCAATCCGATAAAGAAAAGTCCGATAACGATAACCATATTTTTGTCCTACCTTTAAGGATATGATATTGGAAAACAAAAGGTTATTCTAAAAGGGTATTTATGGCAAACTGTTTAACGAGAGTGCAAAACTCGTCGGGACGAAAAGCAAAAGAAAAATGTCCGACGCCTTTTAATATCACGCCTTTTGCGTTTGGTATTATTTTTAAAAATTTACGGTACATATAAAGGGGCGTATCCGTATCCTTTTCGCCCCAAATCAATAGAGTCGGGCAAGGGATACGCTTTGCGTATTTTTTAAGATCTTCGTTTACCACCTTTACGAAAGTCCCTCGCATAGCACCGACGCACGCGCGATAATCTTGAGACCCGTAATTATTGTTTTTACCAAAAATTTTGGCTATTTTGTAAACCAAAACTTTATAATAATACTTTAATCCCCTTTTAGGTCTTAATCCTGCGCTATCCACCAAAACGACGCCCGCCACTCTCGAACTTTGAGCAAGTTTTATGGCTATCCTACCCCCGAAAGAGTGTCCTATAACTATCACGTTTTCCATAGAGTAATTTGCCATCAATTCTTTTACTCCGTCGACGTAATAGTCGAGATCTACGGGGACCATCGGATGCGGTGAAGATCCAAACCCGTAAAGATCCACACGGGTGATAGTGAACCCTTTAAGAGAATCAACGAAAGAAAACGCGTCTTTTGAAGATCCCCAACCGTGCAAAAACAATAATTCTAAACCACTGCCGATTCTAACGTGCGATAAAATATGCTACCCCCTTAGACTTACGTCAAGAGCGGTATAGCCAATATATCAAAGCGTCTTCTCCGTCCATGTAATACTTTGGACGAGTGCCGACGAAGGAAAAGCCTAAACTTTCGTATAAAGATATGGCTTTTACGTTGCTTTTTCTTACTTCTAAAGTTACGTTCAAAGCCCCCGCTTCCTTGGTAGTAGACAGCAAATTTTCCATTTCGGCACGACCGTAACCCTTGCCTTGATACTCGGGCAATACCGCTACGTTCATTATATGCGCTTCGTCTAAAACGTGTAAAAAACTGTAATAACCCAAAGGGACTCCGTCTTCGAGCATTATATAAAAATGCGCCGACCTATCCAAAAGTTCGCTAACCAACATTTCTTTGTTCCAAGGGTCGGAAAAACACTCGCTTTCCACCCTTTCCAAAAACTCGAGATCGGATAAAGTCGCCGCTTTAAATTCCATTATTTACCTTCCTTTAACCTTTCGGCTTGACTCTTTTTAAGGTAAAGGGGGGTCAATACGTCTTCGTTAAAACCGTTTTGGATAAGAGTCAACGCCTTTAAAGATAATTTTTGAGCGTAAACGTCGTCGGGAACGGTGTTACCTACGTCCGTATATTTAGAAAGTATTTTTATATCGGGCAGATCGTTTACGCTGACTTCTCCCATTTGGTCGTTATAAGAATAATAAAAATAGTCCCGTCTCGAAGGTATCATTTTATAATCTTGCATTTTTCCCAACCCGTCAAAAACCGTCAAGGACGCTTTTTTGATATTTAAGCCGTAAGAGATAGCGCTTACTATCGAAACGCCTATACGAATGCCCGTAAACGACCCAGGACCCACGACCGCAAAGATATATTTAAGGTCGTTTTTAGTTATATTTGCCATTTTTAAAGAGTCTTCGATAAAAGGAATAACTCTTTCGGACGTTTTGCCTTTTTCGGTATCCGAACGGCTAAAAAAAACTTGTCCGTTTGCGTAAACGACGGCAAAAGAAGAGTCGTAAGTCGTATCTAATATCAAAAAGTTGTTATTCATTTATAATTATTCTCCTTTTGCCTTCGGCTAAATACTCGAAATCTACGCTTATGACCTTTGCGCCGTAATAATCCAAAGCGACCGACCACTCTATCAAACAAACGCTATTATCGAGTCCGTAATACTCGTCAAAGCCCATATCCACGTCCGAACCCTTTGTCAAACGATAGGTATCGAAATGATAAAGTTTTAACCTGCCTTGATACTCGTTCAATAAAGTAAAAGTCGGGCTTGTGATGACGTCTTTTATCCCTAAACCGCAAGCGACGCCTTTGGTAAACGTGGTTTTGCCCGCACCAAGATCGCCGTTTAATAAAACGACTTCCCCGCCAATCAACTTCTCGGCAAAACTCTTGCCTAATTCGAACGTTTCTTCTTGCGATGTGGTAACGTATTCCATAAATCAATTATAAACCTAACCAAGATTTTTTGCAATCGTTTATAATAATTACAAATATAACGGATATAGTAACGCAAAAGTAAAAAAAACGATTTGAAAAAGCCGTTTGCGTATTGTATAATAAAAGTATGAACGAAAACGAAATCAAAGATATTACCAATGAAGAAATAGAAACCCCGACTTTGTCCGCCGTTGACGAAAACGACGTGCAGGGCGACGACGTGCAGAGCGAAGGCGACGAAAAAGAGCCTAAACGCAAATCGGTTTCAAAGAAGAGAAAGTCCGCGCTTGTAATTACCAAAAAATTGACTTTGGTAGCCGTTCTTTCGGGTCTTGCGTTCGGCTTATATATGTTGGGACCGCTTTGTAAGTTGCCCCTTATTTTCCCGTCGTTTTTAGATCTACAATTTAGCGAACTACCCGCTCTTATCGGCGGATTTGCTTTAGGTCCTTGGTACGGGGCATTGATCATATTGATAAAGTGCGCCCTTAAATTACCAATGACGTCCACCGCGTTCGTTGGGGAAATATGCGACGCTATATTAGGACTTGCGTTCGTATTGCCGGCAACTATCATATATAGGTTTAACAAAACAAAAAAAGGCGCGTTGATCTCCCTTTTGATAAGTATGGTAGTTTGCGTTGCCACGGCTATACTCTTAAACAGGTTCGTAATAGTCCCCGCGTACATCAAACTATTCTTTAACGGACAATGGGAACCTTTGGTCGGTATGCTTAAAACCTTGTTCCCGTCTATCACCAAAGAAACCTTTTATAACTACTATCTCTGGGGGTCGGTATTGCCGTTTAATCTATTGAGATGTTTGGTTACGTCCGCGATAACTTTCTTGGTTTACAAAAGCGTTTCGAGATTATTTAAAAAATTTACGGGTTGACCCCGACGGCTATTCTTAAGAATAGCCCTTTTTATTTACTAAAAGTTCCTAACTTTTGAGATTATTTAGGCGAGTTCTTTTAAAAAATGTTAAATACGTATAAACAAACGATAAAATATGTGTTATAATATTATGTGTTATAATATAAGGTAATTTGAGGAGGTGGATCATGAATCCTTTGAAAAAATGTTGTTATAGATGTTATCAAAAGGTAATGTACGTTGCCGAGTTCTTTATGCCTTGGCCCGAAGCGGAAACTTTGTCGGGATCGGGTTCTTTGATGAAAATGCCCGAGTGGTTAAAAGGGCACGGAAGAAAAAGCGTTCTTATCGTTACCGACTCTGTTTTGGCGGGTTTCGGTTACAGCGGTAAACTTGCCGAAGGTTTAAAAGCGGTAGGCATCAACGCCGTAGTATACGATAAGGTAGTACCTAATCCCACCATCGGCAATATAGAAGAAGGTTTAAAGATCTACAAAGAAAACAACTGCGATTGTATCGTCGCTTTGGGCGGTGGTTCGCCTATGGACTGCGCTAAAGGTATCGGGTGTAGAGTTGCCCGTCCTAATAAGCCTATCGAAAAAATGAAAGGCACTTTGAAAGTCGGTCGTAAACTTCCCCCGCTTTACGCAATACCTACCACTGCGGGAACGGGTAGCGAAGTTACTTTGGCAGCCGTAATTTCCAACCCCGAAAAACAAGAAAAATATCCTATCGAAGACCCCGTCGTAATACCCCGTTACATAGTTTTCGATCCGCAACTTACCATAGGTCTTCCACCGCACGTTACTTCAACTACGGGTATGGACGCACTTACCCACGCCGTAGAATCGTATATCGGTAAGTCGAACACCAAAGCGACAAAGCAACAAGCCATAGAAGCGACTCAATTGATATTTAAGTATTTAAAGAGAGCCTACGACAACGGTCAAGATATAGAAGCAAGAGAACAAATGCAAAAAGCGGCTTGGCTTGCCGGTAAAGCGTTTACGAGAGCTTACGTCGGTTACGTACACGCCGTAGCGCACGCATTGGGCGGTTTTTACGGCGTTCCGCACGGTTTAGCCAATGCGGTCGCTCTTCCCTACGTCTTAAAGAAATTCGGTGCTTCGGCACATAAACGCTTGGCGGAACTTGCCGACGCGGTAGGTATCAAAGGCAAAGACGACGCCGAAAAGGCAAACGCCTTTATCAAAGCGATAGAAGATATGAACGCTCAAATGAACATCCCTACCAAGATCTCGGGAAGATGGACTATTAAAGACGAAGATATAGATAGACTTGTAGATCACGCTATTAAAGAAGCAAATCCCTTATATCCCGTTCCTACTATATTCGGTAAAGAAGAGATAAAAGATTTGTTCTTGTCCATAAAAGAATAACTATATAAACGTTAAAAGGCTGTAATAATTCTCAAAACGTATGTCGATTGATAACGACGAAAGTAAAAGAACGCTTTTAGTGCGTCAGTAATAGGGATTATTACTGACGCACTAGTTATATTTGCCTATCGGCAAGTTATATTGCTTTCGCAGTTATATTTTGCTACGCAAAGTTATATTTACCCACAGGGTAAGTTATGGCAAATATAATATAACTTTGACTGCAAGTCAAAATATAACTTTTAGAATTATTCTAAAAATATAACTATTTGCTATGCAAACACTACTTTGCAAGCAAAGTAGTGTGTTTTGCAAAGAAAAAATGAAAAGAGTAGCAGAAACTTGCTACTCTTTTATAATGTTTAAAAAATCCATATGTAACACGCACTTTACAGCCTTTTTTGTTGAAACTTTTTATTTATTGTTATTATTATTTGGATTTTTTTTAAACGTAAGAATTACGTCTATATAATTCGGCAAGTACTTTGATAACGTCGCAATTATCTTCGCCTAAACGACAGTATAGGTCAATATCCGCGGTTACCAAAACTTGCTTATTTTTATCTTTGACAACGGTTTGCTTGATCTTTTCCAATGCGGACAATCTATCCGAACGCGTGGGATAAGGTTTTAAAATGACGGCAACGACCGCAAGAGCGTCCGTTTCTTTTATTCTATAATCAACGCAATATTCTTTTAATCGATCGATTTGAACGGTTTGTACGTTTAATATCATACTTTTAGTATTGACTAAATCGCAAAAATATTATTCGTAGCGGGTATAAAAAAACCGTTTTGCGAAAACGCAAAACGGCAAAATCGTTAAAAATTATACGCCCATATAATATTTGACGTTAGAGTTATCGGGTTCCGCCCAAAGTTTTTCAAACTTATAAAACTCTCTCATTTCGGTATGGAAAATATGAACGATCACCATGCCGTAGTCCATAACTATCCACTTACCTTCCTTTTCTCCGTCTACACGGGTAACGTAGATGCCTTCTTCTTCTAAAGACTCTTGTATAAACTCGCAAACGTTTTTGGCGATAGTAACGTTCCTTGCCGTACAAACGACGTAATAATTGGTTAAAGCGGTCTTTTCGGAAACGTCGATGGTAAGGATATTGGTGGTTTGCTTTTCTCCAATAAGTTTGCAAATTTCATTGGCGAGATCTAAAGAAGTAATTTCAACTTTTTGTTCCATAATTTCTCCTTCGTATCGGGTAGGTTTACCCGATCTTTTCTATATGATAAACTATTTTTCTTAAAATATCATTAGTTTTTTTAAAATCTTTGCCATTTTTTAATAATTACGTCAAAACGGCGGATTTTGTTAAAATCTTTTTTTTGAATTAAGTACGTAATAGTCGTAACACTCGAAAGTTAAAGGGCAAATATTTTCGCCGTTACCTAAAAACTTTCGTTGAGAAGCGACCGCTTCTTTAAACCCTTGATCGAAGTCTCGATACGCTATATCGCGTAAACGTTGTACCCCGTCAAAATCTCTGGTATCTTCCAATAGATCGGCAAGATAAATAAGCCTTTCTAAATCGCTCATATTTGCTCTACCCGTCGTGTGATACCTTACCGCGTTGATAATATCGGGGTCGGTAATACCGTAATCGGTTTGTATCTCTTCGGCGCCGATGAACGCATGGGCGATGGGGCCATTGCGATATTGCTCGGGTATCTCGGGGTGGGGTCTTTGGGAATACTTTGACGAATCGTGCAAAAGAGCCGATAGTATAACTTTATCTTTATCGAGTTTTAATTGGGAATTTAATTTGATAGCGCATAAAGCGACGTGCAAAGTATGGTCGTAGCGTTTAGCGGGCAACTTTGCCTTTAAAGACTCGAGTATATCTTTGAATCCGTCGTAAAACCCCTTTTCTTTTGCATAATCGACGACTTCGGGGCAAACGTCGAAAACGGGCAGACCCAGCATCAAACGGGTGCGAATTTCGGTTGACGAGACGTCTTTACCTACGTAATCGAGTACGGTTATAGACGAGCCGAGATCGTTATATTTTTTTGCTTTTGCCTTTGCTTCGTCTTTACCTTTTGCCCTTGTTACCACCGCTAAAGGATAGGAAAGAATAACGTCGGGTCTTATCCAAGTTTCTAAGTCGTTAAAACTATCCCCACCGATAATAAATACTATATCCCCGTATTTTTCTTTTAATAAAGGCAACATTTTAGCCGTATTGGTAAGCCCTTCGGTCTTCTCTTCCAAATCGTCTATCAAATAATCGGGATCGTCTTTTATAGTCATCTCGATCATTTTTACCCTATCGGCAAAATCGACTAAAGTCTTTTTATGGGGTGCGTTGCCGGACGGCAAAATAACGACCTTATCTAAACCAAGTTCTTTTTTTGCGTTTATCATAACCGCTAAATGTTCTAAATGCATCGGATTGAACGCTCCGCCGTATACTCCGTATTTCATATATATCTCCAAAAAGTTTTTTTATTGGTATTCTTTTAAAAACCCCCATTTTATCGTCGTAGCCTTGTAAACAAGTCTACTTTGGATAAAATCAAACCCCCTTTCCTTCGACCGTAAACGGTCGAAAGGGTGCAACCCCGCTTCGCTCGTTTGGACACGACTTTTAGTCGTGGACTACGTCTGCGACGATAAATGAGATTCTTCGACGGCGCTTCGCTTGCTCAGCATGAAGCACAAACGAAAGCGAAGGTCGATGACCGAAGTCGAAGTATCTATTTATTAAGGCTATCCTTATTTAAAACCCGTCAAAAATCCTAAAGATTTTTGATGGAGACGAATAAGCCGTCCAATAAACGCAGGCTTTACGCTTGCGTGAAGACAAGTCAAAGGACGTGCTTATGAGTCGTTGAGCGTAGTCGAAACATCTTTATCTTTATTATTTGGAAAGAGATTCTTCGACGGCGCTTCGCTTGCTCAGAATGACGATTATATAGGAACGTACTCCGTCTATCGTCATTCTTTAAAAAGGCTATTTTTTTTATTATAATGTAAAAGATATAAATTTTCAAAGAGAATATACAAATTTGTTATAATTTATCTTATAGGTCAATACTCAATATATGAAATTAAGCGACGCTATACTGTTTGGTATCATGATAATGGCTATATCATTAGCACTATCCGTCTATTTTTTTAACAATTTTGCGATAGGCGTTTCTATCGGGGTGTGCGTATGTATAATATACGTTTGCACGCTTCTTGCTTTTAAAAAAAGGACTAAATACGAAAACAAAGAAATTTTTTGTAAAACTATTTTACTTAACGGAAAGGAAGCGAGCAACAAACTTATTTTAGCCTTACACCCGACCGCCGTGGAAATTGCCCCTAATATTTTTAAATATAAAAACGGATACGTAGTAAACGGTATAAAATACTCGGCTTTCGGCGAAGAAGACGTTGCGCAGATCTACCGAAAAGCCTTGAGCGAAAACGTCGAAAACGCAGTGGTTTTTATGCGTAAAATAGACAAAAATGCACTGACTCTTGCGACGTCTCTTCCGCTTACTTTTACTTTTTTCGATCTTAAAAAACTTTATCGACTGACAAAAGAAAAAGAACTCTTGCCAAAGTTAGAAAACAACAAGCGAAAACGCATCCCCCTTAAAGAAAAAATTATCGGCATTGGAAAAATACCGATAAAATATTTTTTATTTGCGTCCTTAACGTGCGCTCTTTCTTCTTTGGTACTACCTTTAAAGATATACTATCTTTCGGCGTCCGCACTCAACTTGATACTTGGAATAATTGCGTTAGTAATTAACCGCAAAAATCAAGCCGTCGAGTGATCAATAATCTTCGGGTTCTTCGGGTAACTCGTCCCCGTCGTCCGCTTCCTCTTCTTCGTCGCTAAAATCAAAAGTGTCCGAAGGATTGGAAACGTAATCGTCCCCGTCGTCCAACTCGTCGCTTTCCCCCGCGCCTAAATTATCGTCGTCAACGTCGATAAGATCTTCGGAAGAGTCGAATTTTATCTCGAAATCGGTGGGCGCCATTTGGAATAACACCCCTTCTTCGGCAACTTCGGTCATCGCTTTCAAACGGTTTTCTATATCCGCTATGTTGCGTAACTCGAATTTGTTTTTAAGTTCGAATTTAAGCAAAAATTCGTCGGTAGTGCTGTATTCTCTCGGATTACCGGGGGCGTTACGAATACCCGAAACGTAGATCAAGTTTGCGGACGACAAAACGTTTATGGCGTAGTCGCAGTTGATACCCCTTATATTTTCTATTTCCGAACGAGTGATAGGTTGTTCGTAGGCGATGATCGCAAGGGTCTCCAACAAAACTCCGCTTAATTCTTTTTGCTTATCTTTCATCAAAATATCCGCTACCTTTTCGCTTACCTTGGAATAAGTGGATATACTCAACAAATCGCCGTAGTCGTTTAACACCAAACCGCTCGAGCCGTTGTTGGCGTATTTTATTTTCAATTCTTGGATAGCAAGTTCCAATTCCCCCGCCGTAAGACCGGATTTCTCTAAAATAGTATTACGAGTTACACCTCTTTTTCCCGCCGCGTAAATGACGGCTTCTACCAAAATCAAATTATTATCCATACTCGCTCCTTATTTATTCTTTCCGTCTTTTTCGTCAAATTCATAGTCGGCATAATCGCCTTTTATAATATCGTCAATGGTCAAATTCTCTTTGCCTTCGGCAAGTTTGATTATTATATCACCGAAAGGTTTTTCTTGAGTTGCGGTGGCGAACTGTCTTCTCAACAACTCCAATAAAGCCAAAAACGTGTTTATCTTTTCGCTATCCGTAAAGGATCTGTCGTCCATTGCAATTTCGTTAAAAGATAAAGTTTTGCGTTCCTTTAAAAGCATGACCAATTCTTTGGTTTTATCAAGAACGGTAAATCTATCTTTAACGACCGTTTTTGCGGACGGCTTTTTACCCGCCGTACGTATCGCTTCCCTTCTCTTAACACGCAAATAAGCGTCTACAAGTTCGTTTATGTCAAAATTATTTATACAGTATTTGCAGTCGGCTTCGGTAAACTCGGGCTCTACGAAATACCTGCAAACGACTTGTCTTTCCGCAAGAGTTTCACGCATTTCGTTTAACAGTCTGCGACGTTCCAATTCGTCGAATATCTGCTCTTTTTCTTCGCTTAATTGTATATCTTCTTCGTCCGTCCTATCCATCATATCTCTTACTTTAAGATCGAGAAGAAGAGCCGCGTAATAGATAAAAGACGAAACTCTCTCAAGATCCAAATGTTCGAGAGTTTTGACGTAAGCCAAATATTGCTCGGTTATCTTGGATATGAAAATATCTCTTATCGACACTTGATTTTCGTCAAGCATTTCCAAAAGAACGTCCAAAGGACCTTTTACACCGTCCATTAGATCGAACTCGTACGTTTCGAGATTTTCTTCGTATAACTCGTAATTGTTCCTTAACATTTTATACCCCCAAGATCAAACTGTATAACTTGATGATAAGACTGCGTACCCAATTTATATACATACCCAAAACGTCTATCGGCCACCCCGTAAAGTCCGCTATAAATCCCAAAAGAATCAAGCCTATAAAGAAATAAAGGCTGTATTTCTTCATAAACACCACGAACTTATTATTCGGCGTGGTAAAGCACTCGATCAAACGGAAACCGTCGAGCGGATATAAGGGTAACAAGTTAAACGCTATAAGCGAGATGTTTATAACGGTACCGAACATACCGATGTATAGGGCAAATCTTAACAATATACCCCAAAAAGACTCGATATCGACGTTAGCTTTTTGAGCGATAGCCCCCATACCGACGTACAAACCGAAGGATATAAAACTCAAAATCAAATTCATCGTAACGCCGGCAAGGGATACGGTAACCATACCCTTTTTAGTGCTTTTAAAATTGTTGGGGTTTATAGGTACGGGTTTTGCCCAACCGATACCTACGAAAATATACATTACCAAACCCAAAGGTTCAAAATGCTTTAACGGATTTAACGACAATCTACCCATCATTTGAGCGGTAGGGTCCCCGTTCCATTTTGCGACCAACCCGTGTCCTATCTCGTGCAACACGATAGCAAAATAAATGGTAACCAAGTAACTTACCACCAAAATAAACTTGTCTTGTAGAGTATAATTGCCAAAAATCAAACTGTATAACATATTTGCTCCGTATAATTATATATAGGCGTTTTAGAGAAAAACGTATTTAATAATTATTATATCTATTATAATTAACTTTAGCGGTTTTGACAATACTTTTATGCTTATATCAAAATAAAAAAATCCCGAAAAGCCGTTAAAAGGGGCGTTTTCGGGATTTATTTTAAATAGTTTTACCCTTAATCTTTTACGTTCCAACCGCCCAAAACTCTACCTACGGCGTCCCCGTAGTTTTCCTTTGTCAAGTCGGCAAAAGCATAGATTTCAGCTTCTCCCAATATCTTTCCGTTAGAGACGGCGTACATTTTACCTATAACCATTCCTTGAGTTATCGGTAATTCAAGGTCGTAAAACTCGGTTTTAACGCTTATTTCGTCGTCAGCGTTACGCCTTACCGTCGCGGTAAGATCTTCTTTTAACCCGTAAGGCAAATTGGTTTTACCCCCCTTTACGGTCAATTCGCCGACGATCTCGTCTTTTGACACTATATTTTTGGCAACGTAAGCGCCAAAGGCTTGATCCAACAATTTGCTACTATCGGCAAATCTCGTTTTACTGTTACTTTCGCCGATTACCACCGATATAACTCTTAAACCGTTACGTTTAGCGGTAGCCGCAAGACAAAAACCCGCTTCGTTGGTAAAGCCCGTTTTACCGCCGTCGCAACCTTGATAAAATCTTATCAATTTATTGGTATTAGTAAAGGTCGTAACTCTTCCGTCGGGGTGCGAATAGTCTTCTAACCAAACTTGCGCATACTCGTGATATTTATCGTATTTAGAAAGTTTAGAAAGCATTTTGGCAACGTCCTTTGCCGAACTGTAACCGCCCGAAGCGGGCAAACCCGTACAGTTTGCAAAATGAGTGTTTTGCATATCGAGTTCGTTTGCCTTTTGGTTCATCAACTCTACAAAACCTTCTTCCGAGCCGGCTATACGTTCCGCAAGAGCGACGCAAGCGTCGTTGGCGGATACGACGATAACCCCTTTTATCAAATCGCCGACCGTGTACTCGAGTCCCGTATCCAAAAACATTTGCGACCCGCCCATACCCGACGCGTTTGGGGAAACGGTTATCTTGTCATCAAGTTGCAATTCTCCGTTTTCGATCGTCTCGAAACATATAAGAGCGGTCATTATTTTTACCATACTTGCGATAGGATACCTTTCGTCCGCATTTTTCGAATATAATTCGTCGGACGCTTCTCCGTCGGTAACGTAAACGGATTTAGCCCCCTTTGCACGATCTTCCTCGGCAAAGACGACGGTCGTAGCCGAAAACGCCGCTATGCACAAGGTCAATAAAAATATCAATATCTTTTTCATAACTCCTCCTTTTGGTAGTATGAAAAAAGATAAAATAAATATACCTTTTAAGTAACTATATTTACGAGCAAATTGACTATCCCGCCAAATACGACTTCTATTAAGAATAATATCGAAACCCCGACCAAGTACCCTTTTAAACACGGTCTAAACGATCCCGAATTGTTTTTGGGCGATAAACCGCATAAAGGTCTATCGTAAGTATTGGAAAGCGCAAAGAATACGCAAAAAGTTATCGTAACGAGCGCCGGCAAAATAAAAAATATTATGGACGATATTCCGTGAAAAACGCTGTTTATTACGCAAAGACCCGCTATCCGTCCGACTACGTACCCCATATATATACATACCGCTCTAAATAGTAGTCCGAATATTTTGGATTTTGAATAAACGTAAGTAAACGCCATCAATATAAGCATTATTACGGCAAACGTAAAAAAGGTTTTGAACGGTTTAAACTCGTTTGTAAAAATCACCGCAAACCCTAAAATATAATCGGGGTCTTCTATCTTTGAAACGACTATCGCGCCGACGATTATCCCGATCAAAATATACGGAAGGATAGCCAAAAACAAACGACCGTGCTTTTTTAACCTATCCTTAAAATCGTTTATAAAAAAGAATAAGACTTTGCGCATATTTAGGACTATGCGTAAAGCCTTATTATTATGCTTGTCTAATTATCGGTTAAAAATTCCGCGTATACGCCGTACCCTTTTAGGGGGTCGCTTATAAAAACATGAGTAAGCACTCCGACGAGTTTTCCCGACTGTATAATGGGGCTACCGCTCATACCCCTCGTTATACCCCCGCATTTTTCTATCAATTCTTTGTCCGTTATCTTGACCGTTAGACCCTTTTCGGCGACCGTCGGTTGATATTCGGCTTTGATTATCTCGCAAGAATATTCTTTTGGCTCGTCTCCGTCTATCGTCGACAATATCTTTGCTTCTCCCGATTTTACTTCTTCCCTTTTTGCGACGGTAATAAGATTCGTTTTAGGAAGAGAGTTCATTTTGCCGTATATCCCTAAATTTTGATTTTTGGTTATTTTGCCGATGATCTTACTTTTATCTACCGCGCCATTTAACTGTCCGGGGTCGTTTTTTTGCGATTTTACCACGTTTATTATTTCGCAAGGAAAAATCTCACCTTTATATATTTGCACGGGCGTGCCGTTTTCTTGAGTGGTTACGGCGTGTCCCAAAGCGCAAAAATCTTTGTTTTTCTTAACGAAACTTATAGTACCTACACCGTCGACGGTAGTGGATAAATACAAGCCGAGTTTTAGTTTTTCGCTTTTTAAATCAAATACGCTGTTGCCGAAAACCGTCTTTTTCTCGCCGTCCGAAATAATAGTCAATTCGTTTTTTCCGACCTTTAAAGCGTTTTGGACTTGATCACGGTCGTTGACGTCTTTACCGTTCACTTTTAACAAGACGTCGCCGACTTTTACGCCCGAATTTTCAAAAGGGGAAACTTCACCCGACTCGGTCGTAACGTAACCGAACCCGTCCACGTAAAGTCCTTGACCCAAAGAGGATAGACCTACGGCGTAACCGCCCAAATACACTTCTTGCGACTCTTCGGCAAACGCAGTCGCCGTCCCCGTACACGCTAAAAAAATGACCAATAAACAAAGTAGTATGCGATAAATTTTCAAATCATTGCTCCATACTTTATTGTGAGTAAAAAAGGTCGACATATACCAATGATCTTTATTTTTAGCGATTTATTCAAAACGGTTATTTATCTTTATATCCGTATAGAATTATAAAAAGCGTTTTTATTTGGCTTTGACGACTTCCTTGTACTTGTCTGCCGAGGCTATCATTTCTTCCGCGTGCAATTTTGCGGACGCGGTATCCGCTCCCGCCAATCTTGCGACTTCTTCTACCTTGCCTTTTTTGTCGAGAAGTTTTAAAGAAGTTAGCGTTTTACCGCCTACGACGCCTTTGCTTATCAAATAGTTATTATCCGCAAACGAAGCAAGTTGGGGTAAGTGAGTAACAGCGATAACTTGTCTGCCTACGCTTATATTGTAAAGTTTTTCGGCAACCGTCTCGGCAACTCTACCCGATATACCCGTGTCTATCTCGTCGAAAACCATGGTTTTGATATTATCCAAAGACGCAATAATGTTTTTGACCGCCAACATAAATCTTGACATTTCACCGCCCGAAGCGATTTTTGAAAGAGATTTTAAAGGCTCGCCGACGTTTGGCGAGATCAAAAACTCTACGCTATCCACGCCGTTTTCACTCAAAAAGTCTTCAAACTCGTCAATACTCGGTTTATCCGAAAAAGCGACTTCGAATCTCGTGCCTTTCATCGCAAGATCGTTTAACTCGGAAACGATGGCTTTTTCAAATTTCTTGGCGACTTGACGACGTTTATCGGATAACGCCAAGGCTTTTTCGTAAAGAGATTTTTTGGTTTCGTCAAGCGCTTTTTCGAGTTTTTCTATCTCTTCGTCGCTTTGAGCCAAAGTTTCGTATTCGGATTCCATTTCATTAAGAGATTCCAAAACCTTTTCTATCGTAGCGCCGTACTTGCGTTTGAGCATTTTTATAGCGTCAAAGCGTCTTTCTATCATCTCGGCGGTCCTTTCGTCAAACGCCGAATTTTCCGCATAATCGTATAAGGTGTCCCTTATGTCTTCTATCTCTATCTTGGCGCTTTCCAATCTACTTTCTATCTCTTCTAACCCGTCGTCCAATCTTGCTATAGGTTTTAAAGATTGTAACGCTCTCGCTAAAAGCGAACCAACGCCTATCTCGTCGCTGTCTAACGCGTTATACGCACCGCTTACGCCTTCGATAAACTTCTCGGCGTTACGGTACTTTTCTCTCGTTTTTAAAAGTTCGTCTTCTTCGTCGGGTTTAGGGTCGACTTTTTTTATGTCCGCAATTTGATACTCCAAAGTTTCCTTGCGTCTTAACCTATAACTCTCGTCCCCGAATTCGGACAAAGCCGCTTTTATCCTTTTATACTCTTGATAGTCTTTCAAATAAGCAGACTTATACTTTTCGATAGAAGGCTCGTATTTATCCAACAACGTCAAATGGCTTGACGATCTTAACAAAGACTGATGCTCGTGCTGTCCCAATATATCCACTAATTGAGAAGTGAGTTTCCTTAACATACTCAAACTGAAAGAGTTGCCGTTGACTTTGACTTCGTTGCGAGTATCGCTCATGGTACGCTTTATTATCAAAACGTCTTCTCTTTCCAACCCCAATTCGTCCATTAAAGGATATAGATCCGAGTCGATCTCAAAAACTCCTTCGACCGTCGCGGTAGTTGCGCCGTACCTTATCAACGACTTATCCGCTCTACCGCCCAAAACGAAAGTAAGCGCGTCGATGATTATCGACTTACCCGCGCCCGTTTCGCCCGATAAAACGTTTAAACCGTCCCCTAATGTTACAACGCACTCTTCAAACAATGCGACGTTTTTTATCGTTAGTGATCTTAACATTAAAGAAGCTCCTTTAATTGACTTTCCAATGCCTTAGCCGAATCCGTTGAGCGCATGATTATCAAGACGGTATCGTCCCCAGCAATAGTGCCGAGTTTGTCGTTAAACGGAAAATCGTCCAAATATGCGGCAACGCTGTTTGCCATACCCGACTCGGATTTAACTACTATAAAATTGTTGACGGCTTCCGCGCTTATCATCATTTCTTTTAAAATAGCCAAACGTTTACCGTCGTTTAAAATATCCACGCTATTGTTTTTGTCGTAATAGACGTAGCGGAAAAATTTATTACCGTTCTCGTCAGTGTAAGAAGTTTTGACCAACTCTAAATCTTTAATATCTCTCGATACCGTGGCTTGAGTCGCTTCAAACCCACAATCGTTTAGTAACTTGACCAAACTTTCTTGATTGTTTACGTTATTGTTCTTTATCAATTCCCGTATTTTCGCTTGTCTTGCTGTTTTAGACATATAAGACCACCTTGTTTTTATTTTGACCATTGAGAAAATTTCTCGTATAATTTTTTGTAAAAACCGCCGTTGGAAGTTTTTACGAATTTTATCTTTTGAGAGGCGTTTTTGACTGTAAAATTCAACTCGTCGTCAAACTCGGCTATTCTCTTGCCGTCCACTATCAAATTGGCTTTGCCGTTGACGTTTGCTTTGACCGAAAGATGAGAATCGACGGGCAAAAGCGTGGGGCGAGAATACAAAGAATGCGGACAGATCGGAGTCAAAAGTAATGCGTTGACGGTGGGGGCGATTATAGGACCACCCGCGGATAAAGAGTAGGCGGTAGAACCGGTGGGCGTACAAAATAGCACCCCGTCCCCAAAGAAGGAAGCGACGAAATCTCCCCTATCTTGCACGAACACTTTGATAACGTTAAAAGAGTCCCCCCTTACCACGCACGCTTCGTTTAAAGCGAGATAAGAAGAGCCGTCGTATTCGATTTCCAAAAGATCGCGATATTCGAGCGAATAGTCGCCTTTTGACAAATCGTCAAACACCCGAGATAGATCGGTTTGTATATCCAACTCGGCTAAAAACCCGACTTTACCCGTGTTAAACGCCAATATAGGTACGTCATTTTTAACCGCAAGTTCCACGACGCTTAATATAGTACCGTCCCCGCCGACTACGAGGATCATATCCATCTCTTCTACGGTTTTGTCGAGATAGAAAAAGGTATGACCGAGACGCTCGAGTTCCCCGACTATTTTTTGTACGGCTTGTAAACTATTGGCTTTTGAATAATTGACGTAAATACCGAATTTCATATAGATAGTTTATACGCTTTTATGCAAAAAATCAAGCGTTATTCACTTGATAATGAATAATATTTTTATATAATTTATTATTATAAAAAAATCGCGACCTTTGTCGCGACTAAAAGTCAGCATATTAAATTATTTTTTTAAACTTATCAAATATTCCACGTTTTTATCTTCGAAAAGTTTTTGGATAGGAATAACGCCTATAACGTTAAACCCCAAAGCGTTGGCGTTTGCTTTTATATTCTCTACTGCCTTTAACGCTATTTTTTCGCTTTTAACTATACCCGTTTTTGTCAAACCGTTTTTACCGACTTCGAATTGCGGTTTTATTAAAAGTATCGCTCTGCCGCCCTTTTTCAATAATCTATAAACTTCGGGTAAAACCAAAGTCAAAGAAATAAAACTTAGATCCGCCGTAACAGTATCCGCTAAACAGTCGGGAAGATCGGTATTTCTTGCGTTAGTCCTATCTTTAACGACTATCCTTTCGTCTCGTCTTAAATGATCGGGTAAAGCGCAATCGCCTATATCTACAGCGTAAACTTTAGTGGCTTCTCTTTTTAATAGGACGTCGCAAAAACCGCCGTTAGACGAACCGAGATCTACGCATACTCCAAGAGAATCGACGGGAAAATGCTCGAGCGCGTAGGCAAGTTTTAAACCGCCGAGCGACGCGTAACCTATGACGTCGTTGACGATCACTATATCCCCCTTATCCACTTCGTAAGACGGCTTATATTCTTTTACTCCGTTTACCGTAACTCCGCCGAGTTTGATCAAGTTTGAAGCGCGTGTACGAGAGGAAGTAAAACCGTTTGAAAACAAATAAGCGTCAAGTCTCATGATCTTGTTTTATCCTTGCAACTATTGCGCCGACCGACATACCTTGTTCAAAAAGTATCTCTTCAAGCGTCCCGTGGGATATACTCTTTTGAATACCGAAAGACCCTTTAACTTTGACAAACCGCGATAGATATGCGGTAAAACTAAAGGGCGATTCTTCAATAACGTAAACGTTTTTGCCTTTAAAATCTATCTCGGACACGGTTTTTGGAAATCTTGCGTTTAATACGTCTACCTTTATATCCGAAAACCCAAGTATATCCGAAGCCATAGTCGCTTGCTTGACGGCAGTCGCCCCAAGAGCCACCAAAACGTCTTTTGACTCGTCGAATTTTGCCAAATAATTGCAAGACGGACTTTCAAAATCGGTCGGGCAACTATAATATTGTTTGGGCAATATTATAGCCAAAGGGGACGAAAGGCTTAACGACCAATCCATTACCTTTTGATACTCTTCAACGCCCGACGGTAAACATATCTCGCAATCGGGGATAAGCGACATCGTAGGATAGGTATATATACCTTGATGCGTATCGCCGTCGTTGTTGACTATGCCGCCGCGGTTTGCGATAAACGTAATAGGAAGCCCTTTGGTTTCAAATAACATTTGGTCTAACGCTCTCGTGAAAAACGTGCCGTAAATAACAACGTAAGGACGAGCGCCGCTCCTTGCCAAACCGCAGGCGAAACTTAACGCAAAACCTTCGGCTATCCCTGCGTCAAAAAATCTTGCGGGGAATTTTTGGGCAAACTCGGCTAAACCGTTACCGTCTTTCATACCCGCAGTTATAACGCATACTCTATCGTCTTTTTGGGCTAACTTTACAAGTGCCGAACCCGTATAGGTCGAAAAACTTTCGCCCCCGCCGACCGTATGACGAGAGACGGGGTCTTCTTCGGCAAGCGCGTAGCCTTTACCCTTTACGGTTTTGATAGCGACGATCACGTTGCCGTCGTATTTCTTTGCAAGCCTGAACGCCTTTTGAAGTTGCGATATATCGTGTCCGTCGACTTTACCGATATAAGCAAAACCCAAATCGGCAAACGTATTCTCGTCCACTTCTTCTCTAAACGTCGGATCGAGTTTTGACAAACGACGGGTAAAAGCCCCTTCCGCGGGGGATATGGAAAAACCGTTTTCGTTTATCAATACTATTTGTTTGGGGTATAAAAAAGCGTTATTCAACGCTTCTAACGTATGACCGTTGGTAAAAGACCCGTCGCCTATAATACTGACGTTGTTTTTCTTTTTGCCGATCATTAAGTCGTGAGCCGCCCAACCGCACGCTTCGGGCAAAGCCGTACCCGCGTGTCCCGCTACCAATTTGTCAAAGGGACTCTCCATCGGGTCGGGAAACCCGCTTATACCTTTCATTTGGCGTAAACCGTCGAATCTATCCCGTCTATCCGTCAATATTTTATAAGCGTAACATTGATGGCCTATATCAAAAAAGATACGATCGTCTTTGGGATCGAATACCGACAAAAGTGCCGTGGTCAACTCGACCACGCCCAAATTAGACGCCAAGTGTCCGCCGTTTTTTAAAGTCGTTAATATTATCCTTTGTCTTACTTCGTCGGCGACCTTTTCAAGCGACTTAACATCCAAAGTCAAAAGATCGTTAGGTAAATGCAAACCGTCCAAAAAATCAGTCATCGCTTTCCACGTTAAATTCGACGGAAGTTATCTCGTCAAGTTTCTTTTGTAACAACATTACCTTTCCTTTTGCTTGAGAAAGTGCGTCCAAACATTGTTTGCCAAGCGTTATGCCTTTATCAAACAACGCAACGCTTTCGTCAAGCGTTGTGGAACTATCGTCCAATTTTTCTACTACGTTTTCCAATTCTTTTAAAAGTTGTTCAAATTCCATTTTACACGCCCTTGGTTTTGTTTATTTCTTTGACTTCGGCAATAACCTTGCCGTTTAAAGCGTAAACCGTCAATTCGTCGCCGACGTTTACTTCGTCCATATTCAAACTTTTGCCGTTATTAAAAACCCGATAATAACCGTTTCTTAAAAGTTTGGTGGGATTTGCGCCGTCCAAACTTGCAAGCGCCTTATTCAAACTTTGTTCCTTGGTAAGCAATATCTTTTCGGATTTAGAAGAGATCTTACCGAGACTTAATTTTATTTGAGAAGAAGCGTTATCCAATTTACGCAAAGATTTGTCCGTTAAACCTTGTATATCGCGTTTTATTCTTAAAGTGGCGTCCCTTTCCTTTCTTTCGATAGCGGATCTTAACATATAAAGATAAGTTGCCACAGTCTTGACGTATTCCTCTATATTAACGGCGACAAGTTCCGCCGATGCGGTAGGGGTTGCCGCTCTTGCGTCCGCGACAAAATCGGATATGGAAAAATCGGTTTCGTGCCCGACTGCGGATATTATAGGCGTTTTTAGGGCAAAAATGGTACGAGCAAGCCCTTCGTCGTTAAAAGGCATAAGATCTTCAAACGATCCGCCGCCACGAGCCAAAATAAGACAATCAAAGCCCAGATCGTCTACGATTTTTAAAGCGTCGGACATATCGTTAGCCGCCGACTCCCCTTGAACTCTTACGTCGTAAACGTATATATCCAACAGTTTGTTTTTATTGCGTACCGTCCTAACTATATCCCTGATCACCGCGCCCGTTTTGCTTGTTACCACGCAAACTTTTTTGCAAAAAGTGGGTATGGCTTTTTTAAATCTTTCGTCAAACAAACCTTCTTGGGCAAGTTGCTTTTTAAGCATTTCAAGTTTGACGTGTAAAGCGCCTTTCCCTACGGGTTGTATAGTGGAAACGTTTAAAGATAATCTACCGTTTTTGGAATAATAATCAACGTAACCGCTTATTATCACTGACTCGCCGTCTTTTGTGGGATTATAAGTTTTTTTGGCGTAAAAAAGATTACAAGAAATTTGTGCGTTTTCGTCTTTTAAAGTAAAATAAGCGTGGGGTCCCGAAAATTTAAAAGAAGAGATCTCACCGTAAACTACGACGGATCTCAAAAACGGTTGTTCGGCTATCGCTTGATGAATAAAATTATTGAGTTGGGTTACAGATAAAGTATTATCCATTTGCCTTGTTGATGGCGCTTAAAGTCCCGTTGACAAATGAACTCGACTCGTCTCCGCCAAATTCTTTCGCTAAATTTACCGCTTCGTTGATAGCGACGGCGGGGGGAACGTCTTTGGAATATTTTAATTCGTAAGCACCCAAAATCAGTGCGACATATATCGCCTTGTTTAATCTATCGGGACTGCTGTAACCTTTTACGAAAGACATCACGAGAGCGCTTAATTCGTCAAACTTTTCAATTACGCCCCTTGACGTGCTTCTTATATAATCAACGTCTTGCTCGGTTATCTTGGCGACGTTACAAAACATTTCTTCATTTTTCTCGTTCAAAACGCCCGTAAAGGTATACTCGAACAAAAGTTTGTAAACGGCTTCTCTTGCGTCCTTTCTCATTTAAATACCACTCCTACTACGTTGATATTGACTGCTTTTACTTTATAAGGGGTAGTAGTCTCTACCTTTTCAATGACCGCCTTTTGGATATTGAACGCCAAATCGGGCACCTTATATCCGTAATACGCCTTAAAACTGACGTCTATTATCGCTTCTTTCTTTTCGGTCAAAGTAACTTGTACGCTGTTGCCTTTTGACTTAAAGACTCTACCGAGCATACTGCCCGAATCAATGGATATGTCGGCAACGCCGTCTATTTGAGCGACGCAAGAAGCGGTCAGGGAAGAAATAATATTTTCGTATTTTTCGATCTCGGAAGGCATACAATACTCCTTAAAACGATTTTTTGCCAAATTAAAGGCATCTTAATAAAGTATAACATAATTACTTTATTTTATCAACAAATAAAAAGAGATGTTAAACTAAAAAGAGCCGTTTCCCTTTTTCGGAAAACGGCACTTTAAATTTTTCGATCAACTTATAACGGTATAGGGAACGACTATCACGTCGGTTGCGGCGCAACCCGTCTCTTCGGTAACGATCCAAAGTATTTGAGCGACGTCGCCCGAGTCGAGATCGTTATCCTTTACCACCACGTTTACGTTGCCCGTACTTACCGTAACGCAAGCGTCTTCAAACCCTCTGGCTTTTATAAGGTTTTCCAAAACCAATTCGCTTTCCGAAAACCCGATAAGTTCCAACTTTTTGTTTTCCGCGTCCGTTTTTGCCGTTTGAGAAGAATCTTCGGATTTTATTATCGCGTCAAGATAGCCGTAAGTTTGCGCTCGAGTGCTATCTCTATCCGTCTTCATCGCGCTAAAAACGCTTACCGACGTATCCGACGTTTTGACGTTTTGCGCTTTTTGCTCGTTTGATTTCTTGCCGATCAAAACGTTTAAGTACGCCGCCGCGACAAGCATTACTACCATAGTACATATGATAATGATTTTCTTTTTGTTAGACATAGGTATACCTCCATTTACCGCTATTGCGGATCATTTCATTTCAAAAACTCTTATCTTATCCGCCGTAACGCCCGTAACGGTTTGCACGGCTCTAACGAGTTTTATTGCGACTTCGGGATCTTTTGCCCCTTCGGCTACTACGATTATCCCTATAATATCGGGACTCTTTTTTTCAAGAATAACGGGACCCGAAACACCGCCCGAATTGACTATTATAGTATTTTTACTTTCCGAACTTTTTTGGACGACTTCTCCGTTTTTGGTAGTCATCGTAGACGAAGTGTTTGTCGTTTCGGCGGGAACTACCGTACCTTCTCCGTCGTAAGAGATCATAACTTTAGTTTTTCCGGCGCCTTTTATTTCGGATAAAATCGCGGACAATTCGCTTCCCGTATCCGTTATCTCGACTGTTTGTTGGTCTTTTTTGTTTTTACCCGCGCTCACCGAAAAATAAATAACCACCGCTAGTACGCATATCGCTATCGCTATAATGATCTCGATATTTTTTATCGAACGTATCTTTTGGAATATCTTTTTTATTTTTTCGGTCATCTTTTCAACTTCCATACATTATTACAATATTCTTTTGATCCACCGAGATATAACCGCAAATAATATCTTTTATTGTCGCAAAATCGTATTCCGCATTTAATACTACTTGCACGCTCGCTATTTTTCCGTCGTTTAAACAAACGACTATCTCTTCCGCGTCCACGCCTTGCCTTTTTAAAACGGCGGACAACAATTCTTCTAACGTTTCCGCTCTTTTTTCCGTTACCTTGAACAAATAGTCGTCGTCGGCGGATATTTGGCTTGACGAAGAAGAAAAATCGAGAGTTAGTCCTTCTCCTTTTGCAAAAGAAAGAACGGGGTCTAAAAGAGTAAATATCAAAAGTATTGCAAATATGCCTTTGACGAATTTATTCATTTGACCGCTCGGCAACAATACGTCCGCCAAAACGGATGATAGGACTACTCCTACGATTTTTAATATCCAAGTCATAATAAATTTAAGGTCATTATCACCAACGCTATACTTACGATAAAAACGAACCCTACTCCCATCATAGCGCCGACTAACTGTCTGACGCACTCGGCTACCCCGTTTACGAAAGAACTCATACGCTTGTCCACGATAGGCTCGATTATACCCGCCGTCAATTTTAATCCGACTGTCAATGCGACGAGTTTAAATACTGGGGTGAGTATTATAGTCAACACTACGAGTATTCCGCTAACTCCCAAAGCGTTTTTTATAAGAGAAAGGCTTGCCGAGATAAGGTCGAATCCTTGAGTCAAATAACCGCCGAGTATCGGGACGTAACTGCTTACCAAGTATTTTGCCGCCTTTGCCGACACGCTGTCGCTCATCGCCCCTACCAACCCCGATATGGTCAAATAAGTTATAAATCCGCCGAAGGTTACGCTTAAAACGCATTTAGCGACGTATCTTACCGTCGACTGCAATTTATCGAGTTTGACGTTTGACGACAAATTACCCGATATGCAAAGGACTACGGACGCGATAAATAAAGGTATAACGACCGCGTTTACGACGTTTATTACCAAAGTACACATCAATGCGATCTGCGGTTTAAACAAAGCGCTCGTTTGCGCCCCGCCTAACGCCGTCATTAAAGTTATAAGGGAGGGAAAAAGCGTATTGACCAAATTTGTCAACGACTCTACCGCATTTTTTACGTCCCCTATCACCTTGACTATCATAGTTACGATAATGCTTATAACTGCGGCGAAACAAACGAAATAAACTATCTCTACCGTTTGTTTGTTTAAAAAGTTTTGGGTCATACCAAAGACCAAACTAAACAGTACCGCTATAAGTATTATGCTTAAAAAAAACGGTAACGCCCCCACAACTCCGCCGAAAACAAGCGTAAGAGACTCTTTTATTACGTCTTCCGCCGAAAGGGACAATTCCCCTTTTGTCAACTTTTTTAAAAAGTCTTTTAGTGTTTCTCCGCCGAAATAACCGCTATTTAGCCCTTGAACGAAAGACTCGAACTCGTCAAGTTGCATTTGGTCGATAGACTCCGAAACTTCTTCTTCGAGATCGTCTTGGATATTCCCTTCGGCAAACGTTAATCCCGACGGAAAAAGGAATAAAAATACGATTATAGTCAACGCAAACGCAAGTTTACCCTTCATATCAGTTCTTTTACGCTTTCCACCAACGCGTTTACGACGGGTAAAGCCATTAAAAAAATCGTTACCTTTCCGGCAAGTTGTATCTTGTTTGACGTGGAACGCGAGCCGTAATCTTCGCATATCGCCGACGCGTATTCGGTAACGTAACCTATCCCTATTATTTTTAAAACTCCGCTAAAAAGGTTTTGATCCACCCCCGTTTTGGAAACCAAAGTATCGAAAGCGGTAACCGCTCCCGTCAAAGACGACAATATCATAAGCAAAAGTATAACGCCCGAAGAAACGGTTACGAGCAAAGCAAACTCGGGCTTGTCCTTTTTTAAAAGTCCGCTCATAACTACCGCCAATATACCGACGCCTACTACTTTAAAAATCTCCATATCAATAAAGTTGGAATACCGATTTTATGTTATCGAAAAGTCCGGCTATCATATCCAAGACCAAAGTTAAAGCGATGACCAAAGAAGCAAGCGTAACGATAGTGGCTATCTCGTCTTTGTCGCTTTTTTTAAGTACTATATTGACCATAGAAGCCAATATGCCAAGCCCTGCTAATTTAAATAGAATACTTATATCCATAGTCAAATAATTATGATAACGAGTGTGATGCCCCCTAAAAGGCAGAGTTTTTCGCAAAGAGCGCCCTTTCCTTTATAATCCGCCGAAGCCTTTTCCGCTTGCGACTTTGCCCAAACGATCTCTTTTTCCAAAAGGGATATGGTAGCGGAATAATCGGCTTTGCCAAAACTTGAAAAAAATTCTTTTATCCTTGACGAGTCCTTTATAAAAACGGGATACTGCTCTTCTTTGTATATCTTATCGTTTAAATACTTGCCTTGATGACTATTACAAATATCCCCGACTTTGGATCTAAAAGCGGATATCCTGTTTTTTGCGTCTTCTAAAAACGACGAATACTCTTGAAAAAAGTCCAGCCTTTTTTTATAATTCTTTTTTATCGTTATACCAACGAATAACGTAACGGCAAATAATAACCCGCTTAAAAAAGTTTTAGCCATATCTTATTTCTCTTATTTTCCCGACGGGGCTTGTAGACAATAAAACGTATATATCAAAAATTCTTAAAGAAGTAGGCAATTTATCAAGATCGTCCGAGTGAAAGGAAGCGTAAACCTTTACACCCGACCGTAAAACGTCGGCAACCGTCGAGTACTCTTCCGTCCCTATCAATTCGTCCGTAACGATGATCTCGGGAGATAGCGCGCGTATTGCGTTGACGTATGCGATCTTCTTTGATAGACCGAGCAATACGACCGAACTTCCGACGTCCAACGCATTATCCCCCGAAAGTTCTCTTCTTTCGTCTAAAATAACCGTCTTTTTGCTTTGTGAACTCCTTCTTGCCAAATCTCTCAAAAAAGTCGTTTTGCCCCCGCACGGCGGAGATACTACGAGAACGTTTTTAAAAAGGTTTTCTTTATTTATCCTTGCCGAACAATCTAAAACTTCGTGAGAAACTCTAACGACAGCCGAGTTTATATTTATCAAAGAAAGGATCTTTCCGTTTTCTACTACGTACTCTCCGCCCAAACCTATCCTTATCCCTTTGCCGTAATTAAAATAACCGTCTTTCATACGCTCGGCGACCGCATATACCGAATTGTCGCTTGCTCGTGCCAAAAAGCCGTCGAAATAGTCTTTTTCGACCACTCCTAACTCGTGCATACCCGTTTGATTATACACTGTCAAAGGATAGCCTATTTTGAGTTTTATCTCGTATATAGGTAAAAACTCTGTCAACTTATTCCAAACAACTTGTCCTAAAAGATTTTTCATAGAATAAGTTATGCTTTAAAACGAATAAAAATGATAAGAAAGAAAAGCAAAAAAAATACGTTCTTAAAAGAGAACGTATACAGTCAAGACTCATAAGCACGTTCTTTGACTTGTCTTCACGCAAGCGACTGACTCATAAGCACGTCCTTTGACTTGTCTTCACGCAAGCGACTGACTCATAAGCACGTCCTTTGACTTGTCTTCACGCAAGCGTAAAGCCTGCGTTTATTGGACGGCTTATTCGTCTCCTCCAAAACGCAAGCGTTTTGTCGGGTTTTAATATGGATAACTTTAATACGATATTAAGTATACGAAAAATGAAAGGTCATCCTGAGCGATGTCGAAGGATCTCTATCCTTAAAAGCGTAAGCGTTTGCACCCTTTCGGCTATTTTAATAGACGAAGGAAAGGGGGAACACAAACGAAGGCTAAAATGCACTTGTATATTTTCGCCGAGTGCAGTGCGGACGGCAAATGTCTATTCGAAGAATAGGGTATTATCGAATTATTTCGATAATACGTTATTGCAAATGCAATAACAACATTTGACGGTTGATTGCCAAAGTAGACTTATTTACAAGGCTACGACGATAAAATGGGGGTTTTTAAAAAATGATTATGGTTTATTATTTTTGTTTAGATTTTACAGTCCTTGTAAGATAAATTTGGTTTATTATAATAACAATAGTCTAAAAACCCCCTCTCCGCAGTCGTAGTCAATCAAAGATTGCCTTCTTTGTGCGCAGACAATCCCCCTTTCCCGTCGCTTCGCGACAAGGGTGCAACCCCGCTTCGCTCGTTTTGACACGACTTTGGTCGTGGACTACGTCTTCGACGATATAATTAAGATGTTTCGACTTCGCTCAACATGACGAACCATTAAGTACACAAGCAATGCTTCATACAAAGCATAAGTCAAAGACCAAAGTTAAAAAAATCTAACTTAGTATATTATTATAAAAAAACTATACGAAGAAAAAATCCAACTTAGTATATTATTAAAAAAAACAATACACTCTCAAAAAAAAGATAACTAAAAAATTATTTTAATCTTCGTAATTTAAAAGTTGTTCGTAAATACCGTAAGTGCGGGATATAATATCGTAATCGAAACCTATCGAAGAAAAGAAGCCTTCTATCTCGGTAAACTTTATTTTTTTGAGATAATCCATCATCATATAACCGCTTAAATAATCGGTTACTTTATTTACGGCTTTGAACGCCGCTCGATGCGCCTGTATTTTTTCGGCGACTTTAGTCAAATAGTCTTCAAACGAAGAACTCATCATCGCCAAATAGGAAAACGCTTCTTTGTAAGCGTCCGCCAACTCGGGAAAATAATCGTCGAAAGAGGGCGGTAATTCCAATTTTATAACGCTGAATATGCCGTCCACGACGATAGCGCACTTTTTCAAAACTCTTTTTTCGAGCAACGCGTACAATACCGCTCTTCTAACGTCTTCGGGACATTTTAGAGAGTGTAAAACTTTACAAAGTACGTCCACGCTATCAGATCCTGATAATGAACTTATTTTATCGATAAGAGCGTATTTATCTATATAATTATCTTGCGAACATAAAGCAAATACCGTCGCTATTTTAAAATCCGCTTCTTTTATAGCGTCTTCCAAAAGGCGTTTTCTCGCCACCTTTTTGGCTATACCTTCGGTAAGTTCAAAGGGGAAATCAAAAAACGGCATTATAAACTTTTCGGGAAAAGGCACTTTTTCCAATAATTTTAAAGGATAATAGGTAGGCGCAAGATTCAATACGCTTTCTAAAGTATCAAAGGCGCTTTCGTGTTCGCCAACGTTCCAAAGCGCGGTAAATTTTATCAATTGATAATAACGATTATCGGGGTCACCGTCCGAAAGTACGCGAGCAAATTCCAACGCCTTATCGTACATTTCCACGTTATTGGCGGCAAATATTGCTTGAACGGTGTTCTTGCCGACGGTAGGGACGAATTCTTTTATTCTTTCCTTTAAATAAGGAATATATTTCTCGTCGCTTATGGATAAATTGTATAAGCAGTTGCCGTCTTGGGGATTATTTTCGGATATTTTTAAATATAACTCGCTCGACTTCTCTTTTTTGTTTAAAAGCATATAAAGATGAGCCAAAAAATACAGACTTTCGTCGTAACCTTCGCCGTCTTCGTATAAACTTTCCAATAAAGTAACGGCTTGTTTATAGTCTTCCATATCGGCGACCCTTACCGCGCGCTCGATAGTCGAACGGTTATATGCGTCTCTTTCTTCTTTTGCGGTGTGCAAAACGGGAACGGGCTCTTGCACGTCTTCAATAAAGTCTTGAGCGTTTTCGACTATGTCGTCAAGTTCCCCTTTTATTGCGGCATCTTCGATAAACGAACCGTCGCTTTTTGTCATATAGTAAAAAGCGCGCATATACATACCCAACTTACTTAAAGCCGCGCTAATGGTTTTTAAAATATCCGAGTATTCTTCGTCCGTATAGGCGTTTAATGCAAGCACTTCAAAGCAAAAATCCAAACAAAGATCGTATTGTTTTAATCCGTAATAAATTTTGGCTATCAAAAAAAGTATCTCGCCCGATTCTTTTAAGGTCAAAGCGTTAAAAGCATAGTACAATGCGTCCTTGTATTCTTTAGAATCGCATTTACTTTTTGCATAATCGTAGTTTATGGAATAATCGTCGACGAGCGTAAAAATCATATTTTAGTACAATATATTATTGACGAAAACAATAGGATATTACCCGCTATCCGTTTATTGGTCTTGTTTTTTGTTTAATTTATCGTATCTTTGCCAAATATCTATGACGTCTTGTTTTCCGAAATTATAGACCTTGCCGCAAAAATGACATTTGATTTCGATGGACCCTCTTTCCATTAAAATATTGACGCACTCTCCCCTACCTATGGACCTAACGACGCCTTCCATATATAAAGGCGAACAAATACAATGATATACGGGCGTAACAGGATCGAAATATTTTATCTCGAAATGACCGAAATTGTCGTCTATCAATTTGTGCGGATCGCGATCTTTAACGAGTTTATCCATTATACCGAAGTTCATGGAAATATCTTCTAAAATAACCAAAACTTCTTCGGGACAATCGGGCAAAGGTTGTATTATTATACCGCCGGCAGACGTGCATTTGCCGTCGTCGTCAAGATTGACCGCCATTGCCAAAGCGGTGGGGATACCTTCGCTTTTTGTAAAATACCAAGCGAAATCTTCGTCAACGTTGCCGTTTACTATCTCGCTTTGACCCGAATAGCACTCTTTTAAGCCTAAATCTTTTATCACGTTAATAGTACCGTCGCCAAACGCTTCTTTAAGATTTTCCTTACCGCTACCCAGCTTTTCGAGTTGAACGTCGGGATTTGTAACGTAACCCCTTACTTGCATATCCGAGTTGCCCGCAACTATAACGTTGCCCATGGGTCCGTCCGCTATAATATTGATGGAAAACTTATCCCCTTTATTCTTTAAAGTAGAACTCATATATGCGGCGATAGACAAAACCTTGCCTAACGCTACCGTTGCGACGGGGGAAGTTTTATGAAGATCTTGCGCTTTTTGAACGAGTTCGGTAGTATCAAACGCCGTAACTTCGGCTAAACCGCCGAAAACTATTGCTTTACATATTTTATCCATAAGTAGCCTCTTATATTTTCGTTAAAATAAATAGTAGTCTTTTGCTTTTTGAATTGTATTTTTCAAAGGTATCTATATCCAAAATATTCTCTATCTTAAACGAATAGCATTTAGCCAAAACTTTTATCTCGTCTAAAGTGTGGACGTATTGTTTTTGGGTCTCGTCCGACCTTTTATAAGTGCCGTCCGAAGTTTTTTCAAAAAAGGTAAGATCCATTTTGACCGATCCGTCCTTTTCCTTATATTGATTACGCCAAAAATATACGAGATCTTCGGTATCTTCGTAAAAAATATTATCCCCGATCTTTGTTTTTAGTTTATATTCGGTAGAAATATCAAATACGAATTTTCCGCTATCCGATAAAGCGTTTGAAACTCTGTCGAATAACGAGTTGACGTCGGAAGGCTTGACGTAATTCAACCCGTCCGATATAGCCGTTATAAGATCGAATTTGTAAGAATAAGAAAATTTTAGAGCGTTTTCCTTTTTGAAAACTATATTATAACCGTTTTCGCGAGCGTTTATCATCGCTTGATTTAGCATTTCTTGCGATATATCCGACCCTACGACCGATAGCCCTTTTTTGGCTAACTCTACGGTAAACTTACCCGTACCGCAAAAAAGATCGAGCGTTTTTTTACCGTTTAGCCCTTGAGTAACAAGGTCGGCGACCTTGGAATACGGATATTCCATTAATCGATCGTAAAACGAAGCGAGAGCGGAATATGCTTGCATTATTTTTTACCTTTAGAGTTAGACGATCTATCGTAATTGGGTTTTTGCGCAGGTTTACGCTTATAAGAAGAGTTATAAGTGTTTTGGTTGTTGGGCTTTTTATTAGCCGCACGGTTTTTGGGCGCTTTATTTTCTTCTACTACTTCGCCTTTCTTTTTCGCTTCTTTTTCTTGCTTTTTCGCTTGCAATTTTTTGACGACGTCTGATTTTCTGTTGCCGTCTTGATCGACTTGCGGAACGATAAAGCCGTCAAACAAATATTGACCGTAAGTCGTCCACATCATCGCAAAGAAAGCAAACCCGAATATCAACAACAAACCGCCGATCAATATTCCCATTACGTCGCTTATAGCGGATAACATCAAAATACCCGCCGAGAATATCGCGATAATAATGGTGGGGAAAGGCATAATTGCAATAAACTTGAACGCATTGCCGAGCGCTTCGGTATACTTAAAATCGTAACAAGCGAAGGTAGGTAAAAGTATCGTAAGTACGGCTATCACACAAAGGGCAACGAGTATGGATAAAATAAAGACTATCCAACTGCCGGCGTTTGCCGTACCCGTCAACAATAATTCCATATGCCAACCTACGCCGTACATGATACCGGCGGAAACCGCAGCGACGCATAGACCCGTCAAAAGGAAGGGTTTCCATAATTTTTTGATACCCCTAAAGAAAGATCTTACCTTTACGGTCTCCCCCCACATCAAACCTCTTGCGCAGTGGAAGAGCCCCGAAAAACCGACGAACGCGATAAAGATGGACAATATCAACGCGGGGAACAAGAACATACGGTAATCCTTAAAAAGTTCGGCAATAGAAAGGTTTACGTCATCCGCAATACCGGGGAAACCGATAGCGAAATTGCTTATAAAACTTTTGCCCGTAAATACCAAACGATTTAAAATAATAGGTAATGCAAAAGCGCTGAACAACAGCGGTAAAGCAAAAATTGCACTGTATAATAGGTTAAATTTTAAAACGTCTTTCATTTTCCCCGAAAAAGTACGGAAGAAATATGAGATATGACCGCCCGTTTCAACGGGGGCAACCGTTCTTTTGTCTTTACCAACTTTGAGTTTCAAAATAATATCGGCTCTTGACATAGTTGCTCCTTTATTTATAGAGTTTATTGTATAATAATAACTCATTTTTTTTTAATAATCAAGTTATTTTCACCATTAGCGACGCTATAGACAAGGTTTAAAATAAATAAGAATCCAAAATTTAATTAAAATCGTTTAACGTTTGTCTTTTTTTTGACTTTGCCCCTTTAAAAGTGCTATTGTAGAAATAGGGTATATCCCTAAACAGTAAATTGGAGACGTTTATGAAAAAAATCAATTTAGCAGTAGTCGGCGCGACCGGTATGGTCGGAAACACCTTTTTAAAAGTTCTTGCGGAAAAGAACTTACCCGTAGAAAACTATTATCTTTACGCTTCCCAAAAGAGCGCGGGCAAAAAAGTTGAATTTTTGGGCAAAGAATATACTATCATAGAATTAACGCCCGAAAACGTAAAAGATAAAAAAATAGATATCGCGCTTTTCTCCGCAGGCGGTTCGGTAAGCGAAAAGTTTGCGCCTATTTTTGCAGAGATCGGCGCGGTAGTAGTTGACAACAGCAGTCAATGGCGTATGGATCCCGAAGTTCCTTTGGTAGTACCCGAAGTTAATCCCGAAGATATAGATTGGAATAAAGGAATAATCGCTAACCCCAACTGCTCTACTATACAAGCGATGGTCGCTTTGAAACCTTTGGACGATAAATACAAGATCAAACGTATCGTTTATAGCACTTATCAAGCGGTTTCGGGTGCGGGCGTACAAGGTTATATGGATCTTAAAGACGGTATCAACGGCGAAGCGCCTAAAAAATTCCCTTACCCCATTTTTGGCAACGTAATACCCCATATCGACGTTTTTCTTGACAACGGTTACACCAAAGAAGAAATGAAGATGGTCAACGAAACTCGTAAGATATTACACAATCCCGATATGAAAGTTACGGCAACGACGGTAAGAGTTCCCGTTTTCTACGGCCATAGCGAAAGTATAAACGTCGAGTTTGAAAAACCTTGTACCAAAGAAGGTATCGTCGACGCTTTGGCTAACTTCCCCGGTATCGTTATTGTCGACGACGTTGCCAACAACAAATACCCCATGCCTATCGACGCCGAAGGTACGGACGAAGTTTACGTCGGTAGAATACGTATCGACGACACCGTTGATAGCGGTTGTAACCTTTTTGTAGTAGCAGATAACATTAGAAAAGGCGCGGCTTCTAACGCAGTACAGATCGCAGAGATCTTAATTAAAAATATGCAATAAAAAAAAGGAGATTTTACTATGGACAACAAAAACGTTACACGCTTTTTATTGACTTTCTTTTTAGGCTGGATCGGCAGTCTTATCATCAACCACTCGAGTTTAAAACCCGAAGGTTATACTTCGAGAACCGGCGGTTACATCTTTTTAAGTTTGATAACCTTTGGTATTTACGCTTTGGTCGCATCTATTTGTAATCTTTCCTTCGATCCAACCAAGGACAAAAATATCGGATACAAAAAAGACGCATAAAAAAAATAAAAGAACGCTCTCGATTAGTGCGTCAGTAATAGTGATTATTACTGACGCACTAGCTATATTTGCCTATCGGCAAGTTATATTGCTTTCGCAGTTATATTTTGCTACGCAAAGTTATATTTACCCACAGGGTAAGTTATGGCAAATATAATATAACTTTGACTGCAAGTCAAAATATAACTTTTAGAATTATTCTAAAAATATAACTGTTTGCTATGCAAACAATACTTTGCAAACAAAGTAGTGTGTTTTTGCAAAGAAAAAATGAAAAGAGTAGCAGAAACTTGCTACTCTTTTATAATGTTTAAAAAATCCCTATGGGACACGCACTTTAACGAGAGCGTTTTTTTGCAAATATTATATTGATTATTAGTCTAACTTATCTTTGATAAGTTAAAAACGGAAAAAACTATTCGAGTTCGTCGTATTTTTGAACGTTTATCCCCGCTTCTTTAAACATTTCCATGGAAAACTCGTCGGGGTAACCTTCTTTGAATACGACTCTTTTTATGCCCGAATTTATTATCATTTTAGCGCAAATAGAACACGGTTGATGGGTACAGTAAAGGGTTGCGCCATCTACCGAAATACCCAATTTTGCCGCTTGGATTATTGCGTTTTGCTCGGCGTGTATAGCGTAGCAAAGTTCGTGCCTCGTACCCGAGGGAATACCCAATTTTTGTCTTATGCACTCGCCTTTTTCTTTACAACTTTTGATGCCCGCGCCCGCACCGTTATAACCCGTGGTTATAATACGTTTATCCTTTGTAATAATTGCGCCGACTTGTCTATCCGTTTTAAAACAACTGCTCCAAGTTGAAACGAAAAAGGTCATATCCATAAATCTTTTATCCCATTTATCCATAACTGTCTCCCGAAAATTTTTAATAATTATAACACTTTGAGATATATTTTGCAATATAAACTCGAATTTTTTGCATTTTGCGAAAATCGAAGAATATAATATGTTATGAAAATATTTGACGGATTAGGCGTTGCCTTGATAACCCCTTTTAGAAACGGAAAGGTCGATTTTAAAAATTTTGAAAATATAGTCGGCGAATTGATAGATAGAGACGTCGACGCATTGATAGTTTGCGGATCAACGGGCGAACCGCACTCTTTAACTCAAAAAGAAAAACACGAACTGGTTGCTTGTGCCGTAAAAACGGCAAAAGGCAAAGTCCCCGTTATCGCGGGGATAAACCAAACGTTGACCGAATACGCCGTACAAGAAGGCAAGACTTTATTTGAAGCGGGGGCGGACGCGTTTTTAGCGATAACCCCCTATTGTGCAAAATGCACCAAAAGCGGACTTGTTATGCACTATCGACAAATCTCTAAAATAGGGTTGCCCGTTATTGCGTACAACGTTCCGTCAAGGACGGGTTACGACATGAGTGCCGATTCGTTAAAAGAGCTTATTGACCAAAACTTGATTTGCGGTATCAAACAAGCGTCGGCTACTATGCGCTCGACTATGGAATACCTTAAAGTTTTGGACGGTAAAGGTTTTTTATACTCGGGTGAAGACGATCTTTGCGTATCAATGAGAGCGCTTGGCGCCGTCGGGGTCATAAGCGTTGCGGGGTTAGTCATACCCGAAGCGATGAAAGCGATATTTAATCTACCCATAGAAAACGCGGGCAAATTGCAGTTGGAATTAAACGGATTTATAAATTCTTTGTTTTGCGACGTTAATCCCGTACCCGTTAAATTTGCTTTGAGTTACTTGGGAAAATGTGAAAATTCTTTTAGACTCCCGCTTACGCCACTTGACGAAGACGGAAAGCAAAGGATCATAGAACAAGGCAAAAGGATAGGTGTGTTCGAGTAAAAAGAATTGTAAAGGTTATTATAATAATGTAGATGAACGTTGTAGTTCACGTTGAGCTTTACGAGATATCTTTATCCTTATACGCTTTTGCGTTAGCTTTCTTTTGGGTTCTCTGCAAAGGTTTTAAAAACCCCCATTCCCACGTCGGACGCCATTTTGTCGTCCTTTGGTGGCAATCAAGCCCCCTTTCCCGTCGCTTTGCGACAAGGGTGCAACCCCGCTTTGCTCGTTTTGACACGACCACGGTCGTGGAACTACGTCTTCGACGATATATGAGACAATCTGGGACTATCATTAAAAATCAATGTGAACAGTTTCACCTTAAAAGCGTAAGCGTTTACACCCTTTCGACCGTTTACGGTCGAGAGAAAGGGGGCTTGATTTTATCCAAAGTAGACTTGGTTTAACAAGGCTACGACGATAAAATGGGGGTTTTTATATAATTTTTACCAAAGCGATATAAATTCCGAGCGTTATTTGCGATATATCCTTGCGGATACGATATGCCTATGGCACGATATGTCCCTTTGGGTCGTTTTAGAATTTATATCATATCGCATACGAGCAAAGCGAGTATATATCGTATTTGCAAAAGCAAATATATCGTGTTGCAAAGCAACATATCGCATTAAAGTATCATAAGGATATAGATTCTTCGACGGCGCTTCGCTTGCTCAGAATGACAAATCATAGTTGCCGTTAGTGATTCGTCATACTGAGCGAAGGTCGAAGACCGAAGTCGAAGTATCTATTTAAATTGGCTATCCGCTTTAAAAACCCGTCAAAAATCCAAGAAGATTTTTGACGGAGAACAACAAAAATTGCCCCTTGACGAAACGTCAAGGGACTTTTTTGACCGCTTTTGCAGTTTTTTAATTAAAGTTATTTTTGACCGCTATTTTTACGGTTTTATTTAACCGCTATTTACAGTACTTAATTGAAATTGTATTTTTTATAGACGAGTTTTTCTATCAACGCGACGACCGCGTACATACCGCCCGAGAGCAAACAAAGTATAAAGGTCGCGCACATTACTAAACTTAAGTTGAACACTTGACCGCCGTACACTATCAAAAAGCCGAGACCCGCTTTAGAGACCAAATACTCGCCCATTATCGTTCCTACCCAAGTAAGTCCGACGTTTATCTTTAAACAACTTATCATATTGGGTATGTTGGCGGGCAAAACCAATTTGAGAAGTATTTGTATTTTATTTGCTTTTAGCGTTTGCATCAAAAGTATTTTATCTTTATCTACCGAGACGAATCCTTGTAAGGTGTTAATTATAGTGATTATAAAACATATAAGTAACGCCATTACGACTATTGCGGAAGTGCCTGCGCCTACCCAAATTATAATTATAGGTCCAAGCGCTATCTTCGGTAAGGAATTAAGAACTACCAAATACGGCTCGCTTATCCTTTCGGCAATTTTGCTAAACCACAGTAACACCGCGATAAACGTTCCGCCTATAGTCGCTATTACAAAACTCAATACGGTTTCGTATAAAGTTACTCCGATATGCTTCCAAATACCTTCTGCCGCTAAAGTTTTGAACGTCGCAAGTATTTTAGAAGGACTTGACGTGATAAAAGAGTCTATGACGTCGTATCTTGCCAACAACTCCCAAACGGCAAGGAAAAGCACTAAAATACCTATTTGCGCAAGCCTTATTAAGACGTCCGTCCGCCTTTCTCTTTTTAAAAACTTTACGTGTTCGGGACTACCTTTGATCTTCATAGGTCAACTCCTTCCACAATAAAGAAAACACAGACGGAAAGTTTTCGTCTTCTCTTTTTTCAAGAGAAGTTCCCCCCGAAAGGCTCGTATCGTGTATGCTTTTTACCTTTGCCGGTCGAGACGTAAGCACCGCAACTCTGTCGCATAAAGAGATGGCTTCGGATATATCGTGAGTAACGAGTATAGCGGTAACGCCTTCTTCTTTGATTATCCGCCTTACGTCTTCCCCTACCGATAATCTCGTTTGAAAATCGAGCGCCGAAAAGGGTTCGTCCAAAAGTATTATTCGGGGTTTTAGTACCAAAGTACGTATCAACGCCACCCTTTGCCGCATACCGCCCGACAGTTCGGACGGATACCTATCGGAAAACTCTTTCAAACCGTACTTTTCGAGCAAATAGTCCGCGTATTCCGAAGACGTCTTATCGACTTTTCCTTTGAGTTCCAGTCCCAAAGTAACGTTCTTTTTGATGGTGCGCCAATTAAAGAGTTGATCCCTTTGCAACATATAACCGATATTTTGGGTATTTAGTTTTTTGCCGTCCAAAGTTATCTCTCCGTTAGTCGGTGTAAGTATTCCGTCGAGCAAGGATAAAAGCGTAGTCTTACCCGCTCCCGACGGACCTACTATACCCAAAAACTCACCTTCGTATACGCTTAAATCAAAGTCGGATAACGCTCTCGTCTCTTGTTTTTTGCTATGATAAGTAAGCCCGACTTTCGTCATTTGTAAGATAACTTTCATCGTATCAATTTATAAACTCGTCGGTAACTATTTTTTCGTAAGGCACTTTTTGAGAATATACGCCCGCCGAAATGATTATGTCTTGCATACGGTCGAAATCTTCTCTCTTTAAAGACAACTCGCTAACGTAAGCGCCGATGTCTTTATAACTCTTGATCGCTCTCGTCAATACTTCGACGTCGGTACCCACAAAGGAAGGCGATACCGCTTTGGCTATCTCTTCGTAAGACTTGGTTTGAACGAAATCCACCCCTTTTTGCAATGCCTTAACGAAAGATTTTACCAAATCTTTATTGTTTTTAAGATAACTTTCGTTAGCGCAAAACGCGGTGTAAGGTATCTTGCCGGTAGCGGGACCGAGCGCCGACAAAACGTAACCTTTGCCCGCTTGCTCGAAAACCGACGCGGCAGGCTCGAACATTGTGCAATAATCGCCCGTACCGCCCTCGAACGCCGCGGTTATCAAATCGTATTGTACGTTGTAGTTGACCGTAACGTCTTGACCTATAACGTAGCCGTATTTTTTGAGAGCGTATTCCAAAGACATTGCGGGCATACCGCCTTTTCTGCCGCCGATTATCTCTTTACCTTTAAAAGAAGTCGACCAATCGAAGGCTTCGGCACTTCTTCCTATAACGAAAGAGCCGTCCATTTGAGTTAATTGCGCAAAAACTTTGGGTTGGTCGGATCTACCTTCGTTATATACGTAAACCGACGCTTCGGGACCACAAAAGCCTATATCCGCTTGACCCGAGATGACCGCCGTCATGGTTTTATCCGCACCGCCGCCGTTTGTCAACTCTATGGTTATCCCTTCGTCTTTAAAATAACCGTTATTGATAGCCACGTACAAAGGTGCGTAAAATACCGAGTGGGTAACTTCGTTTAAACGGATAACGCCGTCTTTTTTCTTATTACAACCCGTAAGCGTCAAGCAAAAAACGCATACGCTTAACGTTAATAAACATAGTATTGCTATAAATTTTTTCATAAATCATCTCCTTTTGGATATTACATAGTATGAAAATCCAAAAGAAAGTCGTGCCCAAGTTTTTCCTTTTTGTTTGCCAATGCTTTACTTTCGGTTTTTGAATAGTTATAATAGTATTACCTTTTACTTTGTTTTATCAAAGTTAGGAATTACGTTTGAGGTTTTATTATATGAAAATGGACAAAACTTACCAACCTAACGCCTTTGAAACTCAAATATACGAGTTTTGGGAAAAGAATAAATATTTTCACGCCGAACCCGACGCAAATAAAGTGCCTTTTACGGTCGTGATACCCCCGCCAAACATAACGGGACAATTACACATGGGTCATGCGTTAAACAACACTTTGCAAGACGTAATAGTCCGCTATAAACGTATGCAAGGCTATTGCACGCTTTGGTTACCGGGTACCGATCACGCAAGTATCGCTACCGAAGTCAAGATCGTCAACGCCATGCGTGAAGAAGGTCTTACCAAGGAAAGTTTAGGCAGAGAGGGTTTTCTTAAAAGGGCTTGGGCTTGGAAGGAACAATACGGCGGTAGAATAGTTAAACAGTTGAGAAGATTAGGCAGTTCTTGCGACTGGGACAGAGAAGCGTTTACTATGGACGAAAGATGCAATAAAGCGGTCCGTAGAGTTTTTGTCAATCTTTATAATAAAGGTCTCATCTATAGAGGCAATCGTATAGTAAACTGGTGTACTTGCTGTAAAACCGCTATTTCGGACGCCGAAGTAGAATATGAAGAACAAAAATCTTATCTTTGGCACATCGCATACCCGTTTAAAGACGGGTCGGGAAGCGTAGTAGTCGCTACGACTCGTCCCGAAACCATGCTCGGCGATACCGCAGTGGCAGTCAACCCCCAAGATCCGAGATACAAAGATCTTGTCGGAAAGACTTTGGTATTACCTTTGGTAGGTAGAGAGATACCCTTACTTGCCGATAATTACGTAGAATCCGACTTCGGTACGGGCGCAGTAAAGATAACCCCCGCTCACGATCCCAACGACTACGAAGTAGGTTTGAGACACGATCTCGAACAAATACGTATCTTTAACGACGACGGTACGGTAGTAGACGGCTACGGCGATTATTCGGGCAAGGATAGATTTGAAGTCCGTAAAATGATAGAGAAAGATCTCGAAGCGGCGGGTGCTTTGGTCAAAAAAGAAGAGTATACCCATAACGTAGGCGTTTGCTATCGTTGTCATACCACTATTGAGACGATACTCGGCAAAAATCAACAATGGTTCGTTAAAATGGAACCTTTGGCAAAGCCCGCGATACAAGCGGTCAAAAAGAAGGAAACTACCTTTATACCCAACCGCTATTCCGCAATTTATTATCATTGGATGAACAATATAAAAGACTGGTGCATTAGCCGTCAATTATGGTGGGGTCATCGCATACCCGCATACTATTGTTCGGACTGCGGCGAAGTTGTGGTTAGCGAAGAAACGCCTAAGGCTTGTCCTAAATGCGGTTGCGTGCATTTCCGTCAAGAAGAAGACGTTTTAGATACTTGGTTCTCTTCGGCATTGTGGCCCTTCTCTACTTTGGGTTGGCCCGAAAAAACCAAAGATCTTGAATATTTTTATCCGACTAGCGTACTTATCACCGCTTACGATATAATCTTCTTCTGGGTAGCGCGTATGATATTCTCGGGTATCGAACACATGGGCGAAGTACCTTTCAAACACGTACTTATCCACGGTTTGGTAAGAGACGCGCAAGGCAGAAAGATGAGTAAGAGTTTGGGCAACGGTATCGATCCTTTGGAAATCATCGACAATTACGGCGCCGACTCTTTGCGTTTTGCTCTCGCAAACGGCATCGCTCCCGGCGGCGACACTCGTTTTTCGCAAAGCAAGGTCGAAGCAAACCGTAACTTTATAAATAAAGTTTGGAACGCTTCTCGTTTTGTGTTGATGAACGTCGAAGGGCAAGAACTTGGCGATATAGACACTTGTAAGAAAACTTACGCAGACAAATGGATACTTTCCCGCTTGAATAAAGTTATTAGAGAAGTTAGCCGTAACCTTGATAAATACGAAATAGGTATTGCGGGTAGCAAACTCTACGATTTTGTTTGGAGTGAATTTTGCGATTGGTATATTGAACTCGTTAAACCCGTTTTGTACGGCAACGATCAAGAAGCCAAGAAAAACACTTTAACCGTACTCACCTACGTTTTGGGCGAAACGTTAAAGTTATTGCATCCTTATATACCTTTCGTTACCGAAAAGATATATCAAGATCTACCTTGTGCCGGCGAAACCATAATGCTTGAAAAGTGGCCTCAACCCAAAAAGAAATTTGCTTATTACAAAGAAGCAAGAGAGTTTGAAGGCATTATGGAAACGGTAAAGAGTTTGAGAAACGTAAGAGCCGAAGTCGGTTTGATACCTTCTAAACGCATAGATATTTTCGTATTGACTCAAAATCAAAAGTTGATACTAAAATGCTCGGATTATATCAAGAAATTGGCGGGCGTTTCAAATATCGAGTTTACCGAAAGCGCGCCAGAAAAAGTGCAAACCGTCATAACTTCGATAGCGACCATCTACGTTCCTATGGGCGAACTTATAGACGTAGAAAAGGAAGTTGCGAGACTTACGCAAGAAAGAGAAAAACTCTTAAAGGAAATAGAAAGAAGCGAAGGTATGCTTAACAACAAAGGTTTTGTTGAAAGAGCGCCTCAAACTTTGGTAGAAAAAGAAAAGAGCAAGTTAGTAGCAAACCAAGAAAAACTTGCAAAACTCGACGAAAGATTAGCGTCGTTAAAAGAATAGTTTTTAAAACTTTTTAAATAAAACAAGCCCTTTGGTCAACGACCGAAGGGCTTGTTTTATATGAAGGAATATAAGGATATATTTATATTTTTGAATTTATAATTCAAAATTATTTTTCGACCCGCCTTATAAAAACGTCGGACAAGCCGAAATTTTGAGTATATTCTTCAACGCATCTAATCGTAGATACAACGAAGGTCGACCCCGATTCGGTAAAATAGGTATCGCACGACGTAGCGTCTTTAAAGCACAACCATTTTTCGGCGCGGTGTGAGTTGCAGTCGTATTTATACACGTTTACCCCGTTGCGGTTAAGAGCCGTAAAATATAACGTCCCGTCGATATAAAAACTATCGGTTATCTCTTCAGCACCCTCGTAATCTACCCCGTCAAAGGAAACAACGTCGAAATGTTTACACAAATAATAACTGAAGGTTTGTCGGTTATTGCCGTAAGTTACAAGTAAATATCCGTTGTCCGTGCTAAAAATTTTTGCCTTGTCGCTTGCGTCAAACTTATATTCGTTTTGTAATACAAACGAATAATCGTATAAGTTTAGCGTCGTTTTTTGACGGCAAGATAAAAGGATATAACCCGTTTTGCAAGGAAGTATGTCGTTGATAAACGGTAAATTTATCACTTCTTTTACGCCTTCCAAAGAAAACCTAAAAGCCTTTGCCGAAGAGTCCCCGTTTGCCAACAAATAAAAATCACCGCTTTTATATACTGCGACGGGGGACGTAGCCCCTTGATTTGAAAAAGAAAGTTCGGTATTTATACGCAAGGAAGAATCTATCGAATAAACGTAAACGTAACTCGTGCCGAACAAAGCCAGCAACACTCCGCTTGACGTATAATAAGATATTGCTTTTTCGGCGTTGACGTTTAAAGAAAGACGAGATACTTTTAGATCCAACCCGACCGAATATACGGATACGGCGGACCCCGATTGAGCAACTATAAATAAACCGTCGTCGTGAATCGCGGACGTTAAAAACTTTTCGGGGGTAGTAGATCGCAAAGTCAATGCGTCGGTCAAAGTCAAATTGGCGTCGAATCTTGCCACGACTATATTTTGATTTGCGCAAGAAATATCGCAGTTATCGGACTCGCCTTCTATTACGACGTAGTAAGCGCTACCGAGTTTATAAGACGCTACCGCTTTTTCGTTAGAATAACCGCCGACGTTATTTATCTTGCCGTCGGTTTGAATTTGCGCCGATCTTGGCAAAGTCGTTCTAAAAACGGGGACTTTGATCTCTACGACTTGCTCTTCGGGTTCTTTTTCTTGTTCGGCAGGCTCTTTTTTTTCTTCCACCAATACGGTTTGAACGCCGTCGTCTTCGGCTTCGGTCACCAAAAAAGTTTTATAATACGTTACTGCAAAAAACACGCTTACCCCAAGCATTACCAACACGACCAAAACTTTAAAAACCTTCATCTATTTACCTCGTCCAACCATTGTATATCCTAAAGTCCTTTTTTTAAACCCTTTTGACAAAAGACGAAGAAAAGATGATTTTTATCGTTTTTTTCGAGCCTATCTTACAAAACGTAAGCGTCTTAATGGGACAAATATCTAAAAAACGCGTATTGACAAGTTACCAAAATATGGTATAATTAAATTATACTAGCGCAATAAGCGCAAAACGAATTTTTATTAAGGAGATATTTTATGAGAAAAGCTTTTATCTGTCCTACTAAGTACGTTCAAGGTGAAAATGAATTATTGAATTTGGGCTATTTTGTAAAAACGTTTGGCAAAAAGGCTCTACTTATCGCCGACCCGTTTGCTTATACTCTCGTCAAAGATAAACTTGACGCTACCGAAAAAGAATACGGCATCAAATTAGTACCCGCCGGTGATATTTTCAAAGGCGAATGTTCCCGTAACGTAGTAGCAAAACTTCAAAAATTCGCAGCTGAAAACGAATGTGATTGCACCATCGGTTTAGGTGGCGGTAAAGCTATTGATACCAGTAAATGCGTTGCTGCAGGCAACCCCTTGATCATCTGCCCCACCATCGCCGCTACCGACGCTCCCACTTCTCACTCAGCAGTTTTATATACCGACAACCACGAATTTGACGACTATGCATATTTCCGTCAAAGCCCCAGCGTAGTATTGATCGACCTTAACGTTATCGCTAACGCTCCCGCTCGTTTCTTGGTAAGCGGTATGGGTGACGCATTAAGCACTTATTTTGAAGCACGCGCTAACTTTAGATCCGTTTCCAACGTAAACGCAGGTCTTCCTTGCGGTGCGGATAGATCCAAAGGCACTTTGTTGGGATATGGCACTTACACTGCCGAAGCTATTGCCGAACTTTGCTACAAGAACCTCATCTCCGACGGTTACAAAGCAAAAGTTGCTTGCGAACAAAAGGCAGTTACCGGCGCTTTTGAAAAGATCGTCGAAACCAACATCCTTCTTTCGGGTCTCGGATTTGAATCCGGCGGTTTGGCAGCGGCACACGCTATCCACGACGGTATCACCGTAGTACACGAGATCCACGACTTTAACTTCCACGGCGAAATAGTTGCTTTCGGTACCATTTGCCAACTCGTATTGGAAAATGCTCCGCAAGAAGAATTGGACGAAGTTTTGGACTTCTGCGCTACCGTAGGTCTTCCTATGTGTATCGAAGATTTGATGACCAACAAGAAAACCGGCGAAGTTGCAAGAACTTCTCTTACCGAAGAAGAATACAAAGCAGTTGCGGCTAAAACTTGTATCCCCGAAGAGTCCATCCACAATATGCCTTTCAAGGTAACCGAAGAAATGGTTATCGCCGCTATCAAGACCGCTGACCAACTCGGCCGTGAGTTCTTGGGCTACGACGCTTAATAGTCGTTAAATAACGTTTTTTAGCCGAGAGAATATCTCGGCTAATATTTGATAATAAGGAGAATCTATTTATATGAAGAAAATAATGAACACCCCCGAAACCTTCGTGTACGATATGTGTCATGGTTTAGCCAAGGCTCATCCCGAACTCGAGTTCGTAGAAAAATTTAAAATCGTCAAAAAGAAAGTTATCAATCCCCAAAAAGTTAGTTTGATAAGCGGTGGCGGTAGCGGTCATGAACCCGCTCACGCAGGATTTGTCGGAAAAGGTATGTTGGACTGCGCAGTTTGCGGCGACGTATTTGCAAGCCCTTCCCAAGTACAAATCTATAATGCAATAAAAGAGTGCGCCACCGAAAAGGGCGTATTGCTTATTATCAAAAACTATTCGGGCGACTGTATGAACTTTAACGGCGCTATGAACGATATTATCGAAGACGAAGGCATAAAGGTAGACGCCGTATACGTCAACGACGATATTGCAGTTAAAGACAGTTTGTACACTGTAGGAAGACGTGGCGTTGCAGGTACCGTATTCGTACACAAGTGTGCGGGCGCCGCTGCCGAAAAAGGCAAGAGTTTGGAAGAAGTTAAAGCGGTAGCAAACAAAGTTATCGAAAACGTTCGTAGTTTTGGTTTTGCATTTTCTTCTTGCACTCCCCCTGCAAAAGGCACTCCTATTTTTGAGATCAACGACGAAGATATGGAATTTGGCGTAGGTATCCACGGCGAACCCGGTAGAAAGACCGAAAAAGTTCAACCTTCCGCCGTTTTGGCAGAACGTATCGTAAAAGATCTTCTCGAAGACTGCGGTATCAAAGCGGGCGACGACGTCGCTTTATTGATCAACGGTTTTGGCGCTACTCCTTTGTCCGAACTCTATCTCTTTAACAACGACGTTAGCAAGGAATTGGAAAAAGCAAACGTTGGTATCTATAAGACTTTAGTCGGCAACTTTATGACTTCTCTCGATATGGCGGGCGCATCCGTTAGCGTTCTTAAACTCGATGACGAACTCAAAGCTTTGATCGACGCTCCCGTAAACACCCCCGCTCTCACTTGGGGCGCTGCAATGAGCGAAGAAGCGGACGCCGCTTTGGAAGCAATGAAGGCTATCGCAAAAGCGTTGAATATCACTCCTTGTGAAAAGGCTCCCGAAGCAAAAGCGCAAGCAGTTGCTAAAAAAGAAGAAGCAAAAGAAGAAGCGGTTTATACCGTTGAAGGCAAACCCGTAGTCGGCGAGACAATCAATACCGCCGCTTTCGTTGATATAGTAAACAAAATGGCTGACGTTATTATCGAAAACGAAGTTCCCTTCTGCGACGCAGACCAAATGGGCGACGGCGACTTTGGTATGAGTATCGCTAAAGGTTTCAAACAACTCAAAGTTGACTGGGACACCCGTAAAAAAGGCGATATAGGTCAATTCTTGGTAAGTTGTTCCGAGATCATCAAGGAATACTGCGGCGGTGCTTCCGGTCCTATTTGGGGTTCCGCTTTCAAATATGCGGGTAAGAGCGTATTGGGCAAAAAGGAAGTTTCCCTTGCCGATATAGCAACTTTATTCCAAGCGGCAAATACCGGCGTTTACGAAACCGGCAAGAAGAGTTTCGGTAAAGGCGCAGTCGTTGGCGATAAGACCTTGGTCGACGCTTTGAAGCCTTGCGCAGACGCTTTGACCGACGCGGCAAACAAAGGTTTGTCCTTAAACGACGGTTTGGATAAGGGCGCTAAAGCTGCCGTTCAAGGTGCGGAAAGCACTAAAACCTTCGTTGCTACCATGGGTAGAGCCGGAACGGTTGGCGAAAAGTCCATCGGTTATCCCGACGCGGGCGCTTACGGCTTGGGCGTTATCTTTACCGAACTTGCTAAATATATCGCAAACTACAACAAATAATCTATTAAGATAAAATAAAAGCGACGCTTTATTTGTGTTACACAAGCGTTAAATATAAAAGGATAGCAAATTTTTGCTATCCTTTTACTTTTGAGTTGAAAATAAGGAAAACCGAAAGAATATGAATTTTATTTCACAATTTTACAAAAAAATATTTGTAAAAGATTTAAGATTGCCCGACGGTATTAAAAAAGGATATTTAAATTTAACGAAAATCAAAAATATTTATTACTTTTTTAAAATATTTTTTAATAAAAATAACCGTAAGATTACAAAAACAAAAAATAATTACGATTTAAAATATATCTTTTAGTCGGTATAACCGTAAAGCCCCCTGACAGACGTTTCCCCGAAAGTTAGAGTTTGACGAGTCCCGTCGGGATATTCTATTACGAGTCCGAAGTCGTCATCCAAGTCGACCGCTTTGCCCTTTTTAACTGCCCCGTTCAAAGTAAAAGTAACGTCTTTGCCTAACGTCAAACACCGCGATTTATACTCTTCTAAATATCTTTGACCGTTAAGAGCGTCTAATTCGTCGATTATCGCCCCTATTATTTGCGCTCTTATAAAAGGCTTTCCGCTATACGCTTTGATAGAAGTCGCTATTTTTTGTAACTCTTCCGAGAAGGAGTCTTGCTCGTTATTAACGTTTATGCCGATACCGATAACGACGTTATCCACCCTACCGCTATCACCTTCGACGCTCATTTCGCTAAGTATCCCGCAAATCTTTTTGCTACCTAAAAGAAGATCGTTCACCCATTTGATACCTACGGACTCTCCCGTTACCTTCTCTATTGCCCTTGCAACGCAAACCGCAACTTGAGCGGTAAGTCCGCTAACGTCCGCGACCGTCTTATCCATTTTTATCAAATAAGATAGGTATATTCCCACGCCTTTTGGTGACGTAAAACTTTTACCGCTACGACCGCGACCCATGTTTTGAAAGTCCGCAACCACCACGGTACGATCTTCTACGTTTTTATGAGTCAACATTTTTAGATAATTATTGGTAGAGTCTACGCTATCCAAACAAAAAACGTTTTCCGCTCTTTTGGAATAAACTGAAATTAACGCGTTGTTGATAACATCCGCTATTTCCACCAACTTATAACCTTTGTTGGTGGTTGACAATATATCAAAACCTTCGTTCCTTAAAGTCTTTACCGCTAAATTTACGGCTGCACGAGAAACGCCGAGTTTTTTGCTTATAACCTCACCGGACGAATATCCTTGATTTTCTATTAAATACTTTAATACGTAATTTTTTGTCATAAGTTTATCCCTATATAAATTATAGTATACTTTTAAAATAATGTAAAGGCGTAAAACCTATTTAAAAAATCGGGTATATGCAGTTTGCGTATATTTAGTTTGACTTTAAACATATAAAGTTATATAATGGTCTTGAATTGTAAAGGTAATTATTTTTTATCTTTACAATTAAAGAAATTGTATGAAACGAGTCAGAGATTTAGTTTACATAGCATTATTTACCGCACTCATTGCCGTATGCGCACAAATCACGATACCTACGACGATACCGTTTACGTTGCAAACTTTTGCGATATTTTTAGCAGTTGCAATGCTTAGAGATTTTAGAGCGTTGTTTTCGGTCGCTATATACATTTTTCTCGGCGCCGTAGGCGTACCCGTATTTGCGGGATTTAAAGGCGGATTCGGCGTATTGGCGTCGGCTACGGGGGGATTTATCATAGGATTTATTTTGATACCCATCGTTATGATACTGTTTTATAAACTGTTCAAATACAAAATATGGGCATCCGCACTCTCTATGGTTTTGGGTTTACTACTTTGTTATTTATGCGGCAGTCTTTGGTTTGGACTAGTATATACCGCAAGATCTATAACTTTTTGGGAAATACTTAAAATATGCGTGATACCTTTCTTATTATTCGACACTGCAAAAATCGTTTTAGCGGTTATACTATCGGATAGATTATTGAGAATAGGCGCGGTTAGACGCTCGCTTAATTTACCCGATAGAGAAATCAAACGAAAGGCAAAAGAGTCAAAAGAAAAGCCGATCGATAATGATCTCGAGCGACAAAATTCTTTAAATCAATAAAAAAATAAATGAAAAAATTTTTATTTGTATAAATATATATTAGGTCGACCGATTAAAATAATTACCGCGTCGACCTATTTTTCAACTACAATATTTTGTCTATGCCGTTATAAACCCCGACCAAATCGTCGCCTTTATAACACAGTTTTAAAGAAAACGGCCTTACGCCTTTATCTAAAAGTTCCAAAAAATATCTATCTCCTTCCCACATAGGCAAGGATAAAACTTTATCTTTGGGTATCCAATATAGATCGCCTTCGTTACACTCTATCATTTCGCCGACAAACTCGGTACAGCGATAAATAAACATATACTCGGGGATATACCCTTCGGGGACGAAAGTAACCACTCCGCAATACTCGAATTTTGTCATGGTCAAGCCCGTTTCTTCTTTTACTTCTCTATAAATACACTCGTCGGGACTTTCGTTAGGCTCGAATCTTCCGCCGACGCCTAAGTATTTGCCCCCGTTAAAATCGTTTTTCTTTTTAGTACGGTGTAACATAAGATAACAACCGTCTTTTTCAATGTAAACCATTGTAGATAATATCATACTAAATCTCCCGTTTGACAGTCGGTTAAAGCCATTAAGTCTTTAAGTGAAGTTTTAACTTGTTTGCCTACTTGACCCGCACTATAAAAAATTTCGTCGTAAAGCGTAGCGCTTTCTTCTATAAACGTCGGAAATTTTTTCTTCATACCGATTGGCGAGCAACCGCCGTGTACGTAACCGGTAAGAGGCAGTAGTTCCTTTTGTTTTATCATCTCTATACTTTTTACGCCCGCCGTTTTTGCCGCTTTTTTAAGATTTAGAGTGCAGTTTACGGGGATCATAAAGACGTAATTGCTTCCGTCGTTAGACACGGTAACGAGAGTTTTAAACACCTTGTCGGCGTCTTCCCCAAGTTCTTTCGCAACTTGTTCACCGTCAACTATCGTGCCGTCGTAAGTGTAAAAAGAATACTTAATATCGGCTTTATCCAAAAGGCGTAATACGTTAGTTTTTTCTTCGGGTCTTTTCATCTTTCTAAAAGAAAATATCCCGTATGGGGATATTTTAATTTTTCTTTTCTATCATATCCTTGACTTTCATCAAACGGATCGTGTTTGCACGTTCGTTTTCGTCAAGTTTCATAGTTATATACTTGATAGTTTCTTGGCTGTCGGGTATCATAACGTATTCCAATGCGTTTACCCTTCTGCGATTCTTTTCTATCTCGTCGGCAAGCATATTGCAAGTTTTTTCGATTTCGGCAAGTTTTAAAAGTTTTTCTAATAATGTAGACATTCTTGCGACCGACGCGTCCAACTCGGCGCTAACGGTCAAAAAACTGTACGGATAAAGATCTTTGACTTCACCTTGTTTTACGTTGATAACGGGGACGTTTACGCTCATAACGTTTTTACTGGATATTTCCAATTCCGTTTGAAAAGCGGGCATTTGCAACGCTTCTTCTATAGTCGAATCGTCGCTTACCGCTCGAGCGAGCATAAAATCGCCTAAAATCGCCGAAAGTTCCGCTTCGACTTCTTCTCTTAAGCGTTTGTTTTCACGCACGTATATCATGAATTGTCTTATCATCTCGTCGGACTTATCTTTTAATAACTTATGACCTCTGACCGCCGTTTTAAGACGGGATTTAAGTCTTGATAATTCCATACGAGTGGGATTAACGTTTAGTCTTGCCATAATCTAATTCCTATTCTTCGTCCTTGGGAAAATACTTTTCGATATATTGGTCTTTGATACGCTTCAATTCGCTCTTAGGCAAAATCGACAACAATTTCCAACCCAAATTTAAAGTATCTTCGATAGATCTATCCGTCTCAAAACCTTGAGAAACGTATTGTTTTTCAAATTCGTCCGCAAATTTTGCGTACAGTTTATCAACGTCGCTCAATGCCGCTTGACCTAATATTGCGGATAATTCTTTACACTCTTTACCGCGAGCGTAAGCCGCAAATAACTGGTTCATCGTATCCGCGTGATCTTCACGAGTTTTCTTTTTGCCCGTATGCTTATCAACGCCGATACCCTTATCTTTCAAACGAGAAAGCGAAGGTAAAACGTCGATAGGCGGTTCTATCCCTTTTTTATGTAAGGGACGAGAAAGGATTATTTGTCCTTCGGTTATATAACCGGTAAGGTCGGGTATAGGGTGAGTTTTGTCGTCTTCGGGCATGGTAAGTATAGGTATTTGAGTTATACTGCCTTTCTTGCCCTTGATCCTACCCGCTCTTTCGTACATCGTAGCCAAGTCGGTATAGAGATAGCCGGGGTAACCGCGTCTGCCGGGGACTTCCTTTCTTGCCGCGCTGACTTCTCTTAACGCTTCGGCATAGTTTGTAATATCGGTCAAAATGACCAAAACGTGCATATCCTTTTCAAACGCCAAATACTCCGCCGCAGTCAACGCCATACGCGGGGTGGAAATACGTTCGATAGCGGGATCGTTTGCCAAGTTCATAAACAAAACCGCTCTCTCTATTGCCCCCGTACGCTTAAAGTCGCTTATAAAGAAATCCGCTTCTTCAAACGTGATACCGATAGCCGCAAATACGACGGCGAAATTGGAAGCGTCGTCCAAAACCTTTGCTTGTCTTGCGATTTGCGCCGCCAAGTTAGCGTGCGGTAGACCAGACGCCGAGAAAACGGGAAGTTTTTGTCCCCTAACCAAAGTATTTAATCCGTCGATAGCCGAGATACCCGTTTGAATAAACTCGTCGGGATAGTCGCGGGCGAAAGGATTTATAGGTGAACCGTTTATATCCATTCTCATTTCGGGAATTATGGGCGCGCCGCCGTCCTTGGGCTTACCCATACCGTCAAATACTCTACCGAGCATTTCGGTACTGACGCCAAGTTCCAAACTCTTACCCAAAAATCTTGCTTTGGAAGTGGATATTTTTAACCCTTGAGAGTTTTCAAATAATTGAACTAAGGCTTTATCGCCGTTTACTTCAAGGACCTTTCCACGTCTTACGTCGCCGCTTTCTTGATATATCTCGACCAATTCGTTATATTTAACGCCGTCTACTCCGTCTACCAACATCAAAGGACCGACGACTTCTCTTATGGATCTATACTCTTTGAACATAATTACAGTTCTCCTTTTGCGATCAACTCGTTTACTTCGGCAGTAAGTTCTTTTTCTATATCGTCAAACGCCGAAACGTTGCTTTCTTCTATATATTTGCTTCTACCTATCTTCTCGCGTACGTTCATAACGAGAATATCTTCTATATCCACGTCCTTTTCAAGCGCGCGTATACCTTCGTCATAACTCATCAAGATAAGTTTAAGCATTTTATATTGCTTATTTAAACTTGCGTAAGTGTCTACGTCGTGGAAAGCGTTTTGGTGCAAGTAGTCTTCTCTTAAAGATTTGGCAACTTCCATTACCATTCTATCTTCGGCAGACAACGCGTCGATACCGACAAGTCTTACTATCTCGTCGAGTTCGGCTTCTTCTTGCAAAATACGAATCGCTTTTGCACGCAAAGCATTCCATTGACTGTTTACGTTTTCGTTAAACCAATCGCCTAACCTATCTACGTATAACGAATAACTCGTCAACCAGTCGATAGCGGGGAAATGGCGTTTATAAGCCAAGGACGCCGACAGACCCCAAAATACTTTTACGATACGCAAAGTCGCTTGGGAAACGGGTTCCGAAAGGTCGCCGCCGGGAGGCGATACCGCACCGATAGCGGTAACCGAGCCTTCTTTGTCTTCTTCGCCCAAAACTTTGACGATACCCGCTCTTTCGTAGAACTCGGCAAGACGGCTACTCAAATATGCGGGATAACCTTCTTCACCGGGCATTTCTTCCAAACGTCCGCTCATTTCTCTTAACGCTTCCGCCCAACGAGAAGTAGAGTCCGCCATGATAGCTACGTTATAACCCATATCACGGAAATACTCTGCGATAGTGATACCCGTATAAATACTCGCTTCACGAGCGGCGACGGGCATATCCGAAGTATTTGCGATAAGTACGGTACGCTTCATCAAAGGTTTGCCGGTACGAGGGTCCACAAGTTCGGGGAATTCGTTTAAAACGTCGGTCATTTCGTTACCGCGTTCACCGCAACCGATATATACGATTATATCTGCGTCCGCCCACTTTGCCAATTGGTGTTGAACGACCGTTTTTCCGCTACCGAAAGGACCGGGGACGGCGGCGACGCCACCGCGAGCGACGGGGAACAAAGTATCTATAACTCTTTGTCCCGTTACCATAGGTCTTGACGGAGCGAGTTTGGTTTTGTAAGGTCTACCTTTACGAACCGGCCAACGTTGCAACATACAAACTTCGCTCTTTTGACCGTTATTATCAAGCACGCAAACGACGTCGTCTATGTTGTACGAACCTTGTTTTATAGAAACTACTTTTCCGCTTATTCCGTAAGGGACCATTATTTTATGAAGCACGACTTCGGTCTCTTGAACGGTACCGATAACGTCGCCCGCTTGAACGAGATCGCCTTCTTTAACGGTGGGCGTAAAGTCCCAAAGTTTGGAATGGTCCAAAGAAGGTATATCTATACCCCTACCGATACGTTCGCCCGACGCTTCGTAAAGTTTATTTAAAGGTCTTTGGATACCGTCGAAAATACTTTCGATAAGTCCCGGCGCCAATTCGACCGAAAGAGGGAACCCCGTGGAATATACGTTTTCGCCAACGCCTAAACCGCTGGTTTCTTCATAAACTTGTATGGACGCCTTATCACCGCGCAATTCGATGACTTCGCCTATCAAACGCTCGTCCGATACGCGAACGACGTCGTACATTTTGCAGTCTGCCATATTTTCGGCAACTATAAGAGGTCCTGCTACTTTGATAATTTTACCTTGCATAACTACTCCTAATGAACCGCTAAAGCGGAATTATTCTTTTTTGTCCGAACCGAACAAAATATCGGTCCCTATTGCTTTTTCTACGTCGTTTCTAACGCTTTGTATACCAAAACCGTTGCTTCCGTTTACCGAAGGTACGGGAATGACCGCGGGGAAAGGTCTCGTCTTGTAACGAGCCAAAAGGTCGGTCATTTTTACGGCGAGAGTGTCGACTATGTAGATAACTCTATAATTCATAGCCAACGCTTTGAGTTTTTCTCTCGCTTCCGCTTCGTCGGTAACGGGATAAGCGTTGATACCGATCGCTTTATATATCAATACGCTGTCTTTGTCGCCTATAACGGCAATATTATCTTTACGCATAATTTTCTTTTAATCTACGATATATCTCTTCTTTTGCAACGCCGTTAAGCACGCAAACGAGAATCAATCTTACCGTCTTGATCTCACTCATTTTGCCGACGTAATAACCGGCGACGGGTGCGGGTGAAAACATATCGGCTTTTTGCGATTTAAATAATTTTATAAGTTGACTATCCGAATACTTTTCGAAATCGACCAAAGACGTATTTTCGTGAGTAAGTAACTCGAAAGCTTTGGAATAATCGCCGTAACGCATTTTTTCGTACGCTTCTTGGTCGCTAACGTCAAAAAGTTCCAAAAGTTTATCGACGCCTAATTTACCGCCCGAAACGATAGCGTTTTCAAACTCTTTTTTGGGCAGTCCGCATTTTTTACATCTTGCCATCGTGCGTATATTCGTATTATCCGCCAAGAGTTTGAAATAGTCGGTGATGACCGTTTTTTTGGAAGAGTTCAACCGTTGGAAAACGTCCGCAAAATACGCTTTGTCTAAACTTACGTCGATAGTTCTCGGCGAAAGTTCCCCGTTTAAAGCCAAAGTATCGAGTTCTAAAAAAGCGCTTTGCATAGGTAAAGGCAAACTCGAATAATCCCCGCCCGAAACGATAGCGGAAATATCCCCCAATATACCGTAAGGCTTTAATGCGTCCTTATTGGAAACTCCCGTGATCTTGGCTTTGTACAAGGATTTGGCATTGTGATAATCGTTTGCCAAAATAAAACATTCCATACCGTAACCGTCGGGAACGAGAGTCAAAACGAGTTTGCAAACTTCGGCTTCTTCTTGCGATAGCAACTTGTCGAAAAGTCGAGGGTCGTCCAAAACCAAACCGCCGCCGTAATTGACTTCGGCTAAAATTCTGACCGCTTCGGTCAAATCGACGCTATCTATCATACGGGTGATTTTGTCCGCCGTAAGCAAATTGCGTTCCAATGATTTTATTCTGCCGTTAGCAAATTCCAAACTAATATTGTTTGCCATAATCAAAACAACATCGCCGAAACTTTAGGTTCGATCTCTTCTCTTAACGAAGCCATTTCGACTTCGAACGTCATATTTTTGTCGCAACCCGAAGATTCGAGTATAATACCGCCCTTAAAGTCGCCAAAAGTTTTGGATAAAGTCAAACTTATACCCATTTCCTTTGCCAAAGACGCTAAATAAGCGGTAGTTATTCTCTTTTTATCGTTAGAAGAGATGACCACGACGTCCCCGTCGGTTGCATTGGCTTTTATCATAGCGGAAATTATAGCCAAATACTTGTCGTCGGGCAAAGCGCATAACTTATCGACGGCTTTATCGAAAGTTTCCCCAAGTGCTTGTTGTCTTGCGGCAAGCGCTTGTTTTTTAACTTCCAATTCGGCGACCGATACCGAACGCCTTTTTAATTCGGGAATTTTCAAAGACGCTTGAGTTTCGGCTATCTTCCTATCTTCTCTCCCGTCGGCGTTCGCTTTGGCAATGGACTCGCCCGCTTTTTGATGAGCGTCCCGAAGTATCCCTTCGGCTCTCTCGTCAGCGTCGGACAAGATCTTATTGATGATCGATTCTTTACTCATAAAATATAAATATTAGCCTACTTGAGTCATGAATACGGCAAGGAAGGAAACGAGCAACGCGAAAATAGCGTAAGTTTCTACCATAACTGCCATGATGATCGCTTTACCGCTTTCTTCACCGCGTTTAGCAACCAAACCGATACCCGCAACGGCAACTTTACCTTGATGGATAGCGCTCAACAAACCGACTACCGCCATAGGTAAGCAACCTGCCAAGATAGCAAGACCTTGCTCGTTGGAAACGGCTGCGCCACCGCCGAAAAGGTTGATCTTGATAAATACTATGAAAGCGATCAACAAGCCGTAGATACCTTGAGTACCGGGCAAAAGTTGAAGGATCAAGCATTTACTGAACTTGTCGGGTTCTTCTGCAACAACGCCGGCAGCGGCACGACCTGCCACACCAACGCCGATAGCCGAACCGATGCCTGCTAACAAAGCGGCAAGAGCGGCGCCTATCAAAGCGTAAAACACACCGAGTTCGAGTCTGGGAAGAGCTTCCGCAGCTAATAAAGAAATGTTCATAAATACCTCCTTAAGGATTTATACTATATTTTTTTTAATTTAAACGAAACGAGTCCGTTATTATTTGACGTTATCCGATGATTTTTCGAGATAAACGTATTTGGTGTCCGAGCCGAAAGGCTTAAACGCATGGCCGCCGCCTTCGTAAAATCTACCGAAGAACTCGACGTATTGCAAACGACAGTTGTGTACGTAAGTGCCAAGCGTATTTATCGCTATATTAAAGACGTGTCCTACCGCATAAATTACGATAGATATTATCCAAGCGATTATAAGCCCGAAAATATTACCGCCTAAAATGGTACGAATAACCGAGCAAATTTGATTTATAACCATAGCGACGACGCCCGTCGCCAAGCCTAAACCGAACAAACGCGCGTAACTTAATAAGTCGCTTAAAATATTCGTAACGCCGTAAATATTCTTAAACCCGCCAAGCAACATGCTAAACACGTTTTTCTTGCCGAGCGCTCCGCCTATAAGCAACATTACCACGCCCGTTATCATCAACGCTATCCCTACGGTAACCACCCAAGAAGGTGCGGTTTTAACCACCAATTTAGCGACTGCAAACGCCGCTAAACCCGCAAAAACCACGTACCAACCGAATACGTTGAAAATAGCGTCCAAAGGTTTGCCTTGTTTAAACAAAACTTTTGCTTGTAAAAACATTCCAACGACGATTTGAATAAATCCCAACGCCATTGATAAGCCTAACATCATCAAAGGGCTCTCTAACGGACTAAACCAATACCACGGAACGAGTTTTTCTCCAAACCAACTGCCGAACAGCACGCCCCAAATAGCCGTGCTTATGCCACCCATACCTATGACTAAAAGCATTTTGCCTTCACCTTTGCGTGGTTTTTTGAGAAGGTAAAGAGTAAAACAAGCCAACGCTAATATGATGCCGTATGCGGCGTCCCCTAACATTACTCCGAATAAAACGAAATAGAAAATACTCATTATAGCGTTGGGATCCTTTTCTTTGTAGGACGGTACGCTATACATATTGGTTATAGATTCGTAAGGGGAAACTATCGCGTTATTTTGAGTCAAAGTGGGAACGAGATCTCCTTCTTTAGGTTCTTCGTCGTAAACGACCGAGATCAAACCTTTGTCTTGGATAGCCTTTTTTAAAGTTTCCACTTCTTTAGTCGGCGTCCAACAAGACAAAGTAAAGGTCGACCCCGTATATCTGAATTTTTCGGACGCTTCGCATTTTTTTAACGAAAGGTCGTAATAATCGTAGAGAGTTTTCAAGTCGGGTTCATACTCGTCGTAAGTCAAGGACGCTTTTAAAAGATCGAGTTTTCTATCTTCTTTTTCTTTGATTTGCAAGTCAATATTTGCGATCTCTTCGGGTGCGCTGTAATCGAAATCAAAAACGCATTGAGAAAAGTCGAGCGAAGCGAGAGCGGACATAAGCTCTTCCTTATCCGATTTTAAACAAGCGAAGGCTATCGCTCTCGTCTTTGCGGTAGGATCGCAATCGGGGATAAAAGCAACGACTTCGTTTTTGCCGTCAAATAAATCTTTAATTTCTTGAGTACGATCGACCGACACCGTCCCCAAAACGAAAGAGACTTTTTTGCTGTCTTTGAAAGTTTTAAAAGGAACGTCAAAATCACGATAGGGTTCAAGTTGAGAACGTCTTACGTTCAAACGAGAAAGTTCCGCGTGAATATTCAGTTGCTCGGCGTTTATTGCCGACAACTCGTCGACGACTTTAAGCAACACGTCTTTGTTATCGAAAACGGATTGGAATTGCTCTCCCGTAACAGACGGACGAGCCGGATCAAGCAAACCTTTTTTGGGCGGGGTATAAGTTAAAACTTCTTCTTTGACCAACTTTTTAGCCGTGATCCTTTGCTTTTTCAAAAAATCCAAAGCAAAAGTAAGTTTGGCAATGACGCTTGTCAAACCTTCCTTTTGAGCGGAAAAATCTTGGTTTTGGGTGCCTTCAAAAGGTTCCACGTCCGAGATCTCGACCGACCCGAGATCTATTAGAAGTTTAAGTAATTCGTCCCGACTACCACTGTCCGTAATAGCCGTGACCTTACGCATTTCAAGAATTGCCATAATTAACCTTTACGCCGTCGATAAATTTATTTACGATATAATCGCTTACTTGCTCTTCTTTTCCGCGAGCGGAAGCCAACAAAGCGTCCGCCTTGTCTTCTCCGTCTTTGACGATAGCGTCATACGCTTCTTTTGCCAACCTTTCCCCTTCCGTAATAATATCTTTGACCGAAGATTTGATACTTGCTTCGGATCTTGATTTTATCTCGGCAACTTGAGTTTGAGCGTCAAGCAAAATATCCTTGCTTTTTCGATTAGCGTCTTCGACTATTTGTTCCGCTTTCGTTTCCGCGGCAAGTATGTCTTGAATAGTTTCTTTGATCTCGCTCATTAAACTTTGAAACTCCTATTACTTATTCTTAAAGCAATATGGGGGAACGGTTAAACCGTTTCCGCTATTGCAAAAAAGATATTTTATTTATTATATAACATTTAAAGATATAAAAGCAATAATTATTTTAATTATTTGTTTCCGATTATTTGGTGCCGAAGATACGGTCGCCCGCGTCGCCGAGACCGGGAACGATATAATTATGCTCGTTAAGATGATCGTCTTTTGCGGCGATGAATATATCAACGTCGGGATGTGCCTTTTGCAACGCTTCGATACCTTCGGGCGCGGCGATCAAACACATAAATTTAATATTTTTTACGCCGTGTTGCTTAATAAAGTCGATAGCCATGATCGCGGAACCACCGGTTGCGAGCATGGGGTCAACGACTACTACTTCACGTTGTTCTACGTCAACGGGAAGTTTGCAATAGTATTCTACGGGTTTGGAAGTTTCGGGATCGCGATAGCAGCCGATATGTCCGACTTTTGCAGCGGGGACCAACTTTAAGAAACCGTTGACCATACCTAAACCGGCACGCAAAATAGGTACTACGCCTAATTGTCTACCCGCAATAACCTTTTGTTTGGTTTTGCAAATAGGGGTCTCGATCTCGACTTCTTCAAGGGGAAGGTCTCTTGTAACTTCATACGTCATCAACATACTGATTTCTTCCAAAAGATCTCTAAAATCTTTATTGGTGGTGTTTACGTTTCTCATTAACGTAACTTTGTTGGTGATAAGCGGATGATCGAAAACTACTACTCTACTCATATATTACCTCCGTAAAAAAATTATTATCCTTATTATAAAAAAAGGTTGAAACGACGATCACTCGTCCGTCTCAATCTTCATTATCATATCAACTCTATCTTGATGTCTGCCGCCCGCAAACGGGGTGTTGAGCCAAACGTCGACAAGTTCCACAGCCTTGTCGGGGCTAATGACTCTACCGCCTAAACAAAGAACGTTGGCGTTATTGTGTTCCGCACACATCTTTGCGCAAAAGGCGTCGCTAACGACCGCGGCTCTTATGCCTTTGACTTTATTTGCGGCGATACTCATGCCAATACCCGTACCGCAAAGCAAAATGCCTTTGTCGCACTCTTTGGAAGAGACTTTTTTAGCGACGGCTACGGCGTAATCGGGATAATTGACCGACTCGGTGGTAAAGCAACCAAGGTCTACAAACTCGATACCTTTAGAGCCCAAATACTCTAAAATGGAAGGTTTAAGTACAATACCGCCGTGATCGCAACCGATAGCTATCTTCATCTCGTCCTCCAGAGAACTCACGTATTTTTAACATTATAAAACTAGTTTTTGATAATTGTCAAGCAAACGAATAATTTTATCTTGTCATCTCATAATAAAAATATGCTTACGGTTTTGATAAGATCGATAATCACTTATTTTTTACTGCTTATTATTATGCGTTTAATGGGCAAAAGACAACTTTCCGAACTGCAACCTTTTGAATTTGCGATAACGTTGATAATTGCCGAACTCGCTTGCATACCGATGGCGGAAACGCAAATACCTTTAATGTACGGCGTAATACCTATATTTACTCTTTTCGTGCTTCATTTGTTTATAACGAAAATTGAGAGCAAAAGTTTAAAATTCAATAAGTTTTTAAACGGAAAGCCCATCGTCGTAATGACCCCGCAAGGTATAGACAAAAGACTTTTGGACAAATTGGATATGAGTATAACTGACCTTTTGCACGCTCTACGCTCGGCGGGGTATTTCTATCCGTCGCAAATAGCGTATGCGATAATCGAGACCAACGGTAAATTATCCGTATTGCCCAAAAGCGAATACGCTCCGATAACGCCTGACGCAAAGGGCTTAAAAGGACAAGAGACCGCGCTTCCTTATCCGATTATTTGCGAAGGCGTTTTCGAACATACCAATTTGGAAAGGGCAGGCGTAAAAAAGGAAGAGATAACAAAACTTTTGCAAGAACAAGAAATGCAAACAAACCAAGTATTATTGTTGACAGTTAGCGGAAAAGACGTTTTTTTACAACCCAAAAAAGGGGAAGCGATATGCTTAAAGTTACAAGGGGATAATGCATGAAAAAAACGATATTCGCAATAGCCGTCCTACTGTTATTTATAGGTTTGGGAATAGGCGAACAAATATATTTAAACAAATTGCTAACTACGATTTTTAACGACGTCGTAGAGATAAGAGAACTTGTAGAAAACAAGAGTTTGGACGAAGCGTTGGAAAAATCAAAAGACGTACGAGCGTATTGGGAAGATAAACAACGACTTACCGAAGCGATAATATCGCACAACGAAACCAAAGAATTGTCGTCAAGACTTAGCGAGTTGGAAGGTTATTTAGCGGCAAAAGACGACAAGTCGGCAATAGCAACCGCAGCAATAACGGTCGATCTATGTAACAATTTAAAACATATATTGGGATTTAAATGGGATACGGTGTTATAAAGGCAGTATTAAAAGGAGAATGGGGAAAACCCCCATTTTATCGTCGTAGCCTTGTTAAACATTGCTACTTTGGATAAAATCAACCGCCAAAGGACGACAAGATGGCGTCCGATGTGGGAATGGAAACAGTTTCACCTTGAAAGCGTAAGCGTTTACACCCTTGTCGCAAAGCGACGGGAAAGGGGGCTTGATTTTGCACAAAGAGATGATTTTTAATCATCACGACTGCAAAATGGGGGTTTTTAAAAAATGATTATTGTTTATTATTTTTGT
>Ga0256405_10000789_pt1 | contig 97594 bp, 78 predicted proteins | sample RumenRJG_02DNA_FD_189096 | JGI IMG/M metagenome (GOLD analysis project Ga0256405, IMG submission 189096) | Bovine rumen microbial communities from Lethbridge, Alberta, Canada - RJG_02 | ecosystem: Host-associated > Mammals > Digestive system > Stomach > Rumen | place: Canada: Alberta...
GAACGGAACTCCAATAGCATAGGCCAACTGAACTTCAGCACGGTCTGCAAGGTCAGCAGCCACGATATTTTTTGCAATATAACGCGCCATGTAAGCCGCAGAACGGTCAACCTTAGAAGGATCCTTTCCACTGAAGGCTCCGCCTCCATGCCGGCCCATTCCACCGTAAGTATCAACGATTATTTTTCGACCTGTAAGACCAGCGTCTCCGTCCGGTCCCCCAATAACAAAGTTTCCAGTAGGATTGATGTGGTACTTTGTATTTTCATCAAGCAAGCCCGTCGGTTCAAGTACAGGTTTGATTATCTGCTCAATAATAGTCTTCTTTATTTCATCGTAGCTTATTTCTGGATCATGCTGATGCGAAACAACTACAGTATCGATCCTAAGAGGTTTATTTCCTTCATATTCAATTGTAACCTGACTTTTTGCATCAGGACGAAGCCAGTTAATTTTTCCAGATTTTCGCAGAGAAGAAGCCGCTAAAAGAATTTTATGTGCATAATAAACTGGTGCAGGCATAAGAGCCGGCGTTTCGTTGCATGCAAATCCAAACATCATTCCCTGATCTCCGGCACCCTGCTGACCTTTAAACTCTGCCAGCCCTGCACCTACGACACCTTGATTTATATCTGCTGACTGAGCATGCAGCCTGTTCATAAACTTAAATTTTTTACAGTCAAGCCCATAGTCAGCGCTTGTATAACCAATTTCTTTTGCAACCTGACGGGCAATTTTTTCTGCATTTTTTTTGATGAATTTTATATTCTGTTTTGCATTCTTTCTAAAACTTATTTCCCCGCCGATAAGAACAAAGTTTGTTGTAGCAAATGTTTCACAGGCAACGTGTGCATCCGGATCAAGTTCCAGACATGCATCAAGAATTGCATCACTGATCTGATCGCATAGTTTATCAGGATGGCCTTCGCCAACAGATTCAGATGTAAATAAATAATGATTTGATTTTGAAGAGAAGATATCCATAAAAAGACTCCTATTTAGCAGATTTTCAGGCCTAAAACCCAACCGATTGCAATTTGGATAAATCAACGGTTCCAACTGACTATACCCAAACAAAATATACCAAAACTCCAAATACTGCAAGTATCTCAAGATAAAGCATTATAATGTTTTAAAGTCCGGATAAAGCTTCTGCTTATATATAAATTTACTTTCTGGTGAGTCGTAACATTCAAAACCATGTTTTTTATAGTTAAAACATCGATAAAATCTATATTTTATGCGTTTTTTAACAATTTTCTTGTATATTTTTTTCAAATTGTTGTATAATTATTAGTATCCTTAAAATACAGGTATTTCAAAAAGGAGGAGTACGATGTCTCTTAAAAAGACTTTTTCAAAAGACAAATCAAAGTGTAATGTAACTTTCACTGTTTCTGCAGAAGCCGCTCAGGGGGCAAAAACAGTAAATATCGCAGGTGATTTTAACAGCTGGAGCAGCACAGACACTCCGTTAAAAAAAGGCAAAGACGGTTCTTTCTCTGTAAAACTTGAATTGGATGCAGACAAAGAATATCAGTTCCGTTATCTTTTAGATGGGTACAAATGGGAAAATGATTGGCAGGCTGACAAATATATTCCTGCACCATATTCAAATGCAGACAACTCTGTTGTTGTTACAAAAGCTACAAAGAAATAAGTTCCTGATAATTTTTCAAATATCACAAAACTGCCTGTTGTACCGTACTTTTTAACGTACGTATCAAGGCAGTTTTTTATTTTAAAAACGCTATTTATACTGAATATCGGATTTCACAAAACAACAAAAAAAATGGAACGAAATGCGAATAATATCTGTCAAAATATAATACCGTGCGCCATGTTAACAGCACACGTATTTTATAGTAAAACTCGAAATATGAACAATTTATTTTAATTTTTGATTTAAAAGCTCAATTTCCGTTTTTGTAAGGGACTTTGAATCCAAAAAAACCTGCGTCATTACGGATTTTAAATCCGTGACTTCAGTCATAGGAATGCCGACCAGCCGCTCAAAAGAATACTGAAGCAGTTTGTAGTCACGGAATTCTTTTATACCCATTTCATTTGACTTCTGATAATCTGCGGCGATTTCGTCCCAACCGGTTCCGCAAAGAGCAGCAAGCACGGCACAAACAACGCCCGTTCTGTCATTTCCAAGGCGACCATGAACATAATACGGACCTTCGTGGCTGTTTATATAGCGGACTATCTGTGCAATAAAGTCAGAAAATTCACGCCCAGCCGTCTGGTAATAAACCATACTGTAAGTCGGTTCCAAAAAAAGCTCGCTCTTATTACGTCGGATATCAGTTATGAACACAGGAAGCTGTTCTTTTCCGTCTACAAGGGCTTCATCTCCTGAAAGTGTAATTATCGTTTTTATTCCGGTCTTTTTAAGGTAGTCGTTTACAAGTTTGATCCTTATTTTTTCAGTATCATACCCCGGTTTTGAAATCTTATAGGGATGGTATCCACGATAAAGATTTGAAAGTCCTGGTACCTGCCTGAAGTTTGAAATTTTCGCACAATCAGCTTCATTGGAAAGATCAAAATCCTTAAGTTTTTTTACAGTTCTTGCTGTATGGGCATTTTCTACAATCCGGCTTGCATCTGCTCCAGGGTAAACAATGAGTGTTGCATTTTCAACTTTGTATCCGGGAAGCCTTGCTATAGAATCAAGTTCCGTTGTTTCAACCCTGTAACGTGTCAAAGATTTTCCACAGACAGTTTCAATATATTCAACATCCTCAACTACAATAAATTTAAATTCTGGGTAACCAAAATTTCCCGGAACAGCTATATCCATTCTGGCACATTCAAGTTCAAAAAGTTTTTCTTTTACCTGACTAAGTTCCCACACAGAATCTTTCTTTTTCCAGGCATTAAAAGTTCCGCTAACAAAAACCCTCTTAGGTCTCTGAATCTGCCATTTATCTGCATCAAAAACAAACACAAGTTTTTCACCGTCTTCAATAAATTGATAGCCCAATTGTCTGTTGAATTTATCCAGTTTAAATTCCTGCTGAACCGTAACCGAATAAGTCTCTTTCTGCTTGGCTTTTGCCGCTGCACTAAAAACAAGAATAAATGCAAGCAATATTAACGATATAGTCTTCTTCAATTTTTTCTCCTATCTCTCCTACAGCCATTATACATATATCAAAAAAAATAATCAGAAAATCGTTACCTTTTTTTTCAATATTTTTTTTTATGTCAGAGGTGTATTATGAATGCAAAAAGAAAAATTCAATCAATTACATGCGCCACTATGATTTTAGCTAGTGGCGGACTTTCGGCTTTTGCACAGAACTCTGCAAACAGTGATTCAAGTGATGCAATTATGACAGAAAAACGTCCTGATATGCCACCTGGAAAACCAAGAGGTAACATACAAGATGAAAAATTTCAGTTCAAGCCGGATTGCATAAAAGGAACTGTCCGCATTGAAGGAGAAGGAGATCAGAAACTTTTCCGCTTTGACTCAGAAAACAGAATTTCATACGTTATTAATTTAGTACAATTTAAAAGAAGAGCGGGTCTGCCAGACGAAGACTTTTCGGACAAAAGGTGTAAAAATGAGAAGGATAAGATGTTAGCCAAAAAGAAACTTAACGATAAAGAGCCTTTTGGCCGCAAGGAAGCCAAAAAAGACCTTAAGTGCCCGGAGCCTGTAACAATACAGACATTAAACGAACTTAACGGAAAATTTGTAAAGCTTTCGGGATTCCTTAATGAAGAAACAAATGTATTTACAGTTCTCGGACTGGAACGCTGAAAAAACCTGTAAATTAGCATAATGTAAGCATTTTTCATTTTAAAACTGGCACTTAACATTGAGCAGAAATGCGCCATTCGATAAAATAGGTGCATGGAACAGTATAAGAAAGAATTCATTGACTTTATGGTTGAGTGCCAGGTTTTAAAATTTGGTTCATTTACATTAAAAAGTGGTAGACAAAGCCCGTTCTTTATGAATGCCGGAGCTTACGTTACAGGAAGCCAGCTTGCACGTCTGGGCGAATTTTACGCAAAGGCAATCCACGATAATTTCGGAGACGACATCGACGTATTCTTCGGACCAGCTTATAAAGGAATCCCGCTTGCAGTAGTTACGGCCGTAGCTTATTCAAAACTCTACGGAAAAGAAATCAAATACTGCTCGGACAGAAAAGAAGAAAAAGACCACGGAGCAGACAAAGGTGCCCTTCTTGGATATAAGATCAAGGACGGAGACCGCGTTGTAATCATTGAAGATGTAACCACTTCCGGTAAATCTATCGAGGAAACTTATCCAAAAATCAAAGCGCAGGAATCAACCCCGGGCGGAATCAAAATCATCGGTGAAATAGTAAGTCTTAACCGTATGGAAAAAGCCGCTGACACAGCAAAGTCTGCTTTGGATACAATCACAGAAAAATACGGATTCCCGGCAAAAGCAATCGTTTCTATGGCAGACGTTGTAGAAGCCCTTTACACAAACGGGGACAAAAAAATCATCACAGAAGAAATAAAGAAGTCAATTGATTCTTATTACAAGGAATACGGAGCAGAGGGAGTTTCTTTTTAAGAAATCTCTACTGAAAAAATATTTACGGAAGTAAAAATATGAATTTTCTAGAAGAACGAATTGTAAAAGACGGTGTTATCCGCGAAGGCAACGTACTGAAAGTAGACAGTTTTTTGAATCACCAGATTGATATTTCACTTTTGGAACAGATAGGTGCTGAATTAAAAAGAAGGTTTGCCGGAAAAAAGATTACAAAAATCCTTACCATCGAAGCAAGCGGCATCGGCATTGCATGTATCGTTGCCCGTTATTTTAACGTTCCTGTTCTCTTCGCAAAAAAAACACAGAGCATCAATATTGACGGAGACAAATACTCAGCTGATGTTGAATCTTTCACACATAACTGCTTGAACCATGTATTTGTTTCAAAAAAATACTTACAGCCAGAGGATAAGGTTCTTATCATCGACGATTTTCTTGCCAGGGGAGCGGCCCTTTTAGGTCTTACAGAAATAGTACGTCAGGCAGGTGCAGAAGTAGTCGGAATCGGTATTGCAATTGAAAAAGGTTTTCAGGAAGGCGGAAAAATTATCAGAGATAAAGGTTTCCAGCTGGAATCTATTGCCATTGTTGAGTCCATGGATCCTGCAACCGGTTCAATTAAATTCAGAAACTCTTAAATAATTAAGGAAACTTATATGAAAAATGGAAACGTAAACAACATTTACAAACTAGATGGCTTTGTACCCTTAAAAAACGCCATTCCTCTTGGATTGCAGCACATTCTTGCAATGTTTGTTGCAAACATCACTCCTATTATGATTATTGCTTCTGTTCTCAAACTGGATGATGCGCTAAGCATCCGTCTTATTCAGAACGCAATGATCGTTGCCGGAATCGGAACTTTGATTCAGCTTCATCCGCTTTGGAAAATCGGTTCCGGGCTGCCGATTGTAATGGGAATTAGTTTTACATTCCTTAACACGGTTCTTTTTATCGGTTCAAATTACAACATAGAAACGGTAATTGGTTGTGTAATCGTAGGCGGTGTAATAGAAGGCATTCTCGGACTGTTTGCAAAATATTGGATAAAAATAATTTCTCCAATAGTTGCATCAACTGTAGTAGCCGCAATCGGATTTTCACTGCTTACTGTAGGCGCAAATTCATTTGCAGGCGGAGTTGGTTCCCAGGATTTTGGTTCAGTTAACAACTGGATAATCGGAGCCGTTACTCTTGCTTCATGCCTTGCATTCCAGGTTTTCCTTAAAGGATACCTCAAGGTAATTGCCGTTCTATTCGGACTTATCTGTGGTTACATTCTTGCAATAATTCTTGGAGAAGTTGACTTCAGCATCATCGGAACAACAGGAATCGTATCCCTTCCTGCAATTCTTCCTTTTAAGCCGGAATTTAACTTTAATGCAATTCTTTCGATGATTGTAATATATCTTGTTTCTGCAACAGAGACTATAGGAGATACATCCGCCGTATGCGAAAGCGGTCTTAACAGAAGCGTAGAAACAAAGGAACTTTCTGGTTCAATTGCATCAGACGGTTTTATAAGCGCAATCGCAGGTCTTTTCGGCTGTTCTCCAATCACATCGTTCAGTCAGAATGTCGGTCTTGTTGCAATGACAAAAGTTGTAAACAGATTTACAATAGGAACAGGCGCTGTGATACTTATCATCGCAGGTATATTCCCAATCTTTGGTGAAGTCTTAAGGACTATTCCTCAGTCTGTTCTTGGCGGTTGTACGATCATCATGTTTGGTCGAATAGTTCTTGCAGGATTCCAGATGATCGGAAAATGCGGATATTCAGAAAGAAACATTTCTATCGCTGCACTTTCACTTTCCATTGGATTGGGATTTACACAGTGCTTAGGCATGTTCAAAATCTTCCCTTCTATTTTCCAGAGTATTTTTGCTGAAAACTGCGTTGCAGTTGTATTCGTACTTGCAATATTCCTTGATCTTGTTCTTCCAAAAGAAAAGAGCGAATAAAGGAACCTTTCTGCTCGAATAAAAATATCTGCTGATATCAAACGCCGCTGAGATTCACTTAGCGGCGTTTTTTATCGACTTCTGACCTTCCTGAAATTTTTATAAATTCTGATTTCACAGCGTCAAATCCAATTTTCTTATTCAAGCCGCTTTCAAGCCGGGCAATAAATTCCTCCCTGGAAATTTCATGTGCACCATAACGTTCCATGTTTTCTGTATAGACCTGACAGTCTATTAAAGTACCACCGGCTTCTGCAAATGCCTGCGCAAACAACACAAAGGCAGATTTTGAACTGTTATCTTCTATCGTAAACATTGACTCTCCAAAAAACACGCTGCCAATCAGTTCGCCGTAAAATCCACCTACAAGTTTTCCGTTATACCAGACTTCAACGCTGTGAACATAGCCAGCTCTGTGAAAATCAGAATATGCTTTTAAAATCTTTTTACCAATCCAGGTTCCATTCTGACCTTTACGTTCCTGTTCAGCACAATTCTGCATGACAACTTCAAAACATGTATCAAATGTATAAGTATACGGATTTTTCTTAAGGAATTTTTTCAGGGATTTTGAAACGTGAACCCGATTTGGTTCAAGCACAAATCTTTTTTCGGGACAATACCAGATAACCGGCTGACCTTCATCTTCATTAAACCATGGAAAAATGCCCTGCATATACGCAGAATACAAGAGTTGAACCGACATATCTTCCGTGGCACAACAAACATCCGGTGCATCATGCAAATTCCCCGGCTTAGGAAATTTTATTACAAAATCTTCGTTTATATATGATTCAATATCTGTTACATTACCAGCCCATTTACCCTGCAAATACAATTCATACGGTTTGTAATTAGACTTATAATTCATCTTGCGACAATTAGGAAGATACAAACCAAGATAATAATATTCAATTCCAAGTTCGCGGCAAAGTTCGATTTCTTTTAAAACACTGAAAACTCCAGGACTTCTTTTTAGAACAGGAGAAGAAATATCATAATAAAAATAATTTGACGACAATGAAACCGGTCGTCCGAATTCATCTTCACCATAATCCAGAATACTGACAGCTATAAGCTCACCGCTCAAATAGAATTCCATATTCCAGACGCCACTATAGCCGCTGTTAATTGAGTACAATGTTTCTTTGGTCTCTTCAAGGGATTTGCGCCGCCCGTTATGATAATAATCATATTCTCTGAATAAAAAAATCTTTCTTTCAGAAACAAAAGTTTCCGGATTCTTCTGAAGTTTAACTGTAACATCTGAATTTTTTCTGAAAACAACGCGCTGACTTTTTGACGCGGCAAACTCTTTAACATGAATACGTATCGGAGTACATTCATGGCATCCCTGACATTCATTTGTATAATAAACCCTGCCACTCCGCCGGAATCCTTTTTCCAAAAGCATATTGAACCAAATCTTTTCAGGCAGAGAAAAACCATTTTTTCCACAAAAAATCTTGTGATCAGTATAAAGAATTCTCGCTTGTTTTTCTGGAAAATACCCGCAGGTATCTTCGTTTGCGTATAACGGTATAGCTAGATTTCTTTCCATGCTGATATTGTAGCACAATTTTTGGTTGAAGTTGCTTTTTTATCCACTAATCTAATAATACTTAAAACTTTATAACGCGTTTTCAAAGATATTTTACCCTCTTCTTATTGACAATACCATTTCTATCGTCCTAAATTCAAAAAAAGACTTTGATTCAGGCGGCTCATAATGATTAAAAAAATTGCGGCAACATTCCTGTTAATTTCTGTAAGTTTTGTTTTTTCAGGATGCACAAAAGAAAAGCGGGCAAACACAAAAATCCCGGAACGAATTGTTTCTCTTTCTCCGGCCGGAACGGAAATTATCTGTGCACTGGATGCAATGGATCAGCTTGCTGCAAGAACCGACTTCTGTGATTATCCACCAGAAGTTTCCAAGCTTCCAAGTGCCGGCGGATTCGACGGAAAAATTATCAGCCTGGAGACAGTCCTTTCTTTCAATCCCGATTTTGTCTATCTTGCAGAAGGAATGCATGATCATCTTTTACCTCTTTTAAAACAAAACGGGATTTCGTACTATATTTCAAATGCAAAGTCTGTAGAATCTGTAATCGAAGAAATTCTGGAAATAGGAAAGATTACAGGACATTTCGAAAAAGCAAAAAAACTGACCGCTGGAATTGAACAGGAACTTAATGATTTAAGAAAGAAATACGAAAACACGGAACCTGTCTCTGTTTATTGGGAAGTCTGGAATCCGCCTTATATGAGCGTAGGAAAAGATTCTTTTATAAACGAACTTATTGAATATGCCGGCGGAAAGAATATTTTCAGTGAAATTGCCCAAGCATATCCGGTCGTAAGTGAAGAAAAAATCTTTTCTGCAAAACCGGAAGTAATCATAATACCAGATCATGTAAGCGACGGAATAAAATCCGTAAAGAAACGTGAAGGATGGAAAGAAATTCCTGCCGTAAAAAACAACAGGATTTTTGAAATGGATTCGGACCTGGTTTCACGGCCGAGTCCTCGCATAGCAGAAACTGCAGAAGTCATTGCAAAGGCTCTTCATGAATAAAAAGACAAAAGAGATTATTTTTACAGGAGCTGCATTTCTGCTGCTCACATTAACTTTTTCAGCTTCCCTGCTGCTTGGCTCACAAAAACTGACCCCAACACAACTTGTCGAAGCATTTACAAACTCAAAAAGCCTTTCTCATACAATCATATTTTCTCTCAGGCTTCCCCGCACAATTCTTGCCCTTACCGCAGGAGCCTTGCTTTCTGCATCAGGTGCCGCTTTTCAGATGTACTTCAGAAATTCCCTTGCAGAACCAGGGATAATGGGCATTTCAAGCGGAGCCACTTTGGGCGCCGTAACAGCGCAAGCCGCTGGTATTTCAAGTATTCTGTTCGGCACATTAAGTCCTATAAACGTATTTGCATTTGTCGGCGCAATCCTTGCCGGAATAATAATCATAATTATTTCACAAAAACAAAACGGAACTGGCAGCGGAATTACACTTCTTTTGTGCGGAACTGCATTAGGCACGTTCTATGCGGCCGTTACATCTATTATACTTATGACCAGAATCCGCCAGGTAAACGGACTTTACTACTGGATTTTAGGCAGCTTTAACGGCCGTGGCTGGACAGAAGTTCGTTTTGTAATTGCGCCGGCAGTCATTTCCCTTGCACTGCTGATATTCTGCTCAAACAAACTGGATCTGCTCTCTGGAGGAGAACGCACAGCCCAGTCATTGGGGCTTGAAACAAAACGTCTGCGCACAATGATTTTAATTTCCGCTTCTCTTGCCGTAAGTGCCGCAGTATGCGCCGGAGGTACAATAAACTTTGTCGGGCTTATTGCGCCACACATCGTACGTCATTTTATTGGTACAAAAGGAAAATCTCTTATAAGCGTTTCCATGATTTTTGGTGCAATTTTACTTATTATCAGCGACACAATTGCTAGAACCGCGATCTCTCCGGCAGAACTCCCAACAGGAATTATAACTTCCCTCCTTGGAGCGCCATTCTTTGTTTCCCTGATTTTTTCCAGCTCTAACAAAAGATAGGAGTTTACAATGATCCTTAAATGTGAAGAATTAAATGCATTTTATAAGAACAAAAATAAAAACTCAAACGTATTAGAGAACGTAACAGTAAAAATAGAACAAGGAAAACTTGTATGCCTTGCAGGCCCAAACGGAAGCGGAAAATCAACCTTAATGACTCTGCTTGCGGGACTTGAAGGGAAAAAAAACAGCTCTTTACAGATTAAATCAGCAAAAAGTCTTCCTTTCATACAAGGTTCGTGTGAAACTGATAAAATTTTTATCAACAGATTGAACCGGCGCGAAACAGCAAAACAAATAGGATTCATGGAGCAAAGCGAACACAGCGCATGGGAAACCAGTGTTTTTGAAACAATCCTTACAGGAAGATTTGCACATTCTGGAACAGACTACACAGAAAGCGACTATGAAATCGTAAAAGAATCTGCGGAACTTTTGAACATCTCTGATCTGCTGGACCGAAGTACTTTCAGCCTTTCCGGCGGAGAATTCCAAAAAGTGCGTATTGCACGCACCGTAGCACAAAAACCAGCTTTCATGCTATTGGACGAACCATGCGCCGGACTTGACATCTCCTATGAACCAGTTCTTCTTTCACTTTTAAAAAAAATTGCAAAGCAGCAGAACCACGGAATCCTAATTTCAATCCACGATCTGAATATCGCATCAAGATTTGCGGATGAAATAATTCTTCTGCCAAAAAAATCTCCGCCAATTCAAAATACGCCTGAGCTCATCCTTACAGAAAAAAATCTTTCGGCTGTCTATAATGCAGAATTCAGGATTTTCAATCATCCTGTTTTCGGCTGTCCTCAGGTCTGTACCTTGTAACAGTGATTTTCCAAGCGTTTTATCAATATCCGTCGCTCATTGCTCGGTTATTATCTTTGATACAAAGCTCATCGTAAACAAGACTTCTCTTACGAAGTTCTTGCTTAAGTTCATCAGGATACGGCATATTTCTCCAGAAAATTCCGCGGACTTCTTTATCAAGACGTTGAACACCATTCGCTTCCTTTGTCATCCACAAAACATAATCTTCAATAAAGAATGCCTTAAGATCTCCCTTAAGTTTTTGGCGGTCAATATACTGATAATACTGCCCGGTTAGACCTTCTTCCATCCAATAATACGAAGCCTTTTCCTTTGCAACCTGCCAGCGAAGGTCTGCAACAGCTGTAAGAACCGCAATTTTCAAATCACGCGGATACATAGGAATTACAATTCGTCCTCGGCTGGTTACGCGGTTATATCGGTCAAACGGTTCCCAACAGAATCCGCGGTCACCATAAGTCGGCAAAAGGAGAACATAAGGCGGAATCCTATTCGGAATATTTTTATGAACACGGCAGAATGCACCCGGATCCAATGATTCGACCCAGCGAAGGATTTCCATAACATTTTCACGGGTTCCAGTTCCTTTTTCCATACAATGATAAAATTCCCGTGTAAACAGAGGGAACTGGTTTCCCTGACGACCAACAGTCATCTTTGCCATCTGACGGACTGTTTCATATTCTGTATTTACTGCAGTCGTATCAGCAGCCTGAGTCTGAGGTGCACCAGTAAGCTTGCTTTCTACGCTTGCATATACCCCCTTTGCTTCTTCATAATCTTTAAGACATCGGGCAAGTTCCTTTCCGTTTTTAGAAAGCCGGTGCAATCTGTCCGTAATTTCAGCAAAAAGTCTCTGCTGTGTATCTGTATAAGGCTGTGTATGAGGTTCACTTCCGATAATCGGATTATGAGTACAAAGGATTTCAATTCTATCTTTAAGCTCAACTTCCAGCATCGTTCGTTCGTTTTCTTTTATGTTAAGAATATTTTCCGCACTCTGCAGTTTACCAGAATTCTTCTGCTGAAGCTGCTGTAATCTTGTCTGTTCCATACTTGCAGCTTCTTCCGGCGTTGCAGCTTTATGAGGAGTTCTCTTTTCGTCAGTCATAGAGTTAGAAAGACGTCCAGATGCAATTTCCATGAACCATTCATCAACATAAAAAATTGGCTCACCAAGGCGGTTTTCATAAAAAATCTTAGAAAAAAACTGCTTCTGTTCAGGCCGGAACAAAGAAGGAAGCAGAACTCCAAAACGCAAAAGCATACGCTTAGGCTTAGGAAGATTTACATCTGCCATCTTAGGAGCCATACCACGCACAAGTTCCCAATATGCAGAAATAATCTGCTGGCGGAATACAGTCCTGTCCTTAGGATCCTGACAAGTTAAATACTTAGAAAGAACCTGATGAAGACGCTGTGCCGACTGATTTTCGCCAGTAAGAGCAGTTTTATAATAAGATTTGTCATCAAATATATCGGTTGGAAATTCCGAAGTAAGCTCCGTTACCTCTGGGAATGATTTTACGCTAAGATCTACTGTATGTACTGATTTATTTACAGGAACACCATTACCCTTTTTTTCTTCTGCACCTGTCATTGCAAAAGAATTCTTGCCTGAACGTGCAGAACCCGCATCCACTGTTCCGGTATGACTAGATTCATCTTTTACGTCTGCCAATAATGCATCTATCTGGGAAGCAAAATCGTCACTCATAACAACTCCATATTTAAACCATTATATCACACTTTTGAAGAATTTATAGAAACTTCTCCACAATCAAGCATTTTTTCGGAACCATCAGAAAGCCGAACAACAAGCTTTGCATCTTCTGTTATATCCACCGGAGTACAGAAATATTTCCCTTCATCCTGCCCGATTACGGGAGTCACTTCAATTTCCCTGCCGATAAGAATGGATCTCGCCTTATATTCTTTCATAGATTCATTTACTGCAGATTCACCGCCATCCAAAATTAAAAGCGTCTCATTCACAATTTCAGCCGCTAGTTCGCTCCGCTTAGTATCCACCCCAGAGCATTCACTATAAACACCACCGGCAACATCCTGTGGAAGCAATGCATTATTCATAATATTTACACCGATTCCAATAACCGCAGCTTCAATCATCCCTGATTCAAAATCTGTAACACCCTCTGTTAAAATCCCGCAGATTTTTTTTCCACCTATAAAAATATCATTAACCCACTTTATGCCGCATTCAACACCGTATACTTTTTTTATAGCGCGGGAAACCCCCACTGCAGCATTTGCGGTAAATAAACCAGGGGAAGAAATTTTTCCCGGAGAATACAATATAGAAAGATAAATTCCCGTATTTACTGGCGAATAGAATTTTCTTCCAAGCCTACCGCGACCTTCTGTCTGCTCAGCCGCAACAATCACAGAGCGATGTAATTTTTTTGCGTCTCCAGAAACAATTCTTCTTTTTCCTTCTGTATTGGTAGAATCTATCTTATCAAAAAAATCAACCTGAACCGACTTATCAGCCAGAAAAGAGCGGATAGATTCAGCATTGAATATGTTGGTTCTCAAAAGCCTGTACCCCTTGTTGGTCACGGCTTCTATTTCTGCACCACAAGCCTGAAGCGATTTCACTGCCTTCCATACAGAAGTCCGTGTAACGCCACAGGCATCCGCAAGTTCCTGACCAGAAACCCAGCCCCCGTCATTGGAAGTATCTTTCAGAACCGAAAAAACCGTATCTTTTACAGACATTATTTCTTCTTTCCCAACAAAGTGAAATTTTCAGCAGGGCTTGCAAAAGCTATTCCGCTTCCTGGTTTAGCAAGACATGGAAGTTCTTTTATTGCATCAAGAATAGGCTGAACCTTAGAATTTTCTGCAACTATAACAATCATGTCTTTTTCAGGAACAATTTCCATGCCAAAGAATGTTTCGTCACCTGGGCGGGCTGTTCCGCGTGCATTCATGATAGTTCCACCACCTGCGCCAGCCTTTCTTGCAGCTGCCATTGCGTCATCTGCAAACCCCTTGTTTACGATTATTGTTATCAACCGATGTGTAGTTTCAGTCATATTCTCATTCCTTCCGGAAACAGTTCCGGCTTTTATAAAAGAATTCACGCCTACGGTAAAAATAATTCCGAAGGGCTGTTTCTTGTCACTTGCAGCATCTTTTATGGCATTCAAAACCGGCTCAGTTTTATCAGCCGCTGTAAGAATGTAGACAAGATCTTTATCACTGTCTGCAAAACCTAAAATCTGAAGAATCGAATTTGCGGCCGTTCCCTTTCCACGGGAAACAGTTCCTCCTCCGGCTCCCGCATCAACAGCCGCATGCGTTATCAGTTCCGCGGAACCACGCGGTACGATTGCTATTATCATATTGTAAGGAGACATTATTTTTCACCCCCTGCCTGACCGATTTTTATTTTCTGAATATGCTTAAGCTTAATGTTATATACAATTCCCAAAATCTGAATCGCTATAAGCGGTGTCATTGCAACAAGGGCAATAACGCCGAAAGAATCACAGGATCCGCCAGCCGCCTGACTTGCACCAATAGTAAACGAAAGCACAAAAGTAGAAGTTATCGGACCTGACGCAACCCCCCCAGAATCAAATGCAATTCCCGTAAAAAGAGACGGACAGAAAATCATCAGTGAAAGAGCAATGACATACCCCGGAACAAGAATATTCATCAGGCTAAACCCGGCAAGCGCGCGCCACATGGTAAGACCAATTGCAATGGCCGCTCCTGCACTCAAAAAAACCATCATGAACTTACGCCTTATAGTGCCGCCAGAAAGATTTTCAACCTGCTCGGTAAGTACCCATACGGCTGGTTCAGCGCAAACAACAACAGCACCCAGCACAAGTCCTGTAAAAATCAAAAGAAAATACCAAAAACCGCCTATTTCAGAAGCCTTCGTACCCAAAATCATTCCAAGTTTCGAACCGGCTTCCATAAATCCACCTTTAACGCCAATCAAAAAAACCGTAAGTCCTATAAACGCATACACAATACCTATTATAATGCGGATAAACTTATGCGGCGGAAGCCTTAATAAAAAAATCTGAAAAACAAAAAGCATCAGAACAACAGGAACAATCGATAGAAATGATTCGTGAACCACATCCGGTATTATATCAATAAAAACCTTAAAGCCAGAACTTGCAGCATGTTCTCCGCTACCAATCGTCTCCGACACAAGACTTCCTGATTGCGCAAGAATAATACCATACACAAGCATCGCTGCAACCGGTCCCACAGAAGTAACACCTGTAAGGCCGAAACTTTCCGCATTATTGCTGTTTCTGCCACTTGCACGAACGCTGGAAACACCAACGCCCAGCGCAAGAATAAATGGAACCGTCATAGGACCTGTAGTGGCACCACCAGAATCAAACGCTATGCCGCGGAATGCCTCTGGTGTAAAAAAAGTAAGCACAAAAATACCGGCGTAACATATAAGAAAGGTGAGCTTAAGATTTATGCTTACTATCGTACGAAACAAACCTGCCATTATAAAAAAACCTACGCCAAGGGCAATCATATACACAATATGAGATTTGTTTACGGCAGAAAAAACAGAATGAATCTGATCTCCAAAAACCTGAATATCAGGTTCTGCAACTGTTACAAGAAATCCTATTACAAACGAAACAACCAAAAGAAGAGGAAGACTTTTTTTACTAGTAAGCGCAGCACCACTCTGTTCGCCTAAAGGCTGAATGCCCACGTCAACCCCGAGCAAAAAGAACGTAAGTCCAAGAATCAGCAACAGCCCGCCCAATACAAAACGAACAAGGAGCCCACCTCCCAAAGGTGCCGCAGTAAGTCCCAGAACAATGACTATCGCCATTACCGGAAGAACGGAATTTATAGTCTCCTTAAATTTTGAAATTAAATTCATTCAATATCCTGAACAAACGAATAAAAAGTTTTACAAGCTACATAAAATCCTTCATCCGTCATAAATATTTTACCTCAAAAACATTTCTGCCCTTGAACTTTATTAACCAGCCCCATTCTTCAGCTGTAATTTGAATATATAGTGCAAATAAATTTATTTAAGCACTCATCTCTTTCAGCATTTCCATAAGCATACAGGAACTTTCTTCCGCAGCAGCCTTTTCATTAAACTCATACGTACATTCCTGACTATCATCTGCCATATCGCTTATACAGCGTAGAATAACAAATGGAATTCCATTCAGCCAGCAGGCATGAGCAATAGCGGCTCCCTCCATTTCAACACAAATTGGATTCATTCTTTCTTTTATCAAAGCTTTCAGGGCAGGATCACATATAAACTGATCACCAGAAGCAATGCGCCCTAGCATAATCTTATGCTTTGCCGCCAATTCGCTTTTTTCAAAAGCAGACTTAGCAAAATCAATAAGCTTTTTGTCAGCCTCAAATACGCTGGTCTTCATCTGTGGAATCTGACCGCATTTATATCCCCAGGTAGTAACATCAACATCGTGATAAACGGCTTCAGTTGAAACAGCAAAATCAAATACACCAAGTCCCTTAGCCATGCAGCCGGCAATACCGCTGTTTATTATGCAATCAACGCCAAACTGAATAATAAGACGCTGAGCACATAATGCTGCATTTACCTTGCCGATTCCGCTTTTTACAATTACAACAGAACATCCGCACAAATTACCTTCATAAAACGCAAGAGAACCAGCTTCCGTCTTTTTATATCCGCCGTCTTTCTGTATTTTTTCAAGGAGCAGATTTACTTCAACATCCATTGCCCCGATAATTCCAATCTTTTTCATAACTATTCCTGATTATCCTTCTGTTTTTTTTCACTACCGATCAAAACTACAAAAGAGATGATAAGTATGATTCCGCAGATTACAACAGCCATGTCAGCAACATTGAATGTAGGCCAACGCTGCAAGCCAAAAATTCCGTAAAATTTCACATCAATAAAATCTACAACACCTTCTGCCCTGAAAAATCTGTCTATAATATTTCCAAATCCGCCGCCAACGATCCCGCAGATAGCCCATCTCTGCAATGAATTAAAATCCCTGTTACGGAAATAAACATTGATTACAAGAACCATTACAATTAACGGAACAATTCCAAAACATAAACGTCTTAGTACAAGCGGCAGAGAATAGCCTATACTGAATGCAACCCCTGTGTTTGCAACATGCACTATACGCAAAAAATCACCAAAATACTGACTTCCAATAGTATTTAGCGGAATATAATGCGCAATCAGACATTTCGTAATCTGATCAGCAAGCACAACAAAAACCGTAAGAATGAACGGCATCAACATTTTTTTATTCATAAACAATTCCTGTTTTTTATTATTATCCGGCACATTAAAAATCACTAAAAGCGACTTTCCAATGCTGCCTTATTGCGTTTTAAAGACCAGTAGGCACATCTATAAATACCGTTTCCAGTCCTAGTTCATTTTCGACTTTTTTCTTTATAAGGTTTACCCCTATTGTCTCAGTCTGGTAATGTCCCCCAGCAATAAAATTTATACCCGATTCCTTCACAAAATGATAGATCTCATGCCCGGCCTCTCCTGTAATGTATGCATCCAAACCTTCCGAAACAGCATCTTCAACGTCTTCTGCAGCTCCACCAGAAATAACACCCACCGTACGTATCATTTTTTTCCCGAAGGGAAGAACCGCAAGCGGCTTTTGTCCATCCTCAAGCATCATGCGTGCCAGATCTTCCAAGGAAACCTCTTTTTCCAGTTCACCCTTTATTCCAAGAACCATACCACGCCATGTTCCGAACGGCTCCCGATTTTTTAATCCCAACCGATCCGCAAGTCCGTAATTATTTCCGTACGGCTCATTCGCATCCAGGGGAATATGGCACGCATACAGAGCAATATCATTCTTTATAAAGCCTGCAACCCTTTTATAATGCGAACCTGTAACTGCCTGGCAATGTCCCCAGAATAATCCATGATGAACAAACAGCACATCCGCTCCTGCACAAGCAGCCTTTTCAACAGTTTCTTCACAGGCATCTACCGCAAAGGCAATTTTTTTAATTTCCTTTCCTCTAGGATCACTGTTCTCTATCTGAATTCCGTTTATCGCCAGATCATTTGAAAAATTTTCTATTTTCAAAAAACTTCTGAAATACTTATCCAATTCGTTCAAAGTCATAAGCTTCTAACCCTCCCTTCATTTTTTTACAAACAGCATCCACAGAACCGTTTTTTCCGCAAAATCCACGGCATCCCGTCTCAGTTACCGTTTCCGTTTCAGCTTCCGTTTTTTTAATTTCCGTCTGCGTTTCTTCCGTCATTCACTGTTTCCACAGTTTTTCCGCTTTCCGCATCAACATTTTCAGCATCAGATTCTAGTCCCGGCTCAGATTCCGGAAATTTCTTTTCAGGAATCAACGTTTCTATTTTATCAGCTATTTCACCTACGTTCTTAAGGCCGGAATCCCGTTCTGCCCTCAACTTAAAGGCCAGCAGAGGATCTGATGCCTGAACAAAACCGTACCCTGGCAGCTTATATTCCTCAAAATCTGTAAGAATCGTATATCCGCACACAGATTCCTTGTGCTCAGAAATAAATTCCGGCAATGCAATTTCGCTCATCCAGTCTCCGATCATATAAACCGGTTCAAACAAACCGTCAGCGCGCACCTTTTCCTGCCTTACAATTTCCAGCATAACCGCACATTCTTTTTCCATATTGAACGTATAAAACTGTTTCTGCGCTTCGAAACGCTCAGGCATGAACATTTTTTCATGCAAAAGCATTGCCCGTCTGAAAAACTTAAAATCCGCAACAGAATGACACCACTTTCCATCCCGCGCATAAAAATCGCCTAAAAAAACAGAATAGCCTTTTTTTGCAAGAACGAGAGCAAGCGGCATATAATCCGATATTCCGGCATTCTTATCCGGGAAAATAATCACACTCTGCTTTTTTGCCCCGTCAGTATCTTCTGGTTCAACAATTACAATTTCTCCCTGAGCGAATTCAAACGGCAGCGAGCGCGAAAATCCGTTCGTAAAATCCCCCGAAACTCGGATTTTCCGTATTGCCGCAGAAAATTTTGCAGGATGAACATTTTCAGGTCTAAAATAAATAAGCATACCACCAACAGCAACTGTAAGAACAATCACAAGCATAGCACCAAGCTTAAATCCTGCACTATAATGATCTACAAAAAGCCCAGAATTAAAACGCAGAAACGCCCTGAAATTAATTAAAAATGCCAGAATCGAAATGACAAGAATCGCAAAAGAATATAAATACATTCCCCACGCAACAATCTGCAAAACAGAAAGTACAATACAAATCGGCGCAAGAATAGTTAAAGTATCAATCTTTCCATATTTTAGAAAAAAAATTCGGCTGCAATTCAGAAACAGCAGAGCAAGAATGAGCCAGTCGCCCAAAATCGGATTATACATGTCTTTATTTTAATGTAAAACCGCGATAACTACAATTAAAGTTTTTTTTCAAAAATAAAAATTTCAGCGCAACCGAATCCGTAACCGGCGTTCCAGGGTTCCGCTAACGCTCATTGCTACGCTTCGCTCCGCAAGCACCTGCGGTGCCCCTTCCATGCCGGGCGCAGCCGGTTCAGCAAAATGAACAGCCCCGACCGCAATCAGCAAGATTATTGAACCTTATGACCGAATAAAAAATTCTTAAGCTCTGCCACATCGTCCACTATGAAATCGGCTCCAGCATTTTCAAATTCCTCACGATTTCCATAACCGTACAAAACCGCCGCAACTTTTAAACCATTTTCATGAGCACCATCTATATCATTTTTTCTGTCGCCAACCATAAGAATATGTCTGCGGTTCTCTTCACCAAGATTCAGATTCTGCAGTGCATACGCAATAACCTGCCCTTTTTTACTACGGCTCGTATCCAGCGAACTTCCCGCAACAAAATCAAAGTATTTTGCAAGATTAAAATGATCCACTACAATTTCAGCTTGTTCGGTAGGCTTACCGGTTGCAATCACAAGTTTCTTTCCTGCGGCCTTAAGTTCTTCCAAAAGTGGAATAATTCCGTCGTAAACACGGTTGTTATAAATTCCTATGTTAAAATAATGCTCCCTGAAAACTTCAACAGCCTCTACGCACTGCTCATGCGTAAAAGCACAGTACATCGGAAGGCTGTCCCATAAGGCCGGCCCTAAAAACGGCTTAAGTTCTTCATCTGTCTTTTTAATTCCAAAATGTGCCAGCATAATCCGCAGTGAATCATAAATACCCGGCTGCGAATCTGTAAGAGTACCGTCCAAATCAAAAAAAATATATTCTTCATTCATTTTTTACTTACCTACGCAAAACCTGCTGAAAATACTGCCAAGAACATCATCCGCTGTAACTTCGCCGGTAACTTCTCCAAGTGAATTCAAGGCATCTTCCAGATCCTGAACTACAGCATCAAGTGCATAGTCTTCTTCGGCAACTGTAATTGCATGTCTTACGCTTTCCAAAGCTTCTTCAACAGCCGCTTTCTGTCTTTCCGAACCAAGTCCAGCCTGAGTCCTTTCTGTAGAAGCCCCTGCCGTAAGAATATTCCTTACAGATTTATACAATTCAGAAAAACCTTCCCCTTTATTCGCACTAATATGTAATTCTGCCTTTATAGTAGGAATCTCAGCTTTAAATTGAACAGAAAGCGATTTTTCTGTTTCTGCCAGATCGCATTTGTTCCATACAAATACAACCGGATTTTTGCACAACCTTAAGAAAATAAGATCCTCGGTATTAATATTATAGCGACTGTCTGCAAGATAAAGTATTATATCCGCATCTTCCGAAAGCGAATGAGTAAGCTCAACGCCATGCGCTTCAATTACATCATCTGTTTCTCTAAGCCCAGCCGTATCAAAAAGTCGCACTGGAATTCCATCAAAATCAACCCAGCTTTCAATCCAGTCTCTTGTAGTTCCTTCTATATCGCTTACAATTGCACGCTCTTCTTTTAAAATCGCATTAAAAAGACTTGATTTTCCGGCATTTGTCCTTCCGCACAAAACTACGCGCGCACCATCCTGATACAGCTTTTCGCCCTTCCAAGAGGAACTAAGCTGTGACAATCTTTCAACTGCTTTCTTAAGATCTTTGCTGTCAAAAGAATCTGCAATCGTTTCTTCGTCTTCAGGATATTCAATCTCCACTTCAATAGAAGCCAGCGTATCTGTAATAAGTTTTTTTATGCCGTCTATTTCTTCATAAAGTGCGCCAGAAAGCCTTCCTGCTGCCCTTGAACGGCCTTCTATAGTACGGCTGTCAATAATTTCCTTTACAGCCTCTGCTTTTGTAAGATCAGCTTTGCCGTTTATAAATGCCCTGAAAGTAAATTCTCCTCGTTCCGCCTGCCTGAATCCGCTTCTTAAAAGAAGCCTGTGTATTGCAAGAACTACAGACGGCCCACCGTGACACGAGATTTCCACCATGTCTTCACCGGTAAAACTTTTAGGAGCTCTAAAAACACTTACCATAACCTCGTCTACAAGGTTTTCGCCATCCCGGATCCAGCCGTACACCAATGTATTTCCAGCGGCTTCTTCCAAAGCTTTTGGACGTGAAAAAACGCTGCCCAACAAACTTATACAGTTTTTTCCTGAACAGCGTACAATTCCCAATGCAGCCGGAGCAAGCGCAGTTGCAACAGCACATATCGGTTCTTCTGGGGCATATTTTGGATTCGGCATATTACTTTCCTTTCCGGCTCAGAAATCTTTTTTCACCAGAAACACAAACCATTCAAAAGAACGGCGAATGCCAAATGAACCTCAGATTCAGAACCGGTTTATTTTGTTTTCACTAAATTTATCTGAAGCAAGGGATTATAAACAGTTTCCATTGCTCCTCTGTCCGGACCATATTCACCATGCTGGTAAACACGATCCATCCATGTTATTCCTTCGTCTTTATACTTGGGAGCCTGCGCCTTTCCAAAAGCCGGCTTCCTGAATGTGCCGCTAGCTTCATCGCATGTTCCTATAAAGACATCGGTTTCGCCAACATCAGGAGAAAGCATATCGTAATTTCCGGCATTATTCCAATGCATATAACCGTTATTTACAGAGTCCCTTACTCCGAAGACTTCCTTAACTACATAGTCCTTGTTGTAGTACTGACGGTCATAACTTACATTAAGATAAAATGTCTGAACCCACGGACGCACAACCACCCTGTTACGGGCGATCACAGAATTCCTGTAAGTTCCATAATAATATATCCTGTATGTCCTGTCAGCAACCGGCGGATAATTCATAAAACCATTTTCAAAATGACTCGGGTAGAACATAGGACCTATAACGTCAACATATCGTGCCATCATTTCTACATCCTGACCAGTACGAGTACCGCTTCTATACCAACCGTTTGCACCGTAAATGTCAATTCCAATAGGAGCCTTAATATTCTCGCGCGCATACCGCAGGAACGAAACCAATGCCGACTCCTTGTCCATTCCCTGACTTTTCCATCGGTAAGAAGCCTGCTTCAAATTGTATCCGTCTGTAGGGAATCTAATATAGTCAAATTGAATTTCATCAAATCCGCGGGAAATAAGTTCCTTCGCAATCGCAATATTATATTCCCAGACTTCAGGACAATAAGGATCCACCCAGCTTTCATCGTAATAAATTGTTTTTTTGCCGGTAACTTCCTGAGTCTCTTCGTCAATTATATCTTCATATTCTTTTATTCCAAGCCAAGGTGCGTTAGTATTGTAATTCCATACAGCATATTTTGAACCACCGAATTTCGCAAGATTTTTGTCTTTAAAGACAACGATTCTGGCAATCAGATATACATTATCTTTTTTGAATTCAGAGACAAAATGATCCAAATCAACCGCATACTGTGTTATTTTTCCTTTCTTTACGACAAGCGGATCTTTCGCGTCATATCTTAAAAGTCCGTAATCATCTTTCATATCAATTACAAGACTATTCAGTCCATTATCTTTTATAAGCTTTTTAAACTTATCTATTCCAGCCTGAAGCCTGCATTGATATGCAGAAACATAAATTGACTTCTGCCCCCCAGCTTTAGCACCGTAATCAGAATTAACGGTTCCCGGATACAAAAGCCAAAGCTCGTTCAAACAAAGACCTTTTTTAAATCCTGTTTTTGTGTACGGAACCCATGCAGAATTCAAATTTCCCGGAACCGCAGAAAATACACGACGCCAGGAAGCAAACTGTTCCGGCTCAGATTGAACCGCAAATGTCTTCATATCAAGAGCAGAAACACTTTCATTTTTAGAAAAGACAATCTTGTCATCAACGCAATAAAGTCCGTCCATTGTTTCAACAGGTTCTACGCCTTTATAAACCTGTACGCCGCAACGGTTGGGCCAGTCAAATTTATAGACACGAGGAATAAAAGTATTGGTCAAATACATTTCAACATAGCTTGAACCGTCATCTTCCCTTACAAGAACCGGCAGAATATCTGCAATTTCATCCGGGCTTGTCATAGACGGGAGCATTTCAAATCCCTTAGAAACATCAAACCAGGACGGCTTCGCTGCATCCGGCTTTATATAGCTCAATCCAAATATAGGATGGCTCATAAAAACAACAAGTTCAGTTCCTTTTGTGCCGTCCGCAAAAACAACAGGCATAGAACCTATTGCACATGCTTTTACGCCAGGAGTTGCACCGCTCATTGAGCCTAGATTTTTCCAGCTTTTACCGCCGTCACGGCTTAAATACACTGCATCTTTTGTAGCAGTAACCAGCTGCATGGGATTAAGCGGATTTGCACATATATCCTTAAGATTTGCGGTTTCTTTTTCAAATATTGTGTTTGTGCCGTCATAACGTTTAAGCGTAAGAACCGGAAGTCCCTCATTCCTGTATTCAAAAGTTTCCAGATCAGTTGAAAACAAAATTCCTTTAGACGTCCTGAAATACCAGTTTTCTATGATTTTTCCATCTTCACCAAAAACCTCTGTACGCAATATCTGATCAACAGCCCCGTCTACCCAAAGCGGAACCGCAGAATTTCCTGTATTTACCTTAAAAAGACCTTTCGACGTTCCAACCAGAAAATTCTTTGTTTCTCCGGGACGTTCCAAAATTTCCGGTACAGGTTCTTTTTCCGGCAGGTTATATAATGGTTTTACTCTTTTCGCAAATATATCAGAAGCTAGAATCAAAAAAACAACATAAAAAACAATCTTTTTCATGCTTCGTTTATCGGCAAAAAAAAAACATAGTTTATACTCATGTGGAAAGTTTTACATAAAGATCACCAAAATTGATTTATTTTTCTGTTAAAAAAAATACCCGGAAATCACATTCATGATCTCCGGGCGTGAACTCCTAAATGTTCATATAATAATCAATATAAAAAGAAATTCCAAAGCATGTCCAATGGATCACATACTTAGATTATCTCCTTGAGGGCATTAAGCACATCTTTGTCGTACAAATAGGATTCCTGCTCAAGTTTTTCAACGGCAGAGTCTTTATCCATTCCTCCACGGAATGCTCGCTTGCTGGAAAGCGCATTGTAACTGTCTGCAACACGGATAATTTTCGCAATCTTAGGAATATCATCTCCTTTTACACCCGTATATCCAGAACCATCTTCGTTTTCATGATGGAACTTAGCTGCATTATAGAACACTTCCCAATATTTTTTTGGAACGAACTGAAGATGATCTTCAGCCATATCTATATGACGCGCAATCTTTTTTCTTTCTTCTTCTGTAAGCTGCTCTGCCTGCAAGAGTTCTGGTTCAAAAGAAAGGAATCCAGCATCATAAACCATGGAAGCACAGAAATAAACCATTGCATCGTGCTGACGCACTCCAAGCTTGACTGCCAGTTTGTATACAAGTTCAGAAACGTTCTTTGAATTATTTTTTCTTCCTGTTGTCTGATCAATTTTTGTGCCAAGCTCTTCACATTTTACAGCAAGTTCTCGAAGCGATTCTTTTTCTTCCTCTGTATCTTCCGGCTCTGGCAAAGCTTCCTGACTCCAGGTTGAACTTCCTGCCAATTTAAGTCCATCAGATCCGTAAAGACCTGCTATACCGCCGATCATAAGCTGATTTGTCTGACTCTGGTTCTGAGCCAAAAGCCTGAATGCTTCAGCATACTGAGCCTGCTGCATCTGACTCTGCTTAACACTTATGCGCATGATAAGCAAAATTAATCCTACAATCAAAAGAATTACAACAACAATGATTACAACAACAATAAATATTATTGTAATGCTGCGCTGAGTCTTCTCGCTGGACCTTACATTTTCATCAATCATCTTTGAGATATTTTTATTGGTTTCTTCAGTCTGACGCATCATCTGCTCACCCTGATCAACCATCTTGTTTCCCAACTCCGCAATAGCGTCATTTGTAGAACTAGTAGACGACTTGATGCTGTCCAAAAAGTCCTTCTGCTGTTTTTTATTTTCGGCCTTTTCTGTTGCCGCAACGTCAGCCGCTATCTGTTTAAGAAGCTTTGAAAGTTCCGTAGTATTTACAGCCGGAAATTTTTCTTCAAGATTAGTCTTAATATCAATATACGCATTCTCATTATATTTACGCTGAATCTGCTTAAGCCGCTGTGTATAAATGCTTCTTGTAATCACAAGAACATTTGCCGGAATAATACCGCCATTCGTCACGCAGAAATTAAGAGTCGCATTGATATTCTTATATGCGCCCTCAATATTACCATCGTCAAATTCAGCATTAGCCTTTTCAAGATATTTCTGAACCAGAGCATCCTGACTAGTCTGAGCGAAAGCCGCTGCTGAAATTATCATCATTCCCAAAAGAGTACAAACAAACCTAATAATTTTTTTATTTAATAACATTTTCGACTCCAATTGCCAACACTAACCCTGCCCTATTTTCGACACCCGAACTGCGAACAAACAGAGTGTCTTTCGCACCAATATTAAATGCAACTTTAAACTTTTCCATTTCGGCTATAGGAAGCGCAAGATTCATTGCCGAATTCATTGCAAAATTCAACCCAGAATATGCAAAATGTCCGAACAGATAATCTGCACTTGCACTGAAAGCCGCCCGTCCAAGATTTATACGGCTAAGTCCGATTCCCACTGTAGGAGAAAAAACATTTCCCTGAAGCTGAGATTCGTCCCCAGAATCTATGCTCATTATACCTGCAACTCCGGCTCTGAACTGCAAGTACTTATTGAGTTTTGGCAATCCCATTTTTGGAATAAACTCAAAATCGCAGAGTATAGTACCGTCATCCCCCGTAAACGGAAGGAAAATTCCCTGCCCCGTAATATCCAGACCAAGAAGAACTTTATCCAGATTATATTCATAGTTAAAATCTACAGAAACTCCATACCGGAACGAATTATATCCATGACCTGCATCAAGGATATATGCGCCGTCAAACATACCAAACGCAATTTTCCACCATATAGCAGAAAATTTTTCTTCCTTACTCTTTACATAAACAGTCTCACCTTCCGGCGTCTGTGCCACGCTATAAGATTTTTCAAGTACAACTTTCTGCCTGTTTTTTTCTGCCTCAAAGCGGGCAATTTCAAGCTGTTTCTGCTCAAAAAGTATGCGTTCCTGCTCCTTCTGTTTCTCCAAAGCGGCAGAAATAGTAGCGTAAAGTTCAACGGCTTCCATGTTATCAAGATTGTTATCAATAACAACAAGATCCGCTTTTACAGCAAATTCATATTCCTCTTCAATTACAAGCCGACGAATTTTCTTCATGGTGTAATTTTCAATAAGGTAATAATTTCTGTCCGTATTAACCTCACCAAGAACTCCATCCAATTCAGAATCAGACCTATTTATAAACGCAATGTCAACCTTTCTGTAAACAACAGTAACATAAGCATCGATTGCAGCTGCCGGGATTGCACACAACAATCCGATAACTGCAAGCATAATAAATACAGTTCTTCTTCTTAACCTATTCATCTGCTCCGCCTTAGAATACATTAACTCTTATACCTTCTGAAATCTGAGGCACAAAACTATCTACATCAATATCAGAAACGTCCGTTGGAATAAACCAAAGGGAGAACTCCGTATAAGCGCTGAAAGAACTGAACATCTTCATCTTAGGGAACTTAACCTTAGGGAATTCTATCTGTGCAAGCAAAGCAGAAAGAATCTGAGCATCATTATCGTTGTCAGAGTTATCAAATCTGCTGAACTGTGCACCTACCGCAACAGAAGAGCTTAACCATTCCCAGTCATGACCTAAGAAGTAGCTGAACGGAATCTGCGCAATATTTGCAAGAATCTTAATACCCATTACGTTATTTCCACCGTAACGATAATCAGACTTAGAGAACATCTCTCTCTGCGCCTGTGTAAACTGTCCCCACTGGAACTGCAATTTTACTGCGTCATCAAAGAACGTAAGCCCTACACCAATATCGAACAAAGTTGCACCCCAGAAATGCCAGTCAAGATACAATCCTTGAATAAACGACGGTACTTCGTAAGAAGCTTTATCTCCCTTACGCAAAGCAAGTTTTACATTCTTAAGACCTACAGTATCACTTGAAAGTCCGCTGAACGTAAGTTCCTGATTATAGCGTCCGCCCTGACTAGGTGTAATAAGTCTGATATTAGGAGCAGTATTATCAATCTGGATGATCGTTCGCTCAATTGCCGTTTCACCGTTCTTCATTGTAGCGCGAACGAGCATAAAATGATACCCTTCTGCAAGATCCTGATTTTCAATGCGGTACATCCATTTTTCGCCTCTTGATACAAGCTCAAATGTCTTACCGTTATCAAAACTTATTTCAACTTTCTGCGGCTTCTTGGCACTTATTTTAAGCTTCTTTTCCATAATTTCCGCACGCTGATCTTTTGAGACGCTCTTAACGTTCATGCGGGAAATTTCCGTTTCATCACCGTCCAAGGCATACCCTGTAGTACCGGAAACATAAGGACGATCTATGGCAAAGTCACCGTAAGTAAAGTTATCAATCTTAATCCAAGGACCTGCCGAATTGTAATCTACAGTCTGGCTTCTTGAACTGATTATTGATCCGCCTTCCACCTTTGCATCAACGCGATATGTATGCACACCGCTTTCTATCATTTCTGTCGTAACATTGAATTTAAAGTAATCACTTGGCGTAAGCGTTGTTTCTGAAACAAGCTTATTATCAATATACAATGCCAGACTTTCCACAGGCTTATCTGCAACCGCATTACCATATATATTAAATTCACCCTGTTTGTGCTCTCCATTCAAAGGATAAAGGATATTTACCACTGCAAGCGGCTTATGTTTATTAAGCTCAATGTTTCGGCTGATATGAGTTGCATTTGCCGCTTTATCGACAGCTGTAAGCTCTACGTTATACGAACCATTATCTAATGAAGAAATATCAATATCCTTTGCAATGATGCGGTCAACATCAAAGTTAATGCGCTGCATGCTCTTAGGAACAGTTTTTCCTTCAAGACTTCGAATAGAAACAAACAGTTCCGTAATATTTACGTTATCAAATGCATACCCGCTGAAGAACAACGGACCTGAAGTTGAAGAATAATCCAATGGGTAATCAAGAACCATCTCAGGACATTCGTTATCAATATTCAGCAAACTTGAATACAGAGCATCTATTCCGTATTTATCAACAACCTTAATAAACACAACGTTTGTTCCGCCAGGTATTGCGCGGGAATCAAATGTATATGACCATTTTTCCGTTCCGACAGCATTATTGTAGCTGTTACCGTTATCCAAAGAAACAAGAACTTTTTCAATTCCATTGTTATCATTGGCAATACCAGTAAGAGTTATAATTCCCTTGTTGGCAGTATCAATTCCAGGCGTTTCCATTGCGGCCTTAGGCTCTTCTGTAGATACACGGATCTTTCGTTCTGTTACCGGTCCTTTTATTCCGTTTATATCAACTGCATACATATAAATCGTATGTTCGTTATCAGTCATACTGCTGAACGGAATATCAATTGCAAAGCTTGTACATGGTTCATCAAGTTTTGTGTACTCACCTTTATCAATTCTGTAGTAAACAGTAGACTCTCCATCATCATCATAAACAACGCCGGAAATAGTAAAATCGCGTGTAATTACTTCATTTTCAAGCGGCAAATGAATATCAGTAACCGGAAGATCCGACTGGGAGTCTATCATAAAACGCCATGCTTCCATTGCAAACGTATTACCAGCCGCATCAGTAAATTCAAACGACATTGCATCATCAATAGGCCTGTCTTTTGTTCCAATGTAAGTCAAAGCATAAGTATGTTCAGTTTCAATTTCAGTACGGACTTTTCCACCAGAACCTGTCGGCGGAGCTACATAAGCCATTTTTGTAAAATAACCGTTATCCGTAATTTTGAATGCAATAAGGTTTTCCCCGTTTACAACAGCATCATCTTCAGGGATGATAACCTTTGCTTCCGGCGGTGTAGTATCCTTAAACACAGAAGTTCTTGCATAAGAAATATTTCCCGCTACATCCGAAACCCGCACATCAATTCCGACAAGTCCATCTTCAAATGACGAAATATCCGCAGAAGCACTGAATGTCGCTCCAATTCCATTCTTGCCTGTCAAGGACATCTGAAGCGGCTTCCAGGTCTGCTGTCCGTCAATAGAATATTCTCCGTTCTTTACGCCATTAGGATCTGCAGCCGTTCCTGAAATCTTAATTGTATTTCTGGCCCAGGAATCAGGTTCCGGGGAAACAATGTGAACTTCCGGCGCACCAGAGTCAACAATAAAACGAAGTCCCGCAGAAACATACGACGTTTTATTCGAATCCTTTACACGAACCACGACGTTCTGATATATTCCATCTTTTTTTACTTTTACGCTTGCAACCTTATCAGTGTATGAAAATTCAAGACCGTCAACCGGATTAACCAATTCTGCAGTCCATGCAAGTCCATTTACATTAGGATAGAAATCTATTGAATCCCCTACGCTCATTACGTAGCTTGCACTATCCTTGTCATACAATGATTCAGAGCGTTCTGCAACATAAACACCAAGCGCGTCTTTTACAATTTTCTCAGAAGGAGAACGCACCGTTCCGATCACAGCATAAAATTCTTTTGAAACGGAACCTGATTTTGCAACCAATTTTATATTGTTCATACGGACCGGCAGATTAGAAAGAGGAACCGAAACCTTATATCTCGTTCCTTCTGCCTTTGTTACAACTGCCGCTCCAGTCTGTTTTTCCTGACCGCCCGGAACAGCAGCTCCTGTAATTTCATAATTCACAGAAATATTCGGCAAAACAGAATCCATATAAACCGTAAGATTCTTTGATTGTCCGCGGTTCAATTCAATTATTTTACCGTTTGCAAAAGGTTCATCTCCGATAAGTGCAAAATAAGCAGAAATTTCCTTTGATTTTGAAACATTTGTTTTTGAAGTATATGTTTTTTCTCCGGCCGTAATGCTTGCTGTAAGCTGAGTGTTACCTTCAGCCATTGAGTTCCGCTTAAAATATCCGAAAGTTCGGCTTAAAGTTCCCTGATAGGCCGCAACATAATATACCTCTTCCGCATCAATCCATGTAATTACAGGAGCTTTTGGCGTAACGGAAGAACCTTTTGGAAGGTAAGGGATATTCCTGAAAGCAATAGCTTCAGAAGAACGGAGTCCTCCGCTGTTCTGTGCGGTAACTTCAATTACATAGATACCGTAACCAAATTCTTCTGTAAACGAAAAATTACGAGAAGGTTCAAGCTGTTTTTCCTTTGCCTCTGCAACAGGAATCGGCACTACATCTGTAAGAACACCGCCTACAATATTAGCCCTTACACCATAGATTTTATAAGACAGATATTCCAATACACCAGATGTTGAAACCGTTCCTGAAATTTCAGCCTTTCCGTCTGCAATGTTAATTGCATTACGTCCGTCGGTATCCTTGATTTTTACTACAGGTGCAGAATAACCGTTTGTGATCATTAACTTTTCAGACTCACATACTATACCTTTATCCGTAGTAACACGGACAATGAACGGTTCTGAAACACCTTCCTGTTCTGTAGGAACAAGAAGTACCGCGTTTCCATCCAACTGTGCATTTACAAATTTTGATTTAGGAACGATTTCAGCAGTTTTAGCTTTTCCACCGACAAGATAACAGCTTGCAGGGAAATCCTTGTTTCCGATTATCATGCCTTTATCAAGAACACCCTTAGGAAATTCAATTTTTGTATTCTTTGCCGTAATTTCAGAAAGATTCGTTACATTTATCAAGCTCTTGTAATTTCTTGAACGTCCACCAGTATCAGTTGCAGTAGCAAAAATAGTTACAATTCCCTGGGGGAATTCATTCATAGAAAGCGACACAGTCTGTGTCAACGCTCCGTTCGGCGTAAAATTCTTTTCTAAAAATCCGTCTTTACCCCAGCGGGCTTCAAAATGAACAGATGCCAGCCCAAGCGTACTATTTGCAGTAACCTGAAAATTAGCATCTCCCTCCTGATTTACAGACATTCCATTTACAACAGCCTGGTTTCCGATTTTAGCATCAGTAAATTCCGGGATTTTTCCGCGTGCATTAAATGAAACAGAAAAAGAATTTCCTTCTACCCCGTGACCATCCTTTGCAACAACAGTCACTGTATGACGGCCAGCAGAAAGATCAGATCCCTTTGCAAGCTCACCGCAGAATACCCCCGTCGTTTTCTCTTCTATCCACGAACCGGAATCCAGCTTATATTTTACAGACGCAATTCCATCTTCATCATGCGCAATACCACGCACAAAAACGGAATCCGTAATTTCAACAAATGTCTCTGCATTCGGATATGCAATCTCAACCTTAGGCTTATCCAATTCTTCATCTATATTGATATTTCTTGAAACCGTCGTTACGTTTCCTGCAGTATCAACTGCCGTGACAGAAAATTTACGGCTTTTTTCTGGAATACCAGAAAGATCTAATATTTTTCCCCAATACGGATTTCCCGGAACAAGCTCAAAAGTTCCTTTCTGTGATCCGAATTCCCATGAAAGAGCCTTGATTCCAATACCATCCTTCGCGTAACCGGTAACAGCGATTTTTCCGTAAGAAACATCGTTTACACCAGGACTTACAACCTTTATTTCAGGAGCAGTATTGTCTATAAAGTAAAGGAATGAATAAATTCCTTCCGATCCCTGATAATCAACAGCCTTAAACCAAATTACAGCTGCACCATCCGGAAATTTCCTTGTATCAATAGAGATTTTAAATTCCCTTTCCTGTTTTTCTTTCTTTTTCTTAAAAATATCAAAAAACTTTACTTCTTTGAAAGTCTTGCCATTATCAGTTGAATAATAAAAACTCTTAATACCGTTTCCATCAGTGATTTTTCCATGCAGTTTTACGACTTTTGAAACAAGGGTACCCATTCCAAGATTTTTTACATTCGTAACAGGAAGACGTCTGTCCAAATGCCAGGAAGTTTCAACAGGCTCACCTTTTACTCCGTTTATATCATAACCAACAACTTTAATTGTATGGAGACCTTCTGAAAGCTTGTTTGTATCAAGATAATATGACCAAAACTCCTTTCCGTTAACACGAACAGGATTTGCATTATCACCGTCAAGAATCAATTCAACATGATCAACCGCATCGTCATCAATACAAGTTCCTACAATGTTAAGGTTTCCCGCAATACGCATATTTTTCGTAGGGTTTGTTATTCCACATACAGGAAGATCGGATTTTGGGTCAATGTAAAGGTTAAACGGCCCTTCAACAGTCGTATTTCCGCCAAGGTCAGAAGCAGTAACAAGAATATTGAATTTACCTTTGTTTTTTCCAGATATATCAAATGTTTCCTGCCAGCTCTGCATGTTCTGAACTTCTTTTTCTTCTACATCGCGTGACCATGCTGTACTTATTGTGCAAAAAAAGAGTGCAAGAATAAATAAACTTTTCACAAGATTCTTTCTATTCATAATCATCCCCACTTTTTTCATATCCTTAATTCTAGCAGACAATTCCAAAATTGACAAAATTTCTCTTATGATTAACGGCATAATCAGAAAAAATCTTTAAATTCTTAATAATGAGAGTTACAATTTTACACGGAGAAAAAGCGGAAAGACTAAATAGCCAAATGATAAATTACAAGAAACCAACATGAATGAATCCGCTTTATGTAAAATAATGAATTTTAATGAACAGATAGAACAACTGCAGAAAATTTATGATAACTCAAAGAACATCGTTTTTTTTGGCGGGGCAGGAGTTTCAACGGAAAGCGGAATCCCCGATTTCAGAAGTCAGGACGGGCTTTATGCACAGCAATGGAAATACCCGCCGGAAACAATTATAAGCCGCTCGTTTTTTGACCATGACCCGGTCGAATTCTACCGCTTTTACCGCCAGAAACTCATCATAAAGAACGCAGAACCAAATGCCGCTCACCTCGCTCTTGCAAAAATGGAACAGAAAGGCAAGCTGAGTGCAATCGTAACACAAAACATAGACGGACTGCATCAGAAAGCCGGCAGTAAAAACATTTTTGAACTTCACGGCAGCACCCTGCGGAACTACTGTATGAACTGCAAAAAACCGTACGACGTTCAGTTCATTGCAGACAGCGAAAATTCACCAGACAAGCTTCCTCACTGTACCGAATGCGGCGGATTGGTAAAGCCTGATGTAGTTCTGTACGAAGAAGGTCTTGACGACAATATAATGAACGGTGCAATACAGGCTATAAGCAGAGCAGACACGCTTATAATCGGAGGAACTTCGCTGGTAGTCTATCCGGCAGCCGGTCTTATAAGATTTTTTAGAGGTGATAATCTTGTCCTTATAAATAAATCCGAAACACCGACCGACCAATACGCCCAGCTTGTAATACATGACAGCATTGGCAAGGTACTTTCTAACTTAGATATATAATGCAAAAAGATGATTTATATGGTGCATAATTTAATGCATTTGTCCTGCAAAAATGTATCTTTCTTCTTGAATTTATGTTTTCTTAGCGATAGATTAAAAGCAAGGAAGGAGTAATTAAAAATGGAAAAACTGATCTGCCTGATGGAAGATCTTGCTATGCTTAATTCGCAGATCCAAAAATATCAGGACTATGCAAAAAAACACTGCTACGTAAACCACGCATTCAAACAAAGAATCGCTCAAATGGAACACCGCAAAAAAGCACTTGAACATGATATGGACATTCTGTACGTCTCCATATAAGCTTTTCTTTATATTTTTAGCCTCAGGATCTATTCCCTTGCAATCACGTTGTAAAGTCTATCTAGATCCTGACGGCTGTAATAATCAATCTGAATAGACCCCTTATCTATTGAACCTTTCAGAACAACTTTTGTCCCAAAGATTTCCATAAACTTCTGTTCAATTTCTGCAATATCGGGATCTTTCTTTTCTACTTTTTTCTTTTTTGATTTTTCACCAGCAGCACGTCCGCCATTATTGTATTCATTTGCAAGTGCTTCTGCCTGACGAACATTCAGCCCGTTACCAACGATTTTTCCAAACATAATGCGCTGGTCGCTGGGATTCGTAACAGAAAGCAATGCTCTTGCATGTCCGGCAGAAATCTGACCGTCAATAAGCGACTTCTGCATATCTTCCGGCAGCTTAAGAAGCCTGAGTGAGTTTGTAACAGTAGTGCGGTTCTTTCCAACACGCTGAGCAACCTCTTCGTGCTTAAGATCACCCATCTGCATAAGATTGTAATATGCAAGCGCTTCGTCAATAGGATTAAGATCTGCGCGCTGAATGTTTTCTATAAGAGCAACTTCAAGTTTTTTGATTTCATCGTACTTTCTGATCTGAACAGGAACTTTTGTAAGTCCTGCCATCTTCGCTGCACGAGTACGGCGTTCTCCGGCAATAATATAGAAATTATTCCCTTCTTCTGCCTTTTCTATAATGATAGGCTGAACGATTCCATGCTCTTTTATGGAATCACAGAGCTCTTCCAAAGCCTTGGAATCAAATTCATGGCGCGGCTGTTTTGGATTCGGGATAAGAAGAGACGGATCAAGCCAAAGACCGCCGTTTTCATCAACTTCAATTCCTTCGGGAATATTTGCAGGTTTTTCAATGGAAACTGCTGACTGCTGTTCAACAATTTCAGTCTTTCCCTGAGTAGACTCCTTTATTTCCGCTCTGGCGGCACTTGCACCGCCCATAAGAGCATCAAGCCCAAGACCTAAACCCAATCCACCTTTTTTAGCCACGGTTAATTATCTCCTCTGCCAGCTTTGCATAGCTTTTTGCACCGGCACAATTAGGATCATAATTACAAATTGGAAGACCACGCGAAGGAGCTTCTGAAAGCCTTACGTTTCTAGGAATAATCGTATTGTAAACGACATCCTTAAAATAAGTCTTAACCTGCATAACAACGTCCTGCGCAAGGCGGGTGCGGGAGTCATACATAGTAAAGAAGATTCCGCCGATTACAAGATTAGGATTTATGCTTTCCTGAACTTTATTTACGGATTTCAAGAGAAGGGTAATACCTTCAAGGGCAAAATATTCGCACTGCATAGGAACAAGAACAGAATCAGCAGCCGCAAGCCCGTTCAAAGTAAGGAGCCCCAAAGAAGGAGGACAATCTATAAGAATATAATCGTAAACAGATTTCAAAGGATCCAGAACCTTTTTTAGGAAGAATTCTCGGTTTTCCTGTTCAACAAGCTCAATTGCCGCACCCGAAAGATCAATTGAAGCACTGATAGCATCCAACCCAGCAACAGGCGTATGCTTAATAGCCTGATCGGCAGTAACCTGGCCTGCAATAAGTTCGTAAATAGTCGGCTTATCTTTAGAAACACCTACACCGCTGGACATATTTCCCTGAGAGTCAAAGTCTACCAGAAGAACCTTTTTACCGGCCAATGCAATATAAGCACCGATATTAATACAAGATGTAGTTTTTCCAACACCACCCTTCTGATTTACAAAAACAATACATTTTCCCATAACTTTAAATATACCAACTTTTTAAAGAAAGGTATAGGGCACAAGCCTTTTGACTTATTACAAAAATTCAACCGTATATAATTATCTGTATATAAAAAAACAACTTGTATTCATTCAAAAAATGAAGTATAAAAACCCAAATGATTATTTCGTGCACTTTCAGCAAACCCGTAAAAAATATAGAAGAAATTCTCGGCCGCCCGTATTTGCGCATAAAAATAAAGGCTGCAAATACATCCGGGACAACATCGTATTTTGTTGAATCCTTTACAGAAAAACAGGCCTTTCATGAGCAGAAAGACGAAAACCAGCTTAACGAGTTTATAGCAAAACATGCAGGCACGACATTCAAAAACTGCGTAATCCGCACAGAATCAGAAGAAACAACTTATCTGGGCAACAAAAAAGGAAAAGTCACTAAGCTTTCTAAAAAATTAAAAGCAAAGTCAGAAAATATTTCAAAATCAAGTGCGCTCAGAATAATTGAAAAAAACAACGCACGTAAAAAAAATTACTTAATTGAAGAAGGAAGCCCCGTACCTTTCCTTGTCCTGCTGGGCGTAATGTCACCAGAAGGCCGTGTAATAAGTTCAAAATATGACAAATTCCGCCAGATAAACCGTTTCCTTGAATTCATAGACGATATTCTGCCCTCTATTGTTCCGGCAGTTTCTGAACCTGCCAACGACAGCACAGAACCTTTAAGAATCGCCGATTTTGGCTGCGGGAAGTCTTATCTTACTTTTGCCGCCCATTACTTCCTTACAGAAATCAAAAAACTGAACGTAGAAATCATCGGGCTGGATCTGAAAAAAGAAGTAATTGATTACTGCAACGACATTACAAAAAAACTCCAACTTAAAGGACTTTTTTTTGCAACAGGAAACATTGCCGATTATTCCTACACGCATAAGCCGGACATGGTCATAACACTGCACGCATGTGACACTGCAACTGATTTTGCACTGGATTATGCCGTAAAAAATGACTGCAAGGCTATTCTCAGCGTTCCATGCTGCCAGCACGAAATAAACGCCCAATTGAATAAAAACAATGTTCCCGACAGCTTTAAGCCACTTTTAAAATACGGAATCATAAAAGAACGCTTTGCCTCTCTTGTAACGGACAGCCTGAGAGCGGCCTACCTTGAAGAATTTGGATATTCAGTTCAAATGCTGGAATTCATCGACATGGAACATACGCCTAAAAATATCCTTATACGAGCTGTAAAAACAAAGAATGAAAAAAAGACACTTCCAGAAGCCCAGGCTCTTACAGACGCATTAAAAATTTCTCCAAAACTAAAAACTCTGCTACAATAGATATATGACAAATCCTATTTCAGATATTGAAGCAATGAAAGAAGCAGTTTCCGAAGCCTATGAAGGCATAAAACACGGAGACGGCGGACCGTTCGGAACCGTAATCGTTAAAGACGGCAAAATAGTCGGCAGAGGTCACAACCGCGTTATAAAAAATCAAGATCCTACATGTCACGGCGAAATTGAAGCGATTCATGACGCATGCAAAAATTTAGGAACTTTTGATCTGAGCGGCTGTAAACTGTACACAACCAGCGAGCCATGCCCTATGTGCTTGGGAGCAATTCTCTGGGCAAACATCGACACTGTATTCCAGGGATGTAACATCTCTGACGCTGAAAAAATCGGTTTCCGCGACAGCAAATTCTATGATTTTCTGAGAGGAAAACCCGGACTTCTTACGACTACAGAAGTTGGCAGAAACGAATGTCTTGAGCTTTTTGAAGACTACAAAAATTCTTCCAACAAAAAGAATTATTAGGCGAGTACGAAATTTTCCAAAAAATCTCCAATACCGTCGTTGTTGTTATCATAACGGGTAACGAAAGAGCATATATCCTTTATGTAATCCAATCCGTTTGACATGGCAACACCGTATTCGCAATGACGCAGCATGGATTCATCATTCATGCTGTCACCAAATGCCATTGTCTGTTCCTTAGGAATTCCAAGTTCTTCTGCAAGCCAGAGAATCGAAGGGCCTTTTCCAACACCGTGACTCATAACTTCAAGGAAATATGGCTTGGAAATAAATATATCCGCCTTTCCGGCAAGTTTATTGCTCAAAAATTCCTTGAGTTCCGTTACTTTTGCAGGATCGGAGGGAACCAGCATCTTAGGAAAAGAACTTTCCAGGAACAATTCAAAATCATCAACTACCTTAAAATTCAGATTGCAGAGCTTTGCATCCATGCGTGCCCATTCAGAATCCTCCCAGGAAAAAATCGTTGATTGATCATATACGATAGAAGGCATTCCGCGGCTGCGGGCTTCATTATATACATATTTTAAGATTGAAGTATCTACAGAATTTGTATAGATCGGAATACGCCTGTGGAGATCAAATACGCTTGCCCCGTTAAAAGCAATCAGATAACGACCTTCCTGCCTTCCGGCAATATTAAGAATGCGTACATACGGCAAAATCCCGTTTTCTGCCCTTCCCGAACATAGCACAATTGTAATTCCCTGCTCAGCAGCTTTTTGTATTAGTCTGAGAGTTTTCGGACTGATGATCCGTTCATCTGTCAAAAGCGTATCGTCAAGATCAAAAGCAATAAGTTTTACATTCAGTTTTTTTTCAGGCAATTTCATACGGGAAGTATAACAGAACGAAAGCTGATTTCCAATCCTATACAAAATGAAAATTACAATGTCACCGTCAGACAAAAAGCTCTGTCTTTTTAAGCCATTCTGCAACGGCAGTCGCTTCCTTGTCCAACGCACGGTCATCCTCTACAAACGCGCTTATCTTGCGGACTTCGGCATGAACCTGTTTTGTAAAAGGAGCGAAATCTTCGATTCCTGCAAGATCAACTGCCTGCATTGCAGCAAGAATATGAGTTGCAAACTGAAGGAATACAAGGTCTATCTGCTCCGTTAATTTACGGGCAGAAATCGTTCCCATCGAAACCTTATCCTGATTCAGAGCTTCTGTTGGAGCAGATGTCAAAGAAACAGGGAAGCAGTAAGTAGCAACTTCTCCGCGAATTGCGCTTATTGTAATCTGTGCTGCTTTAAATCCAAGACGCAGACCTGCCCTCGGATGATCAGCCGGTGTGTACGGAATAAGATTTTCTGTAAGCCCGTTAAACTTTCCGTCTATGATGATTTCTGCCTGCTTGTCAGAAAGATCTGCAATGTTTGCAAGAGCTGTGCGAAGGTAATCACAAGCCGCACAGATGTGTCCGCCATAAAAATTACCTGTGTTGTAAACCTGTCCAACGTCTATATCAACAAGCGGATTGTCGTTTGCACTATTCAATTCTTCCGTAATCCAGTCACGTGCAATGCGCAGTGTATCACGATAAACGCCGTTAATCTGCGGCGCACAGCGGATTGAATACCTGTCCTGAATCTTATTGGTCTGGGCAACGAACCCCTTTCCGTCCATTTTTTCAATCTGATTCTTTAAGAATTCTTCGTATTTCCAGACACGCTTTGAATTTATAATGATATTATGAACATATACGGCGCTTTCCATCTGTCCACGATGATTCTTAAGCTGACTGACTTTTGTAATAAAAGGAGTATCTTTTCCGCGGGTAATTTCAGAAGTAACAGCTGTCAAAAAATCAGAGATATTTGCAAGACGTTCGGCTTTTTTCCATGCGAGAGAAGCAACCGCTGTCATAACGCTTGTTCCGTTCATAATTGCAAGCCCTTCTTTTGCTTCAATTAGAAGCGGTTCAATTCCTTCCGCTTTGAATGCTTCCATCGTTGGGCAAATCTTTCCCTTATAATAAACTTCGCGCTGCCCCATTATTACAGCCGCAAGATAGCTCAATGGCGTAAGATCACCGCTTGCACCTACTGATCCAAGCTGAGGTATTACAGGAATAATATCCCTGTTCAAAAGCGTAAGCATCATCTTTGCAAGTTCCGGACGGATTGCACTGTGAGCGCCTTTTATATTTCCGTTCAAACGAGCAAGAACAACTGCACGTCCTGTTTCATGATCAAATTTCGGACCAAGCCCTATTCCGTGATAAGTCGCTATAGTGCGCTGAAGTTCCCCCGCTTTGTCAACGCTAATCTGATTATGACAGCTATCTCAAAATCAGTAGTAACCCCATAAGTTGGAACTCCAGTATTTATATAATCGATTAAAAATTTCCGGGATTTTTCCATCCGCTCCCAAAAAGCCCTGTCGGCAGGCAGCTGAACTTCTTCGTTTTTATATGCAACATCACAAACATCTTCGATAGTTAATTCGTTCCCATTAATTGTCTTCATAAAGCTTATAGTATCCTTTTTTTTTGTAAACGTAAACGCGTTAAGCGGGTTTTAGGGCTGCAAGCCCTAGGAGAAGGAGTAGGAGGCAACAAAGTGCCGACGAGAGGAAGGCTTTCCTCTCCTAAAATTCAATGAACACGAACAATAACAACATTCTTTCTGTGACTGCGTTTATAAGTAAGATTCATTGTATTCGCTTTAAAAATAAGATCGCGAAAAGAATCTTCGCTTTCTGCCGACTCGTTTTCCGGCACAAGCAATGGATTATATTTTGAACCGCTTGCAACAAGGGCCAGGCTTACTTTTCCAAAAATCTTTTTTACGTAAGCCGTAACAATCTGATCCGCATGTTCCTGCAGCCGTACTACAATTTCTTCAAGCAGAAGAAGCGAAGCCGTCATTTCCTTGCCGTCCATGTGCATTTCAGCAAGAATTCCTTTGATTTTATCACTCTGTTCGCCAATTGATTCCCGCGTAACCGTAAAAATAAGACCTTCCTTATACGGTTTAATCTTAAAAAAATAAACACACTGCAAAAAAAGCAAAGCGACGATGACGACAATAATAGCAATCAATGTAAAAAGCAGCTTTAATTCTTGAAAATCCATAGAACCATTTTAACATGAAAAAACAGAGATGTCATTCAGAAGTACCTCTTACTTTTCCCCATTTTTTCCCCCCCCCCCAAAAAAAAAAAGGACCGCCCAAACTTAGTTGAACGGTCTTTCTATTTATTCTTTCAAGTTTTATAAATCTTTCCCAAAATCTGGCTCCCAGTCGCTTTGAGAGTTTCGAAACCGCGCTATATAGCGCTACATACTGTTTGTTGCAAAGTAACTATTTAACTTGTCGCTTCGCGACAGCACCAAACAGAATGTTTTCGCTCCTCTCAAAACTCCTTCGCGCCAATTTTACAAATAGCTAAAACTCGAAGTTAAGTCAAAATCCTAGTAATTACTGATCATCCATTTTTTGAAAATCAGCGAAGTATTAATTCCGGCAACCGCGAAATTGTTTGGCGATGCCTCTACTGGTCATCGACCCCTCCATTTATCGATGAACCTAAAATATTGCTGGCGCAATATTTTTTAACGGTTCTTCGATTTAAGAATAACATATTCCGCATCCATCTTGCGGCCTTTGCCCCTGATGTAGTCCAAATCGCCACATTCTGGGTCGATGTTGTTCAAGTTGAGTGTTGGGTGGAACCAGCATTAAATCGAAAAGCCGTTAAAAAACAAGCCGTCAGGGTTGTTTTAGGCTTATCGATAAAACGCTCAGAGCGAGATTCATCGAGCGATGGTTCCACCCTCTTAATTATTATGCCACTTTTTAAAGATGAGCGAAGTATTAATTCCGGCAAATGCAAAGTTATTCGGCGATGCCTCTACCGGTCATCGCCCCCTCCATTTATCGATGAACCTAAAATATTGCTGACGCAATATTTTTTAACGGTTCTACGATTTAAGAATAACATATTCCGCATCCATCTTGCGGCCTTAGCCACAATTTTTACTGGTCGTGCCACTTTTTGAAAATCAATGATGTATTAATTCCAGCGAACGCAAAGTTGTTGCTCATTACGTATTCAGCATCAATCTTGCGGCCTTCGCCACGGATGTAATCCAAATCGCCGCATTCTGGGTCGATGTTGTTCAAATTCAAAGTTGGGTGGAACCAGCCTTCGTTCATCATGTTGATTGTAAGCCATGCTTCTACGGCACCACAGGCACCCAAAGTGTGTCCGATGTATGATTTTGTAGAAGAAATAGGAACCTTGCGGCCAAATACGCGGGCAGTAGCAGTTGTTTCAGCTATATCACCGTGATGGGTACTAGTTCCGTGAGCGTTTACATAAGCGATTTCGTCACCTTTGAGACCTGCGCTGTCCAAAGCCAGCTGCATACAGATTCCCATTGTTTCGCTGTTTGGGCTAGTAATATGGGTTCCGTCAGTGTTTGTTCCAAAACCTACGATTTCAGCATAAATCTTAGCACCACGTTTTACAGCGTGTTCCAAATCTTCAAGAATCAAAGTTCCGGCACCTTCACCGATTACAAGACCGTCGCGATCCTTGTCGAATGGACTTGGAGCAGTTTCTGGATGTTCGTTACGGATAGAAGTTGAACCAAGCTGATCAAAAATTGCAGCGTCAGGAGGACAAAGTTCTTCTGCACCACCACAAATCATAATGTCCTGCAAACCGTTTTCGATTGTTTCGTAGCCGTAACCGATAGACTGAGAGCCAGAAGTACAAGCTTCAGAAGTTACAATCATTCGACCCTTAAGCTGATAAGTAACTTCGATGTTAGCAGCACAAGTATGTGGCATACATTTGATATATGTAGAAGAGTTTACCTTTGCAGTACAGCGGTCTTCCATTACGCTGGTAAGTTCCTGGATAGAATCAAAAGAACCCATACTAGAACCATAAGCAACACCAGTGCGTCCGTTCTTAAGTTCATCGATAACATCGCCATCTTCTTTTAAAAGACCTGCCATCTGAAGAGCAAGCTGACTTGTATGATAAGAAAGAAGAGCAACGCGACCCATACCGCGCACGAGCTTTCTAGGATATTTAGGAAGATCACCCTTTGCAGGACAAGCCAAATGAGTATTCATACCAGCAATGTCATGCCATTCTTCCATATTTTTAATGCAGTTTTTGTAACTTTTAAGCTGTTCGTAAGCTTCGTCCCAGTTCTGTCCGAGCCCACTTATCATTCCTGCGCCAGTAATTACAACACGACGCTTTCCGTTTGGTTTTGTAAATTCCATTATTAACCCCTGTGTACCATAATTAGACACAAAATTTTCAAAATAGTTTTAAATTTAATATTTAGAAGGGGAAAGCCTTCCCCTCGGCTCAACCCTTCGGTTTTCGCCTACCCCTTCCAGCGGGCGAACCCGCAACGCCCCGTATAATTTATCAGCGCTTAAATCAGAGTTTAATGTAATAGAGAAAAAAAATCTATATAACAAACAATTTGAAAAACACTATGCCACTTCTCCCAACCAGCCATAATGCTGAACAGACATATCGACAAAATGATTAAGCAGCAAATTGATTTTTGAATCAAAGGCTTCTTTATCAAAACTCTGCGGCAAATCTGCATCAAGTGAAGAAATGATTGCATCTTTTACGGTTGTTGAAGCCTGTTCATCTTTATACCAATCTACAACAAACAGATTCTGTTTTTCTTCTGTGAGTTTTTTATAGAGATTTTTTGCTGCAAGCTTTACTTTCTGTTCTTCGTCTTTAGTGAGTTTTCGTCCTTTTATAAGAAGGTCAAACATTTCCAGTTCTTCTTCTGTAAGGCCTTCGGTTTCGGCACGCTTATCTTCGTTTTTCATGTCTTCAATAAGCTGTAAGAGCTGTTCGTAGTAGTCTTCGTTTTCGCTGCATCCGGCGTTATATTGATCGATAATGTTTTTAAAGCGTTCGCTGAACTTAATTCGCTCGCAGTTTTTGTTAATCATAATCTGCAGCATCTTCTGGATGAACGCTTTCATATCATCAATTTCAATGGCTTTGTACTGTGTTTTATGTATTTCTTTACGAAGTTCTTCTACATCGACTTTAGAAAGATCTATCACTTTGAATTCGTGAATAAGATAGTTAGATGATTTTTTACCATTCGGATCGCTGGTATCTTCTGGTTTTTCTGAACTGACTGATGTATCAAGCAAGGCCTGCATTCTGGCTTTTGCACGATTAAGTTTTTCATCATCAACATTGTTATTCATCAAATCATTCAGATATTTTAACGGCTTGAACTTTTCGTTCTGCCAGCCCATCTCGAAAATCTCTGGTTTGCTTGCTTCATAAAGATTAAGCATTGTATTTGTAATAACGCGGAACTTTTCTTTGCCTTCATCTTTCTGATAGATGATTTCCAATGCGTTTCGCAAGGCTTCAAGTTTTTCTAAGTCTCCAGGAAGCTTATTAATTTCATCAAGCCTGATATCAAGTTCGCTTAAAAACTCGTCTGCTTCATCAATGCTTTGTCTAATCAATTCAAGAAGGTATTCAATATCTTTTGCAGGGAACTCATCTCCGTCATCGCCGGTAGCATAATCGGTAAGGGCCTGCTGCATATACTTAAAGACATTTACATAATCGACAATGATACCGCTTGTTTTACCCGGATAAACACGGTTTGCACGTGCAATTGCCTGCATCAGGGTATGACCTTTCATAGGTTTATCAAGATAGAGCGTAGAAAGATTTGGAACATCAAAACCTGTAAGCCACATTGCGCAAACAAAAACAAGCTGCAACGGATCGTTCTTATCTTTAAAACGGTCTTCAATATCTACACCATCAACAATCTTATTCATCTTGTCACGATGGGGTTTTATGTTAAGTCCCTGTTCGGCAAACTTCTTTTCTTCATCTGCATCTTCAGAAATGATTACGGCCATTTCTACATTGTTCATATAATCAAGGCGGGCAGTAATTTCATCGCGCTCTTCTTTTGTGGCAGCACTATTTCTGTCCTTTATAAGCTGTTTCTTTTCTTCTTCCCAGTAATGCTGAACCTTGTCGTACATTTTTACAGCAGTAAACTTATCTACAGAAACAACCATTCCCTTTCCAAGGAAGCCTCGTCGCGGGAAATGATGCGCAATGTCTTGAGCAATTTTATCAAGACGTTCATCGCGTTTAAGAACTTCAATTATCTTGCTGCCGGAATCTTCCAGCTTTTTGATTTCTTCTTCATTAAGATTTTCATCTTCAATAATGTCTACAATATCATCATCAAGGAAGTTGTTTGTAAGCCCTACTTCCGGGACTCGGCGGCTGTAGAAAAGCGGAACCGTAGAACCATCTTCTACCGACTGTGCAAAATTGTATTCAGAAACATAATCTCCAAACCACTGATTTGTAAGACGCTTTGAACCAAGCAGCGGAGTTCCTGTAAAAGCAATAAAGTTTGCATTTGGCAAAGCGGTGTGCATGTTCTCTGCAAGGTCTTTATACTGGGTGCGGTGTGCTTCATCAATCAAAACAAAAATATCATTACGATCACTGAGAACAGGATATTTCTTTCCCTTATCATAACGGAACTTATGAATCATAGAGAAAATGAATTTCTTGTTGCTCTTAAGATATTCGCGAAGCTTCTCTGAGTTTTTAGGCTGACATTTTTCTTTGTTGCCGATAACTTCTGTGCGCACAAAGTTTTTGTAGATCTGTGTATCAAGATCTGTGCGGTCTGTAACAATAAAGAAAGTGAAATTGCCTTTTAATTTACGGGCACATTTTCTAGCAAAGAAAACCATGGAATAAGATTTACCTGAACCCTGAGTATGCCAGAAGACACCAAGCTTTCCTTTAAGTTCTTCGCGACGTTCAACATTGCGCATAAGATTATTAACACCAAGAAACTGGTGGTTCTTTGCAATAATTTTGACTTTCTGATTCTGGAACAAAATAAAATTTTCAATGTAATCAATTAAGTGTTCTTTTTTACATAGACCGCGGGCAAAATACTCTATGGAAACACCGCGTGCTTTAATATCCTTTCGGTTTGGTTTTTCATTTTCGCTTTCGACTTTAAGCCATTCAAAGAAAAACTCAAAATCTGAATTCCAGGCACCAAGTCGGGTTTCCAAACCATTACTCAAAACACAAATCTGATTAAAGGCAAACAGGTTTGGAATATCTTTTTTGTAATCTGTAAGATTCTTATTATAGGCTTCTTCTATTTTGATTATTGCATTTTTAAGTTCAACAAAAACTACAGGAAGTCCATTTACAAAAATAATAACATCAGGACGACGCCAGTAATACTGTCCCTGAATCCACATCTGCGAAACTGCGGTAAAAATGTTGTTTTTAGGATTTTCAAAATCAATCAGCTTTACAAAATCAAAAGTCGGTTTTCCATCTTTTTTGAACTCAACTTTTCTGCCATTACGGATAAGGTTGTAGTTATCGTAATTTGTTTTTACCATGTCTGTGCCAGTAAAATCACGGCACAAATCTCGAATTACAGAATCTATATTTTCATTTGGAATGTTCGGGTTTATTTTGTAGAGTGCTGTCTTTATTACATCTGGAAGAACGCATTGTTTTTTAGAACTACGGTTAGTTGCGTCTGGCTGTTCTTTTAAGTTCGGATTTGAATCGCACTGAATGAAATCATATCCAATCGCATCGCTCTTTAATATATTGATAAGAGAAACTTCAATGTCATCTTCTGTAATGTAATTTGCCATAAGCCACACCTACCATAATCTGATTAAATTATACAGGAATGCATTTTTATAAAGCTTTGTCTTCCCTACTTTTTCTTCAACAAGAATACCTGCTTCTGTAAGTTCATGCAGATACTTACTAGAAGTGTTTCTTGTAATACCAAGCTTTTCGCACAGAAATTCATTCTTTGTATAAAAATCATAGAACAAGTGTTCCACAAGTTCCTGCGAATAAATCTTAGGACATCGTTCTTTAATAAGACTAGACGCATCATTCATAGTTTTCATAAAGGAATTGATAAAATTAAGTGTGAATTCTGACATCTTTTCAATTCCCTGAATCATGAACAATATAAACTCTTTAATATGAGACAAATCCTGCTGAGTAGCATTCAGTAATTCATAATACTTTTTACGATTCTGATTTATATACTTACTCAAATACAAAATAGGAATATCAAGTTTCTTTGCAAGAGTTAAATACAGAATATTTATCATACGGCCGGTTCTTCCATTACCGTCATAGAAAGGATGAATAGATTCAAACTGAAAATGAATTACCGCCATTTTTAAGATAGCATCTGTGTCTTCAAGCTCATTGATATTCATATATTTTTCAAGATTTGCAAGATAGTCAGAAATTTCTTCATAGCTTTGAGGAGGAGTATGGAGCGTTTCTCCTGTCGCAGTATTCATAATAACCGTACCGGGAAGTTTTCTTAAATCTCCAACATCCGGCTCTACAATATGATGAATTTCAATTATATGATTTACACTCAAAAATCCATTATCTTTTACAAGATTATAGCCTCTGAGCATGGCCTGGCGATAATTTAAAACTTCTTTTGATGCAGGATTTGTTTTTGAATAAGACATTTCCTTAAAGATTTCATCAAAGGTGGTGACAATATTTTCTATTTCAGAAGATTCCTTTGCTTCGCCTAATGTAATTGCGTTAAAAATAACATAAGGATTTGGCAATAGATTTATTGCACCATTAAGCTGCCCAAGCTTATGATTTGCATTATTAAGGGCTTTGAGTATCTGGATGTCATTAAAATCTAAATTATAGGGAAGTTTAGTCATCAAATATATTTTCTGACACTTTGTGCATATTGTCAAGATATGCACAATATTTTTAATAATTTGTGCATGAAAGTATAGTCTGCACAAAATAAAAAAAGTGTATTTAAATTTTGAGAAAGTCTTTTAATTTGCTGTAATGTTCCGGAGAAAAAGATTGAATATTGTTTTGTAAATTTATATCGTAGGTTAATACATAATACTCAGGATAATTCTCTAATATATGAGAATCAATCATGTCGTTTTTAAACTCAAATTGAGAATTGTAGAATAAATCATAAATTCTAGACTCAAAGCTTTTAATTACACCAATTGGGTAATCTGAAGAAAACTCTTGTTCCAGCTCTTTATTGCATTTATCAAATCTTGCATTTTCATAAACAGATTTAACAATTCCTTTAACCTGTTGATTTGATGATAGTTTTATTAAAGCATTTTGAAAATATGTTGTATAAGTAGATTTAAAATCATCAGGATTCAATGAGTGTATTTTAATTGCAATTAAATCATAAATCACAGAAATTTCTTTCATTTCGGAATAAATAAATTTTGTAAGTTCGATACTAGTTTCCTTATTTGGATCTTGTAAACTTCCATGATAATAATTTGAAATAATACAAAGAATAGAATATCGATCAAAATTTGGATTATTAGAAAACCTCTTAAAAACTGTACTGCATAAAAAACTTGCTTCAGATTCGTATTTACTAATTCCATTTCTTTTCTTTGATTTAAGTTTTTGATCGAACAGACTGAGTGTATAATAATTAATGATTGTAAGATAAAACTTAAATATATTTGCTTCTGCTATAATTTTCTCACCGAGTAAATTTACTACATTAAACATTTTAGATTTCTTAAATGAAACTAACCTATAATAATTTTCGTAATTTCTAACTATTAGTCCATTTTGTTTATAAAAAGAATCTAAATCCTTTGATAATTGAGTAATAGTTTTTATATGTATTATTTTAATTTTTTTTCTTTTAATATAGTTTAAAACTGTGTTTCGTTGAGGAAGTGAAAAATTATGTGTAAATAATTCTATTAAACTCCATTCAGAAATATATAAACACGATTTCTTTCTAAAAAATTTAAATTTAACACTTAATGGTATATCAGTATTTCCATCCACATGTTTATTAATACCAGCCAAATTATAGAGAATATTTGTATCTAAAATATATTTATCCATTTTTTTTCCTATTTATTTAATTTTTATTTTTCCACTCATGAGGCGTGGTAACAACAGGTCGCGCTGTTGGGTTAGGTTGGTGATTTGTTTATTTAGAATCTGAATTTTAATATCAAATGAAGAAATTTTTTGCTCAAATTTTTCTAGAATATTTACTTCAGGAACAAGTATTTTTATGGCTCTCAATTTTTCAATTGTTAATGCACTTTGAGATGTTCCTATTGTTGACGAAATTAATGTATTTTTGCCTAAATCAGATTTCAACCAATAGATTAAATATTTTGACAAAGCTTTCTTTGAAGAAGATTTAATCCAAGTTAGGTTTCCATCCTTAAAATAAAATATATCATCTTTTCTTACTTGATATGAATTTCCTATACTACCAACTGAAGTAATAAGAATGTCATTTTCTTTTGGTACGCCAAATTTGTTCTTAAATTTGGCGTATAATTCATTTGAAATATATAACTCAGTTGTTATTTCTTGATTATTACTTAATTCAATAATTTCTTTTGATCTATAAAAAGGAATACCTTCGTTTACATAATCTTCTTCAAAAACTCTTTTACTTGATGTTATTTCAAAAAGATTGCCTAATCTTTCGATTTTCCATCCCTCTGGGATTCCATTTTCGAATCTGGTGGTTTGATAGCCGGGGAAGCGGAAGCGGACGAACCATTCTTTGTAGAGTTCGCTGGCGGCGGTTTGCAGGGCTTCTATCTGCTTTTTGTAGTTTTGTATGAGGTTGTCGTAGGCTGATAGTATTGAGGCGATTTTTTGTTGTGTGGGGAGAGGGGGAAAGTTCCATTTTATATTTTCAATATCTGATGGACTTACATTTGCTTGGTTAGCAGCCCCATATGCTCTATTGCAAATAGAATATTTAAATGATTCTGTATTCAATAAATAATATAAATAGTTTTTATCTGCATTTTCATTAGGAATAACTTTACCAGCGCGTTGATTTAATAAGAACTCTGTATCTGAAAAATTTCTACAACTTCTTCCAACCATTGAGTTTGGTTGATTAATATGGCTCCCTGTAAGAGAGATTAACACATCACCTTTTTTTATATGATATTTTTCATCTATGGATAAAAAATCACTTGAAACATATTGTGTTGAAGAATCAATTATAACATCATTGCCATTACTAATATTTCCAATTTTTATAACAGGTATTTCTGTGCCCTCAGATAAATCATTAGATTTAAAGGCATAACCCGAGATAATTTTACAATACTTTCCTAGTTTTTCCATATTCATATAGTTCATTCTCTTTCATAGATCCCGAAACAAGTTCGGGATGACAAGTTTTTTTTCCCGCCTGCGAGCTACCGGGTCTTAGGGGCTGTGCCCCTAGGAGAAGGGGTAGCGGAAGACCGCGTAGCGGGCTGGAGCGAGGGGAAGGCTTTCCCCTCCTTATTACTTAAACAACTCCTTCAAATTATCTGCAATCTGTTTTTCGAGAGTTCCGGCTTCTTTGCTCAGGGTTTCGAGTTCGGAATTGAGGCCAAGCATTTTAGCTTTGAACTCAGCTTCGGTCATGCCGTCGTCTTCGATTACAACTCCTACGTAGCGGCCGGCGTTGAGGGAATAATCCTGGTCGCGGATGCCGTCTTCGCCTTCTATGCTGGCGGCTTTGCAGAGGCCTATTACATCGGTGTAGTTTCCGTCCGGAAAGCGTTCGGAGAGCCAGTCTATCTGTGTCTGCCAATAGGCTTTTGTTTTAACTTCTTTATCATCGCTTGCTTGGGGTGCGGCTTTAAGGGCGGCGGTGTATTCTGCTATGAGGTCTTTAAAGGCCTGAGTGTCGCCATTGTAAAGCCGGGTGATGATTCCCAGATTTTTTATCTGTTCGTCGCTGAACTTTCTGTGAGCGCGGTCTACCTGGGTAAAGATTGAGCGGGCATCTATAAAAAGGATTTTGTCTTTCTTCTGCTCGTCCTGGGTTTTCTGTTTGTCGAAGAACCAGAGGGTCGCAGGAAGGGTAACGGAAGAAAACATATTGCTTGGAAGGGTTACCATCTGGCTGATGATTCCTTCTTCTATCATATTTTTGCGGATTTCTAGTTCTGAACCACCGGCATCGCTTGCGGAGTTTGCCATAACGAGAGCTGCTTTTCCTTTTTCGTTGAGGGAGCTTGCAAAATAACTTATCCAAAGATAGTTTGCGTTTGGAACTGTTTCTTTTTTGTCGCTGCCTTTTTTGGAGGTTTTTGATTTGTTCTTTGGAACGCCATAAATGTTAAAGCGAGGGTCGTCTTTTACTTTGTCATACACAACTTCGTCTACGTTGAAAGGCGGATTTGCCATTACGTAATCAAAGTTGCCAACTGCGTTGTGCGGGTCTGAATAGAAAGAGTTGGCTTCTACGATTTCGCCGCGGACGTTGTTCAAAAGAAGATTCATTTTTGCAAGCTTAACTGTGTCGGGCTCTTTTTCTACGCCGTAGCAGCGGAATTTCATTACTTCATCAGAAGCTTTGTTGTGGCGGTGCATAAAGCGGGCTGCCTGAACAAACATACCGCCAGAACCACAAGCCGGGTCCAAAATTTTCTTTTCGCCATTTTGTGGCTGGAGAACTTCTACCATGTAGCGGACTACGGTTGCCGGTGTATAGAAGGTTCCGCCGTCTTTTCCCTCCTGAAGGGCAAATTCACCAAGGAAGAATTCGTAGATTTCGCCAAAGAGGTCTACGCTGATATTTTCCGGAATATCCATGAAGATGCGCATGATGTTTGAAAGAAGCTCCGGTTCTTCTTCCGGTACAAGCTGCGCGTAAACTTCTTTTGGAAGAACTCCGTCCATCTTTTCGTTTTCGCGCTCGATGGCTTCCATTGCTTTTTTGACGAGAGTTGCTTTGTTTGCATCATCGGGTGCATCGTTAATTGTTGTGTAATAGGCTTCTGGCGGGAGGTAAAAACCGCAGTATTTGATTGAAATATCTTTTATGGATTTTTCGGCTCTAGTACCTTTTGATTTATTATATTCGGCTTCTATTTCTGCTTTGTGCTGCTTATAAAGGATGTCTGCATAGCGGAGGAAGATGAGGCCTAAAATAGGCTGTCCGTATTTATTTGCTGCTAAGTGGGCGCCTGCGCGAAGAACGTCGGCAGCGTGCCAGAGGTTGTCTTTTAAGGTTTTGAGTTCTGAGTCGGTCATTGTTTCTTCCAATAATTTTTATTGAGTCAATTATAGCATAAAAAAAGGTGACCGATTAATTTATTAATACGGTCACCACATTATATTCAAAACGTTAATAGTACATATAAGCTTTGTATAACGCTTCGCTTATCCTACCATACCACCATCAACAGTAATTACCTGTCTTGTGATATAGCTTGCGCCCTCGCTGAGCAAGAATACGGCTGTTGCACCAATTTCTTCCGGCTGGCCCATGCGCTTCATTGGGATTGTGCTGAGCATGATTTCTTTTGCTTCAGGGATGATGTTTGCAGTCATTTCTGTTTCGATTGCACCTGGAGCGATTACGTTACAAGTTACGTTGCGGCCTGCAAGTTCAACTGCAAGAGCCTTTGTTGCGGCAATGATTCCACCTTTTGATGCAGAGTAGTTTGTCTGTCCACGGTTTCCGATGATTCCAGAAACACTAGCAACAGTAATAATGCGTCCACCGCGCTTGTTCTTGCGGCTTGCCATTGTCATTACAAGTGGCTTAAGAACATTGTAGAAGCTGTCCAGGTTTGTGTGAATTACAGCATCCCAGTCGCTGTCTTCAAGACCTACGAAAGTGTTGTCGCGGGTAATACCTGCGTTATTGATAATTCCCCAAAGGATTTCTCCGTTTGCAGAAAGTTTTGCTGTAAGTTCATCAAGTTTTGCCTTGCAGTCCGCACGGTCGCTTACATTGAACTGAATAAGTTCACCTTTTCCGCCAACTTCTTCTACAAGACGCATTGTTTCTTCAGCTTTAGCTTTGCTTCCATTGTAGTGGCAGATTACATAATATCCAGCCTTTGCAGCTTCAACAGCACAGGCACGACCAAGTCCGCCAGATGCACCGGTAATCAATACTTTTTTGTCTTCGTTTGCCATTTTTACCTCTCTATTTGTTAAACATGCCTATCATGTCTTCTGTTTCCATTACTGTAATTTTTGCAGTTGCTGCAGGTTCTGCATCGCCTACATTTGAATAAAGACTGCACAAATAACGGTATGTATTTGTTTCTTCATCGCGATAATCTTCTGCAATCTTCATCTGGCAGGTTGTATCTTTTTTTAAGAAATCAACGCTGGCCTTAAAATCCACAACGCTCAAAATCATTCCAGGAAGAGGTGTTCGCCCTTTAATCTTGTTTGTAATTCCAGTCAGTGCACTGATTCCTTGAGCCATAAGCTCAAAACCTGCCCAAGTTGGAACGCCGCCAAATTCCTCTTCATAGAAAATACAATTTTCTGTAATATCATATTCACTTGTGATTGTATGAACATTTACATCGTGCTGAGTTACACGGCTGAGCAGGAACATCTTTCCCTTGTGAGGCAGATAATTTATCAATTCATCATGATCTATGAACTGAGCCACGTTCTTTGGTTCAACTGTCATATTAACCCCTTATATACCTTTATATGCCATTTTAAATTCTAGTGTTTAAAACTCAACTCGATTGAATCACGTTTTACTTCAAGCTTTGTCATTTTTACACCGGCAGAAGTCAGCATTTTTTTTGAAGCAAGCGTTGACTTTTCTGCTGCATACTTATCATATAAATATACGACTTCTTTTATTCCAGACTGAATTATTGCTTTTGCACATTCATTACATGGAAACAGATCTACATAGATTCTAGCTCCAGTAAGGTCTTTTCCTCTTGCATTCAATATTGCATTCAGTTCCGCGTGTACAACATAGCTGTATTTTGGATCATCACCGCTTCTTGACCAGGAATATATGTCATCAGAGCAGCCGTAGGGAAATCCGTTATATCCTGTAGAAAGAATAATGTTATTCTTATCAACTATACAAGCCCCAACCTGTGTATTCGGATCTTTTGAACGTTTTGCTGCAAGAATTGCAACGCCCATAAAATATTCGTCCCATGAAATATAGTCTGTCCGCTTTGTAGATTGAATATTAACGCTCATCTATTTTAGCTCTCCTATTATAAGGCTTACGTTTGAACCGCCAAAGGCAAACGAATTTGTCATGCAAATTCTTACAGGTGTTCCTTCTGGCTTAAAATTTCTATCAGTAAGATTCAATGACGGAATTTCAGGATCAGGCTGGCCGTCCCAAACATGAAGGGGATAAGCTGAGCCGCCGTTCTTTCCGTTTCTGCCAGCATCTGCACGTCCGTTCAATATTGCCTGAAAACAAACCCCGGCTTCAAGAGCGCCGGCCGCACCAAGCGTATGCCCGGTCATAGATTTTGTTGTACTGCACGGAACCTTATACCCGCCAAATACAACTTCCATAGCGCGACCTTCCATCAAATCGTTAAATTTTGTGCCTGTTCCATGAAGGTTTACGTAATCAATCTGTTCCGGTCTTAATCCGGCTTTTGAAAGAGCACTCTTCATTGCCCGGACAGCTCCATCACCTGTAGGATCAGGACTTGTCATGTGATAGGCATCTGCCGTTTCGCCGTATCCAAGGATACCGATTCTGCTTTCAGAAAAGTCTTCGTGGCTTACAAGGAAGAAAGCCGCCGCATCACCAAGCGTTATGCCGTGCCTGTTTTTGCTGAACGGATTAGTCATTTCTGGAGAAACTGCCTCCAGCGCATCAAAGCCAATCAGCGTTGTGTCGCTGGCAATATCCACCCCGCCCGCAACCACAGCATCGCAAACACCGGCCTGAACAAGTTCGCAGGCCTTTATCAAAGCCCCAGCACTTGAAGAACACGCCGTACTAAAAGTCATGCTAGGGCCGGTAAGACCGAAAGCCTCGCTTATATAGGTTGCAACGTAGTCAGCGCCCTGCATTTCCAGCGCATATGCCGGGGAAAATTCACCGTTCTTAAAAAATTCCCTGTGTCCGGCTACTGAAAATTCTGTTCCGTTGTCACAAGAGCCCACGCACACGCCGATTCTGGACGCCCCGAACTTATCTTTTGCCTTTTCAATCAGATCAGAAATCTGCCTTATGCATTTTTCTTCTATGCGGATGATGCGCATGTCATAGCGCGCAGAAGCAGGTTCCCTTAAAAGCGAATCATCAATTCTGGCGGCGTAAAATTCCTTGCCGTTCAGAGCAGTTACTTTTTTAATACCGCTTCTGTTTCCCGAAGTTACAGAATTCCAAAGGCCGCCGGCAGAACCAGCGCAGCAACAAAATACAGCCGGAGACGAAAGATAGACATTCACTCATCTGCCTCCTGAAGAAAATACTCGTAGCCGCGCAGTATATTCTGTATTAAAGTACAGGCTCTGTCCCTTTTTATAACTTCAATTGTTCTAGAATTCATCATCGGAAGAATTGAATTGCTGAAAATTGTGCGTACTTCACCGCCCTCTGATTTTTCAACTTCCATATACATTCCGATTGTTTTTAATGTTTCATTTATTGCATCCACGGAATAATACGCAAATTGAAGATCAGCAAGAATATATTCGGCCTTAAGATTCTCCGGAAAAATTGCAGAATCAAAATGAACATCAATTCCATCATAAGAAAGGTTTCCCATGCCAGTTCCAAAATCATTAAAAAGTGAGAGATAAATGCCTTTTTTATCAGCCTTTAAATAACTGAGCATTTGGAACGTATTTCCATTAAAATTCGCAATCAAAAGTTGCTGAGCGTCCACCTCATTTTCAATACACGAAGGCGGAAGCAGATAGAACTTTTTTACGTTCGTTATATAAATAGGAGAAATATTTGATTCTGTTATTATTTTGGTACTTGTACAGCCCACAAGGCACAGCACAAGAAAAAAAATCAGACAAAGCCAAACAACACTAAAATGACATTTATTCATATTTTGTAAACCATTTTAGATACAAATGTACATTAAGTCAATTTGCCCCGCCGCAAGCAGCAGAACAAACTGACTTGTTATTAAATTAAAATTTTAATTAAAGAAATATGCAAAAATTGCTACTACCGCAGTAAACACAAGCATTCCTATAATTATTGGAAACATAAAAACTCCTTTAAAAAGTATATTTTTGGCGGCTTTTTATTTTGACTCCTGAAAATACCACGATAACTGGCACACATTCATGTCAAAAAGAAATGAGAAAAATAAAAAATATGAATGAACAGAAGCCTTTACAGAAGAGTTTTTATGAAAACGATGAATTTAATATATTTATTTTTGAAATAAAAAAATCCGTTTTGAATAAAAGAAACTGCAAATAAAACAGGATTATCCGTGCCGCAGATTAAAGGCATTCCTCCACAGACTAAAAAGTCCGCAGACATCCGTTTTTCTGCCTGAACCGCATTTTTTACAGGACGGACTGTAACTGACTCGCAAAGTTCCCTGCCCTGACCGCAGAATGTAGAAACCGTCCTGATTTTTTCTGAATTAAGCGAAACGCAGGCTTCGGCAGTTCTGCGCAAAACAGGAACGCATAAACTGCTTACAACCATTAGAGAAAAGATGAATAAACGAATTAAAATCCGCCTTTGACTCTTCACTAGAATTCCGCCCTTGTATAGAAGAATGTACTGACAAAAGCCGTTGTAAGCCCAATAAAAATCGAAAGACCAATCATGTGAACAGGAACAAACTTGCTCAAAGTCAAAGCTCCGAATGAAACAGCCGTAGTAATAAACGAAACAAGAATTGCAAACGGTTCAAGTTTGCCGTTTTCAGAAGTATCCTTTCGCTTTTCGTTCTCTATCATATATATAACATAATCCAATCCAAGTCCGAATACAAGAATAAGACCTGTGATAGAAAAGAATTCGAAATCAATTCCGTAAAGGGCAAAAATTGCAGCCGTCCACAGAACAATTAGCAGCGGAATAGAAATAATCTTGCTCGCCTGCTTAAGCGAATAAAAGAATTTAAGCACAATAAACAATATTACATATACAATCGCAAACAGATTGATAATCATAGAAGAAAGCCTGTCCAAATCCTTATTCATTGAACGAACCTTGCTGATGAAGAAAACATTTTCATTGTCTGCAAGTGCCTTGTACGCCTCAAAATCCAGCACACTTACCGGAAGAATAACCGAATAATACTTTCCGTCAATTTCGCCAAGCCATGCATTGGAAACAACCGCCGAAATTTCTTCCGGTACATTTTTTCCCATGATAATAAAGTCGTCTTCATGGTCTTCAAAATCTTTTTTAAGGACATCAGCTAAAGACGGATCAAGTCCAAGCCATTCATACTGTTCCTCAGCAAGAGGAAGCAGGCTCGCTGCAGCAGCCCTGGATTCTTTCTGACGCTTAATAGAAGGAATATAATTTGTAGTGCAGACGAATCCGCCCTTTTCTTTTCCGGCATTCATTTGCCTAAGACTAGCAGTAATTTTTTCTTCTGCCTGTAAAGTTTCTTCTACTGTGTTGCCGCTTACAATGTACCAGCCGCTCGGATTATATTGAAGAATTGCAGCAGCTTCCTTTTCATTTTCCATTTCACGGCCTTCCATTTTGTACAGCCGCGAAAGGTTATTTTCTATGCGGACATTCTTATGCTTAACTACAAGTATCGAAATCGAAGCAACAAACATAGCTGTAACGACAATTCTTCCAACAAGCTTCTTATTATACCAGGCAGGAGTCGTGTAGTAGCGCAGCAACTTTATACCGCGTTTTGTTGTCGGAACGGGAATCAACGGATAAAGACAAACAACAGTAAGGAACGAGCTGAAAATTCCGCTCATGCTGAATACAGCCATCTGCTTTAACAGATTGAAAGGCGCAAAAACAAGAATAAAATAACAGAGCAGAGTAGAAATAAGGGAGAGCGAAAGTCCCTTTATAAGATGATTCCTTAACTGATAGCCTTTATGGCATAACAGATTTCCCTTCCAGTTAATAAAATAATGAAGGCTGTAATCAATACATGATCCGATCAACGAAGTTCCGAACAGCAACGTAAGAATGTGCATTTTGCCAAAAATCGCCAGAGTTGCAAGAACGGCCGTAATGCTCGACCATACAATTGATAAAATGCTGAATAAAATCGGAGACGGTCTCTGGAACAGCATCAGAAGAATGATCATAACAACAATCAGAGAAACCGTAGAGATTATAGAAATTTCTATCGTAGCATTCGTAGAACTTTTGTAACTATGAAACGGAATTCCCGAATAAACAAAATGAGTTCCGTCATTTTCAAGTTTATTACAGACATCATGAATAAGATAGACAGCGTTATCTTTGCTTGCAAGCGTAGCACCTTTTTTGTTAAGAACACCCCGGATCATTACGTACCAGCGTTCGTTTGCAAAGCTGGCAAGTACACCATCCTTTATGGACATCTTTGTTCCGCTTTCCTGCAGCGTCCTCAGCATATTCTGAAGATTATATTCGCTCAACATAAACGGATCCCTGTCCAGATTTTCCAAAGATGTCATGGTAAACGCACCATAAGCCGTTGCAAGCGCATTCTGTGCAAATTCTTCTGCGCCACCTTGCGCTGTCAATTCAGAAACAGCCGCATCATCCAAAAGGTTGTACTTAAAATGATTCATATATTCTAGAACAGGCCCGAATACATCATCATTTTGATAAAGAGAAACAGACTTAAAACGATCGCTTGCACTTAGTTTTCCGTAAACAGTTCCTGCAACTTCCTTAGCCTTTGCAAAATCAGGGTTAGAAACGAGAATAAAAACATTCTGCCCTGTCATTTCCGCAAGTTTTTCATCAGCGGCATCAAGAGCTTTGCCCATAACCGGCTTTGGCAGCATATTGAACAAATCAGCATCAATATTTATATGACGCTTAACTGCAAGCATAGCCGAAAAACAAGCAATAACAATAAGGTGGAATAAAATCCAGAGTTTAAAAAAAGTTTTATTGTGCAATGAAGTAAGCTTTCTCATCAGCCGTCAATTCCTTTGGATATTTTTTATTTGAAAAATCGTATTTAATTGAATCGCCGTTAGCTTCTGTCATAACGATAAAATCAAGGTCCGATTCAGCCTGCGTGGAATTTCCGCCTATCGTAAGAGAACTAAGGATTTTCGCAACAGATTCATCTTTTGGAGTAAGCACAGCTTTCCAGGTTCCAGCCGCACTCGTAAAAGCCACATTGAAATTCGACTTCAAAGTTTCGGCATTTCCGCTGAACATGGAACTAAGCGTTGTTGAAATGCTGGTAAAAATCTGGTTTGAAGAAGCATCAATTACATTCTGTTTTCCATTGGCCAAAGTCTGAACGACAGTAGTCATTCCTACAACCATTGTAGAAGGAAACGGCTTCTCTGTTTTCCACATAATTCCATCCAGACTGAATATAAATGTTCCGCAGGATTTCATCTGGCGATTAACAGCAGAAATTGTCTTTACCTGCGTAAAATCCCCGGTCATTATAGGATGCTTTGCCAGACTTGAACAAACAGAATCAAAAGTTTCAGCAGCAAGCGTAGCTCCAAAAAGTACAGCAAAAATCAATATTGCAGTTATCTTCTTCATTTTATTCACCTTTAATCTTTTTTTCTATTCGATTTATCATCCTCTCTGGACTTACAAAACAAGATTCATTAGTATCAAGTTTCAACGCCATCTGAGTTGTATCAGCCTTTGTGCAAAGTTCACCTTTACTGTTATATATTTCGTACTTTATCTTCAAACAATTTTCGTACTCCATAAGATACGAACGGATCACAGCTTTTTCAGAAAAATACAGGGAACGGATATATTTTACGTTCATCGTAACAACAGGGAACGCATAGCCGTCCTCAACCATTTCTCTATAGCCGTAGCCAAGATCATCTAGCAGTGCGCAACGACCGGCCTCCATGAATTTAACGTAATTCCCATGCCATACAACATTCATAGAGTCAACATCATAGAATTCAACCGTAAATTCTTTATCTATGCAATATAAAAAATCTTTCATGCATTTGCTCCGTCAACTTCCATTTCTTCATTACAAAGCCAGAAATTGTAAAAATTATACCATTGATATGGAAATTTTATACAATACTTTTCAAGTTTCTGAATAAATTCCCGGCACAATTCCATGATTCTTTCATTTCTTTCAAATCTAGTACAATTAAAATCCACCACAGATTTTTCAACAAACATATTATAACGTGGAAACAGAGTCGCAGTCTTTGTCCTTAATCCAAAAACATAATAAATAGGAGCATTTAACAGCATTCCCAAAACAAAAACCCCGTACGGAAAATCCGCTTCCCGGCCAAGAAACTTTTCCCTTATAACCCGCATACGGCTTCTTGCACTGGTTCTGTCACCGGTAATAACTACAAGCCCGCCATTATCAATCCGCTCTTGCAGCGTAATTATTGTGTCAGGACCGATCAAAGACGGATCCAGTACCTGAAAATTCACATTAGGATTAATCTGATTCAAAGTGCGGTTAAACTGCTCTGTCGCATTTACTTCAATAACTGCAGTTACCCCAACAGTACGATTTACTCCGTCCTCTCCAAAACTGGCAAGGCTTCTCATAAGTTCCATATTTCCAAGATGAGAGCATATCAAAAGTGCACCTTTTCCCTGTTCCAGCTGTTCCTGAAGCTCGTTCAAATCATCGTCATGAACTACCAGCTTATTGTATTTATAGTTTCCAAGCCAGCCTTCCATTTTTTCCATTACACAAAGCGTAAATGACAAAATCTGAAGGAACGGACTTATCCTTTTTGGAGAAACACCGCCGGTATACGAACGCAATATCTTCTGATAATTACTGCCCTCGTCCCTAGCCCTTTTTGAAAAGATAAAATAAAAAAACGAAATCGGATAAATCAGCACAAAGACGAAAGCAGCTGGAAGTTTTTTCATCAGACTAAGGAGCAAAACCAGCGGTCTGTTCGTCTTTATAACTTCCTTTTCTTCTGACCAGTGAAGCTGATCTTCATTATTATTTTTCAATGCTTTTCCGCCTTATATTTCTAGTAAGCAAAAACGGAAGCCGCAAGAACATACCAATGCAAAGCCGGGAATAAGTTCCCGCAATATGCAGATTGTCGCGCACCATCCTAAAGTTTGAAACACCATCCGCCGGATAACTTACCTTTACAGACTCAGAAATAATCCGTACTCCGGCCCAGCTAAGATGAACCAGAATATCAACATCGTATCCCATGCGGCTGTCTATAATCGCATGCCTTTTAAGACAATCGTAATAAGGCAAAACCGGATAAATTCTAAAACCAATAAGAGCATCTACAATTTCTGTAGAAAGAGTTACAATATGAACCCAGCTATTTGCAATCTTACGTCCGTTTACACGGTGACTAGGAGCATCCTTATCATACTCAGGATAACCGCAGATAACCGCATCCGGATTTTTTTCAGAAAGCTCAAGAAACCTCTTAACACGCCCTGTATCATGCTGACCATCAGAATCAATCTGAAGAATATGCGTAAGCCCCATTTCGTAAGCCTTAAGCACACCGTCGCACATGGCCTTGCCCTTACCGCCGTTTTTAGGACGCTCAACCAAAGTCACCAGATCATACTTTTTATCAACCGCGCGAATAAAAGCCTTGTTCCGCTCGTCATTACCGTCATCAACAACAATAATAGGATAGCCGTACGCAGTTAAATTCTGCACAACCGCTTCAAGAGTAACCCCGTGATTGTAAACCGGAACAACAAAACCAAACTTCATCACTCTGGAATCACCGAAAAACTACCCGAAGAATATACGTGTTCAGCGTTTCCTGCGTCAGACATATTAAAAGCTACTGACCCCCTTTCAACCTTATGTTCAAGAGAAAGCCTAACCTTAGAATTCGGAAGAATCGGAGCCGAAAATTTTATTCTCTTTATATTAGGGACATATCGCTGGGTTCCGAAATACTTGCGCGAAAATCTAGTGATAATCTCAAACTGCGCAACCGCCGGCAACAGCTTAAATTCCGGAAAATGACCGTCAAAAAAATCACTGGTTTCAGGAACTACAAATTCCAGTTCTACTTTATTCTGTTCTTTCAGGACAATTTTTTCATTTTCAATGTCGTGTGTATTTGCCATAAAGTTCATACTATCAAAGTTTTAAATTATTATAAAGAGGGCGCACGCACTCTCCAGCAGGCAGTGCCGGTTCGCTCCTCTTTGTGGCCTGTCCGCCACCCATTTTCTGCAGGCTCCACACTACGATGTTTGCGTAATAAACTCGATTACAACACCCTCGATAAAACTCTGCAAAAAATTATTTTCCCGGACCTTAAAAATTCCGCTTACTCTCAAAAACCAGGTAACAGAAATCGCAGTCTATGAATAATCCACATTTACAGAGCCAAACCATTTTACACCTAGTTTCTTACAAGACCTTTCCCTATTTTTCTCCATTTTCAAACAGCGCGGCAATTTCGTTCTTGTGTTTTTTTCCCTGAACGTCCACTGGAATAGAATCAAGGAAACGCCATTTTTTAGGAATCACAACGTTTTCAAAGAACTGAAGAAGGTAATCGTGAAAGTGCCTGTTTATAAGATATTTTTCAGTTCCGGCAAATTTTTCGCGGCCGGCCGCATTCAGAACCACAGCAGCTGCAAGGTACTGACGCACATCGTTTTGCAGGGCAATAACCTTTACGTCATTCACAAGCCCGCTCTGCAAAATGCGGTCTTCAACTTCCGGCAGCGAAATGCGCTTTTCTTCTATCTTTACAACAGAATCCGATCGCCCCTTCAGCAAAAAGCGGCCGTCTTCAAAAAATTCCGCAAGGTCCGCTGTAGCAAATCCTGCAGGATCTTTAATGTATGGCGAAATTATCCTGAGGCAACCGTCCTCTCCAAGCCACAGCTTTGCATTGTCAAAAGGTGTAAACTTAAGTCCATCCTTATTCTGCTGACGATACGCAATTCCGCTTGTTTCCGTAGAGCCGTAAACTTCCAGCGGGCAAAAGCCAAACAAGTTTTCTGTACTGACCGCCAGTTCCGGACTGCACGCGCCGCCGCTCGTAAAAATCCACGCATTACGCTCCTTTAGAGGAAGCTTTTCTTCAATCTCAACCGTTCTCTTAAGAAAAGCCGGTGTCGCAATAATCATATATTTTTCATCATCAAGCGTTTCAAATTCTTCTGGGTAGGTAATCCTAGTACGGCGGAACGGAACCCCAAGCGTAAACGGAAGCGATGAACCGAACAGGAACCCGTAAATATGGTGCTGGCTTACAGTCGTTACCAGCTTTCTGTCTGTAAATTCCTTTGCCCACTTAGAGATAATAAACGCATTATCCTCTTCAAATTCCTTCATTCTCTGGGCAACCGGCTTAGGCTTACCTGTAGAACCCGAAGTATAAAGTACAATCCTTGTTTCTTCACTGTTCAAGACCGGCAGGTCGCGTATATATGAATCAGAAGGCTCTTCACTTTCTTCTATTATTTTCTTAATCGAAATTGAATCCGGCACATTCTGATCCGTAAGGAATTCAACTCCCGGCTTTTTAATTTCCGCAATATAACTTTCTGAAATATTCTGAGTTAAAAGAATGCGCTTCTTGCACTGGAGCAGCGCCACAAACGTACACAAGAAGTACCAGTAATCTTCACAGTGAACCAGCCAGTCGTCCGCAGTACGTTCCGACACAAAGGCACGGATTTTTGCAGAATCCACAAGAAAATCCTTCCAAGTTTTATACTTGCCGGAACTCCATTTTTCTTCGTAGCAGAGAATGTGCGAATCCGCCCGGCTGTCCGCCCTAAATTTTGTAAAAGAAAAAGACTTAATCATTTTTTTATCAACCTTCTTTCGAAGAATAAATTCAATTGCAAAAATCAGTCCCATAATGACATAGGAAATTCCGCCGTTATAAACTGACCACACGCGGTCATTCAGCATTTCGCTTCCAAAATCATGAAGAGCCGTATATGCAGCAATACTACCATTAATTATGAAAAATATACACCAAACAACAGTCACTTTACGGCAATACTTTTCTACGTCGGCTTCAAAACTGCTTCCCTTTATGGATTTATCTGCAAGAGTCGCAAATCTGAATATGATGTTAGGCTTAAAAAACAGCGTAGATCCAAAAACAATTAAAAGAGTTGCATTTACCGCAACAGAATACAGCTTAAGAAAAACCTTCTGATTAAACGCAAAGCACAGAATACCGGCCGTTAAAAAAAGAACGCCAGAAAATAAAGGCCGCCAGTTCATAAAAAACTTTTTTCCGTCTCTTTTACCCTTAAAACTGTCTGAACTACCGGTGAAACTTAAGAAAAATACAGCCGCCAAAGCAACCACACACAAAGAAAGAAGTCTGACCGGTATTTTAAGAATTACTAAAAACGTAAAAAGCAGTACTGGATACAGAGCCGCAACAACATAAAACAAGATTTTTAAAAATTTACGCATAATTAAATCAGATGAGAAAAAAAAACACCGCTTATGCGGTGTTCTGCTCTTTCGGTAAAAGAACTTAGCCCATGTAAGGAACAAGAGCTTCAACAACATCCTGAACAGTTTTTACTGTCTTGAAAATTGCCGGATCAAATTTTGTCCCTGCTGGCATAAATTCCTTCATCTTCTGAATCAAATCAATTGAATCAATTGAATCTAATTCCAAATCATCAAACAAAGTTGCATCAGGTGTAATAGAACCTTCTTCAATTTCGAATTCATTTACAAGGATACCCTTCAATTTTCCGAAAATTTCGTCTTTAGACATAATTTTAACCCCTCATATGAGAAATATATTCAGCCAAAGCATCTATCGATGCGAAATGCTTTTTATTTTCTGCGCTGTCAGATGAAAACTTGACACCAAAATGCTTTTTAAGGCCAACGCCCAATTCCAAAGCATCAATTGAATCTAATCCCAACCCGTCTCCAAACAAAGGTTCAGAATCAATAATATTTTCAGGAGCAATATCTTCAAGCTGAAGAGTAGAAATTATTACTTCCTTAATTTCTTTTTTCAACTCGTCCATCAGATCATCCTTTTTTCAATATTACAATAAGTTATTATAACAGTTTTAACAAATAATTTCAACAACAGAAAAACCATCAGAACAGGACAAACATATCTACTCTTTATCACGGTTAGTCACAAACTTTGTATCGTTTTCTTTTACTGCTGCATACAAAACTTCTTCCATTTTATCTGTAAGGCGCTTTGCCGCAATAGTTTCAGAAAGATTTTTGTATTCATCAATTTTGATTTCCGGTAACATAGAAAAATTATAAATATATCTTTCAGTATGATTATAGCTCCAGAAAGGATCATGCTTTCCAAGACCATACTTATCGTTTCCACCAACAAGAATCGGAAGAACATCGCAGTTAGAATAATAGGCAATTCTCGCAGCGCCTTTTTTATAAGGATTTACGCCATGTCGCGGACTTCTTGTTCCTTCCGGAAAGATAATGACGTTGTTTCCCTCATCAATTGTCTGCTTGCAAAGGCGGCAGAGCTCATCAAAATCAAGGGAATTTACAATGTAACACTGACGGATTACACCACCAAGAACAGTATTAGCAAGTCCGCCGCGTACAATACAGTTTGCATTAGGCACAAGAGACATAATAAATACAAAATCCAGCATAGACGGATGATTTGCAACGATAATTTTTCCGTGAATATTGCGATATTTTGCCCTGTCATCGACACGCAGCGAAAGTGCACCTGTTATGCGCATAACATTTGCAAACATTCTGAATGAAGCAGAAACAAATTCCCTTGCTTTTATCTGGAATTTTTCTTTTGGATGAACAAAAACCCTGATCCATGGAAATACAACCAGCGCAAGGACAACGCTTCCTGTTCCAAAGAAAAGATAGCAGAACAGCTTTACAAAACACTGATAGCACCAGAGTGGAAAACGGTACCATTTTACCGGCGGAAGTTCATCATGATTATATTTTGCCTTAATTTCTTCTTTTGATTCTTTAGCCATATCAGACACTCACTTTATTATAAAAATCAGCGGGACAAACAGAAACTTTCTGAATTTCTTCTGTCCCTATAAATTTTGCCCCGGACACGTTTTCTGAACTTATGATGCATGCAAAAGCAAAACCTGTGTTTTCTTCTGGGCAAAGCGCACCGTATTCATCCGGTACGTATTCATCAGCATATACAAAAATTAATTTTTTTTCACTACCACAAAGCACCGGTGCAGCGGCTCCCAGAAGAGCAGAGTTGAAATTTTCTTTCGACGGATAGATTACCGAATACCCTGCCTTAAGCCCCAAAGAAATAGTTGCTGCAGCAACCGGCGTATTAAAAACAGAAAGACTGAAGCCTGCCGGAAGGATTTCTGAATCTTCTATAAGACCGCGGTTAATTGAAAATTCACGTTCAATTTCTCCGCGGAAAGACACAAAAACCTGTTTGCAAGAAGCTGCTTCCGGCACTTCCTGCAACAAATCATGAAGAACCTGAACCGTCATTCTTGTAAGCTGGCTCAAACGTCTTTTAAAAAGCGGATCTGCAAATTCAAGCTTTGGCTTTGCCTTTGGATTTTCAGCAGAAGGCTTCCATCCGTGTACGTTAGAAATGTATATTCCGTTCATCCTTATTTTTTCCTGAATACCAAAAGACTGTACGCATTGCTTCCAAGATTATGATGAGCAGTCTTGAGTTCAAAGCCGCCCTCTCCAATAGCATTTACCAGCTCTTCGTAGCGGTACATCTTGCTGTTGCCATTCGCGATACATGTAAAGTAAAGCGAAGTTGCCATAAGTGAATATGAACTTGCCTCAAAATGCTGCTTGTCCCAGAGCGGTTCCAGAACATAAACGTTTGTTTCCGGTGTAGCAGCCGCATATACTTTTTTAAGAATTTTTGTAATCTGATGAAGACTAAAACAGTCCAAAAACTGGCTCATCCATACGGCGTCAGGCGCATCCGGAAGTTTAGTTGTATCGTCCAGTACATTTCCCGTGCAAAAATCGATTCTGTCTGCAAAACCTGCGGCAGCGGCATTTTGTTCTGCAACAGCAGTCTGCCCCGGAAGATCAACGATTGTCATCTTTACGTCCGGATTGTAACGACAGCAGCTGATAGACCATTTTGCTGTGTTTCCGCCGATATCCACCATTGTCCTTGGTTGTTCTGCAAAAACGATTGGGAGTGCTTCCGGGAAAGCAATGTCGCTGTAGAAATGATCAAATTCAAACCATGATTTTTTAGCTTTTTCCGGTAATGTAGAAAGAGCTTCATAAACAGTTGTCCATTTGTCACCAAAAACTTTTAATCCCTCCGGTTTTCCGTTTACGACTGATTCTTTAAGTTTCCATGCCCCTTCGTAGCATATATCATTAGTAAACCAGAAATTTACTTTTGTAAGATCATCTTCAAGAAGCATCCATCCGATTTTCCCAATTATAAATTTCTCTCTTTCCGGTTTGCCGGCTTCCGAATCCTGACTGAGCTTTATTACATTCATTCCAAGTGCCATTTCACAAAGAACGCCTGCTCCATATTCAGAAACCCCCGCTTTTTCTGCAAGCTCTCTGCGAGTCACCCCTGAATCTCCGGCATCTTCTATAGCCTGAAGCATTCCCAGTTCTATCATCGTTCTTATTGCCTGATAGCACATTGGAGCAAAAGCAATTTTTTGAGCTTCAAATTTAGCGTCTACTGCACGAATATCATCTCTCTTGAATTTGTCATAACTAAAAAAAGAAGAATCCATTTTTTTCCTGCCAAAAAAAATTTGTTTAATTTATCATGGATTAAAAAAATATGCCACCCGAAGAATTTCAAGTGGCAGAAAAATCACTCTCCAAAAAAAAGCAAAAAAGAAGAAAATTAGATTCCAAAATACTTTATTGTACCAGAAACCGTATAACGCATTGCGCTCCGATTTTAAAATCCATTCTTCCTGAAATATATTTTTTTACTTCAAACCATTAATATATGCCGTCAGGCTTCCCCTATCATAAACATTGCTGAAATCTGCAATTATGAAGTCAGGTTCTACACCTTCATCTACCTGATAGAACGAGCCGTTCTTTGTTGTACACATCTGATAACAGCCTGAAATCCTAAACATATTTCCATCCGCAGAACTACAACCAAAAACAGCACAGGCTCCGCCACCACTCTTTTTACCAAGCAATACAACTTTTCCGCTGTCCTTAAATATTGCAGGAAGTGCGTTTCCACAAGAAAAACTCATCGGCGAGGTTATACAATAAAGATTGACTTTTCTTGATGTTCCTTCAGAATTCTTCAACCCCTGCAAGGTATCCGAAACTCCATATTCTCCATTCAAATCTACGTCTATAAGATAATTAGTAGAACACATAGCTCCTGTCAAACTGCTTTTTATATTAATCGTAGATTCTCCAAGATACCAGGCACTTATATATGCCAAAGCATCAACTTCTCCACCGCCATTATTTGACAAATCTATGACAACATTCTTAATATTCGAATTCTTTTTTATCTGCTGATGTGAATAAATAACAAGGCCAACAGTATCTGCTACATCACTAAGAGCAAGATCTTTTGTTCCGTTCGACGTAAGCTCATAATAATCTTTTTCAGCACTACTAAAACTGTCAAAAGTAACATATGCAGTATCCCCAACTTCAGAATAATCCATAGCTTCAGTTTCATTTACAAAATGCACATTAGAATAGCCTTTAGCATTAAAAACATCCGAACGTACAGAAGCATAAGATTCCATAAGATCCGTTTGATTCTTACAACTAGGATTTACGACAAGATCACTCGGACGAGTATATGAACCAGTGTAATAAGAAGCCTTACTGAAACCACTATGTAAGTCTGCAAAATAGTTACAACAAAGATCGTCTATTCCTCTTGTAAAATCAGCAGCTGACGCAGAAGCAGACAAATATTTTATGAGCCCGCTTTCCTTAAAAAAACTTGCAAACGAGGAAATACCATGAATATCTTTTAATCCATAATTAAAATCCAGATTCATGCATAAGGCATTATAATTCAATTTTTTCAGAACTTCGCTTCTTGTATCTTTTCCCGAACCTTCGTCGTAGTATGACGACGAATTTATTTCCATTGCAGTTTGGCTATACAAAGCATTATTTCTATATACAAACAACATTACACCACCGCTGAATATGTCGTTATAAAGCTGTAACGGTATATAAACTGTTCCATCTATTATTTTCATTGGTATTCCATATTTTTTCAGGCTCAATGTAACAGCTTTTCCGTAACGTTCAAATTTATTATCTGAATGCTTCAAATACTTTCCAGATAAGTTCGTCATATCCAAAATAGTTCCCATGTTTGGTGTTTTAAGGAAGGCATCATAATCATTAAAGTAGACAGTCTGATTACCAGCATCAAATTCAACGTAATATTTTGGATTCTGAGGATTCTTGACACGTACTTTACCAAAAGCCGTCACTTCGCTTTCAATAGCAAGAGTCTTTTTTGTCTTTATGAACATAAATTTTTCATGATAATTTCTGAAATCTATATACGGAACATCTTCCACAGCTGCCTGAGTAGCAGCATCCACAGGAATATAAATATCTGTAACCAGAGGATTTCCTTCAGAGACTGTAAGAGGGTCTGTTATCAGAAAAATATAAAATTTTGTCTCCATTTTATCCTTAAAACCAGCAATACTGAAGACCTGATCCATATCTTCTGTAGTTGTAGTCGCAGCGGTGCTTGAATTATTCAACAAATAATATTTATCTCCATCCTGCGTACACGATGCTACAAAAAACAAAACCACCATTACACTAAAAACAAATGCAATTATCTTTTTACCCATATTTTTCCATCTCTTGATTGATATGTATGCAAAAATTATAACATTGATTTCTGTAAAAAAAAGTCTTTTTATTGTATAATACCTTCACAAGGAAAAAAATCATGATTCGACGCGCACAAGAAAAAGATACAAAAGATATTCTAAATCTGCTGATTCAAGTAGATATGGTTCATCACAATGGACGGCCAGATCTGTTTAAGGGACCGGCAACAAAGTACACTGCTGAGCAGCTTTGTTCAATGTACAGCGATGACAGCCGTCCGATCTTTGTTTTTGAAAAAGACGGCTCTGTTGCTGGATACGCATTCTGCATTTTTGTACAGCACACAGACGACAACGTTCTGACTGACGTAAAAACCCTCTACATAGATGACATCTGCGTAGACGAAAACTGCCGCGGTATGCACGTAGGAAAAGCACTGTATGACTATGTATTGAACTTTGCCCGCCACAGCGGATGCCATAACGTAACGCTGAATGTATGGTCCTGTAATCCGGGAGCAATGAAATTCTACGAAAAATGCGGGCTTAAGCCACAGAAAATCTGCATGGAAAAACTTTTATAGGAAAGCATAAAAAGGTTTTGCTCTTTTCGAATTTCCACCATACAAAGAATCGTAAGAAAATCATTTTTTCCACCAAAATGAAAAATGCACGTCTTTTTTAAAACCGAGTTTTTCGTAAAAAAACATATCGGAAATCACAAATGCTTTTTTGGCGCCGAGAATTGCAGCCCTGTTCAAAGCCTCGTAAACTACGGCCCTTGAAAGCCCCTTCCCCCGGTACGCAGGAACAGTACAGACAGGCTCAACATAGGCATAATCTGTTTTTTCATTGAACCACAGACAACAGTAAGAAACGTTTTCGCCGGCTGCATTAACCGCAGCTATGCTCAAATGTCTGTTAAAATGTCTGCGGATCTGCGGAACAATCTTTTCGCTTTTTTCAAATTCTTCCTTGTTTTCTCCGTGATTAAAGCCTTGCCATAAAAGCCACTGAAAGCCGTATGGATCTATCTCCGGATCCAAATCCTGGAAGAAAAAACCTGCCGGAAGCGCAGCTGAAAAATTTTTCAAAAGATCGAATTTCATTATCTGTTCCGATTGCCCGGATAAAACAAAGCCACAATTTTCCGCAACCTTAATCTTAGCATGATCTTCATCGCAGATCGAAATTCCAAGCCCTGAATCATCTTTCAATTCATGATATGCGTATTCCAAGACTTCTGGATACAAGTTGTCGTACTCCGGCAGAACTCCACAAAATGCCTCCCCAAAATACATATCGTAAATTGCTGCCCCGACTATTTTTTCCCCGTCATCCCAGAGTCCAATTGAAGAAAGCAAATTCCTATCGAATTCAGGATGCGCATACATCCATTCAAAACGCGCCCAATTCCAATTTATATGATTCCTGCTTTTTTGATTCAGTTCAATCAGAAAATCGCAGAGCGCATCATACTCCCCGTTATATCTTCTGAATTCCATATAATCCCCCTTAATAAAAAAATCATAGAAACCAGATTAAAATACAACGATTTTGAATCAGATTCTTTAACCAGACTATCAAGGCTATAACACAGAACTATCATCTATTGACCCAAGAAAAATCCCGATGCATAATTTGAATATCAAAAACAATTGTATTAAAACAAAAAGGAGCGGTTATATGCAGGAAAAATCACTTTCAGAAGAATACAAGCCGATTTCAATGTGGGGTTATTTCGGATACGAAATATTGTTTTCAATCCCTGTTCTAGGATTTATTATCCTGATTATAAAGGCACTTACAGCAAAGAATAAAAATTTAAGGAACTTTGCACGTTCATATTTCTGCCTTACAATTCTTTGTGCAATTCTTTGTCTTATCAGCGCAATTACATACGTGCTCCTCGACAGCCCGTCAACAGGATCAACAATTTTCTAGACATACAAAAAAAAGGACTTCGAAAAAACAGATTTTTCGAAGTCCTTGAATACAGCTATTTTAAATTATTGATATATGTTGTCAGATATTCTCTGTCATAAATATTGCTGAAATCCGAGAATATGAAATCCGGTTCTACGCCTTCATCTGCCTGATAGAACGAACCGTTCTTTGTCGTACACATCTGATAACAGCTCGAAATCTGGAATACTGTTCCATCTGAAGAACTTCCCTTAAAAACAGCACAGGCTCCGCCACCGCTTTTTTTACCAAGCAACACAACTTTTCCGCTGTCTTTAAATATTGCAGGAAGCGCATTTCCACAAGAAAAACTCATCGGAGAGGTAATACAATAAAGATTAACTTTTCTTGAAGTTCCATCAGAATTTTTCAATCCCTGCAGAGTATCCGAAACTCCATATTCTCCATTCAAATCTACGTCCACAAGATAATTTGTAGACCCCATTGCCCCTGTCAATGTACTTTTTATATTAATTGTAGATTCTCCAAGACACCAGGCACTTATATATGCCAAAGCGTTCAGTTCTCCTCCGCCATTATTTGACAAATCAATGACAACATTCTTGATATTCGAATTCTTTTTAATCTGCTGATGTGCATATATAACAAGACCAACAGTATCTGCTACATCACTAAGAGCAAGTTCTTTTGTTCCGTTCGACGTAAGACCATAATAATCTTTTTTAGCAGAAACAAAGCTGTCATAAGTAATATATGCAGTATTACCACCGAATTCTGAATAATCCAAATAAACTTTTCCGCCATTCTCGGTATAATATCGTGCACTAATACCTTTATCCGCAAAAGCTTTTTCCCTTATAGAAGCATAAGAATTCATAAGGGCATTTTGAGCTAAGTATATCGGGTTTATAATGAGATTTGCCGGACGAACGTAAGAAGCTCCAACATAATAAGAAGGCTTACTCCAACCACTATGAAAGTCTGCAAAATAATTACAAACCATTTTTATAATTCCAGTAGTAAAATCCTCAGCCGATGCCGAAGCAGACAAGTCTTTTATAAGCCCTGTTTCCTTAAAAAAGTCTGCAAATGCTGAAATTCCATGAATATCTTTTAATCCGTAATTAAAATCCATATTCATACAAAGTGAGTTATAATTCAATTTTTTCAAAACCTCACTTCTTGTATCTTTTCCAGATTCAGCATCATAGTAGCTACCAGAAATTACCTCGGCAAAATACAAGGCTTTTTTATTATGATTATAAATCATAGAAGGTATGCACCCATTGAATATATCATTGTAAACCTGCAATGGAATATAAACCGTTCCGTCTATTATTTTCATTGGTATTCCATATTTTTTCAGACTTAATGTAATGGCTTTTCCGTAACGCTCAAATTTATTATCAGAACGCTTCAAATACTTTCCATTTAAGTTCGTTATATCCAAAATGGTTCCCATGTATGCTGTCCTAAAAAAGGCATCATAATCATTAAAATAAATAGTCTGATTGCCTTCATCAAATTCAACATAATAGTTTGTATTCTGAGGATTTCTGACGCGTACTTTTCCCAAAGACGTCACTTCGCTCTTTATGGTAGAACTTTCTCCTGTCTTTAAGAGTGTAAATTTTTCGTGATACCCTCTGAAATCTACATACGGAACATCTTCAACCGCAGTCTGACTGGCTGCATCCACCGGAATATAAATATCTGTTTTTAAAGGATTTCCATCAGAAGTTGAATAAGGTGATGTAAGCGATTCAACATAGAAATTTACTTCCATTTTATCTCTGAAACTTGCAATACTGAATATCTGGTCCATATTATTTTCAGCAGAAGCTACAACCGAGGTTGAATTATTAAGTAGATAATATTTATCCCCATCCTGCGCGCAAGAAGCCATCAAAATTAAAAATGAAGCAGCAATAGAAGCAAATACAATTCTTGTTTTTTTCATAATTTTTTCTTTCTCCTAAAATTAAGATTTATTTACAATACTAAATGAATTGTACCATCGTTTCTTACAATTGACTATAATCTTTATAAAATATATTATTTTCTATAATATTCTAATAATCCCTATAATGGAGTAAAAATCAATGGCTACAAAGTATGTTTACTTTTTCGGTAACGGCGACGCAGATGGCGATGAATCAATGCGCGCTGAACTTGGTGGTAAAGGTGCTAACCTTGCTCAGATGGCAAAGGCTCCTTTGAGTCTTCCAGTTCCACCTGGATTCACAATCACAACAGATGTTTGTCAGGAATTCTACAAATTAAACCGCAACTATCCAGAAGGATTGGATAAGCAGGTTGATGAATACCTTGGTAAGCTCGAAGCTGCTATGGGTAAAAAACTTGGTGACGAAAACGATCCACTTCTCGTATCTGTTCGTTCAGGTGCTGCAATTTCTATGCCTGGTATGATGGATACAATCCTTAACCTCGGTCTTAACGACAAGGCAGTTATCGGTCTTGCTAACAAAACTGGTAACGAACGTTTCGCATGGGATGCTTACCGTCGCTTCATCCAGATGTATGGTGATGTTGCTATGGGCGTTGACCATGACAAATTCGAAGCAATTATCGACGAAGTAAAAGCTATTCGTGGCATCAAAGAAGATACAGAACTTACAACAGACGAATTGAAGAAAATCGTTGAAAAATACAAGGCAATGTATAAGGCAGAAAAGGGAGAAGACTTCCCTCAGGATGCTAAAACACAGATGTGGGGTGCTATCGGTGCCGTATTCGGTTCTTGGATGAACCCACGTGCTATTAAATACCGCAAATTGAACAACATCAAGGAAGGTGCTCTTAAGGGTACAGCCGTTTCTGTAATGGCCATGGTATTCGGTAACAAGGGTGACACTTCTGGTACTGGTGTATGTTTCTCACGCGACCCTTCAACTGGTGAAAACGTATTCATGGGTGAATACCTTATGAACGCTCAGGGTGAAGACGTAGTTGCTGGTATCCGCACACCACAGAAACTCGCTCAGCTTGAACAGACAAACAAAGCTATCTACGATGAACTTTGCCAGATCCGCGATCGTCTTGAAAAACACTATCACGATATGCAGGATATGGAATTCACAGTAGAAGAAGGCAAACTCTACATGCTCCAGTGCCGCAACGGTAAACGTACAGGTGCAGCTGCTGTTAAGATGGCAGTAGACATGGTAGCAGAAGGACTTATCACAAAAGAACAGGCTCTTCTCCGCGTAGAACCAGAACAGCTTAACCAGCTTCTTCTTCCACAGCTCGACAAAGACGCTGTAAAGAAAGCTACAGAAATCGCTGCAGGTCTTAACGCTTCTCCAGGAGCTGGTTGTGGACAGATCGTATTCACAGCTGACGAAGCAGAAGCTTGGGCAAAAGACGGAAAGAAGGTTCTTCTCGTTCGTAAAGAAACTTCTCCAGATGACATCGCAGGTATGGCTGTTGCACAGGGTATCTTGACTTCAACTGGTGGACGTACATCACACGCTGCCGTAGTTGCTCGCGGTATGGGTACTCCATGTGTTTGTGGTTGTGCTGATGTTAAATTCAAAGATGCTAACACAATCGTTGTAAACGGAAAAGCATACAAGAAGGGTGCATTCCTTACAATCGACGGTGCTACAGGTAAAGTATACGAAGGTCAGGTAGCTGTAAAACCAGCTGCTATCTCTGGTGACCTCGAAAAGTTCCTTGGTTGGGCTGATGAAGTTCGTGCTAACTCTGTTCGCACAACTGCTTCTGGCAAAACAGTTAAGGGATTCAACGTTCTTGCTAACGGTGATACACCACAGAACGCTAAAGACGCTTTCCGCTTTGGTGCTATGGGTATCGGTCTTTGCCGTACAGAACACATGTTCTTTGATGAACCAAAACTTACAGCTTTCCAGAAGATGATCGTTTCTGAATCTACAGAAGCTCGCAAAGAAAATCTTGCTAAGATTCTTCCTTACCAGCAGAAAGACTTCTACGAAATCATCAAAACTATGGAAGGTCGCCCTGTAACAATTCGTCTCTTGGACCCACCTCTTAACGAATTTATCCAGGCTGAAGATGAAAAATCTCTCAAAGCTCTTGCAAAGAAACTTGGCATGAAGAAAGATGCTCTTGCAGTTAAAGTTGCTGCTCTTGACGAACACAACCCAATGCTTGGACACCGCGGATGCCGTCTTGCAATCACATATCCAGAAATTTACGAAATGCAGGTTGAAGCTATCGCTCGTGCAACTGCTCAGCTCGACAAAGAAGGCGTTAAACACGATGTTCGCATCATGATTCCTAACGTTGTAACTTACAAAGAAGTTGAACAGATCCGTGGACAGGCAGAAGCTGTAATCGCTAACGTAAACAAAGAAGTTGGAACTTCACTCACATTCCAGATTGGATCAATGGTTGAATTCCCACGCACAGCACTTTCAGCTGACAAAGTTGCTTCAGTTGCTGACTTCTTCTCATTCGGTTCTAACGACCTTACACAGACAACACTCGGCTTCAGCCGCGACGACTACGGTAAGTTCATCAACGCTTACCTTGACCAGCGCGTACTCGAAGACGATCCATTTGCTACACTTGATCCAGATGGTCCAGGTGCCCTCATGGAAATCGCAGAAGCTAAAGGACGCAGCGTAAAAGCTGACCTCCACCTTGGTATCTGTGGTGAACACGGTGGTGACCCAGCATCTATCGCATTGTGCTACGGCTATGGTTTGAACTATGTATCTTGTTCACCATTCCGCGTACCACTTGCTCGTCTTGCTGGTGCTCAGGCTGTTATCAAAGCTAGCAAATAAATATGCAGCGAGTTTTGCGTAAGCAAAACTCGTTACGAAAACCGCTAGGTTTTCGTAGTGTTCAGGCTGTTATTAAGGCTTCGAAATAGTTATACTGCGAGTTTTGCGTAAGCAAAACTCGGTAAGCACGCGCCAGCGTGCGACGTGTTCAGGCTGTTATCAAAGCAAGCAAGTAAATATGCAGCGAGTTTTGCGTAAGCAAAACTCGGTAAGCACGCGCCAGCGTGCGACGTGTTCTGGCTGTTATCAAAGCTAGCAAGTAATTAATTTACTTGTAGCCTTAAATGCCTTCTCAGAAATGGGAAGGCATTTTTTTTCTTTATTCAATTGATTTACAACTCTTCAATACATTATAAAAAAATCTTACACATAAACATAATAAAAATTTTCGAAATATAAAAAACTGTAATATAATGTAGATTATGTTTTCCTGTCCATTTTGAATTGCGGCGTTATTTTGTTATCAAAGTTTGTAAGGCTCGCCGCTCATGCTTGGTTTTTAAAGTTCAGGAGGCTTTATGAAAACAAACACCCTCTCTTTTAATATTGTCACGAAAATTGCACTTTTGGTTGTCCTTATTTGTGTACTTCAAACTTCTTTTTCAATCTATCTTTTGAATAAGATTCAGACAAATCAGGTTATCAGCACAATGGCTAAATCCCGCGATGACGCAGGTAAGCTTATCGAACTTTCAATTGACGCTTACATCCGTGAAGTAGAAGCTATTGCCCAGCGCAATGATATCCGTCAGATGAACTGGGACGTTCAGAAACCTTTACTTCAGGCAGAAGCCAAGCGAATCGGATTTGAATCATTTGAAGTCGGCAACATAAACGGTATGGCTCATTCTACTCAGGGAGATGACATTTGGGTTGGTGACCGAGCCTATTACGGAACTGCCCTAGGCGGAAAATCTACTATTTCTGACATTGTATACGACCGCCGCTACCAGAAAATGGTTGTTGTTGTAAGTTCTCCGCTCTTCAGTAAAAACGGCAGCGTTATCGGTGTTCTTTCCGGCGTTGCAGACGCTTCCTTTACCAACAAGATTACTTCATCTATTGAGCTTGATTACGACGGTTTTATCTTTATTATCAATGACTCCGGAGACAAAATGGCCGGAGCTGACTACAAGAATAAATCTGAACTCGAAAACAATATTCACGATCCTAAATATGCTCCGGACAGCCGCTTTGGTCAATTCCGTGAAGTCCAGATTAAAATGATTCAGAATGAATCAGGTCTCGAAACATTCTTTATGGACGGAAAACCCTACTTTCTTTCTTACATTTCTATCAACCACGGAACCTGGCATTTGGGAATCATTCAAGACAAAACACAGGCTCTTGCAATCCTTAGAATGATTCTTAACCGAATGCTTATTATAACAATCATTTCGATTATACTTGGCGGATTAAGCGGTATCCTCCTTTCCAGAAGTATTGTTCCTCTGAAAGAAGTAAGCAGCAGCATTAAACAGATTGCTTCCGGTAAGGCTGATTTAACTCAACGCATCCGGGTAAAAGCGGACTATGAAATTGCAGAACTAGTAGAAGGTTTCAATACGTTTACAGAAAAACTTCAGACTATCATCAAAGTTATGAAGGAATCTAAAGAATCCCTTGTCGGGGCAGGCTCTCTTTTGAATCAGAATACAGAAGAAAGTCTTGATTCAATTAATGAGATTCTTAAAAACATTAAATCCACTCAAGACGGAACTAACCAGCAGTTTGCCAGCGTAGACCAAACATCTACTGCGGTACATGAAATTTCTTCAAACATAGAATCACTTGAACACATGGTAGAGAACCAGTCAGAAAGCGTAAAGATTGCAAGCGAAGCCGTTACCGCAATGATTAAAAATATTGCCACTGTAAATGCTTCTGTTGAAAAAATGGCGAATTCGTTTGAAACACTGGAAAGAAAGGCAGAAAACGGAGTCCTGAAGCAGGACGACATGAGTAAGAAGATTGAAATTATTGGCGCACAGTCAGAAATGCTTGGCAATGCAAACAAAACAATTCAGGCTATTGCAAGTCAGACAAACCTGCTTGCCATGAACGCGGCAATCGAAGCGGCTCATGCGGGTGATGCCGGACAGGGATTCAGCGTTGTTGCCGATGAAATCCGTAAACTTTCAGAAACTTCTACAGCGCAGTCAAAGGAAATCGGACAGCAGCTTGGAAACATTCAGGAATCAATCAAAGAAATCATTGTTTCTTCTAATGAATCAAGAATTGCCTTTAAAGATGTAAGCGAAGAAATTCAGTCTACCGACTACCTTGTACGCGAAATTTCTACAGCAATGGAAGAGCAGCATAAAGGTTCTGAACGGATTAATGAATCTCTTTCTACTATGAATGACAGTACACAGATAGTTCTTTCTGCCGTAAACGAAATGTCAGAAGGAAACGCATCTATCCTTAAGGAAATTCAGAATCTTCAGACTTCTACAATTGACCTTAAACAGAATATGGAAAATATGGAAACCGGTGCAGAAGTCATCAAGAATACAGGTTCTTCACTTTCTGATATTTCTGACAAGATGACAGCATCTATCAACGATATTGGAAATCAAGTTGATCAGTTCCAAGTCTAATTTTTCTAATCTACGATGGAGGAAATAAAAATGAAAAGATTTAATATGATAAACAAAATTTTTATATGTTCCCTTATTCTTATTCAGACTGTACTTTTAATTTCCTGTACAAAAGGAAGAAGCGGAAAAGTTCTAGAAAATGATAAAGAAATTCACATTCGTGTATGGGAAACTAAAAACGGTATAGATAACTTTATTAAGCAGGCAGGAAAAATCTATTCGGAAAAAAATCCGAACATAAAGATTGATTATATTCACGTGCCTCTTAACGACATAATTCCAATGCTGGAAAAAGACGGCCCTGCCGGTCTAGGTGCAGACATCATTGCTTCTCCACACGACAACCTTGGTACTCTTGTGTCAAAAAAATTAGTTATGCCTACCGAAAATCCGCAGGATGTTTCTAGAAAAGTACTAGGCGCATGTTCAAAAGCCCTTACATACAATGGAAAAATGTACGGCTACCCAGCTTGCGCCGAAACTTATGCACTTTTTTACAACAAAAAACTGATTTCTGAATCTGAAGTTCCAAAAACATGGAATGATCTTATTCTCTGGGTTCAAGATTTTAACAGAACGCATAAAAATCAACTTGGATTTGTAATGGATGTTACCAACGGCTACTATTCAATTCTTTTCACAACTGGTGATGGAAACCGGCTTTTCGGCGAAAACGGGACAGACTCAAATAACCCTTGCATGAATACACCGGCAGCTGTACGAGGGTTAAAACTGTTCCAATCATTGCGCTCCCAGCTTAATCTGGAAGGAATTGAGCTTGGTTCTTCTGCATGTGACGGTATGTTTTCTTCTGGAAATGCCGCAATGCATATTACAGGTCTGTGGAACATAAGCACATTTACAAATGCCGGAATTGACTTTGGAGTTTCGCCGCTTCCGGCTCTTCCAGGAGAATCAAAACCAGCCTCATCATTCAGCGGTACACGAGGTATGTTTGTAACAAGCTATTCAAAGCATCCAAAAGAGGCAGCGGAATTTGCAGACTTTCTTCTTACTCCAGAAATGCAGAAGCTGCGCTTTGAACTTACGGGAGTTCTTCCTGCAATCAACATTGGTGTAGAAAGCCGTTATATGACAGGTTTCCTACAGCAGCTTGACGTTGCGTTCCCAATGCCTTCTATTCCGGCCATGAGCAAGTTCTGGAGTGAATTTGGCGGTACTTTGTGGCAAATCTGGAACGGTGCCGACGTAGAGAGCGAGCTTAATTCTCTGAACTCAAAAATACGCGGATAGAAACTACAAAAAACAGTTGTTTTGTGTTATAATTCGCTATTTTTATTATAGTTTCTTCAGAAAACGCAGTATTATAATTAAATTAAATATCGAAAAATATATCCAAAGATAGAAAAAAATCGATATTCGGACATTCTAATACTGCGGACTCTGGTCAGCACGCTTCTACAAGGAGACTTTATGAATCGAGATGATAAAAACCGACCTTTTATTAAAAAGGCGGATGTTACTTCGGCACTTGAAACACTTGGACTCAAAAAATCAGTCAATGTTATTGTGCATTGTTCGCTTTCTTCCATTGGCTTTGTTTGCGGCGGTGCTCAAATCATTATTGAAAGTCTAATTGATACTGTCGGTTCAGACGGAACAATTCTTATGCCAACTCAAAGCTGGAAAAACCTTGATCCTGAAACCGGCGTTCACTGGGAAGAACCAAAAGAATGGTGGGATGCAATCCGCGAAAACTGGCCGGCATACAACAAATTCATTACTCCGACAAACACCATGGGCGCAGTTGCAGAAATGTTCCGTACATGGCCAGGCTCAATAAGGAGCGATCATCCGGCCCGTTCCGTTGCTGCATGGGGCAAGAACGCCGAACTATTCACAAAAGACCACGACCTTTGCAACATTTTTGGAGACGGTTCTCCATTAGACCGCCTGTACGACAACGATGGCTGGATTCTTTTAATCGGCGTTGATTACGACAAAAACACCTCGCTCCATCTTGCGGACGCAAGGGCAAATTTTAAGAGCAAGCACAACACTGTTGAACACAGCGCCATTATGGAAAACGGCAAGCGCATATGGAAAGCCTACGAAACCCTTGCTGTAGATGGCGAAGATTTTGTAGAAATTGGCGCTGCCTTTGAAAATTCTTCAGAAGGCAAAGACGCTGTCCGCAAAACAATGCTTGGTAACGCAGAACTGCGCCTTATACGCATGCGACCTCTTGTTGATTTTGCAGTTAAATGGATTGAAGCAAACAGAAAATAAATGAATTACCGAACAGCATTAACCGGCAGCTTAATGCAAACCATCACAGGTTTAGCTGTCTGTTAATGCCAGTTTTTTTAGAGAACCAAGTTTTTTCAAATCCGAAGTAAGGAAAAGCAAATTGTAAGTCTTAGGGATTTTTACAATGAACCGCAGGACTGTTTCGTTATTTTCAAGTGAAGTGGTAATGTCCATATCGCGCTGAACAAAGTTTGCATCTTCAATAAGCTGTTCAATCTTCATTATATCAACAATAACTTCTGAATAGACGATTGTAAGGCACTTTGTTTTTTCAGCCGGAAACAGGAGGCTTTCTGCAATTCCAAGCAGAACAAGGCTAAGAAGCGAAACAATAAGGGTGATTGCAACTATAAAATATGCTCCGATTCCGCAGGCAAGTCCCATGGCGCAGGCCGCCCAGATTATTGCCGCAGACGTAAGTCCCTTTATGTTCATGCCCAGATGCATGATTGCACCACCGCCAATAAAACCAATACCGGTAACAACACCTGCGGCAATACGAGTAGGATCTCCCTTTACGGCTCCGAGGTCCGCCATTGTATAGCTAATTATTCCCAAAAGCATTGAAGAAACGCTTATAAGAATCAACGTACGCATACCGACAGAATGAAAGCGGCGCTTCCGCTCCAAACCGAGCAGAAGTCCACACAGAAATGCGGCTCCAAGTTTTACAATACAGTCAAGGTAAAAATTTTCAAATGCGTACATACTGTTATTGTATCACGAAAAATTGAATTTGTATAAATAAACATGAATGCGTCGCTCTCAGAACTTTAAACGTCACACCAGATGCATGAAGCACCGGACAGAATTTGCCAGCGTCAACTGACAACAGATTTTCCGCGCCACAAGCCGATTTTCCACCGGCAGGCAACTACAATCGCGCGGAAAATTTCATCAGAAGCCATTGCAATCCATACGCCCGGAAGTCCAAGCTTTAATCCGATTCCTAAAATCCAGGCAAAAACAACAGCGATTCCCCACATAGAACTGATTCCCAAAAGGGTTGGAAAAACAACATCACCGGCGGCACGCATACTCTGAATTACAACAAGATTAACACATCGACCAAATTCCAGAATAAACGCAATGAACATAATCTTTTGTCCAAGATGTATAATTTCATCATTTTGAGTAAAAAGCCGCAGCGTATACGGAGAAAGCATAAAATTTGAACAGGAAATTACAGCAGACACAATCATAGCGATTACAAGCGACTTCCAGACCCGTCTGTACGCAAAATCATAATCGCCGCTTCCAACGCAGTGACCCGTAATTATAGCACTGGCTCCCGCAACCGAATTGGAAAAAATAATTGAAAATCCGCACAGAATGTTACAGTAAATCTTTGTTGTAATGGAAACGGCACCCATCGTATTTACAAAAATCGTAATTAAAATCTGTGCTATGTTGTAAGAAATGTTTTCACCCGCACTCGGAATTCCTAATTTTATGAGTTTGACAAGGATACTCCTTGGAAATGGAACCAGAAGCCGCGGTGAAATCCTTCCTTTGATAAAAATCCTGAACATTACAAAAGAAGAGATCATTCCAAAAATGCTGCTAATTGTTGTAGAAACAGCCACCCCTTTTACACCAAGATTTAGAAAAGAAAGCGGACCATATAGAAAAATATAATTTCCACCTATATTCATCAGATTGATTCCAAACATAATCACAAGACCAATTACTGTATTTCCATTGCAATTAAAAATCCTGGCAAGAGTATTTGTAACAGCCCCCGTAAATAAAAAAAGTCCAACAATCTTCATATAAGAATTTGCCTGATCAAACATAACTGCCGGTACGTGCATTGCCCCTAAAAGCTCCTGGCTGAAAACTGCAACAACACTGCATACAACCACGCTAAGAACAAGATTAAACGCAATCGAAACCGTATAAATTGTATCCATCTGGTCACTTCTTTTAGCACCAAGATATTGCGCAACTACAACTCCTGTAGCACTGGAAACAACAGTAAAAGCAAGAGTTAAAAATCCCATAATCTGATTTGCATTTCCAAGAGCACCAACCGCAACGTCGGAATAACGGCTTATCATTACCGTATCTGCATAACCTAAAGCCATAGAAAAAAGCATCTGCAAAAAAATTGGCCATGCCAGCTTCATCACTGAATAATTTCTTATTTCATTCATAATAATATAATTAACACTAAGACGATTCTGTATCTATAACAAAAATATCAGCAAAATGACACAAAAGCATTACCCTCCCCTCTCATAAAAAGCGCATAGAATTTCAATTTTTTTTCAATTCGACAATAGCGCAATAAAATGATATGCTCTAGTCATGCGTAACAAACAGAACAATGAACTGGCAGTCTGCGGATTTGCAGCCGTTAAAAAACTCGAAAAAAATAACTGTGACAAGATTCGGCGTCTATATTTTACAGAAGAAGTCGCTCCTCTTTTTGGAGGTCTTTGCAAAAAACTTGCAGCCCGCAAAGGCATTTACAACAAGGTAAATGACCCGAAAGAACTGGAAAAACTAAGCGGAACGGTCCATCATCAGGGTGTCGTTGCAATGATTTACATGCCGGAAATCACTCCGCTTGATTCAGACATTACAAATGAATGGATTAAAAACAGAGAGCACTCGCTTTTGCTGGATCACATTGGAAACGCAAACAACTTTGGCGCAATCGTAAGGAGCGCTGCATTTTTTGGAATAAAAAATATAATCATCCCAGAAGATGAAAAGAACAGCGCAATAACTACAAGTTCTTACCGCATTGCCGAAGGCGGAATGGAATATATAAAAATCTATTCTGTGCGTTCAATTGCAAAATTCCTTAAGGCCGTAGAAGGCAACATGGTAAGAATCGGTACAGATTTAGCCGCACGAAGCAGGTATTCCAACGACCTTAAAAAAATCTGCGGAGAAAAACCTGCCGTTCTTGTGCTCGGAAACGAAGAACACGGAATTTCGGATGAAACTAGAAAAAACTGCGATGAACTTGTAATAATACCCTTTGCCGGAATGAAAGCCGGAAACAAGGAATCAGCTGTAGAAAGCCTGAATGTTGCACAAGCAGCCTCAATCCTTATCTATGAGCTTACAAAATGCTAAAAAACGCAGGCTAGATTATGTAATTATTTGTACCACAATCAAACACCAACTGATCAAGTGTTATTGAATCCAGATAGTCATTTATAACTTTGCCAAGACCTGCCCAAACCTTAAGAGTAGGACAGATTTCTTTGCGTTCACAATTATTCTGATCAGATTCAAGGCAAGCAACAGGAGCTAAATTTCCTTCTGTCGTTCTTAAAATTTCTCCAACTGTATATTCAGATACAGGTTTTGCAAGCCTGTAGCCACCCTGTGGTCCGCGGACACTCTGTAAAAGTCCAAACTTACTTAACAAAGCCGTAATTTGTTCCAAATATTTTATAGAAATTGCCTGGCGTTCAGAAACATCCCTAAGAGGAACATAAGAATCTGTTCCGTGCTGAGCAAGATCTATCATAAATCTTAAAGCGTAACGCCCTCTTGTTGAAATCTTCATATTAGACCCATTCCCTACTAGGAAAATAATATATTCTTTTGCAATTTATGTAAATATTTAGATTTCTCAATCAGTCATATACTGTTCTTCCGCCCCAGGCTTTAGAATTACGTTTTTCGTGCGCCAATACCGCATCAAAATCTGCCGAAGGAGCACAATTCTGTTCTATTGCTGAAGCTGTACGCTGTAATCTGCTCAGACAGTCAGATTTTTCATTGTACCCCATCCTGGATTTTTCAATGCTGTCATGCAGAATCCTTATTGATTCATCATATATTTTAAGAGGAACTGGGAACGGATGCCCATCCTTACCTCCGTGAGCAAAACTGAATCTGGCAGGATCTGTAAAACGGGAAGGCGTTCCATGAATAACTTCGCTTACAAGCGTCAGTGACTGCAAGGTTCTGGGACCCAAACCTGGTGTTAAAAGCAGGCTTTCAAAATCTTTTGGCTCCGAAGTATAAGCCGTTGCCAGAACCGCACCCAAGCGTTTCAAATCTACATCCTGTTTCTGAACTTCATGATGTGCAGGAAGAACTATATTACGTCCCGTACATATAATTTCATCTTCCGGAGACTGCGCAAATTCTTCAAACAAATAGCCCTGACAAGAATCATTATTTCTTACAACTTTGCTGGAGCCACCAAAACCCACCGAAAAACTATAATCCGGGTCAGAGACCTTCCGTATTTCATGTAGAACACGGTCAGGTGTTTCCTTTGTAAAATCCATAATAGCATCACGCGTTGCACCTGCGTCTCCTGCAGTAAGATTTAATATTTTGCCTTGATTTTCACCAGTTACCCCGGAATGCGGTTCTTCTACGAATGAACGCAAATCCGCAGAACACCAATGATAACGTCTGGCTGTCTTTGTCGAAGTATTCATTCCCTGCTGAACAACAGCCCAATCACCATCATTGGAAAGAATGAAATTATGCTGATAAAGTTGAAAGCCGTCCTGAACAGCCGTATTATCAACCTTTGCACACAGTTTGCTTGAACGCACCAGCGCATCACCATCCAGCGAAGCCTTTTCTGAAAGAATAATAAGTTCTTCCGGAGTTCGGCGCGAATACTTTCCACGCCCGCCGCAAATATAGAGTCCCAGCTCTTTTGAACGCGCATTCACCCCACGTTTCAAAGCATACATAACACTCGTAGTTATTCCTGAAGAATGCCAATCCATACCAAGAACCGCTCCCAAAGACTGAAACCATAAAGGATCGCTCAAACGTCTTAAAACTTCCTGCTTTCCATAATTTAATACAAGGGATTCAACAATAAGAGTCCCCAAATCTCTCATTCTATTTGCAAGCCATTGCGGAACAGTTCCGTAATGCAAAGGCAAATCTGCATGTCCCGTACTTTTTATCATATCTGTTTTTCCATAAACTGATTCTGAGCCTTTGTAAATCCTTCAATCCAGAAAAAACCCTCCGAATTGCTGAATTCCGGCACATTGATTCTTATACGCCTGACATCTGATTTTTTCAAGATCTTTATAACAGATTCTAAAAGTTCCGTTCCCCAGCCACGATGCCGATATTCCATGCCTATCAACATTTCGTTTATTTCAAAAGATTTTCCGCCACACTCAGAACTTTCAGTGATAACACCAGAAATAATTCCTAACACGTTATTTTTCTTTGAATGCAAGACATATAAATCAGACTTTTCAAGAGATTTAACATAACTTTCAAGTTCAATTTCTGTGAATTCTGGTTTTACTTCGCTGTAAAGCAATTGAATTCCTTTGAAAAACTGCGGATCATACAATGAAACAAGCCTTTCATCCTCAGGAGAAAAATTCATATTCGGAAGAACAAATTGCCTGTACATTTCATAGGATGTATAATTTCTACCTTCGCCCGTCATATAGCGCAGTTCTTCTTTCAACGGCTCGTCCTGATTTATAAGATTTACAAGTTGCGGGGAATAGCGCGTATCCATTGTTCGAAGCTCAATCAGAATATCGTCAAAAGTTTTCTTTTCTGCATAATTCCTTCCCTTGTAATCAGTAGAAGTGTCAATCGTATCACAAATAGAAATAAGATCCACAAAAATCTTATAATCAGATTGCAGATTATCGTAAGAATCAGGATAACCTTTTGAACCATCAAAAAATTTATGATGACCAAGAATTACATCCCGGAACTGTTCCAAAAAATCAATTCCATCTACAATTTTTGCACCAAGAGTTGTATGTTCAGAAATATACTGGAATTCTTTATCAGTAATACGTCTGAAATGCAGATTGATTAAATTTGTACGGGCAAGCTTTCCAATATCGTGCAAAATACCTGCATACTTACAATAATGAATAATTTCTGTTCTGTTTTTTAAAACTTCATCAACCGTCGGATATTTCTTTGAAACAAACAGTTCCGGCTGTTTTTCAAGCATATGAGACAAACAGATTGCAGAAAGATTGCTGACCATTGAAAAATGAATTGCAGAAGTTATTTCCCTATGAACAAAAATAGTCTGTAAAAACGAAATGAATTCCGTAATATTTTCAAAACAAGAAGATAACGTGCGGACATTTTCATAGACGAACGAATCAATCTGAAAGCCTTTTTCTGCATAAACACTAGATTCGTAATAGCGCAAAAACTCGTTTGCAAGCCTCTTGCAATAAGCTTTATTTGAACAAACAGCGAATAATTCAGGAATCAGAATATTTGCAAAACTAAAAGAACGGTTAAATAACTTAATTTTATCAAGAAGGACAGCAAATTGCGGATCAACCGGATCATCATCAACAGGAAACGGAGTTTCAGGATAAATAAAATTTTTTTCTGAACTAAGCTGTTCAAACCTATAGCTCAATGTATTAAAGTATTCTTCTTTGGAAATTTCGCCATTTATAAATTTCAATTTATAAAAGAAAGCAAAAATCATAGGATTAACAGAATTTTCGTTTTCTTCTCTTTTAAATTCTTCCGTAAGCCATTCAGAAATTTTAGCCGCGCTTTTTTTCTGAACTTCTGAACTATCATTTTTTGCAAAATCTGCTCTTCCGGCTATAAAAATTCCATAAATCTTAAAAAATCTTATCAAAAGGTTAACGTGGAATTCAAAGTCTGCTTTTTCGCCCCACATTTTTTTGTAAAGATCAGCAGTTCCGCCTTGAACCATCCTGCAAGCATCTTCATAAATCCTAATAAACCCGGCAAGATCGCAATCCCTGTACAAAGCCATACAAAGCATTTCAAAAATCTTACAAAACACAATATGAATACGAACTTCATCATTTGGGGCTGAATTAAAATCTGGAAAAATCGATTCCGCTTCCTTTAAATAATTCATAGCTTCTGCATATTCAACATGCCCAGTCACAGTTTTGCTTATTCCGAGGTTTATAAGTGCTTCAAAACGATCAACCTCCGGCAAATCAATTTTTTTTTGCAAAATTGCAACAACAAGATCATCAGTAATATGAGAATCAATATTATTTTCAAAAAGATAAAATGTTATGTGAAGCAAAAAATTATGAACAGCATCATCTGACAAACGTTCAGCATTTTTTATTGCTGGATGAATATATTTTTCCAAAAGCTCTTCGTTTTCCACAAAAAGTTTTCTTGTAAGTTCTGAATTTGCAGAAAGCATTTTTTGCCATTTGTTATAGTCGTATGACTCCTGCAAAAGCCGTCTTTCAAGATGGAAAATCTGATCAGAGTTAAACTTATATTTATTAAAAAAATAGGTTATATCATCCCTAGTAATAAATTCTGCTTCCACTTTATCCATTATAACCTTAATTTAGAAAAATTGGATATTATTTCATGTTCTTTTCCATAAGACTGAAATAACCGATTGTATAATCAGCGATTTTTGTAAATCCTAGAGAGGCATACAACTTAACGGCAAGCTCATTTTGTTTTTTTACAAAAAGAACAGGAATATAACGCATTTTTACAATTTTAAACATCAGAACACCCATAAGATAAGAACAGAAACCTCTCCCACGGTATTCCGAGTGCGTAAAAACACCGCCAATCTGAGCACATTTAATTCCGACAGCATTTGTCCCTGCTTTAGAAACAAGCAATTCCTTGTCTCCTTCCTTTTTTAAAAGTGCAAGTATATATTGCGTTCTAAAAGAATTTGCCAGTCTTAGCCGGCATAAGTTTTCATCAAAAGAAAGACACGAAGGAACTACTTCTTCAAGCTCATACTGCTTCTGTAATTCAAAAAGCATTCCCCGCATTTCTGCCGGAATATCCCTCCGGCACCTTAAGACCTCAATTCCATGCTTTTGTGCAAACGTCCGCCGTTCCGCAAGCCACGCCTTTTGACGCACCTTTCCCTTAAATTCCCCGATATCAAGCTTCATAAGATTGTACTCATTAATCTGGCTTGGAACATACTCTAAAAGGCTCAGCGCTTCCAAAATAAGTGCCGTCCCACTATGCGTTCCATTTACGCATACCGGCATGTCAAAACGTTCTGCACAAAAAAAATCAGTAAAAGACTGCACAAAATCTTTCTGCATCGCCGTAGGTTCTTCACTGTTTGCATATGGTAAACAGTGAAGAATTGTTTTTCTTACGCTTACAATTCCGTAAAGATCCTGCTCCGACACCTCTGATGCAAAAACGACGTACACATTATCACTTGTTTTCCGCATTTGAGCACTAAGCTGTACACAAATTTCTTCATATCGCGCCAAAAATTTTAAAAGAGCGGATCTCTTCCGCCCTTTTAATTCTTCTACAGGAATAAAAAGCATAGTATTAAGAATTAAGAAACTTTCCAGAAAACCCTCAAAAAACGGGCAACTGGAAACGTCATACTCCTTGTATTTTTAGACTTTAAACTGATCAACCTGTGCGCCCATCTTTCTGATAAGGACGTCCATATCGCCGGAAATATCAGCCAAGGCCTTTCCTGTTGAATTAATTTTTTCAGCACCAGAAGACATTTCTTCTACACCATGACGCATTGTGCCTGATGCATCCTGAAGGGTACGAATCGCTTCCAGAATCTGCTTGTTTCCTTCTGCCATTTCACGAGAAGCGTTTTTAACCTGGTTAGAACTGTCATTCATAGAATTAAGCGCAATGGAAATCTGTTTAGAGCCTTCACCCTGTTCAAGCATTGCATTCTTGATTTCACGCACAAGATTTGTTGTAGAAGTAAGACTGTCGGAAACTTCTGTAAATGACTGACGCGCATCCATAGAAGCCTCTACCATTCCATCTATACTTTCTGTAATATTCTTAAGCTGTTCACCGATTGTCTTAGACTGAGAAGAAGATGTTTCAGAAAGCTTACGGATTTCGTCTGCAACTACAGAGAATCCCTTTCCAGCTTCGCCAGCATGAGCAGCTTCGATAGCAGCATTCATAGCAAGAAGGTTTGTCTGCTCTGCAATGCTTGAAATAACCATGTTAGCTTCCTGCAAAGCTTTACTTTCTGACTCAATTACCTGAATTCGATCATTAACATCTTCCTGCTTGTGTACACCGGCCATTACTTTCTGACCAAGTCCTTCAAACTCCATTGCCATCTTGCTCACAGAGTTATTTACCGAGCTGATATTTCCAATCATCTCTTCTACAGCAGCAGAAGCCTCTGTAACTGCAGATGTCTGATTTTCAATCATATTGTTCAACGATTCAATATTTGACGCAATCTGATTTACAGCACCGGCAGTTTCTGATACAGAATTCGTCTGATTATTTATCTGCTGAGTTGTTGAATTAATATTATTCAAAATCTGGTCGATTGCGGCAGTTGTGTCCTGAGTACACAGATCAAGCGATTCCCCCGACTGAACAAGGCCGTCTTTAGAAAATTTAATTTCGCGGACAATAGTCTGAAGTTTTTCACTGAACAGATTGAAACCTTTTACTACACGGCCGATTTCATTGTTTGCATGATAGTCAATTCGCTTTGTCAGATCTGCCTCTCCAGAAGCAATTCCCATAATTATATTTTCTACATTCTGCAGTGGTTTGAGCGAATTGTATACAACAAGAACAACAAGAGCAATGATTATTACGATAAGTGCAATTCCGCCAATAACCATGTAATGCATTACAGTTGTAGCAGTTTCAATCATTTCTGCTTCATCCATCATAATTGTAAGGAACCATTGTGTATGCTCAATAGGATGATATATATTGATTTTAGAACCGCCGGCTGTTTCCATAATTCCGCTGTTACCGCGTGAAGTTTCGTCAGCAAGTTTATTCAGCATTGAAACAACTTCTTCACCGCCTTTTTCAAGGTTTGACTTAAGCGTATCAAAGTTTCCGCTCGTGCAGATTAAATCACCGTTTGAAGAAAACAGCGAAACATCCCCTTTATCAAGATGTACATTTTCAAGAAGAATCGCCATTCCCTTAAAGTCAAGGACACCACAGAAGAAACCGACTGTCCTTCCATTTACTTTTGCAGCCTTACAGATATGAATTACAGTTTTTCCTGTGACTTTTGATGTAACCGGATTGTCTATAAATGTATCCTTACCCTGGCGCATAATTGCCTGAAAGTAATCGCGTTCAGAAACATTTGTACTTGTTCCGAGGTCAGAATAGAATCCGCCCTTGTTATCTACCCATGCAACATAATCAATAGTTTTTTCTCTATTTGGTTCATTTTTTCGAAGCCAATTGATAATCGCGTCATTATCGCCTGTCTTAACAATATCTGCATTTGTATAAAAATCCAAATGAGCAAAATATTTTTCCAACGTTGTAGATACAATCGTTGAATATGCTTCTGAAAAATTCTCGTATTCAGCCAGAGAGCTTTTCTTAATCGCATTTTTAATCTGTGTTGATATTGCAATTATTTGAATAAGGTTAAGAACGATTATAGTAGCTGCAACAACCCCGGCAACAAGGACAAAAAGCCGCCCGTTTTTTTTGGATCCATTCATTTTCATATACTATCCCCTAAATTTAAAATACTTTTTTAATTATCGTCCAACCGATAAATTTATATGACAACATTATAACTCTAAAATTCAGAATTTTAAAATAAAAAAGCGAATTCCTATGTAAATTATTATGGAATCCGCCTTAACAAATGAAATAAAATGAAGGTCTTCACCAAACTGAAAGTAAACAGTTACTTTTATTCCTGAAACTATGTATCGGCGCAGGAATTCGTCCACCTCTGTTGTTTCGTCAGCCGCGCGAGCGGCGTGTAAATAATTTCCTTACAGAGCCAACAGAGGTGCACTGCAAACCACCTATTGAATCCACAATAATATTATTAATTTCTAAATGAATGTATCGGCGCAGGAATACGTCCGCCTCTGTTGTTTCGTTGGCCACGGGAGCGGCGTGTAAATAACTTCCTTGCAGAGCCAACAGAGGTGCACCACACATCAATCTAAAAATCAGCGATTTACTTTAGTTTCTGAAACTATGTATCGGAGCCGGAATACGTCCACCTCTGTTGATTCGCCAGCCGCGCGAGCGGCGTGTAAATAACTTCCTTGCAGAACCAACAGAGGTGCACCACACATCAATCTAAAAATCAGCGATTTACTTTAGTTTCTGAAGCTATGTATCGGAGCCGGAATACGACCACCTCTGTTGATAAAATCCGCGCAACCAAACTTGCTTACAGGCATTACAGGGCACCCACCCAGCAATCCTCCAAATTCAACCCACTCGCCGGCTTTTTTACCAGGAGCTGGAATAAGGCGGCATGCAGTCGTCTTATTGTTTACCATACCAATAGCAAACTCATCAGCCAGAATACCGCTGATTGTAGTAGCAGGGGTATCCCCCGGAATAGCAATCATATCAAGACCTACAGAACAAACCGTAGTCATAGCTTCAAGTTTTTCAAGACAAATTGATCCTTGCTTAACCGCATTGATCATACCTTCATCTTCAGACACAGGAATAAACGCACCGCTCAAACCACCAACGTTTGTACTGGCCATAACACCGCCTTTCTTAACCATATCTGTTAGCATCGCCAGAGCCGCAGTCGTTCCCGGAGCGCCTGCACCATCAAGCCCGATTTCTTCCAGAATACGTGCAACACTGTCGCCAACCGCAGGAGTTGGTGCAAGTGAAAGATCAAGAATACCAAAGTTCGTATCAAGGCGTTTTGCTGCTTCAGAACCAACAAGCTGCCCCATGCGGGTAATCTTAAACGCCATCTTTTTAATTCCGTCCGCAAGAACATTAATTGGCTGACCTTTGTATTCGCGGGCAGCAGCAAGAATTACACCAGGACCAGAGACTCCTACGTTGATTACGCTGTCTCCTTCTCCCGGACCATGAAATGCACCAGCCATAAACGGATTATCTTCCGGCGCATTGCAGAAAACAACCAGCTTTGCACATCCGTTTATAGGAAGATCTTTAGAAACCTCAGAAGTCTTAACGATTGTCTCTCCCATAAGCTTTACAGCATCCATGTTGATACCATTCTTTGTAGTTCCAACGTTTACAGAAGAACAAACAAAATCAGTTGTTGCCAGAGCTTCTGGAATCGATTCAATAAGAATGCGGTCTGCAGGAGTAATGCCTTTCTGAACCAGCGCCGAAAATCCACCTATAAAGTTTACACCAAGATCTTTTGCACAACGGTCCAAAGTCTTACAATAATCTACATAAGACTTTGCATTGCTTGCACCTGCCACAAGTGCTATTGGAGTTACAGAAATACGCTTATTTATAATAGGAACACCAAATTCTTTTTCTATATCCTGACCGACTTTTACAAGGTTTCCGGCCTTTTTCATTATTTTGTCATAAATCTTGTCGCATGATTTTTTTGCGTCACTGTCCGCACAGTCCAACAGATTTATACCCATTGTTACGCAGCGGATATCCAGTTTCTGCTTCATGAACATGCTGACTGTTTCCTGAATTTCATTTGGTGAAAATATCATAGATTGTCCTTCGCGCCTTTTGAGCACATTTCAAAGGTTTTGAAAGTATAGCATAGTATATTGAAAAAAAACGTCCTTTACAACAATGAAGAAAATTCAGTTTACATCCACGAATAAAAAAGGATTATACGGGCGTCTCCGGCCATCTTTCAGATGCCCGGCCGGCTATTCCGCAGTTCCCTTACGGTCAGCCGCTTCACTCACTCGGAAAACCTCGTTCGCTCCAGTGGCCCGCTCCGCGGCTGCTCCATAGCCTGACGCAAATTTATATTTTCATTAAGGCGTTAAGATAATTTTCAGAAAGAAAATATATTTTTTCAAGAAAAGAATCATCTGTAGGAAGGGCAAAAAGGCTTCCCACTCCACATTCAGGATTCTGGCGTACGATTTCCTTTTTGTGCATTATGTAAGAATCAATCAAGTGCATAAATGCCGCACTGAACCACTTTACAGCACAATCCAGTTCTGCCGGAGAAAGTCCCACTTTTTTATCATTGCAGTAAATTAAAAAAATCTGGCTTATACCGTATTCAAGTTTCTGAAGCTCCCTGTCTGCAATTTCGGCAGCAGCCTTATTAAAATACTTTTCACTATGCACAAAAGCAAAGATCTGAAACAGCGGTTCAGTTTCGTACATCTGAACATAGCGGCGGATAAGAGAATTCATTACTTCAACAAGAGTCTTTTTCTGGAACAGATCCAGTTTCATGAAATTTTCAGGAATGAACGAAAGCTTTTCGCAGTAGTCACGACAATAATTAAGAGTCGCTTCATACATTTCATCGCGTCCGGCAAAATGATTATAAAGCGAAGCCTTTTTAATGCCCAGATATTCCGCAATGTCCTGCAAAGATGTTGCACCTACGTTCTTATCAAATGCACAAAATAAAAATGCACTTATTATCTTTTCCTGAGAAATATGTTTAGTTGCCATTCTGACCTTTTAATGCATGTCTTTTACAATACTGGTTTCAGCAACAGTTCCAGACTCTATTTTGTCTTTTACCTCTGACCAGACAGAAATTGTACCTTTTTTATTATGTTTAGAATAGTACAAAGCCTGGTCAGCATCGACCATCGTTTCTTCCAAATCTGAAGGATCTTTATTATCCGTTGTACAACTTATACCAATACTAAAACCGAATGTCTTTTCTTTAGGAACCTTAATTTTTCTTCCTAGCAGACGTTCAAGAGCCGGTATAAAATAATTTGCATCTTTCAGGCATTGGTACAAACGTTCACCGGAACGTCTTGCTTCCTGACAGCTTGTATTAGGCAGACAGACAACAAATTCATCACCACCGTAACGGGCAACAAAGTCAACCTTACGGAATACTTCGTTAAGAATACGTCCCATACAAGAAATCAAAAGGTCTCCGGCTTCATGCCCGAACGTATCGTTATAATACTTGAAATTGTCCAGATCTACGAACGCTATGGATTCATACATAACGCCATGATGTTTCTTTTCATAACGCGAAAGAAGCTCCGTTTCTATTGCCAGATGCTCCTGCAATGCATAACGGTTCTTAAGCTGAGACAGCTGATCAGTTGAAGAAATCATTGTCAGATGCTGGTTCTGCCGGAACATGACAAGCTGCGACTGAACACTGTTTACCGCAAGATTGATAGTAGACATTTCTTCTGCACTAAGCCACATGCGTTTCTGCAAATAAATGATTATACCGCCCACAAATTCAAACTTCGTAAGATTTATGAACAGAAGATCCCTGTCTTTTTCCTTCTTTATGTGATCAGGACTTACATTACTGGTCTGCTTAAGCATTTCTGACCAAAGAGCAGCAGCCGGCTCTTCAACATCGCAACGCAGAGAAGAAGAAAGCACATTCCATGTCCGGCCCGATTTTTCCGCAATAAATACAGCGTCCGCCATTGTATAGTCAAATATTGCCTGAGTAGCATTAGAAATATATTTTGCTTCGCTGTAAATATCCATACTAAAGCTGAGCAGCTTGTTCAGGAACTGCGAATCCCTAAGCCTTTTGTGAAGCTGATTCATGAGCCGTTCTTTTTCACCATGAGCTTCAAGTTCTGCAAGATTCAGTTTTAGCGGCTCAAACTGCTTTATATTAGCCTGATAATCAGACAGAGTTACGCTTTCTTTTCCCTGAGTGTAATACCGGAGTCCTTTCGCCTGAGCAAGCTTAAATCCTCGGTCCCTATATTCTTCCGCGAGATCATCACGCCCTGCTTTTTTCAGAAGGAGCCCAAATTCAAAAAACATAAAACAAAGACGGTGTTCCTGGGTATTTCCGACTTTTTCAAAATCCTTGATACCAGATTCAAAAGTTTCAACAGCTTCTTCAATATGTTTTTCTTCAATCTGAATACAAGCCTTAAGGAAGAATTTAAGGATTTCTTCAATAGGAGTAAAATATTTACCGTTGTTCGAAATATTGTGCAGATTCATCTTTGCACGGGTATATTCACCGTTAAAGAATTCGATTACAGCCTTATAAGTCATCATGTCGTTATATTCCGGCATGAACGAATTAAAATACACGTCTTCCAGCTCAAAAATATACAGAAAATTAAGGACGCTCTGAAAAACTTCATAAGCAAGCTTAAAGTTTCTTCCGTAAAACAAGGCGCGTCCGATATTCCCCAAAGTAATGATTATTTCAGGATAATCATCACTTTCTAGAAGATGTTTGATAAATCCATTTATGAGGTCATAAGACTTGTGATAATCAGAATTGTTAAGATATTCGTAACTGAGACCGTTCGTAATCTTAATGATTGCAGAAAGCTCACCCATTTCTTCCCTAATAAGACGGCAACGGTTGTACCATTCCAGCGCATCTGTTTTACGTCCGTCGTGCGCCATACAAATACCTATCCAATGGCAGGCCGTACTAAGTCCAAACAGATTATCAATTTGAGCCGCCTGCATATAGGCTTCCTTAATATTACCAAACAATTGATCGCGCAGTTCCTTCTGATATACAACGCTCCAAGGAATAACCAAAGATGCATAGATCTTATTGTTTATAAGTCCGGACTTATCAAGCAATTTCAGAACATTGTGATAACGATCAACAGAATAATCAGAACTTACACGTTCCATGATTATATATTCCATCATGCATGTAAGTGCATATAAAGGTGTCTCTGTCCGAGCTTTTAACAGCTGCCTGTTCTTATTTATATATCTGTAGGCAACAGTATTCATGTTCTTTACATATGACACGTTTGCAAGATAATATGTTGCCCATGCTTCCAAATCGTCATCATAACCTTCTTCAAGTACATTGGAAAAATAATAATTTGCAAGATCCATATCATCTTTCAGATAACAAAGAACTCCCATTTCCATGTAGATTGAACGCATTTCATATTTTTCAAAGTTTCGGAGAACACTGTCCGCTTCTATCTTCTTTATGAGCTTCAGACCTTCGCTGAGTGCTAAAAACTCTTTGTAAGAACGTAAAACCTGTAAAAGTTTTTTATAGCCCATTTTAAGACGGTTTTTTTTTGAAATTACATGATCTTCAAAATCTTCTGCACTGTTAATTGAATAATAGTTCGTATTATTGCTTATTGACTGAGCATACTCCCGTATAAATTCAGGACTTTCTTCAAGTTTAATGCCATTAAAGCAGAATACAACCTGCCCGCCCAAATCAGACCACTCTATTTCTTTTATGATTTTAACCGCCTCTTCACTAAGAAGCTGTGCATTTAAAATTATATATTTACCTTTCAAATATTTCTTGAAAAGTTCGATGATCGATTCTCGAATCCTCTTTTTTTCGTAAAAAATTTCTTCGCGGACAACAAGATCGCTACGCCCTTCTACATAACCGTTCTTAAAATATGACAAGAAAACGTTGCGCTGAAGAGGATATGTAACGCTTGAAACAAAGTCCAAATCTGGATTTTTTGATTGAATAATCTGAACGAAAGGTTTTAACGGAGTAAAATTATCCCTAAGATCAACGATTGAAATATCATCTCCGAATAAATCTTTTACAAGATCCATAAGGCGTTCTGACAAAGACAGAAACATCAAAGTCTGTTTTTCATCTGTAAAAAAATTTTCGGTAATTGACTTAAGAATATTCTTAGAATCCATATCCTCTAAGGATATAACACAAATATTTGATTGTCAAATTTTGAATCAATTTTCTTAAAACTTAACAGGCAAAAACATTATAAATTATATAAATACATAAAAAATCCCCTTTTTTTTCC